>Ga0209202_1000005_pt1 | contig 706824 bp, 553 predicted proteins | sample AD_UKC032_MetaG_FD_184416 | JGI IMG/M metagenome (GOLD analysis project Ga0209202, IMG submission 184416) | Active sludge microbial communities of municipal wastewater-treating anaerobic digesters from USA - AD_UKC032_MetaG (SPAdes) (version 2) | ecosystem: Engineered > Bioreactor > Anaerobic... | reverse complement strand
ACTCCCCAAAAGCGGTAATGAATTAACAAAGACTATGCTTCTAACGCAAAGACACAGATCGATTGCCCATTTGTTCGATGAAAACTTTTGGAATTCTTTTTAGGGTGTCCCGGTGTCGAAGTCAGGAAAAGTTATAAAGTTAAACTGAACGCTTATTGGTATGCGAAGGCTGTGTTTACGGTGTCAGATGTGGACGTTTTCTCTCCCGCTGTGCAAGGGTCAGGAAGCTGTTGATCTGAAAAGGAATCGTATCAGAGAACGACCAGTTTTTTGATAAGGCTACCCTGGCCGGTATCCACTTTCAGGAAGTACACGCCTTTCGGAAAGCGGCTGAGATCAAGGCTTTTCTCTTTGCCATCCCAGGTGAACACCATCATCTGGGTGGCAGTCGCATTGTAAAAACCTGCCCTGGAAGCGCTGAAGGCAGCCGGCCTGGAGGTACTCAGGGTAATCAGCCCGCTAGTCGGATTGGGGTATAAGGCCAGGTCGGCAGCCGAAACGGACAGTCCGTCAACGATACCGGCTCCGAGGGGGTCGTCGGCGAATACCACCAGGTTGCAGGCAACATCCAGTGTCGGATTGAATCCGTCGCTGCAGTCGGCACAGGTAACCCCCGTCACACAGTTCGGATTGTTCGGATGACAGTTGTCGAGGTACTGCGGGTAAAAAACGTATTTGAGTTCGATGTTCTGCCCTGAAATAAAAGAGCTCATGTCATAATCGAACCAGGGAGCGATGGAACCCGGGCACCAGCCGGCGCGGTTGTGGTACCAGGTGCCGTTCTGGGGCTGGCAGCCATCGGGATTGGGATTACAGACTTTCCAGTTATGCTGTTCAAAGGTCTCCTGGTCGTTGATCCAGATATGATGGGTGGCGTTGTAAAACTCCGCCGCATTGCCCGTATTCAGGGTTCCCCAGCCGTGGCCGGTGGAGACCAGCTTGAGTACGGCAGCCGCTGCATTGGAGGGAAAGCTGAAACCGACGGGCAGTACGGGCTGCAGATTGGCATAATCCCCGAAAGGATAAATGTCTTTCCAGATTTCCTTTATCATGCTGAAGGGATGGGCCGGAATTCCTGCATGATAGTTCAGGCGAAGCTGATACACAAAGCCATTGTCAAGGGTAGCGCAGTTCACCCGGAATTTGATTTTACCGTGAAGCAGCGACATGTAATCCGTCAGGTCGATGTGATGGGAACAGGGGACTCCGTAAGGTGTAATATACCGGATGATCTCAAACCATTGTCCGTCATGGCCCTGGGCATCCACACTGGCTACCCTGTCCCATTCCCCGCAGCCTCCCGTCGGACAGCTCACCTGGAGGACTGCCGAGATGCTGTCGAAAGCGCCGGTAAAACACGGCAATTCCGCATCGGCCGTCATGCCGGGCACATCAGGATTCAGCCAGATGCCGGAGAAAGCGGTTTTTTCCATGCTGAGCGTATCCGCTGTCACTGTAAACGCCAGCGTTTCGGTACCCGCGTACCCGTAATTGTTGTGAGCGGTCACGGTGAGGGTATAAGTGCCATAGGCCGGGGGCATCCACCAGGCGGTGTAATGCCCGTTCTGATGGTCCTGGGCGGGAACGGTCACACCGTCTACTGCGAACGACAGGCTGCTGACATGAAACAGCCCGGGATAGGTGATGGTGGCAATGGCTGAGAGCTGTACCTGTTTGAGAGAAAGCAGATAACAATCTCCGGCCAGCGGACTCCGGATGTCTATTTCTGGCAGGTGGGTGGCGGGATCGAGCACCTGGAAGGAATTGATCACCGGGGCTGCCGGCGTATACTGCCCTCCGCCCGGTTGGGTGGCTTTCACCACAACCTGACCGGCCGCTCCCGTCAGGGTGATGGTATCCCCCGACACGGTGGCAGGACCGGACAGGACTTCGAAAAAGACCTGCAGTCCGGAAGTAGCCGTGGCTGTGATGGTAAATGGCTGATCTGTTGTCAGTTTGTCCGGTATCTGTGGAAAAGATATGGCCTGGTAGCCGGGATTCAGCGTCCCTCCGAAGTTGGAAGTGTCGCCGGTAAGCGCGAAATTCATCAGGTCGGCATCCCTTTGCGGACTGCCCACTTCGCTCACCAGCTTGGTGATGGCGGTGTTGTTCCCTCCCGGCAGACCCTGGTTAAACTTGTAATAAAGCTGTAAACCGCTCTCCTGGCCGGTGAGTTCATTGGCCATCATATCCTGGATCTCAGCCTGTGTCAGCGCCTTGTTCCAAACACTCACCTCATCCACCCTTCCGCCGTAAACAAAATTGAATCCCCCCAGCAGGCTTTTTCCAATGGCAAAGGCCATGTTGGAAACGGTGATCTGTCCGGAAGCTGCTGCACTGCCCTTCACGATGCCATTGGCATACAAGGTGATGCTGCTCCCGTCGTAAACCCAGGCAAAATGCTGCCACATCTCGGGTACAATGGTATTGGCAGGAGCTACATATTCATGAAAACCCGCCGAGCTGATATACCTGCACTCAATGACCCCGTTGTTCAGGATGATCATGTAAAAACCCTGGGTGCCTGAACGAAAGCCCATCATCCCCTGCCCATACCCCAGGGCATCGGTATAAAACCAACCTGTAATCGCAAAACCGGAAGCATTCTGGATATACTGTGAAGCATCCGGCAACTGGACAAAATCGTCAACCTTGTCGAAATGCAGGTACTGGTTCGACTGGGCACTGGTGAAGGATGGCAGGCAGGCTGCTAACGCCATCATACAAAAAAGTCGTAAAAAAGCCTTCATGATCTGAAAATGATTAATTGTGAAAGTAAATGTACAAAAAAAACGACAGGCGATGTGCAGGATGCCTCGTTACATGGCCGGCAGAGGTTTATAATTGGTTTTCAATCGTTTGGAAATGATGTCAGCAATTTCTTCGATGGAAATCCTGTCCTGTTTCATGCTGTCGCGCTCCCTGATGGTGACTGTATTGTCGGTCAGGGTCTGGTGATCCACGGTAATGCAGTAAGGGGTTCCGATGGCATCCTGTCTTCTGTAACGGCGGCCGATAGCGTCTTTCTCGTCGTACTGGCAGAGATAATCGAACATCAGGCTGTCCATGATCTCCCTGGCTTTCTCAGGCAGTCCGTCTTTCTTCACAAGCGGAAGCACCGCTGCTTTTATGGGAGCCAGCATGGGTGGGATCCGCATGACGACGCGCTCTGAGCCGTCTTCAAGCCGCTCCTCGGTGTATGCATGGCTCAGGATGGCAAGAAAAGTGCGGTCCAGTCCGATGGAGGTCTCAACCACATAAGGGACATAACTTTCATTCAGCTCCGGATCGAAATATTGCAGTTTCTTGCCGGAATACTGCTGGTGATTGCCAAGATCGAAATCGGTACGGGAATGGATCCCTTCCAGTTCCTTAAAACCGATGGCAAACTCAAATTCGATATCGGCGGCGGCATTGGCGTAATGTGCCAGTTTTTCATGGTCATGAAAACGGTACTTTTCGGCCGGGATGCCCAGGGAATGATGCCAGCGCATCCGCTCCGACTTCCAGTACTCATACCACTTCATCTCCTCACCCGGCCTGACGAAAAACTGCATTTCCATCTGCTCAAACTCGCGCATCCTGAAGATAAACTGCCTTGCCACGATCTCGTTTCGGAAAGCTTTTCCGGTCTGGGCGATGCCAAAAGGGATTTTCATGCGCCCCGACTTCTGTACATTCAGGAAATTGACAAAGATCCCCTGAGCCGTCTCAGGCCTTAAATACACTGAGTTCGCCTCCCCGCTCACCGATCCGAGCTGGGTAGAAAACATCAGGTTGAACTGCCTCACCTCTGTCCAGTTGCGGCTTCCCGACAGGGGACATACGATACCGAGTTCTTCAATCAGGGCCTTGACATCCGCAAGGTCGCCACGTTCCAGTGCAGTGTAGAACCTTGCTTTGATATCCTTTATTTTCCCGTTGTATTCAAGTACTTTGGGACTGGTATTCCGGTATTGCTCCTCATTGAAGGCCTCCCCGAAACGTCCGGCGGCCTTGTCCACTTCCTTCTCAACCTTCTCCTCCAGCTTCGCCAGATAATCTTCCACCAGGACATCCGCACGGTAGCGCTTTTTGGAATCCTTGTTGTCGATCATCGGGTCGTTGAAGGCATCCACATGGCCGGAAGCTTTCCACACCGTGGGATGCATAAAGATGGCGGCATCGAGGCCGACGATGTTTTCATGGTACTGCACCATGGCCTTCCACCAGCACTCCCTGATATTGTTTTTCAGTTCAACCCCATACTGCCCGTAGTCGTAAACAGCGCTCATCCCGTCGTAGATCTCGGATGAAGGGAAGACAAAACCGTATTCTTTCGCGTGCGAAATGATCTTTTTAAACAGTTCTTCGTTGTTTGCCATAAGTCCTTGCGTATTTCGGGCGGCAAAGATAGGGAAAATCACGTTGAACGGAAGGGCAAACAAGAATCCCGGGATGCAGGGCTGATCAGGGTGTCTCGTCCTAAAAAAGGTTAACAATTTAATTCTTAATCCTGGTATCAATTTACAACCATTGCTTCCAACATTCCCCGCCTTATCACTTCACCACGCAACGTGCACAAGCGCACACGCGCACAAGCCACCTAAACCCCATTGCCTGATCCCTATCATGTATCCAATCTCCCGCTGAGGCAATTTTTTATATCTTCGTTCCACTACATTTCATCCTTCTAAAAAATGCCTATTTTGCAAACAAATTTTCCACTATGAAACTGCGCAAGCTGTACTTTTCTCTGATCCCGGCCTGTATTATTTTCTTCAACACCATGCTGGTCGCTGGCCCGGGCGATACCGTGGTGGTGAAAACCTTCCGTTTCGATACCAGCATGCGGCAGGGTGTTTTCCAGTTCCCGGATAATCCGGGCCAGAGCTGGGAGAAGATCCTGATGCTTTACAGCATGAGGTGCAAGAACGGCCTGGTGTCCAATTCCACCTATCCCAACCAGGGTTGCGGGGAGTGGGACTATAACTGTTTTACCTACCTGGTGGATTCTACGCAGACTGATTCCCTTAGAACAATACGCAACTCCCACGATATCAGTTCGTTCAGCGGAACGCTCTTCCCTTATACCACCCAGCCTGTCTATTCCTGGACGCTGTATCAGCAGCAACAGGTCACATGTGACACATTATACAGCCAGGACACAACACTGATCGGCAATGCTGCCGGTAACCTGCCCCATCCGCTGGCAACCGCTGCGGCCTGCGGCAAGGCACAATACCTTTGGAGAGCCGCAGAACTCTCGGCGGCAGGAATGACCGCCGGACCTGTCTCAGCCCTCAGGCTGAAAATCACCAATCCCGGCAGTGATGCCCGTTTTCTGAGGATCAAACTGAAACTGCTATTACAGGATAGCCTCAACCACGACGCCCCGGTACTCGACAGCCTGTCGGAAGCCTATTTCCTGAATACTTCCTTTCCTGCCGACGGCTGGATCACTTTCCGTTTCCATCAGCCTTTCCACTGGGACGGATTATCGAACCTGCTGGCAGAATTCAGCTTTAGCGGACCTGCAGGAGGAACCGACAACCTTGTGTCCGTCCATGATGCCGGTTTCACGGCAGGCCTTGTCAATTTTGAGCCCGATGCCTGCCTCCGGTTTAGTGGCGGAATCCAGGTGATGAAAGTGAACCCTGCTTTTTTCCCGCAGGTCACTGATAAGATCAGTATCGCATTCTGGTGCAAGGGAGATCCCGCCAAACTTCCGGCCAACACCAGCATCATGGAAGCCGTGGATGCATCGGGCAAGCGCCAGGTCAACATCCACCTGCCCTGGGGTAATTCACGCATTTACTGGGACTGTGGCAATGATGGCAGCAATTATGACCGCATCGACAAAGATGCCGGCCCGGAAGAGATCGAAGGTCGCTGGAATTTCTGGACTTTCACCAAAAATGCCGTCAGCGGGGAGATGAAGATCTTTAAGAATGCCCAGCTCTGGGCAAGCGGAACCGGCAAAACCAAACCCATCACACTCAGCAGGTGGATCTGCGGCGCATCAGTGAACGGAAGCAACCCCTACTACGGCATGCTCGACGAACTGAGCATCTGGAACACCGATCTTGACAGCGCCGGTATTGCCCGGATCATGTACCGCAATGTTGAAGCCACCCATCCGGCATACGGCCACCTGATGGCCTTCTACCGCTTCAATGAAGCCGCAGGCACCATCGCCTCCGACTCCGGTCCGCTGGCCGTCACTTCCTCCCTCATCAATCCCGGCTGGCATCCATACAGGGGCGAAGCACTTATGCATAACTTCACTCCTACGGAATGGCGGCCGGATGTGGTGTTCGTCAACAGCGTCTGCGATACCAGCCTGTTGCTGATTCCCCAGACCGACTCAAGCCTGCTGGTGCCGAGCTCCGTCATCTCCTACGAGGTCATCTCCAACAACCTGTTTGTGATCGACACCATCTATGTCTGGCCTGCCGGATATGCTTACATCAGCAGCCCGGACGGAAGCCTGCTCGATTCGATACCCGTGACGGCGGAAGACAGCATCCAGCTTACCCAGCTTACCTATTACCAGCGCAGGCCCATGCGGGTGGAACTGATCAACTTCATCACGCCATACGGTCTTGGCCTTAACCTCAACGGCCTCACCGGCCGAACCTGGATCTTCGATGTCACCGACTACGCACCCGTCCTGAAGGGTCCCCGCTTTATGGCCATGTCCGACGGTATCTACCAGGAAGACAATGACATCACTTTTGTGTTTTATGAAGGAAGCCCGGTCAGGGAAGTGATGTCACTGCAACAGATCTGGCCGAGTGGAAGCTGGGTATCTCCTTCATACAATGACATTTACAACGACAAGTATTTCGAAGCCAGGGATATCAAGCTGCCGGGAGATGCAGACCAGTTCAAGGTCAGGTCGGCCATCAGCGGTCACGGACAACAGGGCGAGTTCGTACCGCGAACCCACAGCCTCACCCTTAACGATACTGTCAACTTTCCCTTCCAGGTCTGGAAACACTGTTCCGACAACCCCATCTACCCCCAGGGCGGTACCTGGGTCTACGAACGTGCAGGCTGGTGCCCCGGAGCCGTGGTGGATACCAGGGAATTTGAACTCACTCCCCTGGTGACGCCAGGCCAGGACATCCGCCTCGATTACAGCCTTCCCTACAATATGAACCCCGGCGCTTCCAATTACAGGGTGAACCACCAGCTGGTATGCTACGCTCCTCCTTCCTTTGAACTTGATGCCCGCCTGGAATATGTAAAACAACCCAGCGACCGGACAGAATTCATGCGGCTGAACCCCCTCTGCAACCAGCCACTTGTCGGATTCCGCAATACCGGCAGCACCCCGCTCACCTCACTCGATGTGGTTTACGGGCGCCAGGGCGGGACACTCTCGACTTTCAACTGGACGGGCAACCTCGCCTTCAACGAATTACAGGAAGTGTCACTCCCCATGCCCGACTGGAACAGCAGCAACAGCGACTGCTTTATTGCTTACGTGACAAATCCCAACGGCGGCAGCGACCAGTATGCCTACAATGACTCTGTCTGTTCGAAATTCATTCCCAGTCAGGCCTGGCCCAATAACCTGGTTGTTGAACTGAAAGCCAACAACCGGCCGTGGGAAAATTATCTCATCCTGCTCAACAGCAACGGCGACACCGTACTCTATCACAACAACCTCACTGCCAACCAGATATATCGCGACACCCTCGATTTGCCCGACGACTGTTACACCATCAGGGTTTTCGATTCCGGTGACGACGGTCTCAGCTTCTGGGCCAATACCGCGCAGGGAACAGGGTACTGCCGGATCATCAGCAGCCTGAACAATACCATATACAAATCTTTCAACCCCGACTTTGGCGACAACATCTACCTGCAGTTCAGGGTGGAACTGGCCCTCGGACTCCCGGAAACCGCGACAGAAGGCAGACCGGATCTCAGTCTCTATCCCAATCCGGTGGCAGATGTGTTACGGATTGATTACAAGGGAATGACGGGAGGCAGCCTGCAGCTGTCCCTCATCAGCATCACCGGACAAATCATGCTGGAAGAAACGCACAGACTGGATGAGGCGGACGGAAGCCTGTTGATCGGTACGGCCGGCATACCGGCCGGCACTTACGTGCTTGGGATGAAACACGGTACCTTCAGGGAGCATCGTAAAATCGTGCTGCTGAAATGACATTCCGTATGGAGTGCAAATTGAACACCCTGCTATGTCATTGTTTCGCTCCTGCGGAGCTGTTTTTGAACGATTTCATACATGGTAAAACAAATGGAAAGCTGCAGCGCAACGTCTGATCAGTAAAAATCTTATCAGAGCCCATCGCACGGAATGCACCACCTGCCCTGAGTGAGAATGTGAATCTTTCCCATGCGGAACCCATGCTGTTTATACGCATGATGTCGACGATTTTGTGTCATTGGTACAAAAATTTTTGTCAGGAGCGTCTCCAGGGATTATCTTTATCAATAAATAAAGGAGGATCACATCATGGAATACAGGGTACACCGCATTGAAGTCAACAAATCAAACATGCAGGAAAAACTGGAAAACCTGCTGAGGGGATTAAAAGGAGAGCTTGTTTCTATTACTCCTTATGTCACAACCTTTTTTCTCTTTTACGGATCCAGGGTGGAATATCTGCTTGTGGTGGAGAAAATAAGCTGATTGCCGCGTAGGGCCGGAATCAGCTTTCGTATCGAAATGTTTTTGTTGTATTTTTGTCCCGGCTCACTCCCCTGCATGAGTAACAGAAACATTTCATCATCACTGATATGGCAACAACTACGCCACGCCTTGGCTTTCTGCTGACTTTCCTTTTGCTGACTTTCTTCGTCAGTTCCCAGAACCTTAGCTGGCAGTGGGCCAAAGGAGCAGGCGGAACAGAGCATGATTACATCCGGTCAGTTGCATGCGATGCGTTTGAAAGTGTGTATGTGACGGGGTACTTTTCGAGCGCTTCAGTCAGCCTGGGATCCTTCACCCTGACCAATGCGGCATCCGCAACCGCTGATATGTTTATTGCCAGTTTCGATGCCTCAGGCAATGTACTCTGGGCACAACGTGCAGGCGGAAGCGGGAACGATTATGGCATGTCGGTCTGTATCAGTAAATCAAGAAATATCTATGCTGCCGGGTATTTTACCAGCGACAGCATTGTTTTCGGATCTTATGTCCTGACCAATACCGCTGTTCCGGGTGCAGACCTGTTTATCGTGAAATATGACGCCGGCGGAAATGTTGTATGGGCAAGGTCAGCCTCAGGCTGCGCCGGCGATGACGCAGTGTATTCCCTGGCTGTCGATCCGGCAGGTTATTTATACGGTACCGGGTACTTTGAGGCTCCATCCATCATCCTTGATTCCGACACCCTGAATGCTGCACCCGCCAATTACAGGGATTTTCTTGTGTTTAAGATGGACAGCCTGGGCAATATTATCTGGGCAGGAACCGCACCCGGAACAGGCAATGATGTGGGTAATGCGGTTGCAGCGGATGCCTCGGGCAATGTCTTTGCCGGCGGACAGTTTACCAGTCCGGCCCTGACATTCGGAAGCATCGTGGTCAACAACAGTGCATCCGGAAACAATGATGCTTTTATGGTTAAATACGACAACCTGGGAAATGTACAATGGGCCAGAGAAGCAGGAGGAAGTCACCATGATTATACATTGTCGGTATGCACAGACTATTCCGGAGATATCTATGTGGCAGGATATTACAGGAGCAGCCAGGTGACTTTCGGGGCTTATACGCTGAGTAATTCCGGTACACCTTACGGAAATTACTTCCTGGTGAAGTACAATACGGCAGGTCTTGAACAATGGGCAGTACAGGCAATGGGGAGCAGCACCAGCGACGCCATCACTTCGGTTGCAGCCGACCCTTTCGGCGGGATTTATGCCTGCGGACATTTTCAGAGCCCCTCGATCACGTTTGGGCCCTATGTCCTGACCAACACCACCAGCAACATGCAAATCTTTGTTGCCAGGTTCGACCAGTCAAACGGCAATGCGATGTGGGGAATCACCCTGAGCAATACAGGTCACGATCTGGCCAACGCCGTGGCCCCCAACAGTGCAGGGTATGCTTATGTCGGAGGACAGTTTACCAGCACCAACCTCACTTTTGGCACCACCACACTGACCAATGCAGGGAACGGCATGAATGATCTTTTCCTTGCCAAACTCGACGGCAGTGTGGCTGTTCGGCCTGAAGTCCCTGTTCAAAATGCGGTTGTTTACCCAAATCCCGCGAATGACGAGGCCTTCGTCAGCCTGGGCTCTGATATGTCGGGCGCCGTATTGCAGGTAGTGAACTGTTACGGACAGACAGTCAGAACCATATCCCCAATCCTTGGCAACACGGCAATCGTCAACCTGAAGGCGCTTGAAGGCGGGTTATATTTTATCCGGGTAGTCAGAGACCATCAGGTGATTGCAAGTTGCAAGGTGATCGTTGGCGACTGATACCGGCAGGCAGTCATGGCCAGCTTCGGATGCTGCTGCCCGTTTTCAAAACACTACTGATTCTTCATACATCTGACAGCATAACCGTCTTCCTGCCAGAAGTTGTATCGTTCAATGGCACCCCCTCCGAACATCATCAGCCAGAAAATACCATGCGTGGTATATTCTATTGTGGAAGTCCAGATGGGTGCGGCAAGGGTCAGGCCGCTGAATTCACCGGCGAGGTTGCGGTTACCGGAGGGCAGACAGGTAAAACCCGAGCTGTTGGTTGCTCCTTCGTTGGGCGGTGCCCAATGATCGAAACCGCTTTCTTTCAGACTGCCGCCTGCGACTGTACCCGACAAACCCCAGTCGCAACTGACATCCTGATCGAGCCAGGCAGCCAGTTCACACCAATCTGAATCGGAAGCCACATGCCAGCCGTCAGGACAAATCCCCTGGACTCCTGCTGCACTCTGGTACTGCATCATTTCTCTCCATTGGTAAAGTCCGCCGTAAATTTCACAATTCAATGGTTCATCATCATAACAGTACTTCTCAATCACGGTATTGTCGGTTTGTTCCTGAGCACCTGCTATCATAACACCGATGTCCATGTTTTCCGCAAGCCAGCACTGATTCCCGATCTCCACAGTATGATATGTTTTATTGTCATAGTCAACCGTAAGGATGCCGTTGCAGGGCTGCCAGGGATTCCCTCCGAAAGAAAGCAACACAGTGTCTGAAGCGCTTTCCCCGCAAATGTTGTCAATTGTCCAGACAAGCAGGTATGCATCTCCGTCGACACCGCAAAAGACTGAAGCAGGATTGGATGGATCTTCAAGCCATCCGCCCTGTCCGCTTAGGATGGTCCAGCTTGCAGTTTCCTCCGCTGCCGGAACATTTGCCTCCAAAACAGTGCAAGTCGCATCGGTGATCACCTGGTCTTCCCCTGCATATGCAGCACTGATTGGTGCACAATCGTTCCTGATACACCTTGCGGAATACCCTTCTTCCTGCCAGGCGTTGAAACGGTGAATGGCAGGCTGATCCCATGTAATCAGCCAGAAAATACCATGTGTGGTGTACTGCATGGTGGAAGTCCAGTACTGGCAGTTTTTTTTCAGGTTGCGGAAACTCCCTACGGTTTCTCTGAAACCACTTCCTTTGGCGCTGAATCCGCTGATATTTGTAGCTGCAGCATTGGGTTCTTTCCAGTAATTATTCCCGCTGAGTTTAATCTTGCCTCCGGCATCTGTGCCTGAAAGGCCCCAATCACAAACGACAAGGGGATCGAGAAATGTCAGCATGGTACACCAGTCATTGTCCGTTGCCACCCGCCATCCGTCCGGACATAGTCCCCTGCCCGGATTTTGCTGATACTGCATCAGTTCGTCCCATTGATACAGCGCGCCAAAACGTTCACAATTCAACGGATCATCGTCATAACAGTATTTTTCAGTCACACCGTTGTCGCTTTGTTCCTGACTTCCTGCGATCATCAGGCCTGCGTCAAGATTTTCCCTCATCCAGCACTGGTCTCCGATCTGGACTGTATGGTAACGTTTTCCCTGGTATGTGATATATTGTAAATCCGGGCATGGCTGGATACTGTTATCTGCAAATGAAACAACAACCTCCGAACTGTCCGTCCCACAGGCATTACTGCTGATCCAGCGCAGGCGGTAAAATTCCCCGGGAACACCCTGAAAGGCGGCTGCAGGATAGTGGATATCACTGAAACTGCCATCGAAGCCGGTCACGATCTTCCACGTCCCTGTTTCGCCCCATTGCAGGTCTGAAGCCGCCAGGACAAGGCTTGTACCTTCGACATCCAGGGTATCGGTTCCTGCCTGGGGCTGCGAAAGCGGCGGATGACAGGGAAGCGGAATGAAGCTTCCGTTCACGTCACCTGCACAGAGCACTCTGATGTTCACGTTCTGGCCCGACAATGAATCCACACTGATCGAATGGTTTTCGCTTACCCAGTCCGGCAATGGAAATGCGCTGATGAGCTCCACGAAACGCCGCTGTACCAGCAGGGCATCAATGGAGTTCAGGTTGCCAGAAAGGTTGACATCACCTGCCGTGAAATTGATTCCGCTCAGACTGATCAGCTGGATGAAATGGTTCAGTATCTGCAGGGCATCAATGCTGTTCACCCCGCCAAAGGGTGCAGAAGGTTCGGCCCGGATCGTGTAATTGCCGTTCTCAAGATTGCGGAAACAGAATTTGCCGTTACGATCCGTGGGAACGGAATCCAGCACGCTCCCATCCTGTGCGGTCAGCAAGACTTTCGTATTGCCGAGTCTCAGGTTTCCGGGATTCTTATATGTAACTGTTCCCCTGATTTCCGAATACAGGAGTATTTCAACGGTATCATATTCTGAAAAATATCCGTTGTCCAGCCGGAGCAACATCCTGACAACATCGCCGTCGGACACGGTATTGCTCAGTCTGAAGAACAGGGAATCGCAACGCTTTTCCATGATGGCCAGGTCGTTATACTGCCGGTCTCCGCCGACACTGTCAAAGACCGGGTCCAGTGGCAGCAAGGATACAGTGAAAGATGCGGGCTGAGCAAGCCCTTCCCGCTGTATTTCATAATGCAGATATGCCTGGAAGGAACTCAGGTATTCCGGAGGAAATACCTTAAGCCCGGCTGTATGACCTGCCAGCCGGGCAGCAGTGATATTCTGGTGAAGATACCGGTGACAATACGGCACAATGGCCGTAAGCGAAGGCCAGAATTCGGATACCTCGGGACAAAAAGACAAGATCTTTGGTTTCATTGCCTGCTCCCCGTACATCCAGTCTTCACTGCTTCCATTGCCGGTATACAGTAACTCGGAAATAGTACCGGATTCCAGGCCGCTTTCTGCAGTCATGCGGGCACTGAAAAAACGGTACAGACTGTCGTCAACAGTTGCCGAATCAGCCGTATAACCCCAGGGGAACAGGAAAGCACAGGTACCTGTATGATAATTCAAACCTAAACGAAAACCATGGTTCAGGCAGAGATCCCTGACATTTTGTGTCTCCGGCTCGGAGAAGGCAGCCGTACCCCTGAAAGTCGCGTGGGAAGGAACGGGGGAAGAACCGATATCATCAAAACCCCAAAAGAAACCATAGTTGCGGTTAATATCCACTCCGAAACTTCCATCGCCGTTATCGCTGCGGTTTTTTCGCCACATTCCGCCACCTGACGGATTGGTTTGCTGGTTATACAAATAACCATCGGGGTTCACCACCGGAATAAAATACAGTTCAGTATGATCCACCAGTTGCCTGACCATCGAATCATTTTCATAATTTTCAAGCAGATACCACATGAAATACAAGAGTTGCTGCATACCAAGCGGTTCACGTGCATGATGAAGGGCAGTATACAGGATTTCTGGCTCATCTTCATCAAGCAAAGGATTGTCGGATATCCTCAGCCAATAAACCGGATTACCGTCATGCGACAGGGTCTGGCTTATGGCTTGTTTGGAAGATATCAGCTCAGGAAATAACAAAGCCATGGAATCCAGCTGGTTAAGGATATTCTCCCAGGTGTAGAAACCGCCCATGCTACCAAGATAAAAATGGGAAGGTACCTGATACTGGACCTTCTGCGATAAAAGCCCGGCCATTACATCCGCAGCGGATAATTCCTGCTGATACCTTTCTGCCAGCATGCTTCCGACATCGCTCACCATAACGGTGAAAGGTATCCCCATTTTTCGCAGGGCGGCTGTTTCAATTTCATTGAGATCGGCCAGAATCCGGCCATCCTCCTGAACACTGCAATCTTCAAGGGCAATACCCGCGGCAGCCAGCATCACATGAGCGGAAGGCTGCAGGTTTATCATGACCCTTGCATAAGGGCCCTGCTGTGAATATGATGCCTGAATCCACAGAATAATACTGAACAAAGTGAAGAAACCTCTCATTGAATTTGTGATTTGGATCATCCAAATATAAGAAATAATCCATTGGGTGTCAAGCAGTGCGGAAATGCAAGAATGCGGGAATGCAAGAATGCGGGAATGCAAGAATGTCAGAGAGGGGGCGGGGGTATTCCGTGTTTTTGATAATCATGCATCACCATGATCCTGACCAGCTGCCTGAAATCAGTTTTCGGCTCCCAACCGAGAAGTTCCCTGGCTTTTGAATAATCTCCCTGAAGATAATCCACTTCAGTCGGACGAAAATACCTGGGGTCGATGGCCACCACCACGGCACCCTTCCTTTTCTCCAGGACTTTTGCGACGGTTTCATCGACAGCATCACCCGCGCCTGTGAGGATGCCGCATTCATCCACGCCTTCCCCTTCCCAGCGAACTGCCGCACCCAACACCCGGAAGGCCTCCTCCGTGAATTCACGTACACTGTGCGCCCGGTTGGTGGCAAGCACATAGTCTCCGGCCTGCCCGGCCTGTAAAATTCGCCACATGCCTTCCACATACTCCGGAGCATATCCCCAGTCGCGCTTTGCATCCAGGTTCCCGAGCAACAGCCTCTCCTGCCTGCCGCTAAGGATATTGGCAACCCCCACGCTGATCTTTCTTGTGACAAAGGTCTTTCCCCTCCGCTCCGATTCATGATTGAACAAGATTCCGTTACAGGCAAACAGATTGTAAGCTTCCCTGTAATTCACCACGATCCAGTAAGCGTAAAGCTTCGCTGCAGCGTAAGGAGAACGCGGGTAAAATGGGGTGTTCTCGTTCTGTGGTACCTGCCCGGCTTTCCCGTATAACTCGGAGCTGGAAGCCTGGTAAAACCTGGTGTTGATGCCAGTTTCACGAATGGCGTCCAGAAACCGCAGGGTTCCTACCGCATCCACTTCAGCCGTATACTCCGGAACCTCAAAGGAAACCTGTACATGCGACTGAGCCCCCAGGTTATAAATCTCATCAGGCCGGATACGCTCCACAAGGCGGTTCAGGTTGGAGGAATCCGTCAGGTCGCCGTAGTGCAAAAACAAACGCTGGTTCAGCAAACCCGGTCTGCTGTAAAGGTGGTCGATGCGGAAGGTGTTGAAAGAACTGGACCTGCGGATGATCCCGTGAACCTGGTATCCTTTTTCCAGTAATAATTCTGTCAGGTATGACCCGTCCTGGCCGGTGATCCCTGATATGAGGGCGGTTTTTGTCATGGTGAATGGGTATGGGGATGGTGCCGTGGTTTAGTGGTTTAGAAGTTTAGAAGTTTATTTATATTTCATACTTCCGTCGGGGTTTGGGTTAGCTGTTGTGGTGTGTCAAATATAGGTTTTTTGATTAAACTTTTTGTGAAGTTGTTTTTTTGAGTACTTTTGTTACTCAAAAAGAGGTCATGTTTATTGCCCAAATAGTGGAATGAATGGATTTTTTCGGGCAATGTTTTTATTATCATTATGTTACACACACTGATCACGAATAAAACCAGACTGAAGATCCTGCTGAAGTTCTTCCTGAATGCCAACACCACCTCCTACTTGCGGGATCTGGAAGGGGAATTCGGAGAATCCACCAATGCCATCAGGCTGGAACTGAACCGTTTCGAACAGGCCGGCCTGTTGCAAAGCAATCCGAGCGGCAACAAGAAAGTCTTCAGGGCAAATACCGCTCACCCGCTATTCAGCGACATTCACAACATCGTTCTAAAGACCATCGGCTTCGACCAGGTGGTCGACAGGGTGATCCGCAAGCTTGGAGGCCTGCAGCGGGCATACCTCACGGGAAACTTTGCCAGGGGACTGGACAGCCGGATGATCGACCTGGTGCTGATCGGAAATGGGATTGACAAACAATACCTGCTGAATCTGATAGGGAAAGTGGAAAACAGGATCAACAGAAAGATCCGTTTTGTGATCCTGGAACCTGAAGAAGCATCCCGTCATATGCAGGAGCATCCGGAAGCCCTGCTGCTCTGGGAAATCAGATGAGCCCGGCAATAACGGATAAAACCAGCTAAGATGACAACAGGTCCGCTCAGACGTTTGCAACAGCTTCTTTTCGGCAGCCAGCTGAAAAAGAATGTATCCGTCAGCACCATGACCCACGGACTGAACATCCTGATCGCCCTGGTGAGTTACCCTGTGTATATCCGCTTCCTGGGATTTGAGCAGTTTTCCTTATGGGTAACGCTTTCGGTTGTGATCACCTTCGCCATGCTGGGTGAACTGGGCATCAGCAACGCCATTGTAAAATACATCGCCAATGCCATGGCCGATGACGACCGTGCCGGGATAAGGAAGATCATTTCCAATTCCTATTACATTGTATTCCTGGCCTCTGCGGTGATCCAGATCCTGATCCTGCTGTTTAACAATCAAATTATCAGGATTTTGTCAATACCGCCCGCCTTTGTTTCCATCTCACGTTCCATGATCCCCCTGATCGGCGCGGGGATATTCACTTTCCTGGTTTTCGATGTGATCCGGGGCGTGATTACGGGGATGGGCAGGCTGGATCTTTCGAACCTGCTGCTGACCGGCAGCAGTGCCGCCAGGCTGCTTTTTTCGGTAGTGTTGCTGAGCTTCAAGCCCGACATCTTCAGCCTGATCTATGGGGTGATCATCACCAATGTGTTGCTGGTGGCCGGCGGTACCCTGATCATCAGACGACAGTCCGGCCTGGCAGCCTTTTCTTTTACCAGGCCGGAACCCTCAGTGATCAAGGCATTGCTGCACTTCGGTTCATCCATTATCGGGATACAGGTATCGAACCTGCTTTCCTTTCCTATCATTAAGATCTTGTTGGCCAGGATGTTCGGTCTTGAATATGTCGGTTTCTTCGAGCTTGCCACCAAAGCAGCCTACGCTTTCCGTACCTTGTTCGAGAAAGGCCTGTTCGCCATTATGCCGGATATTGCATATTTATCGAAGAAAAACGCTCAGGCGGCCGAAGGAAACCTTCAGATTTACCGGAAAGTCCTGAAGCTTACCCGGAAACTGGCTGTCCCGGCGCTAGCCTTTTTCATCCTGCTCAGCGTGTTCTCAGGGTTTTTGCTGAAGCTGTGGCTGGGTCCGGATTTCAACAGCCGGATCCATGGCGGTTTTCTCCTTATGCAACCGGCCATCCTTGCCGGACTGCTCCTGCTTCCGGCATATTATGCCCTGATGGCAAGCGGCAGGGAAAAACACTGCATGTTTGAGGCAATGATCCGCTTTATCCTGACCATCGGCCTGATGACGGCGCTTATCCTGTGGAAAGCGGATTTCATGGTAGTATTCGTGATCGTGTCCATTTCCGTGATCGTGTCAAATTCATATATCGCTTATATCTTTTTCATCAACAGCAAGCCCGGGGTAAAATGAAACTGCTCAGATACTTCATCCTTCCGTTCAGTATCACCGCCTTGTTGCTGCTCCTGTTTTTACCCGACCGGAGCGAGCTGGCCCGGCGCTGGGATCTGCTGTTGCTTGCTCCCGCCCTGTGCACCATCGTGCTGAGCCGCTTCAGGAAGTATGCGCTCATCTTAAACCCCAGGATCAATCTTGTTTCCGCTTTTTTCGTGATCATGTACCTGGTGATGCTGCTCGGAAACCTCAACTATTATGTGGTGCTTTCTGTTTTCCCGGGCTACGAAAACGATATCACCAGAACCAATCTTTACTGGATTGGCTGTATGGGCTTTTTTGCGGCAGGGGTGATCCTGCACCAGCAATCCGGTAAAAAGGCGGGCAGGCGGCAGGCTGGACCGGTTTATCCGCTTTCCTTGCGGCTTGTGATTGTGTTGTTTATTCTTTCTCTGCTGAGTGTGAGCGTAGCGTTTTTCAGTCTCGGCCTGATCCCCTTCATCGGGGGTGTGGGAACCGGAGAACGCTATACAGGCTTTTCAGGCAGTTCCCTTCCGGTACGTTTCTGGTCGCTCTGTGTGCTTTCCGGTCTTTTCTCGGCAGCCCTTTACTTATTTCACGCCAGAAAAAAGTTATACCTGCTTTTCTGGGGACTGTCATTTGTCATTTCGCTGTTTTTTATCATCCGGGTTTATCCCTTCCTGCTGCTGGCTTCCACTGTAGTTGCCTTCCTTTTCACGATGGGTTCAGCCAGAAAGATCACCCTGACGCTGCTGCTCATCTCCATCCTCTACCCTGTTTCCAACATGCTCTTTATCGACCACCGCACCGGCGAAATAACCAACCCCGTCAGAAACGCCTCATCCCTGCATTATATCCAGCGGAACTTTATCTATACCACTTTCAACGAGTATTCACAATTGAACATCATCATCAACCGCTATGATGAACCTTTGAAATACGGGGAAACCTTCCTGTCTGTCCCGGTATCCCTGATCCCTGCCCCGGTACTGGCGGTATTTAAGATCGACAAGCAGGAAATACAGCGGAACAATTCTGCCGTGATCACGGCCGGCTTTCTGAATTCCACAAGTTCAAAAGGTCTGAGAATCGGGATCACAGGAGAATTGTTCATCAATTTCGGTTTTTACGGCATGTGCTGTATGATCCTTTTCGGGATCGCCATCAGCTATATTCATAACAAACTGAACTATTACGCCCCCACCGACTTCAGACATACCGCCTTCATCCTTTTTTACGGCCTGTTCATTTACGCCCTCATCAGCCAGATTGACGCTATTTCGTCTATGCTGGCCAATTATTTCATCGTCGTGATGATGATCATGATATTATCAAAAAAACGAATCTATGGAACCTAACAGTCAGTCGCACACCCTTTTGATCACGGGTGGTACCGGTTCATTCGGCAATACCGTGTTGAGGGAATTTCTCAACCGGGATGTTTTCGGAGAGATCCGGATTTTCTCGAGGGATGAAAAGAAACAGGACGACATGCGCCGTAAATACAGCAACGGCAAACTCAAATATTACATTGGCGATGTCAGGGACCGGCATTCGGTGGACATGGCGATGCGGGGAGCGGACTATGTCTTTCATGCGGCTGCACTCAAGCAGGTACCCTCCTGCGAGTTCTTCCCGATGGAAGCCGTCAGAACCAATGTACTCGGAACGGAACATGTGCTGGAAAGCGCCATGCAAAACGGGGTGAAGCGTCTGGTACTGCTGAGTACCGACAAAGCGGTGTACCCCGTGAATGCCATGGGTTTATCCAAAGCATTGAGCGAGAAGGTGATGCTTGCAAAAAGCCGGGAACTGAACGGGAGGGCTGCTTGTTTTTGCGGCACGCGATACGGCAATGTGATGGCCTCCCGCGGCTCTGTCATCCCCTTGTTCATCAGCCAGATCAGGGCCGGCAAAGCAATCACGGTGACCGATCCGCATATGACCCGTTTCATGATGACCCTGGAAGAAGCAGTGGACCTGGTGTGGTATGCTTTCAACAAAGGCAACAACGGAGATATTTTCGTACAGAAAGCGCCTGCCGCCACCCTTGCAGTTCTGGCCGAAGCACTGACAGACCTTTACAATGCCGCACTGCCGGTAAGGGTGATCGGGACCCGCCACGGGGAGAAGTTGTTTGAAACGCTGGTGAACAGGGAAGAAATGGCCAGGGCCGAAGATATGGGTTCATATTACCGTATCCCCGCCGATACCAGGGACCTGAATTACGGCAAATATTTCACCGAAGGCGAGGCAAGGGTTTCGGAAGTGGAAGATTACACTTCCCATAATACCCATCTGCTGAATGTGGAGGAGATGAAACAATTGTTGCTGAAACTGCCCCTGATACGGAAGGACATCCTCGGAGAAAGCCCGGAATACACCGATGAGGTGTGACAGGAATCATCAGACAAACTGAAATATCACATGCCATGATAAAAACAGGAATCACAGGACAGACAGGTTTTATCGGGACACATCTCTTCAACACCCTGGGCCTCATGCCGCACATTGACCGTATCCCTTTTGAAGATGAGACTTTCGGGGATGAAGCGAAGCTTGCTGACTTTGTTGCTTCGTGCGATGCGGTGGTTCACCTGGCTGCCCTGAACCGCCATCACGACCCGGATCTGATTTACAACACCAACCTGGACCTGGTGAAAAAGCTTATCCGGGCCTGTGAAGTCAGCGGCAGCAGGCCGCATATCCTCTTCGCCTCATCCACCCAGGAAAGCCTCGATAATCCTTACGGCAGGTCGAAACAAGAGGGAAGGGAAATGTTTGAAGCCTGGGCAGCCAGAAATGCTGCCTGTTTCAGCGCCTTTATCATCCCAAATGTCTTCGGCCCTTTCGGCCAGCCTTACTACAATTCGGTGGTGGCCACCTTCTGTCACCAGCTGACACACGGCGAAACACCCCGCATCGATCAGGACAGCGAAATGAAACTCGTCTATGTGGCCGGTCTGGTCAGTGAAATGATATCCCGCTTGGAGAAGGTGCAGGAATACAGGGACTCAGGACACACCGAATGCATCCGTGTCGCACATACCACCACCATGACCGTTTCCGCACTGCTTAATAAACTGGAACACTTCAAGGGATTGTATTTCGACCACGGCATCATGCCCGATCTGGGAAACGTTTCCGACCGCGATCTCTTCAACACCTTCCTTTGTTACATTGATCACGGCAGCTTTTTCCCTTTTCACCTTAAAACCCACTCCGACCATCGCGGCAGTTTTACGGAACTCATCCGGCTGAACAGCGGCGGACAGGTGTCTTTTTCCAGCACCCGTCCGGGCATTACACGCGGAAATCACTTCCACACCCGGAAAACGGAACGTTTTGCCGTCATTGCCGGACAGGCAAGCATTTCCATCCGCAGGACCGGTACCGCCCAGATCCATACCTTTCACCTCGACGGAAGCCGCCCCGCCTTCGTCGATATGCCCGTATGGCATACCCACAACCTGACCAATACGGGACAGGACGAACTCCTGACGGTGTTCTGGATCAACGAGCATTACGTGGACGAAGACAGCGATACCTTCTTTGAAAATGTCTGACTGGATTGCTTTAAGTTTAGGAGTTTAGCTGGTTTAGAAGTTTAGAAGTTGGTTTACTATATTTGATTAATACTATTTAAGATGCGTGTTTATAGTTTTGAGAAATTGATCGTATGGCAAAATGTCAGACAATTGGTGACTGAAATTTACAATGTTTCAACCTCATTCCCAAAGTTTGAAGAGTACGGTCTGGTCAGTCAAATCCGCAGATCTGTGGTTTCCATCAGCTCTAACATTGCAGAAGGTTCTTCAAGAAATTCTGCAAAAGAACAATCCCACTTTTATCACATAGCTTATGGTAGTACCGTGGAACTACTAAGTCAGTTAATATTATGCGCTGATTTAAAATACATTACTGACAAACAATTGCATACTTTACGAGAAATGCTGGAAAACATCACAAGTCAGTTGAACGCCCTTCACCAATCAACTTCTAAACAATAAAACTAAACCCTAAACCCCTAAACCAGCTAAACAACTAAACAACTAAACCCTTCCAACCATATGAAACGCCTCAAAACAGCAACCTTCGTCGGGACGCGGCCGGAAATCATCCGCTTGTCGCGAACCATGGCCCTGTTGGACCGTTACACCGAACAGGTCATCATTCACACGGGCCAGAATTATGATTACGAATTGAATGAGGTTTTCTGGAAGGAGCTGGAACTGCGTCGACCGGATCATTTCCTGGCAGTGGACACCTCGAGCCTGGGTGCCACGGTAGGCGATATCCTGCGGAAATCGGAGGAAGTCCTGCTGCTGGAAAAACCCGATGCGGTGCTGGTGCTGGGAGATACCAACTCCTGCCTGGCAGCCTATATGGCCAAACGCATGCATATCCCCATCTTCCACATGGAAGCCGGAAACCGCTGCTTCGACGAGAGGGTGCCCGAAGAAACCAACCGTCGGATCATCGATCATATCGCTGACTTCAACCTGGTATATACCGAACATGCCCGCCGCCACCTTTTATCGGAAGGACTGCCCCACAACCGGATCTTTCTGAGCGGGTCGCCCATGAAAGAAGTCCTGGATTATTACAAACCCGGCATCGAACGCTCCGGTGTCCTTCAGGAACTGAACCTTGCGGAAAAGGCCTACTTCCTGGTATCCATCCACCGGGAAGAAAACGTGGACAGTCCCGCAACCCTGAAACACCTCCTTGGTATCCTCGATCTGCTGGCCGCTGCATATGGGTTCCCTTTGATCGTATCGACGCATCCGCGCACCAGGAAAAGAATAGCGGCAATGGATGCTTCCCTCTTGTCTGACCACGGCCTGATCCGCTTCCTAAAGCCATTCGGATTCTTAGATTATGTGAAGCTGCAACAGCATGCCCTTTGCGTGATCTCTGATTCCGGAACCATCAGCGAAGAGTCGGCCATCCTCTCCTTCCCGGCTGTCAGCCTCAGACAGAGCATGGAAAGGCCGGAAGCCCAGGATGCCGGTACCATCATTCTGACCGGCTTCGATCCGGATGCCGTGATGGCCTCGGTTGCCATGGTCATCGAAGAATTCCGTGAAAACCGGCAATCGCGGAAAATTCCGGAAGACTATACCATCACCGACACCTCCGCCAGGGTGGTAAAGCTGATCCTTGGAAGCACCCGCCTGAAAAAGCTGTCCTGAAAAGACCATGAGGATCACCATCTATACATCGGGAGATTTTCCCCACGGGCTGGCCCCCGAGAACTTTGTCAGGCAGATGGCTCTGGGACTGCAGGCTGCAGGTGCAGGGGTGAATGTCATCCGTTGGAGGGGAAGGCGTTATCCGCATCCCAATGACACAACGGTGCCTGCCGGGAATTTCCTGTTCCCGAAACCTTTTCAGCATGAAATCCTGAAATTCGCCGAGCTGATCCTGCTCATCCTGTTTATTCCCTTTAAACTGATTTACAGGAAAATCTTTCACCGGGATCAGGTGGTGGTCCTTTACGGCCTGGAATACTTCTATATCGTCTTTCCCTTCCTGCTGATCTGCAGGCTCACGGCCGTGAAATGCTTCAGGGTCATCACCGACAGTTATACAAGCCAGGCCATTGCCCCCGTGTTTTGGAAGCGGCCCAAGGTGTTCTTCTACCGATTGCAGTCACGCTGTTTCGACCGCTTCCTCAACGGAGTGCTTGTCCTGTCAGAACACCTCCGTGAGGACTGCCTGAGGAACGGGCTTCAGGAAGGAAACATCCTGCTGATCCCTCATTTCATCGATCTGAAAAGGCAGGACGCAACGGAAGGGCCGAAGCCTGTGAAAAACAGAATCGGGTATGTGGGCACGCCCAGTCCGGCCAATGGTATCCTCGACCTGGCGGCCGCCTTCCGGATCGTGTCGGAACGCCTGCCGGATCCGGAACTGATGATAGCCGGCAAGACCGGTATGGAAACAGAGAAAGAAATCAGCAGCATAGCAGGCAGCAAGGGGAAAGTGCTGTTCAGGGGCATGCTGCCGGGCGTTCAAGCCAGGGAGGCCATGCTGTCGTGTGCCGTGCTGGTAAATCCTAGGAAAACCGGACTCTGGGCTGATGCCGGCTTTCCGACCAAACTGGGAGAATACTTTTCCACGTGCATCCCTGTCGTGCAGACCAGGGTAGGTGACCCTTCCCGTTATCTGACCGACCTGAAAGAGGTGGTGTTTGCCGAACCCGATAACCCGGAATCCCTGGCTGATGCCATTCTCTATGTACTGGAAGATCCTGTAAGGGCTGAAGCCATCGGTAAAAATGGTTTCGACTGGGCCCTGGCCAAGCTCGACCATCTCACCAACGGAAAGAAACTGCTTGCCTTCATCAAAGCACATTGAAACAGATGAACATCCTTATCGTACACAGCAAAAATGCAGGCATCGTAAGCCCCTTCATCCTGGAGCAGGCGGAGAGCATCCGCAAAACAGGCATTGCAGTGGAATACTTCGGCATTGTGGGGAAAGGAATCACGGGTTACCTGAAAAACATGCCTGCATTCCGCAGGATGATAAGGGAATACAGCCCGGACCTCATCCATGCGCATTATGGTTTATCCGGTCTTTTTGCCAACCTGCAGCGGGAAATCCCCGTCATCACCACCTTTCACGGATCCGACCTTGCCGACCGCAGAGCAAGACAGTTCTCCCTCCTGGCCCGGCGCTTGTCGGCTGCTTCCGTCTTCGTTTCCCAAAGGATGACACAATTTTTGCCGCGACTTCAGAACCCTTTGATCATTCCCTGCGGCGTAGACACTGCCGTGTTCGGGCAACTGCAGGCGGAGTCCCTGCCCAAACCGCCCGCCATCGTGCCCGGCAGGATCAATGTCCTCTTTTCCTCCGCATTTTCAAAACCGGTGAAAAATGCCGCCCTGGCACACGCAGTCTGCCGGAAGGCGGAAGCCGCTACCGGGAAGAAAATCAGCCTGATTGAACTGAAAGCTTATACGCGCCCGGAAGTGAACGCCCTGATGATGCATGCCGACTGCCTGCTGATGACTTCCCTGTCGGAAGGTTCTCCGCAGTTCATCAAGGAAGGCATGGCCTGCAGCCGGCCCATCGTCAGCACCGACGTGGGCGACGTCAGGTGGCTGACGGGAGATACGGCAGGCTGCTTCGTGTCTGCCGCAGATCCGGAGCTGCTTGCCGGAAACCTGGTGAAGGCATTGGAATTCAAAGAGACCCGTGGCCGTGAACACATTTTAAGCCTCGGGCTCGACCTGGAAAGCATCGCTCACAGGCTAACAGCCCTGTACGAAGGTGTGCTGCACGAAAAAAGAAAAACAGGAAAGAACCACCATGCAGAAAAACACTGATTCAGAATCCTCACAGGCAATGAAATGAAATATCCATGTTCTGCAGACACCAACCGAAAATGATCAAAAGCATGGATATTCCCCCGCAGGAAGCGGGACAGGCATCTGACCATTAAAATCAAAATTATTAACAGATGAAAATACTCATCGATCTGGGTCACCCGGCCCATGTACATTACTTCAGGAACTTCGTCCGCATCATGCAGGAGAAGGGTCATCACTTTCTCTTTACCGCGAGGGACAAGGAAGTGCTGCATCAGTTACTCGAACGTTACGGCATCCCTTATGTGAACAGGGGAAAGGGCAGATCCTCCATGAGCGGGAAGGCCGCCTATATCCTTTACGCGGATGCCATCCTCCTGCGGGAAGCCCTGCGCTTTAAACCCGACCTCTTCCTGAGTTTTGCCAGTCCCTACGCAGCCCACGTTTCCCGCCTGGTGAGAAAACCTCACATTACCTTCGACGACACCGAACATGCCAGGCTCGCACACCGGCTGTACGAACCTTTTACCGATGTGATCCTCAGTCCCGACTGCTTCCTGCATCCTTTCAGCCGGAAACAGCTTTTTTTCCGGAGCTATATGGAAATGTGCCACCTGCATCCGTCCTATTTCCGTCCTGACGCATCCGTGCCGGAGCAACTCTCGCTGAAAGCAGGGGATCCTTACGTGATCCTGCGTTTTGTTTCATGGCAGGCAAGCCACGACATCGGGCAGTCGGGACTGTCGGCTGAAACCCGGAAAAGGCTGGTGCATGAGCTGAGCCGCCATGCCAGGGTGTTTATCTCCTCCGAAGGAGCGCTTCCCGCCGAATTTGAGCCATATAAACTGAATATTCAGCCGCAGCAACTGCACCACCTGCTGGCCTTTGCGTCCCTGTATATCGGCGAGGGTTCGACGACGGCATCGGAATGCTCCGTACTCGGAACCCCGAATATCTACGTCAACAGCCTGGTGGTGGGATACTGCCGGGAACAGGAGGAGAAATACGGACTTTGTCAGCACTTTACCACCGACCGGGGCGTAGTGGAAAAAGCCCTCGAACTGCTGACAGCCGGTGCCAAAAACGAAGCAAGCGCCGAAGGCCACCGGCGGCTGCTGGCCGACAAGATTGACCCCACCACTTTCATGGTCTGGTTTGTGGAAAACTATCCTTCAAGCGTCACGATATTAAAGGATAACCCTGATTTTCAATTGCGATTCCGTTGATTCCGGCAGGCAAGCCACATCTCCGCCCGAAGCCTGCCCTCAAACGCTCCCAGCCCGGTTTTTTCATAGTCTCCATGACAACGTATCAAAATGTCTTATATTTGTATTCTCCTCCGGGAGCACGCAATATACATAGAGCCAGCTTCTCATTTTCGTTTATGCCGATGACTCCGGATGCACACATTGCATTCCTGTGGTCTTTCGGCATAGGAAAAATTTGGAGTATACCATATTAGTATTTACCTTTGTAATATCAAACAAAGGAATCTTATGAAAACACTATCATTAAAATTGGATGATGCGGTCTTCGCTGAGACGGAACATGTGATCAGTCATATCAAGAAATCAAGAAACAGGTATATCAATGATGCCCTGAATTATTACAACAAGGTTCAAAAAAGGAAATTGTTAGCCTCCAAGCTGGAAAAGGAATCAAAACTTGTAAAAAATGATTCATTGCGTGTTCTTCATGAATTTGAAATGATTGACTATGAACGCTAAGCAGTTTGAAATTTGGATTGCAGATCTTCATCCAACAATTGGAACTGAGCCGGGGAAAGTGAGACCGGTCATTATTATCCAAACAGACCTTTTAAACAAGCACCACCCATCATCAATTATTTGTCCAATAACAACAAATGTTCAAAAGGAAGTCGAAATCTTAAGAATTCATTTAAAGAAGGGTTGTTGCGAGCTAGAAGAAGGTTGTGATATCATGATTGATCAAGTCAGGGCAATTGATAATAAAAGGTTGATAAGAAAAGTTGGAAATATTCCAGCCGAGTTGGGAAAGTCAATCAAGGAGAACCTGAAAATTCTATTTGATCTTGAATGAAATTATTGGATGTCGCCTGAGGTACACCCGTGCACCTGTGCACACGCGCACACGCTGCCCTGTAGTCAGCTCACCCCGCTCTCATCTCTTTTTTTTCTATTGACCCCTTGACAACGCATCAAAAAGCCTTATATTTGGATTCTGCTCCGGACACATTTCAATTGCATGGCAACATTCGTCAAACTTTCGTATGTTTGAAATAATGGCAGCTTTAAGAAAGTCTGGTATAAGTATGATAGCCGAATGTTTGCGGGTATGGGGATTTTGTGGCAAGGCAAAAAAAAGAAAAGGAAAAACAAAATAAAGGAAGTCAAAATGAAAAAAATATACATCTTCTTGGCATCATTGCTTGTAGTCAATGTGACATTTTCACAATGGGTGCAACAAAATTCAGGTACCACAAAAAATCTTAATTCTGTTTACTTCACTGATTTAAACATAGGTTATGTGGTTGGCGATTCGGGAATAATACTGAAAACATCTGATGGTGGAAATCAATGGGCAACAATACCTTCAGGGACAACGAATGATCTAAAGTCAATATCTTTTCCCTCTACAACTACTGGTTATGCAGTAGGAGGGAACGGAACTATTCTTAAAACATTTGATGGAGGAGCAACATGGGCCGTTCAGACCTCTGGAACAAATGCTCAGCTTATCTTTGTTCACTTCCCCGTGCAGGATACTGGTTATATCGCAGGATGGAATTGTTTACTTAAAACTACAAATGGCGGTTCAAGTTGGATCAAGATTGACTCTGTATGGTATCCAGAATCGGTATTTTTCATCGATGCAAATATCGGTTATACGGTTGGTGACGATAGTTGGGCCGGATGGGGCAATATAGTCAGAAAAACGGTTGATGGCGGAATAAACTGGACAAATCAGACGGTCGGTTTTGATTTACTTACATCCTTATATTTCATTGATGAAATGACGGGGTACGCTGTTGGATCAGTTATTGCCGGTGCAGGCGGAAGTGTTCATAAAACAACTGACGGAGGAATAACATGGACGAGTCAAGATATTTTTCTTAGCCCAAGATCGGTTTTTTTTCCAAATGCAGATACAGGCTACATTGCTGGTTATAGCATTGGTTTAGACCATGGGGCTATATTCAAAACCACTGATGGAGGCATAACCTGGTTTGATCCTTTATCAGTATTGCTCCCAATCAATTTGAATTCAACAGTTTTTTTTGATGGATTGACCGGGTATACAGTTGGACTGGGAGGCACTATCCTCAAAACAGATAATGGAGGTATAACAGCAGCCCATGAGCTTCAACAATCAAGGAGTGTATTCGAACTCTTTCCAAATCCTTCATCGGACTTACTAAATCTGGAGATTTCAGAACCCACTTCCTGTGATCGTGTTACAATAATTAATTCACAAGGGCAGATTTTGCAGGAACATATTATTATTTCTATAAATCTTTTACAACTTGATATTAGCAGGATGAGCACTGGTATCTACTATATCGAATTACAAAATGGTCACTCATCTATAGTTAGAAAATTCATGAAACAATGATGCCCTGCCCCTAACATGCTTGCAACCTCAACAAAGCTAACATTGACAATGCTTAGCTAAGGTTAGTCGTTGCTGCGGCTGCAAGTGAGACGTTATGGGCATGGCAACAAAAAGTAACACCTAAAAAAAGGAAGTCAAAATGAAGAAGTTTTATCTTTTTATTATCCCATTGCTCTTCTGTGTCGGACCAGGTTCTTATGGACAATGGTCTTACACAAATTTATCCGCACCCAAAGCATATATGGGTGTTGCATCTCTGGGATCGAAGGTTTATTTTGCGGGTGGGATGAATGATTCAGGTTTAAAATCTACTGTTGAGATTTATGACTTTTCAACCGGTTTATGGGATACGACTCAGCACTTGTCTGTTGCCCGTGATCTGGTTACTGCAACAACCTGCGGTAGCAAAGTCTTATTTGCCGGCGGGGTTGATTTTTTTTCATCTTCAAACGTTTATGCAACAGTTGACATTTATGATACCCTGACTAATCAATGGAGTGTACACCAACTCTCGGCAGCGCGACTCAATATAACCGCATTGAGCTTTGGCAACAAGGTATTATTTGCAGGCGGTGCAAATACTCAGCTCCAAGCTTTTGACAACATTGACATATATAATTGCGCAACAGACACATGGTCTGTGGAATATTTGCCAGTGCCAAGGTTCACCTATGGTGGGGTTGTAAACAATCTTGGAATCCTTCCCGGCGGATATGATTCTACTGGAGGCGTAACTAAAAGGGTTGACATATACAACTTTACTACTGGTACGTGGAGCGTTGATTCACTCTCAGTTGCAAGAGCGTGGGTTGGCGTTACCACGATTGGTGATAAAATGCTGATAGCTGGCGGAGCCACCCATGATGCCATCCAGAGTAATGTTGTTGATATTTATGATGCTTCAACAGGTATTTGGACTGATACAACCCTATCTATAGCGAGATCTTTTTGTGATAATCAAAATGTGGTTAATGTTTGTGGGAAAGCATATTTTATCGGAGGTGGTAAAATGAACTTGAATGGGCCATATTGGGAAGCTGCTTATAACCAAATTGACATCTATGATCTCACAACAAATACCTGGTCGGTGGATAATATTCCTACTATAACAGCGACCGTACACCGTGCCGCTGCTTCAATTGGTGATCAGTTTATCATTGCAGGTGGCATCTGGGGTAGTTATTCTTCAAATGCAGAGATTTATTCTTGTATTAACACGAATGTTGAAATAATCCCAGAAAAAAATTTAATCATCTATCCCAATCCTTCGACCGAATTAATTACAATTTCTTTACCAGAAAATTCACTCCCAGGTCATCTGTCTATAATAAATCCAATCGGTCAGGAAGTTTTGCAGCAAACTATCACAAACTCCTTTGCTCATATTGACATCAGAGAAATGCCAACAGGAATCTATTTTGCAAAGGTTATATGTGGAAATAAAATTCATACCGTAAAGATTATAAAAGAATAATGCCCTGCCCCCAACAAACCGTCAGCGGAGCAATGCGGGCGGGTTCCGCGGGCTGGCATTCACCATACCGGCAAATATTAAGGGAAAACAAAAACAGGAACAAGTAAAACCCGCACTGCGGCTGCCGGCAAGCGTTTTATGAGATTATAAACAAAAAACACCAACAAATATGAAAATAGCATCCTACAACGTAGAAAACCTCTTCAATAGAGTCAAAGCATTCAATGAAGACCAAAGAACAGCGACAAAGTATATTAATGAAGTGGCTGAACTTAATGTTTTATTTGAAAAGGAAATTTATAGCAATACGGACAAATTAAGAATGTTAACCCTTTTTCAAGAACTTGGGCTTACAAAAACTGATATATCAAAATATGTTATCGTTAGAAAAATCAGGGGAAAAATTGTACATAGACCCAGGGGAACGGCTGAAATCAGCATATCTGCAAATGGTCGAAAAGATTGGATTGGATGGGCTGAATTAAGAACTGAACCTGTTGATGAAGTGGCTATGTACAATACAGGCAGAGTAATGAGAGACTTAAATGCTGATGTCCTCGCAGTCATAGAAGCTGAAGATAGAATTACTTTAAAAACATTTAGTGATACTATTATAAGTAAGGTAAATGGAAAGCCTTTCGAGAAAGTTATGCTAGTTGATGGAAATGATGAAAGAGGGATTGATGTGGGAATAATGACACAAAATGGTTATCAAATAGATTTAATAAGGACCCATATTTTTGATACAAATATAGAAGGCAATAAAGTATTTAGTAGGGACTTGCCTGAGTATAAAGTAATCACACCGGCCGGAAATGTCGTTTGGATATTGCCAGCTCACTTCAAAAGTAAATTTGGTGGTAATGACCCAAGATCTCAAAATAAAAGAAAAGGAGAAGCGGAAAAGGCAGTTGAAATATACAACAGACTTAGAAATGAGGGGCATGAATTCATAATCATATGCGGGGATTTCAACGACACTCCAGATAGTATTCCATTATCACCACTATTAAATAATACCGACTTAAAAGATTTTTCAGAACACGATACATTTGTAGTAAATGATAATGGTGGTATAGGAACTTTTGGGAATGGTTCAGACAACAATAAAATTGATTATATTCTTCTATCACCTTCTCTATTCAATAGAGTTACAGCTTGTGGAATTTTTAGAAAAGGTGCCTGGGCAGGTAAACGCAATCCTAAATGGGAAATGTATCCAGAACTGACAGAAGAACACCACGCTGCAAGCGACCATCACGCAATTTGGTGCGACATAAATATTGACTACTGAAATGAAAAATTACCTAACATAACAGCACCTTCCCAAAAGTGGCGGTTCAGTGGTCAAATCGAGCTTTGTGCTTCAATCAAAGTTTCTGCTTGGTTGCCAGTGAAGTAATTCGAATCCGCCACCTTCCTATAGCTGCAAAACGTTAGACTATGTAAAAAAACGAATGAATATGAATAATTTCATCTGAAAAATCAGCAAAATTACTCTGAGCGGTCAGCAAAACCAAGCGGGGAGTCTGTGTTGAACGGCAATGTTCACCCGTGCAAACGTACACCCGTGCACCTGTGCACACGTCCGGGTAGGGCGGATCGTTACCTCCCCGCCCCCCCACAGATCCGGACGAGCGGATTTCCCGCATCCGGTTCCTCCTACAACGGTTTCGCTAAAGAGCTGTGGTAAATTTTGGGAGGAAGTAGCGGGTAGACTTTTAGAACCCTGTTGGAAAACTGTTCCCAATTAAACTTCGTACCTCCTCGTCGATTCAGCCAAATAAACAGGAACCGACTGACCTTGTGCGAATAGGAACCCAGGCTCCTGGAGTTACCCGTGATGCCAAAATAGTTGTAATGTCCTCTGAGTTTGATGTTCAGTTGCTCAATCAACAGTTTCACCTTCATGTGCCTGTTGGCCTTGAGCCATGTAAATGTACTCCTGAGACTCTTTCTCAGACTTTTCTTGCTGGTCTTGCGTTTCAGCACCCGTTTCCCGTTCAGGCTTACCCCCATGTAGTGGGTAAACCCAAGAATGAAAGTCGAACGTGGCCGGTAAACTCTGGTCGTACTTCGACAGGCTTATCATCCGGGTTTTCTCCGGGTGAAGCCTGAGTCCGTATTTTGAAAACCGCTTGAAAATGACCTTCATAACTCTCTGTGCATCTTCCTTCCTTTCAAATCCCATCACAAAATCATCTGCATAGCGTACCATAAAACTTTTTCCCTTTAATAGTACTTTGATTTCATGGTACCACGCATCCAATACTGTGTGCAGAAAGATATTGCTCAATAGCGGTGAGATTACCCCTCCTTGGGGTGTCCCTTCTCTCTCGTAATGTAGCGTCTCGTCCTCCATTACCCCCGCTTTAAGCCACTTGTCTATCTGCTTCCTTACCACTCCGTCCTTTATCCGTTGGTCTAAAAGCATCCGCAGTTGTCCGTGGTCTATGCTCCCAAAATAGTTCTCAATATCTGCATCCAGAATATACAGCACGTGATTGTCCATCACTTCCTGCCATACTCGTTCCAACGCCTGATGTTGTGATCTGCCCGGTCGGAATCCGTAAGAGGTATCGTAAAAGTCCTGCTCATATACCGGTTCTACAACCATCTTTACTGCTTCCTGCAGTATCTTGTCTTCAATGGTTGGTATCCCGATGGGGCGGCGCTTCCCGTTTTCCTTATTTATGTAGATTCTCCGCACCGGTGGTGCATAGTAGCTGCCCGTTTTGAACCTCCCCAATAAATCCGGCAACTTTCTCCCTGATTCCCTTTCGTATTCTTCATACGTTTTCCCATCTACACCTGCTGCCGAATTCTTGTTCAGTTTCTTCAGGCTTTCTTCCAACCAGCTCTCATCAATGTAATGATGAAGGTTGGTTATCGGTTCCCCTGCATGTGCTCTGGCCGTTTTGGCTATGAGCTCTCGTTTCGTTGACATTGTTTCCATGTCTCTGGTACATTTAATGTTTCACTTAAGCCCGCCCGTTGTAAGACATCTCCCTTCCCTACTCGCTGGCTTTCCCGGACGGATTTCCCAACTTTCAATCAGTACTATGAAGATGTTAAGACTGCCTGCCCTCTTCTCTTGCATTTCGTTTCCTTATAGCTCGATACCTTTACCACATGCCCCGGTTCTTGGCGTCAGTAAGTATGGCATGTTGTCTTCACTGACCTGGATTGTTGTTCCACCGGTATTCCTTAACCGGCATTACGCAAAGGAAGGGCGAGGCTCTCCCAAGTTCCCGTGCCTGCCTGTTGTTCATTTGGTGTGTTCTCCGACCCCGGCCTGTTCTCGCAGCCTCACCCTGACGGCTGTCCGATACTGCTCCCGCCTGTGCAACGACAAAAGCTCCGGCATTTCTGCAATTTCGAGGCTCAATAGCACATCTTTTGAACTCCCTGTCTACGCTTCATGCCTGCATTTCTGCAGACGATGCAAGACTCGGTTACAGCTGGTGGTTAGCCTTTACTGTTCAGGATTGGTTACCTGATGGCAAGCTTAAAAGGTTTCAAAGAACTGTTTCTTATTCCCCTTTAACGGGTTTAGCTTGGCGCAATGCACACGTGCACACGCGCACACGCTGCCCTGCTGTCAGCTCAACCCGCTCACACATAAATTTTCTATTGTCCCCTTGACAACGCATCAAAAAGCCTTATATTTGTATTCTCCTCCGGACACATTTCAACTGCGTGGCAACATTCGTCAAACTTTCGTATGTTTCAAATAATGGCAGCTTTAAGAAAGTCTAATATAAGAGTGATAGCCGAATGTTTGCGGGTATGGGGATGTTACCACTCATTGAAAAATCAAAACAAGATGCAAATCCTCGTTCAAGAATGAAAAAGATTCTTCTTCTAATGTCAATTCTTCTTCCGTTGTACTGCTTTTCCCAAACAGAAACAGAGAAGTATAAATTAGTAATGCGTTTTATTGAAGATTCAATTGTAAAGAATCGTAACGAATATTACATTGATAATCAAATAAAAGGAAAGACAGATTGGACGTATTTTCATGGATTTTCTTGTTCTGAAACTCAGCATCAGCTGATACTAGAAATTGTTGAAAATGGTACACATAGTATTAGTACTTTAATTGATCCAAAATTAATTCCTGCTAGAAATAGAAATAATGAAAATAAATATAAGGTTACGCTTCATACGATAGTCAAGTATAATAATATATGGTCTACCCAAATTAAAGTACTAAATAGCGATAGTGAAAAATGGGATTGGTATTCCCTAATATTCATTGAAAATGATATGATTGCCAATTTTTGGAGTGCAAATTGGCATGCTGAACACTAATATTGGAACTAACATGGATAATATTAATGATCCAATAAATTTAAAACTGAAAATAAACGAGTGGTAACACGCCTGCAAGCTCAAGGCGGGGATAATCGGTTACCAAACATTACAAGTACTTGCAAACATGATTGTTAATTTGAACTATCCACCTCTAAAACCCGCCCTTCGCCTGCAGGCCAAGCGTTCATAAAAACTTTCGACAATGAAAAAATTATTGAATTATACTGCAATTGTAGCCTTATCTGTGATTGCTATTTTGGGTGGATGTAAAAAAGACAGGGAAGTAATACAGACTCCTGCTAAAACAATCAATGGGTCGGCTCAAAAGGGTCCATTTCTTCATGGGACTTCAATCACTGTTTATGAATTAGACCAAAACTACGCTCAAACTGGTAAAACATTTTTAACGCAAATTACTGATAATGCAGGAAGTTTCAATATTAATAACGCAAGCCTGATATCCGGCTACATAACCATTCGAGCTGATGGATTTTACTTCAACGAAGTGTGTGGCTCAAATTCTGTTTCTCAAATTACACTCAATTCCATTTCAGATATCAGCAGCACATACGCAATACATGTAAATACATTAACCCATCTTGAAAAACCAAGAGTAGAATACTTATTGGGAACCGGGCTAGCATTCGATTCTGCCAAAACAGTGGCTCAATCAGATGTACTCAATATTTTTAATATCTCTGCAACGGGCATTCAAAATTCAGAATATCTTGATATTTCAAATTCAGGAAACGGTAATGCAATATTGCTTGCAATTTCTTCAATATTACAAGGCTTTAGAACCGAAAGTGAGCTTTCATCTTTATTATCAACAATTAGCAATGATATTAGCTCTGACGGAGTATTAAACGATACTTCCACTATGTCCTCCATTATTGACCATGCTATTTTACTTGATACATTTTCCATTCGAAATAATATTACCAATTACTATTTAAACTTGGGAATTACACCTTCCATCTCAAATTTTGAGTATTACATACAGCAGTTTATAAATAACACAACTTTCCCGATAACAAATTCTGTAATAACTTATCCTCCGACTGGTATGTATGGCGACAACATTCTTGCGAAAAGTCAATTGATTTACAATGGCGAACAATTTAGCATGAAAGTTAATTTAAAAAGGTGTATTCAATTTAAAATCAGAGTTCATTTAATAAGTGGATCCGTATGGGGATACCTTCATGGCACATCTGCCAACTGGAATATTACCACTTATGATTTTACCAATCAGGAACAATTTTTTACAGTAATAAACAACGAACAAGCTTCCGACTTGTCAATATCCTTTCACGCCGGCGGAACATATTTAATCGAATATTTTGAAACTAATTTATCAACACCTGCATTTTCAAAAACAATCACAGTGAATTAAAATGCCAGGTTGTTGAGCGACTGATAGTATTTTTCACTTGTGGATAATATAAGAGTACTTACTGAAAGCCAGAATGCCAATAATTATTATAAGGTCCTGAAAAACAGATTATACCGACACGGAATGAGTTTACGAGAAAATTACGATCCAGGGGTGTACGGCATTACTCGTACTAAACAGCTTTGCATTCGCAAACCTGTCAAGTATGAGTATAAACAGCTTTGCATTCGCAAACCTGTCAAGTATGAGTATAAAAGAAGAAGGTAGTGGTTGGTTGCAAATCGTAACCAACTGAAAATGCAATCAGGTAATGTAAGGTTTGATGAAGTCGGGTATAAGTCAGATAGTCAAATGTTGGCGGGTATGAGAATGTTGGCGGTCATTGAAAAACAACAAAGAAGACAGCAAATAGAAACCAAAAAATAATGTACCTTTTGCCTGAAGCTTAATAAGATCCAGTTGCTATTGACTGCAAATTATGAGTAATACAATAATATCCATACGATTTTTTAATGACCGGGAAGTGAGAGCAGTTTGGGACGAACAGAAGTCCAAGTGGTGGTTTAGTGTATTGGATATTGTAGCTGTACTTGCTGACCAAGGCGACTATACCAAAACACGAAACTATTGGAAATACCTTAAAGCCAAGCTGAAGAACGAAAAAAGTCAAGTGGTTAGTGCTACTACCCAGTTGAAACTTACTGCTCCTGACGGTAAAAAGCGTTTAGCCGATGTATTGGATTACCAAGGTATTATCGCCTTAGTTAAAGTCTTTCCCAGTCAAAAAGCAAACCGATTTATTGAATGGTTTATACCGAAAGAACACAGGAATGCGAAAATTTTGTTTCCAGGATCATCGGTATAAAGAATCTTTACTCATACTTGACAGGTTTGCATCGGCAAAGCTGTTTAGTATGAGTAATGCCGTACACCGCTGAAGTCCATATTTTCGGAAAACCATTCCGTGTCGGCATAACCGAAAATTGCTTCGCATTTTCACTAAGATTCAGTATAAAAATGGTCAGTGCCAAAAAAAAATGAAAACAGCGAATCGCCAACATCCGCTATAGCCGGCGCTCATCCAGCTGGATTGCTCTTCGCGATCGAGGGTGCTGTCGCACCGGTATATGTGGTAACCGTTAGCGTTCATTGACAAAATACACGTTCTCTTAATGACCTTTTCGTTTTCAATAACCTTAAATCATAATAATTATGAAAAAGAAGAGTAATACCTGGATTTTGCAAACGCTGGTTTTATTGGTTTGTTTCATTATGGTTAGTAGTTGCAAAGAAAGCGCAAATTATCTCTTTGCACAGGAAACCGGAAGTTTTACTGACCCACGAGACGGTAAAATCTATAAAACTGTAAAAATTGGTGATCAATGGATTATGGCAGAAAACTTTGCATATAAGCCGGATCAAGGTAACTATTGGGCTTACGCTAATGATACAAATAATGTTGCCATATATGGCTACCTATACGATTGGGGAACAGCAATGAAGATTGCCCCCGAAGGTTGGCATTTGCCTTCAAAAGAAGAATGGACAATATTTCGAAAATCCCTAGGAGGTAAAAGGGCAGTATGGAAATACTCACAAATTGTTTATAAACCACTGATAAAAGATGGGGTCAGTGGTTTTAATGCCTTGCTTGGTGGACTATTAGATTGTAATGGTAAATTCAAGTACCTTGGAGAGCAGACCGACTTTTGGAGTTCTACCGACAGCCGCTATGATGGCCCATGGCACTTTGCTGTTAATAGTAATAAAGATGGTATTCCACACGGCTCTGCTGACACAAAAAAAGATGGCTTCGCGGGATTAAAATCCTATGAATGCTATGGAAGTGGCAAAAGTGTTCGGCTTTTTAAAGACTGATTTTGCTAAAGAAGAAAAATAAGTTAACCCCTGTGTATGAGTATAAAGTGCGGCACGAAGTCGTACAAATAACTGTATACCGTCTTTGAAAAGAGAGCTTCACTCCATTTTTCGGCAGGCGGGGCTCATGTTTTTCTGCAGGCGTTCAAAGCTATCGAGTGAAGCCAGCATCAGCGGGCTGTGCTGGTCGTGGCAGGTGAGGCAGGCACCCGGGGCAAGGATGCGGCGCTGCTCAGCGGGGGTGAAGGGTCTGAGGGTACTTCTGGTGGCCAGCGGCGGTTTACGTTCGCCCATAAAAGGGATCCAGGCGTCGGCCGGCAGCTTGTCAGATCCTGACAATTCGTAAGCCGGAATAAACTGCCACTTTCCCAGTCCCGGGCCTGTTGCGACAAATTCCAGCCTGCCTTCGCCGTAACCGAGCGCCACCGGATCGTTGTGGCAGGATTTGCATGAGCGGCCCTTTCGCATGGTGGTATGGGCTTCAAGGGGCGCATACAGCCTGTGAAAGGACCGGTCCTTTTCCGCGGAACCCGGGAATGAAGCCTGATCCAGGGAGATGATCATACCGGGAACCACCGTTCTGATCACCCGCTTGCCTTCCCTGTGATCCACCCCCAGGCTGGGCAGGCTGTGCACAAAGGCGGCGACCTGCTCTGTCCATTGTCCTTTGGTTTCTTTCTTTGCCAGGTGGTCCCAACCCGTCTCAGCCGGACTGAATGCCGTGTGACAGCCGATACAGCGCGGCGCCCAGGCCGTGTGGCAGGAACTGCAGCTCAGGCTTTCATGGACCTTTCCCCTGACACAGGCGGGAGCCGGCGGGCGCAAGGGCAGATCCGCCGTGCCTCCCCTTATACGGAATACCATGCTGTCGCCCCTGAGCCTGGCTCCCGGCAGCGGCCTGCCGCTGATATCTCCGGCAATAAAGGGAAGCAGGCTGTCCATCCCCCACAGCCGCCTGATTTTGGCCGATTCATAGTCAAGATCCTCTGCCTGGAAAATCACCGGCGGAGCGATCCTGTGGCAGTCGGTACAGCGGATTTTCACTGCCTCCTCCTTGTGGCGGTATAGATTCCCGTCACCCATCACCTCCATGGCATCGTGACAGTCGGTACACTGCATGCCTATTTCGTGGTGGACATCCGCCGACACAAATTCCAGCAGCCTGCCATCGGCCAGTACCCGGTACTTTCCCCCTGCCTTGCCGGCCGTATCCTCCTCAAGGCATTCGTGCCAGCCCTCGTAGCTCAGGGCGATCCTTCCCGAACGGCTGTGACAGCCGAAACAATGGCTGTTGCCTGTCCGGATGCTGACAGCGGGGTGATCATATTCCCGCATCTCATTCCTGAACCTGCCCATCCTGTACTGCAGCAAAGCTTTTTCAGCCTTACGGTCGTATTGCAGATGACAGGCCAGGCAAGCGCCTCCCCTGCTGCTTTCCCCAAGGGGCCCGCTTTCGGTTTTCGGGTTCCCGAGATGGCAGGACAGGCAGAGATTCCGCAGGTGCAGCCCTGCCGGACTCTGACCAAGCCGGTGGATGTCGAAGAGCGAATCGGGCGACGGAAGCTCGCCGAAAACCCAATGGTTGACCGCAATCAGTCCGCTGAGCCTGGTCATCAGGCTGTTCCTGATCCGCGGCAACATTTCAGGATGACAGGCCGCCAGACCACAACTGCGTCCCACGTTGGCCAGATCACCGGGAATCGTGGTCATGTGGCGGTGCGCGATCCCCTGATCCATGCTGAAGATATTCCCTCCGTGACAGGAAGCGCATCCGATCTGCCGGGGATCATGTCCCGGACTGAACCCCCTGAAGCGGTCATGACAGTGCAGGCAGGATTCTTTACCGGCAAGGCTGTCGGTGAAAGTCAATCCTTTTGCATGATCTGCCAGTACAAACTGAACCCAGGGGTAACGTCCCCGGTTTTCTCCCTGCCCGGGAACAGTCAGTTGCCATTGCGCTCCCCTGAAGAAAATCGCCATGACTGTGAGAAGCGCATAGGACAGGGTATATAAGAGAAGGCCTGTCCTGATCAGCTTGGCGGTCCTTGTCCCGGCTGTCCTTAAAAGCCAGACCAGCATGATGAACACCAGGCCCAGGATCCACACCAGCATGGGCTCGGTGATCCAGTGGAGCAGCTCCTGCAGCCCTGCAAAATACCAGGGGCCTTTGAGTACGGGATCCAGTCCGTCATGAAGGGGGGGGATCAGCCACAGGACAGGGATTGCGAGCAACAGCAGGCTGAGAATAAAAGTCCTGCTTCCCGGCCAGAGTTTCCTGGCGTGTTCCCTGACGATCAGAAGCAGGAGGATGCTGGCGGTGGCCACATGGTGCAGATAGGGGATCAGCAGTGTTTCGCCCGGCCCGAGAAGGGAAGCGGCCAGCCATTGTTCGCCGGGGTCAAGGGCGTTGAGCAGGTTTCGGAATATCAGGGAGGCCTGTCTGCTGTCGGCATCCCCTTTGAGAAGAAAGCCGGTGAACATCAGAAAGAAAGCCAAGGGCAGGGCCATGCCGAGCCTGAACCAAACACCCGGCCGCAGGACAGTGAAGTTTTTTCTTCGCAGGTATCCCCAGAGATGGATCAGCAGGAATACCAGCATGAACTGAGCCGACCAGAAATGCAGGTTTCTCCAGAAAGAGGCCCAGGGATTGTACAGCAGGATTCCGCTGAGCGACAGCAGGGCATTTGCAGGATCGTAATGCAGCGAGAGGAACACCCCCGACAGCAGGCAAAGCAGGAAGGCGGCGGAAGCAAGCCCTCCGTAACTGACGCCCGCGAAAGCGGCTTTCATCGCGGCGGTACCACACTTCATGTTTCGCTGATTTCAGTGTAATATTGTTTCGTCACAGGATTCAAATGAACCGGCAGTTCCCTGAGGGATTTCAGGGCAGGCCCGCGTTCCACCCTGCCATCGCTTCCGAAAACCGATCCGTGGCAGGGGCAAACCAGCTGTCCGCCGGTCATCAGTTGCAAACGGCATCCGAGATGGGTGCATCTTCCGAGGAAAGCCCTCGGCCGATCCCCGCTCCTGACGATGATGACATCCCGGGTCATCTGCAGCGGTTCTCCACGCGCGGCAATGGGAATTACCCGGATCCGCTCCCTGCTGAGCCTGTCGCGGCGAACCGCCTTTCTCCAGACCCAGGCGACTCCCAGGATAAAAAAAGCGGGTAACAACCATATGAATTCCTTACGTTTCAAACAGGCGCATGGTCAGGGTGGTTGACAAAGGTAAAAATAAGCACAATGCCAGCTGTTCTGTGCCAGGGAAAGGGCAATTACTGATAATCAATAATTTATATATTTATATCTGTACTGAATAAAGCACTGCTGTCTAAATGGCTGTCGGACAGTCCGGTTTTTGACCAAAATGCAACGCACTGCGGAAATATTGCAACGGAAATATGTGTATGTTTGCAAATCGCATCTTAAGAAAATCATAACGTGTGTATATGAATACCAGAAGGGATTTTATCAGGATTTCCACGCTTGCTGCGGGCGGAGTGGCCCTGGGGCTGACTCCGCTGAAATTTCTCAGTGGCAGCAGGAGCAGGGAGGAATTGCTGGATCTTCCGGCGGGAAGCAGCCGTGAGATTTACAGGAGAATTCCCTCTTACTGCGAGGTTTGTTTCTGGAAATGTGCAAGCTGGGTTTACACCAACAGCGACAACCAGATCTTGAAGGTTCTGGGTAACGAGGACGATCCTTTATGCAACGGCAGGCTTTGTCCGCGGGGAACAGGCGGCATTGGCATGTATCACGACGAGGACAGGTTGAAGACGCCTTTGATCAGGGTACAAAAAAACGGGAAGCAGGAATACCGTGAGGCGGGCTGGGATGAAGCCCTGGATTTGATTGCTTCCAGGATGAAAGAGATCAAGGCGAAATACGGTGCGGAATCCATGGCACTATTCAACCACGGCTGCAGCGGTCCGTTTTTCGCCCACCTGTTGCATGCCTTCGGTTCCGAAAACAATGCGGCTCCTTCCTTTGCCCAGTGCCGCGGCGCCCGCGACGTGGCATACATCCACACCTACGGTACCATTCCCGGCAGTCCGGAGATCACCGACATTAGGGATTGCCGGTGTATGGTACTGATCGGATCTCACCTGGGAGAAAACATGCACAACACCCAGGTACAGGAACTTGCCGAAGCCATTGACCAGGGAATTACGCTGATTACGGTGGATCCGCGCTTTTCGACCGTTGCAGGCAAGTCGAAATACTGGCTGCCCATCAAGCCGGCCACCGACCTGGCCTTGTTGCTGGCCTGGATCCACGTGATCATTGAAGAAGAACTGTATGACAAGGATTTTGTGAAACTGAACACTACCGGCTTCGATCAGCTAAAATCGCATGTCAGCAGTATGACACCCGAATGGGCTTACGGGATCACCACCCTGGAACCCGCCCTGATCAGGCTTACAGCCAGGGAGATGGCCCGGGCGGCTCCGGCTTCCATCGTTCATCCCGGCCGGCACGTGGCCTGGTACGGCGACGACACCCAGCGTTCCAGGGCCATTGCCATTCTGAACGCACTATTAGGCAACTGGGGCAAGCGGGGAGGCTTTTATGTCCCGGAAAAAGTTGCAATCCCCGACTTCCCCTGCCCTGACTACCCTAAACCGGCCTGGAATTTTCACGACATCCACCTCCAGAAATACCCCCTGGCGGAAGAATCCATTACCAACGCGCTCATTGAAGCTTCGATCCCTTCAGCTGACAATCATCACCAGATCAGGGGATGGATCGTATCCGGAACCAATATGCCGGAAGCCATTCCGGATAAGCAGCTGTTCCTGAAGGCAGTGGATTCCCTTGAATTCATCGTGGTGGTCGATACCATGCCCATGGAAATCACGGGCTATGCCGATGTGGTTCTTCCGGAATGCACCTATTTCGAACGTTACGACGACATCCGCAATTCCGCTTTCCGGGAACCCAGCATTGCCTTGCGGATGCCGGCCGCGGAGCCGAAGTACGAATCCAGGGCCGCATGGTGGATCACCAAGCAAATAGGAGAAAGGCTCGGCCTTCACGACTATTTTGCTTACGATCACTATGAAGAGGTCATTGACTGGCAGCTGAAACAGGTCGGGACCTCCCTTGACGAAATGAAAGAAAAAGGGGTGATGCGCTTTAGCAGGAACAAGGATGTATATCTCGAAGGGGAAATCAAGTTCAACACCCCTTCGGGGAAGATTGAGTTATACTCCGCCGCATTCGAAGCGGCCGGTCTCGATCCCCTTCCGGTATATACGGCTCATCCGGAACCTCCGGCAGGATACTACAGGCTGATTTACGGAAGGGCGCCGATGCACACTTTCAGCCGGACGGCCAACAACCAGAACCTGATCGACCTGATGCCCGAGAACGCTGTCTGGGTCAATCCCAAAGTTGCCGGTATCGAAGGCTTAAAGAACGGCGACCGGGTGTACCTGAAGAACCAGGACGGCATCAGGAGCTCTTTTACCGTGAGTGTAAGGGTAACCGAAAGAATACGCTGGGATTCCGTGTATATGGTTCATGGTTTCGGCCACAGCAAGAAGGAACTGACCAAAGCCTATGGAAGAGGCGCCAGCACCACGGAGCTTATCACCAGGGTGATGGTGGATCCTGCCATGGGGGGGACAGGCATGCGGGGAAATTTTGTCATGTTCGTCAGGGAAGAAGAAGGAAAGGAGGTTGAAATATGAGATATGCAATGGCCATTGACGTGAAGAAGTGTGTGGGTTGCAGCGACTGTGTAGTGGCGTGCCAGGTGGAGAACAATGTACACCACGGCTACTGCCGCGACTGGGTGACGGAGACCATCAACGGCACCTATCCGCAACTCGAAACCGAGATTCGTTCTGAGCGTTGCAATCATTGCGACAACGCACCCTGTGTCCGCTGTTGCCCGACAGGGGCCAGTCATATCGCGGACGGTGGTATTGTATTGGTCACAGCCCGCAAATGTATCGGCTGCGGAGCCTGTATTCAATCATGTCCGTACGATGCCCGTTATTCGCATCCCGACGGCCATGTGGACAAATGCACTTTCTGTGCACACAGGGTTGAAGCAGGACAGCAACCTGCCTGTGTGGCGGTTTGTCCGACCAGTTGTATGTATTTCGGGGATATCGACAATCCGTATTCCGACATTTCCCAGATCATGAAGGTCAGGAAATGGAAGGTACTGGCTCCGGAAGCCGGGACACGTCCGCAGATTTTCTATTTGTTGTAAAAAGCAATCCAACAGCTATGAAAGAAGAACTTTTCTTAAGCGGCCGGATGAATCCGAACATCGACCCCTATCTGAATATCTGGCACTGGCAGATCCCCTTGTATTTATTTCTGGGCGGACTGGCGGCAGGTATCCTGTTTTTTGCAGCCCTTTACACCATCAGGGGGAAGGCCCACCTGATGCCGGCAACGGTAAAATGGGCGACCTTTCTGGTACCGGCGGCTCTGGTACTCGGCCTGATATCGCTTTTCCTTGACCTGAAACACAAACCCTTTTTCTGGCAATTATACACCACCATCCGTTTTGAGTCACCCATGTCGTGGGGCGCCTGGGTTCTGATGCTGGTCACTCCCCTGTCATTCATCTGGTCAGCTTCTTATCTGCGCGAAACGGTTCCCTCCTGGAAGTGGCGCTACCGCTGGCTGGAAAGCTTTGAAAGCTGGGTCATTAAAAACAGGCCAGGCCTGTCGTGGGCCATGATCGTTTTAGCGGTCATTTTGGGGATTTATACCGGCATCCTGTTGTCGGCCTTCAATGCCCGCCCCCTGTGGAATGCCAGCATCCTGGGTCCGCTCTTCCTGGTGTCGGGCTTGTCCACCGGCGCCGCCGTCATCATGTGGCTCTCCAAAGACCCTGCGGAAAGAAAGCTGATGAGTAAGATCGACCTGATGCTCATCGGCATTGAGCTTTTTTTGATCGTCCATCTTTTCATGGGCTTTTTGGCCAGCACAGCAGTACAGATTGATGCGGCCGGACTTTTTCTCGGGGGGCAGTTCACCCTGGGGTTCTGGGTGTTTGTCGTATTGCTGGGTATCATTGTTCCGGGCATCCTCGAGATCATGGAGATCCGGGGTTATCATATCCCGGTGGCAGTGCCGGCCATCCTCATCCTTTACGGGGGCCTGCTTTTCCGCTTCATCATGGTAGAAGCCGGACAAATTACCAGGTATTTATATTGATAAGCATAATCATCACATATGGAAACAACCGACAGAAGCAAGAAATACATCAATCCTTACCTCGGAGGAGTGTTGCTGGGGCTGTTGCTCCTGCTCACAGTGTATATCACCGGCAGGGGGCTGGGTGCGAGCGGAGCCGTGAAGAATGCGGTGGTGGCTTCGGTGAACGAGATTTCGCCCGCCCATGTCAAGCACAACGCCTATTATTCGCAGTTCATCAGCGATGATGTTAATCCACTGAATAACTGGCTTGTATTTGAAGTGATCGGGGTACTTGCGGGAGCATTCATTTCGGGGGCGCTCTCGGGGAGACTGAAGTGGAAGGTGGAACACCAGCCCGGTATCCGTTGGAGAACCAGGTTGATCTTTGCTGCGGCCGGAGGCATGCTTTTCGGCATCGGTTCGCAGTTCGCCAGGGGGTGTACTTCCGGGGCGGCCCTTACGGGATCGGCCGTACTGGCAGCCGGCGGCATCCTGACCATGATGATGATCTTCGGCACGGGTTACCTTTTTGCCCGTTTTTTCAGAAAACTATGGGTTTGAAACGATAAAACCTGCTACTATGGGACCGCTCATTCCACAACAAATCATCGACCCCGCATGGAACAACCTGATTGGATTCCTGGTCGGGATGTGCTTCGGACTAATTCTTGAAGCTTCGGGTTTCTCATCTTCACGTAAAATCACGGGAGTGTTTTACGGTTACGATTTCACCGTGATGAAAGTGTTTATGACCGCCGTGGCCGTTGCCATGGTCGGCCTGCTGTATTTCAATTATTTCGGGTGGATCGACCTGAGCCTGGTTTACGTGAATCCCCTCTTTCTGAACGCCACCATCGTGGGTGGCTTTATCATGGGAATCGGATTTCTGATGGGCGGGTTCTGTCCGGGTACCAGCTTTGCCGGTGCCGCCATCGGAAAAATCGATGCCATCGTCTTTTCCCTGGGCATGTTCCTGGGAATCCTGCTTTTCTCGGAAGCCTTTCCTTTGGTTGAAACGCTTTACAATGCGGGCGATTACGGAGGATTGACCATCACGGAAGTGCTGGGCATCAGTCCGGGCCTGTTTGCCTTCTTCTTCGTATGTGCCATGCTGATGTTGTTTGGCATCCTGTATTATTTCAGAGACAAATTCAGAAAGATCGAGATTTAATTTACACCCGATGAACCGGACCTATATCCTGATGGCGCTGATCATGTTCCTGCTGGGGGCAGGACTGGTCTTTCTTCCGCAGCCCCGCAACAACAGGGAGCTTTCCCCTGAGCAGATCCTTTTATCGCTGAATGAGCCATTCCGTTACATCAGCACTGACCAGGCAGCCCGCAGGATCATCGCCGGTGATCCCGCTTTGTTGCTGATCGATGTGAGGGACTCAGCCGCATTTGCTGCATTTTCCCTTCCCGGAGCCGTAAATATTCCGTTCAGCCACATCCTTGATGAGGAAAACCAGGCACTGCTGGCGGAAGGAAGCAAGGATTACGTTTTCTATTCGAACGGTGATATTCTTTCGGAGAAAGCCTGGTTGCTCTGTTCCCGCCTGCGCCACCGCAAGCTTTACATACTGCAGGGCGGACTCAACCACTGGGTGGAAACCATCCTCCGGCCGCCGGTACCGGCTGCAACCTCGGATGCAGCTGTTTTTGACCAGTACGACTTCCGTATGGCCGCCCGTATGTACTTTACCGGTGAGGGAGAACTTCCGGGTATGAGGAAAGCCGGTGAATCTGCCGCACAAAGGAGTGTCAGACCCATCGCACGCCCGTCGGGCAAACGCAAACATGAAGGATGTTAAACCCAATTTATCACCCATGCAATTCTACCATAAAATTCCCGGAAAGCTTGTGATCGCATTTGCCGCATTTGTACTGCTGATCGTCGCGGGTTTTATCATGATGAAAAGACCCTATGTCAGTTTCAGCCTGAGCCCGCAAGAGAGCCTGGCAGTGATGAGCGGTGATGCCCATCTGCTGACACTGGCCGACGCAAAGCAAATCATTCGTAAAGAAGATCCCGGATATTATTTCGTCGACATCCGCGATCCTTATGAATACGTGAAAGGACATCTGAAAGGATCTCTGAATATCCCTCTGACAAGGCTCCTTGACAAAGCGCACATCCGGAGCTTCCGCAGGCTGATGGCCGATTCGGTGAAGGTAGTCCTGACCGGCAAGGATGAAAGCAGCGTGAATGCTGCGGCATACCTGCTGGTACAAACCGGTCTGAGAAATGTCATGGCACTGGAGGGAGGCTATGGCATGCTGGCCGGGGAAAACGACCAAGACAGCATCCCCAGGGAAAAAGCTGAAAAGGCTTGGTATGACTATGCTGCCCTGATGAAAGCAGCGCCCCGGGCTTCGGAATCTGTCACTGTTGCCGGACCCGCGAAGGTTAAAAAACCGGTGAAACCACAGCCCGCGCGCAAAGGACGCAGTGAAGGCTGCTGATGATTTGCGGAAATGTCAGTAAAAATCAATAAGCCGGAGCGTTGTGTACTGGTCGGACTGATACTGCCCCGGCAGGATGCGGATCTGATCAGGGAATACCTGGATGAGATGGCTTTTCTGGTGGAAACAGCCGGAGGAATCACCGTAAAGCGCTTTACCCAGAAGCTGGAATATCCCGATCCCAGAACCTGCGTGGGAAGGGGAAAACTCGCAGAAATCGCCGCCTTCGTCAGGGATTACGGGCCCGACATTGTCATTTTCGATGAGGAACTCACACCCGCCCAGTTCCGCAATCTTGAAAAATCCCTGGGATGCAAAGTGCTGGACCGCAGCAACCTCATCCTCGACATTTTTGCCAGTCGCGCCAGGACAGCCCACGCCCGTACCCAAGTGGAACTGGCTCAGTACCAGTACCTGTTGCCGCGACTGACACGCATGTGGACCCACCTGGAGAAACAACAGGGGGGGATCGGTCTGAAAGGGCCGGGAGAAAAAGAAATTGAAACCGACCGCAGGATCATCCGCCAGAAGATCGCACTGCTGAAAGAAAAACTCGGGGATATTGACAGGCAAAAGGCCACCCAGCGTAAACACCGCTCAAAACTGATCCGGGTGGCCCTGGTGGGTTATACCAATGTCGGTAAATCAACCCTGATGAACCTGCTCAGCAAATCCGACGTATTTGCAGAAAACAAACTCTTCGCCACACTGGATACGACGGTCAGAAAAGTCGTGATCGGGGAAACCCCTTTTCTGCTCAGCGATACGGTGGGCTTCATCAGGAAACTGCCCCATATGCTCATCGAATCATTCAAATCCACCCTCGATGAAGTCAGGGAAGCCGATATCATCCTGCATGTCATCGATATTTCACATCCCGGATTCGAAGAACAGATCAGAGTCGTAAGGGAAACCCTGATCGACATCAAAGTGGTTGATAAACCTGTCATTCATGTATTTAACAAAGTAGACGCATATACCTGGACAGAAAAAGATCCCTGGGATCTGGGTCCGCAGGAACCAAAGCATGTTACACTTCAGGAATTACAGCAAAGCTGGATGGGTAAAATAAACACCCCGGCCATTTTCATTTCGGCCACCGAAAAGACCAATGTGGAAAACCTCAGAGAAATGATCCTGGCGGAAGTACAAAAATTATATTTCCAGCGTTATCCCCACAACCAAAAACGTATGCAAGAACTTGGATATGAATAATCTGGCCTTGTCGTTTAAAAGGAAACACCTGCTGTTGCTCTCGTTGTTGTCGGGACTGCTTTTCAGCCTGGCCTGGCCTTCAGGGGGTTTCCCCCCTTTGCTGTTTATCGCTTTCGTCCCCCTGCTGCTCATCGAAGACCATCTTTCCTTACACAAACAAACTTATCATCCATACCAGATTATTTTTTACACCTATCCCGGTTTTTTCACCTGGAATCTGCTGACCACCTGGTGGATTGTGAACTCCACCCTGTTCGGGGTCACCATGGCCGTACTGTTCAACAGCCTTTTCATGTCGCTGGTATTCCTGCTTTATCACTGGACAAAACGCCGGTTTTCCGGAAGCGGGAAGGCCTATGTTTTGCTGGTTTTCTACTGGATCAGCTTCGAATACCTTCACCAGCACTGGGATCTGACCTGGTCGTGGCTGAATATCGGCAATGGCTATGCAAGCTTTCCGGCCTGGGTGCAATGGTATGAATACACGGGGATCTTCGGGGGTGCGGCCTGGATTTTTGCCGGCAATATTGCGGCCATTGCCGTATTGAAGGCAATGCTTCAGAGGAAAAGCCGCAGGCCGCTCATCATCAAAAGCCTGGTCTTTGTTTCGGTTATACTCATTCCGCTGGTCTTTTCCCTGATCCGTTTTCACACTTACGATGAAAAGCAGGATCCCGTTCAGGTGACAGTGATTCAGCCCAATATCGATCCCTATACCGAACAATACACGCTTGAACCTGAGGTTGTGATGGACAGGATGCTGAAGCTGGCAGACAGCAAAACCCCTGCGGGTACTGAACTTCTGGTTTGTCCCGAATCAGCCATACAGGAAAATATCTGGGAGAATGAGCCCTTGTTCCATCAATCGCCGTCGATTCTCAGGTGGCGGGAATACCTGAGAACCAGGCCGCAACTGGCAGTGGTGACCGGTGCTTCCACGTTCAGACGTTTTGAAACAGGGGAGAAAGTCAGTGAAACGGCGCGCTATTCAAAATCCAATGATTTCTATTATGATGCTTTCAATACGGCATTGTTTCTGGATTCATCGGACAGGATACAAGTCTATCATAAATCCAAGCTGGTGGTGGGTGTCGAGAGGATGCCTTTTCCGCGTTACCTGAAGTTTCTCGAGGACTACGCCCTGGACCTGGGAGGGACCATCGGCAGCCTCGGAATCAGTCCTGAAAGAACGGTATTCAGAAGCAGCAACGGCAAGCTGGCTCTGGGAACCGCCATATGTTACGAATCGGTGTACGGGGAGTTCTTCAGCCGCTTTGTGAGGAACGGTGCGGAACTGATGCTGATCATCACCAACGACGGCTGGTGGGGTCATACACCCGGTCACAGGCAGCATCTTGGCTTCGCCTCGCTCCGTGCCATTGAAACCCGCCGTTGCATTGCCCGATCGGCCAATACGGGTATCAGCTGTTTTGTCGACCAGCGGGGCATCATCTCACAACAGACCGGATACTGGCTGCCTGCTGCCATCCGGGGAACGGTCAACCGGAACAAACAGCATACTTTTTACACAAAGCACGGAGACTATATCGGCCGGATCAGTTGCTGGATCTCACTGTTGCTGATCCTGGCCACCCTGGCCGGGAGGTTCACTTTCCGGAGCAGAAACTGACAGCATGCTGACTGCCGGGGCGGTTTGTACAGCTGCTCCTCAAACTTCATGCTTCATGCTTGGTTCCTGCATGTAAACCATCCGGCCTCACCACCCGAAATCCCTCTTCAGCAGCGCTCCTGTATGGTGAATGGTCTCTTCAGGAGAAGTATACTGAAATCCTTCGATGCCGCAGATTTTATTTCCGTCGTATAAATAAGTATTGGCGGCTGTCTGGGCTGTTTCCCTGGTTAGCAGCGGCTCTTCGCCGCTCAGTGTGGCACGCAGGGCTTCCAGCTGCCAGGCCAGCGAGGTGATGAAACGGTTGACCCGCACGGAGGGCGGTTTTTTACCCAGTTCGGCTGCGATCAGGGCGAAAAGCTCACCGTAGCGCAGGTTGGCCGCCGATAAAATATATTTCTCCCCCGTGATATTCTTATCCATCAGCAAACCCACGGCGCGGGCCACATCCCTGACATCCACGAATCCGTTGATTCCCGGAGGATAAAACCGCAGGCCATGCTTCACCGTACTGAACATCCTGCTACTCCCCTGCCCCGGATCGCCATATCCAATTATAATGGCAGGGTTCACCACCACTACCGGAAGCCCTTCCTCCTGTCCGCGCCAGACTTCTTTCTCACCATTGTATTTCGAGATCGCATAGCGGGAATTCATGCGCGATGTCTTCCAGATGGTTTTTTCCGTGATCACGGCATCATCGCCTCCCCTGCCAAAGGCAGCTATTGAGCTAATATACAATAATCTGCCAATCTTTTCTTTCAATGCGACATTGACCACATTGGCGGTTCCCTCTACATTGATGTCGATCAGTGCTTTTCTGTCTTTCCGGTGGAAGGAAACCATTCCTGCCGCATGGACCACCGTATCACAGCCCTTCATGGCATCTTCAAGTGAAAAAATATCAAGGATATCGCCCTTGACCCAATCCACCTTTTCTTTTAAACCGGGATTGCCGTCGGCATAGGTCTGCATGACGCGCTCAAACTGGTCAAAACCGGAAGAGGACCGCCGGAGGGCCCTGACTTCATATCCCCGCTGCAACAGTTCAAGCAGCAGGTAAGAACCAAGAAAACCGGTGGCGCCGGTGAGCAGTATCATACTGCAAAGGTAGGAATTTTACCCGCCCCGGATTTTGACCATGGGGAACTTGTCTATCTTTGCCGGGAATTTCACCGGAAACAACCAAGCCTGCGAAAATGAATTTCATTGATGAGCTCAGATGGAGAGGGATGATCCACGATATGACCCCCGGCGTGGAAGCCGTCCTTGACAAAGGCATGACCACGGCTTATGTCGGAATCGATCCCACTGCCGATTCACTGCATATCGGGCACCTGGTCTCGGTAATGATGCTGAAACACTTTCAGATGGCGGGACACAGACCCATCGCGCTGGTGGGAGGAGCCACCGGCATGATCGGCGATCCTTCCGGAAAATCAGAGGAAAGAAACCTGCTCGACGAGGAAACCTTACGCCATAACGAACACTGCATCCGTAAACAACTGCTGCACTTCCTGGACTTCGACTCCGGCCCCAACGCCGCCATCCTCGTGAACAACTACGACTGGATGAAAGAGTTTTCTTTCCTTGCTTTTCTCAGGGAAGTTGGAAAACACCTGACAGTCAACTACATGATGGCCAAGGATTCGGTTCAGAAACGCCTGGAAACCGGGCTGTCGTTCACGGAATTCTCCTATCAGCTGGTACAGGGATATGACTTCCTGCATCTTTATGATCATCACGACTGTAAAATCCAGATGGGTGGTTCCGACCAGTGGGGAAATATCATTACGGGAACTGAACTGATCAGGAGAAAGCACGGAGGGGAAGCCTGGGCCATTACCTGTCCGCTCATTACCAAAGCCGACGGAGGAAAATTCGGTAAGACTGAAAAAGGCAACATCTGGCTCGATCCGGCGAAAACCACCCCTTATGCCTTTTATCAGTTCTGGCTGAATGTGTCTGATGAAGACGCGGGAAAGTACCTGAGGATCTTCACGCTTTTCAGCAGGGAAGCCATTGAAAGTCTTGAAAATCAGCATGCAGGAGCACCGCATGAAAGAATCCTGCAGAAAGCCCTCGCCAGAGATATCACATGCAGGGTGCATTCTCCCGAAGAGCTCGACAATGCCGTGGAAGCTTCCCAGATCCTGTTTGGCAAAGGCACTACCGAAAGCCTGCAAAAACTGTCGGAAGAAACCTTATTATCTGTCTTTGAGGGCGTTCCGATGTGTCACATCGACAGAGCCTCTCTGGACAAGGGCATTCAGATCGTGGATTTTCTTTCTGTAAACACAGGTATCTTCTCCTCCAAGGGGGAAGCCAGGCGGATGCTGAAAGACGGGGGGGTATCGCTGAATAAGGCCAGGCTCAACGAAGAAGGACAGGTAGACAGCAGCTTGTTGCTTAACAACAAGTATTTACTCGTTCAGAAAGGGAAGAAGCACTACTACCTTGTACGGATTGATTAATGCTGCACCGCCGGCAGTGTGTTGTCTTTAATCGGACCGGTGTCAGCGTCTGGAAAACTTCCCGCTGTGAATTTGCGTATCCGTCACAATCCGGTAAAGGTATAATCCGGAATTTATTTCGCTTATATTCAAAATGATACGTTCAGGAGGGGAAATAAAATCACGGCTCAGCAAGGCTCTTCCGTCAACCGTAAGGATTTCCACCTGCCTGACTGCCTGTACCGGTCCTTGGAAACAGATTTTATCACGGGCAGGGTTGGGATAAACGGAAAAAAGATTGTTGCCGCGGATATCAGGCATGGCAACGAGATATTCGACCGCAACTTTATCAATCCACAACATGCTTCCTTCCTGGGGCGGATTCAGGCTGTCATCGATCATTCCGGCGGCGGCGGCAAAAAGCAGGGTATCGGCGGGAGGGATGCCGCTATAGTTAAAGGAAACTTCAAAGAAAGTCCAGCTTTCAGTGGGAGGCAGCTTCACCATCACGGAATCACAGATCACTGTACTGCCCGTAAATGCATCGTAACGGCTGAGCATGCCGAGTGCCAGGGCAGTATCCGTATTCACAGGATAGTATTTATAGTAAAAGGTGACCTTTTCCGGGTTCTCAAGGATTGCCAAGCCGCCTTCGGGGCCACTTTCCCCGATTTCACCGTTGGTGATAAAAGACATGACATCCCCTTCCATATTGGCCTGGTTGGTGATCTTGGCGGAGTATATCCCGTCATAGGCATCCGTATCTTTGGTAATCCCGACGCCTGTTCCGAAAAAGGTCATCACGTTCGAGGTAAACCAATCATCAGGTTCTTCAAGGTCGAGGGCAGTCCAGTCCTCAAAACCGTTGTTGGGAATCTGTTCTGTAGTCCCGGTGAGTTCAATGTCATCCAGCAAGAGGACACTGCCCGGCGGTGTCAAAGCATCCGGATTTGAAGAGAACATGATAAGCAAAAGGGTATCGGGATTGGTTCCCGGCAACCACCATCCGATCTGACTTTCAACTGCAGTGTATGTATCGATGCTATCGCCCATCTTTAAATAAGCCATACCAATCACATCACCTTCATATTTAAAGAAGGCTCCGATCACGGCCGAGTCGCCAGGTACAGGCGTATATTTCAGCCAAACCCTGATGCTGTCGGGCAGGCCTGCATAGGGAATTCCACCTGAAAGGCCCATGGAACCGGGGTTTCCAAGAAGTATGACACCCGGAATGTTCTCTCCGTCACCAGGAATGGTCTCCATTCGGGCAGCAAAATTTCCCTGGTGGGCATCGGTCGTCTTGCTGACATTCGGAACACCGGTGGTGAAGTAGGCCTGCATATTGGAAGTATAAAATGAATCAGGCTCTTCAAAAAAGGTGATCTGAGACCAGTTCTCAAAACCGGAATTCTCGATCTGCTGGGCTTTGCCGGTTATTGCGAGGCATAATCCCGTTACGATTACGGCAATGGCCAGGAAGCGTGAAGCGGAAGTTGTTCTCATAATTTTTTTTTTGACAAGATACTGACTTTCTTATGAATAGTCAAGAAAAAAATCAGTCTGATGTATACCGGAAGTACACAGGAATGCGAAAAAAGTGTTTGATAGCTGCATGGGAAAGAATTTGCGTGCGATAACGAAAAAAAAGAAGACTTTTGCAATCTGTTAGCACCTCCATGATGGCAGCACCCGGAAAAGACCATAAGCAGGACTGTTTTGTCTGCGGGGAAGAGATCATTTATTTCTCTGAGCGCGAAAAGCTGCAGTGTTATTATTGCCGCGACGTGGTTATGGCCGATTCCCAGTGCCGGGCCGGTCATTTTGTCTGCGACAAGTGTCACTCATCCAGTGCGATGGTGCTGATAGAGCGGTACTGCATCCGGACCCAGTATCCTGATCCCCTGAAGATGGCGGTAGAACTGATGCACAGTTCATCCGTGAAGATGCACGGAGCGGAGCATCATTTGCTGGTGCCGGCCACCCTGCTCGCGGCATATTACAACTACCTGGTAAAGAAAGGGCATCCTGAAAAGATCAGTGAGAAGGAAAAGAAGATCAGGGAAGCGAGGCTCAGGGCGGAGAAAGTCAGCAGCGGATTTTGCGGATTTTACGGGACCTGCGGGGCTGCTATCGGAGCCGGCATTTTTATCAGCCTCGTTTCGGGTGCCACACCGGTATCTGTCCAGGAGTGGAAACTCAGCAACACCATCACCTCCAGGTGTTTGCACAGCATTGCCTGTGCGGGAGGACCCAGATGCTGCAAGAGAGATACTTTCCTGGCCATACAGGAAACCATTCCCTTTGTAAACAAACATTTCGATGTGGAAATACCGCTGGACGCAGACATCCGCTGCCAGTTTTCGCAGTACAACCGGGAATGCCTGAAGGATGCCTGTCAGTTTTTTGACCGTTAGCCGGCTTATTCCCAAAGCCTGAACATGATCTTCGCGATATCGGTATTATCCAGATAAGGTCCTCGTACGGGATCCTTTCCGTCTGCGGCCTGAAGGAACATTTCTGCACCCCGGCCTTTGGCAAATAAGGGAACCAGCATGTTGGTATGCGTGTCGCTGTTATAGCGCAATAAGGGCATCATTCCTCTTCCCCTATTGCGGACCGGGTTGGTGCGCGGATCGTTGTTGCCGGGTTTCGGTCCGGTGAGGTAACCGCATTCATGATCGCTGGTAACGATCAGCAGGTTGGCATCCCATCCGCCATGGGCCTCTATCCATTTCACCACGGCCTCCACTGCCAGGTTGAAATCATGCTGTTCTTCTATCATCCTGCCGGCATGCCGGTCGTGATTGGCCCAATCCACAGCCCCGCCTTCGATCATGAGGAAAAAACCTTTGCTGTTCCCGGAAAGACACTGCAGGGCAGCCATACTCATTTCTGCCAGCACCGGAACGGAAGGATTGAAGGGGACGCTGAATGGCACAGAATCCGTCGTGCCCTGCCTCATTTGCTGCAAAGTGGCCGCAACCCCGGGTACCCCCAGGATACGCTTGTGATGACGTCCTGATGCAAACTGCTGAAAGTCTTCCCTGTTCTGTATCAGGAACCAGGGATCAGGAATATTGTCACCGTCGATATCGCTCACAGTTCGGTTTCCCGAGGGAGCAGCCTCGGAAAACACCGTGGCTCCGGCCACAAGACTATCCCAAACAGCTTTGCCCCCGACAAACTTATAATTCACAGGCACATTCACCGGTTTTCCGTCATGGTCATAGGCAGGATTACCGCAACCCATCAGCACATCGAGCCGGCTGTCGATCAGCATTTCCCTGGCAATCTCTTCGTAATTGCTACGCTGTTTGTTGTGCGCGGCAAAGCCGGCCGGTGTTGCATGGGACAAAGGAACCGAAGTCACCAGTCCGGCCGCTTTACCCAATTGTTTGGCTCTTTCTGCGATTGTTGCGACAGGCTGAAACGCGACATCCACGCCGATTGCCCCATTGTATGTCTTCACGCCGCTTGCCAGGGTGGTGGCGGCCGGCGCCGAATCAGTCCAGCCCTTCTTCACATATTCGAAATCCAGCCAGGCACTGTCAGGTAAATAACCCCTGCCGGGTTCAATCAAGGGTGCGCTGTCTGACTCTTTTGCGGGAAAGGTGCTCACCGCCAGGCGGTAAGGAAAGGATTCATACACCTGGGCCTGCTCGTTGCCGGTGATATAGCAGTTGGTGGCAAGGATATGGTTGAATCCGCAACCGTCGCTGATCATCAGGATGATATTCTTAGTGGCGGCCTTGTCGGCCTCCTGGGCAGAAAGTACCGGAGCGAAAAAACATGCAAGCAGCCCGAGCAATAGACCGGTGGTCCTGAAAGAAAATATCCTTAATATGGATTTGATTTTTATCATTTTACACATACGTTTTTCCTGTTTGAGAGGGCCTGTGTAACTTTCAGTTTTCCCCTTATTATGGAAGTCACATCGCAGGCAGCTACCACTGATTTTTAATCCCTTTTCTGATAGATTACTTTTCCTTCCTCCCTGATCCGCCCGGCCAGTTTCGGATTATTCAGGCTATCGAGGTGCAGCAGGTCGAAGAAAAAAGGAATCGGACTATCTTCTTCAAGTGCGCGGCGAATAGCCGACAGGGTGGAAAGTGTCACTTTTTCTCCTGTCACCGCCAGATCCAGATCCGAACCCGGCTCGAAGTCGCCCCTTGCCCTTGATCCGTAAAGGATGACACTGTCAATTTCCGGCATGGAAATGAAAAGCGACTGCAGAAAGACCATATCCCTTTCCCTGAGACCATATTGGTTCAGAGACTCATTCATATATTGCTGCCATCGTGCGGCGAAATTGCTCCATCAATGGAATATATGACCTCAGTATTTCCTGCAGATATTCCCTGCTTTTCTTTTCGTCATAAATATGGCTTAGTTCGTTTCTGGCCTGCATCATGTCGAACCATGGATAGGCATCGATCATCATGTCCCGGGCCATCTGACGGATCACATGACGCGGGCCTCTGAGTCCGGTGTACCCAGTAAACAAAAGATAGTCCTGCATGCATTTCCAGGCCAGCTCAAATGTGAATTCGAAGCGCTGGATCAGTCCGTCCTTTTCAAGTTCAGTAAGGGCATCAGGATCGTCAGTGAATGCAGTGAGGCTGTCCAATGCCTGGCAATAATTTTCGAACCTAAATTTCCAGCGGGGTAAATCGTTCATCATTCAGGTTTTATTCTATCATCCAGGAAGCGCCTTCTTTGGTGTCTTTCACGGTGATCCCGATCCCGCTGAGGCTGTCCCTGATCTGGTCGGAAGTAGCCCAGTCCTTATTCATCCTGGCCTGCTGCCTTATTTTCAGCAGCAGTTCCATGAGTCCCGCCACCACCCGCTGGTTGCTTCCATCGGTCGTTTCATCCGTCAATCCAAGGATTTCGTCAACAAAAGTGAGATAGAGCTGCTGAAGCGATGCCAGGTCATGGGAACTAAGGTTTTCGATTCCGTCGTTTGCACAATTGACCATTCTTACCAGCTCGAACAGGTGTGAGATCAGCACCGGACTGTTAAAGTCATCATTCAGGGCCTGGTAACACTGCTTCCGGAGGTTTTCGACGGCCTGACCCGGACTGATGCCCTCCGGGGGCAGGGGCTGGTGCCCGATAAGCTTCTTCAGGGTACGGCCGGCTTCCATGAGTTTTTTATAGCCTTTTTCTGCGGCCTGCAGGGCTTCATTTGAAAAATCCACCGTACCCCTGTAATGTGCCTGAAGGATGAAGAAGCGGATGGTCATCGGAGTGTAAGCCTGTTTGAGTGAGGGATGGTTCCCGGTGAAAAACTGTTCCAGGGTGATGAAATTTCCCAGCGACTTGGCCATTTTCTGCCCTTCGATGGTGATCATGTTGTTGTGCATCCAGTAACGGACAGTGTCATGACCGAGGGCTGCCTTCGACTGGGCAATCTCACATTCGTGGTGGGGAAATTGCAGATCCATGCCTCCGCCGTGAATATCGAACACCTCACCGAGATACTTGATGCTCATCACGGAACATTCCATGTGCCAGCCCGGAAAACCGACACTCCAGGGCGAAGGCCAGCGCATGATGTGTTCCGGCTGGGCTTCCTTCCAGAGGGCAAAATCACAACTGTTATGCTTTTCTTCCTGTCCTTCAAGATTCCTGGAACAGGCGATCAGCTCATCCAGCACCCTGCCGCTCAGTTTGCCATAATGATTTGTCTTATTGTATTTCTCCACGTCGAAATATACCGACCCTCCTGAAATATAAGCATAACCCGCATCCAGAATCTGCCGGATCATTTCGATCTGCTCGATAATATGCCCCGAAGCCCGTGGCTCGATGCTGGGTCTGAGTACGTTGAGCGCATCCATACTGACATGGTAGCGGTCGGTATAGTACTGAACCACTTCCATCGGCTCAAGCTGTTCCAGCCTGGCCTTTTTGGCCACCTTGTCCTCCCCTTCATCGGCGTCGTTCTCCAGATGCCCGACATCGGTAATATTCCTCACATACCTGACTTTATACCCCAGGTGTCTGAGGTACCTGAACACCAGGTCGAAGGTGATCGCAGGCCTGGCATGTCCCAGGTGGGGATCGCCGTAAACGGTCGGACCACAGACATAAATCCCGGTAAAGGGCGGATTCAGCGGTTCAAATTTCTCTTTCTTCCGGCTCAGGGTATTGTAAATAATGAGCTCCTCTTCCATAGTCTTGCTTTTCAGCTGCAAAGTAACATCTTTTTTTGCAGTTCTTTGGGGGAATTGTTTAATTTTACCATGAAAAAATCTTTAACAAATTATTCAATACCAATACTTTATGGAAAATATTCTCGTAATTGGCGCTTCCGGTCAGATTGGATCGGAACTGGTCATGGCTCTCAGAACACAATATGGCAATGAACATGTTTTTGCCACGGATATCAAGCCTGCCCCGAGGGACGTGATGGAAAGCGGGCCTTTCCAGGTACTGGATGTGCTTGATGAAAAACAGATGGTACATTTTGTGATCCGGAACAAGATCACGCAGATTTATCACCTTGCGGCGGTATTGTCAGGCAATGCGGAGAGAATCCCCATACAGGCATGGGATATCAACATGCGCAGCCTGCTCAACATTCTTGACCTTGCCCGCGAAGTGAAAGTGAAGAAGGTTTTCTGGCCGAGCTCCATCGCTGTTTTTGGACCGACCACCCCGCGGGTGAACACGCCCCAGTTCACGGTGATGGAGCCCACCACCGTTTACGGTATCAGCAAACTGGCCGGTGAACGCTGGCTGGAGTATTATTTCAGGCGTTACGGGCTCGACTGCCGCAGCATCCGTTATCCGGGGCTGATCTCTTACAAGACGGAAGCGGGAGGAGGAACCACCGATTATGCCGTGGAGATCTATTATGAAGCCATCCGGAAAGGAAGCTACGAATGTTTTCTGAAAGAGGATACCATGCTCCCGATGATGTTTATGGAGGATGCCATCCGTGCCACCATCGAGCTGATGGAACTGCCGTCTGACAAAGTCAGCGTCAGGTCGAGTTACAATGTGGCGGGTATCAGCTTCTGCCCGAAAGAAGTGGCCGATGCCATCAGACAGCATCTTCCGGAGTTTGAGATCACCTACAAACCTGATTTCCGGCAGGCCATCGCCGACTCATGGCCTCAAAGCATCGACGACAGCTATGCACGTGCCAACAATGGCTGGAAACATGAGTATGATCTGACGAAGATGACTTCGGTCATGCTCGCTGAGATCGCTAAAAAAATCGAGAGATAGCCCTTACAGCGGTTTAGCGGATCACCAGTTTCTGCATTCCCTGCCAGCCATTACCCTTAACTCGCAGCATATAGATCCCCGGTTGCAGGCCGTGCCTGTCGATCCTGTATTGCTGCTGCCGAAGGGCGCGTGCTTCCATCACCCGGCGACCGGTCAGGTCAAGCAGATCAAAGTCCCAGCCCGGACCCTTGTCAAAGACTTCCAGCACCGTGTATTCGGCAAAGGGATTGGGGAAAAGCCTGAAAGATGCAGGTTGCAGCGTTTCGTCTACGCTGATAATCAGGGCCGTGGTCACGTTGACACAGGTGGTGTCGTTCCAGTTGTTCAGGTCATAGGGCAGGTCTGTCCACACACATAGCGGACCGGTGAAGTTAAAGGATGGTTGGATGGGAACCGTGAAAGTATACACCATAGAATCACCCGGATTCAGAGGTGTTCCGTTATAATAAGCTGCCACGGTTGTTTGACCGAAAAGCTTATAGTACAGTTGGAAGCCCGTGACAGGAGCCTGTCCGTAATTCTTAATACGGCATTGCACCTGGGTTGCAGTAGTCATGGTGTCTCCACTTACAGGATTCATTATCTTACTGATTCCTATGTCTTTGAACTGCGTTTTCTGAACCTGGCAACGAATCATGAAATCCTGGGTCAGGGCATCGCGGTATTCGGACCAGGCGCCGCCCACAATCTCAAAGCTTCTGTGCGAAATAGGCGGTGTACGGTCAACGCCCATGGTGATGTTCAGGCCGTCCATCAGCCATCCCACATAAAAACCTCCGTTGTTGATGACGACTGGAGTGGTATAATTGACAGTAGTCCAGGCCCCACTGGGAACAGGAGCAGCCACCGGCACCGAATCCAGCATGGTCCCGGGAGTCCCGTTAGGTCCGTCATCATCGTAGATCTTGATGAAACATCCCACATTGTTGATATTGGATGTCAGGTAAAAGTGTACCTGGTTGATGCTGACGGGATAGGTTGGCGGTTCAAAGTACATGCCGACTCCTCCGGTACCGTCGACCCAGCTGATGCCGGCAAGGTCGGGCACATTGTCACAAAACTGCAGGGTATAGGTATTGAGGGAAGTGTCAATAACCACCAGTTCCCGGCTGGCCGTATCGTTGGTGGCGACGGCATCATTGGGGATACCGGTGAGTTGTGTGGAGAAGATATAGGTACCTGGAAGCGCCGGAATAAACTGGCTGTTGAAGTACAACAGGCTGTCCTGCTGTACATTTAAAGTATCGTTATAAATAAAGGTATCTGTCAGGGAGACTGCTCCTGACTGGTTTCTTACCGTACAGGTGGTGGTGAAACCGGGAGGAATGGGAAGATTCCCGGTATTGGCCACGGATGACTGCAGGGGGAAAACGGTGGGGTATGGCAGGAAACAACCGCGGTTATAAGGAACTGAGTTGTAGCGTATGGCCCCGTCGGTGATAAAATAGTTTGAAACGGGAGGATAGACGTACTGTATGGTTTTGCCCGCTGTGGGATAGGTTCCTGCGTAGGCCTGCAGGCCGATGCTGCCGGTAAGGTTTTCGATGCCTCCCCTGACATCGGTAGCGGTATAGGCCGTACCCGACTGGCTCTGGTAATTGATGATGATGGAACGGTCGGTTTTATCCAGTATGATCTGGAAGGTATTGCTACCAACCCAGTATGGCGGATTATTGCTGTAAAACGGAACATTGATGTAAGAAATGATCACCGAATCCGGAGTGGCTTTCATGTAGCACATGGCGGGATTGCCCGCTCCGGAGAAAGTCAGGTCCGACATCATGGCCGCGATGAAGTTGTGCTTGTTGTCGAGAGAATCGGGGATGATTGGGAAAACGGAAGCCAGGTTGGAAGGACTGAAACTGATGTAGCCGTTGGATCCTATCCAGAGCTTGTCGACCGGATACCAGTAGTATGTGAAATAATCATTCCCTGTCGTGGTGATGTAGAAAGGTCCCCGGATATTGTCATCAGACAAGCCTGTGATCCGCCGGTCGGGGGAGACGATATCTATCCACTGGTACACCGGTCCGCCCGGCTGCTGGTTGTCGATCCAGGTGTAACCAAACTGGTCGGGGCCGCCCTGCCCGGCCATGGCAGGTGGCAGCGCGATGAAAGCAAATGATGCAATCAGAACGAGGGTAAATAAAGTCTTCATGTCGGGTTTTTTGCCCCGAATATACAAAATTTGAAGCGTACGGTCAAAAACAGCTGCTCCTCTAATAGAAAAAGCTGCCTGTTGAGGGCAGCTTTTTGTGATTTCTTTCTAATATCAGCCTGAACCCGGGATGATCCGCTTAAGCTCATCACGCTTTTCTTTTATCAGGTTTCGCCGACAAAAATCATTACAAACATGAAAATGAACGCAGACCGGGAGGATTTCAATTGCCTGTATCATCAAGCGCCTTGCTCACGAAAACGGTCTCATCCTCTGTCTGCATTTCAAACTGATGCTTCCTGAACAATGCAATCATCCTGCTGTTATCCGTGGTAGTCTGAGCCACCATACGCTTCAGTTTCCATTTGCCTGCGATTTCAAGGCAGTATCCGGTGAGATGATGACCCAGATCGCGGTTCTGCCAGGCATCTGCAATCAGGATAGCATACTCCACTTCTTCATGGTCGGGATCGGCAACAAGGCGGCCCACACCGACCAGTTTTTTCCGGTCATTTTCAGTGACTTCCGCCACAATGGCGATTTCCCTGTCATAATCGATGTAACAATAACGGCTGGCCACTTCATGGGTTTCCCAGTGGAAAAAATACCTGAAACGCGAATACAGGGATTCCGCGGAACAACTGCGCAACAGTTCAAACCACATCGGTTCGTCTTCCGGTTTAATGGGTCTGAAAAGGATGCTGCTTCCGTCTTTCAGATTAAACTCCCTCACATATTTTTCGGGATAAGGATGCAGGGCCAGATGTGAAAAGGATGCCATGGGTGTTTGGACATGCTGTGAGTCAAGCACAATTCGGGCATCCAGCGCAAGGACCTGTTCCGGAGATATCAGCAGCGGATTGATATCCAACTCTTTAATCTCAGGATAATCGGCAGCCAGGTAGGAAATCCGGATGAGCACTTCGATCAGTTTGTCAGGACTTTTATGGCTGGCCCCCCTGTAGCCTGTAATCAGGGGATAAATCCTCAGGGATTCGAGCATGAGCCGGGCAAGCCGCTCATTCAGCGGAGGGAAACCCAGGGCCCTGTCAGCATAAAGTTCAGCAGCTGTTCCTCCCATGCCGGCCATGATGACCGTCCCGAAGACCGGATCTTTTTTTATGCCCACGATCAGCTCCAGCCCTTCTTTCGAGGAAGCCATCTTCTGAATACTCACACCTTCTATCCTTGCTCCGGGCATCAGGGTCTTAACCTTATACATCATATGATCCCAGGCATGTCTGACCATTTTCTCATCGGCCAGGTTCAGCATGACCCCCCCCACATCCGACTTATGAGTAATATCAGGAGCATGTATCTTCATAACCACGGGATAGGTGGTGACAGTTGACAGGGCAACAGCCTCCTCAGCCGAGTGGGCGATACGGGGAAGGGTGACTGGAATGCCATAGGCTTCAAGGAATCTTTTGGAACTTTCCTCCGACAGAATTTCCCCTTCGGTTGACCAGTCCCGTAAAAATTCTGCTTTTGCCTTTTCCCTGTCGATATTGAATTCCAACGGAATATCCCTGGGGGTCTCGTAGAGAATCCCGAGATTTCGAGCATAAGAGGTCAGGGTCATAAATGCCCTGATGGCCTGTTCGGGAGTCTGATAAGCGGCAACGCCGGCGTCGGTCAGGATTTGTATGCCTTCCCTCATGCTTTTCCCGCCAATCCATGCAGCAAGTATGGGCTTGCCGGCTGACCCTGCGAGGGCACCGACTTCTTTAGCGGTAGCGAGCGGATTGGTCATGGCCTGGGGTGTGAGGATTACAAGTACGGCATCCACACCCTGATCCTGCAGTACGATGGAAACCGCTTTTGCCACCCTTTTGGCACGTGCATCTCCCAGCACATCCACCGGGTTTCCGTGTGACCAGAACGCCGGCAGGTTCTCATTCAACATGGTCAGGGTATCATCCGACAGCCTGGCAAGCTCCCCATGCATCGCAATCAGGGTGTCGGTAGCCATCACCCCAGGTCCGCCTGCATTGGTCACGATCCCAAGCCTGGCCCCGCGGGGGAAACGGTTTCTCCCAATCATGGCAGCCACATCGAAAATGTCGCCGATATCATAAACCCTGGCCATGCCCGTCCGCTGGAAAGCAGCATCGTATACGGCATCTTCAGAGGCCATGGCACCGGTATGGGAAGCGGCAGCCTCAGCCGACTCGGCAAAACGGCCGGACTTATAAACAATGATGGGTTTAGACCGGGCAAACGTCCGGGCAGCCGTCATAAACTTCCTTGCCTGCCCGACCGATTCAATGTATAACATGATCGATCTTGTGCTGTCGTCCTGTCCGAAGTAATCGATCAGATCCCCGAAATCAATGTCCAGACTGTTCCCAAGCGACACGAAATAACTGAAACCCGTTTTTCCCTCCATGGCCCAGTCGAGGACAGAAGTGCACAGCGCTCCTGACTGACTAATGAAAGCAATGTTCCCCGGAGCAGGCATGACTGAGGCAAAACTGGCGTTCATCCTCACAGAAGGTACGATGACGCCAAGGCAGTTGGGACCCAGTATCCGCATTCCGGGAAAACGTTCTTTCTCCTCTCTTATCCGGTCTTCAAGTGCTTTTCCCTCTGGACCCGCCTCCCGGAAACCGGCCGACATAATGATAATACCCTGTATCCCAGCCAGTCCGCACTGATGAACGTGATCCGGCACTTCCTTAGCGGCAGTGCATATGATGGCCATGTCAGCTTTGTTGGGCAGGGCGGCGAGGTCAGAAAAACAGGGTATGCCGGAAACAGCTTCCTCTGCAGGGTTCACCGGGTACACGACGCCGCGGTAGCCCCCCGAGGTCAGGTTCGACAATGTTTTTCCGCTCACGCTGTTCGGGTTCACCGAAGCACCGATAAGGGCTATCCGTCGGGGGTTAAAAATCTTATCGAGATTTATCAGGCTCATGCTGTTTGTTCTTTCTGATGATCAGCGTTCCATCCTGGTCGGGCAATAAAACCGGTGCTTCAGGGATGCCGCGTAAAAACTCATCCACGGCACGCCGGCAACCTTCCCATTTGTGGTTGTAGTCGTGCACGAAGATCACACCGCCAGGAACCAGCCTGGGATAAAAGTACTCCAGTCCCGCCCTGGTCGGTTGATAAAGATCAGCATCGATATTGACCAGCACGTAACGTTCGTTTGCCAGACCAGAGGCGGTTCCCGGAAATAAACCCGGATGAAATACCAGTCGCCTGCTTTCGCCCAGGTATTCCCTGACTTTTTCAAGGCTCGTATCCGCAAAGTTTTTTTCAGTATAGCCTGCGGCTTCACCGGTCTCCCCACTCAGATCGGTTTTACTGAAACCTTCGAAAGTATCAAACAGGTGGAAGGTCCTTTGTGGATCCATCAGGTGCAGGATACGGGCGCTTTCCCCCTTGTACACGCCGAGCTCTGCAAAACATCCTTCGGCCTTGTCCTTTCGGATCCGCTCCACCTGTAACCACCAGGCAAAAAAACGGATCTTGTCCCTGTAACGTCTGAATTCCCTGTAAAGTTCCCGGCTAACTTTACCGGCTTTCACCGCACTGGCCCAGCTTTCCGGCCTGTAGAACCCTTCGGAATACAAGGAATAAAAGTATCTTCCCAGGATGATCAGGAAAAGCAGGCCCAGGATGAGGTTGATGTAGAGCATTAGTCACCGCTTTTTAAAAACAATACCGCGGCACCCTGATCATGAAGCGCGACCCGATCAGTTCCCGTAACGTTCGATGATCTCCTGCTTGGTCTTACCGAGGATCTCATACTTTTTGCCAACCTTTATAAAGGCATCAAGCGCTTTCTCCAGGTGGTGCATCTCATGACCGGCACTAACCTGGGTGCGGATGCGGGCCTGTCCCTGCGGCACTACCGGGAAAAAGAAACCGATGGCGTAAACCCCCTCATCAAAAAGATCGCGGGAGAAATCCTGACTAAGCTTGGCATTGAACAACATGACCGGAACAATGGGCGTATCGCCTTCCTTCAGCACGAAACCGGCTTCGGTAAGTCCTTTCCGCCAAAAATCGGTATTGCGTTCGAGCTTATCCCGTCTTTCGGTGTTGTGCATGATCAGATCCATCACCTTGAGCACCCCGGCGACGATGACCGGTGCCATGGTGTTGGAAAAAAGGTAGGGACGGGCTTTCTGACGGCACATCTCCACCAGTTCGCTTCTTCCGCTCACACAACCGCCGGAAGCGCCTCCCAGTCCCTTGCCAAAGGTGGTGGTGATCACGTCGATCTTGCCGACGACACCATATTTTTCATGGGTCCCCCGGCCTGTTTTCCCTATGAACCCCGAGGAATGGCTGTCATCCACCAGGATCATGGCGTTGTATTTCTCGCACAAAGCCACCATTTCGTCCAGCTTTGCCGTATCCCCGTCCATAGAGAATACCCCGTCACAGATCACCAGCTTGAGCCGTTTGTCGGCATGCAACTGGAGCTTCTGTTCAAGATGCTCCATGTCGTTGTGCTTGTATGTGTCATGGATGGCACTGGCAAGTCTGATGCCGTCGATCAGGGAAGCATGGACCAGGCGGTCGCTGATCATCACATCATCTTTGGTGAGGATGGCTTCGAACACTCCGGCATTGGCATCCATACAGCTCGGAAACAATACGGTGTCTTCCGTACCAAGGAATTCCGTGATCCTGGCTTCCAGTTCCTTGTGTATATCCTGGCAACCGCAGATGAAACGGACGGATGACATCCCGTAACCACGGGAGTCAAGTCCTTCATGCGCAGCCTTGATGACCTCCGGGTGGGAAGAAAGCCCGAGATAGTTGTTGGCGCAAATGTTGATTACTTTCTTCAGGGATGCCCCTGCCGGAAACTCAACCTCAATGTCTGCTGCCTGGGGCGAGTGAATAAACCTTTCCTGTTTGAACAATCCTGCATCCCTGATCCCCTGCAGGGTATCAAGGTACATCTGTCTGGTCTTGTCGTTGTAAGCCATGGCTATTGATCTGAAATGTAAATGATTACACTACTATTTTCCAAGAAACCGGTCTACCAGCGTACAGATCTTGTTGACTGTGTCGAAGGCCTCCGGGCTGGCATCGGCATCCGGAATGGAAATGTTGTATTTGTTCTCCAGGAAACGCTTGAGCGATACCATGGAAAAGCTGTCCACAATGCCGCCCGAGATCAGGGGAGTGTCATAGGTGATGGTTTCGCTGTCATCTTCAAGATACTCGTCAATCACATACTTCAGTACAATGTCTTTCATGTTGGGATCCATAAATTCAGTGTTTTAACTTGTTTATAATTAGTTGTATTACTGTCAGTTGAACAATACTTACCTGCCGCCCGGCATGCATTTTTCTTGTTTCAAAAATACACTTTTTCTGTATACGCAAGCCGGGTTCCGGAAACCGCCGTCTGCACAACAAAACCGCTTACCGGAAGGAAAGGAAATTCCCGTTGTGCGAAAAAAAAGCCCTGATTAATCCACAAAGGTTTCCTTGATGATGGATTTCACCCTCCTTATTTCTTTCTGTTCAAGCGTCCCGATAATTCTGATAATCCTGGTGAGATCAATGGTTCTGATTTGATCTAATGCAATCCAATTAAGCTTCCCTTCCAGTTCAAATCTGACTCTCGTAACATAATCTTTTGATGTTGAAGTAATTGGCGCAATAACGATCGTCCTGAGGTGTTTGTTCATTTCATCAGGCGATATAACCAGGCAAGGTCTCGTCTTTCTTATTTCACTTCCAAGTGTTGGATCAAGATTGACAATAATAATCTGATATTGTTTTACTTCCATTCGTCAAGATTTTCATCAGGAAAGACGTCATCAATAAGCAGATTGTCATGCCCGTTGTTGCGCATCGACTGGAATGATTTCTCCCAGCCCTTTCTTGGTTCAGACACGGGCATTAAAATGATCCGACCCTTTTCAAGGATCAACTCAACTTTGTCCCGGATACCATATTTTTCGAGAAGGTGTTTTGTTAACCTGATCCCTTTTGAATTTCCGATGTTAATGACTGATACCTGCATACGTTTCGGTTTTATAATTATACCGACACGGAATGGTTTTGCGAAAAAATTACGTTCCAGCGGTGTACGGTATACCTCATACTAAACAGCTTTGTATTCGCAAACCTGTCAAGTATGAGTATACATTGTAATTACAAAATTAATTAAAAAACTTGTTCACCCCTCAAGCCAGGCGCGGATCTCTTCAATTTTCAAAGCGGGAATGTCCAGCTTCAGTTTTTTCCGTAATCCTCCCAGGTCATTGAACAGCTTATTGGGATTGGTTTTGCGCAGTTGTTCCGGATTGCTGAAACCAAGCCTGGCCAGGATGGAAGCCCAGGCATCGGGTACTCCCATTTGGCTGAAAGGATTTGCTGCTTCATTCCCTTCCACTTCCTGAGTAATGATCTCCGGCTTCATCTGGGGAAAGAAAAGCACTTCCTGGATGGAAGGCTGGTTGGTCATGATCATGGTCAGGCGGTCGATGCCGATGCCGAGTCCGGCCGTCGGCGGCATGCCAAATTCCAGTGCCCGGAGAAAATCTTCGTCAAGAACCATGGATTCCAGGTCACCCCTGCGGCCCAGTTCGAGTTGTTCCTCGAAACGCCGGCGTTGGTCGATGGGATCGTTCAACTCCGAAAAGGCATTACAGATCTCCTTGCCGTTGCAGATGGCCTCAAAACGTTCCACAAGGCCTTCGGCGCTCCGGTGCCGCTTCGCAAGCGGCGACATCTCCACCGGATAGTCGGTGATAAAAGTCGGCTGGATGAGCAGCGGCTCACATTTCTCACCGAAGATGGCATCAATCAGTTTGCCTTTCCCCATCCCGGCTTCCGTCTGTATTCCCAGGTCCCGGGCAACATCAATCAATGCAGCCTCCGTCATCCGGCTGATGTCAATCCCGCTGAATTCCCTGATCACTTCATACATGGTATAACGTTTCCATGGCCTGGCAAAATTGATCTCATGCTCTCCCACACGTACCACCGTGTTTCCATGCAAGGCAAGGGCAAGGTGTTCGACCATCTCCTCCACCAGGTTCATCATCCATTCATAGTCCCGGTATGCCACATACAGCTCCATCTGGGTAAACTCGGGATTATGGAAGCGCGACATGCCTTCGTTGCGGAAGTCTTTGCTGAACTCATAAACGCCGTCGAAGCCCCCTACTATCAAGCGTTTGAGATACAACTCATTGGCTATGCGGAGATACAGCTTCATGTCGAGGGTATTGTGATGGGTCGTGAACGGCCTGGCAGCCGCCCCGCCATAAAGGGGTTGTAAAATGGGTGTTTCCACTTCGAGGTAGCCCCTGTCGTTGAGAAACTGCCGCATGGCATTCACCAGGCGGGTTCTTTTCACAAAGATTTCCCTGACCTCAGGGTTCACGATCAAATCCACGTAACGCTGGCGATAACGCAATTCAGGGTCGCGGAAGGCATCAAAGGTCACATCCTCTTTTTCCTTCACCACCGGCAAAGGCCTGAGGGCTTTGCACAACAGGGTGAATTCCCTCACATGCACGGTGATCTCCCCCATCTGGGTGATAAACACATCGCCTTTCACCCCGATGATGTCGCCGATATCGAGCAAACGTTTGAAGACAGTATTGTACAGTGTCTTGTCCTCGCCCGGACACAGCTCGTCACGCTTGAAATAGAGCTGAATGCGGCCGCTGGCATCCTGGATTTCCGCAAAGGACGCGGCGCCCATAATACGGCGGCTCATGATGCGACCGGCAAGGCTGACATTCGAAAAACGCGCCTCACCCGGCCTGAAGTCCCTGTGAATATCGGCAGCCATGGTGTCAACCTCATATCCTTCGGCCGGAAAAGGATCTATCCCCAGGCTGCGCAGTTCTTCCACTGCCTGCCTCCTGTATTGTTCCTGATCAGATAGTGCTTGCATTTGTTCCTAAAATTGAGGTGCAAAGATACGCTAATCAGGAAATACCGCCGCGCCCATCCCCCGAACTCCTGACAGTATCAGCAGCCGCGTTTGCCGCTTTATCCCAGCACTTCCTCCAGCACCTCATGCGCATGCATCTTCCCGAAACCCGTCACATGTAACTGATAGTAAGCGATGATCGCCCTGACCAGGTTCTTTTTGTCCTCTTTGCCGAGGACCGTAAGGTAATATTCCCTGAATCCCGGCGTGGAGAACGCTACGAAAGTGCCGGCAAGGCTGCTGTCAAGGAAATGAACATGGTCGGGAAACCGGCTGAGAAATACGCCTTCACGCAGGTCAAAACAGCAGGCATCCCGCTCCCGGGCTCCGTTGGGAAGGAATCCGAGGAAACGCGTTAACTGCATTGCAAACCAGCAATGGAAATTGGCCACACTCTCCTTGCTGATATCGAGGATGCTCAGGGAAGTCACCAGGAAGTCGAACAGGCTGCGGTTGGACTCTTCCTCCTTCAGGCTCTTATCAAGCAACTCGGCGATAAACAGGGCCACGGAACTTTTCCGGATATCGAAGGGAAGGCTGGTGTATGGCATAAGCCCCTTCATTTCCTTCAGCTGAAAGATGCCGCCGCCTTCTTTGTGATAAATGACCATGTCGAGCAGGGTCAGGGGCTGGAGCAGGGCCGGACTCACAGCAGGCTTGCTTTTCATCACCCCGCGTACCATCACCGGACACAATCCTCTTTCTTCAGTATAGGTTTTCAGGATGACGGAATGATCAGAAAATTTTGTCTGGCGAAGCACCAGCGCCCGTGTATGTAAAAGACTCAATGCTTAAAAAGGATTTTGGAGACAAAGGTTTCCGACCCATCGTCGTTGCTGATATATACCAGGTAGACTCCCGTATTCACCTTTCCGCCGTCGAAATCCCTGCCGTTCCAGATGGCCTGCCCGCCCTCGGCACGGGTATGGAAAACCAGTCTCCCGTTAATATCCGTAAACTTCACCACAGCATCCCGCACCAGCCCCCTGACGGCTATGTATCCCTCGTAGCCCGGCTCCACCGGATTGGGATAGGCATACACATGCTCGTTGCTTTCTCCGCCCCTGGTCGCAAAACCCTTGAAGGAGCAGATGCCGTTCTCAGTGCCGAAAAATACCTCACCCGATAAATCGTCAATGGTGATCGAAGTGATTGAATTGGAAAGCAAGGGACTGTTTTCCTCGGTAAAATGGAAGATCTCCTCTGTTCCGTCGGCCGACATCAGAAAGACTCCCGCTTTTTCCGTCCCAAACCACTTTTTATTGCTTCCATCCACAGCAATAGCCGTAACTGCCTCCGTTTCAAGAAGATACTGGGTATACCCGTCCTGGGTCACATAGATGCGCTGGGCATCGAAATTCTGTGCGGTGAATACATTCTCCGGCGCATAAAACACGGCAACCCCTTCATCGGTGCCAAGCCAGACCAGTCCTTCCAGATCTGCGGCGATGCTGCGAACCCGCGACCCGGGTATATTGCCGAATCCAATACCGGCACCCAGCATTCTGGCTTTGTCGTCGCTGGTCTGGGTCAGTGTATTGTTATCGCTGAAGACCAGCAGTTTATTTCCACGGAGCAGCATCCACTTCTGGCCGTACTGGTCGATACAGAAATCCCCGATGTCAATATTGGAGGCTCCTGTTGCCAGGCTGCCCAGGTTGAAGGAAGCCCATTCCCCGTTTTGCTTTCTCACTGCCAGCAGATTCTGAGTATTGGAATTGGTGATCCACAGGTTTTGCTGGCTGTCGTATTGCAGTCCGCCGATTTTCACCTCGTAATCGGGATAGGTGGCCGGAGGCTTCAGGATAGAGTTGGAACCCTCATAAACGGCCACCAGTTTGTCATTCCTGAACTCAGCCAGTCCGTAACCCCAGGTGCCGGCATACACATGGGAAGGATCGGCCGGATCCTGCACCACCGTAATGAAATCCCTGAGACTGTCCATCAGGGCCAGGTTGCTGTTGTCGACGCTCGACCAGCTTTCATCACCGAAAGTGTGCAGGGCCCCGTAAGTCCATTCATTCCCCCAGGTGAGGTTTCTCCCGCCCGGTACCACCCTGACCTTACCCTGGCCTGAAGTCATGGCAAAGACATTCACCCCGCTCGGACCATTGGGTTCCACCTGCATAAACGCCCAGATGTTGGTATTCTTCAGCAGGCCTCTCATGTAGTCGGCAATCCAGACGGCACCGTCGGGATCCATCACCGCCTGGCGGGGCTGGGGATAATAGCTGGTATCGTTCAGATAATAGGCCCAGATGCGGTTGCTGATGATCAGCCCGGTATCCATCACGTCGATATAATCCGCACAGACATAGATCAGCGTTGAATCAAAGGCTTGTAAACTGTTGCAGCTGGGTGATTTAAACTTGTTGAAATAATGCCAGCCCCCGCTGTCCTTGTATAACAGGGTATCGGTGTAATAGGTCGGGTTCGACTGGTTGGCATAAAGTTTCCCGTTGAACCAGGCCAGGGTGTTGAACTTCCGTTGTGGCAGCCACAGGCTGCTGTCTCTGCTCCATGCGGCATAGTTCGACAGGTTGGGATGGTTCATGTCTGCCATGTAAATCCCCTTTTCGGTGGCGGCAAAGAAATGCCCGTTGCCTGTGGTGATGTCGAGGACTTCGATGGCATCGCCTTCAGGACCGATATAATAGGTATCCTTGATCTCATTCTTCATCAGGTCTAACACCACGATGCCGAAACCGCAGCAGAGGTAGGCATAGCGGTCATGGATCACCACCCTGTTGATGGATTTTTTCCCGAGTATGGGTTTGCGTTTGATGTCGGGGATGTTGATGACCACGCCTCCCTGCAACAGGTCGATGTTGGTGTTGCTGTATGCGATCACCAGGCTGCGGTATTCCCCGCTGTATGCAAGAGAGGAGATGCCGATATCCGACAGCCCGTTCACCTTGGTTAGCCGGCTGACCGAATTGTCGGTCCTGTCATAATAAAACACACTGTATGGGGTGGCACAGTAGACCTTTTTACCGGCATCCGCCACACTGATGGCTTTGCTGTATGGCAGGTGATCCCGCCACTGCCCCAGGGCGATCCCCTGGGCATGAACCACAACAGCATTGAGCATCGCTGCCGTCGCCATCACAATCGTAATCAAGTACTTCATTCTGGTTGATTTCCGTTACAAACCTAATGGAACTTCTTCACATACACAAGCTTCCACCCATTCCGTTCCCGGACAAAAGCAAACTGTGAAAACAACAGTTTATTGTAATGCAGGTATGATCCAGCAGGCTCCCGCATGGCTGCAAGCGGCCCGGCCTGATTACTCCCGTTCCGGCATTCAATGTCTCAAAAAAATGAATATGCCGGCACGGAATGGGTTTGCATTGGAAAAGCTGCTAAGTAATCGTATATTTGAAGAAAAAAACATGGCATTTGAATTACCCCCGCTTCCCTTTGCATTGGATGCATTGGAGCCTTTGATTTCACAATCTACCCTGGAATTTCACCACGGCAGGCACCACCTGGCCTATGTCAACAACCTGAACAGACTCGTCCCGGGAACGGCCTTTGAGCAGGCAAGTCTCGAAGAAATCATCCTGAACGCTTCCGGAGGCATCTTCAACAACGGGGCCCAGGTCTGGAACCACACTTTTTACTGGCATTGCCTTCAGGCGAACGGAGGCGGTGCCCCGGAAGGAGCCCTGGCCCTGGCCATCAACCGCGACTTCGGCTCTTTCGAAGCCTTCCGCGAACAGTTTACCACCGCAGCCGCCACCCTCTTCGGTTCGGGTTGGGCATGGCTTTCGAAAGACCGTGACGGCAAACTGATCATCAGCCAGGAAAGCAATGCCGGCAATCCCCTGCGTTCCGGACTCATCCCCCTGCTCACCTGCGATGTTTGGGAACATGCCTATTACCTCGACAAACAAAACCGCCGGCCCGATTATATCGCCGACTTCTGGAAGCTGACGGACTGGAAAAAGGCTGGCTTACGGTTTGAAAGCCAGGGTTCTGTGATTTAGAGTTAAATTATACGCTCTTAGTTGCCGAACATATATGCCACGGATATACCAATAACCTTGTTCTTGATATCCCCTTCACTGTAGGTTGACAGGTTTGCCAGGCCGAGCCCGTACTGCGCCCTGACCTGTATACCGCTGAACTCAAAACCGGCTCCAATATTAAGGCCGAAGTCCATTCCTTTCAGGTCATCTTCCTCTGAACTGCCGAACTTAATGCTCTCGTCATAACTTGTTTCTATTCCAAGCGTAGCCGGATCAAATCCAGGAATATTGGTGTTTATGTCCAGATCACCTTTCGATTTCCCGCCAATTCCAAATCCGAGGTAAGGACCACCGTAAATCAGCAGGTGGTTGTCACCAACAGGAACTTTGTAAACTGCGTTTATCGGTATTTCGAGATAGGAAGGAGCAAATTTCACATCGCCGCTGAGTTCATAATACATTCCCATCATATCCACTCTTTCATAAAACTCAGTTTTTGAACCTTTTCCGCTGTAAAGCAACCCTGCCTCAAAAGACAGGTTTTCACTCAGCATGTACTCTACAACACCGCCAAAATGAAATGACATCAGACTTTTCGGTCCGGGGTCAGAATCTTTAATTGACATATTTGCCATATTCAGGCCGCCACGTATACCAAAGCGCACACCTTCGGTCTGGGCACCTCTTCTTTTTTTCTTTTTGGCTGCCGGGCCATTGGCACTCAGCTCTCCACCCGCAAAAGCAACAAGAAGTGCAATAAGGAAAATTTTCTTCATGAAATTTGGTTTTAAATTAGTAATTAAGATCTAGTTGTTTCATTATCAAAGAAATAAACCACAAAATGATGAATGATACAGCTGGCAGGCAACGCTGTGTGCTGTGGCAATGGTAATTTCCAGGTGTAAAAATATGATCATTTTGCTGATAAAAAATTTTCGTTAATAAATTTATACCGAAAGAACACAGGTATGCAAAAAAAGTGTTCCCAGAGTCATCGGTATAACTGAGGTTCCCTGGCTTCATCAACACGCAATCCTTCCGCAGTCGAAGTCACCTGGCACTCGACAGTTACCGCAAACTTGTCCGCCTCTTCAACCTTGATGATGTTTCTGTTCGTCAGTCCAGGATTTTGCCCCCGGCTTCCATCAGATTCCTCCCCGCAACGGACACCCGGCTTCCGGCAGAACCTTCCTGCTGCCGGATGTTTTCGGGTCTTTCACCCCCTGATTACCGCCCTTGCCGGGTAAAAACAAACGAGCCGGAACATGGTGTTGTTCCGGCTCGTTTCATCCTGTTGCATCAGCCGCTATTTCCTTCCTGTCCGGCTGCCTGATGGCTGGTCCTTGGAGGAGCTGCTGTTTTCTGCCCGGCTGTTTCCGCCAGTAGTCTTTTTCTCCTTGCCGGCCTCCTTTTTCGGTGCGCTTTTGGTTTCTTCCTTTTTCGCTTCCTGTTTCGGAGCGGGTGCGGGCTTTGCTTCTTCCTTTTTCGCTGCCTTTTTCGGAGCGGGTGCGGACTTAGCTTCTTCCCTTTTCCCTGGTTTTTGCGGGGCTGCAGTCGTTTTGGCTGCTTCCTTGTTTGAAGCCTTCTGAGGTGCTGCGGTCGATCCGGGCGTTTCTTTCTTCTGTTCCGTCCTGGAGGGAGCGGCTTCGGTCCTGGCATTCTTTTCTGTCGCCTGTTTCACGGCTTCCTTTTTCTGTTCCTGTGCTGCAGTTCTGACTTTACTTTCTTCGGTTTGCCCGGTCCTTACCGGCATGGCTTTGCCACTGCTTTCGGCCGTCCTGATCTTCTTGATGTCCGGCTCTTCCCTGACCGTCATCGAAGGATTTTTCCGCTTGAAGTCGGCGGTGCCGTTGGCGAGGGTCTCAGGCCTGGAGTATGTGGCATTGAATTCCCCCCTTTCTTTCCTGAATTGAACCGTGGTGGAGAACGACCTGCGCTTGCCGTAGTAATGCTCATGCCAGGGTTCGTAGCGGAAATGCCTCACATGATGGTAGTGGCCGTAGTAATGATGATGCCAGTGCCAGTGGTATCCGTAGTAATGATGCCAGTACCAGGGCGACCAGGGACGCCAGTAAACCGGGTAATATCCCCAGTAGAAAGGGGAATGCCAAACCACGTAAGTGGGCAGAAAGATGAAGCGGATCACCGGCCAGGCGGCGACATGATGGGTGGTGGTATGATGCACAACCACGGTTTCGGTATTCCCGTAGTTTCCGTAGTAACCCGGATTGGGCGTACTCCCGCCGTCGGTGTCGTAATAAGGTTCTACAATGTAATACTTGCCGTAAAGGGCTTCATCGCCGATAAGCTGGATGATGACATCGCCGTCCCTGTCCTGCTTCACAACAAACACAGCCACGTCCTGATTCTCGGTGGCGGTAACAGCCACCTGCAGTATGATATAGTGCACCTTGCCTTCCGGCTGATCGATCACGCGGATGTAATCCACATAGTTGTCGCCATTGAGGTCGAGGTTGTTCACCCTGTTATCCTGCTCATTCAGGGTCTTCTCGAAGAGTTCCAGGGTTTCTGATTCCTGAAAAATCTTCATCACAGCATAGAGGTTGAGGTTGTCGCCGGGGAGGTTGAGCAGTTCCGGTTCCTGCTGGGCCCTCGCTGTTCCCACCAGGGAGACCAGCGCCAGGGCAGTGATTAAAAGCTTGGTTTTCATGGCTTTAGTTTTTATGGTACTGGGGTTTTTATTACCCATCCATACTATCACCAAAGATTATGCCAATAACTAAAATGCCCAAGGAAGGGAAACAGATACAGGATCGGATGTTTCACCGAAAAGGAGGGTAATGAGTATCATATGGTCTGAATTTCTTAAGTGAATATGGATGACGTAATGGGTTAATCATGGTAAGGAAAGCCGTGTCTTGGTGTCTCCGGTGTGAAAAAAATAAAACCTAAGAAGCCAGATTAACAGAAACCGCTTCTGTGATTTGGACCCGGATGGAGGCTCGTGCCATGGCTTGCGCCTGAAACCGGATCAATCCCATTCCAGCAGCCGCCTTTCTCCCTGCAACTGCCTGATATCCGTGATATCCTGGCTGACTTCCAGGGTGCCGAGGTAGCTGCCTTTATCATCCCTGACAGCAAAATACCGGATGAGGATATAGCGGTCGTTCATGTTTATCCTGAAATCGGCATGATCCCGGATGCCCTGCCTGAAAGCTTGGATGATGCTGTTAACCATATGTACACTGGCGGGCGGATGGCAGTCCTGTACTTTTCTTCCGATCACGGCGGCGGAACGGGGAAAGATGCGTTCCCTGCCTTCGGAGAAATACCGGACCTCATCCCGGTCGTCGATGAAGGTCAGGTCGAAGGGCAGGGTATTCAGCAAACACCGGAGCTGCTCAGGGCTGAGGCTTCCGTTTGCCGGGCCGTATAAGCCGCCTTCGCCTGCTGCTTCCAGCTCAGCTAAAAGTGGCGGGAGTTCCGGATTAATATAGGACCATCCGTAATCCCTGGTCTGGACAAGCATCTCATGCCAGGCAGCGTGCGGTATCATGCCGTGAACGACCGGATATACAATATGTTCCTCCCTGAAGATAACCGGAACAACAACGAAAAACAACCTGCCCATCCACCTGCTGAGTTCGGATTCCTGTGGTGTGCCACTGGTGAGCGACAGCAGGGTCCTGATACTTTGCCGGTAGTCGTCATGAAAAGACCACATCAGGCTGAGACAGCGGTATTCGGGATAGTGCTTTTCGATATATGGAAAGAGGATGTTCTCCTTCTTCAAATAATGGGCCTCATATTGCCGCAGTTTTTCAAGGATGACCTTCATCATGGACAGGTATTCCTGCTGCTTCCCGGTTGCAGCGTTGAAATACTTGCGGTTTACCTCTTTCAGTTTTCCAAGCAGGCCTTCCACGGCCCTGTTCTCTTCCATCAGCAGGGAGAGGAAATGGTCAGGGGCAGGCCGTTCCCAAACAAAGGCGTTGAGCGACTGAAAGAACACATTGATCAGCTTACCGGTAGCCGCCTTCAACTGCTCAAATGGACAACCCTCCATCAGCAGGCGGTCGAACAGCCACATCACCTCGGTGGGTGTGACCGTGGCCGTCAGGGATCTGGTTTCTTTGAAATGCAGGCTGCCGGATCGCCCTGCCAGCATCTCCCTGGCAAACTCCAGCAGGCTTTCCAGCCTTGCACTATCCTGGTTCATGGATGCCTCGTTTCAGTGAATCTGCTGCGAAGGTATAACTTGAGAGACATATTTTCATTTTCCGGTACTATTTCACTAAAAATTGAAGTCTCCGGGAAAGTGAAAATACACGAAAATGTGAATGTGATCCGGATTTCAGGAAGATAAACGGCTCATCCGGCCCGGACATCCCGCGCTGTTTATCTACTTAAATGTGATTGACCAGGGCTGCAGCGATGAATACCTTTGATAAACTTAACGGAAAACAGGCTTTAATCATGTGCAGCGATCATTCATACCGGCACGGAATGGGTTTGCGAAAAAATTGCGAACAAAGGGTGCACGGCATGATTCATTCCAAGCAACTTTCAAACGCATCCCTTTCAAACATGAGCATAAGCAGAAAAAGGGTTCATTATACCGACACGGAATGAGTTTGCGAAAAAATTACGATCAAGGGGTGTACGGCATTACTCATACTAAACAGCTTTGCATTCGCAAACCTGTTTAGTATGAGTATATAATCCAATACGATTAATAAAGATGATCCTATGAGAATAAGACATTTCATTTTGATTCTTCTGATTGGGCTGTTCTCAAACAGTGTTGCTGCCCAGGATTTCATTATTCTGAAAAACGGGGATGAAATCAAGGCCGTGGTAAAAGAGATTGGTCTGACCGAGATCAGGTACAAGAAATTTTCAAATCCCGATGGCCCGGTCGTGGTGATTCCCAAATCAGAGGTATTTATGATCAAATATAAAGATGGCAGCAAGGAAGTGTTTAAGCAGGCGGACCCTCCTGCAACAGCGGCACAGGCACCAGCTCCTGCGCCTGTTCCGGCCATTCAGCCGGTCAATCCGGAACCGGCAGCCGGTCCGGGGTCAGGCGGAAAAACTCCTTCAAAAGGCAGATTACAATTCAGGGCTCAGGGTCTGGCAGGAGGAACGCTCGGAGATATGAAAAAATGGTGGGGATCCAGTAATCTGGTCGACTGGAACCAGTTCACCTACGGTCCTGATTTCCAGATCATGGTCCGCTTAAGCCGCAGTTTCCTGTTGGGGCCGGAATTTTCAATACACAGGCTTTATTACTGGAAAACAGAACGTTACAACGGTTATTACCACACCTACGACTGGGGCAATAAATGGCGGTATCACCTGGGTGTGATGCTGGAATTCAGCGATGATAAGTTTTACACTCAAACCGGGGTCAATATGGATATTGATAATGAAGTAGTCTGCCTTAGCCTTGCACCCGGTCTGAAAATCCGGCTGGGCAATCATGTCAGCATACCGTTCGGACTGAGAGCCGACTGGATGGTGGAAGAAAACGGGCTCAGCACTTATGGTGCCACGATTGGTATTCTTATTCATTAAACCTATTGCCATGAAGAAGTCATTATTCACAGGAATGCTGATATGTCTCATTATCACCTTTTCCCTGCCGGCCCAGGATATCATCATTCTTCAGAACGGGGATGAGATCAATGCTAAAGTCACCGAGATCGGGATAGACGAGATCCGGTACAAGCGTGCGTCAAATCCCGACGGTCCCACGATCGTGATCGCAAAGTCAGATGTTTTCATGATCAAATACAAAAACGGCAGCAAGGATGTTTTTGAGATAAAAAAAGCACAGCAGCCGGCCCCTCCTCCGGTACCGCAACAAACAGCCGCCGTTCAGGCAAGTCCTTCCGGATCATCGGAACCGGCCGTCATATACTTTATCCGGCCATCGAAATACACCCTTTGGGCAGCCAAATTCCTGGTCAGGACCGGAGCCGAGAATACAACGGTAGCCACACTGACAAACGGAAGCTACCAGAAGGTGGTCATCAACGAAATCAAAGACCACACCTTCACCGGCGATCTGAGCAAATGGGTACAGGGATTGAAGCAACAACTGTCGCTGACGGTCGAAAAAGGAAAGACCTATTACGTAAAATGCGGTGCCAGAGAAGGATTTCCACGGCCAAAAATGATTTTTGAACAGGTAGCGGAAGAAGAAGGCCTCGGAATGCTTGAAAAATTAAAATAACAGTCAATGTACCATATCTTAAAACGCTTCAGGATGAACACAAAAACCATTACCATTTTGCTGATGGTTTTGCTTATCGCTCCCATGACGGGCCATTCGCAAAAACCCTTTGATTTTCATGCCGGACTGGCCCTTCCTTTGGGAGGTTTTGCCAATGACGACAAGGTGATTGATATGGAAGAAGAATCTGAAAACTGCGGCGCAGCCCCGGGACTGACTGCAGGCGTTCATATGATCTATCCCCTGACCGGGGATGGCCTGGGGGTATTTGCCGGGGTGGATTTCACCTACAATGCGATGAAGAAGAAAGTCAAAGACGAATTAACAGAAGAAATCGACGACGGGGAGGCTGACATCCATTTTCCCTCCTATTTCAACATCCCCATCACTGCCGGCCTGAATTATTCCTTCCCCGTCAATGAAAAAACCATGCTTTTCATAAAGCTGGGCGGTGCATATAATATTTTCAAAATGACGGATTTAACAGTTGAGTTTGATTCTGAAAAAGCCTCCATTTCAATGAATACTTCAAAAAAGTTCGGCTTCCTGGCCGGGGCCGGGGTCTACCTGAATGATAAGCTCTCCCTGAACCTGTCTTATTTTGGTTTGGGTAAACATGCCCTCAAAGGCAAACTCAGGGAGCCGGGCGAGGAAGCGGAATCGCTTGAAACCGACAAAGCAGTCGGATTTGCAACATTCACACTGGCCTTTCATTTTTGAGGGAGATCCCGCAACATGCACAGATCAAACTTTTACCGGCACGGCTGCTTTGCATTCGCAAACCCGTCAAGTATGAGGTTATTCCACAGAGAACCACAGAGGGATCACAGAGGGCTGAGAGCAAAACTGTTCAGGGCCTTCGTTTTATTCAGTTTTCACAGGCGTGTCATAAAATTTGGTCTAAGGTAATATAGATTTTAAACATTCCAGTTATACCGATGACTCTGAGAACACTTTTTTCGCATTCTTGTGTTCTTTCGGTATAAAATAATCTCTGAGCAGGATCATTGTCTGAAATCCGGTTCAAATTCATCCTGCATACATTTGAACCCCTGTGGTTCTCTGTGTGTTCTCTGTGTGATCTCTGTGGTTCTCTGTGAAATAACTTATCCGCTTGGGGATATGTTATTAACCTTAATGGATTGCCGCAATGGCAGACCGATAAGGTTTGAGGCAGTCAACTGCATGCTACCTTCGGGTGATATTCAATTTCACAGCGTGCTACAATGCTTAAAGCCGATATCGTTTTATTCCGTTTTTAAGCAGTGTGACATTGAAGTTGATCAGAAGTCCGCACTGTTTCCGGGCTAATTTCATATAAGTCAGAATCTGCGCTTCATGAACAGCCTTGAAAGCATCCACCGTTTTCAATTCAATGATCACGGTGTCTTCAACCAGAATATCTATCCTGTACCCGCAATCCAGATTGATTTCCTTGTAAACCACCGGAACAGGTTTCTGCCTTTCGGCCTGAAGACCCGCTTTTTTCAGCTCAAACAACAGGCAGGCTTCATAAGACGATTCCAATAAGCCTGGTCCTAATATCTTATGTACCTCAATGGCACATCCAATAATTGTATCTGTAATTTGGTTCAGGTCCATCATGCAGAAAGTTAAACCTCTGTGGTTCTCTGTGTGATCTCTGTGGTTCTCTGTGATATAACTTATCGGCTTGTTGTAATACAGAAAGAAACACAGGAATGCAAAAATAATGTTTCCAGAGTCATCGGTATAACTAAATTTAATAGAATATTGCTTCGCATTTTCGCTAAGATTCAGTATATGTTTACCTTGATGGTTTGCTGCAGTGGCGGACTGATGAATTTTCAGGAAGTCAACTGCAACATGCTTTCAGGTGACATTCAATTTCACAGAGAACCACAGAGGGATCACAGAGGGCTGAGAGCAAAACTGTTCAGGGCCTTCGTTTTAGTCAGTTTTCACAAGCGTGACATAAAACTTTGGCCTACGATATTTAAGATATTAGACAAAAAATCATTGAGCAATATCATTGTCTGTCATAAGGTTCAAATCCATCATGTAAAAATTTAAACCTCTGTGGTTCTCTGTGTGATCTCTGTGGTTCTCCGTGAAATAACTTATCCGCTTGGGGATATGTTATTAACCTTAATGGATTGCCGCAATGGCAGACAGATAAGGATCGAGGCAGTCAACTGCATGATACCTTCGGGTGACATTCAATTTCACAGAGAACCACAGAGGGATCACAGAGGGCTGAGAGCAAAACTGTTCAGGGCCTTCGTTTTATTCAGTTTTCACAAGCGTGACATAAAACTTTGGCCTACGATATTTAAAATATTAGACAAAAAAATCTTTGAGCAGGATCATTGTCTGTCATCCGGTTCAAATCCATCATGTAAAAATTTAAACCTCTGTGGTTCTCTGTGTGATCTCTGTGGTTCTCCGTGAAATAACTTATCCGCTTGGGGATATGTTATTAACCTTAATGGATTGCCGCAATGGCAGACTGATAGGTTTGAGGCAGTCAACTGCATGCTACCTTCGGGTGATATTCAATTTCACAGAGAACCACAGAGGGATCACAGAGGGCTGAGGGCATAACTGTTTAGGGCCTTCGTTTTATTCAGTTTTCAAAATCGTGACATAAAACTTTGGCCTACGATATTTGAGATATTAGACAAAAAAATCTTTGAGCAATATCATTGTCTGTAATCCGGTTCAAATTCATCCTGAATACATTTAAACCTCTGTGGTTCTCTGTGATATCTCTGTGGCTCTCTGTGAAATAACTTATCCGCTTGGGATTATGTCATTAACCTTAATGGATTGCCGCAATGGCAGACTGATAGGTTTGAGGCAGTCAACTGCATGCTACCTTCGGGTGATGTTCATTTTCACAGAGAACCACAGAGGGATCACAGAGGGCTGAGAGCAAAACTGTTCAGGTCCTTCGTTTTATTCAGTTTTCAAAGGGATGAGATAATAAACAGTTGATCATCGCAGGTTCCCGCTAAAAATCAGCGAACAAAAAATGCCAGAGCGATCACTGATCATTCTGGCATTCCCGCATTCCTGCATTCAAGTTCGTGTCCGGAAGTTTTCTTCAATCTACTCATTGTCTTAGCCGGCATGCTTAAAAAGTGAATACTTTGGTTATCTTTACCCAGTCAGTCATTGAAAAAGCCACCCTTACGATAAATACAGCAAAAAAAAATCGGCTTTTTTGCCGGGCCGGTGCTTACCTGAATGAGAAACGCTCTGTAAATATGTCTTATTTCGGTTTTGGCAAATATCCCAATAAGGGAAAGCTCAGCATTCCGGGTGAGAACAATAAATTACTCGATACTGAAAAAGCAATCGGTTTTGCAACATTCACACTGGCTTTTCATTTTTGAGGCAGCTACAACCCGGCCACAGGTCTTATCCTTTCAAATCCGGTTGAATGCTGTATCTCATGGTTGTGGTATTGCTCTAAACCTGGCGACAAGCTCTTTAATCCGTTCGATCAATTGCTTATATTTCAATGAAGGACCGTAAATCATACCCTCCCGCATGAATTCATAATCTCTCCTCCATTGACCCATTAAAGCATCAGGTGGTATGGGATTGATTCTTTCCGGAGAATGATTGGAGTAACTGATACCCCGGACTGGTGTTAGCAATCTACGGTGTTCAATAATAGTCCGGTAGAGATTCATATCAGATAGGGCCAATTTGCCGTAAGAAGTATCCATCAGCTTTTCGATATCATATAGATGCCTGCTTAAGCGATCGGTCCTGACCTTATTTGGTGTCTTTTGAAATTCTTCATGAAGCAGGAAGATCTTTTCAAGAAAGGTTCGTTCAGGGTTTACCGTGGGGATGCCGACAAATGGATCGGCGTAGGGTTGATTCTTCAGATATTCCCCAACGAAGGATCTGATTTCTTTTACAGTAAACGGTTCCCTTAATGACCGGCTGCCGATCTCAACAAGAACTCTCGGCCTAATGTATACTCATACTTGACAGGTTTGCGAATGCAAAGCTGTTTAGAATGAGTAATGCCGTACACCGCAGGAATGTATATTTTTCGCAAACTCATTCAGTGTCGGTGTATTCATTTGAGGAAGTTATGGCCGGATAATAGATCTCAATGATAAGTGGATCCTGATCGGCACCACTGACCTCAGCAAGCCTTAGATCAGCTTCTCCTAATCCTGCTTCCCTAAATCTGGAACGGACCTCAGGGAAAAAACTCTTTGAGAAAAAGCTGAATGATTCTTTCCGGAGTTTCTTAACCTGAGAGATCGTCATTTCACCAGTAAATCCAAGGAATGACCGATCCAATGCAATATCTATATCTTCCGAAAAGCGTTCAATCAATCCCCAGGCTTTACTAAGTGAAGTACCTCCCTTGAAGACCAGAAATGGTGCACAATCCATCTGGAAAATGAGCCGGAGGGTTTGTGTTACCCACCAGTCCTTTTCAACGGCCGCTGCCGGTAAGGGAATATATCTGGTCAGCTCACTGAATACCTCACTTTTGTGTGAGTCCTTCATCCCCAGCCACCTGTTTAACTCAAAATCACTCACCGACTTTTGATAATACCATTCTGAATATTTGCCGTATCCATTCGGGGGCCATTTTTAAATCATGTTTAATGTTCTCCGGCTTTTCTTTTGTTAACACCAATGTAATTTTCTCAACAACCGCTGCATTAACATTTGTTTTTCCAATGGACCGAAGACCTTGAATGACCAGGCTGCTTATTTCTCCTCTGGTGGCCAGGTTTTTAGGGGCCGTTTTCTTGAATTTTATCTTCCGTTCGCCCACTTTGACAATACGTGCAGCTCCATCGGTGAGGAAAACCGCATTTAACGCGACCTGGGTGGAAAGTCCCAATAAATTGATTGCGTACTCGCCCGTCGGGATAATCCTGGCTTTATCACGTCGTGAGATAGCATCAGCGATTTCTTCCAAGCCAGGGGTTATATATCCGAACAGACTGCTTTTCCTTGGCCTGACATAAATGCCTGTGGCAACACGTATGATCTCCCCTTTGTCCATCAGTCTTTGAAGAGCCTTACTGATGGCCTTGGGATTCCCAAAGGCCAGGAAGTTGTCAGTAAAGAAAAGCGTACCCCTACTGGCTTTTTTAATTTTATTAAGTACCTGTAATTCAATGGATATACCCATTTGTTTTATTATTTCATGTCGCAAATTTAGTAAATATTTGCGACAGAATATACTGGGAATTGTGCTTGTGAGTTTATTTTTTTGATCCTGAAGATCCAGGGAAGGGGGGCATTACATTGCAGAAGGGCGGGAAAGCAAGGATGTGATTTCATTCCTGCATTCCCGCCCTCCTGCATTCTGTCATTCAAGCCCGAGCCTCTCACCGGACTTGAACCGGCGACCTGCTAATTACGAATCAGCTGCTCTACCAACTGAGCTAAAGAGGCAAAATGCCCCCTTTCTGCTCCCCTCCCCTGTTTGGGGGAGGGGTTGGGGGAGGGGGCTGTCGGGATGACTGGACTCGAACCAGCGACCTCTGCGTCCCGAACGCAGCGCGCTAGCCAACTGCGCTACATCCCGAATCAGGACTATCCATACCTCTCAGCAGGGAAGGGCATGAAAAGGACGACAAAAGTAATACTTTTTCCAAAACAAACAAAGGTGCCGGGGACTTTCCGTGTCGGTATAAACCGGTCAATCCCGTAAAACATGGCCATGGAGCCCATTTCCGTCGTAAACAGCTGGGACTGTACCCTCCGGCTGTATTTAGACCAGATCGCCCGGAGGGTTTCTGCCAAAGATACTTCAGTTAAGTTAAGCTATTATATATATTATATGTTAATTATTTCATAAATCTTGATCAGCGCTTAACTTGTGTGGATATCGTGTGTTATTCATACACATTATAAACACAAAACTATGAAAAACTACATCATCATTCTTCTTGCTGCATTTTCCCTGTTACCATCAGTTTATGCCCAGGATACACAAAAAAGCGGGATACCCCATATCGGGGACGCTGCTCCTTCGTTTACGGCCAACACCACTAAAGGCGTTATCAACTTTCCAGGCGATTTCAGCGGGAAGTGGAAGATACTGCTGAGCCATCCTGCTGACTTCACCCCGGTCTGCACTTCAGAGATACTGGAGCTTAGCCAGATGCAGGATGAATTTGAGAAACTGGACGTAAAACTGCTGGTTATCTCCACCGAATCGGTTGAAATGCACAGAGACTGGATCAAATCCATGGAGTCGCTGCGCTACAAGCAACGTGACACACAGAAGATCAGGTTTCCTCTTATCGGGGATGAATCCCGGGCTGTTTCCAAACTTTACGGTATGATTCCAGACGACTCCTACACGACTAAAAATGTGAGGGGTGTGTATGTGATTGACCCAAAAAACAAGGTGCGTTCAGTGAGTTTTTACCCCATGTCGGTAGGAAGGAACATGGACGAGATTAAGCGCCTGGTGATTGCCATTCAGCAAACGGATAAGGAAAACATCTTCACACCGGCCAACTGGAATCCCGGTGATGATGTTCTGATCCCTCACCAGACAGCAGAAGCAGAAACAGGGGAGGTAAGCGATGAAAGCAGTCCTGGCACCTATAAATTAGCATGGTATATGTTCTTTAAGAAGTCGGATTAGTCCGGTGGCTGTTGTATGCCGGTTTGAATGGAAGCGGCGGCTGCTTTTATGCGTGTCTCCCCGGATGGATTCGAACCATCGACCCAATGATTAAGAGTCATTTGCTCTGCCAGCTGAGCTACGGAGAGGAAATTGGGCGGCAAAGGTAAGATTATTTTCCAGATTTAACAAATGGTGAACGGCCGGGTCAAAGAGCAGGATTTTTCAGGGGCTTGCTTACCTTTGCAGCATATTGTACCTGGATGCAAACCAACAGGATAAGCTTCGGCCTGCTTGCGCTGGTGATGCTGTCGTCATGCAGCACCATCCGTCCCGACCGGCCCGTTCCCACAGCCGGCAGCGGGGAATTCAGCCTGCAGCCTTCCCTGCTGTATATTCCCCTCGACATGGATATCGGAGAGCTGGAAAAACTGCTCAACAGCCAGCTTACGGGGCTGATCTATGAGGACAACAGCCTGGACGACAACGGGGGAGATAACCTGATGGTAAAGGCCTGGAAACAGGATGACATCAAAATTTCCCTCAAAGGCAATGTCCTTACCTACCGGGTACCTTTGAAGCTCTGGATCAAAGCGGGCTGGAAGATCGAACGTTTCGGCCTGAGCCTGTCGGATTACCGCGAAATGAATGCCGCCATCGCCCTGACCTTCAGTACGGCCATCACGCTGAATCCTGACTGGTCATTCACCACTTCCACCTCCTCCGGCGGCTATGAGTGGCTTTCAGCACCGGTGGTAAAGGTGGGCCCCGTCCAGGTCCCCATCACAAAAATTGCGGACCTGATCCTGGCCGCCAATAAGAAAAAGATCTCCCGTGAAATAGATAAAGCGGTGGCTGACAACCTGATGGTGAAACAGATGGCCGAAAAATTCTGGAATGCCGTGCATGAACCGGTGATGGTGAACGAAGCCTATCAGGTATGGTTGCGGATACAGCCGGAGGGGATATTCAGTACGCAATTGAGCGGCAGTGCCGGGAAGTTGCATCATGCCATGGGGATCAGCGCCCTGGTGGAAGCCTTCATAGGGCAAAAGCCTCCTGCCGCCAATTCCAGGCCGCTTCCGAAACTTAGCCTGGGAGAGATCCCGCGGGAAGACTTCCTGATCAACCTTTCGATCGATCTGCCCTATACCTGGATCAACGAACTGGCCGGGCAACATCTGGCCGGACAAGTCTTTACACACGAGAAATACACCATTCAGCTGAAAGAGGCCGATGTGTACCCCGGAGGCGATAAGCTGATCGTTCACGCAAAGGTAGCCGGCAGCCTGAAGGGAGACCTTTATTTCAGCGGCAAACCGGTTTACGACAGTACGGAGAACAGCATCCGGATCAGGGAACTGGACTTTGATATCCGAACCCGCAATGCCCTGGTGAAAGCCGGGAACTGGCTGTTTCACTCAAAAATCCTTGGCATGATCGAGAAAAACCTTGTGTTTCCGCTGGATTCACACCTCGCCCTGGCCCAAAGCATGATGCAGCAACAGGTCCGTGAAATTCCCCTGTCCGGTAACATCTTTCTGACAGGAACCTTAAGCGGGATCAGGCTGGGTGAAATCACCCCGGGTCTGAATTCCGTCAGGGCCACCGTGATTTTAACAGGAAAGATGTCGGTTAAAACCCTTTAGACCGGCTTACACGATCTTTGAATACAGCCGCATGAACTGCACGCGTTCAAACACGGCAGGATTTTCGACATTCACCTGGCTCAGTTTTCCCCTGAAATCGTCCAGGCTGCGGTAAGCCTTGCTGTCCATCCATTTCTCAAGCTCGGCATTGATCCGGCTGATATGGTCGAAGCCGTATTTGTAAAGCACCGAGGCGAGCTGAACGGCGTTGGCACCGGCCAGGATTTGCTTGACCACCGATTCATAATCATGGATCCCGGTGGAAGCTACCAGGTCGCACCCGGCACGGCCGGCCAGGATGGCGATCCACCGCAGCGTATGGGAATACTCCGAAGGCTGGCTCAGGATGTTGGAAGACGTGATTTCGAGCGTATCTATGTTAAGATCAGGATGAAACGGACGGTTGAACAGCACCATGCCGCGGATACCCGTTTTGGACAGATCGAGCAGGGTACGTGACAGGCCTGAAAAATAATAGCTGACCTTGACCGAGAGGGGGATCGTAACTTGTTGCCTTACAGCATCTACGATCTCGAAGAAGGTGTTTTCATTCTCCTGGCCGGACTTTTCCGGATTGGACGGCAGCACGTAAATGTTCAGTTCGATGGCATCGGCACCAGCGGACTGGATACGCCTGGCAAAATAATGCCAGTCGTAAGGGCTTACACAGTTGATACTTGCGATGACCGGGATAGCGACGGCTTTTTTTGCTTCTTCGATAAATTTCAGGTAATCGGCCAGGGTATGTTCCTTTGCGAAATTGTGGATATAATCCTGTGCCTGGGCAAAATCATAGGGCCGGCTGGAAAGGACGTCCCGGTAGCCTTTGTTCATCGAATCCATGATCCCTTCCTGCTGTCGGATCATTTTTTCGGTTTCGAAGCGAATCTGTTCTTCAAAGATGGATTTCAATACCACGGCTCCGGCGCCTTTGGCGGCGATCTCCCTGAGTTCGTCGATGGTATTGGTCAAGCCGGAACTACCGGCAATCAGCGGGCTTTTCAGGGAAAGGCCCATGTAGGTGGTCGACAGACTGGCCATAAGTCATTCGTGATTTAGGATGAAGGGTCAAATATATAAAAAAAGGTGATCAGAATGCTTTAAATCCGATGATCTCCCTGACTTCCCTGATGGTGCGTGAAGCGCTTTCCCTGGCCCTGTCGGCCCCCAGTCTGGTGACGCTGGCAAGGTAGGCATCATCGCCGGCGATCGCGAGGATCTTTTCCCTGATGGGAGCCGTATAGGCAATGATATCCTCCGCCAGTTGTTTCTTCAGATCTCCGTAACGGATGCTTCCCTTAAGGTACTGATCCTCAAAAAAATCTACGGTTTCCTGTTTCGACATCACTTTGAGCAGGGTAAACAGGTTTTCGACAGCCTGTGATTTTTCCTGTCCGGCCTGAGGCCCTGCATCGGTGACCGCCCGCATCACTTTTTTACGGATAACTTCAGGAGGATCGGCCAGGAAGATGGCATTGCCCTCCCCTTCTGATTTACCCATTTTCCCCGTTCCGTCAAGACCGGGAATTTTCACCAGTGCATCACCAAAATTATATGCCTGTGGTTCAGGGAAGTATTCAACCCCATACATACGGTTGAATCGTTTGGCGAAAGTGCGTGTCATTTCCAGGTGTTGTTCCTGGTCTTTGCCGACCGGCACAAAATGCGCCTTATGTATGATGATATCGGCCGCCATGAGGCTGGGATAAGTCAGCAGGCCGGCATTCACATTTTCCGGCTGTGTCCTGGCTTTTTCCTTAAAGGAAGTACACCTCATCAACTCGCCCAGATAGGCATTCATGTTGAGCAAAAGGTAGAGTTCGGCTACCTCCGGCAGGTCGCTCTGCACATAGAGGGTCGCCTTCTCCGGGTCGAGACCTGAAGCAAGGAACTCCGACAGCACCATCCGGATATTCCCGTGCAGGTCGGCCGGAGTGGGATGTGTTGTAAGAGAGTGATAATCAGCAATAAAGAAATAACAATGGTTGCTTTCCTGCATTCTGACAAAATTCCGGATCGCACCGAAATAATTGCCAAGGTGAAGGTTGCCGGTGGGTCTGATGCCGCTGACTACAGTTTGCATGTGATGGAATTCGGGAAAAGTGAATGGTCAGGCTGCAACGGATTTACATTTTGATCTCATCGCCCCTGCTGTTGAAAAACTTATACTCCAGGAAGTGGTATGATTTGAAGGCTTTGATGCTGATCCAGCGGTTGAAGCGGAAAAACCATTTCATCCTGATGGAAATCAGGCCCTTGGTCAGGTAGGCATGGATAAAGGGATGGAATCCGATGCTGAATTTCTTTTCGTTTTGTTCCTGAATAAGATAGCGGATATTGTTTTCCACTTCATCGATAAACAGGATGCTGGGTCTTACTTCGCCGGTTCCTTCGCAGACGGGGCATTTTTCGATGATTTCGACACTCATTTCCGGTCTGACCCGCTGGCGGGTAATTTGTACCAGGCCAAACTTACTGGGAGGCAGGATGGTATGTTTGGAATGATCGCGGCTCATTTCCGATCTGAGCTTTTCAAAAAGCATGCGGCGGTGGCTGCCTTCAGACATATCGATAAAGTCGATGACGATGATCCCTCCCATATCGCGAAGGCGCAGTTGCCTGGCCACTTCGGCGGCGGCTTCCAGGTTCACCTCCAGGGCATTGATTTCCTGACTGCTTTCGGTTTTCATCCGGTGGCCGCTGTTGACATCAATGACATGCAGGGCTTCCGTGTGTTCGATCACCAGGTATACACCGCTTTTGATCGTAACCACCTTGCCGAAAGAGCCCTTTATCTGTTTATCAACTCCATATGCCTCAAAAACAGGAGATTTACCCTTATAGTGTTTGAGAATATCCAGTTTGTCCGGAGCAATCTGCCTGAGATACTGATGAATATCTTCATACACAGCCGCATCGTCCACCACGATGCTGTTAAAACTTTCATTGAGCAGGTCGCGCAGGAATGCAGAAGTACGATCCAGTTCACTGACAACCTTTTGAGGAGGTTTGGCAACGGCCAGTTTTTTTGCGACCGACTCCCATTTTACCACCAGGCTTTTCAGGTCGTTATCCAAATCGGCTACCAGCTTGTTCTCTGCGACTGTGCGGATAATGACCCCGTAGTTTTTTGGTTTAATGCTGTTTATCAGTCGTTTAAGCCTGTTCCTTTCCTCAGCGCTTTTAATCTTTTGAGACACACTGACCCTGTTGGAAAAGGGTACCAGCACCAGGTATCTGCCTGCGAATGAGATCTCGGAAGATACCCTTGGTCCTTTGGTGGAAATGGGTTCTTTGGCGATCTGGACGAGGATGTGCTGATTCGGGCTGAGGACGGAGGAAATCTTGCTTGTTTTTTCTATATCATCCTCCAGCCCAAAGCTTTCCATCAGGTGCGGAACGTCTTTTCCCGAGACTGCGGTTTTAATGTACTTGATCAGGGATCTGACCTGGGGGCCCAGGTCGAGGTAATGAAGAAAGGCATCCTTTTCGTAGCCGACATCAATAAAGGCTGCATTGAGTCCGGGCATGATCTTCTTAACCCGGCCAAGGTATACATCCCCGACTGCGTAATTGTTATTGGTCTTTTCCTTGTGAAGTTCAACGAGCAGCTTATCTTCCAGCAGGGCTATCTCAACCCCGGCCGGTCCTGCATGTATCACCAGTTCTTTATTCACAACCCAGCGTTGTTATTGTCTGAATGTAACCCCTACGGCCATATGATGTCTGAAGCTGACCAGGTAAAAAAGAACCTGTCCAATAAACTGCATCTTTCCCCCTCAAAGCAGGATGCTTTGTTTCATCGCCCGCTCAATCAGCAGATAGGGAAAAGACAGTTCCTTGGACAGGTGTGGGTACTCGTTTATTTCTTCTTGTGTCTGTTCTTCCGTAAACGCTTTTTCCGTTTATGGGTTGACATTTTGTGTCTTTTCCGTTTTTTTCCGCTCGGCATATGCTATCCCTTCCGTCAAAATGTTATTTTACTTTGGTTTTCACTTCATTCATGAAGCTCTTGGCAGGTTTGAAAGCAGGAATGTAGTGAGCCGGGATAATGATGGTCGTGTTCTTCGAAATATTCCTTCCCGTTTTTTTGGCTCTCTTCTTGATGGTGAAACTTCCAAAGCCGCGGAGGTACACATTCTCTCCAGCGATCATTGAGGCTTTTACGGTATCCATAAAGGCTTCCACGGTGGCTTGCACAGCTACCTTCTCAATTCCGGTTTTGTTAGCAATTTCAGCTACAATTTCTGCTTTTGTCATGTCTGTATACTTTTAAAGATTTGATAATAAATTTTTTATCGGGTTGCAAATATAAAATATTTTTGACTTTCAAACTAAAAATCTTTTTTTTCTCCTTGATTTTCGCAAATTTAGAGAAATTTTATGAACCAGTATCCTGTGGATGATATATTAATATGGTATAGACAACATGCAAGGGCCTTACCATGGAGAGACACCAAAGATCCTTATCTGATCTGGCTGTCGGAGGTAATCCTTCAGCAAACCAGGGTCGAACAGGGCCTGGACTACTACCTGCGCTTCAGCAGCCGCTTTCCTGACCTTCGCAGCCTTGCAGAAGCATCTCCGGATGAGGTGATGAAACAGTGGCAGGGGCTTGGATACTACAGCCGGGCCAGGAACCTTCACGCTGCAGCCCGTCAGGTCATGCAGCACTATCATGGCCTCCTGCCGGAATCTTTTCATGAACTACTGAAAATTAAAGGGATAGGAGCATACACTGCCGCCGCCATCGCATCCATTGCCTTCCGCCAGGCCATCCCGGTGGTGGATGGCAATGTGTACAGGCTGGTGTCCCGCTGGCTCGAAATCCCTTACCCGGCTTCATCTGCCACAGGCAGAAAACTGATATTCAATTACCTGAAAGATATCATCCCCCCCGACGACCCCGGTAGTTTTAACCAGGCACTGATGGAACTGGGAGCCCTGATTTGCATACCGAATCAGCCGGCCTGCATCCGATGCCCTGTTACCGGACATTGCGGCGCTTTCCGCCATGGAAAACAACATGCCTACCCCATCAAACAAAACAGGAAAAAACCCGGAGAGCGGTATTTCACCTACTTTTTTATCGTCTTCTGCAGGGAGGGTATTCTGTACACCATAATAAAACTGCGAACGGGCAGGGATATATGGGAAGGCCTTTGGGAGTTTCCCCTGCTGGAGCACACAGGGACTCCTTTCGCTCCGGACCCTTTGCCGATACCCATTCCCGGATTTCACGCAGGTAAAACATTGCTGATCAGTCCGGTGATTAAACATCAGCTTACACATCAAACCATATTCGCCAATTTGCAACTTTCAACAGGATTGATTCAAGACGTGAAGCTTATAGATCAAGGTTTTAAGATAATTGAGTTAAATGAATTATTAAAGTATCCATTCAGCCGCTTAACCGAACGACTTTTAATTAACCAACAGATTCACAATATGTTAGAAAAATTCCGCAAAAATTGTTCAAAAATTTAGCCTGCGTTTTTCCAACATGGCCCGTCTAAAACATATATATTTGTGTTAATCAACTAATCATTAAAAATTCATTGAGATGGCAACAGGAGTAAACAGGGTGATCCTGATCGGGAATCTGGGAAAGGATCCGGACATCATGACACTGGAGAGTGGCGTTAAGAAGGCCAGTTTTTCGCTGGCAACGACAGAGAGTTACAAGAACAAGGACGGGTCGAAGGCGCAGATCACGGAATGGCATAACATCGTGCTTTGGAGAGGTCTGGCTGAAGTGGCTGAATCCTACCTGAAAAAGGGGCATCAGATCTACCTGGAAGGAAAGATCAGGACCAGGAGTTGGGATGACAAGGAGGGAAATAAGCGGTATACTACTGAAATTCTGGGTGATAACCTGCTCATGCTGGGTCGTCCATCCGGAACAGTGACCGCCGAGGATAACGGTTCCCAGCAGGAAACCTCTGATCCTGTGACCATGGACATCCCTGACGCGGGAAACGACCTTCCGTTTTAAGCGGTGTCTGCAGGAAAGGGTTGGTACATTCCAACCCTTTCTTTTTCAATGGTTTCACATTACATTCCTTTTCATAACTTTGCAGCGCTTTTAGAGCCATTGATTTGGACAGTTTTTTCTTACACCTGCTTCCGATGATACTGCTTCAGCAACTTGCAGCAGGCATGCCGGTATTTGCCATTATCACCACATCATTCCTTATCTTGCTGCTGCTGGGTTCTCTGGCCATGATTTCGGCAGCCGAAGTGGCATTCTTCTCGCTTAAACCATCACAGCTCAGGGAGATCCGGCTGAATGAACGGGAATCCGACGATCTGGTCGCAGTCCTGCTCCGCGATCCGAAACGCCTGCTGGCCACGATCCTGATCCTGGTGAACTTCTTAAATGTGACCATCGTCATCCTGTCTGCCCTGGTCAGCCAGTCGTTCCTCAACCTTGAACAATATCCCCTGGCCGGCTTTTTTATCCAGGTGATACTGGTAACTGTCCTGATTCTCTTCTTTGGCGAAATCCTTCCCAAGGTGTATGCCAGCCAGTATCCCGAAAAACTTGCCGTCATGATGGCTCCTCCCCTGAAACTGCTCATCAGGATTTGTTACCCCCTCAGCCAGCTTCTGATCTCCTCCACCCGATTTGTCGACCGCAGGATTGCCGGGAAATATGCCAACATTTCTATGAGTGAACTGGACGAAGCCATCGATATTACCACCAATGAAAACACCCCGGAAGATGAAAAATCCATCCTGAAAGGCATTGTAAATTTCGGCGAAACAGATGTCAGGGACATTATGAAACCCAGGATTTTCATTACCGCCATAGAATTCAACACCACTTTCAGGGAATTGCTTCAGCTTATCCGCGATTCGGGTTTTTCCCGTATCCCGGTTTATAAGGAAAATTTAGACCATGTCAGCGGACTCCTGTATATCAAGGATCTGCTCCCTCATCTCGACAGGGAGGACGACTTCCGCTGGCAGGAAATGATCAGACCTGCCTTTTTTGTTCCTGAAAACAAAAAGATCATCGACCTGTTACAGGAATTTCAACGGAAAAAGATCCACCTTGCCATTGTAGCGGATGAATACGGAGGCACCTCAGGCATTATTACCCTGGAGGATGTCCTGGAAGAAATCGTCGGTGAAATCAATGACGAATTCGATACGGATTCCGAAGAATCCTGGTATAAAAAACTTGATAATCATAACTTTATCTTCCCTGGCGAAACTCCTGTCAATGATTTTTGCAGGATCATCAGGGTGGATCCTGATATTTTCGAGGAAGCCAGGGGAGAATCGGGTACCCTGGCCGGGCTGATCCTGGAAATTACCGGCAGCATTCCTGAAGTACATGAAAAGGTGAGTTTCAAGCGGTTTATCTTCAGGATAGAAAACGTTGACCAGAGACGCATTCTGGAGATAAAAGTGACCCTTACCGATGCCAGCGAAGAATAAGCACCGCCTTTTTTGGGCGTATTGTTGCATTTCGGCCGTGTTTTTCGCGGCAGGATGCACCTCTGCCGATATGCCCAAGCCCTGGGGTTACTTCAGGATAGACCTTCCGGATAAACAATATACCGGATTTGACACCACTTATCCATACTGTTTCCGTTATCCGGCCTATGCCCGGATCATGCCGAAGACAGACTCCCTCGCAGAGCCTTACTGGATCAATATTCAGTTTCCTTCGTTTAAAGGAACCATCCACCTTTCGTATAAACCGGTCAGGGGAAATCTGCCGGAGTACCTGGAAGATGCACGGGCAATGGTGATGAAGCATATTCCCAAAGCAGACGCCATCGGTGAAACCCTCATCAACCGCCCGGAAGACAAGGTTTATGGCATGGTGTACGACATCAGGGGCAGTGATGCCGCTTCACCCATTCAATTCTTCCTGACAGACAGCCTCCGCCATTTTATCAGGGGAGCACTCTATTTCTATGTGAAACCCAATAATGATTCGCTCAGCCCGGTAATCGCATTCCTCAAGCAAGACATCGATACCCTCGTCGGCAGTTTCCACTGGGAAAAAGAACCAGACAACCGCAGGCACAAATAAGGGTCTGATCATCTTTTAACCCGCTATTCCCTCCCGATGAAAATTTGCTTTGTATCCCTCACCGCTGTGTTGTTTTGCGGGCTTCTATCCGCCCAAACTCCTGTTATTCAAAGAATTCGGATTGACATGCAGGGGAAAGAAATCCTTCCCCTGCTATCTGCCGGTATCGCTGTGGAAGAATGCTTTACCGGCCCCGATCACTCCCTCATTGGCGATCTTTACCAGCCGGAGGTCGCGAAAATCACAGCCCTGGGCTACCAAACCGAAATCATACAGGATGATCTCGGGGCATACTACAGAATACGGAATGAAGCAGCCCTGAAAAAAATGAAAAGCCCTGGTTATAAACCACTTCAACCCAAGTCCTCTGCCAACTGGCCAGTGCCTGCGGGTTTTAGCCTGGGAAGCATGGGCGGTTTTTACACCTGGGATGAAATGACCTCCAGGCTCGACGACATGGTACAGAATTATCCTTCCCTGATCACGGTGAAAGTCCCTGCCGCTGGCGACAGTTCCGTTGAGGGAAGGCCCCTCTACTATGTGAAGATTTCCGATAATCCGAACCAAAACGAGAACGAAAACCGCATCCTCTATACGGGGATGCATCATGCAAGGGAACCCATCGGCATGCAGGCGCTGATCTTTTATATGTACTACCTTCTTGAGCATTATGCGACAGATCCCCTTATCCAGTATCTTGTCGACAACACGGAACTGTACTTTATCCCGGTGATGAATCCTGACGGCTACGTTTACAATCAAAGCATGAACCCCTTCGGGGGCGGGAACTGGAGAAAGAACCGGAAAGATAACGGAGACGGTTCGTTCGGGGTGGACTTGAACCGGAATTACGGATATATGTGGGGCTTCGACGATATCGGCTCTTCGCCCGACCCTTATTCGGAGGTATTCAGGGGAACGGGTCCCTTCTCCGAACCTGAAACACAGGTTATCAGAGACTTCTGCAATGAAAAGCAATTTAAAATTGCACTGAATTATCACTCTTTTTCCAACCTGCTGCTTTTCCCATGGGGCTATACCAGTCAGGAGCTTCCGGCAGATTACGCTGCTTTTCAGGCATATGCCGAAGTCATGACACGGCAGAACAATTATGTGTACGGACCTGGCGCAACAACCATCTATCAAACCAACGGCGGTTCGGATGACTGGATGTACGGAGAACAGCAGTCCAAACCGGCTGTCTTGTCCTTCACTCCTGAAGTCGGAGACGGCACTGCCGGATTCTGGCCTTCACCCGAATTGATCATTCCGCTCTGCCAGGACAATATGTGGCAAAACCTTGCTGCAGCCCTTCTCACTGTTCAGTTTGCAGAGGTGAAAGATGCCAGTCCCCTTTTTATTGGCACCCAATCATTCCTGAAGTACCAGATCCGGAACCTCGGCCTGCAGACAGGCAGCTTCACCGTCGGCGTTCAGCCCCTTGGCAATGCATTTCAATACACCGGACCGGCTAATATCCACACTAATCCGGGATATTTGCAACTTTTAACAGATTCCATCCCTTACCAATTGTCACCGGCATATCAGCCCGGGCAGCCTATTCAGTACCTGCTCAGCATCAGCAACGGGATCTGGACCTTTTCCGATACCATCACAAAATATTCCGGCACACCCCAGGTCTTTTTCCAGGACTCATGCAACAATATGGCTGCATGGACCGGTGACTGGGCGACCACCTCCTCTTCATATCATTCACCTGATTATTCCATCACCGATTCTCCCTTCGGTCCTTATTCAAGTTATGCCGATCTTTCGGTCACCCTCTCGGATCCGGTGGATCTCAGCAACGCAGTGATGGCGGTGCTTCGTTTTTACGCAAGATGGGATCTTGAAAACGGATTCGATTATGTACAGGTGAAGGCCAGCGCCGACAACGGTTTCAGCTGGATTCCCCTGCACGGACTGTATACCAATCCCGGAAGCGTAAATCAGGCGGCACTTCAGCCCCTGTACGACGGGGTACAAACTGATTGGGTGCAGGAACAGATCAGTCTGCAAGCCTTTATCGGACAGCAGCTTAAGATCAGGTTTACCCTGATTTCCGACGGTGGTGTGGAAACGGACGGTTTTTATTTCGATGATGTGGAAATCGCCGGTCTTTTCCCTGCAGGCATCAGCCATCAGGAAAATGGCGCCTTGCTGCAGTTCATTCCTAATCCTGCCAGCGATCTGGTCAGGCTTGTGTTCACCAACCAACATTTTATACCGGGAAGCCTTGCCTGTTATACCGCACAGGGAAGGCTCATTCAACAATACCAGGTTAGCGATCCCGGGTTCTCGCCGGATGTCAGTTCATGGCTTCCGGGCATATATTACTTCAAGTATTTCAGTTCCGGCGGACCTACTTATACCGGAAAAGTGGCAATTATTCGCTGAGGTCCTTTTTCTTGCCGTGCATGATCTCCATCTGGCGCTGAATGGATTCCCTGTGAACCAGTTCAAGCAAGCGCATCAGAAAATCCTTTCCCAGTCCCAGTTTCCTTCCGTTTTCAAGTCTGTCATGGATGATGTTGCGCCACCTTCTGATCTGGAGGATGGTGATATTTTTCTTTTTCTTGTATTCACCTATTTCCTCCACGATCTTCATCCGTCGTGACAGGATATCCAGCAGGGTCCAGTCTATCCTGTCGATTTCTTTCCGGAGTTCGTCCAGCCTCGACTGGTACTCCTGGAAACCGTTGAGATTCCGGAAGATAAGACCGCTGAGCAATTGCTTCAGACCGGAAGGTGAAAGCTGTTGCTGGGCATCGGTCAGGGCTGCAGCCGGGTCAATATGCGTTTCAATCATCAGGCCCTGCATTTCCAGATCCAGGGCTTTTTGAGCGATTTCTGCCAGGTATTCCGTTTTCCCGCATATATGACTTGGATCGCATATTACCGGAAGCGCAGGATATAATCTTTTCAGCTCGATCGGAATTTCCCACATGGGGGAGTTCCTGTATTGATCGCGTTGATAATAGAAGAATCCCCTGTGAATGGCAATCAGTTTATCGATTCCGCTGCGGTTGAGCCTTTCCAGGGCCCCTATCCATAATTTAATATCAGGATTCACCGGATTTTTAACCATCACGGGGATATCGACTCCTGCCAGGCCGTCGCAGATCTCCTGCACCGAGAATGGATTAACCACGGTACGGGCGCCGATCCAGAGGATATCGATGCCGTATTTCAGGGCGAGCTCGATATGGTGGGGGTTGGCCACCTCCACAGTGGTAAGCAGTCCGGTTTCCTGCCTGACACGCTGCATCCATTTCAGGCCGGCTTCACCGGCACCTTCAAAGCCGTCCGGACGTGTCCTGGGTTTCCAGATGCCTGCCCTGAACACCTTTACCTGAGGGATCAATGCAATTTCCCTTGCCGTGGCAAGCAGCTGTTCTTCTGTTTCGGCACTGCAAGGCCCTCCTATGAGCAGGGGTTCGCTCAACTGCTCCTGCCACCGGCTGATGGGAATACTCTTCAGCGTCATACTTCAACCCAATTTACATTCACAACCTGCATCCGGAAAGGAGGATTTCCGCTGGCGCCGGCCTCACCCTGTCCCCTCAGTCATGCCGTGTCATACCGTAAGAACACAGGAATGCGAAAAAAGTGTTTCCAGAGTCATCAGTATAACTAAATCTAACTGAAAACTGCTTCGCATTTTCACTAAGATTCAGTATAAACCTTCAGGAAATGAATTTACAAAAGTACGATAAATAAAGGTTCATCAGTTTTTGTTATTTTTGCCGCCTTATTTTGGATTATACACCGGAGTGAATCATGGAAACGCCTGAGAGATCGATTATCAGAAAATTACTGAAGGAAACCAAACCCGGTGACCTGGGCAGCAGGGTACACCTGAAGGGATGGGTCAGAACCAAACGGGGAAATAAAAACATTGCCTTTATTGCAGTCAATGATGGCACAATCATTCATAATATTCAGGTGGTGGCACAGGTGAATGATTTTGAAGAGGATTTGCTGAAACAAGTCACCACCGGCGCCTGCATCGCCGTAACCGGCATCCTGGTGGAATCTCCCGGCCAGGAACAACCGGTGGAAGTGCAGGCACAGCAAATAGAGATTCTCGGCACCTCCGACCCGGAAACCTATCCCCTGCAGAAAAAAGGACACAGCCTTGAATTCCTTCGTGAAATTGCTCACCTGAGGCCACGAACAAATACCTTCGGCGCCATTTTCCGCATCCGTCATGCCTTGTCTTTTGCTATTCATAAATTCTTTAACGACAAGGGGTTTTATTACATTCACAGTCCCATCATCACCGGTTCAGATGCCGAAGGAGCAGGCGCCATGTTCAGGGTCAGTACCCTGGATGCAATCCAACCTCCGCTCACTCCGGAGGGCAAAGTAGATTACGCCCGGGATTTTTTCGGGAAAGAAACCAAACTGACCGTCTCGGGGCAGCTGGAAGCAGAACTGGGAGCCCTTGCGCTTTCAGGGGTTTACACTTTCGGACCGACTTTCCGTGCAGAAAACTCCAATACCCCCCGTCACCTTGCCGAATTCTGGATGATAGAACCGGAAATGGCCTTCTATGACATCCATGATAACATGGATCTGGCGGAGGAATTCCTGAAATACCTGATACGCTATGCCCTGGAAAACTGCCTGGATGATCTGCAATTTCTCAACAAAATGTATGATAACGGCCTGATAGAGAGGCTCGAACATATTACCGATGTGGACTTCGAGAGGCTGTCTTATACAAAAGCCATTGATATCCTGAAGGAATCCGGTGAGGAATTTGAGTTTCCGGTGGACTGGGGCCTGGATTTACAGGCTGAACACGAACGCTACCTGGTTGAAAAGCATTTCGGCAAACCGGTGATCCTGACCGACTATCCCATAGAGATCAAGGCTTTCTACATGAAACAGAACGAAGACGGAAAAACGGTGAGGGCCATGGATGTCTTGTTCCCGAAAATCGGCGAGATCATTGGCGGATCGCAGCGCGAAGAGGTTTATGAGAAACTCCTGGAACGCATTCAGCAGTTGGACATACCGGAAAAAGATGTGTGGTGGTACCTTGATACAAGGAAGTTTGGTACTGCGCCTCACAGTGGTTTCGGCCTTGGTTTTGAGAGAATGGTCTTGTTTGTTACCGGCATGGGCAACATCCGGGATGTCATCCCTTTTCCGCGCACCCCGCAGAATGCTGAATTCTGATCCGTTTATTTTTTGTACCTTAGTATCCGGACTGAACGCCCACTGATATTTACAATTCCTGTCGGAACCATGTTAAACCAGAGACTGCAACAGAAACTGCTACAAAAGCTGTCGCCACAGCAAATCCTGCTGATGAAACTGCTGCAGATCCCTTCCGTATCGCTGGAACAAAGGATTAAACAGGAAATTGAAGAAAACCCGGCACTCGAAGACCTTGCCGATCCCACAGAAGCTGCCTATGAGAGCGAAACAGGGCAGAAAGAGGAAAACCAGGAAGAAAACGAGGAGGTTTCAAAGGATGATGAGTTCGATCTGGAAGATTATCTGGATGAGGATGAAATACCTGCATACAAGCTGTATGCATCGAATACCGGGCCTGATGACGACAGGCCCAGCCTGCCTTTTGCATCAGCCGACACTTTCCAGGACAGCCTGCTGCACCAGCTCGGAATGTACAAGCTTTCTCCAAACCAGGAGATCATAGCCGCCACTATCATCGGCAATCTGGATGATGCCGGTTACCTTCAGCGTGATATCAGTGCGATGGTCGACGACCTGGCATTCTCACAGAATATTCAGGCTTCGGAAGAGGAGATTCTGGAAGTGCTTCATTTCATTCAGCAGCTGGACCCTCCCGGGATAGGTGCCCGTAACCTTCAGGAATGCCTTTTGTTACAGTTGCGAAGGATGGAAGAGAAAAAGCCTGCCCTCGGGCTGGCCATCGAGATCATCGAACATCACTTCAACGAATTCACCCGCAAGCATTACGATAAAATCCTCAAAAAGAGCCGGGCATCGGAAGAAGCCCTTAAAGCAGCCATGGGGATCATCCTCAGGCTCAATCCCAAACCCGGTTCCTCCATCAATGAAACGGAACGCTCGAACCAATATATCGAACCCGATTTCATCATCACACCCCGCGATACCCAACTGGAACTGACGCTCAACAGCAGGAATACTCCCGAATTAAGGGTTAATAAAAAATATATGCATATGCTGGAAGATTATGCCAGTGGCAGGGGCAATAACCACCAGCAGAAAGAAGCCGTTCAGTTCATCAGGCAGAAGATCGATTCTGCCCGCTGGTTTATCGAAGCGATCAAACAAAGGCAAAATACCCTTTATATCACCATGAATGCCATCATGGAATACCAGAAGGAGTATTTCCTGAGCGGCGATGAAACCCGGCTCAGGCCAATGATACTGAAGGATATCGCCGAAATCGTGAATATGGATATTTCCACGGTCAGCCGGGTGGCCAACAGCAAATATGTGCAAACCCCTTACGGCACCTTCCTGCTGAAAACCTTCTTTTCAGAGTCGCTTCAAACCGAAAGCGGTGAAGAAGTGTCGAGCAGGGAGATTAAAAAAATCCTGTCGGATTGCATTGAATCCGAATCCAAGGACAAACCGCTGACCGACGAGGAACTGACAGATGTACTGAAAGGAAAAGGGTATAACATCGCAAGACGAACCGTGGCCAAATACCGCGAACAGCTCAACATTCCCGTTGCACGGCTGCGAAAAGCCATTTAATTCCCGTTATGGAAAGAAAAATTGCAAGCCTGCTCACTTACGTATTCCATCCCCTGCTGCTGCCCGGCTATTCCTTTATCCTGATGCTGCACATGGACAGCATCCTTCCCTACCTCATCCCGCTGAAAACCAAATGGACAGTCATCGGCTTTGTCTTCCTGCTGGCAGCCGTTTTGCCTTCCCTGATCAACTTCGTGTTCATGAAACGCGGCCTGATCCGGTCCATGAAACTTGAAAACCGTCAGGAACGCTACCTCCCCTTTCTGATCACGGCCGGATGTTTTTACCTGGTTGCAACCATGGTAAAACAACTGGAACTGCCCGCTGTGTTTTACCTCTTCTCCCTGGGAACCACCATGCTCCCCCTGATGGCCCTTTTCATGACCTTCTACACCAAGGTCAGCGTGCATATGATCGGGATCGGCGGTATGACGGGTACTTTTCTCGGGCTGGCCATCCGTTGGGAACTGGAAATCATTCCCCTGATCATGATGCTGTTCATCGTCTCCGGACTGCTGGCCTACAGCCGGCTCAGGCTGCGCGCCCACACCCAGGCCGAAGTTTACTCGGGATATATCATGGGATTCGGAGTGATGCTCCTGCTCTTCCTCCTAATTTAAAAACATGGGTCTCAGGCTGATACCAACAGAAACAGGATAAATCTCCGGCCCCTTGTCCTGCTTGAAAACATTTATCAGCTGGTAATACCCGTATAACTCAATCCATTTGTACCCCAGGCTGGCCGTAAAGCCATAACGCCACTTTTCCAGGTTCTTGATATACTTGGTCTTGATCTTCACGTTATTGCCACTGCCGGCCGGATCATCCCCCTTGTATTTGGTCAGGCTGTTGAGCTGAAACCCGAAGGTCATTCCCAAGCCTCCCTTAAAGCCCGACCGGGATTCATACCTGAACTGAAAAGGAAAATCCCAGTAAGCAACTGAAAATTTGTTCTTTTTGTACGAAAGTGCATTCCCCTCCGGATCCTTGTATGTATCAATATTAACGAAGCTGTAATTGCCGGCGCTGTCGAGCTGCAGGAACGCATCACTGTAGAGATTGTGGGTGCCTATGCCCATCCCGACGGAAAAAACCAGGGCCGACTTTTCCACAGGGATATTATACATGACAAATGGGGCTGCTCCCTGGTTCAGGAACCTCGGATTCATGTTCGCTGCGTCACCCATCCACAGATCATGATAGATAATCAGGCCGGTACTGAACCTGCTGGCGCTCTTTTTCCCGGATTCCTGATCCTGGGCCTGCAGATTCAATGCACAAGCCAGGATGAAGCTTAAAAAGATGATTTTCTTCATTCAGGTTTTATTTGGAACAAAAATAAGCAGAATCCGGGCTCCTCCAGCCTAAAAATCCGCCTTGGCCAAGCCGAACTTTTTCTTCTTGAAAATTTCGATACACGCACAACTGCAACCTGCCGGAATCAGCATGCTGGGTAAGCAATATTCGGTGCCGGATATTCTGAACCCGCTTTCAGGCATCAGGACAATCTTGGTGGTGATGTTGTCGGAGAGTTTGCGCTTGGTATAGGTGCCGTCTTTGAATATTTCCACGGCTACCAGAACTGCCTTGCGGACATTGCCCATCACAGAAGTCTGTTTAAGCGTTTTAACCGCCGAAATCAGGTTGTCAGGATGGTCATTGTACAGCAGTACTATTCTGTCATCTTTCTCCATGATCAGCACAGAAGAAAACATGCCGTTATCATTAATGGTATGCTGTAGCTTGGGAATATCCATCAGGGAGGTAACCTCGCCATCCTTGCCGATATTGATGATGAAGATGCTGTTCCTGTGATAATGATAGGTGTAGGAAGTGCTGGTACCGCCGCCGGCCGAGCTTGTAGTAGTGGTTGTTACATACCAGAAGCGGTTTTCTGCGATCATGGTGGAAGAACCGTCCAAAGCAGGGATTATCCTCAGGATCTCAAAATTCGCGGATATCCCCCTGCCCTCTTTTACCTTTTTTTTGTTCATCAATTCTGAAACCATCTTTTTGTCAATCTTTTTCACTCCGGTAACCAGGGTCTTCCAGGTGTTCACATCCACGGTCTGGTAGAAAAAGCCGTCAATGTCGCCCCCGGTGTAGGCCGTTGGCTTAAGATCGGAATAAAAGCCGGCACAAACCAGCTCGTTCCGGTCATAATTCAGTCTGATGGCGCAATCTTCGATGTTCCTCTTTGCAAGGTCGATCTTGTTTTCAAGAATGGACTTGTCGTCAGGATTCATCGTGAATACAGAATAATAATACGGCGCCGAACCCCTTTCCCTGTCTTTCTTCTCAAGGTCAATTTTGGTGAGGATATAAATCTTACCGTCATTGCCCAGGATCTGGTCAAACAGGGAAACATCCCTGTCTTTATGGGGCAACGCAAGGGCAATGTTATACGTATTGGTGAGTTCCGTATCATACAGCTTAAATCCGAATTTTTCCCCTCCATACTTTTCATAGGGAGGATTGCTGATGATGGCAAAGCTGGTGCTGTCCCTGTTGGGAAAAAGGATAAAGGAGCCGGCATTGGACTTTTTCTTTGCCTTGATATGATCGACCTTCACCAGCTTACCGACAAAATTGCCGTCAAGATCAACCCGTTGCGCAAACAACATCAATTCATCTTTATTCGTCTCGTATGAACTGAAGAATAGGATCAGGCTGTTTTTGAAAAACAGGGTCCGCTCATACCCGAAATGTTCGTCAATACAGTCTCCTTCTTTACACGATGTGTTCTTGAAGGTTTTCTCACTGATCAGGGTCAGATTGCCTGCATCATAGATCACCAGCGACATGACTTTATTCGTCCTGTGGTTGGACTGCACCACATAGATCCTGTCGCCGATCCGATGTGCGCTCATGATCTGGGTAAACTTGTTTACAGGCCGCAATGCGCTGAATGAAAGCCGGATGTCTCCTGCATAAAGGCTAATCACGCCTGAGAAAATGAATAATAAAAGAAGTAATTTCTTCATAATAAGAAAATTAACTTGAATTGTTTAAAAAATTTCCGGGTACAATAAATTATTACTGTAATGTGCATTAAAATGAGGCTATAAATGTAGGATTATCTACTTTTGATTGTATTAAACCAATTAATTTATATTCTATCTTAATAAGCTTGAATACTTTTTATGAAAACCTTCATTATCTGTCTTTTACTTCTCCCTGTCCTGTTGGTGAGAGGCCAGCAACCCGAGCAGTCGGGTATCATTGTTTATAAACCCTTTGAAGCAACGGACTCCCTGGATCCGGAAAACATCCATATCGACAAAACCAGTATCAAATGGAATTATACCCTGGCACTCAGGGGGGTGTTTGCACTTTCTGCCGAATATATGTTCACGCATAAGCTGTCGGGGGAGGTTGGCCTCGGTCCGACTTACCGCGACTTCATCTTTGAAACCATCCAGGACATCCAGGAATCTGATTTCCCCGACATTAGTGACCAGGAAGTTTCCATGGGGTATATGGTCAGCGGAAGTCTGAGGTTCTATCCCAAAGAAGGTGATCTGGAAGGCATTTACATCTCACCCTTATTCAGGTACCGTAATTACAAGATCAGCACCAGCGAAGGCAGTACCACCGGGGCAATTGATGTGCCCATCGGCTACCGGATCAGGGAGCTTGCGTTTATTATCGGATACCAATCCTTCGCACTAGCAACGGAACTCACCTATGAAGCCTATGTGGGTTTCGGCATGAACTACCTGCAGTACAAATCCAGGTTCGACGACGGCCTTTCGGTAAGCTGGATCGATAAAAAGAAAGACAGTCCCGCATTTCTGTTCGGGTGGACCATCGGGTTACCCTTTTAGTATGTGTTTGGTGTGATCCTGAGAAAAAGTCTTCGCTGCACCTTACTGTTCTTGTTCACCTTCTGTTCCATTTGCGGGATATCCGATGCTGCGGGAATTATTCCTGTAAGGGAGCCTGCCATTCATGGTACACCGGACAGCGCCCGGGCGGGAAGACAACGCGGTCCCCTGCTTTTACTGAACCGCTTTTACAAAAACCTGATTGCCGATCAGCTTTCCTCCTCCTGTGAGTTTGACCCGAGTTGTTCGGTCTTTTCGCGCCAGGCCCTATCGCGGTTTGGACCCTTCAAAGGACTGTGTCTTACCACCGACCGCCTCACCCGCTGCCATGGCAATGCCCATGGAGAGGTGCCTGAATATTTTGCAAACCCTCTGACTGCCAGGCTGCTCGACAGCATTCAATCTTACGATGCAGCTTATCTCGAACAATATGCGCAACTGAGCGATACGGGTGTCCATAAGCTTCCTTTTCGTTCACCCGCCCTTGCTGTATTGCTCTCAAGCCTGGTACCCGGTACGGGAAAGTATTACCTGGGGTATCCCTACCAGGCCACCTCCTCCCTGATCACCAACCTGTTTCTTGGAGGAGCTGCCACGGAAATGTTGCTGCTGCAACCTCACAGCCTGCTGCCCGTATTTGGATTTGCCCTGTTTTCCACCTTCTACGCAGGCAATGTCTGGGGTACCGCCATCCTCGTAAAGAAAAGAAAATCGGATCATTATTACAGGCAGATGATTCCTGCAACTAACAGAACTGCCGAAACTATGCCTGAGGTTCAGGATACTGCCACGGTTCTGAACCATGATCCCGGGCCCGGCGAAACCGCTGCCGGGTGTTTCCGCAAGGCGGACTACAACGGGACTTACGCGGCACTGCTGAGGATACCCGACTCCGTCATCATAAAATCGGACTCCCTGCTGCGGCTGAAAATACTGACCCTGATCGCCCTGGGCCGTTTCGAAGAAAGCAAAGCAGCATTGCTGGCTGTTGCACAGAAGGACAATACAATGGTTCAGCAGATTCAGGCATTGCCGGTAACAAGCAGGCGCTTGTCGCCCTCGAAAGCATATCGTCTTGGCGGCTTTTTCCCGGGGCTGGGACAGGTGTATGCCGGGTATCCCGGAAAAGCTTTCATCAGTCTGATCTTGCAGGCAGGCTGCGCAGGAGCTGTCTTCCTGTGCTGGCGCAGCGGGATGTACCTGACAGGCACTGTTTACGGACTCTACCCACTGATCCGTTTTTACCAGGGTGGAAAAATCAACGGAAGGACACTGGCAGAGAAAAGGAACCGCAAAAGGGAGGAAGCACTGGCAGGACAATACCGGGAAATACTGGACGAAGTGCTGAAAAACCGCTGGTTGGAGTAGCACCGAAAAGCAATCCAGATGAAGAGTAGTTCAATCTAGTAAATGATTTGAAAACACATATGACCTGTGATCTTCAAATTGATTATTTTTGAATGCTAATTTATACTCAATTTGCAAGTCTGTTCAGAAGGGGTAAACTACAAATCTATTTATACAATTTATTATGAAAAAACTGATTTTTATTATGCTTCTGTGGATTGGTATTGCCTGCCTAAACCTGTTGCAAGCCCAGGGTTCTTTTAGTCTTGTTGCTCCTACCAATGGTCAATATACCCATATTACGCCCTACTTTGACTGGGAAAATTCTTCAGGAGCAACCTATTACCGACTTTTTGTGGACGGGATTATTAAAAAGGACAATATTACCACCAGCTCCTATCAACTATTATCCTCAGAATCCCTGACCCAGGGTTTGCATACCTGGTATGTAGAGGCGATTGGAGGTGGAACAACAGCCTCGAACGAAACCTGGAGCCTCTACGTTGATCTTAATGCACCTGCGGCTTTCAGCCTGATTTCACCTCTGCATAACTCATGGAATTCAAACCTGAATCCTACATTTACCTGGTCAGCCTCTCTTGATGCGCAAAGCGGTCTGGCAAAGTACCAATTATGGATCGATGGAGTATTGAAGCGTGATAATATTCCGGCCGGTTCAACATTCACAACATCATCCACTCCCCTGAGTAACGGAAACCACAGTTGGTATATCAAAGCTATTGATAATGTGGGAAATACAAGGAATTCGACTGAAACATGGACGATAAAAACGGATTATTACCCCCCCTCTCTAAATACGAATTATGCGCTGCTAACCAGTAATGGTTATGCCTCCGTTTGGGATTATTCAGCCTTCAATATGCAGGATCCGCAATACTTGACAATTGAAGCCTGGGTTAATCTCAATTCAAATTCAAACAGATGTGTAATAGTCTCTAAAGGAAAGGGATGCTGCAACAATATGCCCTACCAGTTTGGTATTCATACTTCAGGACAATTATACTTTCATTGCTATTATTTATATCAGGGACATGATACTTATGGACCATATTATAATGTTTCTGGCTGGAATCATGTAGCTTTAGTGATAAGCGGGGGTTTTGCAACATTTTATATTAATGGAGTGGCTAACGGTGGATATGGAGTTTATCAGTACTTATATAATAAAAATAACGATGAAAGCGTGTATATTGGAAAGGATGGGTGGAACGGACCAAACTTCGACGGTTTTATTGATGAAGTGAGGATTTGGAGCATCGCCAGGACAGACAGCGAAATATTCAACTACATGAATGTCAGCCTGAGTGGAAATGAACCAGGATTGGCTGGCTATTGGAGGTTTAATGAAGGTAGCGGAAGTCAAATTCTTGACAGATCAGTGCAACAGCATCACGGGAATCTGAGCGGCGCTGTTTATGTTACCAGTCCCTTGACACATCTTTCTGACCTCTGTATCCTTAAATCACCCACTTCCAGTCAATATGTTCCCTCTCAGTCACCTGCTTTTTCCTGGGGCACAACGACAGATGCAGGTATTGGGTTCCAAAAATTCCAATTATGGGTGGATGGGGTACTCAAGGCCGATAATTTATCAGACTCCAGTTTCACCATCAGTGACATTCTCCCTTATGGCAGCCACAATTGGTATGTAAAAGGATTTGATTCTCTGGGGAATTGCCAGGCGAGTAAAACTCAAAGGTTTTATATTGATAATGCCAGGCCCCTGGGGTTTAATCTTACATCACCAACGAACTATCAAATAGTCAATCTTCCAACGCCTAACCTTAGCTGGCAATCAACATCAGACAGCGCCAACGGAAGTGGTATGAGAAAGTACCAATTGTGGATTAACAACATCAAGAATCGTGACAGCATTCCAATAGGTCAGACAACAGTCGCGCCAAGTGGCATCTTGCCACAGGGAATCCACAACTGGTGCATAAAAGCCATTGACAATGCTGGTAATGCGCGTCAGTCGAATCAAAGCTGGAGCTTTTATGTTGACTGGGAGCCTCCCCTTCCTTTTTCGTTGATCACACCGGAAAATAATGAATCCATAATGGAAGGGAATACACATTTTGAATGGCAAGCTGCAACAGACCTTGGTAGCGGAATTGACAGGTATGAACTCATTATTTCAGGCCAAGATATCATTCAACTGCCTGATTCCGTGCATGAGTATACCTTAAACTTACCCGTGGGTGATTATTCATGGTATATTAAGGCCTTTGACAAAGCCAATACTTTTACATCCAGTGACATACAATATTTTTCGATAATCCCATCACCCTTTGCCAACCTTACCGGTACAATTACTTATGATAATTTTGCTGCTTCACCGATGAGTAACATACAGATTAGCTTAGTATCGGATAATGAAATAATAGCTCAGACAACTTCCGGATTAAACGGTGCATTTTCCTTTAATAATCTACCACCTGCTACCTATGTTGTTTCATACCAGACAACAAAAAATACAGGGGGTATCAACGCTACGGATGCATTAGCAGTATTGAAACATTTTGTTGAAGCAGAATTACTTAGCGGTCTAAAACAAATATCAGCCAATGTAAATGCTGACAATACCATCAATTCGATTGATGCCTTTTTAATAGGGAAACGCTATGTTGAATTGATTGACACATTTCCTGCCGGCGACTGGTTGTTTGGTACCGGTCTTTTCGACCTTAACCTGTCCGGTAATTATAATATAAACATCAAAGGTCTGTGTTATGGAGACGTGAATGGTTCGTTTGTACCAGATCCGTAACTAACAGACTATCATCGACAAACCAGCACATTAGCAAACTATCCCATCAGCAAATTAAACTTTCTTCACCCGCAACCGTTCACCAATGTCTTCCTGTTCCCACGCAACGTCCGGGTAGGGCGGATCGTTACTGGCTACTACGGTGTGAAAAGCATTAATCCAATATCCTCACCGCGATCCTAAATCCCACCAACGGTTTCAAGTATACCTTATTACCAGTACTTGTCAGTTAATTTAATTATTTACAGTGTTTTAGCTTCCTGATTGGAATCTGATTCCCACCTTTCATTCAATATTTCCGTTGGTCTTTCTCGGCATCGTAATTTGAAGAGAATTTGCTTATTCACACAAAAACAACCTATCTTTGCATAATAATAGAATTTAGACACGGCGCAATAACAGAATTCTCAAACAACACCTTAATAGAATTTGTTCACGTCTTAATAATAGAATTTTAACACAATACATTGAATACCATGGCAAGCCCGGGAGACAAGTTAGCTGAATCTCTGAAAGTTCTGAAAAAACTCCAGGACAAAGGCATAGTAGCAGTTAAAAGCGCTATGCTGAGCCGTGTTCACAGGGAACGGCTACAAAGAAATCATTTCCTCAGGGAGGTAATGAAGGGATGGTATATTGTAGTACCTACTGATGAACAGCAAGGGGACAGTACATCCTGGTATACCTCCTTCTGGTCTTTTTGTGCCGACTATTTAGCCGATCGATACGGTGATTCCTGGTGTATTTCTGCTGATCAGTCCCTGCTGATGCATGCAGGAAACCAGACTGTTCCCCACCAGCTGATCATCAGATCACTGGAAGGGCCCAATGGTAAAACCGCTTTACCTTACAACACTTCCATTTTTACTATGAAATCCACCCTGCCAAAGGCAGCGGAGATTATCAAAGTAGAAGGGATCCGGATGCTGACCCTTCCTTCCTCACTGGTACATTGCTCTAATGTAATGTATAGCAATTGCCCTACCGATATGAGGGCAGCCCTGGCCAGGATAAAAGATTCTTCTGAGGTATTAGGTCTGCTGCTGGATGAAGGAAGAAGTACCATTGCAGGTCGCTTAGCGGGTGCTTTCCGGAACATCGGCCATGATAAAATTGCTGATGATATTGTAAAAACCATGCAGATGGCAGGATATGATGTCAGGGAAACAGATCCCTTTGTTACAGCCTCCCCCATCCTGTTTGATACAAGGCAGGTTTCCCCTTATGTCAATAGAATCAGGCTGATGTGGTCTGAAATGCGTAAGCTTGTTATAGCGGTTTTTCCAACCGCTCCCGGACTGCCGAAGGACCACTCTGCCTATATGAAGCGGATTGAGGAATTGTATGCTACCGATGCGTATAACTCCTTATCCATAGAGAAATACAAAGTCACTCCGGAATTGATCGACCGGGTGAGAAGCGGTGAGTGGGACCTTGCGAAAAATGAGCAGGATCGCAAACACAGGGATGCCATGGCTGCCAGGGGATACTGGCAGGCGACTCAGAGTGTCAGGGAAAGCATCCTTAAAATTCTGAACAATGATAATCCCGGCCTGGTAGCTGATAAAGATCATGGTACCTGGTACAGGGAATTGTTTGCACCCGGTGTGACCGCAAATATTTTGAAACCTTCCGATTTGGCCGGGTACAGGAACAGCCAGGTATATATCAGTCAGTCAAAGCATGTTCCGCTTAATCCGGAAGCAGTGAGAGATACCATGCCTTTGCTTTTTAACCTGCTGCAAAATGAACAGGAAGCATCCGTCAGGGCAGTACTGGGCCATTTTATTTTCGTATACATCCATCCCTATATGGATGGGAACGGACGCATGGCCCGGTTTTTAATGAATGTGATGTTGGCTTCAGGCGGCTATCCCTGGACGGTAATTCCGGTAGAAAAGCGAAGCACGTATATGAATGCCCTGGAAAGAGCCAGTACAGAACAGAACATCGTACCTTTTTCCGATTTTGTCGCGAATCTTTTAAAGGAGGGGATGAAGGGTGGCATCGTTACAAAGTATACTCATACTTGACAGGTTTGCGAATGCAAAGCTGTTTATACCGACACATAGTGGGTCTTCAGTAAAAGATCTTCAGAGCGGTGTACGGTATTACTGGTTCTAAACACCACTGTTTCACACTGCTGTCAAGAACCAGTTAAGTTTGAGTAATGCCGTACACCGCTGGAATGTTTATTTTTCGCAAACTCATTCCGTGTCGGTATAAGTGTATATTCATTGCTAATCTTCACTTGTAATAAATTGATTTTGAAATACTTTAGCTTTCCCCAAACAAATCCCCATACCCTGCCTCCTTTTCCTCTATACGAGATGATTCTGTGTCTTTGTTTTTGTATTTCTTCTCTTTTGATGTTGCAGGCAGGCTGCGCAGGAGCTGCCTTCCTTTGCTGGCGCAGCGGGATGTACCTGACGGGCACTGTTTACGGACTCTACCCACTGATCCGTTTTTACCAGGGCGGAAAAATCAACGGAAGGACACTGGCAGAGAAAAGGAACCGCAAAAGGGAGGAAGCACTCGCTGAACAATACCGGGAAGTGTTGGAAGAAATGCTCCAATATTAGGCAAGGAATGCTTACTTTTACCTTACAGATTATATCTGCACAGGGTAATTAAAGTTCATATCAATTGAATATCAGGGTTTTATAATCCATGATGACAAAAACAATCACATCGCTGTTTCTTTTTATCACCGTGAATATGATAGCCTGCGGACAGATCTGCCACCCCCAGCTGATCACAGCCGGTCAGGATGGCATCTGCAACACCAATCCGTATATCCTGGTTTTTGAGGACAATTTTGACGGAGACTCTCTCGACACCTCCAAATGGGAAATCCAGGGATGGGGACAGGGGTCGCTGACAACTGACAATCACCAGCAGTACTATACGCTCGGCAACGTTAGCGTTTCCTCAGGGATTTGTTCTATCATCACCAGGCAGGATACCGTTTTACGCAGGGCGGTAAGCTGGCTGCCCGACAGTGCCATCCTCTCCGACAGCCTGCCCAACCTGAGGACATTTTATTTTACTTCCGCAAACCTCTGGACACTGCAAAAATTCAGACACGGCCGCTATGAGATTCGTTGCAGAATACCTTCCGGCCATGGGTTCTGGCCTGCCTTCTGGACGTACGGGGCCGACACCGCCGGCAGCAGTGAGATTGATGTTTTCTAGTTCTGGGATCACAATACCTCCAAACATCACATGACTGCCCATTACTCCGGCCTCATGTGCACATCCTCCTGGGATGGACCGGATTTTTCACAGGGTTTTCATACATATATGGTCAAATGGGACGATTACAAAATTGACTGGTATGTTGATGATACTTTAAAAAGACGTCTTACAAGATATTATAACATCATTGGTCAAAATGTTGATTGTGATGGTGTTCATGCGAATAACCCATACATCCTGGAAAAAACTTTTCCTGAAGATTCCATGACCATCATTGTGAACCTTGCCATACAAAGCGGTGATTATGCGCCCGACAGCAGCACTGTCTTTCCCGCCGCCATGGAAATAGATTATATCCGCTACTACGCACAGTTACCGTTTTCTGGCGCTGAAAATGATCCTGATTTTCAGGCTGATGGGGCCCTGCCGTTCAAACTATATCCAAATCCCTGCAGTAAAGTACTTACCCTTGAGCCGGGTGATAAGTCACTTACAGCTTATGAAATTAGGTTAACGGATGAGCTGGGAAATATCGTTCTCATCAACGTTCAGAAAGGAAAAAGCACATTCAAATTAGATGTCAGCGCCCTTAAAAGAGGCTTATACTTCATTCAGATTCACGATCAGAAAACCCGGCAGGAATATTCAGGTACTGTGATCTTATACTGATCCCGTCCGTGATTCAGTGCGGGTATCGTTATCGCCCCACAACAAACCTGAAATACCCTGCCCATTGAGAATCCCTGCTGAGAATCCTTCCCAGATAGATACCGGCAGGAAGGGAGCTGACCCTGATCCTGCTTTCGCGTGCTGCGATACGGGCATGCATGACATCCCGGCCGGACAGTTCATAGATTGTTAATGATAATTGCTCCCCGGCATATTTCTCCAGTACCAGGTTTAATTCATCACAGGCCGGGTTCGGATAAATGAAAAGATCTTTGTACTTACCCCCCTGTAAGGTAATGCTGGCCGAGGTGACCACACCGGTATCGGCAATCAGGGTAGAAGTGGTATTGGTAATTATTGCAGGATTAAAATCAAAATAAATATAGGCTGTATTGGTTATTGCTGCTCCTGTCTGGGTTCCGGGTCTGCATTTTACAGCGTATTTCACAAAACCAATACTGGCCGGTTCATTTATAGAGGACGGCTGAAGTGCCAAAGGATTGAAATCGAATTGCACGACACCCGGCCCGTGCATGATCCAGGAAAGCGGCTGGGTGGAAGCCACCACCCTGAAACTGCTCCAGTCGAGGAAAGGACTCAGGGTGTCTATCACTCTTACAAAGGAAGTGGGCATTGTGCCTGTATTCTGGAAACGGACAATAAATTCCATCTCCCTGGATTGGGTTATTGCTATTGGCGGGAAGAAGGCTCCCTGTTCGCATCCCTTATCGTTGGGATCGTAAGCGCCTTGTACCTCTTTCTTCAGTAAATAATAATTATCCGCAGGCAGTGTATCGCCCCAAACAGGGTACACCCATGCATCGCAGACTATTGTATCTCCGGGCAGGGTCCAGTTTGTAGTAGTGACCAATATTTGGATATTCGTACTCTCAAAAAAATTTAAAGGTCCCAGCTGCCAGCTCAGGGTATCGCCGCTAATGGAGCCAGGTGAGGGCGCCGCCGACTGAAATAAAAGGGTCGGAGGCAGGATGAATTTTGCCAAAGGGGCCTGGACCACCGATCCCTTATTTAGTACATTGAGATTCACCAGCGTCGGAAAGCCGGTTTGGAAAACATTGACATTGGTAAGGTCAATGCTGAGGTCTTTTACACCGGGAATGGGCCAGATGCCGAAATTCTGTGCCGAGTCTGCGCCGCTCGAAATCCTGTATGGTGGATTTACCGTGTAATACCCGACAGGGATGACTGGTCTGATGGTATCACACGCCGCATCAGTGAAAAGCGTATAATCCCCTGTGTTGATTGTTGAACAGGCCCATCCGGTTGGCTGTGATTGTATCGGTACCCATGGCACTCCGGGTTCCCCAGTATCCTTCTGCCAGTTGTTGTTTCCATCAAGGTAAACTGTACCACTGAAATTGTAGAAACTGCCAAGACGTCTCCACACACTTTGAAAGTATGTACCAATAAACAAGGTGTTGTTACAGATTGTCAGACTCTTAGCTTTTACATCACTGTTGCCGGAAGGCATCAAATACCAATAATTGCCGTAGTCGTTGGTGTAATATACCTCCCCATTATACGTGTATGCTAACCAAAGACCCTGATAAGACTCAACCCAGAGCGGAAAATAAGTGTAGAATTGGTCATGAGTGGGAAGGCCGTGGTTTGAAGGTGATACCCAGGTTTGTCCTCCATCTGTTGAATATTTAAACTGGTGGTCTCCGGTCATAATTAAAAAAGTGTCAATCGAATGTAACAAAGGCGGCTGATAGGAATTGCTGCCCTGTGTGGAATAGTGACAGTTGTACCATTGCTGGGCAAACTCATCGTATTTATAAATGTTATGGTTTTCTGTAATCGTGAAAAGCTGGTTGTTATGAACTTCAAGGTATCCGCAGGGAATATAGTACGGGATATAAGGCAGGTTTTGCAGGGTATCCCAGGTTTGGCCCAGGTTATCGGTGTACCAGAATCGGTTGGTAGAAAGATAAAGCCTGCTTCCCTTGAAACGCAATGAGGTGAGTGTCGCATTGAAATTCGACTGTGGGATTGGAAGCGTATCCCAGGTAAGACCGTCATCGGTACTTCTGCCAAAAGTCCTGGCATTTGCGGCTACAATAGTATCATGGCTCGAAACAATATCGGTGATAGGGTCATACAAACCGTAACTTTTCAGCCTGCACACGTTTATCCAGGTTTGTCCTCCGTCTGCAGATCTGAATAATTCCGGACCAGAGGAACAATAAAGTTTGTTGTTGCAACTCTTGACTGCATCTATGGTCCTGCCGTTAAATCCGCTGCTGCTGGGAACCGAGATGCCAGCATTACCCAGGTACCTGTAAATCATGGTATCACGGTAAAACAGCTGGTCACCGTTTTGAAGGGAAATGGAGGTTTTGAAAAAGTCAGGTGGAAAAGAACCAGGCTGCCAGGTAAGACCCTTGTCAGGACTGAGAAATACCATTCCTGCATATTCAGGAGCGAAAATAGTATCCCCTCTTTGATAAAAATGAAAGTTTGCGTGCCCTGTGGGAAATAGGAACGCAGTGTCCCAGGAGACACCCAGATCGGCAGACCTCATGATGCCATATTGGTTAAACGAAGGAGGAGTCAGCATGAAGGTATAAACGACCACCGAATCAATGACGGCCCAGGTGGAAAAGGGACCTGCGACCGATTGGGTGATCCAGGTCTGCCCCATATCATTGCTGATCAAAAAGATCCGGGTAGCGTTTGAGGAATTATAGGCAAGAATCAGAAGCCTTTGAGGGTCCACCCTGATACTATTTAACAATAAGCCGGATGGGAGTACCGGCTTTTCCCATGTCTGGCCCCAGTTGAAACTGACAAAGTAGGAGGTAGCAGAAGGGTTTATGACATAGTAAAGAGCCGACTGGCTACGGTAAAGCTTGCCCAGATAATTTGGATAAAAGTCAATATCGTTAAATATGAAAGATGGAGACGACCAGCTTGCCCCTCCGTTGAAACTTGTGACTGTATAAAGATCAGCGGCATTGTAATACATTGAAGCCGAATCACCCGGTATGGCATACTGAACCACGACCGTATCTCCTGAGCAATAGATATCCCCCACCGGCAGACCGTTCAGAAAACCCGATTTCTGCCAACTAATGCCCTGGTTGACAGACCTGTAAATACCCGTAGGTGTTCCGAGCCAGATATCATTTCCTGCCTTTTTCATGCAATTGATCTCACCGCCTGCAGGTCCGTTGGTCTGAAGCCATTGGGCACTGAGATGCAATGAAAAGCAAATAAACAACAGGACAAAAGATAAATTTCTGACTTTCATATGAAAGGAATTAATGATAAATAACCTCAAGTGGTTCTCTATGAATTCTAGAACATAAATGTACATAATATTTCACTATTATCCGACAAAAATTTAAAATTGACACTATTCCAACATATCAAGCTGATATTCAGTTGTAATATTTCATTTTTACCGGGGGCAAAATGCCGGAATGCAAGAATGCGAAAATGCAAGAATCACAAAATCAAATGCCGGAATGCAAGAATGCGAAAATGCAAGAATCACAAAAACAAATGCGGGAAAAGCATTCTCGCCTTCTCTAAGTGGATTAATATTGGAAGGTAGATTGGAAATGCAAGAGTGCGGAATGTTCACACGAAAATAGCACGTACAAACGTGCAAACGCGCACCTGCGCACACGTGCACACGTGGACGTCCTGTCTTCCGCCAACTCATGTTTGATGAGTGAGTGTGAGCGCGGGAGCGAAGAAAAATCAGAGCGGAAATGCTTTTCACCCTTCGCTCTCGCTCCCACTGACAAGAACCCGGATTAAATGGTAAATCACTACTTCCAGGCAGGGTTATTACATCAAACGGTCAGAATGCCGGATTGCTAGAATGCAAGATTGAAATGCAAGAGTGCGGAATGTTCACACGAAAATAGCACGTACAAACGTGCAAACGCGCACCTGCGCACACGTGCACACGTGGACGTCCTGTCTTCCGCCAACTCATGTTTGATGAGTGAGTGTGAGCGCGGGAGCGAAGAAAAATCAGAGCGGAAATGTTTTTCACCCTTCGCTCTCGCTCCCACTCCCGCTCTGATTTTGTGGGCCCACCTGGACTTGAACCAGGGACCGACGGATTATGAGTCCGCTGCTCTGACCACTGAGCTATGGGCCCTGCTTTTCCATGTGACACATCGTTTGGAAAAGAGCCTGCAAATTTACATTTTTGCAGGGAAATATCAACGCAAAGACGCTTTTTTATGCAAGCTGCCACCAGGGAGATGAAGGCGGTGATCTTCGATTTCGGAGGTGTGATCCTCAACATCGACTACAAGCGCACCGAAGAAGCTTTTATGCGTCTCGGAATCGAAAACTTTGTTTCACTTTATTCACAGGCCATGCAGATCAGCCTCTTCGACAGGCTTGAAAAAGGCCTGACCGATGCCGCCGCCTTCTGCGATGCCATCCGTCAAATGAGTGGAAGCGCTATTCCTGACCAGGACCTGACCAATGCCTGGAACGCGCTGCTGGGCGATATGCCACCCGGCCGCATCGCATTGCTGAAAAAACTCAAAACCCGGTACAGAACCTTCCTGCTGAGCAATACCAACGCCATTCATTACGAAGTCTACCTTGAAGAGCTACGTAACATTCACGGATTCAACGACTTTAATGAACTGTTCGAACGGGCGTATTTCTCTTTTCAGATGGGGATGAAAAAACCCGATGCGAAGATCTTTCAGCGGGTGATCGCTGAAAACACCCTCGATCCTGCCACTACCCTCTTTATTGATGATTCTATCCAGCATATCAGGGGAGCCGCTGCCTGCGGACTTCAAACCAGGTTCCTTGCCCCGGGGACGGAAGTCACAGATTTATTCTGTCCTGATACCCTGGCCATACTCCCCGCCTGATCCGGACAAGTCACTTCTGCCGCAACGTTCCAGGATTTCATCCAGGGTATGACGCACCTCAGCCACGGTAGTCAGCGGCATCAGCTTCATCCGGTAAGGTTTGAACCCGGGTATCCCCCTGAACCAGGCAGGATACAGTTTCCGCATTTCAATCACCGCCACACGTTCTCCCCGCAAGGCAATACACCTTTCGAGATGCTCAAGGCAGAGGGTGGCCCGTGCTTCCAGGCTCAGCTCCGGCAGGTTCTCCCCTGTCTTCAGATAGTGTTTGATTCGATGGAACAGATACGGATTGCCGACAGCCGCCCTGCCAACCATGATACCGTCGACGCCATAGGTGTCTATCATCTGTCTGGCTGTCTGCGGGCTGTCGATATCGCCGTTGCCGATGACGGGTATGGTGATACGCGGATTGTTCTTCACCTTCCCGATGAGCGTCCAGTCGGCCTTGCCCGAGTACAGCTGACTTCTGGTCCTGCCGTGTATGGTCAGTGCCCTGATCCCCGTATCCTGCAGCATTTCAGCCACCGTTTCTATGTTCTTGCTTTGCTCATCCCAGCCAAGTCTGGTTTTTACAGTCACCGGTAGCACGGTGGCATCGACCACCGCCCTGGTCATGGCAATCATCCTGGGGACATCCCTGAGCAAACCGGCGCCTGCACCCCGGTTCACCACCTTTTTTACCGGACAGCCGTAATTGATATCGATCAGGTCGGGATTCATGGCAGAGGCAATCTCCGTGGCCCTTACCATCGAGCGGATATCATGACCGAAGACCTGAACCCCTATCGGCCGTTCCCCCTCGTCGAAGTCCATTTTCAGCAGGCTTTTCCCCGCAAATCTGACAAGCGCTTCAGAAGATACGAATTCTGTGTACATCAGGTCTGCCCCGTATCGCTTGCAAAAAAAACGGAAGGGGGCATCGGTGATATCCTCCATGGGAGCGAGGATTACCGGGTAATCTTTGAATGTGATATTTCCAATTTGCATACCTTCACGCAAAATAAGCAAAATCTGTCAGCTGATGCAAAGAAGCTCCTTCTTCTTCCTCCACATGTCTCCTTTCAGCAAGTTCCTCTTCCTGATCATGATCGTTTTCAGCAGTTTTCTGACTGTCTTTTTGATTGGTTTCCTGATTGGGTTGCCGTTTTTCGGGACTGACTTCCTTACCCAGAGCGGGGAGATCAACTATGAAGATCCCTCCACCCTGGCCATGCTGAAGTATTTTCAGATCATCAGCCAGATTGGTTTCTTTATTGTACCTGCCTTTCTGTTTGCATATCTGATGGAAGGCAGGCCTTCCGAGTACCTTTTCCTGAAAAGGAAAACCGCTATGCTGAGTCTTTTGCTGGTGGCATGCCTGGTCCTTTTCTCCATGCCGTTGATCAGCTGGCTTATAGAGATCAACGAAGCCATGCATTTGCCGGCTTTCATGAAAAAGACAGAAGCCTGGATGAAAGAAAGCGAAGAACAGACCGGGCTGCTTACCGAAGCTTTCCTCAATACCTCCTCCTGGGGCGGTTTTGCCGTGAATATCCTGATGATCGCGCTTATTCCGGCAATCGGTGAAGAATTGCTCTTCAGGGGTATCCTTGTCCGCCTGTTCAGGGAATGGACGCGCAACATCCACTGGGCCGTGATCATTTCCGCCATCTTGTTCAGCAGCATGCACCTGCAGTTTTACGGATTCTTACCCCGTTTGGTGTTGGGACTGATCCTGGGCTATCTGTTTGTATGGTCGGCCAGGTTGTGGGTGGCTGTCTGGGCCCATTTTGTCAACAACATCGCTGCGGTGATTGCGGCTTTTTTATACGCGAAAGGATGGAGTGACTATGATTTCAATCAGCCCGGCAACGCACCCAAGTTTTGGGAAATCCTGCTCAGCGCCCTGCTCACCGGGGTGCTGTTATGGATCATTTTCAGGCATTTCCTGTCGGAAAGAGCAAAAAAAAGGGAGCTTCACGATTGAAACTCCCTTTCACTGAGCCCTAGTTAAGGGTAAATTTGATCGGCATGGTAAACTGCACCCTCACCGGTTTGCCGGCCTGTTTGCCGGGATGCCATGAGGGCATGATCTTGATCACGCGGATGGCTTCTTCATCGCAGCCACCGCCGATTCCCCTCATGATTTTCACATCGGTGACCTTCCCTCTTGAATCCACAACAAAAGATACATATACCGTACCCGAAATACCGCTTTCCTTGGCTACCTGGGGATACACAATGTTATCCTGAAGGAACTTCAGACGGGCTTCATCACCACCCGGAAAGGAAGGCATTTCTTCCACTACCGTAAAAATGGGGGTTCTGTCCACTTCGTCGATCACTTTCACTTCCTCCACTTCTTCCACCTTGAAATCGTCTTCCGTCAGTGCCACATTGGTTACAGAAGTCTTGAGGTCGTCCTGGTTCAGCACATCCGTTTCCACCACGGTATCTTCCACAACAACAGGAGCAGTGAATTTCACTTTCTGTTCGAGTTCTGCGGGAGGAGGAGGAGGAGGAGGAGGAGGGGCTTCCTCAGGGGGTTTGTTCATATCTGCAAACTCAACGCCCACCGTTTTATCCTCCCTCACAAAGCGGTTCTGATTGTAATAGCTCGCAATGAGCGGAACTGTAACTGCAATCAGCACTGCAAGGATGGAAACCGTGGCAGATCTGTTCACATATTTGGGGTACATCCTGCGGATCTGGTAAGCTCCGTACTCCTTGTTCCTGTTGGCGAACACGATCTCGTCGAGGCTTTCTACATATTGCTTGTTTTTTGCCATTTTCGTCGTTTTTTGGGGTTACACCTGACAGTACTATTGCTGAACGGATTCAAGCATTTTTATTTCGATGGGAGCAATATCCACAACGGCATACTGGGCAATGTTACAGATAGCCATTTCATCAATGACATCCACGATATGCTTGTATTTGGCTTTTTCATCTGCCTTGATCAGGACGATGGGAGATTTTTTATCTGATTTCTTTATCTCGCGTATCATCCTGTTCAGGGTGGAGTCGGCCACCACAAGTTCCCCTTTGATGACTTTTTCCTTCAGTTCGGTAACCTGTTTGAAGACATTGGCATTTCTTTCGAGCAGGAACTTCCTGAGGCCGTCGGGTCCGTAATTCGTTTTCATCATGGTGGGCAGCGGCGGCTCATTGGGATTGGCCAGTCCGATATAGTAATACAGTTCATCCTCGCCCGTGATCAGTACATTGACCGTACGGTCGGCAGCAACCTTAGGAGCATCCTTGGGTTTTGCAGTATCCTCCGTTTTCTCGGGCATGGTGATCTCCATCACTTTGGGCTTGCTGAAAGCAGTGGTAAGCATGAAGAAGGTAATCAGCAGACACATCAGGTCGACCATGGGGGTCATGTCGATGGATGTGGAATGCTTTTTAGGTCTTCTTTTACCACCTTTTTCGTGTTTTTCTTCTTGAATTATTTCACCCATGTTTTTATGTATTAATCATGTTTGAAAGTGCTTAGTCTTCCAGTTTGGCTTCCTCTTTCATGAGGTTGGTAACCAGATTGAACTTATTGACCTTGTTCTCCTGCAGCAGATCCATCACCTGTTTGACCACCTTGTAGTCGGCATTGCCGTCTCCTTTAATGGCCACCTCGGCCCTGGGATTAACCAGACGGGCATAGCGCACCCACATGGCGAGTTCATTATCAACGGTATCCATCGGAATACCCTGCTGCAGTTCCTCTTTCACTTTTGGATCATCGGTGGTGAGCCAGGTTTTAATATCCTTGACCGGCATCCCGTATGAATTAAGCTTGGAGAATTTATCCAATTCCTTATCACTGAACTTGATACTGTAACGTTCACCCATTTGCTTCAGCAGGTCAATACGGTATTTGGTCGAACTGTCCGGACCATTGTCCATATTGAAAAAGATCCTGTTCGTACTGTCGATGATGAGCGTAATCAGGTCTTTATCCGGTGCCTGCTTTTCGGAAACCGAAAAGGGTGAATCGATCACCGTGGCTTCCTGCGGGCGGAACGAAGTGGTAAGCATGAAAAAGGTCAACAGTAAGGAAAACAAATCCACCATAGGCGTCATGTCTATGTGTGGCGACTTCACCGGCATTTTAATTTTTGGCATAGCTTTTCTTTTTTATAGCCAGTCGGCTGTTATATTTCCTTACATCCGGAAAGGTTCACTATCGCTTCACGTTGGCATTAAAGGTCTGAACCAGGGAGAAACCCGACTCATCAATCTTGAAGGTCATTTTGTCGATCTTGGTCGAGAAGAAATTGTACATGATGATGGCCAGGGTTGAACCGCCGATACCAAAAGCAGTATTGATAAGTGCTTCGGAAATACCCGTTGCGAGTGCCAGGGCGTCGGGTGCTCCGGCCTGTGCAAGGGCTCCGAAAGCCCTGATCATACCGATAACCGTACCCAGCAGACCGAACAACACGGCGACGGAGGCAATGGTGGACAAGATGACCAGGTTTTTAGAAAGCATCGGCAGCTCAAGGGCGGTAGCCTCCTCGAAGGTCTGCTGAAGTGCGATGATCTTCTGGTCTTTCTCCAGGTTGGGATCATTTTCGAGTTCCTTGTATCTTTCCAGACCGGCTTTCATTACATTGGCCAGGGAACCTTTCTGCCTGTCACATTCTGCAATGGCTTCGTTGATCTGATTGGCAAGCAGGAGATTCTGAAGTTTCTTCACGAACACATTGATCCTGCCTTTGCCGCGGGCCCTTCTCAGAGTGATGGCACGTTCGATCGAAAAGATGATGCATACCAATACGTTGGTGATCAGGATGGGTACCACGTATCCGCCCTTGTACATCATACCGAGGTAATTGCCAGGCAAAGGATGACCGGCCGGATTGCCTCCTTCGAAGTTATATGGGCTACCCATGACATACCTGAAAATCACGTAGGCAATGATCAGTGAAATGAGGATGGTGCTGGTGGCAAACACACTCTGAAGTGTTCCCATAAGTGATTGACCATCATTTTTTTGCTGTTTCTTGCTCATAATGTAAACGTTTAAGTGATTGATTTTGATCTTTTTATTTAATATAATCTGTATATTTCATTCCTGTGAAGGGGGTAACAAAAGTACAATTTAATTCATTTCAGGCTTATACACGCAATGTTAAATTTGACCGGGAGGACAAACTACTTCCGGGGGCAGCGAACCTTCAGGTCCTTGATAGCGCTTTTTGCCTGTTCATCGTTCGGATCGATGGCTTCTGCCTTCAGCCAGTATTCCAGCGATTCACACCACTTTTTATTCTTGAAGAAGAAGTATGCCAGGTATTTGTATGATTCAATCAGATCTTTGGAATTTTTCACCGAGTCTGCGACTGCCACTTCTATCACTTTCTCGTAAAAAGGTTTTGCGAGGCCATCCTTGGTTTCAGGGTCTTTATTGGCGTAAACCCTTGCTCTCCAGATATATGCCTGTACAAGGTCCGGTTTCATCGTGTTAACCCTGACGAAAGCGGAATCAGCCATATCCCAGTTCTGGGCCTGATAGTAGGTTTTGCCCAGATTCAGATAATCTGCATAAGTCGGACTCTCGAGCAGTTGGATCTTGCGTTCCTGCACCAGGGCAGCCTTGTCATATTTTTTCATCTTGTTCCAGGAGGTGATCATGTCACCCAGATGATCCACATTGGCTGGTTCCAGGCTTGCAGCTTTTTCGAATTCAAGGATGGCGAGGGAGTCCTGACCCGATTTCGACAGTATCCTTCCCAGATAACTGTAATCGGAAGGCAGGATTTTTTCGGGCTGGGTCTTCAGGAAAAACTCCTTCATGAATTTCAGACCATCATCGTACTGCCCTGTTTCGAAACAAGCGTAGCCCGCAATACGGTTGAGAAAATTGTATGAATCGTCTTGTGCCAGGATTTCCCTGCTTTGTAATATGGTTTCATTATAATTTTTACTCAGAAAAAGGAAGGATGCATATCTGACCCTGGCCGACAGGTTTTTCTGGTTGAGGTCCAGGAACTTTTTATACATCTTCTGGGCGTTGTCGAACTGGCTGGCCATCCTGTACAACTCGGCAAGTTCCCTGTATGCTGGGGCATAGGTGGAATCAATGTCGAGGGCTTCCTTGTAATAATCCAGGGCATCCATCGGCCGTTTTGCCCGTACCCAGAGCTGTCCAAGCCTGAGTTTTGCCCTGGCTGAACCGGGGTCGTAATCCTGGGCCTTTTTGTAGTTAAAGATGGCATTGGAACCGTCGTTGATCAGGAACAGGTACGCATCCCCCTTGAGCAGGTAAGTTTCAGGGTTCTTTTTGTCGAGTTTTTCCGCTTTTCTCAGGTAAGAAAACACATCGGCCGTATCACCGGCAGGACTTTTCAGATAGGCTTCGGCGATTTTTTGCAATACCACAACCTGCCTTTCAACCGGCATAAGATTCTTTTTTCCCCTGGAGGGAAGGAAAGATTCGGCCTTGGTAAAATGTCCTTTGGCTGTAAGGCGGTCACCCTTATAAAGGTCCAGCTTCCCGAGTCCGATATAATTGAGGGGATTCAGGGAATCCACTGCAATCCCTTTCCGGAATTGGGTGAGCGCTTTCTCCGATATTTCTTTCAGGCTGACATTGGAACTGTCTGAAAAATAAGATTTCAGGAAACTTTCCCCATAATAATAGTAATTGTCTCCATTGCCGGGTTCTTTGGCAATGATGGCTTCATACTCCTGCATGGCATCATTGTACTGCTCATTTTCTGTGAGCCTGATCGCCGATTTCAAATCCTGGGAAAACACAGGGGAAGTCATCAGGATGCCGACAAGCAACAGGCTGTATAACACGAGGTTTGCTCTGGTAGTGGCCATTTTGTTTTCTCCTTTCCTTTATCGCTTTTTGCTATTGTTTAAACTGTACTAATCTTACAGGCATGGTGGCCGGCACCAGTCCGCTTTTCAGCACCATCCGCTGGCCCACATCACCTGCCACAAACTGAACAAAACCAGTGCCAAGTCCTGTAAATGATTCCCTGCAGATGGCATAGACCTCCCTTTTGAAAGGATAGGAAGATTCGGCTATATACCACTGGTAAGGCCTGATAAAATCACCTTCACCCTCCGTGTCGCCTTCCCTTCCGATGGCCGCAATACGGATATCTTTCAGAAAGTTATTCGAGGTGGTATCATCCCTGTCACTGATCCAGTTTACGCCGATCACGCCGATGGCATTCCGGTTGTTTCTGACATATTCCAATACCTCCGGGTTGCTGTTTACGGCGTAAAGGCTTGATGGCAACGGTTTGTCTTTCAGGAAACGTTCCTGCAGCAGCCTGAAATTTCCGGATTTCCTGTTGTCGAACACCACCACGATATCCCCAAGGCTGCTTTTGGGATTCAGTTGATTCCAGTTCCTGATCGATCCGTCCATGATACCTGCTACCTGGTCGTAGCGGATTTGATCATCGGGATTATCCTGATGAAGGATGAGGGCAACGGCATCATAGGCAATTTTTGTCGTCCGCGCCACAACCTGCCCGGCCAGCAGCCGGTCCCGCTCCTCCTGCGTCAGGTCGCGGGTAACCACGATGGCCCTTACCGAATCATTGAGCAGGTCGGCGATCACATCCGCTTCAGGAAGATATCGGGGAGTAATCACGGCATAGGCATAAAGACTCATAAAAGTCTGAACCTGTGTATCTATCAGGGGTTTGAAAGATTCATCGGCCGCGATCCTGATATTTCCCCTGGTGGGAGTTTCATCCAGATTGTCTCTGCTCCGCTGACAGGAAGTCGTGATAAAAAAGACTGATACTATCACAAGACCGCTAAGGTGAACCCGCATTTTCATGGCATTCAATCATTTAATTCGTTGACCTTCTGTATCAGCCTGACGAGTCTGAAAACACCGTACATTGTAAAGAAAAAACCGAAAATGACCCGGATTTCTTTGGGCACGTAATCGAACACCCGGAAAAACATGAGTATTGCCCCAATCACCAGGTAGAGGGCCACCATCACGAATCCGAAGATGATCATGATCTTTTCCATCCAGCTACCGCCTAAGCCCATATGCTTGCAGTAAAATCAATGTTCTATTATCCTTATTATCAATCTGATGATGAAGGAAAAGAACGACAGTCATACCAACTTTATTGCGGAGAGAATGGGATTCGAACCCATGATACGCTTTTGGCGTATACACGCTCTCCAGGCGTGCGCCTTAGACCACTCGGCCATCTCTCCAAAACCCCGTAAAACCTTGTATTAGAAAGGATTTTTGGGGGAGGGCAAAGGTAGAGATAATTTTGGTTTAAGAAAATTTTTTCAACTTTTTTTCAACAGCTTAGCCAAAGAGCAGTGAGAACAACTCATCGAGCCGCCTGACCAGGGGAATGGTGAACCCGGATGCCGAAAACTGGATGTTTTTCTGGTGATAGGCCGAAACGATCATCCTTTCAAAACCCAGTTTGGCTGCCTCGGAAAGACGCTGATCGATCCGGCTCACGGCACGGATCTCTCCGCTCAGCCCCACTTCTGCAGCCAGACAGGTCTTGCTGCTCACCGGAATATCTTCGGCTGAGGAAACAATGGCTGCAACAACCGCCAGGTCGAGAGAAGGATCGTCGACACGGATTCCGCCCGCGATATTCAGGAAAACATCCTTGTTCCCCAACCTGAATCCGCCCCGCTTCTCAAGAACGGCCAGCAGCATCCCCAGCCTGCGCAGGTCGAAGCCCGTGGATGACCGCTGGGGTGTTCCGTATGCCGATGTGCTTACCAGGGCCTGAACCTCGATCAGCATCGGTCTGAGTCCCTCCATCGTACTGCCGATGGCAATGCCGCTTAGCTGTTCGGTACTGTGACTCAGCAGGATCTCGCTCGGATTGCTGATCTCCCGTAGTCCGTTACTTCCCATCTCAAAGATCCCCAATTCCGCCGTCGATCCGAAACGATTCTTTACCGACCTGAGAATCCGGTAACCGTAATGCCGGTCTCCCTCGAAATGCAATACGGTATCCACCATGTGTTCCAATACCTTGGGCCCGGCAAGCAGGCCGTCTTTGGTGATATGCCCCACCAGAAAGACCGGAACCCCGGATGACTTGGCAAAACGCTGCATTTCGGAGGCACACTCCCTGATCTGTGAGATACTGCCCGCTGAAGCATCAATGATGTCGGTGGTCAGGGTCTGGATAGAATCGATGATGACCAGGGAGGGGCTCAGCGCCTGGATATGCTGAAAAATATTTCTTGTGGCCGTTTCATTCAGAATGTAACATGCAGGATTCCCGATGCCGATCCTTTCAGCCCTCATCCTGATCTGCTGGTCGCTTTCCTCGCCGGATACGTACAATACCCTGCGGTCTTGCATGTTCAGGGCAGCCTGAAGCATCAGGGTGGATTTCCCTATCCCGGGTTCTCCACCCACCAGCACCAGGGATCCGGCCACTAGCCCGCCTCCCAGCACACGATCGAGCTCCTGGCTGCCGGTACCGCTGCGATTGGTGGTGTCAAGCACGATATCCTGAACAGGTACAGGCTTGGAAACCGGCTTGGCCGCAGGGACCGGATCATTGCCGCCGGATCGGGCGATCACTTCCTCGACAAAGGTATTCCACTGGTTGCAGGAAGGACACTTCCCAAGCCACTGTGACGACTGGGTGCCACAATTCTGGCAATAATACACTGTTTTCGCTTTGGCCATCTTTCTTCCCGGAAATGAACCGCTGATCGCAACGGTTAATCAAAATGCTTCTTCGTGAACTCTTTGATCAGCAAACCACCCTCTTTGTCGCTCACAAGGATCAGGATGTCCTTGTTCGACTTGACGATCTCCCAGTCATCGTTCATATAAGTCATGCCACCGGTAAAATCCGTGATTTCCACATACTTCTTGTAGAACCTCACCTTGACTTCATACTTTCCTTCGTATCTGACCAGGATGGAATCCGGTTCAAACATATTATATTCGGTCACCGCCATCAGGTCATCGACCCCGAACAACCAATCCGTGGTGATCTCGGAATCCACATCCGTAACGTTCACCATTTGCCAGGTCCCCAGTATTTTTACCAGCGTCTGGGCCTTGCTGCAGGCCAGGAGGGTCAGGGCGAGCAAAAAGGGAACAATAAGGATGCGGGCTGCCCGAAAACGGATACCGGTCATTGCATGATACAGATTTCAGCTATAAAATTAGGATTTTTCATGCTCCGGCAGACCGGCTTTGCGGATTTTTTCCTCGATGGAGGAAGTTGAATACCCTTCCAGGAAGGGAAGGATGATCACTTCACCTCCGTATGCAGCAAGCAGGTCAGCCCCCACGACGGCATCTTTCCGGTAATCCCCTCCTTTCACGAGGATATCCGGTTTCACTTCGGCAATCAGCCGGTAAGGGGTATCTTCATCAAACAGAACCACTGCATTCACAAAATGGATTGCTGCAAGTACCATGGCCCTGGCCTGTTCAGGCATGATCGGCCTGTGACTGCCTTTGAGCCTGCGAACAGATGCATCACTGTTGAGTCCGATGACCAGGATGTCGCCCAGGGCAGCTGCCCTCGAAAGGTAGTCGATATGGCCGGGGTGGATCAGATCAAAACAACCGTTGGTAAATACGATCTTCCGGCCTTGAAAACGCCAGAGGGCAAGCATCCGTTCCATCCGGTCTGAACCGGCCACCTTTTGCGTCATGAGATCCGTGTAATTCATCAGACCCTGGTTTTGCGGAGGTTGTTATTACGCTTCAGATACAGCATGATCATCAGGTAGGAAACCGCACCCCCGGCCAGCAGCAGGACCGTCTGGGCAAAATGGGTGACGGTGGCATAGGAAGCGGCTGAGGTCGCAGTAAGGCCGTAAAGTTCAAACAGGATGGCCTTTACAATAAAATGATAGGCTCCGATCCCCCCCGGTACCGGCGCCACAAAACCGAAACTTCCAAGGGTCAGTACCGTCAGTCCGTCCATCACACCAAGATGCCGGGTGGCAGGCATGGCAAAAAAACACAGGTAGGTCATCAGAAAATAATTACCCCAGATCATGACTGTCCAGAAAAGAAACGCCCATTTCTGTTTCATCCTGGTAATGGTCAGTATGCCATCGAGAAATCCGAATACCAGTCCCTTTACCTTCTGATAAACGGGAAACTGTTTCATCCATGGTTTTAAGTACCTGATCAGGAACACAAAACCCACAAGCAAACCCAATGTGACACATCCAGCGAGAAGAAGTGACACATGCCTTGCCTGCAAGGATTCACTTAAAGGGGTAAAGAGATATTTGTTTACAAAACCACCTACCAGTTTCAACTGCAACAGAATAACCATCAGGGTCATCAGCAGCAGGACGATCATATCGAAGATACGCTCCGAGATTACGGTACCGATCAGGTTGTTAACCGGGATCTTTTCGGTCCGGGACAGTACGCCGCAACGGGTCACTTCACCGATGCGGGGAATGGCAAGATTGGCCAGGTACCCGACCATGACGGCATAAAAAGTGCGGAGATGGCTGGTAGGGTAATTCATCGAAGCGATCAGGAGGTTCCACCGCACGGCCCGCGACACATGACTGAGGATTCCGGACAGAAAAGCAAGGGCAATCCAGTAGTAATTGATCGTTCCCATCTCCCTGAATACCAGCCTTAAATCTATTTTTCTGAAAGCCAGCCAAAGCAGACCCAGACCGAGTATCAGGAAAAAAAGGTACTGAAATATGGAAACCACCCGCTTTTTCAAGGATCAGGGGAGTTTGTTCTGCCTGTCGGGCAGGACAATGACGGGTTTGTAATTCCTGGCATCCTTTACATCCACCAGGCCGTAGGAAACGATGATCACCAGGTCGCCAACGGCGGCTTTACGGGCGGCTGCTCCGTTGAGCGAGACGATGCCCGATCCCCTGGGCGCTTTGATCACATATGTTTCCAGCCTTTCCCCGTTATTGATATTGAGGACATGTATCTTTTCGTTTTCCACCAGGTTGGCAGCGTCCATCAGGTCTTCATCAAGGCCCAGACTGCCCACATAATGCAGGTTGGCGTCGGTAAGGGTAGCCCTGTGAATTTTCGATTTTAGAATTTCTATCATCATGGCGCTGCAAAAGTACTAAAGAATCAGGATATTATCAATCAGCCTCACATCTCCTGCCCATACGGCAGTACAGCAGACCAATGAAGGGAAAGCATCCCAGTGTTTTGCAGGCTTCAGGCTGACGGCATCCGCAACTTCGAGGTATTCGACCCGGAAATCCGGAACTGCATCAATCCTGTCTGCAGCCTGCTGAATGGCCTGTTCAAGCGGTATACGATCCCTGGATGCTTTCAGGGAAATCAGGCTTTGACGGATCACCGGAGCAAGGCGGCGATGCCCGGGGCTCAGTCTGCGGTTTCTTGAACTCATGGCCAGGCCGTCGGCTTCCCGCACTGTAGGACAAGGAACGATCTCCACCGGCATGTGACACATCTTCACCAGCGCTTTGACGATAAGGAGCTGCTGGTAGTCCTTCTCCCCGAAATAGGCCCTGTCAGGTTTTACCAGGTCGAAAAGTCTTTTTACCACAATGGCGACCCCGTTGAAATGCCCCGGCCTGAAACTGCCTTCCATCACCTGTTCCAGCAGCCCGAAATCATATTTCTCATCAGGCGGTTCGGGATACATTTCGGGAACCCCCGGATGAAACAACACATGACATCCGGCCTGTTCAAGCATCCGTACATCTTCCGCCAGGGTACGGGGATACTTTTCAAGATCATCCGGATTATTAAACTGAACCGGGTTGACGAAAATGCTGCATACAACGGTCTCATTCTCACAAAGCGCCTGGCGCACCAGGGCGAGATGCCCCTCGTGCAAAGCCCCCATCGTCGGCACAAAACCCGTCGTTTTACCCCTGTATGGTCCTTCAAAACAGGCGGACAAAGCCGCCTTTGTTTCCGCGATGAACATGACGACTCTGAATATTAATCGGTTAATCCGATATACCTGAACAGGTCTTTTTCAAGGGTAGACGCCGGCTTTTCGATGATCCTGCCCATCTCGGAATGCTTACGATAGATAATGATCGTCGGAACAAAGTTGATTTCCAGGGCTGACAAATCCGTCTTTCCCGCTTTTTTACTCCTGTCCACACTGTAGACCTTCAGCATACGGGTATCAAATTTCACATAATCAAGGATTTTGTAAAAACGTGGCACTTCCCTGCGGCTGTCCCCGCACCATGTAGCCAGGACCAGCGTGATGCCGATGTCTCTCCACTGGTTTTTCAGTTGCTGAAGGCTGGCAGTATCAAGCTGGTAAGCATCATATTCCTTATCAAACCACGCTTTAAAAGGATGTTTTTCAAGATCCCTGCGTGAACATTCCCCCACCAGCATGGGTTTCTGTGATTTCGGGTCGGTGATGACCAGGCTGCTTTTGCCGCTGCACCCGCAAAGCAGTGCCGGCAGCAACAGGAACAACATCCAACGGCAAGCTCCGGAATGAAGGATGCTGCAATTCTTTTCCAGGCAGCCGGTTTCATGGCGGCCTGGTTCGGGAACACTCAGGAACCGCATCGGAAGGATTTAATAAAACATGTAATAAACCGGAATGACCATAAAACCAAGCGGCACGACCACCGAGTAAATGTTGCCGGCTGTTTTGATGGCAGGGGTGTATTTGTTGTGGTTCAGGCCAAGTGTTTGAAAGGCAGACTGAAACGCATGGTTCAGGTGGAAGCCCAGGATTACCATAAAGATCAAATACATGACGGCATAGTTTCTGTCGGTGAACAGCAGGGCCGCCATGCTGTAAAAATCATGCCTGTCGGTGATCCCGTCTGGCACGGCCACCCAACCCAGCTTGACAAAGTAAAAATTGGAAAGGTGGATGATCAGGAAAAGCAGGACAACCACCCCGGTGTGAATCATGTATTTGGAAAAGAAGGAGGTATGCGAGTATCCTTCGATCCTGTACCTGACCGGCCTGGCCAGCCAATTCTGTATCTGAACGATAATGCCGATAATAATATGGACAATAAAGCCCAGAAAGAGAAAAACCTCGAACACCTTCACCACATAATTACTGGCCATGAAGTGAGCCGCGGCATTGAACCAGGCTCCCCCGTCATCGCGGAGAAGGCACAGATTGATACCCAGGTGAACCAGCAAAAACACGATGAGGAACAAGCCTGCCACCGCCATATAGATCTTTTTGCTGATGGAAGAAAGATGATACCACTTAGCCATAATGAAAGTGCATTAATTACAAACCGGAAGGGATGAACCCTGTGAAATCTGTTAGCAAATGTAACTTTTTACCGTTTTTTCCGCAAAAACAAACAATATTTATATTCAGTACAAATAATAAGGGAGCCTGCCATGAGATATCATCCCATTGATCAACAATTATTTATCCAGAACCGTAAAAATTTTGTCAGTAAGCTTCTCCCAAACTCCATGGCGGTGTTTCATTCAAATGATGAAATGTACCGCAGCGGGGATCAGAATTACATTTTCCACCAGAATGCCGACCTGTTTTACCTGAGCGGGATAGACCAGGAGCAGACCGTGCTGGTGCTTTTTCCGTCGAGCCCGCTTGAAAACTACCGTGAAATCCTTTTCCTGAGGGAAACAAACGATACCATTGCCGTTTGGGAAGGACAGAAATACACCCGCCCTGAGGCCACAGAAATATCAGGTATCCGGACTGTCATGTGGCTTGACCGTTATGAGGCGGTCATGCGGGAGCTGATGGTAGCCGCAGAACACATCTACCTGAATACAAATGAATATCCCAGATACAGCACCGACCTGAATTACAGGGATATACGGCTTGGAAAACGATTAATGGAGCAATTTCCTTTCCACAGCTACCACCGTTCGGCGCCGATCATGCGAACCCTCAGGACGGTCAAGCATCCTTTGGAAACCGGTCTGATCAGGCATGCCATCGGGATCACGGAAAAGGCATTTCGCAGGGTTCTGAAGTTTGTACGGCCAGGAGTTAAGGAATATGAAGCGGAGGCAGAGATCATTCATGAGTTTATCCGCAGCGGATGCAGCGGTCATGCATTTCCGCCCATCATCGCTTCGGGAGCTTCCGCCTGCGTGCTGCACTATGAGGAGAACCACGGTTCATGCGGGGAGGGTGAGTTGCTGCTGATGGACTTCGGAGCCGAATATGCGCATTACTGCAGCGACATGACGCGCACCATCCCGGTCGGCGGCCGTTTCACCACAAGGCAGAGAGAAGTATATGAAGCGGTGCTCAGGGTAATGAAACAAGCCGTCAGACTGTTTGTCCCCGGTAACACCATCGACCGCCTTCACCGTGAAGTATGCGGGATCATGGAACAGGAACTGCTGGGCCTCGGCCTGCTCAATGCAGCAGAAATCAGGCAGCAGGATCCTGAAAAACCATGCTACCTGAAGTATTTTCCCCATGGGACAACCCATTTTCTCGGGCTGGATGTGCATGATGTGGGAACCAAACAGCAGGCATTCGAAGCAGGAATGATCCTGACCTGTGAACCAGGCATTTACATCAGGGAGGAGGGAATAGGGATCCGGCTGGAAAACGATATACTGATTACTGAAGCGGGTCCGGTAGATCTGATGGAAGGCATTCCGCTCGAACCTGAAGACATTGAATCACTCATGAATAAATAACACCTTATGGTAACAGGCAGAAGAAAGCCCATGCTTCATTACACCGATGAAGGCAGCGGCCATGCACTGGTATTGCTTCATGGTTTCACCGAGCATTCGGGGATCTGGGACGAATATACCAGAAAACTCAGGGCGATATTCCGTGTTATCCGTATTGATCTGCCCGGGCACGGGTTGAGCCCATCCATGGGCCTTATTTACACCATGGAGATGATGGCTGATGAAGTCAGGGCGGTCCTTTCCGGCCTCAGGATCAGGAAATGTGTCATGATAGGGCATTCCATGGGCGGGTATGTCACCCTGAGCTTCGCAGCCAGGTATCCTGCCATGTTAAGGGGTTTCGGCCTGTTCCACAGCCAGGCTGAGGCTGATTCGGAGGAGGCAAGGGAGGGACGGGACAAGACCATCGGCATTATCCGGGCAAATCATTCCAACTGGCTGAACCAGTTCATTCCCGATCTTTTCGCCCCCCACAACAGGGAAAGGTACAAGTCTCAGATAGCGGCCCTACAGTCGGCTGCCGGAGCCATCAGGCCTTCCTGCCTGATCGCCTGTCTGGAAGGGATGAAGCGAAGGGCCTCCCGGCTTGAGGTACTCAGCGGGGCAAGGGTACCGGTGATGTTTATTGCAGGAAAGCTGGACGAACGCATCCCGGCCGGGAAAGTCATGGCACAGGCCTCCCTGGTGCAGCATGCCGAATTGCTCTTACTCAGCAACGTAGCCCACATGGGCTATCTGGAGGCTTCTGAAAGCTGTTATCTGTTTGTCAAAAATTTCGTAACGAACTGCTATCTGTTGTCTTCAGCCAGCCATTCAGCGTAAGAAGTGGCTGTTTCACGAAGCCTGGCTGAAACAAGGCGGACACCGGCCGGTAAACTGCTTATTATTCTCGCGGTAAAGTCGATCAGCAGGTTTTCGCTTGTAGGCTGGTACGGAAGCCATATCACCCGGCTGAAGGCATCCGCGGCAGTGGTGGGAATGCTGTCGCGGGCGGCTGCATGCAATACCAGGGCATGGTCGAACTGATCGATGATCTGATCCTTCACGATCTTTTTCAGGTCGCTGAAATCCATCACCATTCCGAGTTTTGGATCATGCTGATCCACTGATGGTTTCCCGGCAATGGTGATCCTTAATACATAAGAATGTCCGTGGATAAAACGGCAGGGTCCGTCGTGCCCCGACAGGGCGTGTGCCATTTCAAAGCCGAATTCCTTGGTAATCCGCACCGTATTCATGACGATCAGGCTCTTTCGAGTTCCACGGTGAAATGCCTCATAATGGGAGCCTCCCTCACAATCCGGAATCCTTTGCTGATCTGCTCCCTTCTTTCAAACACATTGGCCAGCGCGATGGCAGTATATTCCATATGATTGTTCGTATATACCCTTCTCGGGATGGCAAGCCTGAGAAATTCCAGCGCAGGGTAACGGTTCTGCCGGGTAACGGGATCGCGGTCGGCCAGCAACGTACCAATTTCCACACCCCTGACGCCGCCTTCAATGTATAACTCCACGGCAAGCGTCTGGGCTACATATTCTTCCCTGGGAACGTGCGGCAGGAAATGTCTGGCATCCACAAAAATGGCATGCCCGCCGAAAGGTTCCTGGCACTGAATTCCAAAATGTTTCAAACGCTCACCCAGGTATGCGACCTGACGGATGCGGGTATCCAGGTAATCATATTCAGTTCCTTCATACAAGCCCTGGGCAAGCGCGTTCATATCTCTTCCCGACATGCCTCCGTAAGTGATATACCCTTCAAACATGATGTTGAAGACGCTGGCATGCCGGAAAAGTTCATGACTCCTCATGGCGATGAATCCGCCCATGTTCACGATGGCGTCCTTCTTGCTCGACATGGTCATGGCATCCGCGTATGAGAACATTTCCCTGACAATCTGCCTGATTGGTCTGTCTGCATATCCGTCTTCCCTTTCCCTGATGAAATATGCATTTTCAGCAAAACGCGCGGCATCGAAAATGAGCGGGATACCGTACTTATCCGCAATGCTTTTCACTTCCCGGATGTTTTGCATGGACACGGGTTGTCCGCCTGAAGTATTGCAGGTAAGGGTGATGATGATAAAAGGGATCCTCTCGACAGGATTCAGTCTGAGGAAATCTTCCAGCTTTCCGGGATCAATATTCCCTTTGAAAGGATGGTAGCGCGCGGGCTCCAGGGCTTCGTCAATGGTACAGTCGACAGCCATGGCTTTTCTGAATTCGATATGACCTTTGGTGGTATCGAAATGCGCATTGCCCGGGATCATGTCGCCTTCCTTGATGAGCACCGAGAAAAGCACATTCTCGGCTGCCCTTCCCTGGTGGGTAGGGAGGAAATAGTCAAATCCCAGTATCTCTGAAATGGCCTGTTTCATTTTAAAGTAAGATGCGGCCCCGGCATAACTTTCATCCCCCATCATGAGGGCAGACCACTGCCGGTCGCTCATGGCTCCGGTGCCCGAATCGGTCAGAAGGTCAACAAACACTTTGTCGCTGCTCAGGTTAAACAGATTGTAAGAAGCTTCCTTCATCCAAAGCTCCCTTTCCTCCCTGCTGCTCCTTCCCAGCGGTTCCACCATTTTTATTTTATATGACTCAGCGAATGGTAATTTCATACTCTAGCTCAGGTTGATTAAATAATAATGAGAAAAATCAGAAAGGTACAAACAGGATTAAAAACGGTCCCTTTCTTTGATGTTCAGGAATACGTACCGGGGTGCCGGATAACAAGCTGCACCATCTTTCATGCTTGCCAGTTTCTGCAAATGTAAAAAAAGAATGATGATTTTCATACATTTACACTCAAATTTTGCATCCTATGCGTTTTTTGGGTTTATTATTTCTGCTATTGTCTGTTTTTCAGTCGTTTGCGTCATTCGATGATTGGTTTTTAAATAAGACGCTCCGGATTGATTTCATCCATGCGGGAGATGCAGGCAGTGAGTATTTCTTTCTCGATGAACTGATACAGGAACCGACCTGGGACAGGAAAAAGGAAAGGCTGATCAATCCGTTTGATTACGGGAATTACCGGATGATGGCATTCGACTCTGCGAGCGGGGAACTGATCTACCAGACTTCCTGGTCATCCTTGTTTTACGAATGGCAGACTACCGAAGAGGCAGCCGGCATTTACCGTTCATTTAACGAGACGGTCCTGATGCCCTTTCCACAGACTACCGTAAGGGTGCTTTTTTCTTCACGCAACCGGATGAACAAATGGGAAGATAAATGGGGAATCTTCATCAATCCCGCTGATATCATGATCTCCAAAGAAAATTCCTTTCAATGCAAGACCCGCCGGCTTGCCTATCATGGGGATCCGTCATACAAACTGGATGTGGTGATTATTGCCGAAGGCTATACGGCCGGTCAAATGCGTCATTTCAGGAGGGATGCGAAGCGATTCATGGGTTACATCCTGGGTTGTGAGCCGTTTTCACAGTACCGTGAAAGCATCAATTTCTGGATAGTGGAGGCCCACAGCAAGGAAAGCGGAACCGATATTCCCGGTCAGAATATCTGGCGGCAGACAGCGGTGAACAGCCACTTCTACACTTTTTTATCGGAGCGTTATCTTACTTCATACGACCACAAGACCATCAGGCACCTGGCATCCAATGCCCCCTACGATCAGATCCTGATCCTGGTGAACAGCAAAAAATACGGCGGCAGCGGCTTTTATAACTTCTATTCGATGTGCAGCGCCCACGACCCGCTGTCCAATTTCGTAGCAGTACATGAGTTCGGCCATGCCCTGGCCGGCCTAGGCGATGAATACTATTCTTCCGAAACCGCTTTCAACAACTTCTACTCCCTGGATGTGGAGCCATGGGAACCAAACCTGACCACGCTGAAAGCATTTCATAAAAAATGGAAAGACCTGGTGAAACCGGGTGTACCCATCCCGACTCCCAACGACGGCAATTATGAGAATGAAACCGGCGCTTTTGAAGGCGGCGGCTATGTGGCCAGGGGTATTTACAGACCAGCCGTCGACTGTTCCATGAAATCAACGCGCTATAATGCTTTCTGCCCGGTCTGCAAACGGGCGATCTCTGCCATGATAGAATATTATACCCGCTGATCCGGTTCCTCCAGACCTGAAAACTTCATTCAAACCAGTCCAGCGGAGGTTTAACATTATAAAGGTCTTTTTCACCGTTTTTAAGCAGAAATTTCTAATTTTGCAACGCTTTCGACTGTTTACAACTATTCATCACATGCATATATTTAATAATTTTCATCTATGCCAATTACAAGATTAAACCAGATGTTTGAGGCCCTGAAAGCCAAACCCAGGAAGAGACTCATCGCAGCTTATGCCAATGATTCGCATACCATTGAAGCCGTTTATGAGGCTGTAAAGCACGGTCTGATAGACGGGACGCTGGTGGGAGATACCGACACCATCCACAAAGTTTGCGGGGAGCATTCCATTGATGTGAATTTATTCAGGATCGTACATGAACCCCAGGAGGTGAAAGCCACGCAGCTTGCCGTAGCCCTGATCAACCAGGGGGAAGGTGAGATCCTGATGAAAGGGCTGGTAAGCACCGACCGTTATATGAGAGCCATACTCGACAAGGAAAAGGGACTGATGGATCCGGGCGCCATCCTGACCCATGTAACCGTGATCGAAAATCCTGCTTACCCCAAACTGATCGTCTGCGGGGATGTGGCCATTATTCCGGCACCCGACCTGAAGCAAAAGATCGCATTGTGCAATTTCTTGATACAGACTGCCCATGCCCTCGGTATTGAGCAGCCCAAAGTTGCGGTGATCGCGGCCACCGAACAGATGCTTGCCGGAATGCCCGCCTGCGTGGATGCAGCCATTCTCGCCAAGATGAACGACAGGGGCCAGATCAAGGGAGGGCTGGTAGATGGTCCGCTTGCAGTGGATGTGGCTGTGGACAGGGAATCAGTGGAAATCAAGAAACTGGTGAGTCCCGTGGCCGGAGATGCCGACTGTCTGCTTTTCCCGAACATTGAAGCAGGTAATGTATTCTACAAGACCTCCACCAAACTTGCCAATTCCGAGCTTGGTGCCCTTGTTTTCGGTGCAAGGGTCCCTGCCGTGCTGTCTTCACGCGGCGATTCCATGCTGACAAAATTGTATTCCATTGCGCTTGCTGCCCTGGTAAGCAAATAAACATCTTACACCGTCCATCATGAAAGGCGTAAGGATACTGGCCATCAACCCGGGTTCCACATCTACCAAGGTCGCTGTCTATAAGGACTATGACCCGGTATTTGTGAAGACCATCCGTCATCAGCCGAAAGACCTGGAAGGCTTTCAGCGGATCACCGACCAGTTCTCCTTCCGGAAAGACATCATCCTCAGGGAACTGGAAGAAGCAGCGATCGATCTGAAAAAGATCAGGGTCGTCATGGGCAGGGGCGGATTGCTGCGTCCGATAGAATCAGGCGTTTACGAGGTGAATGAAAAGATGAAGAACGATTTGATGAACAGCCCGCTCGGAGAGCATGCCAGCAACCTGGGCGGACTGATCGCCGATGACCTCGCAAAGTCACTTCCCGATGCCCGGGCTTATATCACCGATCCCATCGTGGTGGATGAACTGCACGACCTGGCCAGGGTCAGCGGACATCCTGTCTTTCAAAGGATTTCTATCTTCCACGCCCTCAATCAGAAAGCGGTTGCCCGGAATTATGCCGGCACGCTCAAACAGAAATATGAAGACCTCAACCTGATCGTGGTTCACCTGGGAGGAGGCATCACCATTGGCGCTCACCGGAAAGGGCGGGTGATCGATGTAAACCAGGGACTCGACGGGGAAGGTCCCCTGACTCCGGAACGCTCCGGCACCCTTCCCACCGGCGATCTTGTAAAGCTTTGCTATTCAGGACAGTATACCCTTCCGGAAGTAAAAAAAATGGTGAAGGGTGAAGGAGGCATGCTGGCTCATCTGGGTACCAACGACTGTGTGGAAGTGGAAAAAAGAATGATGGCCGGAGATGAAAAAGCCCGTTTGATCTTTGAAGCCATGGCTTACCAGGTAGCCAAGTGGATCGGATCCATGGCCACGGTCTTGAAGGGTGAAGTGCAGGCGATCCTGATCACGGGCGGTATTGCCCATTCCAGAGTGTTTACCGGCCTGATCACCGAAAGGGTGCAATGGATCGCTCCGGTACAGGTCTATCCGGGAGAGGATGAAATGTGGGCGCTGGCGATGAGCGGATTAAGAATACTGACCGGGGAAACCATTCCCAAAAACTACTGAGCATGTTTTCTTCTTACCGGATGGGGGCAATCACGCTGCCCAACAGGATTGTCATGGCGCCCCTGACCCGCAGAAGGGCAGGAGCCGGTTTTACGGCTACTCCCATGATGGCTGCCCATTACGCACTCCGGGCCAGTGCCGGCCTGATCATTGCCGAAGCCACCATGGTGCACAGAACATCGCTGGGTTACCCCGATTCACCCGGAATCTGGAATGAGGAGCAGATACAGGCCTGGAAGCTTGTTACCGATGCCGTTCACCGGGAAAACGGGCGGATTTTTCTCCAGATATGGCATGTGGGACGATACTCCCATCCGCTGATGCAGGAAAACGGAGCCCTTCCCGTTTCAGCTTCTGCGGTAGCCATAGAAGGCGTGATCAATACTCCTTCGGGTTACAAAACGCATGTAATCCCCAGGGCGCTGGAAACAGCCGAAATCCCGGAAGTGGTTGCCTGGTACGCAAGCGCTGCCGCCAATGCCATTCAGGCCGGCTTCGACGGGGTCGAACTGCACGGCGCCAACAGTTACCTGATCCACCAGTTTCTGGAAGACGGCGTAAACAGGAGAACAGATACATACGGAGGCAGTATCGGAAACCGCTCCCGTTTCCTGTTCGAGGTGGTGGAAGCCGTTGCCGCAGAGGCAGGAGCCTCCAGGACCGCCCTCAGGCTCAGCCCGAGTTACATCAAGAACAACATGTCCGACAGTGATCCGGTGAAACTGTATTCCTATGTAATCGACAGGCTGAATGATTACAAGCTTGCTTACCTGCACCTCACAGAGCCTGTCCTGCCCGTAGACCACCTGCCGCAATACCTGAAAAAAGTGGCACCGTATTACCGGAAAATATACAAAGGTACACTGATGAGTTGTGGCGGGTACACTTACGACACTGCCAGACAGACCCTGGAAGAAGGCATTGCCGACCTGATAGCCTTCGGAACCCTGTACATCGCCAATCCCGACCTGGTGGAACGTTTCCGCAGGGGAGCCCCCCTGAACACAGCCGACAAGGACACTTTCTATACCGGTGGTGAAAAGGGCTATATGGATTACCCCCTGTTGAATCAGCCGGTTTAAGCACGCTTTCACAAGGCTTAACTGACTTACAGGCAGTTATCTGCTCGAAAAAGCAAGCGCAAGCAGACTCACACGCACGTCTCCGGATTTTTCCAAAGCATGTACGCAGGCTTCGGCCGTGGCACCGGTAGTCACTACATCATCCACCAGCAAGAGGTGTTTCCCCCTGAAGCTTTCCACATCTTTCACATCAAAGAGGTTGTTCACATTTTCCCAGCGATTGTAGCGGGTTTTACGGGTTTGTGTTTCAGTGGCCCTGCACCTGTACAAGAGGTCGGGTACGGTCTCCCTTCCCATCGCCCTTCCCAGGCCACGGGCGATGGCTTCACTCTGGTTATAGCCGCGTTTTTTCAGCTTTGCCGGATGCAGGGGTACGGGTATAATCAGATCTATCCCGGCAAAGGCACCGGATTCGGCAATTTCCTTCCCGTACTTCTCCCCGAGGAATGCTCCCAGTTCCTCCTCACCCCTGTATTTCAGGTTATGGATCAGACGCTGCACCCTGTTGCCGCGCAGATAATAATAACAAGCTGCTGCCTCCTCGAGGCGGGCCCTTCCCCAGAAAACCCTGCTGACTGGATTTTCCGGATCACGATGAAAGTGGGTGCGGGGCAAGGCCAGCCAGCACAAATTGCAAACCATCACCTCATGCCTGTAAAGACTCCTTCCACAGGCCAGGCAAAGCTTCGGATAGACCAGTCCGGCCAAATCATTCAGATATTTCAACATCGTGCGCTTTTTATATATTTGTATGCATCCTGAGGGTCGAAATGGAAAAAAAAACGGAAGATTATTTATTGAATGTGGAAAATCTCCATGTGTCCTTTTTCACTAATCAAATGTGGATCAAGGCAGTGGACGGGATTTCTTTCTGTCTGAAAAGGGGGAAGGTAACAGGGGTAGTCGGAGAGTCCGGTTCGGGGAAATCGGTGACCGCCCTCACCCTGATGGGTTTGCTGCCTGAGTCCGGTGCAAGGACTGAAGCCGGCAGTATTCTGTTCAAACCCGGAGAAACAAATCTGGATATTCTGCATATGAAGCCGGAAGAAAAAAAGCATTACCGCGGCAGGCACATGTCCATGATTTTCCAGGAACCGATGACATCGCTGAATCCGGTGATGAGATGCGGCAAACAGGTGATGGAAGTGTTACAGCAGCACGAAGGGCTCAGTCCCAAGGCAGCAGCTGACAGGACGATCCGTCTTTTCGAAGAGGTCAGGCTGCCAAGGGTTCACGATATTTTCAAATCCTGGCCGCATCAGTTATCCGGAGGGCAGAAACAGCGGGTGATGATCGCCATGGCCATAGCCTGCCGGCCTGCCCTGCTGATCGCCGACGAGCCCACCACCGCCCTTGACGTGACGGTGCAGAAAGCAGTACTGGAGTTACTCAGAGAATTGCAACAGCAATATAATATGAGTGTGCTTTTCATCACCCATGACCTTGCCGTGGTCAGACATATTGCAGACGATATCCTTGTGATGTACCATGGAAAGATCGTGGAATCGGGCAGTTGCGACACCGTATTCAGGGAAGCTTCCCATCCATATACCAGGGGGCTGCTTGCCTGCAGGCCGGGAATGGGGATACGGCCCGGACGTTTGCCGGGTGTGGGAGATTTCACGGAGGGAACCGAAGCTTCTGCCCTTCCTCCTGAATCTGCAGAGGAGCGGCAGACACGGCTGGAGACCATATACCGGCAAGCTCCCCTGATGAAACTGGAAGACGTCAGTGTTTCATTTCCCCTGAAAAAAAACTGGCTGGGGCATACGCTTCAGACACTGCAGGCAGTGGACTCAGTCAGCATATCGGTATTTCCCGGGGAGACCCTCGGGCTGGTGGGTGAATCGGGATGCGGAAAGACCACCCTGGGAAGGGCCATGCTGGCATTGATCGCGCCGGGCGGAGGAAAAATCACGGCAGCCGGTCAGCAACTGGACAAGAGCGGGAAAAAACAACTGCGGTCTTTGAGGAAACAATTCCAGATCATCTTTCAGGACCCCTATTCATCGCTGAATCCCAGGATCAGCATCGGTGCATGCCTGACGGAGCCCCTGCTTGTTCACAAAGTGGTCAGGCATGCAAAGCAGGCCCGGGAAAGAGCCCATGAGCTGCTTGAAAAAGTCGGACTGACGCATGAGCACTATTACCGTTATCCCCATGAGTTTTCAGGGGGGCAGCGGCAGCGGATCTGCATCGCAAGGGCATTGTCGCTTCAACCCCGCTTCATCATCTGCGATGAATCCGTATCAGCCCTCGACATTTCGATCCAGGCACAAATCCTGAACCTTTTGAATGACCTGAAGGAAGCGTTCGGATTCACATATGTGTTCATTTCGCACGACCTGAGTGTGGTCAGGTATATGTCGGACAGGATCGTGGTGATGAAAGACGGCAGGATCGTGGAATCGGGTGATGCCGATCAGATCTGTGCAAATCCGGCTTCAGCCTACACCCGCAGCCTGGTGGAGGCCATTTTGTGAACGGGTCGTCAGAAAAAAAGGGGCGACCCTTTTCAGGACCGCCCCTGCTGCACTACCGGGCCATCAATCAGATGCTTTTTCTGGCCAGGTAAAAATCAACGAGTTCAATGCTCTTGTCGGCCATCCTGGCTTCCATCTCTTCGAGGGTCTTGGGCGGAGGTACGATCACCTTATCGCCGGGCTTCCAGTCGAGGGGCATGGCGACCTTAAACTTATCAGCCGTTTGTAAGGCTTTCAGGGCCCTGAGAATCTCATCCATATTCCTTCCCACATTCAGGGGATAATACATGATCAGCCTGATCTTTTTGGCCGGATCGATGAAAAAGACCGCCCTGACAGCAGCCGTTTCACTTTCATTGGGCTGCAACATGCCGTATGCCTTCGACACCTTCATGTCGAGGTCGGCAATGATGGGAAAATCAAAGTATACTCCGGTTTTTTCCTTCACGTTGCTGACCCATCCCAGGTGCGCGTGAATGCTGTCGATACTCAGCCCGATCAGTTCGGTGTTCAGCGCATCGAATTCCTTCCTGCGCACGGCAAAACCGCTCATCTCGGTCGTACAAACCGGGGTGAAATCGGCAGGGTGGCTGAATAAAACGATCCATTTGTCCTTTGCGAATTCAGAGAACTGAACCATTCCCTTGGTCGTCATTGCTTTAAAGTCAGGTGCCACATCACCGATGCGGGGCATGCTGATCATTGTTTCCTGTTCCATTGTAATTTTGTATTTAGGTGGTTAATAATTATTTACTGAGAAAAGCGGCATACATCCATACCAGTTTCTCCTGTTCCCTGATATAGTCGCTCATCAGGGCATTGGTCCCTTCGTCTCCGGCATCACCCGACAGCTCCAGCAGTTCACGCTGCCTGAGCAGCAGGATACGGAAACTCTCAAGCAGGTTTTCCACGGCCTTCCTTCCATCTGTGAGTCCGCTTACCTCTTTGATCTGCGAAACAGAAAGATAATCGGTAAAGGTATTGGCCGGCGTTTTTCCAAGGGTGAGAATACGTTCAGCGATGTCGTCAATTTTTACCACCAGATCATTGTAGAGTTCCTCAAACTTCAGATGCAGTTCGAAGAATTTCTCCCCTTTAATGTTCCAGTGGAACCCGCGGACATTGGTGTAAAACACCTGGTAGTTGGCCAGCAGTTCGTTCAGTCTGGCGGCGAGGGTCTCCGATTTTTTCTTATCGAGCCCGATAAGATTCATGTTTTTCATAACTCAAAATTTTTCAGATAAGACATGTATTTAATGCTGCAAAATTACATCCGGATTAATTATCTGTCAAACTGATATTTTTTATATTTGCATAGATAATGTCTATATCATGAATATTCAACAACTCGAGTACATCGTCGCGGTAGACAACCACCGTCATTTTGTCAATGCCGCAGAAGCCTGTCATGTAACCCAACCCACCCTGAGCATGATGATCCACAAGCTGGAGGATGAGCTTGAATGCAGGATTTTTGACAGGAGTGCCCAGCCGGTGGTGCCTACTGAGATTGGCCAGCGCTTGATTGCACAGGCCAGGCAGATATTGCTGGAAGTGGGAAAACTGAAAGATCTTGCACAGGAGGAAAGGGGCACTGTTAGCGGCTCCCTTACCCTGGGGATCATTCCCACCATTGCGCCTTACCTGCTTCCTTCGCTGATCCCGGACTTCATCAGACAGTATCCTCAGGTGCAGTTCCGGATCATGGAAATGATTACGGAGGAAGCCATAGAGGCGTTGATCAAGGCAAGGATCGACTGTGCCATCCTTGCTACACCGCTGCACAACACGCTGCTCAAGGAAAAGGTGCTGTATTATGAAAAGTTTTACGCATACGTATCTCCGGCTGAGACAGGTTACAAGCTTCCACAGATCATCCCGGCAAGGCTTGATCCCGACAGGATCTGGCTGCTGGAGGAGGGTCATTGTTTCCGTTCGCAGATTGTAAATTTCTGCGAGTTGACAAAGGACCGTTCCGCACAATTCACCTATGAGGCCGGGAGCATCGAAACACTGATCAGGCTGGTGGACCGGCACAGCGGTATGACCTTCATTCCGGAACTTTCGCTAATGACGCTGAGTGCGGCACAGAAAAAGAATGTGAAAAAGATACATGAACCTGTTCCGGTGCGGGAGATCAGCCTGGTGACCCGTTATGGTTTTGTCAAGCAGAAGCTGATCCGGGTTTTGGAAGAAAACTGCCTGAAAATCATTCCGCCGGCGATGGCCCGCCTGAATAAAAAGCAATATGCGGTAGAATTAATCTGATTCACAATACATTATTGCTGCTTTTCCGTTTTTCCCACAAGCGGGTCAAACCCGTAACCACGACAGTGATCACAACGAACCAGGGAAGGAAAGTCCAGGCCGGCTGACTTTTGTATACAAGTGTGGCCAGGTTGCCGATCAGCAGCCACTGAAAAACATACACTGAAGTCACATTCCTGCCAAGCCATCCCAGGTAAAGGTGCAATGGCCGGAGAAAGTTCAGCCGGTTCATTTTACTGATCAGCAGTGTATAGCAACAAAGAAACAGCAACGTCCATCCGAAGAACGGCAAGCCATGGTGGTAATATGAAGGCAGGTGATGGCTGATGCTGACTGCCCAGGGAAGGGTGATCAGGAGGGATAGGATCATCAGGAGCAGCAGGATGCTGAAGTATCTCCCGGAAGCCGCACCCAGGGAGTATTTTCTTTCAAGCATCCATGCCGCATAGCCTGTCAGGGGATAAGCCAGCCACGGAATGAGCGGAAAATAACTCCAGGGATAATTTCCTCCGAGATACGCTGCCAGGTACTGCAAAGGCCCGGAGGAATTGGCGAGCACCGGAAAGCGGTCGCCGAAAAAAGCGATGCCGGCTGCGAGCAGCAACCACAGCAACAGTCGATCCTTAAGCAGCGGTTTCAGTATTGCAATGAACAACAGGCTGAAACCGGCCAGAAAAAGGATGTCCACGCCGAACAGATACCTTAAGGGATCCAGCTGCAGCTCCCTGAAAAAATAACGAAACAATACATGCAGGTTCAGGCCCAGGTTCAGCAGCAGTCCCCACAGCAGCAGCTTCAGCCCCCTGAGGGCAAGGCCGGCAGCTTTCACGGCAGGTCTGGCAAGGAAGTATCCCATCACTGCCATAAAGACCGGGGCCGCCGGAGGGCCGCCGAGGAAAAGGCTGATCCTGCCCCAAAGGCTTTGATACACCGCTTCAGGCATAAAAAGCTCCATCAGGTGCACCTGTATCATCCACAAGACTGCCCATCCCTTCAACAGATCGGGTAAAATTTTTCTCATATTAAACCTTCGGCCTTAATTTTGCATCTAAAGTAATCATTCGTTCAAAACAAAAAACAATGGCAATATATATATATTTTTGAATTCCATTAAACAATATTCAGGTAACTACGTTAAATGTATAATAATAAACCAATATGAAGATCAAAAGCAACATTGCCATCAGCGATTCGGGCCTGCTTTTCAATCCCGGCAGCGGGGAGTCGTATTCGGTGAATCCGACCGGTGCCGAGATCATCCGGATGATCAGGGAAAACAAGACAGATCATGAGATTCGTGACTATTTTCTTGCACATTATCAGACAGACACCAGCACCTTTGAAAAGGACTTCCATGATTTCGTCCAATTGCTGAAGCAGCAGCTTATACTTGATCTCAGTGATGAAAGCACGACTTAACATTGCGGTCACGGGTCTGAACGCGATCGATTCACCCGGGCCGGGAGTTCCGGTTATTCGTTGCCTTCGTGAGGCAGCGTCTTTCGAATGCAGGATCACCGGTTTATCCTATGAAACGCTTGAACCGGGTATTTATATGCACGAGCTGGTTGACAAGACCTACCAGATACCTTATCCTTCAGCCGGGACGGAAGCCCTTTATGAGCGGCTTGCTTACATTCAATCCAGGGAACAGCTTGATTTGGTGATCCCGAATTTTGATGCGGAGCTGTTTTCTTTCATTCTCCTTGAGAAACGTTTGCTGGAGATGGGGATACACAGCTTTCTTCCGACGCGTGAGCAATTTGAAGCGCGGCATAAGTTCAACCTGGCAGACTTCGGGGAAACGCACGGTTTGCTTGTTCCTGAAAGCAAGACGCTCTTTCATGCGGGAGAACTGATTGAGGCAGAAGAGACCTTCGATTTTCCCTTCGTGGTGAAGGGGAAATTCTATGATGCGGGCATTGCGTACAACCGGGAGCAAGCCCTGACTTACTTTAACAAGATCAGCGGGAAGTGGGGTTTACCCATCATCATCCAGAAATATATCAAGGGAACGGAATTCAATGTGGCGGGCCTGGGTGACGGAAAAGGCAACAGGATAGCGGCCGTTCCCATGCGGAAACAATATATCACGGATAAAGGCAAGGCCTGGGGGGGGATCGTTGTGGAGGATGAGCGTCTGTTGGATCTGACCGACCGCTTCATCGGGGAAACGAAATGGCGGGGAGCCTTTGAACTGGAGCTGATGCAGGGTGAGGATCAGGAACTTTACATTATGGAGATCAATCCCCGTATTCCAGCCTGGATTTACCTGACGGCCGGGGTGGGGCAAAACATTCCGGAAGCACTGACCCGGCTTGCGATGGGGGAAAGCGTGAAACCTTTTCCGACTTATACGGGAGGCAAGATGTTTATCCGGTATTCCTGGGACATGATCGTGGATCATTCCGAGTTCCAGGAAATCTCGATCAGGGGTGAACTGTAAACGACATTAGCATCAATTATACACACATTTTCACATGAGTACATCAGATGGTATTGAAAAAAAGCGCTATGAGCGGCCGGTGATCAGGAAGCTGGAAGGAGGGGTTCCCGGGAAATTCGGGGCACGCGCAGCAATGACACCGCTTACCCACATCGACGGGCTAAGTGTAAGCGGACTTATCGAGCAATTTGGTTCGCCTCTTTTTGTCATATCAGAACGCAGTATACGGTCAACTTTCAGGAAAGCCCAGGCAGCATTCACCACGCGGTATCCGCGTGTTCAGTTCGCCTGGTCATATAAAACCAACTACCTGGATGCGGTCTGTAAGATTTACCACCAGGAAGGTTCCTGGGCTGAAGTGGTCAGCGGTTTTGAATATGAAAAGGCTTTGCGCAATGGTGTTCCCGGGAAAAAGATCATTTTCAACGGTCCGGACAAAACGATGGACGATCTGAGTCTGGCTATCCGGAATGACAGCCTCATCCACATTGATCATCTCGACGAGTTGTATATGCTGGGCGGGCTGGCCGAGAACCTTGGCATCAGGCCTAAAGTGGCCATCCGGGTGAATATGGACACGGGTGTTTACCCGATGTGGGACAGGTTCGGGTTCAATTACGAGAACGGGCAGGCCTGGGATGCGCTCAACAAGATCATGCGCAGCGGTAAGCTGGAACTGGTGGGTTTACACACCCACATCGGGACTTTCATGTTGTCACCTTCCGCCTATGCCATGGCTGCCTACAAACTGGCCGACCTGGCCATCGGGCTTCAGCAGCGGTATAACCATACTGTGAAATACATCGACATGGGCGGCGGTTTTGCCTCCAGGAACACCCTGAAAGGTTCCTATCTTCCGGGGCAGGATGTGAATCCCGGTTTCGATGATTTTGCGGAAGCCATCACCTCCACCTTGCTGAATGCCAGTTTTGTGAACAACGAACTTCCGCTGCTCATCCTGGAGACGGGCAGGGCTCTGGTGGATGAAGCCGGTTACCTGCTGGGAACGGTCATTGCCAACAAACGAACCTCACAGGGCAAAAGGACCACCATCATCGACATCGGGGTCAACCTGCTGTTCACCGCCTTCTGGTATGATCATAAGATCAGTCCGGCCCAGTCATTTACCGAGTACACGGAAGAAACAACCCTGTATGGTCCGCTCTGCATGAACATTGATGTGATCCGCGACAGTGCAAACCTGCCGCTGCTGAACAAAGGTGACCATCTGGTTATCCACCACACGGGAGCTTATAACCTCACACAGTGGATGCAGTTCATCACGCTGCGCCCCAAAGTTGTACTGATCGACCAGGAAGGGAAACCCCATGTGATCAGGGACAACGAGCATATGGAGACCCTCACCGGCCTGGAGCATACGCCAGCACACCTGACATCATTTGAGCTTTAAGCGGCATGCAATCGCTCCGGAACTTGTTCCCCCGCTTCGTCGACAGTACGCTGAACAGTTATTCCCTGGTCTTTTTCAGCAACAATAAGCTTTTTGCACTGATCCTGGTCATTGTCACCTTTTTCGACCTTGTGGCTGGTTTGAGCGGCCTGCTGGCTGTAATGGCGACCAACCTGGTGGCTTATCTGACAGGACTGAACACCAGGAATATCAGTGCGGGTAACTATGGGTTCAACAGCCTGCTCACCGGCCTGGGCCTGGGATTGTTTTACCAGCCGAACACCGAATTTTTTATCGTGCTGTTTTTCGCTTCACTCCTTACCCTGCTTGTTACCATTGCCCTGGAAGGCGTCATCGGGAAATACCATCTTCCGTACCTCAGTCTTCCCTTCCTGGCCGGTATCTGGATGGTACTGCTGTCGTCGCGGCAGTTCGAACACCTTTATCTTTCCGAAAGGGGCATTTTCAGCCTGAATGAAATGTACGCCCTGGGCGGAAGCAACATGGTTACTCTTTACGAATGGGTCAACAATATCGACCTGCATCCTTCCCTGGTGATCTACTTTCGTTCCCTTGGTGCGATCCTGTTCCAGTATCACCTGGTTCCCGGCCTGCTGATCGCCATCGGAATGCTGATCTATTCCAGGACGTCATTCTTATTGTCGCTGCTTGGTTTTTACGCTGCTTACGGATATTACGACCTGATAGGTGCGAATTTCAATGAACTCTCATACGGGTACATCGGGTTTAACTTCATCCTCACGGCCATTGCCATCGGGGGTTTCTTTCTGATCTCTTCATGGCATTCCCTGTTGTGGATCCCGCTGCTCACGCCCCTGATCTCGTTTATCATCACCAGTACGTCATCCGTCCTGGAAATATACCAGCTTTCCATTTTCAGCCTGCCTTTCAATATAATCGTGCTGTTGTTTCTGTACTTCCTGAAATACAGGGAACGATTCTTCAACAAGCCGCAGCTTGTCCTGCACCAATTATATTCACCGGAGAAGAACCTTTACACCCAGCGCAACAATAAAGACCGTTTTGCATACGACCATTATGTGCCCCTGAGTCTTCCATTTTTTGGTGAATGGGCAGTAAGCCAGGGTCACAGGGGGAAACACACGCACAAAGACCAATGGCAGCATGCCTGGGATTTCGAGATCAGGGATGAAAACAAATCCTATCACTCAGGCGACGGCAGCAGGAAAGAAGATTATTACTGTTTCGGGAAGCCTGTGGTGGCCGCTGCAGACGGCTGGATCACGGAAGCTACCGGCTATATCGACGATAATGAGGTGGGGGAGATGAATCTTGTCCAGAACTGGGGAAACACCGTCATTATCAGGCATGCCGAAAACCTGTACACCAAGATGTGCCACCTGAAGCAGGGCAGTGTCAAAGTGAATAAGGGAGATTATATCAGAAAGGGTGAACTGATCGGCGCATGCGGCAATTCAGGGCGGTCTCCCAGGCCCCACCTGCATTTCCAGGTACAGGCAACGCCTCATATCGGCTCTAAAACCCTCGATTATCCATTTTCCCATTATATAAGGCATCTATCAGGAACCAACCAGCTTGTTTCATGGAGCAGCCCTGCTGAGGATGAGATCATTTCCAACATTCAGGTGGATAAAACCCTTGAGAAGGCCTATCATTTCATACCCGGGCAACGTATCCGGTTTGAAGTGAACAATCCGCCTGCCATGGCGGGAAAAGCGTTTGAATGGGAAGTGATGACCGATCCTTACAACTACACCTATATTTATTGTGAGGCCAGCGGGAGCAGGGCATATTTCAGGAACCAGGGACCCATGCACTATTTCACCCATTTCGAAGGAAACAGGAAATCGTTGCTTTATGCTTTTTTCCTGGCTAATTATAAGATCATGAAGGGTTTTTACAAATCGATGGCGATCAGCGACCGCTTTCCGTCGGACCAGCTGGCATCCGGACCGCTACTCTGGCTTCAGGATTTTATCTCTCCCTTCTTTCTCTTCCTGAAATCGACCTATGAAATGGAATTCACCAAATCTGAAACAGATCTTGACGGCAGTACTTTGTTCCTGAACAGCGCTGTACGCCTGTCAGCCGGCAGCTACGTCATCCGTGAAATGCATTTCGGGATTGTGATTGCCGGCAACCGTTTTCAAGGGTTCAATATCAGGCAAAAGGACAAAAACATTGAAACCGGGGAAATCCAAACGAAAGAAATCAACGACTGATGAAGCTCCGGACTGATCATCGGAAATACCCTTTCCGGCAATGTTTCATTTTACGTTTGTGCATGATGCTGGCAGCCGTCCTGCTTGTAAGGGGCGGTGTCGCGGCTCAGCCCGGTTCAGCCCTCATTGAGGCCGATGTGGCCACCTACCGACAGTACATGACCGGGCAGTGGGATTCGCTGCTACTTACGGGAAACAAAGCACTGAAAGCCGGGATTGAATTCTATTACCTGCATTTAAGAATGGCCTATGCCTCTTACATCCTGGCCGATTACCGCACAGCTGCCTGGCATTACGGGAGGGCAGCACGTCTTCACCCACCCGACAGCATTACCAGAGAATACCTTTACTATTCCTGCCTGCTTGCCAACATGCTGCCCGAAAAACAAAAAGCTGCCGCCTCATTAAGCCCTTATGCCCGAAAAGTAAACAAGATCAGATCGCCCGATTACCTGTCACAGGCCACTTCCCAGGTCACATTCCTGTTATCGGAAAGTGAAGAAAAAGCCGGGAAAGTCAGCATCGCCGGAAAACCGGATATTTATGGTGAAGTAACAATATACGGCAACAGCCTGTATCTGCAGCAGGGATTCAGACATGAACCGGCTTCCCGGCTCTCGGTTTACCATCAGTATGGATTCCTGAGCCTTGAAATGGCCAAACGGATCCGGTATTTCCATATGCCTGACTCGGGTCATGCAGACACCACGGGACGATTCACCCTTAACCAGCACCAGTATTTTATTAATCCTGCGTTTTATGCCGGCAGGGGATGGACGCTGAGTCCCTCCTTTCACCTGATCGTGCTGGAGGGGAACAGCTTCACCTGGCATTATGCCTGGGACAGCATCCATTACTGGGCAAATCCCGGATGGGACACCATTCAGAGCATCCGTTACCTGTATTCCTATACTTTTCCACAACAATCACTCGCTCAAACGAACAAGGTTTTTGGTCTGGATATCTCCAAAAACCACAAAAAGTGGCAGTTCGGATTAAGCGGAACATACTCCGACCTTCTTTCGGAAAAGCAGTCGCAGTTAACAGGCCATGCGACATGGTTTCCTTCAGGCAATACCCGTACCTACCTGAATATCCGGGTGTCCCGGATTATCAGGGAGGTGGATCCAGGCAAAACGCTTGATTTTTCAGCGAGTGAATCCAGGTGGATCGCCGGCTGCTACGGGGGTAAACAGCTCAGCCGGAATACCTGGCTGGAAGCTCATTTTATCCTGGGCGATCAAAGCCTGTCGAATGAATATAACGGAGCCATTGTATACAACAGCCCGGAACCCACACGTTATAAAACCGGGCTCAGTACTTATACCATGCTTTCCGGGAAAATGCAATTATCTTTACACTACCGTTTCATTGCACGCAAGGGTACCTGCTGGTACTACTCCAATGAAGGCAGGATTAAAGATGCAAGCTATTATTATTCAACCCACAGTATTACAGGAGGTATTCAATGGAAAATTTAAAGAAAGGAATCAGCCACGCTGCCGTTTTAATGACAGTTACCCTGTTTTTAATTTCAGGTACACTCACGGCCCAGGATTACAAGCTGCTGCAACAGGCCTTTAAAGACAGTTACACTTATGAGAACAACGGAGAATACACCCGTGCGGCAGAGGTTATCAGAAAGCACTATGATGAATCTTCCTATGAGATCAATCTCAGGCTGGGCTGGGTATTGTACAAGGCCGGTCAGTTCACTGAGTCTTCCTCCTACTACCAGCGGGCCATCAACCTGAAGCCATATGCCATCGAAGCAAGGCTCGGGCTGACCTATCCCGCAACTTCGCTCGGTCAGAATGAACTGGTTAAAAATCAATATATTGAAATACTTAAAATTGCACCGGAATATACCCTGGTCAATTACAAACTCGGCCTGTTGTATTATCAGCGGGAAGATTACGCCAATGCACTGAAGTACTTTGAGAAAGTAGTCAATCTGTTTCCCTTTGACTACGATTCGGTACTGATGTTCGCCTGGACTCAGTTCAGGCTGGGGAAACTGCGTGAAGCCAAAGTACTCTTTAATAAGGTCTTGTTGATCAGTCCGAACGACAAATCTGCGCTGGAAGGCATCAGTCTGATCAAATAATTCTCAGGGTTTTTTGGAAACAGCACCGGCATACAGGCGTTGGCTTACGCGTGAGGTTAAGATCGGCAACCTGCTGATCGGGGGTCAGCAGCCTATCCGCATTCAATCCATGACGAATACGCCGACCATGGATACGAAGGCAAGCGTGAACCAGGCCGTACGACTTATTCACGCGGGCTGTGAATTTGTCCGTATTGCGGTACCGGGGATGCAGGAGGCAATAAACCTGAGTTCCATAAAAGAAGGGCTGGTCCACAGAGGTTATACTACTCCTTTGATCGCCGATGTTCATTTCAGCCCGGCCATTGCGGAGGAAGCGGCCCGCAGGGTTGAAAAAATCAGGATCAATCCGGGAAACTACTGTGAGGAAAGGCCAGGGCTTCACGCCGGATTCACTGACAAGACTTACGAAGAAGCCCGGGAACGGATACACGCAAGATTGCTTCCTTTGCTGGCGGTCTGCCGGCAATATGGTACGGCCATCCGGATCGGCATCAACCACGGCAGCCTGTCGGAACGTATCATGAATCGGTACGGTGACACCCCTCAGGGCATGGTGGAATCGGCCATGGAATACATCCGGATCATCGCCGGGGAAGGCTTTCATTCCCTGGTGATCTCGATGAAAGCAAGCAGCGTCAGGATCAGCACCCTTGCCACCCGGTCGCTGGTATTAAAAATGCAGGAAGAAGGCTTTAATTACCCCTTGCATCTGGGTATCACAGAAGCAGGGGATGAAGAAGACGGCAGGATTAAATCGGCCTGTGGCATCGGATCCCTGCTGGAAGAAGGTTTGGGAGACACTATCCGGGTATCGCTGACGGGTGAACCCGAAAGGGAGCTTCCCGTGGCCAGGATGATTGCCGCACCTTACAACCAAAGAAACGGACCTTACAGCAATGAATACAGCCTGCCATCATATATAGATCCGGGCGTTTACAGCAGAAGGTCCAGCCGCTGGACGGGCAGGATGGGATCAGGGCAGTCGCCCGCGGTAGTCACCACCTGCCTGGGTAAAGCCGGTTACCGGTGTTATTTCTTTCACCATACGGATTACAAACCTGACTACCTCTATGAACCTCCCGGCATCATGCGGTACGAACATCCCCCCGACACCCGGCTGGTAAGACACATCTACGATTACGATCTCAAGCACAAAGCCATTCACCCCCTTGTGGATGCCGTCTCCTTTACGAGCCTGGAATCTCTGGATTTACCCAATCCCTGGATTAACCTGGGCAGGACACAATGGCGGGAGGAAACAGCCAGGGTACTGGCCGGCAAAGCGGATACAGTCCTTGTGATCCACAAAATGCCAGATGATAATATTCACCAGATCAGGCAGTTCATTGGAATGCTACAGAAGCATGATTGCCGGCAGGCGCTGATCCTGCGCCTGTCTTACCCGGATTATGATATCGACCAGTTTCACATCCGTGCCGCCACGGAAGCCGCATTTCTGCTTAACGACGGTCTGCCGGACGCCCTCTGGCTTGAGTGGAAACCGGAAGCCAGTTGCAAACTGCCCACCATGGCAGCTTTTGACATCCTTCAGGCTACAGGAGACAGACTTAGCCGTACCGAATACATTGCCTGTCCTTCCTGCGGCCGGACACAATTCGACATTGAAAAGGTGCTGGCCACCATTAAAGAACGGACAGGGCATCTGAAAGGACTGAAGATCGCTGTGATGGGTTGTATCGTGAACGGTCCCGGCGAAATGGCCGACGCCCATTATGGTTATGTGGGCGCGGGAAAAGGAAAAGTGAACCTCTATAAGGGCAAAACACTGGAAAAGTCACGCATTGAAGCGCAGGAGGCGGTGGAAGAACTCATCAGCCTTATCAAAGCCAAAGGGGACTGGAAGGAAGCAGCAGGAGAAAGCGAAGAAGATTAAATCCGTCCTTATTGCACCAGCAGTTTCGCCTGACCGGTGAATCCGGCGCAAGTCAGGCTTATAAAATAACATCCCGGTTCAAGGGTGGATATATCCAGCCTGATCCTGTCTCCGGCAAGGTTTTCAAGCCTGCTTGTTTCCACCCCGTCGGTACGGTACACCCTCACCTCCGCCTGTTCCATCCATTGATGGGAATAAATGAAAACCTCTCCGGATGCCGGGTTGGGCTGGATTCTGAACTGCTTCCCTTCATGCCTGCCAGGCAGCCCTACTGTTGTTACTGCCACGCAGTTAGATGTATCGGAACAACCTTCATAAGTGACGATGACGGCATAGTTTCCGTTGGCAGTTGCCGTATAGGTCTGATTGACGGCTCCAAGGACAGGAGCGAAGGCATTGTCGCAGTCGACCCACTGGTACTGGGCATTGCTTTGCTGCGAGATCAGGGTTGTTCCCAGCAGGGAAACGGAAGTATTGACCGGGATCACATGCAGTGTAAGCTCCACCACAGAATCGCATCCGCCAGGCATCGGAAAGGTTTGAGTATACACACCGGACTGAGTAAGATTCTGCGAACCAAACACATACGTTTGACCGCTGCAAATGGTGTCTGCAATATAATGCACCGGAGTACTCACACCGTCCACGAAATTGGAAGTGGTGCCCGTAAGGGCAAAATTGTTCAGGATTCCGTTGAGGCTTCCTGTTGTCGGAAGCAGGTTTGTGATGCCGGTATTGTTCCCGTTTGCAACGCCCTGGTCGAACTTGTAATACAGCAACAATCCGGGTGAGGCCGGGTCGATGGCGCAATTATAGATTTCCCAGACTTCGTCCGGTGTCAGGGCAACATTCCACAGGCTGACCTCATCGATCTTTCCCTTATGATAAAAATGATATCCCTGAAAAATCATATCCCCGATGAAGAATGTTTGAGATGCACTGCTGATAGTGCCCGATGCCAGGACGTTTCCGACATCGATCCCGTTATGGTAAAGCCGCAGAAAATTCCCGTCATAGACCATGGCAAAATGGTGCCACTGATAAAGCTGCAATCCGGACATCACCACGTCCGAGACCATACCGCCGCTTTCCCTGAACCTTGCCTCCACGATATGATTCCCGTGCCTGATAATGTAAAAATCGGCATCGGTATTGTTCCTGAATCCACAAAATCCGTCATAATCAGGAAAAACGATGGTATCATTGTCGGGGTATACCCACAGGGTCATTGAAATGGAAGTGGACCCGGCAATCAAGGCAGAAGCGGAAGGTACGCTGACATAGTCATTAACATTGTCGAAATCCAGGGCATTTTGCTGTGCAAATCCGGGTAAACAACCGCATAACACCAAACCGGTGCAGGTTAAACATGTGAATATTTTAATGAATGTTTTCATATTGATTGATATTACTATGAAGATTTAATCCTGGTTACGGCAGCTAAAGTACTATTAATTTGATTGATAGTCGGTCCGGCCTGTGATAATTTTTACTGCCTGCGGGACGATGTCGAACACAAAGGGCGAATGTCCGAGCGATTCGCCGTCGGCTTCGAGAGAAATCGCGGGTGATGCGGTGACAAGCACCTTTTTCCCTCTGAATGTCAGCACCTGCGGCAATTTTATAAAAGAGCCGTCGTAGAGTCTGGGTGTATGCCGGATGACGGCCAGGCGGCTTATTTTGCGGATGACGGTGATATCGAGCAGGCCATCATCGGGAACCGCATCGGGCAGTTGTTTCATACCGGCCCCGTTGTACATGCAGATACCAACATTCATGCTGAAAAGTTTGAATTCATGTTCCCGCTCATCGATCATTACCCTTGCGTTTGCATAGCGGTATTTAAAAAGGCTGGTAAGCAAGTTGTAAATATACAAGAAAGCACCTCCCTTTCCCTTGTCTTTCATATCATTGGTGCGTGAAGCGACCATGGCATCGTAGCCCATTCCCGCCATGTTGATCAGATACCTTGTCTGGTCGGTATCATGGTGGCGGTAATTCACCCTGGCCACGTCATGTATGAAGATGTGTCCACCGGCCACGATCCTGACGGCATCCGGATAGCTGAAGGGGATAGCGTGGGTTCTGCACCAGTCATTTCCGCTTCCCACGGGGATCATGGCCAGGGTGCAATCAGCCGTTGGTATGATGTCCTGCATCATGATGCCGTTGAGGACTTCATTGAGGGTACCGTCGCCTCCAACCACCAGGAATTTCCGGAATCCGGCTGTCAGGGCATCCCTGGTGAGGGTCACGGCATGCATCCTTTCGATGGTAAAACGATGTTGATACGCTATCTGGTGCTTCTTCAGAAGCGATTCAATCACGGGCCAGTCGCGCTGTGCCTTTTTCAGACCGGCGTTCGGATTAACGATACACATCCAGGGCAGGGTGTTCTCAGGGGATGGAATCATAAGCCTGAGGAAGGTGTTGATTTACGGTCTGCATGCTGTTCCAGTTTTTCCCTGACCAATTCCGGCAGGATGTCGTGCATACAATGGCAGAAGCCGGAATGTCTGCAATCGTTGCAATGTTTATCGGTAAAAAGGTATGAAGCCTGTTTGCCGAGGGGAGCCCAGCGTCCGGGGTGCATGGGTTTGATGGGGGGATAGATGCCGATGGCCACTTTTCCCATGGCGGCGGCCAGGTGGAGGGGACCGGTACTCGCGGCCACCAGTCCGTCGGCGAGGCCGATAAAACTGATCAGCTCGTCGAGCATGAAGCGGCCAGTCAGGTCATACACATGACGGAGCGAAAAGATCCCGCTGCTTCTGATTTCGAGGCCTTCCTCCCTGCTTCCGGTCACGAAAATCGTGAAGCGTTCGGGAGGCAGCATGGCCGCCAGTTCCATAAAGCGGTCCATGCCCCATTCCCTTGCACTGCCTTTTGAAAGGGGATGAAGGATCAGGTTGAAGCGATCCGGCAACAACAGGGACTTCATTCTGGGATCGGCTTCTCTGATCCTGCTGAGCCCGAAAAGCTCCGCAAATTCCTGAAGTTCCGGAAATTTCCGGATCCCAAGGACCTTAAGGAGTCGAAGGTTAAGCTGTGCTTCATGGAGGACAGACCTTCGCCTTGAAAGCCGGATCAGCCTGTTGCAGGTATAGTAATGCCAGAGGCGGCCGGTACTGCCTGCACGCAGGGGAATTCCCGTCTTCATGGCGGCCACGGCGATGTCTTTCCTCGGAAAAACATGCAGTATTGCGTCAGCCTGCCAGGCTTTCAGCCATTCGGTCTGATGCATGAGGCCGCGTTTTTCAACCTCATCCCAGTCGAGGAAATCATCCACATGTTCGCAGGCAGCGACCACGGCCCTGGTATATTTCTTCCCAAGAAAAAGAACGCGGCTTCCGGGAAGCTGCTGTTTGATCATCGCTGCCACCGGCAGGGTGAGGACCACATCACCGATGCTGTCGGTCCGGCTGATCAGGATGGTTTTTCCTTTCATGGTGCAATGTGCTTCGATTGTCAGTTATTCACAAAGAATGAGAACAAAAAATCCTGCTGTTTCAACAGTCTGTCTCAGGATTTCTGATTGATGATGCGCTTCAATTCCTCTTTAGACGGCAAATATAATTGATACTTACTGGCGAATATCTGCCGCTTGTTTTCAGGTAAAGTCATTTCAACCACAGCGTCCTTTTTATCCTTGCAAATGACAATGCCAATGGTTTCTTTTTCATCCTCCGTTTTTTCTTTACGGTCAAAGTAGTTGACATACATTTGCATCTGCCCGAGGTCCTGATGTTTCAACCGGCCGATTTTTAGGTCAATAAGTACGAAGCATTTTAACAAACGGTTATATAATACAAGGTCAATGAAGAAATGTTCTTCTTCGAAGGTGATACGAACCTGACGGCCCACAAACAGAAAACCCTTTCCCATCTCGAGCAGAAAATGTTCCAGTTTATCAATGATAGCTTTTTCCAGATCAGTTTCTGAATAGGCTGTATCATCCTTTAAGCCAAGAAACTCCAATACCAGTGGATCTTTGATGGCATCTACCGGTGAAGAAATCTGAAGCCCCTTCCTTGAAAGCTCCCTGACTTGCTCACTGTCGCGGCTCAATACCAAACTTTCATACAGCGAACTGTTATACTGCCGTTCCAGCTCCCTGAAAGACCAGTTATACTCATACTTGACAGGTTTGCGAATGCAAAGCTGTTTAGTAGGAGTAATGCCGTACACCCCTGGGTCGTAATTTTCTCGCAAACTCATTCCGTGTCGGTATATTTTGCCGGGATTCAATTTCGTAAAAATCTCTTTCTGCTTCATTATCAATCCTGCATAACAGCAGGTAATGCGACCAGGAAAGCATGAATAATCCGGTCAATTTTGCAGACAGTGTCTGCAAAATGTCGGTTTCGCCACTGCCTGGTGATTTTGCAGACAGTGTCTGCAAAATATCACAACTCAGTCGGGACTGATACGTGAGGTAGAACTTCTTCATATTGGCCAGGTTGCGAGCCGAAAAACCCCTGCCAAACTGTAAGGTAAGTTCTTTTGCAAGATAATGTAATGTTTCTTCCGAATAAGCAGCCCGTTTTTTACCCTGTTGCTCATCCTCTATGATATACCTTCCGATCAGAAAATAAGTGAGGCACATGGTATTATCAATTTGGCGACTCACAGCTTTCCGGGCATAGCCTATCAATTCCCTTATCTTGGAGAGCACTGCTTTTTCACCTGATGCTATTCGTTTAATTTTCATATATTTATAATTCCGATTTCAAAGATCAGATGCCTGTCCCGCTTTATGCGGGAGAATATCCATGCTAATGATCATTTTCGATTGATGTCTGTGAAACATGGATATTTCTTTTGTTCTGACATCCGCAGGGTCTTACTGCAGGTCTTACCTGGCTCTGCCATCCAGCAGATTCAGGAGTCTGCTTATACCGACACGGAATGGGTTGAGGAATAGTTTACGATCCAGTGGTGTTAGGTATTTTCCTTTAAAACAGTTTTCGTTTGAACCATTTCAGGAATGATATAAAGGATGGTTTTTCCTTTCATGGTGCAATTTTCTCAGTTTCCGGTATTTTAAAAAGGCTGCCCTGGCAGAGAGGCTGCAGACACTGAAGCCGGCTGTGCCGTCGAGAAAGCCAAGGCGGAAGAAATAATCCCTGATGAAGCGGGCCGGACCGCTGAACCAGATTTTCAGGAGCCCGGCTTTCCTTCCCTTTTCAAAGAACTGGCGTGCAACCAGTCCTGAATAGTGTTCCACCTGCCTGAGATGGTCTTCCCTGCTCAGGAAAGAGTAGTGCAGCAGGTCGCCCTGCAGGAAACCGCTTGCCGTGCCTTCATCGATGAGCAGGTTTTCGTGCACCAGTTCGAGATCCCAGCGTGCGGACCGGCGGTCGAAAAGGCGGATCTTGGTATCGGGATACCATCCGCAATGCCTGATCCAATGGCCGCAGTAGTTTGTCAGGCGGTTCATGGCATAGGCTCTGTATGCCGGATTTTCCTTTACCCTGGCGATGGATTCACCAAGTTTCAGAGACAAGGCTTCATCCGCATCGAGAGAAAGGATCCAGTCGTTGGAAGCCAGGGAGTTACCGTAATTCTTCTGGGCACCGTAACCAGGCCAGGGATGCCTGACAAAACGGGCTCCTTTTTCCGTACAGATTTCACCCGTTTTATCGGTTGAAAAGGAATCCACCACAATGATCTCATCTGCAACCTCTTTGACTGAATCCAGGCAGCGGACGATATTCTTTTCCTCGTTAAAGGTAATGATGACGACGCTAAGCTTGATCATGGCTTGAAGGAACAAAGGTATTGAAGTTTGGGATGCCGGAGGTATTTTCAGACCTCCTTCTTCCGCCACCTTCCTGTTTTGAGGTAAAGCGCAGAGAGTGTTCCAAGGAGCACAAAATACACGTATTCGCTCGACCAGACCACTTCGATGGGTTGCTGCCAGACCAGGGCCACCAGGTAAACATAAAGCAGGTAAATCGCAATCGTAAGGGTTTCGATCAGCAGGGCCATGTTGGTATTGGCGGTACCCGACACGGCGCTGAAGATGATCTGTACCACAGAGAAAAGCAGCAGTGCGCCCGAGATCACGTACAGCGAAGGGAGGGTGCTTGCGATCAGCTGCGGATCCGAAGTATACACGGACAGGATCAGTTCCGGAAAACAGATTGAAAAAAGCACTACGGCAAAGATGAGCGTAAAACTCATTCCGGCGATCCGTTTTATGACGGGTATTACCAGGTGTTTTTGTCCGGCGCCTATCGACCGGCTGACCAGGGTATTGGCGGCGGAACTGAATGCCCAGATGGGAAGCATGAGCACCATATAGGCCGACCTGATGATATTGGATACGGCAAGGGGATGTTCGCCCATTTTTTCGATGATCATAAAAAACATGAACCATCCGGCCAGGGAGACAAAATACTGCATCATGATAAAGACCGAGATTTCCAGGGTTTTCTGAAGCAGGGCCCACTGGGGTGCTTTGAATCTGAATATCTGATATTTGTGCAGGTTGGTAGGGGTGAGTGAGATCAGGACAAAGAAAACAAACGCAACGGTCTCGGATATCACCGAAGCGATGGCAGCACCGGCAATCCCCATGGCGGGAAAGATCCAGTGTCCGAAAATCAGCAGGTAATCGAACAGGATGTTGACAACAGCCATCAGGGCGGCAGTCCAGCTGAGGTATTTGGTTCTGGCGATCCCGGTGTAATAGGCTCTGAAGAGCACTGCCGGGAAGGCGAAAAAGATGCCCCATATCCTGTAGCGCAGGTAGTCCTGTGTCGCCTGATAGACCTGCGGACTCTGGATCATGACCCGGAGGGCAAGGGGAGCCAGCAGTTTGATGGTAAAAAACAACACCACTGCCAGGGCAAGGAGGAAGAGGAGGCTGTGGTCGAAGATGCGGCCTATTTCACGGTAGTTTCTTTCACCCAGCCGACGGGCAATCAGAATCTGGCCGCCGATGGCAAAGCCGAATCCCAGCATGAAAAGCACGATATAAAACAGTCCGGCTATGGCACTGGCCCCGAGTTCCACTTCTCCGACCCTGCCCAGGAATGCCGTGTCTGTCACGTTGATCAGATTCTGGGCGAGCAGCGTCAGGATGATCGGCCAGGCGATCTTCCAGATCGACCGGTATGAAGGCAAATCTTTCAAGCCTTTGGTTTACTTCAGGGTAAAGGAGTCCCAGTCAAGACCCACATTGAACGTTTCGCGGAAATTCCGCAGTTCGTCAAAGGAAATTCGCACTGTAGCAATATGTTCTTCATGCGCGGGGCATGTGGCGGCAAGCTGTCCTTTGAAATCCACCAGGCAGGTATCGCCTGCGTAGCTGATTCCGGTTCCGTCCATGCCAATCCTGTTCACTCCCGCCACAAACGACAGATTTTCCAAAGCCCTGGCCCGCAGCAGGTTGGTCCAGACCTCTCTCCTGGGTTCAGGCCAGTTGGCCAGGTAAATCATCAGGTCGTATTCATACATTCCGTCTTTGTATGTGTTTTTCGACCAGACGGGAAAGCGGAGGTCATAACAGATAAAGGGTCTTATTTTCCAGCCCTGATGGTGAATGATAACCTTCTTTTTACCGGGCTGGAAACGAAGGTGTTCGTTGCCCATGCGGAAAAGATGTCTTTTGTCATAGCTGTCGAAACTGCCGTCGGGTCTCATCCAGATCAGGCGGTTGTAATAATAACCACTTTCCTTGATGATCATGGATCCAGCGATGACACACTGGAGCTCGGCGGCTTTTCTGCTGAGCCAGCGCATGCTTTGGGAGCCGGGCGTTTCGGCGACCTGTTCGGGCCTGACCACAAAAGCCGTGTTAAACATCTCAGGCAACAGGATCACATCCTGTTTTCCGGCCAGCGGATCGAGGCAGGCATCGAAGCGCAGCAGGTTCTGGGTAATGTCTTCCCACACCAGGTCAACCTGGACGAGTGAAATGGTCAGATCTTGCATAATATGTTGGCTGCTTTTTCAAGCGTTTCATCGCGTTTGGCAAAACAGAAGCGCAACACCCCGTGATCATCTTTTTTATTATAGAAAACTGATACCGGGATAGAGGCGATTTTATGCTTCCGGGTCAGGAAAGTGGCATATTCGGTATCTTTCATATCCGTAATCTGCCGGTAGGACAGCAACTGAAAATAGGTACCGTGCGAAGGGATCACTTCGAAGCGCGATCCGGTAAGCAGGGAAGTGAAATAGTCGCGCTTCTGCTGATAAAAACTGCCAAGCGACTGCCATGAATCCTTTTCGCGGAGATAATCCGCGATGGCATACTGAACAGGGGTATTGCAGGTAAAGACAATGAACTGGTGGGTTTTCCTGAATTCCGCCATCAGGTTTTCCGGGGCCAGGACAAAGCCCAGTTTCCAGCCGGTGGCATGGAAAGTTTTTCCGAATGAACCGACCACGAAGGCACGCCTGGCGAGTTGCGGGTAACGGGCAACGCTTTCATGCTGCAGATGATCAAAAATCAGGTGTTCATACACTTCATCGCTCAGGATCAGGATATCGGTGTTTTCGGTCAGGTGAATAAGCTGTTGCATGTCCTCAGGCCCGAGGACAGCCCCGGTAGGGTTTTGCGGCGAATTGATGATGATCATGCGGGTTCTTGCCGTGATCATTTTCCTGACTTCAGCCCAGTCGATATGGTAGTCGGGCAGCTTCAGGCCTGCATACTTCACGATGCCGTTGTTGAGCTTCACAACGGGAGCGTAAGAATCATAGGCAGGTTCGAACAGGATCACTTCGTCATCATCCCTGATAAAGGCTTCAATCACTGAGGACAGGGCCTGGGTTCCCCCGGCGGTGATGTTGATTTGCTGTTCGGGATCATAGGCAGCCCCGTACAAAAGCCGGACCTTTTCCGAAATGGCTTTGCGCAGGGGGAGGATACCCTGCATGGGCGCATACTGGTTATATCCCTTGTTCATGTATTTGTTCACAAGGGAGATCAGCTTCGGTGCCACGCTGAAATCAGGAAAACCCTGGGAAAGGTTGATGGCTTTATGCTGTAATGCCAGTTTCGTCATAATGGCGAAAATGGAAGTGCCGGTATGCGGCAGTTTGCTTTGAATATTACCGGGAAAAAGCTCCATCAGCACATTGTCTTATAAATCAGGAAATGCAAAGGTATGCTTTTTCCGGCATGTATTTTTTTCAGCAAATCGTCGTATCATTGCAAAAAATTAAACCTTAACCTATGAAGAAGTTTACCTTTATTTTAATCATCAGCCTGATGAGCCTTGGGTTGAAAGCTCAGGTTCCCATACCGGTAGGGTCGGTTTGTCCTGACTTCACGGTAACCGATTATCACGGTGTTACCCATAACCTTCACGCTTACTGTGCCCAGGGTAAATATGTACTTATCGACTTTTTTGCATACTGGTGTGGTCCCTGCCAGGCTACCGCCCCGAAAATCGATGAGTTCTACCACAAATACGGTTGCAACCAGGGGAATGTGATCGTTCTCGGCAATGAAGGAGACGGGACCAATGCCCAGCTGTTCACCTTCATCTTTGGTGCGGGCGGTGACACGGCCGACACTTATCCGCAATGGAGCGGACTGGAAGGAGGCGGAGATGCCATCGACAACCTGTACAATCCGGCTGCATATCCGACAATCATTCTGGTGGGGCCTGATACCAGGATGATCAACAACGACATCTGGCCCATTGCTACCATCGCAGCCATTGAAGCAGCCTTCCCTCAAGGCGTGCTGACACCGATGAACTGTTACACCAGCGTGACAGAAATTGAATCGGCCACTTCAGGCCGCATCTGGCCCAATCCTGCCGAAGAAAATGTTTTCGTGGAAGTGGACCTGAAAAAAACTTCAGATGTGAATCTTCAGGTCTTCGACATGACAGGGCGCAAGGTGGCAGAGAGGACTTACACGCTGGATGCGGGAAGCCGTCAGATACAACTGAGCATCGCCCACCTGCAGCCAGGTTCCTACGTAATGAAAACCTTCGTGAACGGGGAACTGCTGACAAGCGGGAAACTACAGGTTCAATAAGCGGCAACCTTAAGCCGAAACCTGCGTACAAAGCAGTGTTTCTGCGGAACTTACGGGAACATTCACAGAGCACCCGCAGGTTTACCCGCAGGAACACTGCTTTTTTATGTATGATATCCTGATCCGTTCAAATCCGGAGCTTGCCGCACTTCTGAAGGAAACAGAAGAAGTCTGCAGTTATCTCTGGTATAAAGGATGGGCAGAACGCAATGCCGGTAATATATCCGTCAGGCTTGACACACTGAGGATACCTGAAAATGATCCGGCAATTCCCTGTTTCAGTCTTCCCGTTTCATTTCCATCCTTGGCCGGCCAGTGTTTTTTCATCACCGGAACGGGCAGAAGAATGCGGGACATCCAAAAAGGCATTCAGTCGAACACCCTGATCATCAGGATACACGAAAGCGGACAATCCTGGTGTGCCCTGTCCCATTCCGCAGGCTCGCTCGGTGCTCTCAGGCCGAGTTCCGAGTTGATTTCGCATTTAATGATCCACCGGCATCTGATAACCAATCGTTCAGGTCTGAAGGCGGTGGTGCATACACATCCCAACGCCATCATTGCCTTAAGCCATATGCCGTTGTTTCGTGATCCTGAGCTTTTCAGGCGTGTGATCTGGAGCATGCAACCTGAGGCCGTGGTTTTTCTTCCGGAAGGGGCCGGCCTGGTTCCTTATGAACAAACAGGAGGGGAAGCCCTTGGAGGAGCGACTCTGAAAGCCCTGGAATCGCACCGGGTGGTCGTCTGGGAAAAACACGGCTGCCTTGCTGTGGCAGAAGATCCGGGCGCTGCATTCGACCTGATAGATTTGGTGGACAAGTCGGCCGATATTTATCTCAGGTGCAGATCAGCGGGTATTGAACCAGCCGGATTAAGCGATCAACAAATGAAATCCCTCCGGGAAAGTTTCCATAAAAACACCTCCTTATGAAGACCAGCCTTTACGTTTTATGTGTCATCCTGTTGTGCGGACTGATCAGTCCGGCACAGGCCCAGCAAGCTGAAAGGACGCTGATTGCCGTTGACAAAGCCTTCGACCGCATGGCTCAGGACATTGGCATTAAACCTGCATTCATGCATTATGCCTGCGACAGCCTGATCAAGATGAACCACAAGGCAAAAACCATCACCGGAAAACCAGCCCTGGAAGCCTGGCTGAATACCCTGGACCCCCAGTTGCCCCTGCGTTGGAAACCTGTAAAAGCCGAGATCAGCAAATCAGGTGACCTGGGATATACCTATGGCTGGTGGAGACTTCCCTCATCAGACACTACCTATTATGGGAACTACGTAACAATCTGGAAGAAACTGGATGACGGACAATGGAAGTTTGTGCTGGATGCAGGAACTTCGACTCCTAAACCCGAGGGGATCATTTTCGAATAGAAAGCACAGCCTTTTAATAATCCTGAAAGCCCTCCTTATTGATAGAAAAGAAGGTTCCGTGCTCATCAATGGTCATTTGTAACAGATTCATACAGGTGAGATTCACAAGAACTTTCTCTGCAACAAAGGGTGGTATCCCGGCCATATGAGAAAATGCAGCACTGTTGATGGATGGATGCAGCTCGAGGTGCTGAACCAGCCATTCCTCCACATGACTGTAACGGACCAGCGTAGCGGCCGCCTGTTTTTGCCTTTCCCAGACCTTCAGTACGATCTTTTCCACCAGAATATTCTGATCCTTCACACGGATATAGGCTTTCCACCGCTCATCCTCTTCCAGACAGAAATAGGGTTTTCTGTTACCTTCAGGAATAATCACTTCCACCACCATTTTTTTCCCGCTCTGCCATTTTCTCACCTCAAACTGTAACCTTGGTTTGCAGAATTTTGTCACAGCAATCTTGAGCATATAAATCTCCTCATCCGACCTGACACCAGCAATTCCGCCACCATCCTTCACACCGATCAGCAACCTTCCTCCCGTGGCGTTGGCAAAGGCAACCATGCTGCGGGCTATCTTCCGTGAATCCGAGATCTCTACCTTAAAATCCAGTTGCTGGTGTTCTCCTTCGAGAATGAGACGATGAAGGTAGGGGTTCATGGGGTGAAGGTTGGAAGAGAATGCGAATTTATATCTTTGCAAACTCCGCCGGAACAAAATCCCCATGGAAACAGAAAAAAATGAGCAATCCTCCATCAGTAACACCATCCCATATCTTATTTCTTATGAAAAAGCTGCTATTGATTCTTGTCCCCGTCCTGTTCGGACTGTCATCCTGTAATGAGTTTAAGTCCATGGACCAGGGAAAACAAGCCCGTTTTATCGGGAAAGAAAGTATTGAAAAAGCAAGTGATTCGCTGATAAAGCTTTATGGCGAATCTGCCCGGTTCCGGATTGAAAAAGGCGTGAACCAGGTTGCGGCGTTCTGGGTGAAAGAAGACGGCAGTGAGGAAGTATTCAGGGACTTTTGCATTCAACATTTTACGGGTACGGAAGGGGCACAGGACACTTTATTCATGACCTTGTCGCGGAACTTTGAAATCCTTTGGGGACATGGCAACAAGGTAAGTCTCAGCCTGAAAGAACCCCTGCACCTTGATGGCCCGCCCATCCGGCCGGTGGATGAAATTTTCGGGGCATATTCTCCGACCGCCCACCTGCAGGATGATTTCTTCAAAAACAAGATTGCTTTCATGGTGTTGCTAAACTTTCCCTATTACAACCTGAAAGAGAAAAATGAACTTGGAAAGACCTGGTCGCGGAAAGAATGGGCTTACGCCAGGATGGGAGATCTGTACACCTCCCGTGAACCGGCCGGGCTGATTCAAAAAGCGGCCGAAGCTTATTCAAATTCCGACAACTACATCAGTGAGTACAACATTTACATGGGCAAGCTCACCGACAGCCGGGGCAGGACTTTTTTCCCGGAAGACATGAAGCTTATTTCACACTGGGGGCTTCGGGATGAGTTGAAATCGCAGTATGCCGATAAAGCACAGGGTTTGGAAAAACAACAGCTGATTTATCAGGTGATGAAGCGTATCATTGACCAGAGCATTCCACAGGCAGTGATCAACAACAATCAGGTACAATGGGATCCGGTGACCAACAGCGTGCTTCCTGCCGGAACAGAAAACACGGCAGAACCCGACACCCGCTACCAGCAGTTGTTGAACAATTTCAAGGCCCTGAAAGCACTGGATCAGTATAATCCTTATTACAAGACCTATATGCAGCGGGCCTTTGATGCCGGCATGGAGATTTCGATGGAGGAGGTTGAATCCCTCTTCACCGGGCTCTGTTCCTCTCCCCAGGTACAAGAGGTGGCATCGCTGATTGCTGCGCGTCTCGGAAGGCCGCTTCAGCCCTTCGACATCTGGTACAACGGATTTAAGGCCAAGGGCAGCATGAACGAAGAAGAACTGAATGTGATCACCAGGCAGCGCTATCCAAACGCCGCGGCACTGCAGGCAGACATGCCGCGTATGCTGGAAATGCTGGGATTCACAAAAGAAAAAACTGCCGAAATCTCCTCCCGCATCGTGGTGGATGCCGCCCGGGGCTCGGGTCATGCCTGGGGGGCTTCCATGAAGTCGGATGTGGCTCACCTGCGCACAAGAATCGCAAAGGACGGCATGAACTATAAAGGATACAACATCGCCGTCCATGAATTCGGGCATAATGTGGAACAGACCATTACCCTGCAGGATATGGACTATTATATGCTGAACGGAGTCCCCACCACTGCCTTCACCGAAGCTGTGGCATTCTTATTCCAGAAGCGAGACCTTGAACTGTTGGGCATGAAGGATGAGAATCCCCTGAAAGAACACCTGCTGGCCCTCGACAATTTCTGGGCAAGCTATGAGATCATGGGTGTTTCGCTGGTGGATATCCGTGTATGGAAGTGGTTGTATGCCAATCCGAATGCCACCAAATCGCAGCTGAAAGAAGCCGTAACCGCCGCTGCAAAAGAGGTCTGGAACCAGTATTACGCTCCGGTCTTCGGAAGCAGGGACGAGCCGATTCTGGCCATTTACTCCCACATGATCGACAATCCGCTTTACCTTCCTGCATATCCCGTCGGTCATCTGATCGATTTCCAGATCGAAGGGCAGGTAAAGGGCAAGGTGCTTGCCGACGAACTGATGCGCATGTACACCAAGGGAAGGCTTACACCTGAAGTATGGATGCAGCAGGCAGTCGGCCAGCCGCTGTCCATCCAGCCTTTGCTGAATGCCACTGCCGAAGCCCTCAAAGTGGTAAAGGCAAACTAAAGGCACGTTTTGCTCAGGTGGTCAGATTCATGACCACCTTTTCAATGATCCGGGGGTAGTGGCTGTATTCCAGCTCGTGTATGCGCGTGGCCAGGGTATCTGGAGTATCTGATTCATACACAGGACATTTTGCCTGAAAAATCACCTGTCCTTCATCGTAGGACTCATTCACGAAATGGATGCTGATCCCGCTCTCCTTTTCACCCGCCGCAATGACAGCTTCGTGCACATGCCAGCCATACATACCTTTTCCGCCATATTTGGGCAGCAGGGCAGGGTGAATGTTGAGGATACGGCCGGGATATTCACGGATCAGGGTGGCAGGCAATAAAAGCAGGAATCCGGCAAGGACGATGAAGTCGATTTGATGGGAACTTAAAACCCCCTGAATGTAGCGGCCCTCCCTGAATGCTTCGCCGGTAATCACGACAGCCGGAATTTTCATGCGTTCTGCTCTTTCAAGCACGAAAGCATCTCTTTTATTACTGATTATTAATGAAACACGGATGTCAGCATGGGCATGAAAATACTCAGCAATATGCTGGGCATTGGTACCCGAGCCTGAAGCGAAAACAGCTATTTTCATCATAGAAGAGAAGGTTTACCAATAACCGGGGAATCACAGACACAAAAGTAACAAAATCAGGCTCCGGGAGTATATTCTATTATTAATCACACATTTAATTACCGGCAAAAGACCGTATTTGACTTTTTTTTGCAAAATGTTAATAAATGTTATTTCTTTGCAGCCCAAAACCAAAAAACCTTAATAACATGTCAGACATTGCCGCAAGAGTCAAAGCTATCATAGTTGATAAGCTTGGTGTAGATGAAAATGAGGTAACCCCTGAGGCCAGTTTCACCAACGACCTGGGAGCCGATTCACTGGACACCGTAGAGCTGATCATGGAATTCGAGAAGGAATTCAACATTGCCATTCCCGATGACCAGGCAGAAAAGATCGGCACTGTAGGAGATGCCATTTCCTACATTGAAAACAATACAAAATAAGTAATCCGGCATTATTGATGCAGTTAAAGCGTGTTGTTGTAACAGGCATGGGGGCACTGACCCCCGTCGGAAACAATCTTTCTGAATTCTGGGAAAACCTGCTCAGGGGAGTTAGCGGGGCATCTCCGATCACCCGCTTCGATGCCACCAGGTATAAATCACAATTTGCCTGCGATGTGAAAAATTTCGACCCGCTTGCGTTTTTCGACCGCAAGGAGGCGCGCAAATATGATTTATACGCCATTTACGGGATGGTTGCTGCCGATGAGGCTGTCAGGCATTCCGGCCTCAACCTGGAACAGATCGATCTGGATATGGCAGGCGTGATCTGGGCATCGGGCATCGGGGGACTTTCAACCTTTCATGAAGAGGTTGCCGCTTATGTGAAAGGTGACGGAACACCTCGTTTCAGTCCCTTTTTCATTCCTAAAATGATTGCGGACATCACTGCCGGTCACATCTCCATCCGCTATGGTTTCCGGGGTCCCAATTTTGCCACGGTATCTGCCTGTGCCTCCTCGGCCAATGCACTGGCCGACGCTTTCAACTACATCCGCCTGGGTAAGGCCAGTGTTTTTATTGCCGGTGGTTCAGAGGCGGCCCTGACAGAGGCCGGGATCGGTGGCTTCAACGCCCTGCATGCCATCTCCACGCGGAATGATGACCCAGCCACCGGCTCAAGACCCTTCGATAAAGATCGCGATGGGTTTGTGCTTGGTGAAGGTGGAGGAGCCCTGATATTTGAAGAACTTGAACACGCCTTAGCCAGGGGAGCCACCATCTACGCCGAAGTGGCGGGCGGAGGTCTCTCAGCCGATGCCTACCACATGACGGCACCCCATCCCGACGGACTGGGCGCCATCAAATCGATGCGCGATGCCATCCTCGATGCCGGTCTGAAACCGGAAGATATCGACCACATCAATACCCACGGTACTTCCACACCCCTGGGTGATATCGCAGAGGCAAGGGCTATCGTCAACCTCTTCGGAGATCATGCTTACACCATCAGCATCAACTCCACCAAATCCATGACAGGTCACCTGCTGGGCGCTGCCGGAGCCGTTGAAGCAATTGCCACCGTACTCGCCATTCATCAAAGCATGGTGCCTCCCACCATCAACCATTTTACCGACGATCCCGAAATCGACAACCGTCTCGACTTTACCTTCCACCAACCAAAAGCAAGGCCTATCAAAGCCGCTATCAGCAATACCTTTGGTTTCGGGGGGCACAACGTCTCCATCCTTTTTAAGAAGTTTTCTGGTAAATAATTGAAATTAAGGTTATTACGGGCTAATCTCACGGAGGATCACCAGGAAAAAAACCTGGTAGATTCCATTCGTAATTTATTTGGTTTCACCCCCGACAATTTTCACCTCTACAAACTGGCTTTCAGACACCGCTCGGCAGCCATTGAAGTCAATCCCACCGTCAGGATCAGCAATGAAAGACTTGAATACCTCGGCGATGCCATTCTCAGCGCCGTGGTAGCCGACTATCTGTTTAAAAAATTTCCCCTGAAGGATGAAGGTTTTCTTACGGAAATGCGTTCGAAAATGGTCAGCCGGGCCTACCTGAACAAACTGGCCATCAGGCTGGGTCTCGACCAGTTCATTGAATCCACCCAGGATGGATTTTCGTACAACAAATCCATGATGGGTGACGCTTTTGAAGCCTTTATCGGGGCAGTATATCTTGACAAAGGCTATAATTTCTCACGTAAACTCCTTATTGACAGGATCATCGCCCATCATTACGACCTCGACGAAATTGAACATACGGAGACCAACTACAAAAGCAAACTCCTCGAATGGTCGCAAAAGGAAAAATGCAGCCTGGAATTTGCGCTGCTCAGCGAAAGCGGGTCCAGCCATAAAAAACAATATGTGATTGAAATCAGAATAGACGGAAATCCTGTGGCCCGGGGTACGGATTTCTCCATCAAGGGAGCAGAACAACTGGCAGCGGAAAAGGCCTTTGATCAGCTGCAGCTTGACCCAAAGGAATAAGCTCAGGGCGTCATCACGCAGCGAACCGAGTATCCGCCGGCCCGTGGATAATGATATCGCTGAATGTCGGCGTGACTGGTATTCAAAATCAGGTAAAGACCCTTATTCCCGGTATAGGTATTTGACATCCAGAAAAATGCATACAGGTTCCGGTTATTGTAAAAGCCGGAACTGCTCCGGTATCCGGCAGGCAGGGCAGTAAAACCACTCTCGTTGGTGCCGCCTGTATTGGGCGCATTCCAATGAACCAATCCGCTCTCTTTCAATTTACCTCCGGCCACACTGCCTGTCCATGAAAAGGAATTACAGTTGACCGATGCATCGAGAAAGGTGGTCAGGGTACACCAATCGTTGTTGTCGGGTATATGCCAGCCTTCAGGACAAATCCCACGGGCACCCGGTGTCGTTACATATTGCATCATTTCGTTCCATTGATAGAGCCCTCCGTACACATCACAATTGGCAGGATTGTCGTTGTAACAGTACTTTTCTATCAGGCCATTGTCGGTTTGCTCCGAAGTGCTGTCTATCATGACACCCACATTCAGGTTTTCCTTCATCCAGCATTGTGTTCCGATCTGAATGCATGGATATGTCTGTCCGCCGTATTCCAGAAAACCGGGACAGGAGGCCGGTACAAACGATCCGTCAGGATCACCATAGCATAATCCACGTACTGCCACTTCGACCGTGTCGCCCGGCACTGCAGTGATGACCGGCGACTCAAATAGCCAATCACCGGCAGGAAAAGTCCCGGTTTGTTCTGCAAAACGCTTCAGTATAAGAAGGGCATCGGTGGTATTGACATACTGACTTCCGTTTACATCGGCAGCCGCCAGGTTTAAACCCGACAAGGCCTGTACACCTGTAAAATACTGAAGCACCGATAAAGCATCGCCGGCATTAAACCCACCGGCAGGGGCTGCCGTATTCAGGTTCAGCGTGAACAAGCCACCTGCAGGGGCACAAAAAAGGAAATGACCTTCCTCATCAGTCTGCACAGATTCCACAAGCTGTCCGTCAGCATCCATCAGACTGACCGTCACCTGGCTTAAAGGAGTGCCCGCCTGATTGAAATAGATGACCTGACCTGTAATGTATGCACAGGCCGGATAAGGAAGAACCGCACTTAGCTGAACCGGTATTACAAACAGGAATACCATGCCCGTCAGCCACTTAAAGGCTGAAAATCTTGATTTATTCATTCTATTTACTAAGATTTATTTAATATATGTTTCAACTTTATATTCATCGCCTTAAAACTACAGATTTCTTTTTAATTGAATATTAAGAAGGCAGCTTACTGATTTTGTAATGTACCTTTGTGTACCGGAAGAACACAGGAATGCGGTGTGTGTTTCCAGCGTCATCGGTATAAAGAATCTTAGAGAAAATCAGGGCAAATGGTCAAAAAGCATTACCTCGATCCTCCCGATGAACCGGATTATAAGATCCTGGGGATTGCCACAGCCATGAAGGATTACAGGCTGGCCTATTACCTGAACCGTGAACTGTACCTGGACTTAAAGCGCTCCGAAGATCTTGAGGTATCGGAAGAGGAAGCGGGAAGCGGCCTGACATTTTCCTTTTTCAAGGACGACAAGGGACCTGACGAAATCAGCTATTACCTGCTGACCAACAGGAACAGGCAGGGCGTTTTATTGCCTGATCTCCGTGAATCTGATTTTTTTCTGCTGATCCGGGGATTGCTGCCAGGGAGTGCCATCACAAGGATACTGAAAACCATCAGGCAAATTCCCAATGTATTAACTGCCTATTCGGTACAGGCGAAGCGGAATAAGAAAGTGACGGCACTGTTCAGTGAAGTGGAACTGCATATCATGCAGATAAATCAGCAGTTCAGGCTCAGACGGTAATCAGGCCATCAGGGCAAGCAGGTGATCGTAATCCTCTTCTGTCAAGGCCAGGTGCCTTCCCGTGGCCTTCGTTCTGCTCATATGCTCCCTGATCTGGATGTGCTGCTGAGCCGTCAGACCGATCTGAGAGAGGCGTACGGGGCTACCCAGCATGCTGAAAAAGCTTTCAAGCTGACGGATAAAGCTGTCCGGATCGTCGGTGCCGAAAAGATTTTTACCCAGCAGGACAATGCGCTCGCGTTGTCTTTCTTTCATCACCTTCAACCAGGCCGGATAAGCAATGGACAAAGTTGCCCCATGTGGCACATCGAAAAGGACAGAAAGCAGGTGTCCGATGGCATGTACGCCCCAATCGCCGGAAAGCCGTCCGTAGTTTGTAATCCCATTTAATGCGAGTGTGGCCGCAAGCATGATTCGCGCCCTCAAATCCACATTTGCGGGATCGTTCATCAATGCCGGCCCGTACTCCATGGCTTCCCTGATGATGGCCCATACAATCCGGTCCGACAGGGATGCATCGCCCTTCCCGAAGTAGGACTCCATTGCGTGGGAAATCAGGTCAACGATACCATAAGCAGTATAATCCGGCGGAACGCTCAGGGTAAAGGAAGGATCGAGGAAAGCATGACGGGGGTACATCAAAGGACTGCCGAAACCCAGCTTGTTTTTCGACCGGTTATTCTGAATGACGGCGAATTGATTCATTTCAGATCCGGTGGCTGCAAGGGTCAGCACGGCAACGAGCGGTATGGCCCGCTGCGGTTTTGCGCGTCCGGTGAAGAAATCCCAGGCCGAATGAAAGACAGGAATGGTAACAGCGATGGCTTTACCCGTATCAATGACACTTCCGCCACCGACTGCCAGAATCACATCCACGCTTTTAACCCTTCCCAGCTCCGCTGCCGCATCCACATCCTCAAGCAAGGGATTGGGTCTGATGCCACTGTATTCATACACCTGGGCCTTTATTTTGGTCAGCTGGGCCATGACCTGCTGATAAACACCCGAGCTTTTTACAGATCCCATGCCGTAAACCAGCAATACCCTCTGGCCGTAACCCTGGACGGTATTTCCCAAATCCTGAATTACATCTTGCCCGAAATGAAGTGCCGTAGGATTGTATGCCGTAAAGTTTTCCATTGTCGCTTGTTTATGCATACGAAACTACAAAAAAAATCATTCTGTGAGTACAGCCAGACAAAGGTTTTACGGACACAAGCCCTGATCATCCCCTGATTTCAGGACTTTCAGTCATTATTCTCTTCGGAAATCACGCCGCTACCCAAACACAGCTTCATTGCGGGATCATAGATTACGGCAAACTGCCCGGGAGCCACCCCGTGAATCCCTTGTTCGCTTTCCAGGCGGAGTAGGCCATTCTCTTTATAAATCCTTCCGGATGAAAAGGATGGCGTATGCCGGATCTTGAATGTCAATGCTGTTTTCCCAATGAATTCCTCACCGAAAGGGTTTTCTGTAATAAATTGAAAATCTTTAATATAGATTGACTTCCTGTACACAGCAAGCGGATCATAACCATGTGACACATAGAGGGTGTTCTCAGGGATATTTTTTCTTACAACGATCCAGGGACCCTGGCTGAGCCCGAGTCCCTTGCGCTGACCGATGGTATGAAACCAGTATCCTCTGTGTTTTCCGAGGATACGACCTGTTTCATGTTCTACGATGGGTCCTTCCTTTTCACCCACGTACCTCCGGATAAACTCCGCATAATTGATTTTTCCCAGGAAACAGATTCCCTGGCTGTCGGGCCGGCCGGCACTGGGCAGGCGGGCATCGGCCGCCATCTGCCTGACTTCCCGCTTCAGATAAGCAGCCAGCGGGAAATGCAGCCTGGCAAGCTGTTCGCTGCTGATACCTGCCAGAAAATAGGTTTGGTCCTTGTGGTTGTCGCGGCAGGTCTTCAGGAACAATCCCGGGTCGTCCCTTTCCACATCTGCATAATGTCCGGTGGCAATACGGTCGAACTCATGCCCGTATTTATCGTTGAAACTGCCAAACTTGATCAGTTTGTTGCACATGACATCCGGATTGGGCGTCAGGCCTTTTCTGACTGATTGTATCGTGTAATCGATCACCCTTTCCCAGTATTCTTCCTGAAGCGAAATCACATCAAACGGACAGGCATATTTACGGGCAAGAAAGGCTACAATCTCAATGTCTTCTTCCGACGGACAATGGACGAAACCCGGTTCATCCTCCATCCCTATCTTAATATAGAAGATATGGGGAGTGATCCCGCTTTCCTTCAGCAGGTGAACGCTCACCGAACTGTCGACACCGCCGCTGACAAGAGCTGCCACTTTCATGCTACAAAGGTACGGATAATGAAGGAATGAAAACCGCGTTCAGGGCAGGATTCCGCCCGATGAACCGTCGGTTGCCACACAGATTGAATTACTTATCCGGTATGGCAGTGGTACCGGATTTCTTTTCTTTGACTTTCCTTCCTTTGGAAAAAGTAACAGAATAACGCAATTTGCCCTTCTCGTCAAAGTATTTCCATTCGCCATCCTTGGCTTTGTTTTTGTAAAAACCAATGGCTGAGGGCTTTCCGTTGGGATAGAAGCTTACCCATTTCCCTTCCGGATGACCGTTGAGCAGGGTTTGTTCCTGGATTTTCACTCCGTCGGTATCAAAAAAAGTCCAGAATCCTTCTTTTCTGTCTTGGCGGTACATTCCGCTTTCCTGCATCAGTCCGGTATTATACCATTCTGTCCACTGTCCGTCCCTCAACCCATCGCGGTAAAACCCGACAGCCTGCCTGTTGCCGTTCATATACCAGAAACTGTATCTGCCATGGCGGATATCCATCTGGTATTCATTGTCGTATTTCATTTTACCGTTGGAATACCATCCCTGCCAGCGTCCGTTCATTTTTCCCTGGCTGAAAGTACCCTGGTCCCTGATTTTCCCGTCTTCATACCAACTGGTCCACAATCCTTCCTCGCGGTCGTTCACAAAAGCGCCTTTTCTTTGCACCACACCGCTTTCATAATAACTGACCCATTCCCCATCCCGTTTGTCATCCAGATAGCTGCCTTCCCGCCATTTTTCGCCGCCGGGATAATAATACACCCAATGCCCTTCCCGCTTCCCATTCCTGAAGTTTCCGCTACTCCCCTTCACTCCATTCTCGTGGTAAAACACCCAGATACTGTCCTGCAGGTCATTGAGCAGTTTCCCCTCCATTTCTTTATGACCGTTTTTCCTGTACCACAAGGCCATTCCGTTCAGGCTTCCGTTTTGATGGAAGCCAGTGAATTCCGGACTTCCGTCTTCAAAAAAGCTCTTCACAGGCCCTTCTCTGACCCCTCCCTTCCAGGAGGTGGTTTCTTTCACCTTCCCGTTTTCCCACCATTCTGTCCAGATTCCCTCCCTGGCAGACTGCACGACCTGTCCTTCCCGCTCCTTATTCCCGTTATTGTACCAGGATATCTGAAGCCCGTTCTCCATGTTGATCTCGCTCCAGGGCTTTCCGTCTTCGAACCAGTATTTCCAGAGGCCGGTTTTCTTCCCTGCCCTGTATTCTCCCAGGGCATAGCGTTGCCCGTTGGAATGCCAGGATTCCCACCTGCCTTCCATGAGGCTGTCGCGCATCAGACCTTCTGATTTTTTCTGACCGTTCGGCCAGGTTTCGGTCGAAAGCTCCTGGCCGTCAATAAAATGGGTCAGGAACAGAAAAAAAAGTATCAGCAAAGCGGTACAACGTGTCATTTGCTTCTTTCAGTTGTAAAGATAACCAGATTTTCAAGGGAGTCGCGCATCTCACCGGAAGGAAAAGTGCCGAGTATTTCCAGTGCCTTGTCGCGGTATTCCGCCATTTTCAGCCTTGCATAATCAATCCCGCCGCTGTGATTTACCTTTTCGATGATCTCCCTGACTTTTTCCGGATCATTGTGGTGTCTTCTGACCAGATGGATCAGGTGTCTTTTCTCCTGCGCGTTCACATTCCTTAACAGGTAAATCAGCGGCAGTGTCAGTTTCTTTTCCTTGATGTCTATCCCCCGCGGCTTACCGATTGCATGCCCGTCGCCATAGTCGAATAAATCATCCCGGATCTGGAAAGCAATTCCCACGTTTTCACCGAAATCATGCATTTTCCTGACCACTTCCGCAGTGGCCTTCACTGATTCAGCTCCGACCGCCGTACAGGAAGCGATGAGCGAAGCCGTCTTTTTTCTGATAATATCGAAGTACACTTCCTCCTTGATATCCAGAAATCGCGATTTTTCTATCTGAAGAAGTTCCCCTTCGCTCATCTGGCGGGTGGCTTCAGAAACGATTTTAAGCAGGCTGAAGTCATCATGGTCGAGTGCGATCAACAATCCTTTCGATAAAAGATAATCCCCGATCAGAACCGATATCTTATTCTTCCAAAGCGCATTCAGTGAAAAGTACCCCCTCCTTTCGTTGCTGTCGTCCACCACGTCATCATGGATCAGGGTGGCAGTATGCAGCATCTCTATCATCATGGCACCCCGGTAAGTGGGGTCTTTGATCTCGCCGCAAATACCGGCAGAAAGAAACACAAACAAAGGTCTGATCTGCTTTCCTTTACGTTTAACCACAAATCGCATGATCAGGTCGAGCAGGGATACCTTGCTCTGCAATGCCTGCCTGAACCCCGATTCAAATGCAATGATGTGGTCTCTGACCGGAGCCTGGATACTTTCGAGGGAGTTGGCCATGCAGACTATTGTTTCAGCTTATCAACAATTTTCCTGTCATAGAGTTTGCCCACGGGATATATGTCCTTACGGTCATCCCACCAGGGAGAACGGGCGTAGAACCAGTTCAGTATATTTCTGGGACTTTTGGCGAAGCCGGCATCTGTTTCTTTCTTTTTCTGGAATTCGGCAAGCAAGGCCGGATCCCGGGCGGCCATTTCCCTGGCAAGCTTCTCCATCACATAGCTTTCGGCATATTCCTTCTGTTCAAAAACAGCATTGAAATAACCCCAATAAACCAGAGAGGAGGGAGAGCCGGGCTCCAGCAGTGCCGCTATGAGTCTGGCAGCACGCTGCCGTGTTTCAACCACCACCGTGCCGGCCGGATAGGTGCATTCTTCCGTCAATGTGTCACATTGAAAGGTAACAGTCATCCGGCCTTCAAAAGGTGTATTTCTGAATTGAACATCTTTGAACCTGCAGGTGGCCGACTTTATCCTGCTTTCCTGTCTGAGGGTGAATGTCCTGATGCCATGTTGCCTGAGGATACGGGTCGCCTCAGTCCATTCGGGCGGAATCAGGTAAGCTTCGGGCAAAATAACGCTTGATGCGGGTTTCAGCTTATTGAACAAAGGGATTTGCATCACTGCCGGCTGATCCGTATACCTGAACCAGTCTCCGCCGGAAAGTTCAGACTTTTCGACCGTATAGTCAAAGCCGAGGAAATCAATCATGGTGCTGTCGGTTTCCGACAGATCGTAACGAACAACAAATGATTTCCCGCTGAGATCAGCCATACAAATCTCATCTGCTTTTCTTACAAGATCAGTCAGTTTCCTGTAATCAGCGTTTACCAGTTCAATGCTGTGCTTCAACATTTCATAGGTAGCGCTGACCCTGGTTTTGTAGTCTTTCAGCATATGAGTCTCAATCAGCAGTCCGGGCCGGTTCTGCACCGCCAGATAACCTGTGGAGAACATGGCCGGGGAAGCCCAGGTCTGAAGTCCGCTGCGTGGATCATGCCAGTCGCGGAAGGCCACATAGGGTATCACCGGATAACCGGAAGCAAGCATCCTGCTTTCCAGGGCAGGCAGAAATTCACCGGATTGCCAGGAAGTAAGCCCCTGATCCATATTCCCCCCGGTTTCCATGCTGTAAGTCACCACATATTGATAATCTGCCCCGTTGGTAACATGACAATCGATAAAAAAATCGGGCAGCCACTCATTGAACAACTGCAACCAGAAACGGATTTCAGGGGATTCGGCTTTAACATAGTCTCGGTTGAGGTTCAGGTTCTGGGCATTGGTTCTCCAGCCCATTTCGGCCGGTCCGTTCTGATTGATGCGGTTAAAGGGGCCGAAACGTTCATGTCCGTCCACATTGAGTATCGGCAGGAATAAGATGGTAACATTATCCAGCAGGCTTTCCAGCTGCCTGGTGACAGCCATATCGCGGACAAGCATCAGGCCGGCGTCTTTGCCATCGGGTTCACCGGGGTGGATACAGGCCTGGATGAGCACCACCGCGTTCCGGCTTTGATGCACCGCGGCCGGGTCGAAGCGGCCTTGTTTATCGACGATCAGCAGCGGGATTTCCCTTCCCTGAGGGCTGGTACCGATGCTGGTATAATGTATCCATGATGAAGCCTGCGAAAGTTGTTTGCAATAGCGGATGGTTTTATCATGACGCGGCGTTTCCCTGAAACCTGATTTTTCGTAATGGGTTTCCAGCGCCGTGATCTGTGCTGGCAGCAGCAGGCGACAGCCTAACAACATCCATGAAAAGAATAAACTGCAAAGTGTTCTGGTTAGCATAACAATGGCAGGTACCTGGATTATTGCTGGTCTCCGAAACAGATATCCATATTTCTGGCCTTTCTGATCAGGGGATGATCTGTGGGAACGGTCTTCAGTTTTTCTCCGATTTCTTTCAGGGGAACACTGGTGATCGCATTTCCCTTTGTGGCAACCATCACGCCAAATTTTTCCTGGGCGATCATTTCAACGGCCGTAGCCCCATAACGGGTTGCCAGAATCCTGTCCATGGGAGAGGGGCTGCCACCCCGCTGGATATAGCCCAGGATGGTTTCCCGGGTTTCAAGCCCGGTTTTTTCTTTTATCACCTGCCCGATATACTGGGCAGCCGGTTGTTTTTCAGGCCTGCTGATGCCTTCGGCCACAACGACAATGGAATATGGTTTTTTCAGGCGGGCCCGGTTTTCAAGGTAATCGGCGATGATTGCCTCACTGTAGTCAATTTCCGGAAGCAGGATCAGATCGCCTCCTCCGGCAATGCCGCTGTAAAGCGCCAGCCAACCCGCATGATGTCCCATCACCTCGATCACCATGATACGTTTATGAGAGTTGGCCGTGCTGTGAAGCCGGTCGATGCTTTCTGTGGCGATCCACAGGGCTGAATCAAAGCCGAAAGTGATATCGGTACCCCAGACATCGTTGTCAATGGTTTTGGGGAGGCCCACCACATTCAGCCCTTCTTCAGCAAGCAGGCTTGCCGTCCGCTGTGTTCCGTTGCCTCCAATGCACACCAGGGCATGCAAACCAAGTTCATCGTAATGTTTTTTAATCAGTTTGGGTTTGTCGATCCTGGGCCCGGGACCATCCTTTTTCTTGAAGGGTTTCTCCCTTGAGGTGCCCAGTATGGTTCCGCCGTGGGTGAGTATCCCCGACAAATCATCTTCTCCGAGAGGGAAATACTCCTTGTTAATCAATCCTAAGAATCCGGAGGATATCCCGATCACTTCCATCCCATACTCCAGTATGGCGGTTTTTCCTACCCCGCGGATGGCTGCATTGATTCCGGGACAATCCCCCCCTGCCGTCAGGATACCGATGCGCATCCCTTTTGTCTTCTGGCTCATGGGATTGGTATTGTGTTATTTACGTCTGACTTCCACCTGTTCGTATCCTTCGATGATGTCACCTGTTTTCACATCATTGAAGTTGTCGATGTTCAATCCGCATTCAAAACCGGCCGACACTTCCTTCACATCATCCTTGAAACGTTTGAGTGATCCCAGCGAACCGGTATACACCACAATCCCGTCCCTGATGACCCGCACCGGTGTATTCCTGCTGATCTTCCCGTCGAGAACCCTGCATCCGGCAACCGTTCCGACTTTGGAAATCTTAAACACCTCTAGTACTTCCACATTACAGGTAATCTTTTCTTCAAATTCAGGGGTCAGCATGCCCTCGATGGCAGACTGGATTTCGTTGATGGCGGTATAAATAATGGAATAAGTCCTGATATCAATTTGTTCTTTTTCAGCGAGTTTACGTGCATTCAGGGAAGGTCTCACCTGGAATGCCACGATGATGGCATTGCTGGCTGAAGCGAGCAGTACGTCGGATTCAGTAACCTGCCCAACCGACTTATGGATCACATTGACAAGGACTTGTTTTGTCGAAAGCTTCAGTAAGGCATCAGAAAGGGCTTCCACCGACCCGTCAACATCTCCTTTCACGATGATATTCAGTTCCTTAAAGTCTCCGATAGCAATACGCCTGCCGATTTCATCGAGGGTGATATGCTTTTGAGTGCGGATACCCTGTTCCCGCTGCAACTGCAAGCGTTTGGCAGCAATGGATTTTGCTTCCTTCTCATCTTCCATCACATGGAAGGCATCACCGGCCTGAGGTGCCCCGGTCAGACCAAGCAACAGCACGGGAGTACTGGGACCGGCGACCTTCACTGCCTGGTTCCTTTCATTATACATGGCTTTGACCCTTCCATGGATGGTTCCTGCAAGAATGACGTCACCCACCCTGAGGCTTCCATTCTGCACCAGGACTTTGGCTATGTACCCGCGTCCTTTGTCGAGAGAGGATTCGATAATGGTACCAAGGGCTTTGCGATTCGGATTGGCTTTCAGGTCAAGCAATTCTGCCTCAAGCAGCACCTTTTCAAGCAGGGATTCTATGTTGAGCCCTGCCTTGGCTGAAATTTCCTGGCTCTGGTATTTTCCACCCCAATCCTCCACCAACAGGTTGAGGTTGGCCAGCTGTTCCTTGATCTTTTCCGGATTGGCTCCGGGTTTGTCTATTTTATTAATTGCGAAGACCATAGGGACACCGGCGGCCTGGGCATGGTTGATGGCTTCCACGGTTTGGGGCATCACGGAATCATCTGCCGCAATGATGATGATGGACACATCCGTGACTTTGGCACCCCTGGCACGCATGGCCGTAAAGGCTTCGTGACCCGGGGTATCCAGAAAGGTGATTTTGCGGTTGCCATCAAGCAGGACTTCATAGGCCCCGATATGCTGGGTGATTCCTCCAGCTTCCCCTGCAACAACGTTGGTTTTCCTGATATAGTCAAGCAAGAGGGTTTTCCCGTGATCCACATGTCCCATGACCGTAACGATCGGTGGCCTGGGCAGGAGATCTCCCTCCTCATCGTGTGTATCAATTTCACCGATGGCCTCCTGAACTTCAACACCCACAAACTCAACCTTATATCCGAACTCATCTGCAACCAGCACAATGGTTTCCGCATCCAGGCGCTGGTTAATCGAAACCATCAGCCCCAGCTGCATACAGGTGGAGATTACCTGGGTAACCGCCACGTTCATCATGATGGCGAGTTCATTAGCCGTCACGAATTCAGTACACTTGATATTTTTCTTTTCCTCTTCCTGCCGGGCCTGTTCTTCCATCATGTGCTGGCTGACCAGTTCCCTTTTCTGACGGCGGTATTTGGAAGCCTTGGATTTCCCGGTACCGCTCAGACGTGCCAGGGTTTCCCGTATCTGTTTCTGTACTTCCTCGTCGCTGAGCTCGGCTTTGGGTACATCGCGTACACCCCGCTTCTGGCCTGGGCCCTTCCTGATCTTTCCGTCCCTGGAATCCGTTTTCTCCTGTTCAAGCGGGATGATCTGCTTCTTGATCCGTTTCCGCTTTTTCTTCTTGGCTTTCAGCTTATCATCAGAGGACGATGCCACCGGCTTTTTCTCCACCGGGAGCTCAATCTTGCCGAGGATCACAGGACCTTCGAGTTTGGGTGTACGGGTTCTGATGAAGTTCGGATCTTCCCTGGGAGGCGTTTCCGGCTCCGGCTTCACTTCCGGGGCAGGGATATCCTTTTGTTCCGGTTCTTCAACTGCCGGTGTCAGGGCAGCTTCCTGCATCACTTCAGGATGTTTCACCTCAGCATCCGCTTCAACGGCAGGTTTTTCTTCACCCACCGGAGTACTTTCCTCTTCCTTTACTTCGGCCTTTTTCTTTTTGCCTTTGGTCTTTTTCGGATACAAGGACTCAAGATCGATCTTCCCGAGAATCTTTACTTTGGATTCTTCCCGGACTGCATCATCTGTACTTGCAGGCTCAGGCGCTGCGGCCGGTACAGGCACGGGTTCAGTCTCTGCGGAAGGAACAGCAGGTGTTTCCGCAGCAGGCTTTTGCGGCTTCTCTTCCTTCGCTTCCGGGGCTGGTTCAACCGGCTTTTTCGGAGCCTTGATTTCCTTCCTGGTCTTTTCCGTTTTCGGCCGCTCCAGATCGAGATGGGTTTTCTTGATAAACAGTTCTTCAGGCTCTTCTTCGGGCTCTGCTTCCCTCCTGGTTAAAACCTTGTCATCAATGGAAATGCTTTCCCGGGGATAGGCATCCAGTCCGATCTTCTGCGCTTCCTCCTTAACCTTGATATCTGACTGGAAGGCCTTGGTCAAAATGGCAAAAGCTTCCTGAGACAGTTTGGTGTTGGGATTCGAATCAACCGTAATTCCTTTTTTATGCAGGAAATCTACGATGTGCTGAATCCCGACATTCAACTCCTTGGCAGCCTTGCTTAACCTGATGCCCTTAACAGTATCTTCCATATTTTTCAACCGCTTCTGACCGCTGAACAGCCACGAAGGCTCAAAATTACGACTATTTTTATTTATTCAAACTCTGCTTTCAATATGCGGATCACTTCCTTCACCGTTTCTTCCTCAAGATCCGTCCTTCTTACCAATTCGTCAATATCAAGGGCAAGCACGCTTTTGGCAGTGTCGCACCCGATGTTTTTAAATTCCTCGATGATCCATTCATCAATTTCGTCGGTGAATTCGTCCAGATCCACATCTTCACTGTCAATATCCGTATCCCTGTATACATCAATCTCAAAACCGGTAAGCTTACCGGCCAGTTTGATATTGTAACCTCCCTTCCCGATGGCAAGGGATACCTGGTCGGGTTTCATAAACACTTCCGCCCTTTTATTTTCATCATCGAGGGTGATGGATGTGATTTTGGCGGGACTCAGCGCCCGCTGGATGAAAAGCGAAGCATTGGTCGTGTAATTGATCACGTCGATATTCTCGTTTTTTAACTCCCTGACAATGCCGTGTATCCTTGATCCCTTCATTCCAACGCATGCTCCTACCGGATCAATTCTGTCGTCATAGGATTCCACTGCAATTTTTGCACGTTCACCCGGTTCCCTGACAATCCGGCGGATGGTGATCAGCCCGTCGTACACTTCAGGAACTTCCTGTTCAAACAGCCTTTCCAGGAAAACTTCCGATGTCCGGGAAAGAATAACCCTCGGATTGTTGTTATCCATTTCGACCTTTGAAACCACTGCCCTGATGGAATCTCCCTTCCGGTAGTTGTCGTGCTTGATCTGCTGGCTTCTGGGCAACAACAACTCAATGCCTTCTTCGTCCAGTACCATGATCTCCTTTTTCCAGACCTGGTAAACCTCTCCTGAAATAATCTCCCCGATCTTTTCTTTATACTTGCGATAAATGCTGTCCTTCTCAAATTCCTGTATCTTGGCAATCAGATTTTGCCGGATCGACAGAATCTCCCTCCTGCCAAAATCATTCATCCGGATTTCTTCTGACACTTCTTCTCCAACCTCAAAATCCGGTTCAATTTTTATGGCTTCCGATAATGCAATCTGGGTGTTTTCGTCTTCCAGGGTTGAATCATCAACGATTGTCCGGTTTCTCCAGATCTCAAGGTCTCCCTTGTCAATATTCACGATGATATCAATATTGTCGGCCGATCCGTACTTCTTGGCCAGCATATGCCTGAATACATCCTCAAGGATACGCATCATCGTTTCCCGCTCAATGTTCTTGAATTCTTTGAATTCTGAAAAGGTTTCGACCAAATTCAGGTTTTCCATACGAAGAAAATATTTATCTGTTAATTGAATTTAAAATGAAACGATCACTACCGATTGCACAACGGATTCCCAGGTAATGCGAATTTCGCCCTCAGCTGGTTCTGCCGGTTTTTTTACTGCTCCTTTTCCTTTTTCCGGTATCAACAACAATCCGTCCTCACTCACCGAAACCAAAACAGCGCGCAATTTCCTGCCGTCAATCAGCGACACCTCAAGGGTTCTGCCGCAATGCCCGGGATACTGACGCTTCAGCTTCAGCGGGCTGTCAGCCCCTGCTGTGGATACCTGCAGTTCAAAATCTTCCTCTTCCCTGTTGAGACGACTTTCAATATAACGGCTCAGTTTGGCACAGTCAGCGATACTCACACCCTGGTCTCCGTCGATGGTGACCAGGATGCGGTTACCCTTGCGGATGATCACATCCAGCAGAAACAAAGGACTGTCCTTCAACTTTTCCTCGGCAATCTGCCTGATGAAAACGGCGTCTGTCATTGCTTGCTAATAAAAGAGGGGACCAGGTCCCCTCTGTCAGTTTCTATCTTTCTGTCCGGAGAAACAGGCCGTCATCATAACAACCTGCTGCTTTCGCGCCGCAAAGATACTGCTTTTAATATAAATACCAAATGTCCTGACATGAGAGAACATTTATTCATTCCTGACTGTTATCTTTGTCGTAAGTTTACACTGAATCTAAGGGAAAATGCGAAGCTATTTTCGCTTATTTCGGTATAAATGTCAAATGCTTTTAAATATGCGGTTTCCCAATTTCAACATATTCATTTACAGCATATTAATATTGCTGGCATGGGGATTTGTATCCTGTTACAACGACAATGAGGAATATCTTTACCAGCACCTGACTGATCAGACATGTGACACCGTCAATGTTACTTTTTCCGGTACCATCCTGCCCATCATGAACCAGTACTGCGTAAAATGTCACAGTACGGCTTCTCCTTCAGCAGGGATCAGTCTTGACAACTATGCCGGGGTCAGTGCCGTGGCCGCAACGGGTCAGTTGTGGGGGTCGGTAAGCTGGACCGGTAATTTTTCAGCCATGCCGCAGGGAGAAAACCAACTGTCACCCTGTAACCTCAGCAAGATCAGAGCCTGGCTGAACAAGGCATATCCAAACGACTAAATCGCTGCTGCTTTTGGGTTTTTACCGGTCTGCGCTCACTTTGACGTTAAAAAAATCAAACCTCATACGTCCGGTATTTCAAAAAGAAAAACAGGCTGATGCCGCAGAGCAGCGTAAAAATCAATCCCGCTGCCTGCAGGGCAAAGGAAAGTCCGTACACATCCGTCAGCCTTCCAAACAAAGGACCCAACAAGACGAACAGTCCGCGTATCATGAAATTCCTCACCGAAAGCACCGTAGCACGGATGCCGGAAGCGGTGATGATATTGATGTAATTGCGCAGGGTAGGGGTTGCGATCCCCCGGCCAAGATAAAAAGCCACCAGGATGATTATTCCTTCAAGACCTGAGGTAAACGACAGCAGGAACCACGAAATCAGAAGCATGCCCGTGAACAGCAGTACCGTTTTCCGTACCCCGGCAAACAACTCAATTTTCCAGGCACAGATGGCAGCCAGGCCTACGGTCAGATTCAGCAAAGCCCAGACCAGGCCGAACACGGATACCGACAATCCGGTATTGATAAGCCAGGGTTGTGCAAACCACGCCATTGCGAGTGTCGAAGTGCCCGTTACGGCAGAAAAAACGGTGTTCCAGAATAATTTCCTGTCACCTCCGGCCACCATCCTTACTACCCGGATGATATCCCGGTAACCAGGTTTCTCTATCCTGCCGTGTACCGGAGGCTCTCTGAGCGCCAGTGCTGCGGGTATTGCCAAAAAGGCAATCCCCGCCTGGAAATAAAAAGGTGTGCGCAGGGAAAGCAAGGCCAGCAATCCTCCGGCGATTCCGGCAAGCGCTTCCGCAAAATTTCCCGAAGAAGTGATCCTTCCTTCGTAGCGTGTATAGCTTTCCTGTTTCCCCGATGCCAGCAGCGAATCATACAGCATGGCCGAGTCGGCCCCCGAAACAAGGCTCATCCCCAGTCCCAGAATGGTTTCGGCCACCACAAACTCGTAAAAGCCTGATGAAAAACTATATACCAGGTATCCCGTGAAACCCAGAAAAGAACCTGCCAGGATGCTGTTCCGCCTGCCCGCAAAATCTGCGAAGTAACCGGTCGGGATCTCAAGAAACATCAGGGTGGCCGAGTACACTGCCTGAAGGGTGAAAATTTCCTGCATGCTCATGCCGTTCGACTTGTAAAAAAGCACGATCACAGGCATCACCAGGTTCATCCATTTGGCAACCTTCACCAGAACCAAAGCAATCAGGTTTCTCTTAAACAGGAAATGTTCCATGCTCTTTCTCCATGTGAAATCAGGCAGGCAAAAATAAAATATCCCCGAAAAAAAATTACATTTGCTTACATTGACCAAATAACTGACAAGTATGCTGTTCCCCTGTCACCTCAAGGCTCCGGTCCATATCATTCCTGTTGCACTCATGGCGATGATTTCCTGCTCCCGACCCGGTAACACAACGGCACCCGCCCTGATCTCATTTCACCCGGACAGCCTTCAATACCAGGCCTTGCTCGACGGCCATAAAGAAGGCACCGTATTTTACTCAGGAGTGGTGAGCCTGCTGCCTGATTCTGCCGGAGAAAAGCACAGTACGGAAGATTACGAAGAAATGATCATTCCACTGACGGGAAACGGTAAGCTGCAAATTACAGGACATCAGGAACTGGATCTGCATTACGGAAACATTGCCTATATACCGCGGGAAAAAGAACACAGGGTTGTTAACACCGGGAAGACCACGCTGAAATACATCTATGTGGCCACTTTATCGGATAAACGGCAATAGCGTTCTGTGAAACAGCACATTCATCAATTTCCATCCCATCATGGCAGAAAACAAAAAACCAAAAAAGATCCGAATCGAAGACTATCCGACCTTTCGCAAGGATTGGAACAAAGAAAAGATTGTTGAAAAAACAGGCCATATCCTCAAAGAGATCGGTGCCCTGCAATACCAGATGTTCGCAGAACAGAAACACAGCCTGCTGCTGGTATTCCAGGGGATGGACGCTTCCGGCAAGGACGGCCTGACCCGGGGCCTGCTTGAATATTGCAACCCGATCGGGATCAAAGTGAAAAGCTTTAAAAAACCAACTCCCGATGAATATGCACACGACTTCCTGTGGCGTGTCCACCAGGCGGTTCCGGCCAAAGGAGAATTTCAGGTATTTATACGATCCCACTACGAGGATATCCTGGTTCCGACCGTGGAAGGATATATTCCGGCCAAAACCATAGCACAACGCTATCGCCTCATCAACGACTTCGAACGCCTGCTGGAACATCACGGCACCCGTATCCTGAAGTTTTACCTGCATGTGAGTCCGGATGTGCAGAAAGAAAGGCTGATTGAAAGGATCACCCTGAAGGAAAAACACTGGAAACATAAGGACGGCGACTGGGAAACCCGTGAAAAAACAGCTGAATACCTCAAAGTGTATGAAAAGATATTTCAAAAATGCGGGGATATCCCCTGGCATATCGTCCCCTCGGATAAAAACTGGCAAAAACTCTATTTCGTGGCCGAAAAAGTACTGAAGACCCTCCGCGACATGAAACTGAAATGGCCCGAACTGGTGACGGAAGTCTTTAACGAAAAAAACACTTTTAACCCTCAATCCTGAAAGCCAGGCTTTTTCCTCAGTATATTTGGAAAATTTCAGGCGTTCACCCAATTACCCAAACATTCAGCAAGCATGAAAAAAATCGTTTCTATCCTGAGCATCGTCCTGTTTGCAACACTTTCGGGAAAAAGCCAGTCCATTTCCCTTTCCAGTGTATACGGAGCAATCCCCGGCAGCGATGTGACAGTTTTTGCGGTTTTTTCCAATTATTACAATCCCGGTGCCTTCAGCTTTGAAATAACCTACGACCACAGCGTGCTGGAATATAAAAATTACGACTGCTTCATTGTTTTTACCAACGGTTATGCAAATGTGACCAATACGGTCCTTCCTGACCCACCGGGGACTTTTTCACGCCTGGAGGTGATGCTTTGTACGTTTTCTTCCTCCACCTTTATTCACGATACAATATTTGCCTTTCATTTCACTTATCTGGGAGGGTTTTCAAACCTGACACTTACGCCGGATCCGGGATGCACCATGCTCAATGGTTCTGTGAGCGGTTATTCAGCCGGGCTTTCAGATGGGTCCGGCGCGAAAAGGGGCATGATGGTTTACCCCAATCCAGTGACGGGTGACCAGATCCGGATTCAGGTCCCGGAAGCAGGCAATTTCAGTGTAAGGCTTTATGCTTCCAACGGATCATTGATACTGGACGAAAATATTGTGTCTCAGTCCGGAACAATCAGGATTACCAGGGATAAGGTTCCCAAAGGTCTTTACCTGCTTCGGGTTTCCGATGGCAAAAAACCGTTATGCCATCCAGTCATGCTGCAATAATTTCAAAAGCTGATCCCTTCATGGTCATTCCTGTTTTGGATCCCTGTCCGGTATCAGCCCTCATTGCCGGATGACGCGGCGTACCGCTTTACTGCCCGGTGTTTCAATGCTTAAAAAGTAGATTCCCTCTGCAAGCGGTGCAAGATCGAGGATGCCTTCCCTCTGGTATCTTATTTCGGACAGAACCTGCCGGCCACTGATATCGCATATGTTCAAACGGTATTTTCCTGAAAATCCCGGACCCAGACGGTAATGAATGATGCTGCCGGGATTAGGCCACAGTGTGAAGGAAATCGGGGCTTCAGCTTCATGTATTTTGTTCAGGCTGTTAAGTTTATAGATATTCCAGTAGTGCGGATCAAGCTTTATGCTGTCAACGGCAACATGGGTTTTCATGCGAAAAAACTTCACCGGGGCATCCAGGTGGAGGCGGATCAGGCTGTCGCCTGTGCCCCGGAAGAGCATGCATTCCAGGTCGAAATGGAAGAGGGGAGTGACCGGAGTGGACGTTGACTGTTCAACCCGGATGATGAGGCTGTCGGCGTCCTGCGACCAGCTGATATCCAGGATGGGATAACCTTCTCCGAAATACCATTCATCGAAAAATGCCGTAAAATTCATGTTTGATACCTGTTCGGCCACCGCTTTGAAATCTGTTCCCACCGCCACGCTGTCGCCATATTGCTGCAGAAACTGTTTCAGTGTCTGAAAGAAGAGGCTGTCGTTGTGCATGGCTCCCCTGATGGCATGCAGGATGGCTGCGCCCTTGTTATATGAAAGCCTGCCGTCGAAGATCCGCCAGACATCCGCAGTTTGTCCGGGCGGAATGTACACACTACCCCCCGGCTCCGACATCACATATTGCTGGACGCCCCGGATAAACTGGTCGGCATATTGCTGACCGGCAAGGTATTGCGCAGCAAGATACTGGGCATAGGTCGCAAAACCTTCGTTCAGCCAGATGTCGCTCCAGGTAGCACAGGTTACATAATCCCCGAACCACATATGGGAAAGTTCGTGGGTGTTCAGCCCGAAATCGAATGCTCCCACGGTGCTCATGGTCTGATGTTCCATCCCTCCGCCGAGATGAGCCTGGCAATGACCGTACTTCTCCGAGGCAAAAGGGTAGGGGCCAAAGAGTTCCGCAAACAACTCCAGGTAAAAGGCCGTATTGTCGAGATCGGACTTGTAATACGACAGGCATCCCGGCGCATCATAGATATAGTTCTGTATCAGGATGGAATCCTGCCCTTGCGGATGAGCGTAGATCACATACTCCTGGTAATCGGCCACGGCTGCCGAGATCAGGTAATAGGCAATCGGGTAGCGGGTTTTCCATTCATGGCGGTGTTTGCCGGGAGCCACCGGTGTAACTGCCGTCAACAGTCCGTTGGATCCTGCCCTGCAGCAGGTATCCGTAGTAATGAAGATCCATGCTGAATCGTATTTATCGGTCAGATCCTGTTTACAGGGCCACCAGTGACTGGCATGGTAAGGCTGGGAAAGCGTCCAGGTAACCTCATTGCCCCACTGGGTGGAAACGGCCGTACTAATCCCTGAAAAGAATCCTCCGGTGGCGGGTGTTCCATGGTAGTAAACCCGGAAACTGAAGGTGTCGCCCAGACTGACAGGCGGATTAAGCTGCACACAGGCTGTATCGGCCGCATGGATGAAAACAGCCGGCAGACCCTGATAGATCACGGAATCAATAACAAGGGTATCGATCAGTTCAAAGCAAAGCGTTTGAAGGGATGGCTTTTTCGACACCGCCATCGTCTTTACACTGCCTTCCACAAAAACAGTATGCTTCTGAAGACTGAGATCCAGGTGGCAGAACCTGACGTCATAATCCTGATAAAACGAATGCAAAATCCCGTTCAGGCCCTTAGGCTCCGCATCACATTTCCGAAAGTCATGCTTGCAAATATAGGCCTGCTGTGCCTGAAGAACGTCAAACAGGGCCAGCAGCGGCATCAACACAAGCAGTGTGCAAATCTTCCTTCTCATGTCTTTTCGTATCTTTGCCAAAGATAAAAAATATTAGCCGGAACCTGCCGTTAAGCATGACAAGCCGACTGAGTCACTGAAATAAACCTCCGGGTGCTGAACTGCAGCCCCCTGCGGTTTGTTTTACCGGTTAAGGCGATTGAAGCCCAGAAAATGACAGACAATTACACGATCCTGATAAAGAAACTGGATGAATTCATCCGGAAGTATTACAAGAACAAGCTGATCCGGGGAGCGCTCTACAGCATCTCCCTCCTGGTGGTCTTTTTCCTGGTGGCCAATACCCTGGAGTATTTTGGTCACTTTGACACCCTTAGCCGTACTATTCTTTTCTATTTTTACCTGATTGCCAATCTTTTCATCCTGGCAGTGTATATCGCCCTGCCCCTGGCCGCTCTTTACAAACTGGGCAGGAGAATATCGCACGAACAGGCTGCCCGCATCATCGGCACCCATTTTCAGAATGTTCAGGACCGCCTGCTGAACACGCTGCAGCTAAAGCAGATGCAGAACCACAATCCGGAGCATGCCGCCCTGATTGAAGCCAGTATCAACCAGAAGATCAATACACTGAAACCCGTCCCTTTCAAAGCAGCCATCAACCTGAAAGAAAACCGTAAATACCTCAGGTTCACCCTTCCTCCCGTGCTGTTGCTCCTCATCCTCGTCTTTACCGCACCCAGTTTCATTACAGAGCCATCCGCAAGGCTTATCCGGCATAATACCTATTTCGAAAAACCAGCCCCTTTCAGCATCGAAATCCTGAATCCAAAACTGCAAGCCGCGCAACAGGAGGATTTCACCCTGGAAGTTAAAATCAATGGCAACGAGATACCCGAAAACCTGGAAATCACCTATAACAACAGCCGCTACCGCATGAACAGGGAAAGCAATGTCAGGTACCGCTACGAATTTAAAAATCTTCAGAAAGACCTGATATTCCGCATCGTCACCGAGAATTACTCTTCCCGTTCCTATGAACTTAGCGTACTGCCCAAACCGATTGTGCTGAACTTCGAAGTGGAACTCAGTTATCCCCGTTATCTCAGAAAGGAAAACGAAACCATGCTCAACAGCGGAGACCTGCTCATCCCTTACGGTACCGTTGTGACATGGAAGTTTTTCACCCGTGATACCAGAAGCATCCTGCTCAGGTTCAAGGACAGGCTTCAGCAACTGGACCAGAAAACCTCGAATGTATTCACCTATACTTCCGGATTCACCGAAAGCCAGATATACTCAATCAGCAGCCGGAACGAATACCTCATGAATTCCGATTCACTCAGCTTCGGCATCAATGTAATCCCTGATTCCTACCCGCTGGTCAGTGTCGAAGCATACAAGGACAGTGTCTTCGAAAAACGGCTCTATTTTAAAGGGGGTATCCGGGATGATTATGGTTTCAGCCGCCTGACCTTCAATTACAGGGTTCTCAAACCGGGTGAACAGGCTGATCAACAAACACCCGAAGGCCTGGACACCCTGGTCATTAATCCTTCACTCAACCAGCAGGAGTTTTATCATTTCTTCGACCTTGGAAGCCTTGATATCACTCCCGGTCAGGGTGTTGAATATTATTTCGAGGTATGGGACAACGACGGCATACAGGGTCCCAAAGCGAGCCGCAGCCAGAAAATGTTCTTCAAGGCTCCCACCCTGGAGGAGCTTGGCGAAAAGAGCGAACAGGCCAATAAAAAACTGAAGGATGAGATGGAGAACGCCATCCGTGAAGCCCGTGATATCCAGAAAAAGGTGGAAGAGCTCAATAAAAAGATGGTCGATAAAAAGGAAATGAGCTGGCAGGAAAAGAAACAGGTACAGGACTTGCTCGAACGAACGGAAGATTTGCAGGAAAAAGTGAAAGAAATCGGTAAAGAACAAAAGACCAATTCTCTACGGGAACAGGAAGACCGTGAACTCAGTGAAAACATCCTTCAGAAACAGGAACAGCTGCAAGACTTGTTCGAGCAGATTCTTCCGGAAGAAATGAAAAAAATGATCCTCGAAATGCAGGAAATGCTTAAAGATCTGGATAAGAACAAGATGAACCAGATGATGGAAAAGCTGCAGATGAGCAACGAGGACCTTGAAAAACAACTCGACCGTAACCTGGAGATTTTCAAGCAACTGGAATTCGAGCATAAACTGGAACAAAGCCGTGAAAAGCTCGATTCGCTGGCAGAAAAGCAGGACCGCCTGTCAGAGGAATCACTCGATCAAAAAGCTGATAATGAATCACTTAAAAAAGAACAGGATTCACTGAACAAGGCTTTCGACAAGCTTGGTGAAGATCTGGAAGATCTGGAAAAAAAGAACAAGGAACTGGAGAATCCGAATGATATGCCCGATATGGGGCAGGAGCAGCAGGACATCAGGCAGGATATGCAGAACAGCTCGGAAAACCTGAAAGAAAAGAAGAATAAGAAGGCTTCGCAATCGCAGAAGAAGGCGGCCCAGAAGATGAAGAACATGTCGCAGAAGATGAAGGAGATGCAGGAGCAGATGCAGAGCGAGGAAATAGAAGAGGATATAAAATCGCTGCGCGACATTCTTGAGAATCTTGTTCAGATCTCCTTCGACCAGGAAGCACTGATGCTTCAGGTTAACAAGGCCAGGACCTATGATCCACAATATCTTAAGATGATTCAACAGCAGAAAAAGATTAAGGACGATCTGCAGATGGTGGAGGATTCGCTGTTTGCCCTGAGCAAGCGTCAGGCGAGCATTAAGCCTGCGGTAACCCGAGAAATCGCCGAGATCAACCTGAATGTGGAAAAGTCGCTGGAGGAAATGACGGACCGGCGGACAGTCAATGCAGCGGGTAAGCAGCAGTTTGTGATGACCGGGGTGAACAACCTGGCGCTGCTGTTGCAGGAAAGCCTGAACCAGATGCAGATGGAGTCGCAGGGGGCCGGCATGGCAAGCTGCAAGAAGAACTCCAAAGGTTCGGGCAGTATGCCGTTAAAATCGCTGAAGGATTTGCAGGACCAGCTCAACAAGCAGATGGAAAAGCTGAAAGAACAGATGAGTATGCCCGGGCAGATGAAACCGGGGCAGGGGAAACAGTCGATGAGTGAGCAACTTGCCAGGATGGCAGCCCAGCAGGAAGCGATACGGCGTGAAATGCAGCGCCTGCGGGATGAAATCGCAAAAGAAGGCAAAGGGAACACCGGCAATCTGAACAAGATCATCCACGACATGGAACAAACCGAGACCGATCTCGTAAACAAAATCATCACCAACCAGACCCTGATGCGGCAGAAAGAAATCCTGACCCGGCTGCTGGAATCGGAGAAGGCCATGAGGGAACGGGAGAAAGAGGAAAGGCGTGAATCAACCGAAGCAAAAAATCAATTGTACAGTAACCCAAAGAATTTTTTTGAGTATAATAAGATTAAATCGAGGGAAACCGAACTGTTGAAAACTGTACCGCCTACCTTAAAACCTTTTTATAAGAGCAAGGTAAGCGCTTACTTTTATAACTTTGTAGAATAAAAGCAAGCTATGATATCCAAAAAGCAGGAACTCGTGATCGACTCAAACTTGCAGAACCTCAACAAGGTAGTGCACATGGTCGAAGAAATCAGTGACACATACAACATCAACAACACCTACTTCGGAAACATCCTGGTTTCCCTTACTGAGGCCGTCAGGAATGCCATCATTCACGGCAACAGGGAGGATCATGCCAAAAAGGTTCACATTCTTTTCACTTCCTCTAACACCGCACTTTCATTTTCCGTCAGGGACGAAGGGGAAGGCTTTGATCCTTCCCGGGTATCCGACCCCACTGAAGCTGAAGAAGGGGAGGCAGCCGGCCTTAAAAAAGGATTGTATCTGATCAGGAGTTTGTCTGACGAATTGTATTTTAAAGACGGAGGTCGTTTGCTGGAAATTGTGTTCCACATTTCCAGCATTAATTACGAGCTGTCGATGTACCGTACCAAAGCCCTGCGTAATTACTTCCAGTCGCAGGAGCAAAAGGTGAGCAGGGAAAAATAGGTTTTTTTTTCGCTTTATGGCGGTTTCAGCTTTCCGGTTTTTCTTTGAGGATGTTCCCGACATCACGGGCAATAAGGCCAGGCTTCGGCAGTGGCTTGGGGAGGTTTTTCGGCAAGAAGGGAAAAAAGCCGGCCAGGTGAATTTCATCTTCTGCAATGATGCCTGCCTGCTCAGCATGAACCGTCAGTACTTACAACATGACACCCTGACCGATGTGATCAGTTTCCGTTTGAGTGAAGATCACAGCCCGAAGTTGGACGGGGATATTTACATCAGCCTCGACCGGGTTGAGGAAAATGCCATGGTATTCAAGGTCAGCCGGGATGAAGAAGTCCGAAGGGTAATGGTCCACGGGCTGCTCCACCTGATGGATTACCTGGATGACACACCCGACCTGAAAGCTATCATGAGCGCCAGGGAAGACCACTACCTTGACCTGTACCGGCAGCTTCCCTGATCACGCTTAACCTTCGGCTGCCACAGCCTCCGGCTAAAATTTGTCCCTTTCCTGTCCTTGTCTCGGTCATTTACCCCATCTTTGCACCATTGTAATACATTATGTTCAGGGAATACGATATCATCGTGGTTGGCGCAGGCCATGCCGGATGCGAGGCGGCAGCCGCGGCAGCCAGGCTCGGCTCGTCGGTGCTGCTGATAACCATGAATATGATGAACATGGCCCAGATGTCGTGCAATCCGTCGATGGGGGGTATTGCCAAAGGGCAGATCGTCCGGGAGATTGATGCACTCGGGGGGATGTCGGGGATTGTCACTGACCACAGCATGATACAGTTCCGGATGCTGAACCGTTCGAAGGGACCTGCCATGTGGAGCCCCCGTGCACAAAACGACAGGATGTTGTTTTCAGCTAAATGGCGGGAAGTACTCGAACAGATTCCCGGGCTGGATTTCTGGCAGGACAGGGTGACCGGGGTGCTTGTCAGGGACGGTCGCGTAAAAGCTGTAGTTACCGGCATGGGGCATGAGATTCCGGCCAGGGCGGTGATCCTGACCAATGGTACTTTCCTGAACGGACTGATCCACATCGGGGAAAAACACTTTTCAGGAGGCAGGATAGGAGAAGCGGCTGCCGAAGGTTTGACAGCCTGTTTGCGTGATCTCGGATTTGAAAGTAAACGGCTTAAAACGGGCACCCCGGTTCGGGTTGACGGGCGTTCGATCGATTTCTCACGACTGCTTGAACAAAGCGGTGACGACCAGCCGGGCAAATTTTCATTTACCGCCACTCCTCCGCTCACCCGTCAGAGAAGCTGCTACCTGGCATATACGAGTCCGGAAGTCCATGACCTGCTCCGAAAGGGTTTCGCGCAATCACCCCTTTTCACAGGCAGAATAGAAGGCGTCGGACCCAGGTACTGCCCGTCCATCGAAGACAAGATCGAACGCTTTTCGGGAAAAGACAAACATCAGTTATTTGTGGAGCCGGAAGGCTGGAATACCATAGAATATTATATTAACGGCTTTTCGAGTTCGCTTCCGGATCATATCCAGTATGAAGCACTCAGGAAAATAGAGGGATTTGAACAGGCCAAAATCTTCAGGCCCGGTTATGCCATTGAATATGATTATTTCCCTCCCGAACAACTGGATTACAAGCTGGAAACCCGCCTTGTGGCCAATCTTTTTTTCGCTGGTCAGATCAATGGTACCACAGGTTACGAAGAAGCGGCCGGACAGGGATTAATGGCCGGGATCAATGCCCATCTGAAGATCCGGGAACAGGAAGCGTTCATACTCTCAAGAAGCGACGCATACATCGGCGTACTCATTGATGACCTGATCACAAAGGGGGTTGACGAACCATACCGTATGTTCACCTCCAGGGCTGAATACCGCATTTTACTCCGGCAGGACAATGCCGACCTGAGGCTCACCCCGATGGCGCACAAACTGGGCCTTGCCTCAGAGGAGCGGTTGAAGGTGGTAAACGATAAAAAGTCCTTCGTCGAACTCATCCTTTCAATGGCAGGAAAAATCAGCCTTGATCCTGACCAGGTGAACGGCACACTTGAAAAACTGGGTACCAGCCCGGTCAGCCAGAAAACACGCATCGCCATGCTTGCCGGCCGCCCGCAGGTGCAACTCAACGACCTGCTTGGCTTTCACCCCGATTTTGAGTACGCCATATCGGCGATTCCTTCCGATATCCGGAACGAATGTGTGGAACAGGCTGAAATATTAATCAAATACCAGGGATATATCGAAAAGGAACAGGAATTGGCCGATAAACTGCAAACCTATGAGAACATTCCCCTGAAAAAAGATTTCGACTACCACCACATCCCCGCCCTTTCATTCGAGGCCAGGGAAAAACTGAAGCGCTTCCAACCAACTACCATCGGCCAGGCATCCAGAATCAGCGGTGTGTCCCCGGCCGATATCTCTGTGTTGATTGTATACTATAAACGTTAAATGTTTCACGTGAAACATTAATATAACCACTTGATTATGGAGTACTTACAAGCATGCCCTTTATGCGGTTGTTCACAATTCACACATCACCTGACTACATCTGACCACTTCCTCAGCGGGGAAAACTTCACAGTTGTTAAATGCATGGAATGCTCCCTGCTGTTTACAAACCCACGCCCATTAAACCCCGACCGCTACTACGAATCGAAAAACTACCTCTCCCATACCGGAAATCAGTCCGGACTCCTGCCCAGGGTTTACAGAATTATCAGAAAATATAATCTGAAAAGAAAATATCGCTTGCTGGAAAAATTCCGTAAACCGGCCCGTATCCTTGATATCGGCTGTGGTACCGGTGAATTCCTGGCAATGGGCCAGTCACGCGGCTGGTCGGTGGCCGGCCTGGAACCCAACCAGGCCGCCCGGAACTACGCTACATCTGTAAACAGCCTTGACGTTTGCGACCTTGATGCAATTGACAGCTTCCCCCAGGCTTCCTTCCAGGTAATTACCCTCTGGCATGTACTCGAACATATGCCCAGGCCATTGCAGTCAATGGAAATGATAACAAAACTGCTCGCCCCTGACGGATTGCTCGTTGTCGCTGTCCCAAATGCCGACAGCTATGATGCACAACACTACAAAGCATACTGGGCCGCCTGGGACCTGCCCCGCCACCTGCTCCACTTTACACCTGTAACCCTCCGCTGCCTGCTGGAAAAATCCGGGTTTACAATTGTAGCCACCAGTCATCTCTTGCCCGATGCATATTATATCAGCCTGCTCAGCTCTTCCTATCAGGCAGGGAAAAAACAATTCCTTCGCGCTACATGGCATGGCTACCGGTCTAACCACCTCGCAGCGAAACATACCGGAAATTATTCAAGCATCATTTTCCTGGCCGAAAGAGAGAAAAGTTAATTTTAAGCCTTATAAGCGATCTGAACCCCAAAATGAATCTTACCTATACCCAATGCCCGTTCATTCACTATAAGGCTTATTTTTAATGAACATAATACACTGAATAACAGCTTTTTATATCAAAAAAATAGTAAGGTGCTGAAAATCAGAAATATCATTCTCCTTCTCGCTTCGCTGATCTGCTTCCTCCTTCTGATTATGCTCAACCGCCAGCAAATGGCACCCCCCTCACCAGAAAAAATTGCAGAACAATTCAACCGGAAAATTCTGCAAAGGCAAACTGAACTTCATGACGCCCTGGATCAAATTGCACAAAAAATCGCTGACAGTGGTTTCCTGGTAAAAGACGACGAGATGATCCGGAAAATGTCTCATAAATCGTTCGGCATTTTCGTTCATTTTAATGACAGCCTCGAATACTGGAGCAACAATATCTTTCCCGTTCCCGATCCCGATTCCCTGAAACCCGTGCAATTGCTCCGTAACGGATGGTATCTGCATGCAAGCACCCGGACCAAATCCGGCAAACAGGTGAGCGCCCTGGCCCTTATCCGCCACCTGTACCCGTACGAAAATGATTACCTTAAAAACGATTTCCACTCCTGCTTCAAGCTTTCCCACACCGATACACTTAGGTTGAACCCGCCCGGTTATGAGGTGAAAGACACCCATGGCCATACCATATTATATATTATACCTTCCGGTAAAAGGCCGGTTACTGACGTTCAGGCCATCATAAGCACACTCCTGCTTGCTGCGGGACTGGTACTATTCTTTATACTGGTATTTCTGGTGTTTGGAAATATTTCCTTCTACAAAAGACGTCCAGCCCTGTTTTTCACCTTATTCACCGCAGATGTCGTTCTGATCAGATGGTTGCTCTTCCATTTCAAAATACCGGGTTTCTTGTATTCCGCAAGGCTGTTTTCTCCCTCCGACTTTGCCTGGTCATCCCTGCTGCCCTCACTCGGCGATTTCATGATAAACGCCATCCTGCTGCTGATGCTTGCCGTGTTGTTCTTCCGCCTTATCCTTCATTCATTATCAGCAAAGCAGACAATAAAACACAAGCTTCTTCATGCAGCCATGGCGGCCTTCTTTCCGGCCCTTCTGTATTCCGGCTACGTCCTGTCTTTTCCGTTACTGATTAAACATTCCGCATTTTCCCTTTCCTTTTCCGATCCCCTGAACCTTTCCAAAGAAAGTTTCATGGGTTTTATCCTGTTGTCTCTCCTCTCGCTGTCCACCTTCTTCCTTTCATATCCCTTTCTCCGCAGGCTGATCCGCAGCTATTCATATAAACAGTCCGCGATCCTGCTGGCCATTTCCACATTTACTGTTGGGATTTTGCTGCGGAACCAACAAGGGATGCTCTGGATACCCCTGCTGATCTATGCCTGCATCCTTGGCTCGTTCTGGCTTGTAAGTCATAATAAGCCCAATCCCCTGACCCTGGCCTGGATGCTCTGGTTGATCCTGTTGAACGGCTTCCTTGCAACCTGGCTGATTCTCACGATTGAACATGAAAAGGAAATCGCACAACGAAAAATCCTCGTCCAGAAACTCAGCAACGAACGCGACCCCATCGCAGAATATCTTGTGAGTGAGATCCGTCAACGAATCCCCGAGGATACACTGCTCAATCAACTCATACACAACAACCCGCCATCGCCGGCACAGGAAAATGCCATTACCTCCCATGTCGCTGCTACCTATTTCAGCGGCTACTGGAACCGCTACGATCTTAAATTTACCCTGTGTTACCCTGATGAAGCCCTGAATATTGTCATCCCTCAAAACCTTATTGTCAACTGCAGCACCTATTTCAACGAAGTGGTGCAACAAGTAGGAAAAACAACCCTTTCCGACAAGCTGTACTTCCTTGATTATGGCACCGGCTCCATGAACTACCTCGCCATTCTGACTTTTGAAAGCCAAAAAGATCTTTCCGCTTCACCCACACTTTATGTGGATATCACTTCAAAGCGTATTCCCAAAGGCCTGGGATATCCTGAATTGCTCATTTCAAAAGAATCAAGGCTTGCCCCTGACCTGAACCAGTATTCCTGGGCACTCTATGAAAAACAGAGCCTTGTCAGAAGTTTCGGAAAATACACTTATCCCCTTTCGCTTGATACACGGGTGACCGGTAACGAAAGGTTCGGACAATTCGAAACCGGTGGCTTTTCGCACTTGTACTACCGCACAGATGCCGAAAATATCATGATGATCAGCCTGAAAATACAGGACTGGCTGGATCATATCGCTCCATTTTCACTTTTTTCCTTAATTACCAGCCTGCTAAGCATCCTTGCCTTCCTGATGACAGCCAGGACAACGGACGCTGCCCTGCACAAACAAACCCTCCGCAAACGCCTGCAATTGTCGATGATATTCCTCATCCTTCTTTCCTTTATCATCATCGGTATAAGCACTGTTTCTTATATTATCCGGCTGAATGAAAAGAAAAACACCGGTGCGCTGACCGAAAAAGCACACTCAGTGCTGATTGAGATACAACAAAAACTCGGTCAGCGTCAGGCCCTGAGCCCTGATATGGCCAGCGAACTGTTTTATCTGCTGAATAAATTCAGCCTGATCTTTTTCACCGATATCAATATCTTCGACCTGCATGGCAGGCTGGTCGCCTCATCCAGGCCGATGATCTTCGAGGAAGGACTCATTTCCACCCGGATGAATCCCCTTGGATTTACCAATTTATCCCTTGAACAAAAATCCCTGTTTATCCATAAAGAACATATCGGCAGCTACGCCTTCCTGTCGGCCTATCTTCCCTTCCGGAATGAACAGGACAAGATCATCGGGTATTTACACCTGCCTTACTTTGCGCGACAGGATGAAATCAGATCAGAGCTTTCAGCTTTTATCGTCACATTCATCAACCTCTACCTGCTGCTGATCATCTTCTCTGTCGCCCTGGCCATTGTGATCAGCCGCTACCTGACAAGGCCGCTGATACTGGTCAGAAATAAGATCAGCCAGGTGAAACTGGGGAAACCCAATGAAAAAATCGCCTGGCCGATAGCGGATGAGATCGGGGAACTGGTATCAGAATACAATGCGATGATAGACAAACTCGCCCTGAGTGCAGAGCAACTGGCACAGTCTGAAAGGGAATCGGCCTGGCGGGAGATGGCCCGGCAGGTGGCCCATGAAATCAAGAATCCCCTCACTCCCATGAAACTCAGCGTGCAGCTGCTGATTAAATCATATGAAGAACAGGAAGCAGGCTGGGAGCAGAGACTCAGGCGCTTCGCTGCCTCCCTCATCGAACAGATCGACAACCTCAGCCAGATTGCAACCAGCTTCTCCGACTTTGCGCGTATGCCTGAACTCCGGAAAGAAACACAAGACCTGAGAGACATCATCCTGAGTGTGAAAAATCTGTTTTCTGAAAACCAAAAAGTGAGCATTGTACTGAACCTGCCTACAGAACCCGTATGGATAACCGCTGATCGAAAGCAAGTGGTCAGAGCACTGGTCAACCTGTTTAAAAATTCTGTCCATGCCTTGGAAACCATTGCTGAAGGTATCATCACCGTGAATCTTGGTTCTGAAAACGGAATGGTCCTTCTTTCCTTTCATGACAACGGAACCGGGATCCCGGACAGCCAGAAACCCAAAATCTTCACGCCAAACTTCACCACCAAAACAGGCGGAATGGGACTCGGACTTGCCATGGTGAAAAGCATCGTGGAAGATCATGGCGGGACGATCAGCTTTGAATCCCGGCCCGGAGAAGGAACCACCTTCTTTTTACGCTTGCCTGAAGGCTAATTGTTGTACTTTTAAGCCCTGATCAATCCATCGTGAATCCTATCAGGAGACTGGCCGGACAAACCATGATCTACGGTTTGAGCAGTATTTTGGGCAGGCTGCTCAATTACTTCCTGGTACCCTTGTATACCCGCGTGTTTCAAACCGGTGAATATGGCGTGATTACTGAAATGTACGCCTATGTGGCCCTGTTCTTTGTGATCCTGACCTACGGTATGGAAACGGCTTTTTTTCGCTTTGCCCAGGAAACGGAACCCAAAAAAGTTTACAGCACAAGCCTGATCTCATTGCTGGCAACTTCCCTCATTTTTATCCTGGCTGCAGTATTCACTTCAGGGTACACTGCCTCCAGTCTCGGGTATGCCGATCATCCGGAATACATCAGCTGGTTTGCCATCATCATCGGCCTGGATGCCTTTACCGCCATTCCGTTTGCCAGACTGCGCCAGGAAAACCGCCCAATCCGCTTTGCCGCCGTGAAAATCTTCAGCATTACGGCCAATATCCTGCTGAATCTGTTCTTTATCCTGCTCTGTCCGTATCTTTGGAATCACAGCGCAGCCGACAGCAGCCTGCATCTGATCCTTTCCAGGGTGTATGATCCCTCCGTCGGTGTAGGTTATGTATTTATTTCAAACCTCATTTCATCCGGACTTACTCTTTTACTGCTGCTGCCCTGTGTCAGAGATGCAGGCTGGCAGTTCGACCGGGCCCTCTGGAAAAAAATGATCGCATATGCCCTTCCCCTCCTGGTAATGGGACTGGCAGGCACGATCAATGAGTCCTTCGACCGTATCCTGCTCAAACACCTCCTGCCGGATCCTTCCACGGCCATGTCGGAACTCGGTATCTACGGGGCCTGTTATAAAATTTCCATCCTGATGACCCTCTTCATACAGACCTTCCGTTTTGCAGCCGAACCATTTTTCTTTTCGGAGTTTAAAAAACAGGATGCAAGGCAGACTTATGCCCTGGTGATGAATTACTTCATTATTATATGTGCCTTGATATTCCTTGCGGTGATGGTGTATATCGATGTGGTCAGGCATTTTGTGGGAAAGGATTATTATCCCGGTTTAAAGGTTGTCCCCATCCTGCTGATGGCCAATTTGTTTCTTGGCGTCTTTTACAACCTTTCCATCTGGTATAAGCTGACAAACCGCACGCTTTATGGCGCATATATATCGCTGTTCGGAGCCGGATTGTCATTGCTTTTAAATTATATTACCATCCCCCTGATGGGATACATGGGTTCTGCCTGGACACACCTGGCCTGCTATGGTTCCATGATGGTGATTTCCTATTTCCTCGGACAAAAATATTACCCTATCGCCTATTCCCTGAAAAAAGCCTTCGGCTACCTTTCCCTCGCCCTGGTCCTCTACTTCCTGCAGGATGCCCTTAGGACAGGTTCCACGGTAACCGACCTGATCAGCGGTACCCTGGCGCTTTTCCTGTTTGCCGTACCGGTTTGGATGATTGAAAAGCGACAATTGGCACGGCTTTCCTGACTGATGTAATTTCACGGCGCGATTTTCGTTTTACTGAATTCTTAATGAAAATGCGAAGCAATTTTCGTTTAGATTCAGTAATACCGATGAATATTGAGACCCGTTTTTCGCATTCTTATGTTCTTTCGGTATACTTTTGCCGTACAAACCGCGATCACACAAGTATGCTCGTCAATATTGTCAATATCTCCGGAAATCCCCTGCCGGCATATGAAACCATGCATTCGGCCGGGGTTGACCTGAGGGCCTTCCTTGATACCCCCCTGGTCATGAAACCGCTTGAACGCGCCCTGATCCCCACCGGCCTGTATATCGAACTGCCTCCCGGATTCGAAGCCCAGGTAAGGCCCAGAAGCGGACTGGCAATCAAATCAGGGATCTCCGTACTCAATACACCCGGTACCATTGATGCCGATTATCGCGGAGAAATCAAGGTGATACTGGTCAACCTTTCCGGTGAGGATTTTGTTGTACATCACGGTGACCGCATCGCCCAAATGGTGATTAGCAGGCATGAAAGGGCCGAATGGCAAGCGGTGCCTGAACTTCAACCCTCCGACAGGGGCAGTGGCGGCTTCGGACATACGGGTACCCGCTGAGGGCAATCCTGAAAATATACAATTATGACCAATCCCATTTCATTCAGATATATGCACCGTTTCCTTTGGCTTTGCCTCCTGTGTATTGCCACCGGACTGCTCGCATCCTGTAAAACAGCGGAAACAGGGTCGAAGAAAAAGGGGAAAGCCCGGCAGGAGGTGACGATACTCGACAAAGAAACACAAAAAATACGCGAAGCATTCCTGGATGCAAGCAGGTATAAAATTCTGGAACAGCCCGAAAAAGCCATCCAACGCTACCTTGAATGCCTCAGCCTCGATCCTGGAAATTCGGCAGCCATGTATGAGCTGTCGCAATGCTATATCGAACAGAAAAATATCGGCGAAGCCCTGAATATGGCACGAAAAGCAGCTGATACCGATCCCTCCAACCTCTGGTACCTCTACCTCTATGCCCAATTATTGGAGCAAACCCAACAGTTCAAAGAAGCCATCGTTCAATATAAAAAAATGATCAGGCTCGATCCCGTCAATCCATCATTCTATGAAGACCTGGCTCAGAACTTCATCTACCTTGGAAAACTGGATGACGCCATCAGGATTTATGATGACATGGAAAAGATGTTCGGCCTCGACGAAGTGATCGTCCTCCAGAAACAAAAAATCTACCTTGCCCAGGGAAAAACCGACAAAGCCATTGAAGAAATCGAAAAACTTGTAAGACGCTACCCTGACGAAACCCGCTACTACTCTATCCTTGCTGAAACCTATATGGCGAACGGTTACCCCGAAAAGGCAAGAGATATCTACCAGAAAATACTGGAAATGGATCCTTCCGACCCCTATGTCCATATTGCACTTTCGGAGTATTACAGGAAAGCAGGCGAAAAAGATAAATCGTTCGATGAACTGAATCTGGCTTTTTCCAATCCGGAACTCTCCATTGATACGAAAATTCAAATCCTGCTCACTTACCTGACCCTTTCCGACATGGTGGAAGGGATCAGGGAACAATCCTACCACCTGCTCGATAAACTGATTAAGGCTCACCCGAAAGAACCCAAAGCCTGGTCGATTTACGGGGATTTTTTATACCACGATCAGAAACTGAAAGAAGCCAGAGATGCTTTCCTGCAGGTAATCAGCCTTGACAGCAGCCGCTATGCCGTTTGGGAACAATTGATCCGCATTGAAGCGGAAAAGGAAGACTACAGGAGTCTGGCCGCCTTATCGGCCAGGGCGCTGGCCTTGTTTCCTGAGCAGCCGCTGCCTTTCCTTTTCAGGGGAATGGCCCTTTTTCAGCTCAAAGAATACCAGGATGCGGCCACAGTGCTCAGGCAGGGCGCCAGCCTGGTGGTCGACAACGATGAAATGGAACAAACCTTCTATTCCATGCTGGGAGACACCTGGAACGAACTGAAAGAATACCGGAAATCGGATGAAGCCTACGAAAAATCACTCAGGCTCAAGCCCGATAATGCCTATGTACTGAACAACTACAGCTATTATCTTTCCCTTCGTTCAGAGAAACTGGAGCTGGCCGAGCAAATGGCTCGGAAAGCCAATGAGTTATCACCCGGCAATCCTTCCTACCTGGATACCCATGCCTGGGTACTGTATAAAATGAACCGGCTGGAGGATGCGGAAAAACGCATGCAGGAAGCTTTGCAGGGAGAAGGAAGCAACAATCCGGTAATTCTGGAACATTACGGCGACATCCTTTTTAAAAAAGGAATGACCGACAAAGCCCTGGAATACTGGCAAAAAGCAAAAGATACAGGTACGGTTTCCGAGCTGCTCGATAAAAAACTTCGCGATAAAAAGCTCTATGAATAGGCGGTGGCGGTTTATACCCTTCGTGCTGGCAGGAATCACTGTCATGCTGAGTGTTTCCTCCTGCAGCCCGGCCCGCAGGGTCATCCGTCAGCCAGTCAGAGAAGAAGGACCCGATTTCGTCTTTTCGCTGCTCAAACGCAATGAAATCAGTTACAACACCCTTTCGATGAAGTTCAGCGCAAAGATCATCATCGATAAAAAAGCTTCTGACATCTCAGGCCAGGTCCGCATCCACCGCGACAGCGTGATCTGGGCGTCACTGACCCCTTTACTGGGCCTCGAGGCAGCCCGTATCCTGATCTCGCTCGATTCTGTCCTGTTTATCAACAGAATGAACAATACCTACCTTCGCTCCGATTTCAGCTTCATCAACAATAACCTGAATTCTGGTTTCGATTTCGACCTGTTACAGGCCCTGCTTGTGGGAAACGACCTGAGATTCTATGAAAACGACCAATTCCGGCTTAATATCGACGGACAAAAGTATAAGCTGCATACCATAGGAAGGAGAAAACTCAGGAAATACGTCAGAAATGCCACGGAAAACCTTAAAGTACTCATACAAAGTATCTGGATAGATCCCGAAACAGGCAAGATCGAAGAAATTCATACCAAGGAACTGGGCAGGGAGAATAAAAAACTTGAAATCCGGTACTCTGACTTTGTCATGGTCAATAACCAGCGTTTTCCCTCCCACCAGGAAGTGAGGATCAGTGCTGAAAAAGAAATCAGCATCTCCCTCGACTTTTCGAAAATCAAAATTGATGAAACCCTGAGCTATCCTTTCTCCATACCGGCCAAATTTACCAATCTCACCGAATAATAACCATATTGAATATCTTTACATTCCTGTTGATTCAAGGATGAGACAAACCCTGACATACCGCCCGCCTCTTTCGGAACTGCGGTCTTTTCTCTTACTTGCCCTGGTTTTGATTCTGCTGATACCAAACCTTTCAGCCCAATCAAATCAACGTGCCAAACTCGAAAAAAACAAAAAAGATCTGGAAAGCGAAATCAACTACACTAACCAGCTGTTAAACGAAACCCGTAAAAGCCGCCAGTTATCCGTAAACCGCGTCGTTATCCTCAACAACCAGATTCAAAAAAGGGAAAAGCTGATCAATACCATCAACCACCAGGTTGAATCGCTTTACGACCAGATCAGCAACAATCAGCAGGAACTTGAAAACCTGAACTCCGACCAGGCACGCCTGAAAAAAGAATATGCCCGGATGATCACCCAGGCCTATAAAAACAGGAATGCCTACGACAGATTAATGTTCATTTTCGCAGCCAAAGATTTCAACCAGGCCTGGAAACGGCTGAAATACTACCAGCAGTATAGTAATCACCGGAAACAACAGGTATTGCGCATCATGCAAAACCAGGAAAAAATCAACAGAGCCATCCTTGTTTTAAACGAAAGGAAAAATGAAAAACTGCAACTGGCGAAATCCAAGGAAACTGAAAAAAGCAAACTCACACGGGAAAAAGAAGAAAAAAGCCAGACCGTAAGCCAACTGAAACAAAAGGAGAACGAACTGAAAAAGAAACTGAGGGAAAAAGAAAGAGCCCTGAGCCGCCTGCAGAAAGCCATCCAGGACCTGATTGCAGAAGAGATCAGGAAATCCATGCCGGTGGATAAAAGCTCCGGCAAAGCCACCACTGAAAAAACCCTCAGCCTCACACCCGAAGAAAAAGAATTATCCTCTTCTTTCACCAGCAATCGCGGAAAGCTTCCCTGGCCCACTGAAAAAGGAATTGTGGCAAGCACTTTCGGCGAACATGAACATCCCGTGCTGAAAGGGATCAAAACAAACAACAAGGGAATTAACATCCTGACAAACGGCGGCTCCCAGGTAAGATCCGTGTTTACCGGAACCGTTACCGGAACCATGTCCATTCCAAACCTCAACAATGTGGTGATCATCCGGCATGGTGAATATCTGACAGTTTACTGTAACCTGGAAGAAGTGTACGTGAAAAAAGGAGATAAGGTAAAAACCAAACAAGCCGTCGGTAAACTGTATACTGATCCTGATGAATCCCGCACCGAATTGCACTTTGAACTGTGGGAAGGGAAAAAACTGATGGATCCGCTGATGTGGCTTGCAAAATGAAATGTTTCATCTAAAAAAGGACAATATGAGTAAAGAAGCCCAAAACCTGTATCCCATGCATGCTTTACTTATCAGGCGCTGGAGCCCCAGGGCCTTCCGTTCGGACAATATTCCCGAGGAAAAACTCAGGACTTTGTTCGAAGCAGCCCGCTGGAGCGCCTCAGGCGGGAATCAGCAACCCTGGCGCTTCATCCTGGGAACAAATGGAGACGAAAGTTTTTCAAAAATCCTGGACAGCCTTGATGACGGCAACCGGAGCTGGGCGCAAAATGCACCGGTGCTGGTGCTTTCCGTCGGTAAAAAAACCCAGAACAGGAATGACAGGCCCAATTCGAGTTACCGCTACGACCTGGGGCAGGCAGTCGCCCATCTCAGCATACAGGCCACCGAAGAAGGCCTCTATGTGCATCAGATGGGTGGTTTTAATCCGGATCTCTGCCGGCAGGCATTCAGCATTCCCCCTGACTTTGATCCCATCACGGTATTTGCCGTCGGCTTCCTGGGAGATCCCTCCCAGCTGGAAGGCAATAACCGTATCAGGGAAACTGAACCAAGACAAAGAATGGCCTTCGACGAATTCGTGTTTTCCGGTACCTTCGGTCAGCCGTCAAGCCTTTTCCCATGATCAGATTTAAATCGAAACATCTGTATCAAATACCGGCGTTTACGGTATTGCTGGCATGTACGCTGTTCTCCTGCAAACAATCACCCCCCCCTGCTTCGTCCGGGAGCCAGCCTGAAGATACCGCCAGCACCTACGTGCCGTCGTTTAATGCGGACAGTGCTTACGATTATATTGCGAAACAGGTGGCCTTTGGCCCGAGGGTACCCGGAACCAAAGCCAACCTGGCTTGTGCCGTATATCTCGAAACAACCCTGCGTTCACACATGCCGGATGTGATGGTGCAGAAAGCGGTTGTCAGAGCCTATGACAATACCCTGCTGAATATCCGCAATATCATCGGCATGTTTCATCCTGAACGCAGCGACCGTATATTGCTCTGCGCCCATTGGGATACCAGGCATATTGCTGATCACGACCCCGATCCGGACATGAGAAAAAATCCGATCCTCGGAGCCAACGATGGTGGAAGCGGTACCGGCGTCCTTCTCGAGATCGCCAGACAGCTTGCCCTGGATGACCCCGGCATTGGCGTGGATATCGTGTTGTTCGACGCCGAAGATTACGGACAACCCGAAGATGCCTTACCCCAGAAAGAAGATACCTGGTGCCTCGGCTCCCAGTACTGGTCGAAAAATCCGCATAAACCCGGATACAAAGCCCGATTCGGAATCTTACTGGATATGGTGGGTGCAAAAAATGCCACCTTCCCAAAAGAAGAATACTCTGTGTATTATGCACCGGGCATCGTTTCCATGGTTTGGGAAACGGCTTCCCGCCTTGGATATGGTGCTTTCTTCCCGGACCGCCTGGGAGGTGCCGTTACCGACGATCACTATTACGTCAATACCATCCTCCGTATCCCCACCATTAACATCATCCACCAGGATATGAGCGGGGCCAAACCATTTTTTGAACACTGGCATACGGTAAAAGACAATATGGAATCCATCGACCCCCTGACGCTGGAAGCCGTGGGTAATACCGTCCTGATGGTGTTACACCAGCAAAAGAAGAAGACCTTATAACAACTCATTGGCCAGATTGGCCAATTCCGAACGTTCTCCTTTCTCAAGCCTTATGTGGGCATAAATGGGGTGATGCTTGATTTTATCGATCAGATAAGACAAACCGTTGCTCTGTGAATCCAGATACGGTGTGTCAATCTGGTAAATATCGCCTGTGAAAATGATCTTGGTATTCTCACCAGCCCTGGTAATGATGGTTTTGACCTCATGTGGGGTAAGGTTTTGCGCCTCATCCACGATAAAAAACACACTCGATATACTCCGGCCCCTGATATAAGCCAGGGGCGTGATCATCAGCTTCTCATTTTCTATGGCATCATTGATGTTCTTGTACTCCTTGTCGCGCTCTGAGTATTGGTTCTGAATATATTTCAGATTATCCCACAAGGGCTCCATGTAAGGATTGAGCTTGGATTTAATGTCACCCGGCAAATACCCGATGTCTTTGTTGCTCAACGGCACAATCGGCCGTGCCAGGTAGATCTGCTTGTAATTGCGCCTTTGTTCCATGGCCCCGGCCAGCGCCAGCAGGGTTTTACCTGTACCCGCCACACCCTGCAGGGTCACCAGCTTGATTTCGGGATTTAAAATGGCGTGCAATGCAAATACCTGTTCCGCATTACGGGGCGTAACCTTGAATGCCGGTGTTTTTTCAACCCTTTCTATCCGCTCTGTCAGCGGATTGAAATAGCTTAACACGGAATTCCTCGTATTCTTCAGAATAAAATAGTGATTGGGAATCGGATCCCTGATTCCCAGATCCGCAGGCAAACAATACCCGTCGGTGTAAATCTGGTCGATCAGGGTCTTGGGCAATCCTTCAATCAGGGTCTTTCCCGTATACAGACGCTCCACATCCTTGATCTTGCCGGTTTCATAATCCTCCGCAGCAATGTTCAAAGCCTTGGCTTTGAGCCGAAGGTTGATGTCCTTGGTCACCAGAATGACCCTGCGGTCAGGATACTCCCGGGTCAGCACCAGGGCCGCATTCAATATCCGGTGATCCGGCTTGTTGTCACCAAATACAACCTGGGCATCCAACTCACTCTTCTCGTTCATGATCACTTTGAACTTGCCGGTGGCTGGTGATCCGATAGACGCCCATTTTTGCAAGGTTACCCTGGGAGACAATTTATCAAGAATCCGGATGAATTCCCTGGCCTCAAAATTCTTGATATCGTTCCCTTTCTTGAAGTTATCCAACTCCTCCAGCACGGTGATCGGAATGGCTACGTCATTATCCTGGAAACTTCGTAATGCATTGTGATTATATAAAATGACCGAGGTGTCGAGGACAAATATTTTTTTCTTGCCCGTGATTTTTTTCCTGACAGATGGCATAAGTCTCAATTTGCCATGAAAGTAACCACAGGACGAATTTGCACAACATGGCAGTTCCGTTTTTTCTCAACCATATCCTGTTATTAACGCAGCCAAAGCTCAAAAATCCTGATCTTTGCCAAAAGCTGATTCCATGAGCAAACTGTTTTTACTGGATGCCATGGCCCTGATCTACCGGGCCTATTTTGCACTGAATAAAAACCCAAGGATCAATTCCAAAGGGCTGAATACTTCGGCTGTTCTCGGCTTTGCGAATACCCTGTACGATCTGCTGAAAAATGCGCAACCCACCCACCTGGGAGTGGCCTTCGATACCATGGCTCCCACCGCCCGCCACCTCGAATTCACAGGCTATAAAGCAACCCGTGAAGCCATGCCCGAAGATCTTGCAACCGCCATCCCGTATATAAAAAGACTGGTGGAAGCCTTCAACATTCCCCTGCTTTTTGTCGACGGATACGAAGCCGATGACGTGATCGGAACCCTCGCCAAAAAAGCCTCGGAAGCCGGATTTATTACCTATATGGTCACCCCCGATAAAGATTTCTCCCAGCTCGTCTCTGATCAGGTGCTCATCTATAAGCCGGGGAAAATGGGCGAAAAACCTGAGATTATCGGTCCCGAAGATGTCTGTCAGAAATACGGACTGAAAAGACCGGAACAGATGATCGACCTGCTCGGCCTCTGGGGCGATGCATCCGATAATATCCCCGGTATCCCCGGTATCGGCCAGGTGTATGCCCGCAAACTGCTCGAAACCTTCGACAACGTTGAAAACCTGATTGCCAATGCCGCCCGTATCGAAAACCCCGGACAGCGCGAAAAAGTAATCACCTATGCTGACCAGGCCCTGATGAGTAAAATGCTGGCCACCATCATCACCGATGTGCCCATCGCATTCGATGAGGACAAACTGAAAATCAGGCAACCCGACCGCCAGGCGCTCAGAGAACTCTTAGATGAACTGGAATTCAGAACCTTCGCCAAAAGGGTGTTCACCGACCTGAGCCTGCAGGAGGGAGCTGCCCAAACGCCGCCAGCAGACCTGTTTTCTGGTCTTCCTGTGGAGAATCAGACTACCGGACTTAAAACCATTCACGAAAGTGAAGTCAGATACCACCTGGTGCAGACAGCGGAAGAAATACAGAACCTGATCAAAAAACTCAGCGGAATCAACGGGTTTTGTTTCGATACCGAAACCACCGGACTGGATCCCAATCACTGCGAACTGGTGGGTATTTCCTTCTGCATAGAGGCCGGTGAAGCCTGGTTCCTCCTCCTTCCGCCGGTTTATGAGGAAGCATCGGAAATTCTGAGACAATTTAAACCCCTGTTCACCAATCCCGGTATCAGGAAAACAGGACAAAACCTTAAATTCGACATCTCTGTACTGCACTGGTACGATATCGAAGTGAGGGGCCCCCTCTTCGATACCATGCTGGCCCATTACCTGCTCCAGCCCGACATGAGGCACAATATGGACCTGCTGGCAGAAACTTACCTCGCCTACAGGACAATCCCCATCGAAAGCCTGATCGGTAAAAAAGGCAAAGACCAGGGAAACATGCGACAGGTAGATCCCGTGCTGCTGAAAGACTATGCCTGTGAAGATGCCGACATCACCCTTCAGCTCGCCCATATCTTTGAACCGGAACTGGAAAAGACAGGAACAAACATGGTCTTACGGGAAATAGAAGCACCCCTGGTTCCCGTACTGGCTTCCATGGAGGCCGAAGGGATCAGAATCGACAGAAAAACCCTCGACGAATACGCCATTCAACTGGCTCATGAAATCGAAAACCTCGAAACGGAAATCATGAGCCTGGCAGGAGTAAGTTTTAACATCGCTTCTCCAAAACAACTCGGAGAAGTCTTGTTCGACCACCTTCAGATCGCTGAAAAACCAAAACAAACCAGTAAAACAAAACAATATTCCACCGGGGAAGAAATCCTGCTAAAACTGGTCAATAAACATCCCATAATACCTAAAATACTGGATTACAGATCATTGACCAAACTTAAGTCAACCTATGTCGACACCCTTCCCCAGATGATCAATACCCGTACAGGCCGCGTGCACACTTCATTCAACCAGGCAGTGGCAGCTACGGGACGCCTGAGTTCCAACAATCCCAATCTCCAGAATATCCCAATCCGAACGGAAAGGGGCAGGGAAATCCGAAAGGCTTTTGTTCCAAGGAACAGGGATTACGTGCTTCTTTCGGCAGATTACAGCCAGATTGAGCTGCGGCTGATGGCTGAACTGAGCGGCGACAAAGCCATGACTGAGGCCTTTCTCAGGGGTGAAGACATTCATCTGGCTACAGCTGCAAAGGTGTATAGGGTTGCTGCTGACCAGGTGAACCGTGAAATGAGGAGGAACGCAAAGACCGTGAACTTCGGGATCATATACGGCATCAGCGCTTTTGGTCTGTCGGAACGGCTCAACATCCCCAGGAAAGAAGCCGCTGCCCTCATCGAAGCGTATTTCCTTCAGTACCCGGGAATAAAAAACTACATGGAGGAAACCATCCGGATGGCAAGAGAACAGGAATATGTGGAAACCATCATGAAAAGAAGGAGGTATATCCGTGACATTAACTCCGGCAATGCAGCCGTCCGGGGCTTTGCCGAACGGAATGCCATCAACGCGCCCATCCAGGGATCTGCAGCCGATATGATCAAGATCGCCATGATCAATATTTTCAGGGCGCTGGAGGATCAGGGCCTCAAATCGAAAATGATCCTGCAGGTACACGACGAACTCGTGTTCGATGCCTTCCGCGAAGAACTGCCTGTCTTGCTTCCCCTGGTCACAGGCCTGATGAAAACAGCCATTCCGCTTAAAGTACCGGTAGAGGTGGAAGTAAATACAGGCGAAAACTGGCTCGAAGCCCATTAATGCCAACCACATGGAATCTGTTTGTGTATTTTGCGGTTCAAGCTCCGGCGTCAGTCCGGTTTACCGGGATGCAGCCCGCTCACTCGGCCACTACCTCGCAAAAGAAGGAATACGGCTGGTTTACGGAGGCGCTTCAGTCGGACTCATGGGCGAACTGGCTGATGCAGCCCTGGAAAGCGGTGCTCAGATCACCGGTGTGATCCCTTCTTTCTTTTCCCGCAAGGAAATTGCCCACAAAGGACTGACCGAGCTGCATTTTGTCGACTCCATGCATGAAAGAAAACTGAAGATGGCAGCCCTGTCGGGTGGATTCATCGCGCTGCCAGGCGGTTACGGCACCATGGACGAATTCTTCGAAATGCTCACCTGGACACAACTCGACCTGCACCAAAAACCGGTCGGACTCCTCAATACAAACGGCTACTTCGACCTGCTGATCCGCTTCTTTGATCATATGACCGGTGAAGGATTTGTCAGGGACGCCCACAGACAGGCGCTGCTTTGCGCCGACAATGCGGAAGAACTGCTGGAAATGATGAACAAATATCAGCCGCTCAGGCTCGAAAAATGGCTGAAACGGATCAAAGAAACCTAAAACTGCTGCTACTTTGCAAGAATCTTGAATTCGGTCCTCCTGTTCAGTTGCCTTCCCTCGTCAGTCGCATTGCTCGCAATAGGCTGGGTCAGCCCGTATCCCTTGTAAATAAGTCTTGTTTTATCTATACCGGCTGCCACCAGAAACTCCACCACCGCTTTGGCCCTGTTCTCCGACAATACCTGGTTGTACGACTCCGAACCAAAACTGTCGGTGTGCCCGCTGATCTCCACTTTTAAACGGGGCATCTGCTTCAGCAGTTCCAGCAAACGGTTCAGCTCTGCCCTGGATTCCGGACGCAGGGTGTAGCGGTCAAAATCAAAAAAGATGTTACGCAATACGATCTTCTTGCCAACCTCTATGACATTGAGATACACATCCTTTTCAACTTCCTGATAACCACGGGATTGTGGAATATCGAAGTTCTCGGAATGAAACAGGTAAGCATCAGCCCTGACGGCAATACCGTAATTCTTACCCGAAGGCAGGGCGATCAGGTACTTCCCGCTGACCATGTTTGACTCAAAACTGCTGACGACCTCCCCGATGGAATTATCGGTGATGTCAATAGCGGCACCCAGTGGTTCCAGGGTAACGGCATCATATACGGTTCCTTTCAACAGGGTCAGCTGGCTGGTCCTCGATTCTGCCACCGGCGCCATGACGGCCTGCCTGAAAGGCTCGATGATACTGGCAAGCAGGTTGTCCTCGGTATTGTCGACGAGTGGTTTCTCCGGACCGTGAAAAGTAACCCTGTAAATGTCCTTCTCCCCGTAACCTCCCGGACGGTAGGACGCAAGATATCCCCTGCGCCCGTCAGCCGAAAGTACGATAAACACGTCATCATCCGTGGTGTTCACCGGAAAACCCAGGTTCCGCGGTTCAGACCAGACGCCCTGTTCCAGTACCGAATAAAAAATATCAAAACCGCCCATGGTGGGATGTCCCTGTGAACTGAAATACAAGGTCTTACCATCCGGATGCATAAATACGCCTGTTTCATCATATTCGGTATTGATTACCGGTCCCAGGTTCACAGCATCCCCAAACCTGCCATCTTTTATAGAACAGGAATAGATATCATGACCGCCATAACCGTCCGGTCTGTCACTGACAAAATAAAGCGTCTGCTGATCAGGTGAATAACAGGCCGAAGGCTCATGGTATTTCGAATTTACCGGACGCGGCAGCTTTACCGGATTCCCGTATTCCTCCCCTTTAAGCTGGCTTTCGTATAAATCACCGCCATTGTCGCCCCGGTACATCAGCAGCTTCTGTCCGTCAGGCGTCAGCCCCACGGTGGCATCATGATATTCGGTATTCAGGGGCTTCCCCGGGTGCAGCGGAACGCTCCATTCCTGATCACTGATCCGCGGCGATATATAGATGTCCTCGTAATAATAAAGGTCAATGGGATCGATGTCTCCCCCGACAGTATTGTCTCGTGATGAAGTAAACAGCAGTTTTGATTCGTCGGCCGTGATCACCAGGGCATATTCCGGGTATTTTGTGTTGATGTTGCTTCCCAGGTTTTCAATGGTCACCTTTTCCGCATTCCCCATCAGTTTACGGGCAACCTCGCATTCCTTCAGTTTTTTTTGTACTTCTTTCACCGCTTGTTCATTCCCTTTCCCGCTAATCCCCGACAGATAAGTAGTATAAGCCCGGCCTGCCTGGTCGATCATCTGATTAAAATGATATGCCTGACCCAACAGGTACTGTATGTCGGGAGCAATACCAGGATTGATGCGGGCTGCCTTCTCAAGAAAAAAAACCGCTTTCGACTTCTCGAGGGAAACCAGGTAACATTTACCTATCTTATAGTTCAGGTCGTCATTATTCGGATTGAAATCATTGGCTTTCAGGTAATAATCAAGTGCCTGAAGATAGGTAGCCCGGTTGCCGTACTGGTAATAAAGATCCCCCTCTTTGATATTACGGAGCGCATCTTTGAGCAATTCGTGTTTCTCCTTTGGAAAATTTTGTTTGATGAATTCGGTGTTTTTCTCCTGTGCCTTCAGTGCAGGCAGGATTAGCAGCCATAGATGTACCAGCAGCAAGGCCCTGAAAAACCGGTATGTCTCATCCCTGCTCATTTACACAGTAGCCTGAAGTAAGTCTCGGCGGCGCTGACACCCAGTTCCAGCGCTTTCCTGTAATCTTCACATGCTTCACGGATGTCTGCCATTGCTTCTCTGGAAATGGCTCTGTTCAGATAGGCAATCCCGTATCCGGGATCAATCCGGATAGCCATGGTGTAATCAACCACAGCCGACTGATAATCCTTCATCTTTTGCCGGGCATTGCCACGGTTGTTATAAGCAAAAGCATATTCAGGATTGATCGCGACCGAAGCAGTGAAATCATCTGCCGCCTTCTGATATTCTCCGGTTTTCATCCATGCAGTGCCCCGGTTATTGAATGCAACAAAATAGTCGGGTTTCAGGCGGATGGCCTCTGTATAATCTGCGATTGCCTTGTCATATTCTCCTGTCATCCTGTAGAGACTGCCCCTGTTGTTAAGGACAAACGGCAGCCCGGGATTCAGACGGATGGCCGTATTGTAATCCTCCATGGCACCGGCCAGATCATCCAGCATCCTCCTGGCGCTCGCCCTGTCGTTGTACGCCTGGGCGTAACGCGGCATCAGATTGATCACGATGGTGTAATCCTTCACGGCATTGGTATAGTCCTCACTTTCGAAATAAATACCGCCACGGTAATAATAAGCCATGGCATTCGCCGAATCAAGGGCAATGGCAGTAGTGTAATCATCGAAACAACCTTGGGCATCGCCGGTTTCATACTTCACCCTGGCCCGGTTAAAATAAGCATTCCCGGTGGGTTTCAGGGCAATGGCCCGGTCGAAATCTCCGATGGCCGACCTGAATTGCTGCAGTTCAATATTCACAATACCCCTGTTGTAAAAAGCCCTGTGGTTGTCCGAATCCTGTTCAAGGGCTAAGGTGAAGGAACGGTGGGCTTGCTCAAATAAGCCTTCCTGGTATTGTCTGATACCCTCGTTGTAATACTTTTCAGCTTCCAGGTTCTTCATAAGCGCCCCGGACCCGCTGGTATCTATCCCCGGCTTTTCGGTATAAAGGGCAGTACGCCTGATACGGCCGGCATCCTCCTTCCCGGTCTGAGCCATAAGCATAAACCCTGAAAAACACAGGATGAACAACAGACAACACTTCCTCATGCCATGAAATGAAGAAGCTAAATTAGGGAAAAAAAAATCAGCAGGAATCTAATTTCTGATGGCGTTGCGGTAAAGCTGGTAGGTTTCCATGACATCCCTTACAAAAGCGTAGGGCTCTTCACCGCGGCAATAACCGTAATAGGCCTGGGGATCACGGTAATAGGCCGGCTGCGATTTCCGCAACAGGAACGTATCCACGTGATGGGTCCAGATGGTGTTGTTCCTTCCGTATTTTTCAGCCAGCCGCCTGGCGTCAAGTACATGCCCAAGCCCGACATTGTATGCCGCAAGTACGAATTTCACCCTTTCGTCATGGTCAGGAACCAGAGGCAGGAACTGCTTTTCAAGCCCGGCAATGTATTTTACCCCGGCCTCAATATGCTTTTCCGGAGCCGACAGTGAATCAAGACCGTATTGTTCGGTCAAATCCGGCATCAGCTGCATCAGACCGTAGGCTCCCGACCAGGCCTGTGCCTGGGGCTGGAATTTGCTTTCCTTGTAGATCAATGCGGCCAGCAAACGCCAGTCCCAGTTGATCATGCGGCTGTACTTGCGAATAGCCCCGTCGTAAGGAGAGATCTTCCCTCCCCTGACCGAGTAAAAATCACTGCCGATCACACTTACCGTACGTGCTCCGACAAAATATTTCTCATACAGCACGGAGAATTTCTTTGCCTTTTTATATTGCCCCAGCCATTGATTGAAAGCAGCCAGCAGGTCTTCCCCTTCCCGGTTTACCATCCATACCAGGTTTTGTTGCGGTCCGACCACGGTCTGGATATCCAAACCCGGATGATACCTCCGGATCATGCCTGCAAAGGGTTCATAGGCAATCGTATAGTCAATCTCGCCCTTCGCAACGGCTGCCATAAGCTGCTCCGGTTTATATTCCCCGTGTTCCACTACCCTGATGCCCTCATCCGACTGCATGGAAAGCATGGTCAGCATCTGGATGAACGGACTGCCCTTTTCGACATACACGGTTCTTCCCGCGAGTTCAGACAGATCGCGCACCAAAACTTTCTCCCCGGCAAAACCGGAACTACTGCGCTGTACCAATACGGCATTGGCCTGGTATAAAGGATCTGTATGATAAAGCATATGGCTTTGATCGGCAATCACAGGCAGATCAACGGCCAGCATGTCCACTTCTCCCCTGTCGAGCATCTCATAACTTTTCCCGAGTTCCCCCGAAACAGCGATACTCAATTGTACGCCCAGGTGGTCGGCAAAAGCCCTGAGCAGTTCGTAATTGAATCCCTTGGGCGAACCCCTGTAAAGAAAATAGGAGGTAAAATTATCATCGGCGATCACCTGCAGCTTTCCACGCTGCCTGATTTCTTCAAGCGTGCTGCCATTCGCTGTGCTCTCCAGCTCGTTTTTTTCCGCTTTCCGGCAGGATGAAGCCGTCAGCATGGCCATCATGACAAGCATGATTACCAAGGCTTTCGTGCCAATATTCCTGCTTAAATCCTTCACTGTTGCTATGTTTCTGAAAAAGAGGCGCAAAATTACTTTGTTTTCCGGCAGCTTCGACATAAGACCACAAGCAAGTACCCATCTTAACAATTTTTAACGCTTGTGTTCATATCCCTTACTGCCATGTTTGCCCTCTTAAACGCATAAAAAACAAGGATGTTCTGTTTTTTAACAAATTTTTACACATCCTGCTGTTTAAGAGTATTTTATAATGGTCTACATTGTTAATAAGCAGATATGAATCATTATATTGAAACAGTATATATGCATGTGGCTCATTATCTGATGGATAGCTATAATTAACCCCTTGAATTGCTCAACGCTATTTTTTTCAATTCTTAATGATATTGCTGTGATTTATATGTAATTTTGGACTAATCTGTTAAACGCTTCATCTATATGAAAAGAATTGTTACCCTTATCCTGATCACATGGTCCATGACAATGTATGCCCAAAAGGAGGCAAACATCTGGTTTTTTGGCGATAATGCGGGGATTGACTTTAACGGGGCCCTGCCACAGCCACTGTCCGCCGGACAGACAACGTCCTGGGACAATACAAGCTGTATCAGCGACAGTGCCGGTAACCTGCTCTTTTATACCGATGGCGAGACTGTCTGGAACAAGAACCATTTTATCATGAATAACGGTAGTGGTCTGAACGGCTCCAATATGGGCGGCCAGTGTGCCCTGATCGTACCCCGTCCGTCTTCAGGCCTGTATTATATTTTTACGGTGGACATCTTCGCCGGCGCCCAGGGATTCAATTATCATATCGTGGATATGTCTCAACAGGCAGGTCTCGGTTCTGTCGTCTCAAAAAACAACCTGCTGTTTTCCCCCTCCACCGAAAAAATTGATGCCATTTACAATCCTGCCGACAACAGCTACTGGGTGATAACTCATATCTGGGGTAACAACCATTTTTACTGCTACAAAATCACCTCAGCCGGACTAAACATTAACCCCGTAGTCAGCAATATCGGTTCAGCGTATTCAGGAGGTATACCCAGTGGGTATAATTCACTCGGCCAAATGACTTTTTCAAAAGATGGAACCAAACTTGTTTCCACAGTCTATTCAGACGGATTGGTGGAAATATTCGATTTCAACATGAGTACAGGTCAACTTTCTAATCCACGGCTTATGAGTGGATTTCAAAACGTATTGGGAGCAGCTTTCTCACAAGATGCCAGTAAATTATACATTGCCATCTGGAAAACCGACAATGTTTATCAGTTTGACCTGAGTATTGATTCTGTTCCCGTTATTCTGGGCAGTGCGACGATCATCGGCCATGCAACTTCAGGCAGTTCAACTGGTTACAAAGCCGGCTATTTGCAGCTGGGTCCGGATAATAAAATATATATCGCACGTTACGAAATGAATCACCTTGCGGTGATCAACAACCCAAATGAAGCAGGTGCAAATTGCTACTTCGTAAACAATGGATTCTCACTCAACAATAAAGTATGCTTTGCCGGTTTATGCAGGGTCCCCGTAAAAATCATCACAACAGGAGATGAGGATTTACTGCAGGCAACTGCTCATTTTTCATTATTTCCAAATCCGGCTTGTCAACAATGCAGTTTCCATTTTCCATTCATGGTGCCCGGAGAAACAGTTCTTGTTTCCATTGCAAATGCACTGGGGCATAATTGTCAAAACAATCAAATCATGCCTGGTGGCAATCATACGGTTGACATAAGCAATCTTGAACAAGGATGCTATTTTGTGTCTGTTCAGCAGAAAGGAAAGACCCTGGGTAGCCAAAAACTTATCATACAACGCTAACCCTACACCGTCTTCCTGTACCTTCTTACGGCCAGTGTAATGGATAACACGGCCAGAAGGGCCAGGGCGAACAGGTCGGGACGGATATCCGTAAAACCAGAGCCTTTCAGCAATACCATGCGGATGATGCGGATAAAATAAGCCACCGGATTCAGGTGGTTGAGCCACTGTGCCCAGTCGGGCATGTTTTCAGCCGCGGTAAACAAACCGCTCATCAGGATAAAGACAATCATGAAAAAGAAAGACACAAACATGGCCTGCTGCTGGGTGCCGGTCATGGTGGATACCAGCAGTCCCAGGCCCAGGATCACACAACTGTAAACGGCCGCCGCAAAGAACACCAGCAACAGATTCCCCTCCAGCGGAATGTCAAACAGGAGTTTTCCGACTCCAAGCCCAAAGGCCAGTTCAAACAGGGCGATCAGCAGGGTGGGAATCAGTTTGCCCGCAATAAACTGGTATTTGCGGATCGGACTGACATTGACCTGTTCAATGGTGCCGATCTCCTTCTCCTTTACAATGTTCATCCCCGAAAGCAACAGGCTGATGACGGTGACCAGGATGACCAGGATGCCGGGTACCATGAAGGTCTGGTAATTCAATTCGGGATTGTACCAGAAAGTATACGTCAGGTCGATCTGCTGCGGCCTTGTCTCCATAGAAATCAACCCGCTTTCCTTCCTGAGATTGTGGTTCATATCCTGCACCACCGACTGCGTATAGGCATGGATGAGGCCCCCCGCAGATCCATTGATGGCGTTGACAATCAGTTGAAAACGGGCATCCCTGCCCATGGAAACCTGCTTTTCAAAGTCGGCCGGAAATACCACGATGGCGTCGGCCTCTCGCTGCTTCATGCCCTGTTCCCCGTCCCGGTCCAGATCAGAATACCCCGTAATACGGAAAAAACCGCTGCCCCTGAATTTGTCGCACACTTCACGCGTCAGCACCGAACGGTCGTGATCGACCACAAACAGCCTGATACTTTTCATCTCAAAGGTGGCTGCATGTACGATAATGATCAGCTGCACCACGGGAACGGCGAATATGATCGGCAGCATCGACCGGTTCCGGAAGATCTGCAGGAATTCTTTCTGTATTAAAAAGCCAATGGTTCTCATCTCACATCAGCTTAAGCGGATCTTAAACTTCTTCACACTCAATATAATAAACACCGCAGTCATGAAAAGCAGTACCACGGCCTCCTTCCAGAAATACATCAAACCGTTGCCCATGAGCATGATGTCTTTCATGATGGTAATGAAGTACTTAGGAGGCATGACATGGCAGATCGCCTGCAACCACAGCGGCATGTTCTCGATGGGATAAATAAACCCGGACAGCAGGATGGTGGGAAGCAGTAAGCCCACCATGGAAATCATCATGGCCACCTGCTGGCTGCCGGTCAGACTGGAAATCAGAATACCCAGCGATAAGGCGGTGAGGATATACAACATGGTCATGGCAAGCAGCAGCACCACACTTCCAACCACCGGCACGCCGAAAACCAGGTTTGCCATCAGCAGGATCACCATGGCGTTCAGCAGCGAAAGCAGCAGGTAAGGCGTCACTTTTCCCAGGATGATCTGTACCGGCCTGAGCGGGGAAACCAGCAATACCTCCATGGTACCCAGTTCCTTTTCCCTGGTAATCGCAATAGACGTAAGCAGGGTGCATATCAGTGTGAGAAGCATGGCAATGATACCGGGAACAAACATATACACCCCTTTGAGCTCAGGGTTATATTCCATCCTGACTTCAGGTATGATGGCTGCTGCCTGGGGAAGATTCCGGTTGCGTTCCAGTGTATATGACATCAGGATTCCCTGGGTGTAATTCACCATCATGCGGGCCGTATTGGGTTCGGAAGCATCGGCAATCACCTGTACCGCAGCCCGTCCATCGCTTTGCAGCTTACGGGCGAAATCCTTCTCAAAGATGATCACTTCCCTGACCTGCCCCTGCTTTAAAACCTCGTGGATATCCCGCTCGCTTTCAAGGTAAGTCACAAGCCTGAAAAAACCCGAAGAAATGATCTTTCCGGTAATTTCACGACTTACCTGGTCTGATGCAAGGTCGAGTACGGCAATCCGGGCATTCCTGAGATCGTTTACGATTACGTAACCAAACAACAGCAACTGAACCACGGGCATTCCGAACAGGATCAGCAGGGTGCGCCTGTCCCTGAAAATATGATGAAACTCCTTTCTGACAAAACCAAGGAACTTTTTCATGCTGCAGTTTTATGCATTTCGGGCAATCCTGGTGAACACTTCATTGATGCTGGACGCATGATACTGTTTCTTTAATGCGGCGGGTGTATCGAGTGCGATGATTCTTCCTTCGGCCATGATGGAAATTCTGTCACAATATTCTGCTTCATCCATATAATGAGTGGTGACAAAAACCGTGATCCCGTCGGCGGCGGAAGCATGGATCATTTCCCAGAACTGCTTGCGCGTAATGGGATCGACGCCCCCGGTGGGTTCATCCAGGAAAACGATACCCGGGCGGTGAAAAACAGCTACCGAAAAGGCGAGTTTCTGCCGCCATCCCAGAGGCAACCTGCCGATCAGCGTATCCCTCACCGCCTGCATCTGCAAGGTTTCGAGCAATTCTTCCGCCCGTTCGCGGATGGCCTTACGACTGATCCCGTAAATCCCGCCGAACAACCTGATGTTCTCGAAAACAGTCAGGTCTTCATACAGGCTGAACCGCTGGCTCATGTAACCAATGTGCTTTTTGATCTTTTCCGCTTCGGTAAAGGCATCGAATCCGGCCACCCTGATATACCCGGAGGTGGGAACAGACAATCCGCACAATATTCTGATCGCCGTGGTTTTTCCGGCCCCGTTGGCTCCCAGGAAGCCGAAGATCTCACCCCGGTAAACCTCGAAGCTCAGATGATCATTGGCGGTGAAGGATCCGAACTTCTTCACGAGATCTTTTACCGTAATGACTGCTTCTGCTGGCGCTGTCATACGCTTTCTCCTTTCATCAGGGCAATAAAGCTATCCTCTATCCCCGGAACCACTTCCCGGATTTGAATTCCTTCATGACCGCTTTTTTCAAGCAGCATTGCTATCAGTCCGGGCTCCGGAAAATCCGGATTCAGGCTGAAATGAATATGCTGACCGGAAAGGTAAGCCGTAAACACAGCGGGCATCTGCTGCAGATCTTTCAGCAGACGGTACATTTGCTTTGCACTGATGGCGTACAAACGACGCGGATAATCGCCCGGGATGGCAGAAGGAATGTCGGTTTTCAGTATGCTACCCTCCTGTATCAGCGCGATCCGGTCGCACAGGGCTGCTTCATCCATGTAAGCAGTCGATACCAGGATAGTGATGCCTTGGGTTTTCAGTCTTCGCAGCATCTCCCAGAACTCAGCCCGTGAGATGGCATCCACACCGGTGGTAGGCTCGTCAAGCAGCAGCACCTGTGGTTGATGGATCAGGGCACAGCAAAGGGCCAGTTTTTGTTTCATCCCTCCTGAAAGCTTGCCTGCCGGCCTGTTGCTGAAAGCCTCCAATTGGACATATATATCCCTGATAAGGTGGTAGTTCTCCTTAAGGGTGGTTCCAAAGATGGTGGCAAAAAAGCTGAGGTTTTCGGCAACTGTCAGGTCCTGGTACAGCGAAAAGCGACCGGGCATATAAGCTGTAATATCCCTGATCTTCCTGTAGTCTTTCACCACATCGTATCCTTCCACGCTGGCCGTACCGCTTCCGGGAAGCAACAGGCTGGCCAGGATGCGGATCAGGGTGGTCTTGCCCGCCCCGTCGGGACCTATCAGCCCGAACAGTTCTCCTTTACCGATCTCAAGCCGGATATCGTGCAAAGCCCTGACCTTGCCCCAGCTTTTCCCGATACCGCAGATTTGAATAGATATATCTTCCATGTTTCACCTGAAATTGACTTCTCCAGGCATGGCGATTTTCAGGCTCCCGTCGTTCTTCACCCTGACCCTGACCGCGTAAACCAGGTTCACCCTTTCTTCCTTGGTCTGGATGATTTTAGGGGTGAATTCAGCGGACGATGAAATCCAGCTCACTGTCCCGCTGAGTGTGCGGTTTTTATCTTTATCCGCGTCGATGATTACCTCTGCCTCCTGCCCGATTTTCACCTGGGGAAGCTGGCTGCCGCTGATATACACACGCAGGTACATTTCCGACAGGTCGGCAATTTTATACAATGGTTTGCCGGCCATTACCATCTCTGAAGCCTCATGATATTTTTCAAGTACCGTCCCATCCGCCGGATTGAGGATACGGCATTTTCTGAGGTTTTCCCGGGCCTGTGCAATCTGTTGCGACAAGGCCTCTATTTCATCACTGACTCCTTTTCGCTGTACCAGTACCGCCTGGATCTGCTTGAGCAACAGCTTGTGGCTTCCGCTTACATCATCAAGTTGTTTCTGTGTGGCCGCCTGATCGGCAAAGAGTTTGCGCGTGCGCTCCAGATCAACCTCCAGGTTGGTTTTCTGTTGTTCGAGCACCCCGGCCTGGGCATGCAGACTTTCCAGTTTATTGGCAACGGCCTGCTGTTGTGCCCTGAGCATCTGAAGCCTCAGTACATGGTCGGTGCTGTCAAGCAGGGCGATCAACTGTCCTTCCTTCAGGTTTTGCCCTTCTTCAACCTGAAACGCAAGCAATCGTCCGGATATCTCAGGGGAAACGCTTATTTCAGTTGCTTCAAAGGTTCCGTATGCATCAGAACGCTTGTTCTTCCCGGAACAGGAGAACAGCAGGGGAAGCAGGACTGCTGCCACAATCATCGGAATGTTCTTCATATTGTCTGATTTTTATTCTTGAAGGCGACGGCCGTGAATTGGTTCTATTTTCAGGATTTAATATTTTCCGAGGACGGTCAGATATTCAATCTTCGTCCTTATCAATTGAATATAATGGTTTTCCTTATTCAGCCGGGCAATGCTTTCCTGCTTGAGTTCCGTAACATAATCACCGGGAGTGATCACGCCATTTCCCAGCTGAGCGGCTGCCATACGGGTAATATTGCTCCGGAGACGGATGATTTCATCGTCTTTTTCAAGCAGGCGTTCATTTTTAAGGATCATGGCAGCAAGATTTCTCAGATTCATTGTCAGGTTCCTGTCGAAAGTCTCCCGCTGGGTGCTAATGATATCCTTCTGGAGATCAAGCCCCTGCTTATCTCTCTTCTGCTGGTTCCAATTCCAGATATTCCATTGAAAGCGGGCACCCACCATATAAAAATCATCAAATTCACGCTTCAGCATGTTCAGGCCCGGTTTGCCGTAGCCCGCCTGTGCAAAGGCCGAAATCTTCGGCAGGTATTTACTGACACTCAGGTTTTTCGTCAGTTCCAGCTGCTGCTGTTTCAATTCCATCACCAGCGGTTCAAGCCTTTGTGAAACAGCCTCTTCACGGATATCCGGTATATCCGGCAGCTTCAGGACAAGATCGGATGGCATGCTCCTGTCCAGAAAAACACCCAGCATGTCCAGACCTGCCTGTTTACCGCTTTCCAGTTCGAGAAGCTCTTGATTGGTTTTCATGATCTCGGCAAGCAGAACATCTCTCTGACCCGCGAGTACCAATCCATGGCGTACCCCGGCTTCCAGCATGGCCTGTTGTTCTGTGAGCTGCTCAAGTACCGACAACAGGATCCTGCTGTTTTGCTGAAATAACAAAATACTGAAATACAACTGACTGATCCTTTCCTTCAGGCTGTATAACTCGGCCTCCAACCCCTTCTGTCCGATCTGCAGACCCACTTTTTCAATCTCTTGCTGATGCCGCTTGCTGCCTCCGTCCCAGATCAGTTGTTGCACATCAAGCGTCATCCTGTACATATCCCTGTCCACCGATGGAATTTGGATAAAAGGCACATCGAAGGGAATTTCGGTGACTTCCGATTGCCAGGATGCCTGTCCGTTTAAAAAAAGCTGTGGCAAATAGCTTGTCTGAAGCGACCTGATTTTCAATTCGGTGACCTCGCCGAGCAGGGATCGCTGCCGTGTGAGTGGATACAAACGGATGGCTTCCTCATGACAATCCTTCAGCAGAAGGGTATCAGGCTGCTGGGCGTACATGCACACAGCAAGAAGCAGCAGTACCATAATATATATCGTTCTCATTTTACTTAATTTTCAATGATTCAATGATGGTAGCCTTGATCGTTTCTTTTCTTTCATCGAGAAAACGCCTGTATGCTTCCTGGCTGCCGCCAAACAATACAGCGTTCAGTATGGGTTTTGCTATGAAAGGAAATACACACATGCCAATCATATTCACTACCAGGTGCCTGGGATCGACTGCCCGGATATTGCCCCTGGCTGCTTCCTCAGTGATCTGACTTTCAAATAGTTTTATGGGAATATCTCGACTTTCCATAAAACTGACAATCTCTGCCGGATTACGGTGTATTTCCATCACGATGAAACCCGGAAGATAGGGATTCTGAAAAAGGATATCGAGGTATCCGTCGATAAAACCTTCTATTTTACTGAAAAAGGGAATGTCCTCATTCAGCAGTCCTTTCATCCCTCCGATAAATTTTCCGAGCACCTCGCGAAACACCAGTTCGAAAAGCTTCTCTTTGCTTCTGAAGTAATAATGTAACAGGGCCTTGTTGATCCCCGCTTCATCGGCAATCTCCTGCATCCTGGCGGCCTCAAGACCCTTGCGTGCAAACACTTTCCTTGCAGCCTCCAGGATTAGCCCTTCCGTGCTGATACTCATAATTAACTGTTATATAATAACCTGGATGGGAACCAATTTTAATTAGCTGATTAAACCACATGGTTTAACCAACTGGTCAAATTTACGACAAAAAAAACCGGCAGAACAAGAAAAATGAGAAAAAAATGAGAAATTTTATATCAAACTGATTATCAACCCTCTCCAAGAGCGATTTTCAGTTTCTGTCCGGGCTTGATCTGCCTGGCATTTTTGATTTGGTTCCACTGCTTGATTTGCTCCACCGTAACACCCTGGTATTTATTGGCGATGCCCCAGAGTGTGTCTCCGTGGCGAATGGTATGATAGATAAACTTATCATCCTGCCGGTTTTTGGGTACGGCAGCAGTATTTTGATCGTTGGCCGCGTTCACAAGCATGTCCTCATAGACCGGTGGTCCGATCATACCAGGGTTGATCTCTGTGCTTTCGCCTGATTTGATGCTTTTCCCGGCATCAGCCTGAGCTGTCTTTTCGTTTTTGGCAGCAGTGTAAACAATCAGTTCCCGGTTGGCCTTGATATGGTTTTGCCTGATCCCGTTCCAGCGTTTAAGATCGGCCACGCTGCAGCGGTATTTCCTGGCGATGCTTCCGAGGGTTTCTCCCTTGCGCACCACATGGGTAATGGATCTTTCCTGTACATCACGTATCTGCGCCATCAGCTGATCCCTTTCCATTCCCTTTTGAGTCTTAAACTGGTACAGCGCTTCCTCATTATTCAGAAAGTCAGCTACATAAGACAGGGGCAGCCTGAGTGCATAAGTCTGCTCCGGCCCGGCCGGAATGAGATCCTTGGTATATGCCGGATTGAGGAAGCGGATGTTCTCGAGCGGAATGTTGAACATTTCCGAAATCTGGTCGAATGTAAGGGCCTGGCGGACGGTGACAGTATCAACCTCAGTATAAAGGATTCCGGGATGTACCGGGTAAAGATTATGGTCGGCAGCATGGTGAAGCACATAACTGGCGGCAATGAAGGCCGGAACATAGTCACGTGTTTCCCTGGGAAGGTAACGCATGATGGTCCAGAAATCCATGATCCCGCCCGATTTCCGGATGGCCCTGTTTACATTTCCCGCACCCGAATTATAGGCGGCAAGCACCAGCGACCAGTCGTGGTAAATGGCATACAAATCTCTCAGATGCTCACAGGCTGCAATGGTGGCCTTATAGGGATCATTGCGTTCGTCAACATAAGAACTGACTTTCAGATTGTAAAGCTTCCCGGTATGAAACATGAACTGCCACAGGCCTTTGGCACCTGCATGAGAGCGCGCAACCGGATTCAGCGCCGATTCGATCACGGCAAGGTATTTAAGCTCCAAAGGCAGGTTTAAACGGTCGAGCTGCTCCTCGAACAGCGGAAAATACAAACCTGAAAGCCCCAGGATACGCTGGGTGAGATCCCGTTTGCGCACAGCATACAGATCGATATACTGGCGGACAATATTGTTGTAACGGTATTCAAATGGAGATTGCTGACTCAGTTTCCTGAGCCTGAGGGTATACACACTGTCGGAAAACTCAGGGACATACCCCTCTTCATACTTATGAATATTTAATACATCCCTGTTCGTTGTAAAGTCCGGCGTTTGGTTGAAGGTAAGCCTGGCCAGGCTGTCAAGCATCGCAATAATGGGATTGTCCCTGACCAGGTCAACGTTCAGGTTCCTGGAAGTGTCGCTGGACGGTTGGTAAGAATGATTGGAAGATTGCAGGGAAGTAAAGAAAAAACACGCGATGATCAGAAGAAATCCCGTGCGGGTATGTCTTGATTTTCTGGTGATCATTAGATTCAATTGTTTGGCTCGAAAAGATTTAATCAATAATACAAACTTCAAGTTTACAAAAATAGGTGTTTTCAGGCGGATTTTTTAACAAATTTTAATACTTATCAACAAGAATACCTTGATAAACCCAAATTTGTATATGCCCTCATTCCTTGCCGGATTCCTCCTTTTTCTTCTCCTCTTCCTTTTTCTTGTCCGGCGTATTCATGCTGTCCTTAAACTCCCTGATACCGGTACCCAGCCCCTTCATCAGTTCGGGTATCTTTCTGCCTCCGAACAACAACAATACAACCACTACGATCAGTATGATCTGCCAGGGACCAATCATACCCAAAAGAATTGTACTCATTGCAGCGATTTTAAATTAGGGGCCAAAGATAGTGAATTCTATTCATTGTCTTTCAGTTCCGGTTTAATCTTTACTCCGTCGTAACGGATTTCCCTCCCCTTTCTGTAGGTAACGATCAGGAAAGGAGTGCCATCGGGATTATACTTGATCCAATCGCCTTCGCGCTCACCCATCACATAAACACCCTCATCTTTTTTAAGTCCTGATTCCCAGTAATATACATGCCTTCCATCCGGCAGATCTTCCACGAATTTACCTTCAAATCCCCTGTTACCGTTCTCATAATAATACTGCCATTCTCCATCCCTTTGCCCGTTCAGATAAGTGCCCTCCTCCCTGTGGTCTCCATAGTCGTAAATCCATTTTCCCTGTTCCAATCCATCAAGATATTCACCCCTGGCAATCACTTTACCGTCTTCAGAATACTCGGTCATCAGGCCGTCTTCCCTGCCATTTGTAAAGGCCATCTCACGCAGGACTGTCCCTGTTTCGTGATACCATTTCCAGTCGCCGTCCGCCCTTCCCCTCTGATCAAAATTCCCCTCTTCCTCAAGGTTCCCGTTCCAATAATAGAACTTCCAGTATCCGATCCGTTTTCCATCCTTGTATCTTCCCTCGGCTTTTTTACGGCCGTCATCGTAAAATTCGGTCCATGGACCCTGCCTGAGCCCGGCATCATCCGTAATTCCTTCTCCTACAATAATTCCCCTCCTGTATAAAAGACTCTTTTCTAGTTTTCCGTCTTCCGTGAACTCACGCCATAAACCGTCAGGTACCTGGTTCTTGTATTGCGCCCGAATCTTTACTTTACCGCTTGGATAATAATCAGCCCTTTCATCAATCCTGGCTATTTCTTCTGCATCCTCCTGCAATTCGTCATTAATATATTTAAATATTTTGAATAATTTTCCGTCCGTGGTGTATTCCCTGAAATACCCGTTCTTTTTGCCTGCCCGGTATGTTCCTTCGCTACGGATATTGCCGTTTTCCCAGAATGTGACCCATTTGCCGTGTGCCAGGCCTTCTTTGTCCCTGCGGTTTACATACTCACGCGATACCAGAAAACCTTTTTTATATTCCATCAGGGTAATTACATTTCCTTCCTGGTCATACTCCCTGGCAAAACCATCCTCCAAACCTTTACTGAATGGAATCTCCTTCTTCTTCTTCCCATCCGGGAAATAATAGGTCATGAATCCCTGCTTGACATCATCCGCAAAAACTTCATCGATACGCTCCCCCTCCACATAGGTTGTTTTCGTTCCGTGTTTTTTCCCCTTGCGATATTCCAGACTCAGAATGATGTTTCCGTCTTCATCATAAAACTTCCAAAGGCTGTCAAGTTCAAACTCACGCCGGTTTCCTTCCGATTTCAGCTTTCCGTTCTCATGATATGTTTTCCAGTAACCATCGGGTGTACCCTGCCTGAGCCAGCCTTCACTCGAAAGTTTGCCGTTTTCGTAATAATATCGTTTATATTCACTTGTATCACTGCCGCTTTGTGCATCCAAACCTGTACTGCAAATCAAAATGATGATCAATGCAGGCAATAAACTGATATGCTTCATAAAATTATATAAATATTAAGATAATTCAAGCATTCTGTAAACAGGTCTGGCAGCTTTACGGATCGTTTCTTCATCCATCAGAATCTGTGGACTTTCATTCTTCAGACAAAGATAAAGCTTTTCCATGGTGTTCATTTTCATATAAGGACAATCATTGCAATGACAGGTTTCATCAGCCGGGACAATAAGAAATTCCTTATCCGGATTTGCTTTTTTCATGGGATGAAGGATACCGGATTCAGTAGCCACGATGAATCTGGTGGCAGTGCTTTTGATCGTATAGTCTAACAAAGCAGTAGTAGAACCAACAAAATCGGCAAGGGCAAGAACCGGCGCCTTGCATTCAGGATGCGCAATCAGCAAGGCATCGGGATTTTCTGCTTTCATTCTTATTATTCTTTCAGAAGTAAGGATGTCATGTACTTCGCAGCTTCCGTTCCACAGAACCATATTTCTTCCTGTCACACTGTTCACATAAGCACCCAGATTCCTGTCCGGTGCAAAAATGATCTTTTGCTCAGGCGGAAATGAGGATACAATCTTCACCGCGTTGCTGGAAGTGCAGATCACATCGGACATCGTCTTGATCGCCGCAGAACAATTTATATAAGACACAACAATATGATCAGGATGTTCCTTCAGAAAAGCCGCAAAGGCATCGGGCGGACAGGAATCAGCAAGAGAACAACCCGCATTCAGATCGGGCAACAGCACTTGCTTAGCCGGATTCAGGATTTTCGCAGTTTCAGCCATAAAGTGTACCCCGGCAAATATGATGATATCAGCACTCGTAGTACCTGCCTGACGGGCCAAACCCAGACTATCTCCTACAAAATCAGCAATATCTTGTATTTCAGGTATTTGATAATAATGAGCTAACAGTATCGCTTGTTTTTCCTTTTTAAGTTTCAGAAATGCGTCTTTGTAATCTGTCGGATGTTGAGCCTGGGTTGAAAACATGTTTACATTCATTTGTTCCTATGTTTCACTTTATGATCCAATGCCTGCCTGTCGACAAAAAGATATGTCCGGGTGTTTATGAGCCCCGGTTCGTTTTCGACAAACATGAACATTTCATAATAATATTTAATTAATAAGAATTTTATATGGTTATTATAGTATCCTGTTCATATGGTTAAAAACTTTTTCCGGAAAGTTATCCCCTCCAATGAACAAGGGAATGAACAGTTTATTATTCATTTGAGTGCTCATTTTTAAAATATTGACGTTTTATTGACAAGTTGTTAATAAGGCTTTGTGAATAAAAATGAAAAGAAGAAATGTTAACAGCATGTTCATTGTGAGTTGAAAAAAAGGACCAAAAAAATATCAACAGTCATTTTGCCCTATTATGGCGGATTTATCAACAAAGATACAGACTTATGAACAAGTGATGGGTGAATAAGTTTAATTTATTGAATATCAATAATATAGTTTTATAATTTTGAAATTATGCGGACAGACGGATGGCAGGCGGCTCGTTCTGGCTAAATTGTCATAACTTTGTTAAACCGAAAGACCACAGAAATGCGAAAAAAGTGTTTCCAGAGTCATCGGTATAAAGAATCTTAGTGAAAATTGCTTCGCATTTTCACTAAGATTCAGTATAATGTAAACTGAATGTTATGAATGAAACGGGCTTATCAGTGGTGATCGGTTCAGATCATGCGGGTTTTGAGATGAAGCAACATTTGATCATGACATACGGACAGCGATCGTACCGTTTTACGGATAAAGGGGCTTTTTCAGGTGAAAGTGTTGATTATCCGGATTTTGCAAGAGAAGTATGTGAACATTTCCTGTTTGGCGGCTTTGATTATGGTGTATTGATCTGCGGTTCGGGCAATGGTATGGTAATGTCGGCCAACAGATATAAAGGGATCAGGGCCGCATTATGCTGGTCGGAAGAAATTGCCAGGCTGGCCAGGTTACACAATAATGCCAATATTTTGGTTCTGCCGGGTAGGTTTCTGACAAAAGATGAGGCGGAAAAGATTTTTAAAGTGTTTATGATCACAAATTTTGAAGGCGGAAGGCATGTCAGAAGGGTGGAAAAGATGGATTTACTGAATCATTAAGAGCGCATCATGTCCGAATTATCCAATATTTTCCTTGAAGAATCTGAAAATAAGGCATTTGATAAGGATCACCGGAAAAAGATCCTTTTCAATATTGCCAGATACGATCAGGCAGTTTTACAAGGGAAAAAGCAATATCAGGATTTGGATCTTGCAAGGGAAAGAGCTGCATTTATCCGGCATAAGGTGATCAATGAGCTCGATAAATATCTTGCAGAATTTGAAGCGAATTTTGAAAGTCACGGGGGTAGGGTATTGTGGGCTCAGGATGAAAAGGAAGCTTTGCGGGAGATATACAGGATATTGAGGCGTCATGATGCAAAACTGGTAGTCAAATCGAAATCGATGACTACCGAGGAAGTGGAGTTGAATGATTTTCTGAAGAAACATAAAATTGAGGCAGTTGAAACCGATCTGGGCGAATTCATCGTGCAGACGGCAGGAGAGAAACCCTATCATATTGTCACTCCCGCAATGCATAAGTCCCGGGAAGATGTGGCGGAGCTGTTCAACGCACGTTTCGGCACCCCGCTCGACGATCCACCTGAGAAGATCACGGCTTACGTAAGAGAGCTCTTACGCGATAAGTTCATACGGGCCGATGCAGGTATCAGCGGAGCAAATTTTCTGATTGCCGATACAGGTGCGGTGGCATTAACTGAAAATGAAGGCAATGCCTTGATGTCGGTTTCTTTCCCACGGGTACATATCGTGCTTGCCGGTATCGATAAGGTTGTACCATCGGTAAAGGATCTTGATTTACTCTGGCCATTGCTTGCCACGCACGGTACCGGTCAGAAACTCACGGTTTACAATTCGCTGATCAGTGGTCCGCGCCAGGAGGGAGAAACCGACGGTCCGTCGGAAATGTATGTGATCCTGCTGGACAACGGTAGAACCAATGTACTTGAAGAGACCGAGCAAAGAAGGGCTTTATCCTGCATTCACTGCGGGGCTTGTCTGAATGCCTGTCCGGTTTACCGGAACATCGGGGGACATACGTACCAGTCAGCATACAGCGGTCCGATCGGGGCGATCATCACCCCGCAGATGTTCGGCATGAAGGAATACAAGCACCTGAGTTTTGCATCTTCGCTTTGCGGTAAGTGTACCGAGGTTTGTCCGGTGAAGATCAACCTGCATGAACTCCTGCTGTACAATAGGAGAGACATGGTAAAGAGCGGGTATACGAAAAGTTCGGAACGCTTTGCCATGTGGACGGCCAGAAAGGTGTTCACCCGGCGCAGGCGGATGGATTATGGCGGTGCCCGCATGAGAAATTACGTATTACGGAAATTTTTTGCCAAAAGCTGGGGTCCGAGAAGGGAGTTACCCCAGGTTCCGGTGAAGAGTTTTAAACAATTGTGGGAGGAAAAAAGGGGTATTTTTCCGAAATAATTCAAAACGTACTGACAATAGAAGCGACGAAGCGGATGTATCCCCCTCCGAAGAGGTTCACATGAACAAGCAGGGGATAAAGCTTATGGATATCCATCCTTTCTTTCCATCCGCTTTCAAGAGGATATGCTCCTTGATAGGCATCATAGAAACTTTCTGAAAATCCGCCAAACAACAGGCTCATGGCCAGGTCGGCCTCTCTGTGACCGTAATGGACGGCCGGGTCTATCAGGCAGGCTGAACCGTCCGGGGCTGTCATGTAGTTTCCGTTCCAGAGATCTCCGTGGATGAGGGCCGGTGGCTCCTGTGGAATCAGGGATGGTAAAAGGCGGTAAAGCTTTTCAAATTGCCTGAGCAGTGGTGCGCCGGCAGCACCGCTGTCTGCAGCCTGCTTCAGCTGAGGCTCCAGCCTTTCAGTGATAAAAAAGTCTGTCCAGGAGTCATGAAAGCGGTTTGACTGCGGCAGGGAACCGATGTAATTGTCGTGGTCAAGGCCATAGGAAGAAGCCGTATTGCGATGCAGGCGGGCCAGTTTCATCCCGAAATCCTCCCAGAAGGACGAATGGCTCTTACCAGTCCCGATGAACTCCATAATAATATAGGTGTACCGGCCGGCAGTGGACGCAAGGATGGGACGGGGAACCCTCAGCGTGTTCGTTTTCTCAAGCACTTCAAGTCCGCGGACTTCAGCTTCAAACATACCCGGATACAGGCCTGCGTGATTGAATTTGATGAAATAGCTGTTGTCCTCAGTGTCCACCCGGTATGCCTGGTTGATGCATCCTCCGGAGAGCGGGGTGCTTCGCCTGACACTAAAGGGAGCCGGGAACAGCATTAAGGCGATGGATTCCTGTATTTCAGAAGGGATCATGTCGGGCATTTTCATGTTTGGAAAGAAGTATCTTGAAAATCAAAGCGGTACAATGCTTCATAATGCGGCCCGGCCGGGGTCAGATGACTCCGGTAAAGCGTGAAACCTGTGGCGGTGCATTCCTGGAATACCATATTGCTGAATGTTTTCAGGATGTTTCTGAGCTGTGTGGCATCGACGGCTTGTTTGATGCGTCCGATGGTCAGATGGGGTGTAAAAGCTGCCGCTTCCTGCTTGCTTTCTTTGTCATTGAATACATTGCTGATTCGTTTATGAAGGATCATCATGGGTTCAGGCAGCTGCAGACCCAGCCATATCACGGTAGGATTACGTGCTTTGCCAAAGGTTCCGCAATCTTTCACCAGGAATGTAAAGGGAGGAATTTCCGCCGCTGCCTTCAGCATTTCGTTTCTGATGAAGGGCAGATCTGATTCATCCGTTTCGCCGAGAAACCAAAGTGTCACATGGAGATTATGGTTTTCCACCCATTTGATCCTCTCATGCTTCAATTCCTGCTGTATGGCCTGCATTACTGCCAGCAGGGTGGCTTCTGGTTCTATCCTGATAGCGAGGAAAAGTCGCATGCCCGACTGTGGTTGAAGTTTCTCCCCCTGAGGAGGTACAGAAATTTTTTGTAAAGTTATAAATCCTTGTTTATCTTTGCACCCCCTTAGCGGGGCGTTAGCTCAGTTGGCTAGAGCGTTAGACTGGCAGTCTAAAGGTCAGGGGTTCGACTCCCCTACGCTCCACATACCATATTCCCGGCCTGCAAGTCCTCATTGCAGGCTTTTTTTTCGGCATTCATTCCACTTTCTCACTGCTCATTCAGAGATATACTGAATGCCCTGCAACACCTATAGTGTATTGTTTTCGCAAACCCATTCCGTGTTAGTATATATTGAGGTGAAAATGAATATGTTAATTAATTCATAAAATGGTGTTTTCCATTAACAAAGCGATCAATGCCGGGTTTCTTAGATTATAATTTTAAATCTTTCAAATATGAAAAAGTATGTAATTCTCTCCCTTTTACTGGGGATCTTCTCTATAAACCTGATTGCCCAGAAAGCCGAACAGCCTGGTATTCCCCTGATCGGGGAAAAAGCGCCGGCTTTTACTGCGGAATCAACCAGGGGGACTATCAATTTTCCCGGTGATTACGGAAGCAAATGGAAGGTCCTTTTCAGCCATCCCGCCGATTTTACCGCAGTTTGTTCATCAGAACTCCTTGAACTTGCTCAGGTTCAAGGTGACTTCAGCAAACTGAATACCGAGCTTATCGTTATTTCTACCGATGCGCTTGAAACACACCGGAGCTGGAAAGAATCGATCGAGACCGTGAAATACAAAAACCGGAATCCTAAACCGATTCAATTCCCTTTGGTGGCCGATGAGGACAGGAGTGTTTCAAGAATGTACGGAATGTTGCATCCTGGTTCCGGCAATACAAAAAATGTCAGGGGCGTATTTATTGTTGATCCGTCCAACATTGTTCGCTCGGTAAATTTTTACCCTATGGAGATCGGCAGGAATATTGACGAAATTAAAAGAGCCATTGCTGCTTTGCAGGTGGCCGACAGGGAAAAAGTGATGACCCCGGCTAACTGGAATCCCGGTGAAGACGTGATGGTAAAGTCGCCTGCATCAGCGGCCGAAGCAGAAAAAGTAAGCAATGATCCTTCTTCCCCTATGTATAAAGTGAGCTGGTATATGCTCTTCAAGAAACTCATCTGATGAAATGGTTTACAGTTGAGCTGTAAGATGAAAGAGGCTGTCTCAAAAGGGCAGCCTCTTTTGTTATATTTATACCGATGACGCTGGAAACACGCATCGTATTCCTGTGTTCTTTCGGTATTGTTAAACTTGTTCAGTTATTGTTTGTTCCTTTTATGATAATCAGGAACTATCATGCCCGGCTGAAGCTTAGCCGGATAATAGCCTGCCTTGTTGTTCGTTAGTGGTATCAAATGAAGTCTGAATTTTTTTTCAATCTTGTCTCCGGAATGTTCTTCCTTGCCTTACAGGCATGCGGTCAGGGGACAGAATCAAATAAAACCATGAAATACAGGGAATTAACTCCGGATGAAACCTATGTGATTGTGCATAAGGGTACTGAAAGGCCTTTTTCGGGAAAGTATGAGGACTTCTGGGAAAAAGGCACCTTCAGCTGTAAAAGATGCGGGGCTGTGCTTTACCGTTCTGAAACCAAATTTGATGCACAATGTGGCTGGCCCAGTTTTGATGAGGAAATCCAGGGTGCTGTCAAACGGCAGCCTGATGCCGACGGACGCCGGACCGAAATCCTATGTGCCAATTGTGGGGGGCATCTGGGGCATGTATTTGAAGGAGAAGGATTTACCGAAAAGAACAGCCGGCATTGCGTCAACAGCATCAGCATGGAATTTACGCCGGACGGACAAGTGCTGCCGGCGGAAAGAATAACCGATACGGCTGTTTTTGCGGGTGGTTGTTTCTGGGGTGTGGAGCATTTTCTGCAGAAAAGCAAGGGAGTGATTTCGGTGGAATCGGGCTATATGGGCGGACATAAGGAAAATCCATCCTACGAAGAGGTTTGTTCCGGAAAAACCGGGCATTATGAAGTGGTGCAGGTGATCTTCGACCCTGCTGAAACCAGCTATGAAACCCTCGCACGCCTGTTTTTTGAGATCCACGATCCGACACAATGGGACCGCCAGGGACCCGACCGTGGTGAACAATACCGTTCGGCAGTCTTCTTCCGGAATACGGAGCAGAAAGAAATCACCGAAAGGCTGATAGCACAATTGAAAGACAAAGGTTACAATGTTGTGACGGAAGTCAGGCCTTCCGCTGTTTTCTGGAAGGCGGAGGAATATCACCAGGATTATTACAGCCATAAGGGAAGTCTTCCATACTGTCACGGATACACCCAACGTTTCTGAAACGGATTATCTGGCTGCCGGTGTAAAACCGGAGCTCAGGGTATGGGATTCATATTAAAATAATCCCTACCTTTGCAGCCCTGAAATTGTAAGCAGAAAAATTGAATTATTATGGATAATGTATTAATTAACAACGATTTGGATTATAAAGTACAAGATATCAGCCTGGCAGCATGGGGCCGCAAAGAGATTGAAATGGCTGAGAAAGAAATGCCGGGTTTGATGGCCCTGCGACGCAAATATGGTCAGGAAAAACCCCTGAAGGGAGCCAGGATTTCAGGCTCGCTGCATATGACCATACAAACGGCCGTGCTGATTGAAACCCTGCGGGAGCTTGGCGCTGAAGTGCGCTGGGCAAGCTGCAATATTTTTTCCACCCAGGATCACGCAGCTGCCGCCATTGCAGTTGCAGGAACACCTGTTTTTGCCTGGAAAGGCGAAACCCTGGAAGAATACTGGTGGTGTACGATGCAGGCTTTGAGTTTTCCGGGAGGCAAGGGGCCTAACCTCATTGTGGACGATGGCGGGGACGCTACCCTGATGGTTCACCTGGGGCATCAGTTTGAAAAGCAGCCGGAGCTGATGAAAGAACAGCCGGCCAATGCGGAGGTGGCGGCGCTGATGGGACAGCTCAGGAGTGCCTATGTTGAAGACAGCAGCAAATGGCAGCGGATGGTTGCCGAACTGAAGGGAGTATCAGAAGAAACCACGACCGGGGTGCACCGGCTCTACCAGATGATGGAAAAAGGAGAGTTGCTTTTCCCGGCCATCAACGTAAACGATTCTGTCACCAAGTCGAAATTCGACAATCTCTATGGCTGCCGCGAATCGCTTGCCGACGGCATCAAACGGGCCACCGATATCATGATCGCAGGCAAGGTGGTTGTCATCCTGGGCTATGGCGATGTGGGCAAAGGGTCCGCGAGATCACTCAGGGTTTACGGCTCCAGGGTCATGGTGACGGAAATCGACCCGATCTGCGCGCTTCAGGCTGCCATGGAAGGCTTTGAAGTGGTCACCCTGGAGGATGCCCTGCCTCATGGCAACATCTATGTTACTGCCACCGGCAACAAGGATGTCATCACCATTGACCATATGGCCGCAATGAAAGACGAATCCATCGTCTGCAATATCGGGCATTTCGATAATGAAATCCAGGTGGAACAGCTCAACAACTACCCCGGGATACGGAAAGTCAACATCAAGCCACAGGTGGATAAATTCATTTTCCCCGACGGGCATTGCATTTACCTGCTGGCCGAAGGCAGGCTGGTCAACCTGGGCTGCGCCACTGGACATCCTTCTTTCGTGATGAGCAACAGTTTCACCAATCAGACCCTTGCCCAGATCGACCTCTGGCAGCATACTTACGATATCGGTGTGTACCGCCTGCCAAAAAAACTCGACGAAGAAGTGGCCCGCCTCCACCTCAAGCACGTGGGAGTGAAACTGACCACCATGAGTCAGGAGCAGGCCGATTATATCGGTGTTCCGGTAGAAGGACCCTACAAGCCTGATCATTATCGTTACTAGTCCTTAGTTTCCTTTGTAGTCGAAGCATCACCTCATCCGTCATGCTGAGCGTAGTCGAAGCATTGTTTCATACTGGGATCAGTGTTTCGGCTGGAAACAGCTTTAGTAGTTTATTGGTTTAGAAGTTGAGTTAATTGTCTAAGGTCTAAGATTTAATGAGCTCGAAGCCTTTTTTAACACAAAGGCACATAGTTCACATAGAATTCAAACCCATGTGTCCTAAATACCTTTGTAGTTCATTTTCGGCCTGCTAAAAAGCTTTCGCTGCAACCTCGAAGGTTAATGAGTAATGCAGAGTCAAAGCATTAATTATCAATATCAAGAATCAATATCTAAGGCTCTCCTTGTCCACTCCGTGCATAACTCCGTGTAACTCCGTGGTTTTAAAGGCCGGGCGTGCAGAAGCATTGCTCCGGGTTTCGTCATTTTTATCGCAGTCGAAGCATGCTCACGGTCTGGAATGATCCAATTTCAGCAAACTACCGCAACACGCAAAGCAATCCAATCCGTGGCCATCAGGCGAAGCTCAGTTGAAGATATGCAGCAGATTCCCGTTATAGTAAGTCTGGTATTGTTTCAGCGACAGGGTTGCCGGACCGGAAAAGGGTGATCCGTCGAGCAGGATATAACGCGACATGCAACAGGAATCGATGGCGGTGATCCCGCTGGATTCTACCTGGACCCGGGCACAGGCTGCCGCGGGGTCGTAAGGACAGGTCCGTTCGAATGCCACAAACTCACTTTCGGAAATCCGGTACACGATGATTCCCCTGCTCGGAGGATCGACATACAGGTATTCATACCCGCCGATGACATTCAGGTTCTGGTAGAGGGTGCTGTTCGGATCAATGAAGATGTTAACATAGGCATAGGGTACGGGGTCGTACTTCTTGTCTTTCTTACAACCGCCGGCGATCTGGACCAGCAAGACCCCTGTAAGCAGGATGAGGATCTGTGTTTTTCCCTTCATGTTATGTGAACCTGGTTGTTGATATACTGAATCTTAGTGAAAATGCGAAGCAAATTTCGGTTAGATTCAGTCATACCGATCACTCTTGAAACATATGATTTGCATTCCCGTGTTCTTTCGGTATAACGAAAATAATCATCTTTTCGTTCCGTTTGGCCATAAGTAATTAATTTAGGGTTTTCTTTGCCCATGCAAAAACAGCATTTTATCATCTTACTGCTTACGCTTAGCCTGGGTCTGTGCATGATGTCATGCCGGACGGGAGGCGGTGCCACAGCGGCCATGAAACGCATCGAGGACACCAAGGCCGAAAAAGCCAAAGAAGTGCAGAAACAATACGATGCTGCATTGAAAAGACACCAGGACATCCAGACGAAGCAAACCAGAAAACAGATGAAAGCGCTCAAAAAGAGATCAGACGAGCTGAACAAACGGTCCAGAGGCCGCTGATCAGCTTTTGCGCAGCATCACCCGGATGGTGGTTCCCTGATCGATCACCGAAGACTTAACAAAGATCTTACCCCTGTGGTATTCCCGGATAATTCTGCGGGATAAGGTCAGGCCAAGGCCCCAGCCTCTCTTTTTGCTGGTATATCCGGGATGAAAAACCGTCTTGAAGCGGGAACGCGGAATCCCTTTGCCGGTATCCGTAAAGTCGATCAGGATATGTTTCTTCTCTTCAAGAATTTCAATGCTGATATGCCCGTTTCCGCTCATGGCGTCGATGGAGTTTTTGCAGAGGTTTTCCACCACCCATTCAAACAGGCCGGCATTGAGTGGTATCAGGATACTGTGCTCCCTGGGAACATTGATACTGAAAATGATTTTTTTGGAGCTGCGGGGCTTGAGATAATCCACCGTGTCATAAATCACTCTGACCAGGTTTTCGACTTTGAGCAAGGGGGCCGATCCTATCTTGGAAAAGCGTTCGGCAATGGTACCAAGCCGCCGGGTGTCTTTTTCCAGTTCAATGATGGTCTCATTGTCCACATTGTTCATCTTCATCAGCTCTAACCAGGCCATGATGGAGGAAATGGGCGTTCCGAGCTGGTGCGCGGTTTCCTTGGCCATACCCACCCAAACCTGCTTTTGTTCGGATCTTCTGGCGGAACTGAAAAGAATGTAGGAGATCAGCAGGAAAAGTGCAATGATACCAAGCTGGAAATAAGGGTAATACCGTAACTGGGTCAGCAGGTATGAACTTTTATAATGGATGAAAGTACTGGCCTGGCCTTCGAGATCCAGTTTGATGGGGGTGTTTTCGGATGCCATGGTGAGCAGGGTCTTTTTCAGGCTCAGACTGTCTATAACCTGTTCATGGCTGAGGTTGCCGTAACCGATGATCCTGGTCTGACTGGAATCAGTGATGATGACCGGTACGGAGGCGGAATTTTCAACCACCTCGGTGAAGAAGGTCTGGATCAGGTCATCAAGCACCCTTCTCAGTTCTGAAAACAGGCGGGAATCGGTATAATAGAAGTAGTTTCTGCTTCCCGGAAAAAACTCGATGGTGATGGGTGGGTAACGAGTAAATTCCTCTTTCAGTGCTCCTTCAAGAACCCTGACGGTGTCGAGGCTGAACTCCAGGTTTCTGCCGTTGATGATCCGGTTTTCCTCATCGGTGAGGATGACAGGGATAGAAGTGTTGTCCTCGATGATTTCTGAATACAGGGTGATGTCAACCGAATTGGAGGCCGTTGCCAGGCGTTGGGTTGCCATGGCAAGCTGCCTGACCTTCTTTTGTTCTTCCACCTTCAGACGCTGGAAGAAACTGTCGGTATAGCTTACAAAACGTGCTTTCCGCTGGGTGGCGTCGGCCCACATCCTGAGTTTCTGCCTTTCATCTGCCGCAATCTTCCCCACCAGCACATTGGTATACCAGAGCGAGGCGGTTACGATAATGACGGCTATGGCGAACAGCAGCCATTTCCACCTTCGTTTCCTTTCATAAATGTTCAATGCCGTAAAAAATCCCAAGCTGATCAGTGATTTAGCGGCGGTCCGATTTTGTCGGACCGCCATTGTTTATATAACTGTAAATAAATTATTTAACCGGTTCGTCCTCTTCCCATTTCACCCTGAACTTTTGTTTTTCATCCTTCTTTTTTTCTTTTCTCCTTTCCTGAGTTCCGCGCTGTTTCATTTTATTCAGGCTGTCCTGCAGGCTGCCTTCCCAATCAATCACAAAGTTACCCTTTTCTGTTTGTCGGCGTATCAGTTCTTCTTTGGCGCTGACAGTATCCTGTTCGGTCTTTTTCCGGCTGAACTCCTCTTTCAGTATCTGTTTCAGATTGGTTTTTTCATTGAGGTAGCTTGAAACGATCTTACCCTTTACACCTTTGCTGTCGTAACGGAAAACCGGCTTATCCACGGTTCCCGTCATCAGGATGTACAACATGGTCCGACCGCTGTTGTCGTCCTGTACTATTCCAAATTCCTCATTTTCCTTTTTCTCTTTTTTGGCTTTGCGCCAGAGAAGGTCGGAAAGCAGCACCTGAAAGCGGTAATTGATGTGATGGTCGAAGGTATGGGTACCTGACATGGTGAAATCCAGTGCATTTGATTTCACTTCCATGGAAGGAATGGTGATGGTCCGGTCGCGGATAATGATGGTATTGTTCAGACTTGAAAAGCGGATCTGCGACAGGTCATCCACGCGTATGAATTTGCCCAGTTTGCTGACGGGACTGAAATTGTTCAGTTCACCATTTTCCACCCCGGCTTCCACATTAGCCACCAGGCTCGCGGGATCGATCTGCATCCTGCCGTCCATACTGAAACTGCACTGGAATTCACTGTTGACGATCCCTTTCAGGTTGGCATGGGTGATGTAATCCTGTCCGAAATTTCCGAACAATTGAAAAACCCTGCTCAGGTCCATGGCGTTGATGTTGGCATCGGCAGTGACTTTCAGCTTTTTACCGTCGCTGCCGTCGATAATGCCTTCTCCTGAAAAAGTACCTGAAGCGGCCTGCATGGAAAGCTGGTGCACCAGCATTTTTTTTCCGCCGTAGCGCAAGGCGCAATTGACCTTTTGCGCATGGAAACTTCCGAATGAAAAGGTTTCCACATTCAGTGCAAGCTCGCCTGACCAGTTTTCAGGCAGCCATCCGGATTCATCCCGGCCGCGGATGTTTTTGTCATTTTTCAGGAAAGCATCCAGGTCGAGAGAAGGAAAAGCCAGGTTCAGCTTTACCTGGGGACCCGTCCTACTCCGGGCAGGTTCTGTCAGCAGGTGATAGAGGTAGCCCGAAGTGCTGAAGGCCTGACCATTCACACTGCCGCTGAGTTTATTGATTATCAGATCGTTGTTGTTGAAGGACCCCGCGCCTTCGAGCCCGGTAAAAGCAAGCCCTTTTCCCGGCAGTTCAAGCGATAACTGATGAAGTTTCAGGCCGGCTTCAAGATTACCCTCCATGATTTGCTTCAGGCCGATACTGTCTGTGGATTCAAACAAGCCTCTGTAAAGGCATTGAAAGCCAAGCCTGCCATCACCGCTGATGTTCTTTTCCTGTTTCAGCAACCGGATCAGTTCTCCGGCATTGGTTTCCCCTTCCAGGATACAAAGCAATCTGACTGGAGCAAATCCCTGAATATCGACACTGCCCTTTATTCTGTCATTGCCGAGGGTGGCAGCGATGGCGGGAATCTGCAGCAGGTGCATGGCCGGATCAGAAGTACCCTGGTTTTTGTAATTACCGCTGAAGCTGAGGTTTTTCAGGCTGATCCCTTCATTTTTTACACTCAGCGACGCATCTTCAACAGAAAATGTTGCATCGATGAACGGCAGGCTGGCACCTCCGAACTTGCCGCTTACCTTCATCAGTAGCTGAAGCTTTCCTTTTAATGCATAGTCTTTGAGTGTTTTGGTCCAGGTATCCGGCAAATCCTCATAAAGATCTTCCAGGCGGGTGTTTTCAGCCTTGAATTGCAGGTTCATCGACTTTTTATCGCGGGAATACACCAGGCCTCCGCCGGCCTCAAGATTCAGTTTTCCCACCTGCACCCTGCCGGCGCTGACGCTGATCTGCCCGTTGTTTTGGTTCACATTGACATCCAGGGCGATGGAGAGGTCTTTATTCCTGAGGTAATGCTGCGAACCGGAACGGATGTCCCTGGTCAACAGCCCGCCTTTGAGTTTCATATCAAAGGTTTCATCAGAGAAACGTCCCTTTCCCCTGGCGTTTTTTACAAAGAACTGATAATCCTGGCCGGCCGGAGCATTCCGGTAACGTACTTCTACCCGGTCGAATACCACTTTTTCGAGAGCCAGGGAAAAATCATTCGGAGCGGATTCACCGGCGTCTTTCCAGAAGTGATAATTATCGCTCAGGTCCTGATAAATCCTGAGGGTCAGGCTTGCCTGCCTGAGATCGAGCCTCCGGATCACATACTTTTTCTGCAGCAGTTGCCACAGGTTGAAGTGTAATTGCAGGGAGGAAGCCTGTAAAAGGGTGTCCTTCTTCTTTTTTACGGTGGCATCCAGTGCGGTCAGATCCGTGAAATCCAGCGTGGCATAGGGGAATTGCCGAAAGAGGGAAAACCGGATTTCTCTCACACTGATCTCGCTGGCCAGTCTTTTGTTGAGTTGTGCAACGAAGACTGTCTGGATTTGTTCTCCGTACCAGCGGGCGAAAAGAAAAGCTGTCGCTGTGATGAGGACTGCTGCGGCAAGCAGGCTTATCAGCGACCATTTGATCACCCTGGAAAAAACACCGCGCTTCCTGGCCATAAGCGGATAACGAAGGCGTAAAGATATAATTATCCGGACAATGGCGCTATTTCTGAACGACCACCTTGCGTATTGTCTTTTCCCGGCCGTGGTGGATGTTTAACAGATACAATCCCGGTGAAACCTGGCCGAGATCAAGATCAAAACTGATCTGACCGTCCAGATCCTGAGAGATCATCCGGACCAGGATTTCATCTCCTGGCAGACTGGTCAAACTGACCATGACTTCCTTTCCGGGTTCTGTAATGAGATCCAGGTGCAGCTTGTCTGATGCGGGATTGGGAAAAACATGGCAGTTTTGGTCAACGGCTCGCTGATCCGTTCCCACACAGACCGGATCAAGATAAGTAAGCGTTTCATCGGATCCGGTGCCGGAAATGACATTCCTGTATGTTACCACCGGATGATGCGTACCGCCTTTGTACCACAAGTAAATGTCCGCCGTGATGTAGGTGATTCCGGTTGATGTGGAATCGCTGTAATTTTCCAGGGAATGAACGCGGAGAACATTATTGACAGTCCCCCAGGGTAGGATCAAAGTGCCGTATCCGTCGGCATTGGTATTCACAACGCCTTGGCGGATATAATGATTACCGCCTGCAGAAAATGAGGCCGCAAAATGATCTGTCAGAAAGCTGGTATAGGAAAAGGGAAAGATCAGCAGGTTTTCAGGGTTGGTGTAAATGGTGGCTCCGTTGGATGCATAAGCGCCACAGTAACTCAGGTTGAAATTATTCACCTGCAGGTACCCGAAGTTATTATTCCCGTTGTTTTGTGCAAGATTGGCCTGGGGAAACAGATAACCGTAAGGAGTAAGTGCCGCATCCACATAATAAAAACCGGAGGTACTTACAGGGGTCAGGTAATCAAAATTCCAGCTGATGCCGGCACCCCCGGTTCCCGGGTTAAATCCTGCAGGATCAGCATGATGCAGTGTTACAACCTCCCCGGCAGCCGGATTCACATCCCAGGAGGTCAGGGTGGGCTGGCAAATCAGCATGGCCGGCATCAGAAGGAGCGAAATTGAAAAAGCAGCTTGTTTCATTGGGATAGTCTTATCATCTTACAATTATACGGAATTTTTATGAAAATGAGAAGCAGTTTTCGGTCAAGATACTGTTATACCGATTACGCTTGAAACTCACATCGCATTCCGGTGTTCTTTCGGTATAATTGTATGTTGGCGCTACAAAATCCAGTACAATGTATCGGTCGTCTTATATATTGTAACAACCTTGAACGTCACATTGGCAATCCTTTCAGGACTGTGGGTATTTTCTATGGCCAGGAAGCATTGGCATCACCTGCGCAGATGGCCTTGATATGGCGGTTTACCAAGGCTTGTCCCGCGGGAATATCAACGATGACTTCTTCAAACAGCCAGTCGGGTAGTGTGAACGCATCGATCAGGCCTGTAAAACGGCGGAGCATCAGCAGGCCGTCGTTGGCATTCACCAGTCCCGACATGTCCAGATCGGAAGCCGTCAGGGGCATTCCCCTGAGGGTATCCAGTTCCACGAAATGCCGCAGCATTTTCAGGGCGTCGATGCTGTTTCCCCCGCCCCAGGCCTGCTGGCTTTCGCACTGAAGCGTATAAGTTCCCTCCTGCAGACCGGAGAAGACAAAGCCACCTGCACTGTCGGTGGTCGCCGATTGCAGGAATGTCCCGTCGCTTGTCAGATTCACCGTTACTCCCGCCAGAGGTGTTTCATCTGTATTGTCGTAATGAACCACTCCGCTCAGTGTGGTCAATGGCAGTCTTTCCACCACCAGATCAACATCTGTCGTAAACATATCCAGGTCCGTTATGTGCAGGTGTACCCGGTAAAGACCCGGTTCCGGAAGTGGCAGGTTGAAAACCCATGGAACACTTTCCGTAATAGGTTGTAATCTGGTAGGTGCATTGCTCGGGCCTCCCTGAGTCACTTTCGGGCAGATGATGATGTTTTCGGTGATCCTGGCGCCGTCGGGAGGGTAATTGTTGCTGTCGGCATCATAAAAGTTGCTGACACTGCCGTTTGCAGGGTCGAGTTCACCGTAAATGATGGTTCCCGTTGCAGGATCCATGTAATCAACCCGGTAATGTCCATTGGCCAGCGGCCTGTTTACGATGGAATTAAAGGTCATGAAGTGTCCAAGCTCCACTCCGGCCGAATCCCAGTTGAAAAGACTGATCACGTTCTGACCTTTTTCCAGTTCATTTCGCATGTTTCTCCAGGACTGAACATGGAATATCCTGACCAGGTTTCCGTCGTCATCTTCACCTTCATACAGGCTGTCGCGGATCTCATATTCATTGCCATGCCGCGAAAGCCATTTCAATGCAGCATTTACGAGTTCATCTCCTGCTATGGGGTCTCCGCCGGAAACACCGCTGAGCTTGCGTAGGGAGTCGATGATGGCACTATTCGAAAAGCCTGAACAGATACCGGTATCTCCCTGGTTTGCAAACCAGCGGAAACAGGCTGTCAATGCGGCAGGCCCGCAGTTGTTCATTCCCGGGGTCTGGACATTGGGTATCCCTTTGGCGAATGAATCTGGCTTTGCTTCGATTTCGGCCATTACGTGGTTGATATTGGCCAGCAGTGATTCCACCGTCAGCATGACTTCTGAATCCTGGGTGGTGTATCCGTCTTCGATGTTCACGCTCACGGAAGTCACAGGGCTGGGATCGAAGGTGCTGCGATTGACGCTGTGGATCACCTTACCTCCGCTATGTACGGAAGCTTCCAGAAAAAGCGGAACAGCCTCATCTGTCCCGGAAAAAATATCCATGGGCAAAGCCGCCGACCAGCCGTCGATACCCTGTGTAAGATCCAGGGGGCCATGCGCTCCGTAGCTTCCTCCTTCATGGTCGCTGTTACCCGGCCACCCCATGCCCGGCCAGCTTATGTCGGGGTTGTAAACATAATCAGGATGCAGAAATGCGTGAAATACCACACTGTCGATCTGATATGCAGGTTCGCCCCCGTAAATTCTCAGCCTTGCTTCCGGCAAATCCGGTCCTATCCAGTTGTGCCAGTCGGCAGGATTGACGTAATGGCCTGCAGTCAGGGTGATGTCCGGATCAGGGACACAGATGGTGAACGTACAGTTCAGCATTCCGGCACCCGGTACCACAACTTCGTATGAAATGGTATGGGATCCATAACCGGCCAGGAAAGGATAAAAAGTATTGTTAAATACTCCCGTGCCCGAATAATTCCCACCCGAAGGTTTTGCCATATTCAGCGGAAAAGGGGATGAATGATAAGTGATGAAGACTGTATCGGGCGGACAGCTGATCTGGGGAGGGTCGTAGCGAACCGGGATATTGCTGGTATGCACATATCCCTGCGGATCTTTCACCGTAACATCGATCCAGTAGGTTCCGTAATCCGGAAGGCTAAGGGTAATGGTGTCCGGGTCGGGTCCCGTGGTGTATACCCCATGCTGAATTACCGGGGTGTTGACCACCGGGCAGATGATCATGAAACTGGCGATCTGTGCGCCTGCGGGAGGAAAAACATCGCCCGATTCATTGGTAAATCCCGTGGAACTGCTGCCTGTCTCCGGATCGATCTCTCCACTGTTATATTCTTCATACATCGGATCCATAAATCCCACCTGGTAGTTGCCATTGGCAAGGGTATCGTTCACGATGGAATTCATGGTCATATAGTGCCCCCTTTTCTTACCTTCCGCATCTGTCCAGGTGAACAGCACGATGATGTTCTGGCTTCTTTCCAGTTCGCGCCTCAGTACCTGCATGTCGCTTGGCAGCCAGTCGCGGTAAGGGCTACCGGGTACATCTTCCCATAAAAGGTCGTTGAACCTGACGAAATACCCTTTACCGCTCAGATAGGTCCTTGCTCCGCGGGCGAGCATGTGATCATAGGTTCCCAGGGTGTCGATGGTGCCGCAGAGAATTTTCAGACTGTCGGCCAGGTCATCCGGTGTCATTCCTCCCATGATGGCTGTATCTCCCTGGTTTGCAAAATAATGGAAGCAGGCTGCCAGGGCCACCGGGCCGCAGTCGTTCTGACCCCACTGACCTTGTTTGGGGATGTTCTTTGAATAGACCGGCGTTTTTGGCCTGAGCGAAGCTCCCACACTGTCGATACTTCCCGTTCCGGGATCAACCTTAATCCTCACAACAGCTTCTGTGAGCAAGGCAAATCCCTGGTCAAATTCCTTATTGATGGTAAAATCATTGATGTTGATCTTGCGTCCTGCGGGAGGAGTCTGATTTACTGGGTGTACCGGAGTCGATTTGAATTCTGACGACGTGCCGTCCTCCCTGATGACTTCTGCTTTAAAGCGGATGCTGTCGCCGTTCCATAAGGTAAGATCCGGAGCAAAATATGCCGACCAGCCGTCGGGAAGGACTGAGGGGATTTCCTGGGGGCCGGGGCCCGCCAAGCCATTTCCGTCGTAATCGGTGCTGATAAACTGCCATGGATCGTCATCCGTTGCGCAGTAAAAGTTTACCTGGCTGATATCATCATCCGGGATCGCTCCCAGCAGCCGGAGGCGGATCTTTTCGTCCAGGGGACTCAGGTAATAGGTTTCCATCCAGGGTAAAATCTGCAGGCCTGCCTGCAGATGATAATCCTGAAGGGGAGCTTGCGGCTGGGCATAGCGGATGGGATAGCTGGCGTTATGCAGGTGACCATCCAGGTCTTTGACTGTCAGGTCTATCCAATAGGTTCCGAAATCGGGCAAAGTGAAACTGATGGTGTCGGGATCGGGTCCGGCGGCAACGACAGTATGCTGTATCACCGGTCCGGTGACCACCGGGCAGATGATCATAAAACTGGCAATTTCTGCTCCTGCCGGAGGGAAAACATCACCCTGGTCATTGGTAAAGCCTGTGGGACTGGTTCCGGTTTGCGGATCGATCTCTCCTGTGGTATATTCTTCATACATCGGATCCATGAACCCCACCTGGTAGTTGCCATTTTCCAGGGGATTGTTGGTAATGGAGTTCATGGTCATATAATGTCCTTTTTTCTTACCCTGGTCGTCAATCCAGTTGAACAGAACGATGATGTTCTGACTTCTTTCCAGTTCGTTTCGCAATACCTGCATATCGCTTGGAAGCCAGTCGCGGTATGGATTTCCGGGTACATCCTCCCAGAGCAGGTCGTTGAACCTGACGAAATAACCCTTGCCGCTCAGATAAGTTCTTGCCCCGCGGGCGAGCATGTTGTCATAGGTTCCCAGGGTGTCGATGGTGCCGCAGAGGATCTTCAGGCTGTCGGCCAGCTCGTCGGGCGTCATTCCGCCCATGATTGCATCATCACCATTGTTGGCGAAGTAGTGAAAGCAGGCAGCCAGGGCCACGGGACCGCAGTCGTTTTCACCCCATTGACCCTGTTTTGGGATATTTTTACTGTAAGTTGCCGGTTTGTTTCTCACACTGACCCCGACGCTGTCGATATTTGCCTGGTTGGGATCGATATCCACAAGAATGATTTCCGAGAACACATCAAAGAAGGGATTTGGCAAGGCAGTGGGCGGTGTCATCGGATCATCCCCTAACCTGACGGTAATACCCGAAGGCGGGGTCATATCGATCGGAACCGCTTCTGTCGTCACCTCCGTGACTGTTCCGTCCGTATTCATGACATCTGCTTTGAACCAGACACTGTCCAGATCAAACAGGTCATAATCCGGAGTGAAACAGGCCGACCAGCCGTCGGCAGGCACATCCCCAGGAATGACCGGTCCGGGGGCAATCAGTTCACTGCCGTCCATGTCAGTACTGATATCTGTCCAGTTTGTTCCGTCGGTCGAAAAATAAAAAGTAACCTGGGTGATGCCGTTTCCGGGTGAGCTTCCAAGCAGACGAAGCCTGATTTTATCGTCGGACGGACTGAAATAATGCAATGGAGTCCAGGGTAAAACCTGCAGACCGGCTTGCAGGTGATACCCTGCCTGCTGGGGGAGATCATTCACCTGGATAAGAAAGGTACAGCTTAGGATTTGCAAGGTCGAAAATACGGTGTAGGTGATTTCGTGAACACCCGATCCGGCTTCTGCCGGGTAAAACACATTTAAAATAACGCCCTCACCCGAATATAAGCCTCCCTCGGGAATGCCCCCGCTCAGTGGGAATGGAGGAGTTGTATACCCGACCACCATGTCGGGCGGGCAGATAATGTCTTCTGCATCGATCATCAGCGGAAGCAACAGGAATAAGATGAATACACAAAACTTTCTCATGTGAATGCATTTTATGTCGATATGGATTTCTGTTTTTTCACCCGGCGCATCTGATGCGTTAAAACCGGCAGGAAGCAGCGCGTGTAATCCGGGAAGCTTGATCAAAACCTGTGGTCTGCCCGGGACAGGAGAAAGAGCCAGCACGCCCGCCGGTCCGTTGAGCCGGAAGGGCTTGATTTCAGGCAGGAAATACCTGCTGATCCGGTTTAAGGGGACAAGATAAGGAATTTTGCTCGTGAAAGCAAATTTATAATATCATTCTTTTTGGTATATCTTTGTTACATGAACAAAAATCTTTCATGATATGCGCTGCTTAAAACCTGCCGTTTGCACTTTCCTGCTGCCGATATGGATCATGTTTTTTCCCATGCAGTCAATTTGGTCGCAGGCTTCCCCTGCTAAGTGCCGTTTTGTTTTTATGACCGACATTCACCTGCAACCCGAAAAAAAAGCGGTGGAAGGATTTGAACGGGCCATCGAAGAAGTGAACAGGCTGAACCCCGATTTCGTTATCACCGGAGGTGACCTTATCATGGATGCCCTCGGCCAGACTTACGGAAGGGCAGATTCATTGTATAAACTTTACCAGTCCACCGCCAGCAAACTGAATATGCCGGTGCACAATACCCTGGGAAACCATGAAATCTACGGGATATTTGATAAGGCACATGCCGATCCCGCACATCCCGAATACGGGGAAAAGATGTATGAGAACCGCCTTGGAAAGTCTTATTATTCTTTTACTTACGGAGATTATAAGTTCATGGTACTGAATTCGGTGGAGGATACCAGGAAAAACAGCTATGTCGGGATGATAGACACTGTTCAACTGGACTGGATCAAAGATGAACTGGCTGCCACCGACACCACAACCCCGATTATCCTTTCAACCCATATTCCGTTTGTAACGGTTTATAATCAGATTTATAACAGTACCACCAGGGCCAATGACTCCTCGCTGGTGGTAGTGAATGCGAAGGAAGTGCTGGACCTGTTCGCCCGGCATCACCTCATACTCGTGCTCCAGGGGCATTTACACACGGTGGAGGACATTGAGGTCAACGGCACCCGTTTTATCACCGGAGGTGCCGTCTGCGGACGCTGGTGGACCGGGCCGAATCTTGGTTTTGAGGAAGGATTCCTGCTGATAAACCTGGATAACGGAAGCCTGAACTGGAAATACGTGGATTACGGCTGGGAAGTCGAATAAATGTTGATAGGCTCAAATACATTTGTTCATAGTTTAGTTTTCAAAGGTCAAATGCTTGTCCCACTTCATGCGGGAGCATGTCCATGCTTATGATCAATGCCTGTTGGTGTCTGTCAAACATGGATTTTTCATGAGATCAGCCCTCCACCCCATAACTGATCAAGAAAAACTTTCCAGGGCATAACAGTAGCATTCCCGATTTGACGCGGATACGGGTCATTGGTGACCAGGATAAGTCTCTTCACCGGATATTCATCTCCAAAACTCAACAAACCCTTACAATGCCGGTGTGTTGCAGAGTCAGTTGATTTAACTTCCACAGCCACTTCATAATCACCCAGTATAAAATCCACCTCGATCTGGGATGTTGTACGCCAATAGCAAACAGGATAATCCAAGGCTGAATATTTTGAGTGGGCATAAATCTCCTGATAAATAAAATGTTCGAAAACCCTGCCGAAAATATCGCTGTTGAATCTGATATTTCCTCTTTTAAGCAGGTAGTTCACCAAACCAAGATCGAAATAAAAAAACTTTGGTGCAGCGATAACCCTTCTTTTGGGTTTTTTCTGGAATGAGGGTAAGAATCTGCCTATCAGGGTATCTTCCAGGATTTGGAAATACTCTCTTACGGTCGGGGCACTGACCCCGCATTCAGAAGCGATGTTGGTATAATTCACGACCTCACCATTTGAAAAGGCTGCCGCTTCGAGAAATCTCGTAAATGAATTCATTTTTCTGATTGCAGCTTCAGTCCGGATTTCATCCTGCAAATAACTGCCTATGTATGCTGATAAAAGCTTCACAGGTTGTGGTGAAGTATAATGCCTGGGAAGTAATCCATGGTTCAGCGCTCTGATAAGTGTGAAATCCTGAATTTCAGGATAAACCAGCGGATATAACTCATACCGTATGGCTCTTCCTCCCAGGAGATTACCTCCTTGTCTCAGGATCTTTCGAGGACTCGATCCACAAAGAATGAACTGAATTCCCTTATTTTCGATCAGCCAGTGAACGTCATACAGGAGTGAAGGAATCCTTTGCACTTCATCGATGATCACCGGCTGTAAGGGATTTGCATATTCCAATATCTCTGTCAGAATTTTCGGATTCCGCTGAAACCGCTCAAATTCACTATTTAACAGTAGGTCGAAATACATGGAATCCGGAAACAATTGCTTTAACAAGGTACTTTTTCCGGTTTGCCTGGCACCCCATAAAAAAGCACTTTCATTTCCAATACCTTCAAAAGTTTGTTTTCTGATATACATGATAATTGAAACTAATACTTTATATTATCCTGATTTTTAAATTTATCTCACACAAAAATAGTGATTATTTGGTGCGCATTAAAATTCTTTATACCGATGACTCTGGAAACACTTTTTTCGCATTCCTGTGTTCTTTCGGTATATCATCATGATGCATAAAAATTTTTTAAGTATCATTATTCGACATTCATCCGGTATGGCCTGGGTCATATACCCGAGATTGCCGTGACATCCAATTATACCGGCACAGTGCAGTAGTGAAAATAAAACCTTCGGTAAGGTTATACTCATACCATGTCATTATTCCAGCCGGCAGTGCTTTGCATTTTATCAGGTCATTTTGCTTGACAAGAGGCAGGCAATCGTGTAATTTCACGACTACATTGACAGGCTTGCCTGCCGGAATCTGGTAAACATGAACATAAGAACCTTCAATCTGGTACTGCTGGGTCAACTGCTTCTTTGGCAGGCAGATGCAGCCACATACTATGTAGCATCCTGGGGCAGCAACAGCCATCCCGGCACACTTGCCCTGCCCTGGCTGACCATACAGCATGCCGTCGATCAGGCCGTGGCCGGCGACAGCGTGCTGATCAGGGAGGGCATTTACCCGGAAAACCTGTACTTTTCATCATCCGGTAATCTGCCGGAAGGGGATATTGTGTTTGCTTCCTTCCCGGGCGAAACCGCGGTGATCGACGGAAGCCTGCCCGGCGGCACAGGACTGGTACTGTCTGATGTTTCTTACGTGGTACTGGAAGACCTGGAGATCAGGAACTGGAGCAATGCCGCCCTGTGGATAGAATACTCCCATCATTTCAGGCTGAATCGCCTGAAGGTGCATGCCTGTTTCTTCGGTATCGGGGTTGCTTTGGGATCCCACGATTTTGAACTGAATGAGGTCGAAACCTATCATTTTGCCTGGTATGGTGTGGATGTTTCGCCTTCAGGCGGCGATCCCTGTTACAACGGCGTCTTTAATCATTGCGTTTCCCGCGATTGTATCGACAGTACGGCCAATTCCGACGGATTTGCACTGGGTCACGGCAACCAGCATGGTTTCATCTTTAATCACTGCGTGGCACACCACATGTACGATGGCTTCGATATCAGCGGAAGAAACACCCTTTTAAACGAATGCCTTGCCTATCAATGCGCGAACGGAGGCTATAAACTCTGGCAGGACAGTCTGGTGCTGACGAATTGCATCAGTCACAGCAATGCCGTGACCAATGTGGAACTCGACTGGCACGGCGCCCCCAAGACCGTCAGGATGCAAAACTGTACCTTTTTCGACGCGGGTGTCTATAATGTTCAGATCTATGACCCGGCCGATACCCTCTACATGTACAACTGTATCGTGGCCGGCGGTGACAATATCGGCCTGCTGATCGACGGTTATACGGGAACAGGGAATTATCACGGCGATTACAATATCTTTCAGAATGACAATCCCATGCGGACGGTGAATGTGGGTTTTACCACCGAATTCTCCACTGCCCAGGTGGAAGCAGGAGCATGGACGGCCTACAGCGGGGAGGATGCCCATTCCCTGGTGCTGTATACGGATCTTGACAGTTTGTTTCTCAATGCCATGGCTGATGACTTTCATCTCTCAGCCGGATCCATTGCCATCGATGCGGCCGACAGTGTCTTTGCCCCTCCGCTTGATTTCGACGGCAATCCGAGACCCCTCGGATCAGCCGATGATATAGGGGCCTTCGAATATACCGGAGCTTCTTCAGGGATTACAGGCACGGTCAGGTACGACAATGCGGTTTTCAGTCCGCTGGCTGCTGTAAAGGTCAGGCTTCTTTCCCAGGGAGCCTGCATCGACAGTACACTGACTGGACCAACCGGACATTTCACCTTTACAGATCTTGATCCTGCTGCCTATGAACTGCAGGCAGTCTGTTCCCTGCCATGGGGAGGTGTCAACGCTGCCGATGCCCTGATCATCCTGAAACACTTTGTCGGTATTACGCTTCTGAATGGCTTAAAGGCCGAAGCCGCCGACACTGATGCCTCCGCTTTCATCAATGCCACGGATGCCCTGATGGCGGCGAAACGTTTTACCGGTTTGATTTCCTCCTTTCCGGCCGGAGACTGGGTCAGCGAACATCCGCAACTGAGCCTTCAGCCCGGTGAAACCCTCAACCTGGATATTCATTGTGTTTGTACCGGGGATGCGGACGGCTCCTACCTTCCGGGGGAGTGATCCGGGACAGGGAAAGGATATCACTATTTGATCACCAGAAACTTTCTGTTCAATGAACCGTATCTGAACAGGTATATCCCTTCTTCCAGTGCTGTGATGTCGATCTCCATTGCTTCTTTGTCTCCCGGTAAAAACCGGATGCATTTTCCGCTGAGATCGTATATTTCAGGGTGACCTGCTTCAGATGCTGCATCCGGGCAGCGGATGTGAAGGGAGGTGGAGGCTGGATTGGGCCAAAGCTGTAATCGACTGTTCCCGTCCGGTTCCGGATAAATGCCGGTACTTGTCCCGAAGAGCGCCTGGTAATTGGCGGCATATTCCCAGGTCGTTCCACAGGCAGGAGTGGCATCCCAGTTGATGGACCAGGTCATCATCCCGGCCAGGTCGGGGTATCCTGTGGGACTGATCCTCTGGTATGTACCCGGATTTGGGCCCGTATTCATCAGGTAACGCACTGCGGCTGCTACGGTGGCGGTATCCGTGAATCCCCCGCCGGCGGCAGACGGACAGGCAGGCAGTCCGACCGCCACCCTGGATGCGGGAAGCCCCTGAAAATAACCTCCTGACGTCTGAAATCCCTGTATCAGCATCTCGGTCATGGATACGATAAAGTCGGCGGTACCCTGGTTGTAAAGGTTGCCGTCCAGGGCCTGCATGCTGCCGCTGTTGTATAACTGCACATGGAGCACATCCAGGCTGTCGCGCAGGGCATCAATCAGGGGCAGGTAAGCACCCCAGATGCCCTGGAAGACAACAAAGCCTCCCTGCACATAAGCCGTTTCCGGAGCCATGCTGAGAAGCATCTTCTTTTGGTGCTGCTGATGATAAAGCTGCATGATATCGCGGATGGCCTGGATCAGGTTCACAAGGGGGGGATCCACGGGCATGGCAATCGTAGAGCCGGCCGAAACACTCAGACTGCCGCCTTCCAGGTCAATGTCGATGCCGTCGAAACCATAGGTGTTGATTATATCCAGCATCCTTGCGGAAAAAGTGTCCCTGTCCGCTGCATTGTTCAGGATCACAGGCGCAGTGGCCCCTCCGATACTGATCAGTACTTTTTTTCCCTGTGCCTGCTGTGCCTGAATCTGGGTGATAAAGGCGGCCTGGCTGATACCGTCGGGGATGAAAGTCATCTTGTGATTGCTTCCGGTTTCAGGAACGGCGAAAGCCACAGCCATCACATTGTAGCGCGAATCTACCTGGTCAAGTGGTATGTAAGGGGCATTGAAATCGTTCCAGTTATGCCAGTAGCCGGTAAGGGCAGGATGAGGGAACTGGGAAAACAGCCTTCCGGCTAACAGACACAACAGCAAGGTCAGAAAAGTGAAGGGATAAAGGTGTTTCATGGCAGAAAAATAATCATTCTTTCTCAAAAAAGGTCCAGTTTGCGAAATATACCGACACGGAATGAGTTTGCGAGAATATTACGATCCAGGGGTGTATAATACTCACTATTTCTGGAAATTAAAATTCTCAATATATGGTATAAAATTCTTGATTTTCTGAATATCCTTACTGTCAAAAAGCATATGCTCACAATCGTAAACTGTTCGGGTATTTAATCTCTTGTCATTCGCGGCTTTCAGCAATGATTCCTTAAGTTCTGACGGGTTATGTATACGACATTTACTCACCAGATATTCGAAATTTGGTCTGGCGAAATTGATCAGATGCACCACATCGAAAAAATCCCTGTCCTTTTTTCTGTTTAAGGCAGCTGCAATTTTGGAAGAAAACAAAATGTCCAGAGGAACCGTCCTGACCGGACAAGTTATTCCAAAGCCATTCATGGTTTTTATTTCAGGCTGATATGTAAAATTGTGTGGCTCTGCTTCAATTTTAATGAAAAACCTGGCTTCTTTCTGCTGACTCATCCCCATATTATATTTCAATTCCGGGAAAACGAAAACCCTGCGAAAGGCCTTCAGTTCAACATTTCTCTTTTTGTCTTCAATGAAAACATCAATACCTGAAGCTTGTAAATCTTTCTCAACTTTGGTTGTCATTTCAAGAAATTCCGCTTTTATCAAATCAAAACAATCAAAATCAAGATCTTCTGAAAACCGTGTGAGGTTATAAAAAAATCGTAAGGCCGTCCCACCCAGGAAATCTATTTTTCCTGCAAACCTTCCCGTAAATAATGATTGTAACATATGGTGGTGGAAATATTCTTTCACCATCTGATCGTAAAATTCGGGCTTTCGAATATCCTGGGGATATTGTCTTATGATCTCCTGTAAGCTAATCATAGGCTGTGGATTTTCTTTAACAGGTTAACCCTTTTAATCAGGGTCTTTGTATTGAATTTCCCCAGGTAGGTATTCAGTTTTTCCCAATTCACTTCGGTTTCAAGTACGAGTTCATTAAAGCGCAGTTCTGAAATATCCTGTTCCGTTTTGTAGAAATCATAAAGATACAACAGGTCAAGTATGGCTTTTTCCCTGTCGGCGATCAGGAAATTTCTCTTTAAGCCGTTAACTGTCATCTCCTTTAATTCATATCCAAAATAAACCTTTGAACTGATAGAATGGTACCTGTAGATTCTTTTGCCTATTTCAAAGGCAACTGTTTTTCTGGTCGTAACAGATACAGAATCCACGATATGTTCAGGGATAATACCATAAAACATCAGGGCTTCCTGATGACTGATATAGGAAGGAGAGTAAATATTATTTGCTATCAGGAATTGATGGTCTGCAACTGTCAGAAATTCTTTGAAACAGTACCACTTGTTTCTAAGTTTATGAATATATCCTGCCTTCTGCCAGTTCAGGAGGTTGTCGGTGTTGAAAGCAGGATAAACCAAACGAATATGATCAATAGAAAACAGTCCCTGCTGAAAAAATGTTTCTTTAAAATGGATAAAGCTTAGGTTCATTGCATTTCTATTTCTCCGCAAATATACGGATAAAAGGAAACAAAGTTACATTAATGGCTGCGGAGTCAATCATGGTACTCATACCTTAATATACCGACACGGAATAGGTTTTCGAAAAATTTGCGATCCACGGGTGGAAGGCATGACTCCATCAATCCTTTTCTGGAAAAGTAATGTGACTTTCCGTATCCTTAAAGTATTGTTAATTTCCGATGATTCCCCAACCCATGGTCAGCAGATATTGTTAAAGATTTGCTGCTTCATGCCGGAATGCCTCTCATCATAAGGATACCCGGGGCAGTGTAATTAATCACTTAAAACTTTTAACATCATGCAAAACAAGAAAATAATAGCGGTTTTCGGAGCCACCGGGGCACAGGGTGGCAGTCTGGCCAGAGCGATCCTGAATGACAGGGAAAGCGAATTTTCGGTGCGTGCCATCACCCGCAATGTAAATTCTGAGAAAGCCAGATTCCTGGCCGACCTCGGAGCTGAAGTGGTGACCGCCGACCTTGATGATCCCGCGAGCGTGCGTGCTGCGCTGCAGGGTGCTTACGGCGCTTTTTGCGTCACTTTCTTCTGGGAACACTTTTCCCCGGAAAAAGAACAGGCTCATGCACATACCATGGCTGAGGCGGCCAGGACTGCCGGGCTGCACCATGTGATCTGGTCCTCGCTGGAAGATACCCGGAAGTGGGTTCCGCTTGACGACAACCGTATGCCTACCCTCATGGGTCAATACAAAGTGCCTCATTTCGATTCCAAAGGGGAAGCCAATCGTTTTTTCACCGATGCTGACCTGCCGGTTACCATCCTGAACACTTCCTTTTACTGGGATAATCTGATCTTTTTCGGATTGGGCCCCAAGAAAGGGGAAGACGGGATCCTCACCTTCGCCCTTCCCATGGGTGACAGGAAATTACCCGGCATCGCCGCAGAGGATATCGGAAAGTGTGCATACCAGATCTTCCGCAATGGAAATGACTATATCAGGAAGACTGTGTGGATTGCAGGTGAACACCTTAGCGGACAACAGATGGCAGAAACCATGGGCAGGGCTTTCGGACAGGAGGTCCGGTACCAGAGCATCCCTTTCGACCTGTACCGTTCGTTTGGATTTCCCGGTGCCGAAGACATGGGGAATATGTTCCAGTTCAAACATGATTTCGAGGCTGATTTTTGTGGGGCCCGGAATATCGAAGCTACGCGGAAACTGAATCCTGAGCTGCAGGATTTCAATACCTGGCTCGAGAAACACAGGGAGCTTATTCCGCTTCAATGATCAGTGTTTTATGAAGAAGGCCGGCTTGCCCTTCGTTCCCATGAATCCGTAGCGGGATATTTGCACATCACCCCAGGCTCAGGACGAAAGACCTGATTTTCTGCTGCGGGGTTTAAGCGTTTTTACGCAACCTTGACAGGTTTTCGTATATTTAGGCAAAAAATACCTTGGTATGAAAACCATTCTTTCGTTGATCATCCTGATCCTGACAGCGCATGTCGATACGATTGCACAGTTCTCCACCGGCTTTAAGAGTCCGGTGGGTTTTTCGGCACCCAACGGCTGGACCAATCCGGCCCTTGCTTTCCACAGCGATGACCAGTGGACCACCGCTCCCCACCAGTCGGGTTGCAACTGCCCCTTTGTGTACCTTTCGTGGAACAATGGTCAGAACTACACCCCTTCCCAGTTGTTCGGCCCTTTTGGCACTGCCGACGGCATACAGCTTAGGGGCGGCTCGGCCGATACCTGGGGTCACAACTGGACCGCGGCAGAGCTTTCGGATGCCGCCTTCCTTCTGCGGCTTACGAATTCCAGCACCCTGATCCAGCAGGCTTATAAATTCAGCATGGGGGTTCCTGCCGGTGCGGTGATCAACGGGATTGAAGTACGGCTGGAAGGGCACGGGGATGCGAACCACAGCAACGACTACGTGGACCACATCGAGGTGAACGTGCATTACAGCCTCCTGACCCTGGTGGATGTGTTTGTGGAGTCCGTACCTCCGGGGGTCACCGTCAGCATCATGCCCCCGGCCAACGGGGCTACGTCACTTGTCACCCCGGGTGTTTTCCAGTGTGCTTCCGGCCCCCCCTACGCATTGACAGCCCCCCTTTACCTGAACAGCCCGGAATGCAAACAATTTGACAAATGGCTGAAAAACGGGACTGTCTTTGCCAGCACACCCATGACCACCATCACACCCTTGCCCGGGGATACCATGACGGCCGTGTATACAGATATGGTTCCCCCGGTAGTTGTCACCAATCCCTCAGGCTTGCTCAACCTGTGCCAGGGAAGCAGCACCGACATCTGCGTTCAGCCGGCGAATAACCTGACATATCAGTGGCTGCAGAACGGGATTCCCATACCCAATGCCACACAGCCCTGTTACACTGTAAATCAGGGCGGGAACTACGCTGTGGTCGTGACCCTTCTCAACTGTGTTTCCGACACCTCTCTTCCGGTGTTTGTCAACGTGCTGCCACCGCTAAACATCAGCCTGAGCCTGCCGCAGGCCTATTGTGCCAACTGGGGGCCCCAGCCCCTCAGCGGGGGGAACCCCCAGGGAGGGACCTATGCAGGACCGGGGGTCGGCGGGGTACACCCTAATTATTTTGTGAATCCGTCTGGCCTGTCGATAGGCAACTATGCAATATCATACACGCTTATAGACTCCAATGGCTGTATGGCCACCGCCTCCGCGAATATGGCTGTGGTACCTTGTCCCGGGATTGCTGAAAGCCCGGGTGACGGCGGCCCCATCTTTCTCTGGCCCAACCCCGGCAACGGAATACTCAACATCCGATACTCCGGAGATTTCACCGGCAATGTCACGTATGAACTGACAGACCTCTATGGCCGGGTGGCCTCAAGGGGCATGGTTTCCATAAACAGTTCAGGGACTGTTTTAGAAATTTCCTTCCTGCCTTCCGGAATGTATTTTCTTCAGCTGATCATGCCGGAAGGAATCGTCTGCAGAAAAATCATCATCAGGAGGGATTGACCAAATCTCCTCCACGGTATGGGTTTGCAAAAGCACTCAGGAATAAGGATACCGAAAGTACATGTGAATGCAAAAAGAGTATGTCCAGGCGTATCGGTATAGCTGGATCTAAACGAACATTGTTTTGCACTTTTTATTAAGACTCCTTATATATTTACTAAATTTGTCGTTAATACTGCTTGTGCATGTACATTACCAACATGTCCCACTTCCTGGATGATGAGGGTAAAACACCCAGAAATGCACCCAAAGAAGCCAGAGAACTCGCCGGTTTTTTATTATTGGTGATAGATAGTTACACCCGGAAATATTCCGGGGACAAGCAGGAGATTCGCTGTTTTACTAAGAATTGTCGTGGTGTCATTAATGTGGGAAGATCAATTCTTTATGATGAAATCCACTGGAACTGTCCTGAATGTAATGTCTGCGGTAAAATATCAGAATGGCGGGGAACAGCAGGTGAAAATTCAGGAACCCCACCCATTGAAAGTGCAGAAAATGTGAAGAATGCATTCACATGGATCCATAAGTTAACTGAAGAACTTGAGTTTCCCATTTCGGTTATCCCTGTAGGTTTGATTGCACCTGAAGAGTCAAAATCAGAAAACTGGGTTATAACCCGCATAACTGATTATGTCGAAATTTATGGTCTGATCGTTGAAATAGAGGATGGTAAGGGTATTTATCAGTTTCCAATAGCCGAATTGTCTATAAAAGATGAGCAATCTATGAACTATAAGTTGGTTGAAGAATTCCTGGATTTTTGGTTCACAATGAATGATCAATAGTAATATATAACTTAAAGGGAAAGATTATGAGCTTAATAATGAAGTCGTTTACTTTAGCCTTAGCCTTACATTTTGGTGCCGGATATGCACAAAATCTAAGCTGGCAATGGGCCAAAATGGCAGGTGGAATCTATTTTGATGAGGTTTTATCTGTTGCATGTGACAAGGTTGAAGATGTTTACATAACAGGTACTACTTCAAGTCCTTTACTTAGTATTGATACTTTTAATCTGATCAATGCAGATTCCGGGATTTACGATGTGTTTATTGCCAGGTTGGATGCCACGGGGAACATAATCTGGGCAATTAGGGCAGGAGGGAAAGGATCTGATGAGGGAAGCGCTGTTTGTGTAAGTGAATCGAGAGACATATACGTTGCCGGATATTTTCAGAGCGACAGCATTGTTTTCGGCTCCAATACCCTTTATAATAACAATCCTTCGAAACGCCAATTGTTTGTCGTTAAATATGATGTTGACGGAAATGCAATCTGGGCAAGATCCAATAACGGAAGCAACGGCCATAATGAATTGCTTTCCCTGACCGTTGATCCGGAAGGTTTTATTTATTGTACGGGATACTTTGAGGGCTCTGACTTCATTCTGGGTTCCGATACACTAAATAACACTTCATTGACAGAGCGTGATTTCCTTGTATTAAAAATGGACAGCCTTGGCAATGTGATTTGGGTGCGGTCGGCGCAGGGAGCCACACGTGACTTCGGATCTGCGATCGCTGTCGATGTTTCCGGGAATGTATTTGCCGCCGGAGGCTTCAACAGTCCTTCACTTACCTTCGATACTATCGTTGTCAACAGAATCGGACTCTTTGATATTTTTATTGTGAAATACGACAGTGTTGGAAATGTACTTTGGGTCAGATCCACAGGAGGAAGCCTCAACGAAACCTTGAATTCAATTTGCTTAGATGACGCCGGAAATGCATATATAGCAGGGGAGTTTGCAAGCAACCAGATAACTTTCGGACCTTTTACCCTTACCAATTCCGGTTCCGACGATTGCTATTTTCTAATGAAATACGATACGGACGGTATCGAACAATGGGCAGTTCAGGCATCCCTAGCCTCCCGTTCAAGTGTCCTTTCCATTTCATCCGACCCTTTCAGTGGTATCTATGCCACCGGAACTTTCATGGGCTCTATCGCTTTTGGACCCAATATACTGACCAACACCACCAATAAATACCAAATTTTTATTTCAAGGTTTGACAAGTCCAACGGCAATGCGATGTGGGGGATTTCAATGATTCCCGGTAGCGTTCCCGGCCATGACATTGGCACTGCCATTGCCACTAACAACGAGGGTTATGCATTTGCCGGGGGGGTGTTCAGAAGTTCGAGCCTTACCCTTGGTTCCACAACCTTGATCAATACCGTAGGCGGGAATACAGATGCTTTCATCGCCAAACTGGATGGCAATGTTGGTTTCGATATCCGTGACGATGAAGGAGGTTGTATCGTCTATCCCAATCCGGTCACCGATATGGCATACCTCAGTCTGGAAATGGACTTATCCGGCGCCGTAGTGCAGGTACTGAACTGTTTCGGACAAACCGTGAAGTTCTTCCAGCCCGGCCAGGGAAACACAACTGTTTTCTCTCTTGCTGGTCTCGACAATGGAATGTACTTCATACGGGTTGTTAAAGGCCGTCAGGTGTCAGCGAACTGTAAAGTGATCCTCAGTAACTGACATTTCAGGTTTCTGAAGCCTGTCCAGGCAAGCATCTGGCATGTTTGTGGCACACATTGCAGGAGTATATATGTAATTGGGAATGATTAGGCTCATTGATTATCCCTGTTATCTGAAAGTGAGAAATATGGGGTATTAAAAAATTGCTTTTTAAACCATATTTCAAAGGCAGGATCCAAAAATTCAAATCTGCCATCGACTTCCTGAATGATATCATTATTGATCAGGATGGTTTTATTTTTACTGACATTTCTGGGAGTACCAATTTTATAGGCCGACATAACTGCCACACTGCTAAACTTGTACTCGCCTTTTGCTACAGCTTTTAGAAGATTTAATTGAGTCGTACTCAGGTTTTCGACTTCATGTTGGTAAAGTGGGCTATTCGCCTGTATCAATTCGATGAATCCTGCTTCAACCTCGGATATAGTAGTCTGAATATCAGTACGAATCCATGTATAATGAGATAGTTGTTGGACATACCAGGAGTGATTTTTCATTAGCTTGGGAATGATAGCTGCAAGCGATTCGTCAATTTGTTTGCCGCTTATTTTAAAACTCTCAATGATGAAACTTATCCATTTTGAGGTTTCTATTTTTGGAAGCAACATAATATCCCCGAAACGGTAGAATGGTTTTGACGGACTGTTAAAAATGCCGGACATCATATGACGTTTGCTGCCGTAAAGACAGTAGGTGACATTTTTCTGCCTTTGCCACACCGCCCGCATTTTCTTTTCAAAACTTTCAAAATCAGGGAAAGCAGCCAGGTTTTGAAACTCATCGAGGCAAATAATCATTTTGATTTCCCTCTCAATGGCGATGACTTCCGGTAGGTTAAGGATTTCATCACTGTGCTTTTTCAACTCTGACCAATCAAAACTGATACTGAAATCAGTAACGGGATCCATCCCGATATTTATTTTAGGGATAATCTTTTTAAAAAGATCTTTCCCACTGTTCAACCATTCTTGCCATTTGGGAGTAGAAGCTTTAATCACTTCTTTTGCAAATCCTTCGAGAAAAGCTTCCTGTGAATTATAAGAAAACAAGTCAATGTTTACGGTTTTTGTCTTTCTCCCGTCTGAATTTATTTCAAGTAAAACTTTTTCCACCAGAGAAGATTTTCCCCAACGTCTGGGAGATATGATCATTGTATTTATACCGTTGAGCAAATTGCTCTTCAGCTTTTCAACTTCAGCCTCCCTGTTGGTGAAGGAGGTTTCACTTACAGTATTGCCGTAAATAAAAGGTGATTTTTGCATAAGTCAGTATTTATCCTTGCATGATACCATTTGGTATAATACCATTTGGTATAATACACAAAGGTATAAAAATTATCTTCCTGAACTACTACAACCACATTTTTACAAGGAGAGCTTTATCCAAACTGACAGGCATCAATGAAAGCCTCTTCAGCCGGCATCGGAACGATCATCCTTATACTTTTTCCCTTCTGCCTTAAAAAAATAAAGCTTTGATATTCAAGGCTTTATTTGTTTGACTGGTGGTGTCGACTGGAATTGAATAAATTTCTCGGTAGGCTTCTCAATGTGTTTATATTATCTGAATATCAGGCGGTTACAAAGTTTTCATTTTCATCATTTCCCAATATTGAGGAATATTTCGCACCATTTCTGGCACATATGCAGAGTGAGTCAATAAATATTTCGTAGTTTATTTTCAGAAAAAAATAATTAGCTCTGTGGTTAGGGAAAGGTATTATTTGTATTACCTTTGTGAAAAGTTTGCCTGAATGAAGGTTAAGGAGGTAATCAAAATCATTGAGAAAAATGGCTGGACGATGGTCGCCCAAAAAGGGAGTCATCGGCAGTACAAAAATCCTGATATCCCAGGTAGGGTGACTATCTCTGGCAATCTGAATGATGATATCCCGAAAGGAACCTTAAACTCAATTATAAAACAGGCAGGATTAATATAAAGGAGAAGCAAAATGGAAAAGGTCGTCGTCATTATCGAAAAATCAAACACAGGTTATTCAGCCTATCTTCCTGAACTTCCAGGGTGTGTGAGCACCGCTGCTACTATCGATGAAATAAAAGCTAATATTTCTGAAGCTATCAGCTTTCACCTGGAAGGAATGGCGGAGGATAAGCTTCCAATACCATCCCAATTTAAGAAACACTATAGCCTTCAATATTCTTTTGATGTGGAAACCTTCCTGAACTACTACAACCACATTTTTACGAGGAGAGCCTTATCCAAACTGACAGGCATCAATGAAAGCCTCTTAAGCCAGTATGCCTCCGGATATAAGCATCCCCGTCCGGCCCAGTCGAAGAAGATTGAGGCCGGGCTTCACCGGCTGGCGAATGAGTTGTTGCAGATCACACTTTAAGCCGGCATCGGAACGATCATCCTTATACTTTTTCCCTTCTGCCTTAAACAAATAAAGCCTTGATATTCAAGGCTTTATTTGTTTGTCTGGTGGTGTCGACTGGAATTGAACCAGTGACACACGGATTTTCAGTCCGTTGCTCTACCAACTGAGCTACGACACCTGGTAAAGGAATGCAAAGGTACAAAATAAACCTGAATAGGCAAAATATTTTTAACCTGAAGTGATGATTGGATTAAGCTGATGAATATCAATAAGATAACATAGAAACTACCGTCGGAACGGAAGGGATTAAAACCATGGGTTGTACGATCCGTTGCAGTCGCCGTAACAAATACAGTGCAAATGATGGATATGATTGACATATCCGTTCAGTTCCAGCACGGGTTGTTCGAAGTACCAGTCGCCGGCCGGAAAGGCGGACAACTGGCCGGTGAATTTTTTGGAGATCATTAAAGCGTCGATGGCGTTGACAACAGCGTTTTGGTCCACGTCGGCGGCGATGAAGTACAATCCTGTAAGGGTGGTCAGGTGGACAAAATGCCGGAGCGCGACGAGGGCATCGGTGGCATTCACGCCGCCTCCGGCATCTCCTGCAATGGGCACAAGCTGGTAGGTTCCGTTCGGAAGATCGTCAAAAAAGTAGGTTCCGTCGGGTTGGGTCATGGTCGTTGCCACCAGGTTACCCTGTCCGTCGAGCAGGTTGATATACGTATAGGGCATCCCGGTATTGCCGGCATTCTGGTATGCCAGCACCCCTGAAAGGGTGTTCCACTGCAGGCCATTGATCTGGATCACCAGGGTATCGGCATCGCAGTCGTTGGAAGCGATCAGTGTGACTGTATAGCTGCCCGGCAGGAACTGATGCTGGGGTTCGGCTTCGGTGCTGTAGCTGCCATCACCGAAATCCCATAAATACTGACCGGCATTGACGGAAGAATTGGTAAAGCTGGCCATGTTGTTTTGCAGGGTATAGGCGGCCATGGCCGTTACTTCGAACAGGTTATCGTGCCATACGGAATCGAATATGCCCTGACTCAGGTTGTAATAACTGCCCGAAGCATTGGTTTGCAGGGCAATGGCCCTGACCATATACGTGAACGTACCGCTGTCTGCCAGGCAGGAGTCTGTATAAAACGGGATGACGACCGGATCGGGGGTGATCCTTGTGTATTCCTGATCTGTGATGTATTTGCGGTAAATATAATATCCAAGCACATTGTCCGGGGAAGGGCTCCAGGTAAGAACGGTATGGTTGGTGTTCATCACGGCCAGCAGGTTTGTGGGAGGGGCCAGGACATCGTTTCTGAGGGTGGGATCACCCATCAGGGCGATGTGAATAAACCTGGCACCGTATCCGGCATAGTACAGGCCGCTGTTATTCTGTGACACCAGGGTGCTGTAACCGATGGGTTCACCCAGTCCCATATGGTGAAACTGCCAGTGGGGCCTTCCGCTCCAGGCATCGGTGAGCATGCTTCCCTGGGCCAGGGGCGCCCGCAGGAAGTTGTTGTTGGAATCCCAGTCGCCGAAATAACTACCGAAGAGGATGGTAAACACGCCCTGCAGGTTTGATGCGGCAAAATTGGTCGTATTTCCGATGCCTCCGGCGCTTGTGTAGGATCCTCCTCCACAGCCGTAGCTCCAGAGGTAACTGTTTCCTGTCATGCTGGTGAAATAATCCGCTGCACTCACATTGGCGGGACTCACAAGAGGCCCGAAACTTTTCCACCCGCTGGCGGCAAAGGCCTCACCGCTGAAATAGCCGAAGTTGTCGTCGATGACGGCTCTCACGACGGGAGTGAATGCTTTATGGCGGTACTGGTGATTTTTATCGAGATAATTATTCAGCAACTGCTGTTCAGAGGATGAAAAAGCGGGCATATTCGCCAGGTCCACCCGGCCTGTCATCAAATCAGTATTGCTGGGAAGGATGCTCTGGTCGAATTTGCCGTCGCCGGGAATATTGTGGTTGCGTGAGCTCGAGGCAGAGGTGTTGTTGATGGTCACATCCGTCCACACACCGTCCACATCCGCATAATAGACATCGGCCGGCCAGGCGCCCTGGTGGTCGGAATGCCCGTCGGGATTGATATTGCCGCTGTAAGGTACGGGTACATGCCCAAATAGGAAGACCGCTTTCGTATTGGCCGGGTCAAGGTTATAGGTATTCAGGATCAGTGTTTTGATGCTGCCGGCGGCTGCGGTTCTTGAGACATTGTGCCGGATCACGGTCCAGCCGTCACCGGCCAGGTCTTCTTCCAGTCTCGACAGTCCGGCAGCACAAAAGGAAACACAGGTATTGTCTACCAGCAGGATGAGTTTCCCCCGGTTTTCAACGGGCGGGACTGCAATGCCACTGAGGATATACCCGTAACCGGTGTAATTGGAAGCTGATCGTATCAGTCTGTATTCATATGCAATCCCGGCTGAGACCGTTTGGTCGGTATATTGGTTGATATTCCCTGCCAGGCTTGCAAGCGGCCCCGTCCAGTACTGCTCATGCTTCAGCTTGCGGAAAACCTGATACTGCGTGGCCCCGGCATTGTTTACCCAGTTCAGGGTGATACGGGGCGGATTGGCCTGTACGGTGGCTGACAATTCCACACTGACATCACGGCAGGTCTGGGCTCCGGCATGCCAGGCAGTCAATAGTGGAATAATAAAAGTAAAGAGTAATAACCTATTCATAATTAATGCTTTAATAGGTTCTGAAACAAAATCTTTAAAATGAATGCTAAAAATAATGAAATCCGTCAATCAACCTCAAAGATGAGATTAATTAATCATCATTATTTCTGAAAGCGTGTACGGGCACCAGCTTTTCCGGCGACCCATGAAAAGCATGTGTCACACCGGTTCCGTCCTGCTTTTATTTGCCTGTGAGAAGCACTTTTCTGTAGAAAGTCCGGTTTCCGGTTTCAATCTGCAGCAGGTAATATCCTTCAGCCTGGTCAGAGAGGTCGAGCAGGTGAGTATGCTGAGCACCGGCCTCGAAGGACCATTCCCTGATGGCGGTACCTGTGGTTGTGAAGGCTTTTATCCTGATGCCGGCTGCAGTTGCATCTTTCAGGCTAAGGGTGATCAATCCGTTTCCGGGATTGGGGAAGAGCATGATGGTTGCGTCGCCGGAAACATCATCCAGTCCGATGCAGGGATCCACAAAGATCGGCTGGGAGGCTGTATTGCTGCAACCGTTTCCGTCGGTCCAGGTATAGGCGATATTCCAGGTTCCTGCTCCTGCTGTTGCAGGGGAGAAGCTGTTATTGCTGACGCCGGTTCCGGTGAATGTACCTCCTGCCGGAACTCCGCCGCTGAGGGTGAATGGGCTTGCATTGACGCATACATTGCTCAGGGGGTTGAGGGTCACATTGGGTTTGGGCAGCACCGTAAACGACAGTGCAGAGGAATAATCACTTGAACCACAGGCATTGGTTGCCCTGACCTGCAGGGTGGCATTGCCGCTGAAGGCTGCATTCCAGTTGATCCAGGCGGAGGTTCCGGAACCGTTTGCATTGCCGGCGGCGGCAGGAGTCAGCAGCCAGTTGTAGGTTACGGCTCCCGTTACGGCTGTGGTCGAAGCCAGGATGCTGCCGCTTCCTTGGCAGACCTGTGTTTGCGAGGCGGTCGGACTTGCCGGAGTGACAGGGATGCTGTTTACATTCACCACCACGGTGGAAATCACCGCCTGGTTGTTTTGGTCGGTGACTGTGACGGTATAAGTGGTGGTTGTGGTCGGGCTGGCCACGGGATTTGCAAGGGTGGCATTATTCAGGCTGGCAGCAGGTGCCCACTGATAGGTGAAGGGTTGCATGCCGCCGGTACTGTTGACAGAGAGCTGGGCGGTATTACCGAGGCAGATGGTGGCAGGAGAGGCGAGGGCAGTGACCTGCAGGGGAATGGCTCCGAAGGGCGGGAAGATGATATAATCGATCCAGGCTGCGTCAGAACCGCCGGTTTGCCAGCCGTCTTTGGAATACGTCCACTGGAAGGTATGGCTGCCGGTAGCCACGGGAAACACTACGCGTCCCCAGGCCACATTGCCGCTCCACTGGCCCTTGAGCTCCCCGTCGATGAAAAACTTCAGGTAATCATAATTGGCTTCTGACGATACCCTGCGGTAGAAGGAAATGGAATCATTGGCCACCACATCCATGGAAATACTGAGGGTGGTGCTGGCATTGTTCCCGATTGTTCCAGACCTGGCACAGTATTGTCCTTCGTATGGATTGCTGGTGGTGATGGTCCAGGGTACATTGCTGTTGTTGATCCAGGGGTAATGGGTAAAGGTGTTGGATTCCCAGTCTTCCGCCACAATGCCGATGGTCTGGATGAAATATTTGACAGTCTGATAACTGCCTGAAGCGGCTGTGAAGGTGAAAGGAATGTTATCACCCTGCATGGCAAAAGGAGATACCTGGATGGTGAAAGTGGCGGTTTTTTGTCCGTTTGCCGCGATGGTATCCAGGTTGATCTGGGCGGTGAGGATCTGAACGCTGGTATCTGCCGAAACCAGGCCGCTGATGGTGTTGACGGCTTCACAATGACCTGAGTTCAGGGTAGTGATGATCACACTGACGGTTTCACCGGGATCGAGTCTGCCGTTATTGTTACCGAGCGGATCGCTGATCTGTATGGTTCCGGTTTTCAGGTCGGGAGCAAAGAGGTGCAGGGTGGAGTAGCTGGTCCAGGTATCCGTTCCGTTGGTCGCGGTCAGGGTGAGCGACACCGGGTAGTTGTCGGTAATCACGGGGGCCACTGTCAGGGCGAAGGCATCGTTTAAGGACACACTTCCGGCCGGAGGAATATCTCCGAAAACTTCCGTACCATCGGTAATGGTAACGGCAGGGTCTGCACACTGCAGGGTAACCGTTGTATTTGCCGACACCAGGACGCCCACGTTTTTCATGCTGACATTCAGCAGGATGTTTTCTCCAAAATCGGCCTGTCCGTTGTTGTTGCCATTGATGTCATTCACGGCAACCTGATCTTTGATAACATAGGGTCCGGTGGGAGGGATGACGAGCACCTGTCCTTCGTAGCGGTAGTAATTCTGTAAGGTAACCACCACATCGATCACATCCGGCGGAAGCTGGTTACCGGGGATGCTGATGGTTACGGGGCTTCCCGTACCGGTGGCTGTTCCCAGGATCTCTCCGTTCAGCGACAGGCAGATCAGCGAACCGGGATTGGCTGTGACATCGAAGCTGGTAACGCTGGCATAGATCACCGGGTCGTGGTTGACGGTGAGGCTTTGCGGCATTTCGCTGTAGACCGTCAGAAAAGCGTCGCCATGGTGGTGGAAGAGATTATAGGTTACTTCCTTATTGCTTGAATTGTAGGGCCATGATGACTGTTGCAGGAAGTATTTTCCGGCGGCATTTCCGAAAGCCGGAAGGATGCCCCTTTCTGTGGGGGTACTGCCGTAAGCAGGCATGAATTCGGGCCAGAGGTTGTCATAGACACCCCAGATATACGCATCATTTACGAAAGAATAAGAGACTTCCGAAGCTGCGATAATGCCAAGGGCTCCGCTGGGTTGGTTATTGTATGTGTAACGGTGAAATTTTTCGGCGAACACTTCCGAACCGTGATTGTATTTACCGGTCAGGCAGTTGATCGACATGATAAAGCTGAGGTCGGTATTGGTAAGGTCGCTGATTTCTGTACTGGTGTATGCGGGTTCTCCCCATCCGGCTTCAAAGCCATGGTCACGGTGCTGCAACATAAAGGCACCTTCATTCAGGGCGCTTGTAACCATGGCAGGCGTTCCGCCCGACCATCCGCCGAGGGATTGGGGTGTGGCAGGGATATAATTTAATCCGGAAGGACCGAAATAGTTAATGACCGTGTTGGTGTTGGTTGCAGTGGACCAGGGATCCACCGATGGATTTCCGTCGTAAATGGCATTGATCCTGACGGGTGTTTTCCCAAGGGAGTTTTCCCAGAAGCCCCTGATCACCTCGGAACATACCTGGAACCAACGTTCCGTCTGCCATCCCAGCGCAGTTACGGGATTGTTGTAGAAACCGGGATTTACCGGAGGATTTCTCTCATAATCAATGAATTTCCTGACCATTACCTCGAGTTGGGCGGCATTTTGAGCCGTCATCCTTGCCATGACAATGTCGGGCATGTCATCGCTGTTGACATCTCCGTAGATATTGTCGGAAACACAATAGCTGTCCCATATGGGAGAAGTGATGGTATTGGCGGCATTGGTGCCGTAATCTCCGATCAGCAGGCAGGCGACCGGCGGGATGGTCCACGTATTGAAAGCGTTGTTCAGGTAGGTTTCGATCGCTGTAGTGGTATTTCCGCCCACATCGGCCAGGGTTTTAATCCCTGTGATGATGCCCTGTTTTGTCCGGAATTCTTTGATACTGTCTGCCCACTGGGAGAAATATGCATCATTGGGAACGATGATCAGATATTCGAAACCATCGTCTTCGGTATTCACCATATGCTTGTTATAGTTCACCTTTGGCAGCATGGCAGCATTCAGGAGCATGTCCTGCAACAGGGGATCAAACCAGCGGCTGCGCAGTCGGTTGTCACCGAACTGTCCGTTGCCGCCATGAAAGTTTACCCTGGCACGGACATGCTTATAAACTGTAAGGGTTTTACTTACGGGATTATATTGAAAAGGTGTGATGCCGAGCATGACCACATCCACGCCGCGTATGTTACTTTTTTCAGACACTTGGATAAACTGTGCGGGATACAAAGCATCCTGGCTGTAAACTTTCTCGTTTTTCCTGTATTCCAGTCCGTCTTCATTTTCTTTGGGTATCCTTGGAGCCGGCGCCACTGCAATATTCGGGATCACCTCCGTCATCACCTCGAGAATTTCGAGACTGGCGATCGCTCCTGCCGGCATGGCAATGTAGCGGCCGGTTCCGGGAAGGTTGGGACAGCCTTCGTCATTGGGCAGAAATACGCCCGGTATTTCAAGGGTTTTCATGTTTTCTCCTTCCACGGTCAGATCGCCGATGGTGAGCGTGCTAAGGTCAAAACTAACTTCAATGCCCTGTTCATTCATACTGATTACCTGCAAACCTTCACGGTCGCGCTGGTCGGAATAGGAAATGATTTGCTGGGAATAAGCCTGTATAAACAAACAGCTCGTCAGCAAGGCAAGCAACAGTCGGGTTTTGTTGGTCATATTGTTGGTTTTAATATATTAAAACCATCTCCCTTTCAGGATATGGTTTTAAAAATGAATAACTTAATTAAACCGGTCAAACAGCCCTTTCCGGATTGTAAGCACAAAATTAATGATAATTTCTGAATTAGATAAAGTTATGCAAAATTTTTAATTTGTTTTGACAAGGCGAAGCTGTTCTTTACGACTTCCGGTATGGATGCGGATGAAATAAATTCCTGCTTCCAGGCCGTCCGGCATAAAGGCGATCTCATGAGAACCTGCTGGGAGTAAACCGCATTCCATCCGGTTCACCAGTCTGCCACCCAGATCATACAGGCAAAGTTCGAGTGCTTCATCCTGCTCCAGGGTGATCAGGAGCATTGATTCATCCGAAGCGGGATTGGGGGAAAGACTTGCCCGGAAATCATCATCAGAGGCTTGTATCCAGGGGATATTGAGGGAAGTAAACAGCGGTTCGCCGTTTATCCCTGCCAATTCGCCCTGCAGCAGTGTGAACATGGTTGCATTATCTTCAAATGATTCACAGTCAAGGGTAATGCTAAGCAATTCCTGTCCAGGATTCAGGGGTCGGGGACGAAGGCTGTACCACGACAGCGACAAGGTATTCCCTGTCCTTTGCCAGATCAGGTTTTCCTGGTCATAGATCATTCTGATATCCAGGATGTTTGCCATATCATTTTGAATTTCCAGGTGAAGTGTCAGGGCTGCAGGGGATAAAACGGTGGTGGTGGATACGGGCAGGTTGAAAGGATGGCCGGGTTTCACCACCAATACACCATCAGCATGAAAGGAAAGGCTGGATTGTTGTTTTGCGGGAGGCGTATAGGATCCGTTGACATCTCCGGTACACAGTCCTTTAAAATCCTGGTTGATCTGGCTCAGCCCGGAGAAAAACAACAGGGGTTTTTCGAATACCCAGTTACCGGCTGGAAAGCCGCTGATCATTCCCACGGTTCTTCTTTGCACTGCCAGCGCATCCACGGCATTGACCATGGTGTTGTTGTCAACATCTGCAGCGATGAGGCGGATGCCGCTCAGTTGCCCGAGCCCTACAAATTGTTTCATGATCAGCAGGGCGTCGGTTGCGTTAACCCCACCCCAGGGTTTAGGGCAGGAGGCGTCAAGGGAATAATTGCCCGGCGGGATTTGTTCAAGCTGGTAATTTCCGCCCGCACCTGTTGTTGCCTGGGCAAAGTTTGCGCTTCCCTGTTTCAGCAATACCAGGGTATTGTTCAGCGGGGTCGAGAGGCTGTTGTCGTAGGTCAGTTGTCCTGTCAGGGTTTGCGAGCCCACCAGGATATAGTCGGTACGGGTGATGGAACTGACGGTGTATCCATTGGAAACGGTCAGTGTCACGCTGTAAATACCCGGGGAATTGTAGGTTACCGTAGGATTTGGGATGGTTGCAACGGATGGATTTCCTCCGGGAAATGTCCATTCCCAGGAGGAAGGATTCCCGGTGGAAAGGTCAGTAAACTGTATGCTTTCTCCTTCAAGGATCACCGAGTCACTTGCCATAAAGGCCGCATTCACATTCAGGTTAACCAGTCCGAAAAACTGCAGGTACTGAAACATGAGTTCGTTTCGTGTAGAGGGGAAATCTCCGTTTGCCAGGCCGGCGAATTCATGTGAAGCGCCGATGGTTTTATATGTGGCGGACTGATATGCCATGGCGGTGGTGTAAGAGGGCGACTGGTTTTTCAGAATGGCGAAGGCGGTACTTCCGGAGGCGGGTCCCAGCCTGTCGATCCAGCTGTTTTCTCCGTTATAGGAAAAGGTCATGCCCTGCGTAAAGGTGGCATTCTGGCCGTTCACTGTGACAAGGTCGGCAGAACCGTCGGCCAGTCCTTCGATCATGAACAAAGGATGGACGGTGGTTTGAGCATCATAAGCCCAGGTATCTCCCCCTTCCATGTAAAGTTGCCCGCCATTGTTCAGGTATGTGGTGAGGATCTGTCCTTCCTGCTGGCTTAATACGTGATTGTTCGGGTAAATGCCCAGGCAGAGAAAGATGGAAGAATAAATGTCCGGGTCGGCCGGCATGGAAGTCAGCATAACGGAAGAGACATTATTGGCCTGGACGGCGGCCTGGATGGCTTGTCCGCCGTTGTTGTTCGCATCGAGATTCAGAATCAGAACCGGTATTTGCCCGATAATCAGGCTCAGGGTTCCTGTGGCCGTGATTCCGAGATCACCGGTAAAATTCACATTCAGCATGGCTTGATGCCCGAGGGGTGCCAGGATGGAGGCCGATAACTGAAAGGATTGAACGGCCGACACCCCGGCAGGGATATTGCCGAAGTTCAGGTTGTTGGACAGAATATTCAGATAGGGATCGGCGGAGGTGAGTGTTCCGGTCACATTGGAAACCTCAGCATGTCCTTCATTTATAACGTATATTGAAAGGGAAAATACTTCTCCGGGGTCGGCCTTGTTGTTTCCGTTACCTGTGGGATCAGTAATCTGGTATTGTTGGTATTCCAGCAGGGGTGCGTTTGCTTTCAGGCTGAAGTGACTGATCCAGCTGTTTGTTCCGTCGCTTGCCGTGGCCGAGAAAGGGATGGTATGCTGGTCGGGTATACCGGCAGCGGCATTGAAAGCAAATCCTGACGGTACCGAGACGGTAGCTCCCGGTGCGATGTTTCCATAAAAAGCAGTTGAATCCGTGATGGAGACCCAGGGATCAGCGGAGTGGAGTGTTACCGTAACATTGTCTGCTGTGAGAATGCCCACATTTTTCATTCCGAGGGTCAGGGAAGCCTGTTCGCCGTAATCCAGCAAACCGTTGTTATTGCCGTTGGGATCGGTCAGCAGGCTTGACTCCCTGGTGACGTATGGTCCGGAAGGGGGGATCACCTGCACAGTACCTGTATAGCGGTAGTAATTCTGCAGGGTAACCACGACTTTGATCTGGTCCGGGGGTATCTGGTTGCCCGGAATGTTCAGTGTTACCGGGAAGCCTGTACCTGTGGCCGTGGCAAGGATTTCCCCGTTGAGGGAAAGACAGATCAGGGAACCGGCATTGGCGTTTACCGCGAATGAAGTAATCCCTGCATAAATAACAGGATCATGAACGACGGCAAGGGTTTGCGGAACTTCTGAAAAAACGCTGAGGAAGGCATCACCGTGATGGTGGAACAAATGGTAGGTGACGGTTTTGTTTCCGGTATTGTAAGGCCATGAAGACTGGAAAAGGAAGTACTTACCGGCAGCATTCCCGAATGCCGGAAGAATACCCCTGTGTGCCGGATTGCTGCCGTATCCGGGCATGAAAGCCGGCCAGAGGTTGTCATAGACACCCCATACATAAGCATCGTTCACAAAGGAATAGGATATCTCGGAGGCTGCAAGCAGGCCCAGTGCTCCGCTGAAGTTTTCGCCATAAGTGTAGCGGTGGAATTTTTCCGCGAACACTTCGGAGCCGTAGTTATATTTACCGGTAAGGCAATTGATCGACATAACAAAGCACAGGTCGGTATTGGTCAGTCCGTTGATACTGGAACTGCTGTAAGCCGGTTCGCCCCATCCCTGTTCATAACCGTGATCACGGTGCTGCAACATGAAAGCCCCGGAATTGATGGCATTGTTGACCATGGTGGCAGTTCCGCCGGACCATCCTCCCAATGCCTGTGGTGTTGCGGGTATGTATCCCAGTCCCGACGGTCCGAAATAATTCACTACCGTGCTGGTGTTGGTCGCAGTGGACCAGGGATCACTGGCGGGATTGCCGGCATAAACGGCATTGATCCTGACAGGACTTTTTCCAAGGGAATGAGTCCAGAAACCGCCGACTACCTCCGAACAGATCTGAAACCAGCGTTCGGTCTGCCATCCCAATGCGGATATGGGATGATTGTAAAATGCGGGATTCACAGGAGGATTGGTCTCATACTGCAGAAATTTCTTTACCATGACCTGCAATTGGGCCTCGTTCTGTGCCGTGATCCTTGCCATGACGATATCCGGTAATTCATCATTGTTGACATCCCCGAGGATATTGTCTGAAACACAGTAATTGTCCCATACCGGCGAGGTGATCGTATTGGCGGCATTGCTTCCGTAGTCTCCAAGCAGCAGGATTGCTGCGGGGGGAATGCTCCAGGTATTGTATGCGTTGTTGATGTAGCTTTCCAATGCGGCAGGCGTATTTCCACCCACCTGTGCCAGGGTTTTTATCCCTGTCAGGATGCCCTGTTCGGTCCGGAATTTTTTAATCGAATCGGCCCACTGGTAAAAAATGGCGTCATTGGGTACGATGATCAGATACTCGAATCCGTCGTCATCAGCCGGACCGTAGGTCTGGTTATATTGCTTCTCGGGAAGCACAGCGGGATTCAGCAGCATATCCTGCAGCAGGGGATCAAACCACCGGCTGCGTAAGCGATCCTGGCCGTAGGTGCCATCTCCCTGATGTGTCACTTTCAGCCGGACTTCCTCTATCACGGTAAGTTCTTTGTTTACAGGATTATACTGAAAGGGGGTAATTCCGATCATGACGCTTTCTACTCCCCTGATTTGCATTTTCGGGGAAAGGCGGACAGGTTCTGCCGGATACAGGGCATCAGCTCCGTATATTTCCTGATTAAAACGGTACACAAGGCCTGTTTCTGTTTCTTTTGGTATCACGGGGGCCGGAGCGATGTGCATATGCTGCAGACTGCTTGTTTTCACGGAAAGAATTTCGACGACAGGTTCTGAACCATTCGGAACGGCGAGCAGCCTTCCCGTGCCCGGAAGATTGGGAGCACCTGATTCCGATGGCAGGAAGACCCCTTCAAGCAGTGGATAGACCATTTTTTTGCCATCAATGCTGATCTCTTCAAAACGTACAATTCCAGTTTTGAAAGCCAACACGGTATAGCCTGGATTGGATTCCTCAATGACGAAGCCCGCTGTTTTATCGGAAGGCCTGGTTTGAGCGGCAGCCGTGCAGAACAACATCAGGCTGAGGGCAGCGGATAATATGGATATTTTCATTGGCAGGGATTTATTCTGTTTTAATCAGTTGTTTGCTGTAATTGACATTATTTATTTGTACCTGGAGCAGGTAAACTCCCGGAGGAAGATCCTTTCCCCGGCTGTCTTTCCCGTCCCAGCTGAATTCCCGCTTGTTTTCATCCGGATTGCATTCCCTGGAATAAACCATATTGCCGAGGATGTTGCATATCCTGAATCTGGTCGGAGCAGCATCAACAGGTGAGATCAGGATACGGACTTCTTTGCTGAAAGGATTGGGCAGCAGCTGCAGGCCGGATTCAGTTCCGGCAGGGACGAAAGCAGGGATGGCAAGGCCGGGATACGGAATGATATTTCCTTCGGGATCGGCAAATTCAGTGGCGGAAGACAGGGTGATTTTTTCACCGGGAACCAGGGGAAGCCGGGCATGGCTGATGATCAGGTGAAACAGGTCTTCTCCCTGTTTGATTGTTTTTCCTTCGAGATTGAACCAGTTAATATTTAATGTATTGTCATGAATGTGATAGATGAAATCAGATTCATTGTCTGGAGGAATCATACCTGCCAGCGTACCGGCATCTGCTTCAAGATGCAGTTGCAGGCTGAGGGCACCCAGGGTGAATCCCGATGCTGCCCTGACAGGGATCAACAGTTTTTCAGGATTTGCCGTAAGGGTTTCCTGTACATACAGTGGCAATCCACCGGCCGCTGAAGCCTGCGGCTGGTAACTGCCATTGACATCTCCGTAACACAGTCCATCCACCGGGATATTCAGCAGACTTTGGCCGTCGAAAGAAACCACCGGCTTGTTGAATACCCAGTCGCCTGCCGGAAAAGCACTGATAATTCCGACAGACCGCTTTTGTGTGGCCAGGGCGTCCACGGCATTGACCACCTGGGTGGCATCCACATCGGCTGCTTTCAAATACAATCCGTTCAGGAGTGAAATCTGTACAAAATGTTTCATGATCAGCAGGGCATCCGTGGCATTGACTCCTCCCCAGGCCTTAGTACAAATGGGATTGATCTGATAGGTTCCGGGAACGATACTGCTGAACGTAAAACCCCCATCCGGAGCCGTCAGGGTTTCCGCTACGATGGTATTACCAGCTTTCAGCTGTACCAATGTGTTTCCGAGCGGACTCATGCCTGCATTGCCATAGTGCAGATTGCCGGTAAAATAGTTGTAAGCAATGACGGTTACATGGACCTGGTCGGTTCCGCAACAGCCTGTACTGCCGGTGACTGTGACCGCATAATCCCCGGTGACCGTAACGATGAGGGTTTGGGTGGTATCGCCCGTAGACCAGAGATAGGAGGAGAAGCCCTGGCCGGCATCGAGGACGACCTGATCCGGTGCATTGATGACCGTGTCGTTGCCGAGGTTCACGATGGGGTTGGGATATACCGTCAGGCTGATCACCTCTGAAATGGCCGGATTATTCTGGGCACATGAGGCACTTGAGGTGAGGATGCAATAGACCTGGTCACCGTCGGCCGGATTCATTTCAACGTAAACCGGCCCGTAATCGGCGATACTGCCGTTTCTGATCCAGGTAAAGATAGGATTCGTGCCGGTATTGGTGCCATAAGCGTGAAAGACCACCTGGGCTCCCTCACAGAGCTGGTTTCCCGGCAAAGCCGAAGTGACAATGCTTACTGGTGCCGTAAGTCCGCTGATATCGGCGAGGCCGTTCAGGAAACCGCAGGTGATCTCGTTTCCCGTCAAACCGGTGAGGTAACAATTGCCCGGAACACTTGTGTTGAAGGTCAGCGGAAAGTTGCCGGTGTCATTGGATTCGAAAAGAAGATGAAGCAGTGTTCCCGATCCGAGACTGACCGGGCTGAGCGATAGCCATGAAATGAAGATGTTGCCTCCGTTCTGGTTTATCAGGAAGCCGGAACTGTTGAACAGCGGGTGCAGGTTAGTGTAACCGTTATAATTTAAGCCGGCATTGTCGAAGCTGATCACCAGGGAAATCGACGCAACATCATATAAATTATTTATTTCCAGGGGAATAAAAAAAGGTCCGGAACAACCGGTATATGTTCCGAGGGCCAGACTTGCAGAAGCCAGGGGATTCACGGTGATGTATTGCTGCTCGGTTAAAGTGTCTGAATCAGAAGCGTTTGACACGATCAGGCTAACGGGCCAGCTACCCGGTGTATTATAGATGACAAAAGGATGCTGATCAGAAGAAACCGGCGGATTGCCTCCGGGGAATGACCAGTTCCAGGTGGTCGGGTTTCCGCTTGAAAGATCGGTGAAGCTGACACCCGAGCCCTGGCTTACAACCTGGGTACTGGCGGTAAAGGCGGCATCCAGCGTCAGGGGGTTCGTAAGTTGCAGGGTGCCTGTAAAGGGCTGCCTGTTTTGGGCAGTAACCACCACGTCGGCGGTATCGGGGCCGGGAAAAGCCAGAAGCGGGACTAATGCCAGACCCGTATTGTCTGCCTGTGCGGCTCCATGCAGCACTCCGTTGCATGAAACAGCCACGTATGCATAGGCTTCGGTGTTGACGGTGAGGCTGTTGATCGTGTATGGCTGTAGCTGGTTGTAACTAACAGAGAGTGTTTCAGCCTGGGAATAGTAGATCATCAGCGCGGGGTCGCCCATCAGGTGATAGACTTCCCAGTAATAGTCATCCATGCCGGAACTGCTTTGGGTGACGGCCAGGTTGCCGGCGAAGATCATTTGTGCCTGGGTCATGAACCACTGGCTGTAGGCTTCGCCGTGGTCGTGAAAAGTTCGGTCATAAGCTCCGAGGGCAGTGGCTGAGTAAGAAGGGTTCACGCTGACTGTTTTAGCGCCGACGGCCCAGTAGAAATCTTCATTCCAGTAGGTGTTGTTTGAAGCCCCGATATATCCCACGGCCCCTTTGTTGGAGGCCCGCAGCAGGGCTTCGCCAAAGCATTCAGTATCATTGAATTTATTGGTAAGGCATGCATTTCCCACCATCAGGGGGTATTTTCCGGCATTGTTCAGGCTGGGGATGTTAGTCTTTGTGAAAGACGGGTTGGCCCAGCCGTTGCTGCTTCCGTGTGCCGTATAGTTGGCAAAGCAGCAGCCGTTGCTCACATCCTGGATGATCTGGGGTCCCTGGCTGCCTGATCCGGGGTAAAGGTAAGTATGCGAAATCAGGTTATGGGCGGTATTGAAGTATGTGCCGGTTCCGTAATTGATCTGCCCGTTTCCGTGCAGGGGGCCGTAATTGGCATCTACTCCGGCTATCATCACACAGTGGTCAAGGAAAGACGGATCAGGCATCAGGTATTGCTCATATTCCAGTGTTTTATTGATCTGGGGGAGGAGCTGGCTTTCGTTGGTAGCCGAAAAACGGCCGTAAAAAAGTTCCGGTAACTTATCGCCCGTGTATTCACAATAATACAGGTCGGTGGGATGACTGCCGGCACTGCCGCTAAAGGTCGGGATTTGTGCCACATCGCCCACCAGCAGGACAAAAGAGGGTGGCGGATCCGTGGGAGTTCCCGCATTATAAAGATTCTGGAGGTAACTTTTTATGGATGCAGCAGTATAGCCTACTGCAGGGTTGTTGGTGTATGCTTCGATCACGGTGTATCCTTTTTTCCTTTTCCAGTTGATGAACGGCTGCAACGCGGCCTGAAAGCTCACAGGGGAAACAATCACGTATTTAACGGGATATGAAATGATGGTGTCGAGGGGTGCATCCGCAGGAAGGGCAGAAAACAGGCTTTTTTTCAGGTTTGAGAAGAAGGGACCGTTTGTCAGGTACTGCCTGGAACGGCTGAGGACCGGATCAGGATTGTGAAAGCTGATCCGGAAGCGCAGGCTGTCATATACCCTCAGCATTCCCAGGGCCGGATTATAACAAACCGGCATCACACTCAGCCTGGCCAACCGCAGGCCGCGCATTTCTCCCAGCTCCATAACTTCGACCGGAAATGAAGGACTGAAGGCATTCTCAAGGTAGGCCAGGCTGTCAAAGACGAAAGGAGGATTTTCTGTAAGACTTTTTGACTGTGGCGGCTGGGCAGGCATCACCCGGTGGTAATTTCCCGTTGAAAGGGGGATGTCGGTATAATGGAAGGAAAGAAGGCTGATACTGAAGGTAGCTCCAGCCGGGACCTCAATCAGCCTGCGGATTACCGGAAGGGCCGGCTTTCCATGGTCTTCAAGGAAAGCACCGTTTTCCAGTATGAACTGGGTGAACAAAGCAGCATCCGTGCTCACCTCAAGGCTTTGAATCTCATTCGTAATACAAAATACCTCCAGGTGATTCCGATCCTGGCTGCTGATTCCGACCCGGTTACCGTCCCCGGAACCAATCCTCAGAGGCTGGGCATGCAGTTGGGAAAATCCTGCAATAACCGGCAATATGAAGAACAGCTTCCATGAGGCTTTTATAAAGGGTGTAAACAATATCATAGTTTTATGATTTTAATACGTTATGGCACTTCCCTGCAACTGCTAATCTATGCTGAAGGAAGGCACCGATTCTTTATCTGGTGATGATCATCCTGGCAATGCTTATCCCGTCCGGAGTTTCCAGCCTGATAAAATAGACACCCGGGGCGCGTGAGCAGTTGTTCGGGAAGCAGTTCCCGGTTTTAAAAGTGTGGATACCGGCATCCATGACGTTGTCTGCGAGTACTGCCAGCAGTTGCCCTTCGGCACTCAGGACAGTGAGCTTTCCATGCATGGAACGGGGCAGCGACAGGTGAATGAAGGATTGGTCGGTAACCGGATTCGGATGAACAGATAAGCCGTGCTTTCCTGATTCACCTGCGATTATTTTTGGATGGAAAAGCAATACCTCATCATAAATCTCAGCCTTTGCATCGGCAATTTCAGAACCAGGAAGGCATTCCAGCGAAAGGGAAGGAATCACCGGGTCTGTCAGGACAAGGGTGATCCACATCAGGGCTTCCCCGGCGGCTGTTTCAGGTGGATAGGGGTTGACACGTGAGATGGCAAGGACATCGTCATGGCTTGTCCACACCAGGTGTTCCTGATAATCTCCTGGAACATTGACAGCTTCGACCTTTACCTGAGCCGCCGGAAAACGGATGAACAGGGTCATCGCACCACCTTCGCAGGGCATGTTGCAAAAGATGGGCAATACGATCCTGTTTCCGTCTGTTTCCAGGATTTCGTCTCCTTCAGTGAGAATTACCCCGGCTTTCGTCTTTGCCGGAACCTGGTATGAGCCGTTCACATCGCCGGTTGTGAGGCCGTGAAGATCCTGGGTAAGGGCAGGTGAGCCGGGAATCATGAGTACCGGGTTGTCAAATACCCAGTCACCGGCCGGGAAGGATTCCATCAAACCCACCGCCCGGCGTTGTACCATAAGAGCGTCAATGGTATTGACGACAGGAGAATTGTCGACATTACCCGCCTTTAAAGCCAGTCCGGTCAGCGGACTCAGATTCACGAAATGGCGCAGGATCAGCAGTGCGTCGACAGCGTTCACCCCTCCCCATGCTTTAGCGGTGGAAGGAAATACCTGGTACTGGCCGGCCGGCACCCCAGAAAAGCAATAAGCACCTGTTTCACTGGTACCAACCTCAGCCATGGTGGTATTACCCTGTTTCAGGCTGATAAAGGAGTTGTTCAGGGGAGTTTGGTTTGCGTTCAGGTAAGTAAGAAAGCCCTGCAGCGAACAATCACCAACGGTGACCATGCGGCTGTCGGTATTGCTGCAGCCGTTTGCGTCGGTGACCGTCACAGCATAAAGTCCGGTGGTATCCACCAGGATCGTTTGCGTATTCTGTCCTGTATTCCAATCATAGGTAATATATCCCTGCCCAGCATCCAGCATGATGCTGCCTGCAAAGGGAATGGTAGTATCGTTGCCCAGCTCCGGCTGCGGAAGCGGATAGACCGTCATTGTCAGGGTATCTGAGAGGGCAGGATTACCGCTGAGGCAGCCTTCAAGGCTGCTTGTCAGCCGGCACCAGAAGGTTTCTCCTTCAGCCGGATCTCCGCAGACCAGGTTTTGTGAGGTCCCGGCCGGTATGCCATTACGGAACCACTGATAGGCGGGATTGCTGCCTCCATTCGAAGGGCTTGCCGTAAAGGTAACGCTACTGCCTGAACAGACGGATATACCTGGAGCAGCCATAATGCTGACACTTACCGGAACAGCGGGCAACACATTCATGTTCAGCGTATTGGAGCTTACCGGATTTTGATAAAGACATGATAATGATGATGTTACAGTGCATTGCACTGCATCCCCGTGGGTGAGTTCTGATGTAACATATTGAGGATCAATGCTAACTGGCTGTCCGTTTTTTAACCATTGGTACTGCGGGTTTTCACCTCCGTTCGTTATTGTTGCCGAGAACATCACCTCGCTGTCCTGGCAAATGGATCCGGGAGGATCAGCCGTAATGTTCACTGTCAGGTTTTGCATGGGATTGACGGTCATAACGACACTGTCGACGGCCGGATTACCAACCGGACACACGACATTGGAGGTCACCTGGCAGCGGATCACATCTCCGTTGGCCAGGCTTACAGGAGTATAGGTAGGATTATAACTGGCCAGGATGCCGTTTTTCCGCCACACATAAGCAGGGTTTGGGCCTCCGTTCTGGACCTGGGCAGAGAATACTACCTGCTGGCCCTGGCAGATATTGGTTCCGGGATCCGCTTGAATGTCCACGGATACCTGTACCGGATCCCCGACAGTCATCACAATGGTATTGGAGAAGACAGGGTTGTTGATCACGCAGGTATGGTTTGAAGTCATGCGACATTGTACCATATCTCCGTTCTGAAGGGCCGGACTGCTGAACTGGGTGCTGTTTGATCCCACTGTTAGTCCGTTTACGGTCCATTGGTAAACCGGACTGGTTCCGGGGAATTGCGGGATGGCGCTGAAGATGACGTTTGTACCCGTACAAATTGCACCGCCGGGATTTGAAATGATGGAAAGACCGGCTGTAACGGGAGGACTGACCACCATGGTAATCGTGTTTGAGTTGACGGGGTTGGATGTGACACATGGAAGGGCTGAGGTCATCACGCAGCTGATCTGGTCTCCCTGGGCCAGGCTGCCGGTTTGGAAAACAGGCTGGTTGTTTCCCACATTCTGACCATTCTTTTTCCATTGGTAGGCAGGGTTATCTCCACCGTTGACAGGATTTGCAGTAAAGGTGACATTGGTACCCTGGCAAATGGCTCCGGCCGGATTAGCCGTAATGCTCACCGAGGGGGTTACGTTATTTTGCACGCTCACCTGTATCTGGTTCGACATGGCAGGGTTGTTTGCCGGGCAGCTGATGTTGGAGGTAAGCACACAGGAAATGACTTCTCCGTTTGATAAGTTTGAAACGGTATAGCTGGGTTCATTTCCACCCACATTGGCTGCATTTCTTTTCCACTGGTAGGAAGGGTTGCTGCCTCCGTTTACGGCAGCAGCGGTAAAGGTGACAGCCTGCCCAAAGCAAAACGTGCCTGCAGGTTCCTGGACAATACTGACAGAAACCGTATTGAGGGGATTTACCGTGATATAGTCTGTTTTAGTCATGGTGTTGCTGTTGCCTGACTTGGTAACAGTGAGGCTCACTGTGTAAGTTCCTGTATTGCTATACTGGTGTGAAGGATTTTGCAGGCTTGAGGTGCTTCCGTCGCCGAAGGTCCAAAACCAGCTTGTGGGTGATCCGCTTGAAAGGTCGGTAAACTGAACCGTGCCGTATTTGCAGGGATTGGTGGGTGTAGCGCTGAAGTTTGCATTCACGGGGGCAGAACCCGTAAAATTGATGTCATCGATATACAGGTTGTTGCCATAGCCGTTAATGGCCTGGAATTTCAGGATAACGGTATTGCCTAAGTAGCCGGTAAGGTTAATGTTTTCGGTACGCCAGTCGGTGCTTACTGCCGGAATAAACATATAAGTGGCGGCAGGACCGGTGGCAAGGACACTACCCGTTTTGTTATACAGGATGTAAGGGAAAGTCTGGCCACAGTCCGTGGAAAGAAGAACTTTCAGGGTATCATGGTATTCATCGCTGTACGGACGGTAGGCCACCTTGAAAGTGATCTGTGCAGAACCCCCAGCAGCCAGGATCACCGGAGGCATGATCAGTTCATCGGTCTGGGGATTGCTGGGATAATTATAATTGTCCATATAGGCGCATTTGGTGCTGCTGCCGTTTCCGCCGGCGCCGCTATATATGGCCCATGTTGTCTGACCGTCGGGATTATTGATTGTCCAGTTCTTGGTGGTGAAGCTGCCACTTTCAAAGTTATCTGTGAAAGGAGGGATAGCGGGTGCCTGGATACTGATATAATCTTCCCGCGTGAGGGTGTCGCTGCCTGAAGGGCCGCTGATGATCAGCGTAACACTATAAATCCCGCCTGCCGTGAACTGCACCTGGGGATGTTGGGAAGAGGCGGTGGTTCCATTGACAAATTGCACCTGGGGAGGATCAAAGCTCCAGTTCCAGGATGCCGGGCCTCCTGTAGACTGGTCCTGAAGTAAAATAGTCTGGTAACTGCAGGTTTCTGTGATATTCGCAGTGAAGTAGGCCACAGAACCCATGGTAACGGTGAATGAAATCGTACTTCCGGCAGCGGTCACGGAAGAAATATCGATATCACCCAGGGTCACTCCGTCTGAAAGAAAATCATTCGGATTGGTGGTGTTGTTAAATGTGGTTCTTCCCGTAGCAAGGCTGAAATGCGCATTGTAAACATTCCCGTTGGTACTGATGGTGCCATTGGGTCTGTAAACATATATTTCATCAGGCGGGCCGTCGGCATTCCCATTTCCTGCCAGTGCATTGATCCTGTATATCAGAAGTCCTGATCCCGGAACGGAGTTTTCGAAAGCGCCTTCTTTTTTACGATATTCAAAAATGAAATATTCGTTGGGGTTATTCGGGGTATTCAGCCTGAACACATTGTTTGTGGCAGTGGCCAGGGGATTCAGGGTATAGGTTCCGCTGGTGGTGATCTGTGGAATGGATGAGATCCAGCCGGTGTATTTGTATTTCTGGAAGGCACCGATGTGCTGGGGCGGATTGGCATTGGAGGCCATCAGATCCCAGGGGCCGACCGGGTCAATTCCGTTGTCGTCGTAATGGTAGAGGTCAGGGCAGCCCATGGTGTGCATCATCTCATGGGCCAGCACTCCGACACCGGATCCGCTCAGAAAATCTTCCAGCTGGAAATTGTAATCCCAAACCCTTTTACCGTTGATATAGACAGTTTGACTGTACAAAGACCAGCGGTGTGGCCAGAGCAGGGTCGACCAGGCCGTGGTACCGCCTTTGATGATAAAGCATACATTGTCAACATAATTATCATTGTCGAAATCAATGTTCAAACTGCCCGGAACCTGGCTTGCAATATATTCGACCGCATTTTTCAACAGGGTATGTTCCCTTTCTGTTCTCTCACTTTCGAGGTATCCGTCAGGATTTGTCACTTCATCGTAGGGCATATAATAGGCACGCGGGTGACTGTCCTGGTAAGAAAGAATGGCAGTACCTGCCGGCAGGGGGTAGAATGTAGAGGGAATAGTCATGCTGTTGTATGAAACATCCTTGAAATAGTTGATCATGGAGTTCGCGCCTGCCGTATTGTTGTTAAAAAAATCCTCATATACCCCGATACCCTGAGTGAACTGTGACTGGTCGCTGAAGCGCACGAAAACGACCAGGTTGTTCAATGTTCCGCTGACATCCGGGACAAATTGCCCCGGTGGGGTAATGCCGGTTTTTTTCGGTGTATTTTCCTCAAAGGCTTCTCTTTTCATCTGCCATTCCCAGGCTGGAATGTTCAGGCCGGGCTGCAGTCCGAGGGCAAGCGGGTCGGATTGCCCGACAATATGATTTCCTGCCTGTAATGTTCCGTTCACAAGGATGGCATACACATAATAACCGTTCGACGGATTCCTGATAATCGTGAAGTTATTGGCATCATGAAGCCAATTGTGATATTCATCTCCGGAGGCGAACAGCTGAAGCGCCGTGCCGTCGGGCTGATACACAGTGACCGGCATGTCTTTGAGATAAGCGCCGTAGCTGTTGACTGCAACAAAAAGAAAAAGGCAACACAGCCAGGATAAGATAAGAGTATTTGCTTTCATTTTTCGGATGAATCTGAATAAGGGAAACAAAAATAATGGAAAACGCAACTGCAGAAAACAGTTAAGAATACTTTAACACGCCCACACCCACACCCACACCCACACCCACACCCACTTGCGGAGAGAGAGGGATTCGAACCCCCGGTCCCGCTAGGCAGGACAACAGATTTCGAGTCTGCCGCATTCGACCACTCTGCCATCTCTCCAGGCCGGCAAAGGTAGTTTTTTTTGGGATGTCATCCTGGCGTTGATTTAAATCAACGCCAGGATGACATCCCATTAGCGTAAAAGGGTCACCGAACCATTGATTTTCCTGGGGCGCGGCTCCTGCGGATAAATAATGGAAACCCATGCGGCAGTGAAAAAATACACTCCTTCGGCACAGTCATTCCCTCGGTTGAAAAGAGTTCCGTCCCAACCTTCCGCCAAATCTCCGGAATCATATACCGTATTTCCCCAGCGGTTAAATACAATAATATGAAAATCAATGATCTCCCCTGTTTTGCGGGCGATAAAGCGGTCGTTGATCTGGTCGTCGTTGGGTGTAAAAACATTGGGCAGTTCCAGGTCGCTGCAGTCCATCACTTCCAGGCTGTCGATACCGTAGCAATTGCCCAGGTAAACCTTCACCCAGTAAAATCCGGGTGCATTTGCCCTGAATTCCCTGCTGTCATGGCCGTCCTGCCATTCATACTGCACACTGTCGGCATAGGTTCCGGCATCGAGCAACAATTCCGGGAGGTCGCAAAGGTAGAGGTCTTCACCAAGGTCAACGGCGGGACTGGGATACACCCTGATTTCCACGCTGCCGGCCATGTCATTCTGGCAATTGTGATCCGGATCGACGGCGTGGATGGTATAAATTCCTGCAAGGGATTGGTTGCTGAAAGAAAGGGGGCTTCCTGTTCCGGAAAAAGGAAATCCCTGCATATGACCGTTAAGCAGCAGGGTATAAGTGATCCCGGTCTGGGAACTGTCGAGGGTAACCGCAAGGCCGGGGGTACCGGCACACATGGTTCCACCTCCGCCCACCTGGAAAGCCAAGGGAAGCGGAATCACCTCCATGATGGTGGAATCGGCATTGGTACATCCTGCTGTGTCGGAATAGGTGTAAGTGATGGTAAAGGTACCGCTGCCTGACAGGGATGGAAAGAATTCCGTTCCTGTGAGATAAGGTCCGCTGTAAGTACCTCCGGCGGGCAAACCGCCACTGATCAGGACGATGCTGTCGCTGATGCAGACCGGATTGATGTCAGCCAGGCTGACCAGGGGCAAAGGCAGCACCTGTATGGATTGATAAGCTGTGTCACCGCAACCGATAGAATCTGAATAGGTATATCCAAGCGAAAAGATGCCTGTTCCGCTGGCTGAAGGATCGAAGATTCCATTAACGACAGCTGTTCCAATATAATAACCACCGGACGGAAGTCCGCCGCTGAGCGTAAATGCCTCCGCATCCGCGCAAAGAGACGGCAGTGAAGGCATGGTGACCAGGGGGATGGCGTTGATGGTGACAAACTGGGTGTCGGCCCCGATACAGCCAAAGATATCAGCATAGGTGTAGATAATCTGATGTGTTCCGTTTCCGGCTTGTGAGGCGTTGAAAATATTGCCGGTGATACCCGGTCCTGTGTAGGTTCCTCCTGCAGGGCTTCCGCCGTTGAGGTAGATGGGCGGATGGTTCTCACACATGGGGGCGGGAGGGCTAAAGTTGACAGTGGGCCCGGGTTCATTGGTAAGGATGATCGAATAAGTGGCAGTACAAAGATTGCTGTCGGTTACGGTGAGCGTGTAATTGCCGGGCCATACATTCTGCAGGTTGGAGGTGGTCTGCGGAGGAGTGGTATTCCAGAGGTAGGTATATGGTGGTGTTCCGCCAGCAGCCTGTGTGTAAACATTCCCGTTGGCCTGATTGCAATGGGCATTGGAATAGGAAGTCATGGATAGCGTCGGACCGGGTGCATCGGGTACGGTAAAGCTGGCTGTTTTGCTGCATCCGTCGCTGGTAACCGTAACTGTATAGGTACCGGCAGGCACCCCGCTCAGGGTCGGAGTGTATTGTGGAGGCGTGGTGTTCCAGACGTAGGTGTAGGTACTGTCGCCACCGCTTCCCGTGACAGTAATGGATCCGTCGGCATGGCCGCAGTGAGCTGTTACGACGCCGGCAGCCTGGACATTCACATTGTTGATACTCACGACAGTCTGAAGGATGGTGGTGTCGTTTGCGCAGAAATTATTCAAACCCGGGTTCACGATCAAAGCTGTGTAAGTGGTTGTAACGGCAGGCGTAACCATGATGGTTGCATTGTTTTGCTGGCCGGTAAGTGAGGGATCCAGGGGAAATGAAGTCCACAGGTAATTTATGCCTCCCAGTGCTGATAATGTAGCCGTACTGTTTTCACATATCGTCTGGTCGGGAGAAATCACAGGAGCGATGTTGACCCCTACACTGCAGGCAATCACGTAATCACAGACATCCCCCATGGCTCCGTCAATCATAAAGAAGTATACATTTCCGGGCGTCAGTCCGGTAGCCATGATCTGCCCGTTGGTAGGCGTCTGAGGATTCCAGCAGTTTGAAAAAGGAATGTAATTATAGCAATCTGTGGTGGAATAGATTTGCATTTGTATTCCTCTGTTAATCTGGCAATTGCTGCACCAGACGTCAAAAATGGCTACCGTTGAGTCAGCGATGAATTTCAACCAGGAATTATTCTGGATGGTTGCACAAAAAACTGCACCCAGGGGCGTAAAAGTTTCATTGCTGCTGTTGGTCGCGCTGACGGTATTGGTATAGAAAGCACTGGTGTTTCCGCAATAACCGTTCAGATTGCAGATGGGTGTTGCCGTACTGCAATAATCCCCTGCAATGGGATTGGTGGCGCAGGGTGGCTGGGCATTCAGGATGGTCAGCGAAGAAATAAATAATCCCAGGGTGATGGATAAGGCGGTTACCCTTGTCATAAAGGTATCATTGGGTTACAAATGTAAAACAAATTTCGAAAAACCGCATTTTTATATTATTGAATATCAGTTTATTTAAAATAATCGGGGGGGTATAGGGGCAGCTTGTTTTATTAGACAGTTGATTCGTAAAAAGGTAACCTGTATGATAAAGTTTTTTTTCAGCAGGATCAGGCTGAAAGCTATTCAGAGGGCTTAAAGGTGTTTATGTTAAAAAACACTATTTTCGCTTTTCCATTCATTGATCCGCACTCATGGAGCCTTTTTTATCCGTTGCGCTTGAAGAAGCCATGAAAGGCCTTTCTGAAGGAGGGATTCCGATCGGATCCGTCCTTGTTTACAGGGGAAACATCCTTGGCAGAGGCCATAACCGGAGGGTTCAGCAGGGCAGTGTTATTCTGCATGCAGAAATGGATGCATTGGAGCATGCAGGCAGATTACCGGCATCCGTTTACAGGCAATGTACCCTTTACACCACCCTTTCACCTTGTGCCATGTGTTCAGGAGCTGTTTTGCTTTACGGTATCCCGAAGGTGGTCATCGGGGAAAACAGGAATTTCAGGGGGGAAGAAGATTTATTGAGGGCCAGGGGCGTTGAACTCCTTATCCAGGATGATCCTGCCTGCATTTCCATGATGCAGGACTTCATCCGTGAACATCCTGCGCTTTGGTTTGAAGATATCGGGAAATGAAACTGATCAGACCCATCTGGAAGCCACTCCTCCTTTTATTAGGGATATCAGCCCTGCTGCTGCTGCTTGATCTGCGCGACAGGAAAAAGCCCGGTCCGGAACGGTTCCTGAACATTGCCCTGGTGCAGTATTCTGATTCACCTCTTTCGGAAATGACCAGGGCCGGCATTGTGGACGGACTGGCAGACCTGAAGTCGGAAACGGGTTTGGATTACATTCTGCTGGAGAAAAACGCCCAGGGAGACGTAGGGACGCTTAATCTGATCTTTGATGCCATTAAAAGCCAGAAGCCCGATTTGGTCTTTGTCACTTCCACGCCGACGCTGCAAGCGGCCGTGAAGAAGATAAAACAGATCCCCGTTGTCTTTACCACTGTTGCCGATCCCATTGTCGCCGGAGCCGGTAAGACTTTTTCGGATCATCTGCCGAATATCACAGGCATCAGCACCAAGGGGGATTATGACGGCATGGCAGCCCTCCTGGCGGAGGTGTTTCCCGGAATTCAGACAGCCGGCACCCTTTTTACTCCGGGGGAAGCCAATTCCCTGGCCAATCTCCTTCACCTTGAAGAAGCACTTACGGTCAGAGGGATCACCCTCCTTGGCGTACCCGTGAATGCCAGCAGTGAGATCAGCGAAGCGGCCCGGTCCCTGATGGCCCGTAATCCGCAAGTCGTTTGCCAGATCATCGATAACCTGACCTCCCTCTCGTTCGGGAGTATCATCCTGGCGGGAGACAGGGCAGACATCCCGTTGCTGGGCTTTGTAAGCGACCAGGCCGAAAAAGGAGCAGTGATTACCCTGGCCAGGGATTATCACCAGGCAGGGCTCGATGCGGTACAGCTTGCCAGGCGAATCCTGCAGGGGGAATATCCTTCCGCTATCCCTTTCCGGTACGTCAGTAAAACCATCCTGATCATCAATGAAGAAGCTGCCCTGAAACATGGGGTCAGAATTCCGGAAAAGGTGCTTGCCCGGGCCGATAAGATCATACGCAAAAAGCAACACTGACCGGCATGCATGAAACGCTGACCATACAGAAGGAAATTCTCTCCGATGGCATTTGCCTGCATATTACAGGCCGGATCGATGCATACTGGTCGCAGCACCTTGACGAAAGCCTGGATGAAGTTCTCAGGGCCGGGCACAGGAACATCGGCCTCGATCTCCTGAATGTAAACTTTCTCAGTTCCCCGGGTATCCGGATCCTGCTCAGGTATTACAAACTACTGAAGCAGACCGGAGGGAAGTTTTATATTGGCAAAGTGTCGGTGAACCTGGCCAATACCCTGAAGATGACCGGCCTGGACAGCCTCATCATGCCGGCTGAACAGGCTGCATCTTCAAAGGGTGCTGATCAGCCGGACATGGTACAGGATGACGGTGCATGCAGCTTTCGCATCCGGCAGATTCATGCTGAAAAAACGCCTAAGCTATATTTATACGGGGACCCGGATAAATTCAGGGAGGAAGGCTATCAGGAAGCGGATAGTATCAGCCTGCAGTTTGACGGGAGCATCTACGGTGCCGGAATTGGCGCCCTGGGAGAAAGCTTTGATGATTGCCGGGAGCGTTTCGGTGAATTGATCGGGCTCGGTCATGCGGTTGCCTGTCTCCCGGCCGACCGGCCGAACAGTCCGGATTACCTGCTGAAAACCGGGGAAATGATCCCCGAAGTCACTGTGTTGTACGGATTTTTCTTTGAACATGTGTTCAACTTTCAATTGCAGTTTACCTGCAGGGATGAAGCCGGAACACTGCCTTTCGGTGCTTTGCTGGAGAAAATAAGGGAGCATACCGGCCAGGAGACCTTCACCCTGCTCATGCTGGCTGAAACCTCAGGCATGGTGGGCAGTGTGTTGAGAAAATCCCCGGCCGGCCCTGACAAGCCACAGGCCATCTTCTCCTTTCCGGAAATCAGGGAATATTTCATGCTGACTCCCGGACCGGAATATGCAGGGTCGCTGGCATTGATTGCGGGAGTGGCCACCACAGCCGGAGAGGGGGAAATCCTGCGCTTCACAAGGCCGAAAAATGAACAATCCGGCTTCCATGTACATTTTCATGCAGCCGTTTTCCAGTATTTACCGCTCAGCAGGGATTACACTGAACCGGACAGCCTGATCCGCCTGCTCTTCAGCAGGGGCAGGCTGCTGCAGGTGATGCACCTGCTCGATGATGACAGGGAGGGCACAGGTGCGGGCGAAAGCGCATTTCGTTACGGAAGCTGCTGGATTGGACTTCCTCAAAACATTACCCGGCCACAGAAAGGAGGCAGGCCATGACCCTGTTGATTGGCGCCCTTACCGTCGGACTGATCCTTGCCCTGCTTGCCCTGGGGACATACATCAGTTTCAGGATCTTTCATTTCCCGGATATTACTGCAGAAGGAAGCCTGACCCTCGGCGCAGCAGTGTCGGCAAGCCTGATCGTCATGCATGTAAATCCCCTGCTGACCTGTCTGATGGCGTTTTTTGCCGGCAGTCTGGCCGGAATATGCACTGCTATTATCCATACCAGATTCAAAATCAATGGTCTGTTGTCAGGGATCCTCGTCATGACGGCACTTTACACGGTCAACCTTCACGTCATGGGCAAAAGCAATGTGTCACTTTCAAACACGCCTTCGGTGTTCTCGGTTTGTCAGCCGGGGATCGCATGTTTTTCAGATCAGTCGGGTTTCAGGGTGTTGGGTTGGTTTGTAAATGGGATGGAGTTTTTTATGCTGATTTTTAATCTGTTGCTGATCGTTGGTTTCACTTTGCTGCTTTTTTGGTTTTTCCGGACGAATACCGGAACTGCCATGAGGGCTACCGGCGACAACCAGCAGATGATCAGGGCGCTGGGTGTGGATACAAGCCTGATGATCATGCTCGGACTCGGGCTGTCGAACGGTTTGATCGCCTTGTCGGGCGCCTTGCTTGCCCAGTACCAGGGATTTTCCGATGTACAGATGGGTATCGGTATGCTGGTATGGGGTCTGGCCAGTGTGATCATCGGGGATGCACTGGTTGACAGCAAATCGCTCGGATTCTTGCTGACGGGTGCCGTACTTGGATCGGTGATCTTCAGGTTGCTGGTGGCTGTGGCACTGCAATGGGGGCTTGATCCGAACGACCTGAAGCTGATCACGGCCGTGTTTGTCCTGGCCGCCCTGGTACTTCCGGGCATGATTGGAAAGATGAAGAAGAAAGGAGGAGCATGCTGAGCATCAAAAATTTGTCCAAGACCTTTCATCCGGGGACTGTCAATGAGGTAAAGGTTTTGCAGGACATCTGCTGCCTGGTGGAGGAGGGAAGTTTTGTGGTGCTGGTTGGTTCCAACGGATCGGGAAAGTCTTCGCTGCTGAATGCCATAGCGGGAGTGTTTTACTGCGACAGCGGGCAGATCCTGCTGGATGGAAGGAACATTGCCCGTTTGCCGGAGCACAGGCGGGCGGCCTGGATTGGCAGGGTATTTCAGAATCCCTTTACGGGGACGGCTCCCGGGATGAGTATTGCGGAAAACCTTAGTCTTGCTTCAAAACGCGGAGGCAGGCGGGGACTCGGACCTGCCTTGTCTGCTGCGGCCCTTGCAGATTTTCGTGAGAAGCTCAGGCCGCTGAACATGGGCCTCGAAGACCGGCTGCACAGCCCTATCGGGAAATTGTCGGGCGGGCAGCGGCAGGCACTGACCCTGTTGATGGCAAGTTTGCGAAAGCCACGCCTGCTGTTGCTCGATGAACATACTGCTGCGCTCGATCCCACCACGGCAGCCCGGGTGGTGCATCTGACCGGGGAAATTGTAAGGAACGGAGGGATCACGGCCATGATGGTGACCCACTCCATGCAGCAGGCTGCCAGGATGGGCGACCGCCTGCTGATGCTTCACCGCGGAAAGATCATCCATGACTTCAGCGGACAGGAGAAACAACAACTCAAAGCAGCCGACATGGCCGGGCTTTTCGAGGAAGTCAGGAAAAAAGAACTCATTGACCCTGCCGCAGCCAGGCTGTTGCAAAGCCGCTATGTATGAATTACGGAAAAGGCAAACGTTTTCTCAACAAAACACCATAAAAAGATTCATTAAAATTGAATCGTTTCAATAAATTTGTTACATCACTTTGTAATTAGTATTTAACAACAGACTTATGAAAAAGACCACTGTTCTGATCCTTATCATGCTTTCATGCTGGCCCGCCTTGTTTTCCAACAATATCAAAGTGTCGGATGTTAGCCTTTCTGCGGGCATCATCACTTTCAGTCTGAGCTGGGACAACTCCTGGAACGATGCCGTGAACCACGATGCCGCCTGGGTGTTTGTCAAATACCGCTATCCATTGCCCGAATGGCAGCATGTGATCCTGAACACCGCAGGGCATGTTTTGCCGGCCGGTTGTCTGGCAGTTGTACCCGCCGATGGGATGGGTGTTTTCCTTTACCGTTCAGCGGGAGTCGGCGGCAATGCGTTTCAAAACCTGCAGCTTTCCTGGAACCTCGCGGTCAATGGTATCGGCAATACCGACAGCATACAGGTAAAGGTGTTTGCCATAGAAATGGTGTATGTGCCGGAAGGCTCGTTCTATGCCGGCGACGGAGTTTCTACGGGCAGTCTCCGTCAGGTTGCCACCAACACCCCTGTGCTGATCTCTGATCAGCCTGTCGTGATCAAATGCGGCAACACCAGCTACGATGATGCCCAGTTGGAAGGCAACGGAATCCTTGTTGACGGTGACGGCGGTATCGATATGCTGGGGACCACCAGCATTAACAACCCGGACTACCCGACGGGGTTTAAGGCATTTTACTGTATGAAATACGAGATCAGCCAGGGGCAGTGGGCAGATTTCCTGAACAGCCTGACGGCCGCCCAGTGTGTAACGCGTTACCATGTAACTACGGCGAACCGTTACACCATATCAGGCAACTGGCCTTACCTGATGGCTTCCGCACCAGACCGGGCCTGCAACTTTCTGAACTGGCCGGATGGCTGTGCTTATGCCGACTGGGCAGGTCTCAGGCCCATGACCGAACTGGAGTACGAGAAAGCCTGCCGCGGGCCGCAGGCGGTTGTGGCAGGGGAGTATACCTGGGGCAGCACGGCGATTTATAACGTGGCTTATACCTTAATCAACAATGGCGGGCAAAATGAGCTGGCTGCCAACCAGGGAGTTGGTACCGGTAATGCCGCTTACGATGTGACCAACGGCAGCCTCGACGGCCCGCTGCGCTGCGGTATTTTCGCGGCCGGAGCGCTGAACAAGACCAGGCTTGAAAGCGGCGCTACTTATTGGGGCATCATGGAAATGAGCGGCAACCTTTGGGAGCGTACTGTTAGTTTGGGTAGTACCACCGGCCGCTATTATTCCGGTCTTCATGGCAACGGTGCACTGAACAGTGCCGGTAATGCCGATGTCAGCATCTGGCCCGGACTGGTTACAGGCGCCGTGACCGGTGCCGACGGTTCAGGGTTTCGCGGTGGAGGTTGGGACGTTACATCCGCTTACTTGAGGCTCTCAGCCCGTATCTACGCGTCGGACGTCTATACGGTTCGTAGCAACAACCACGGTTTCCGTATTTGTCGTTCGGCGCCCTGAGGGGAGCCGGACCAGGGGGCAGTCAGAAGGATGGTTTTCGCGTGATCTGAAGGTTTATGTGCACCGGGTCTGTTTGAGTTTTGTGAACGATAAAAGGATTGGATCTGGTTTTTAAGGGTTAATATATGAAGATAATGAAAAAAATAATATTCATTTGTATATTGTCAGTTGCACTCCTGTTGCCGGGGGTTCAGCATACCTACGGGCAGCGGTTTTCCAGCGGCGGCAGCGATGGTTATGATGCGGCCGTTTCCGTTAATTTTTTGCCCTTATCGCCCTTAAAATGCTCGGGCGGATTGGGCGACGGCTACGCTTCCGCTGAAACGCTGTATATGGGATATGTTACAGCCGGTAAATTCAGCGGTGGCAATGCCGACGGTTACAGCAGTGAAGTCTCTGCAGTCTGGTTGTCAACGGTTTTAAGCAAATTTGCCGGTGGCGCTGGTGACGGCTTTGCGTCGTATCATTCCCTGTTTACTGCCAGGGTGATCCCCGTTATCTGTCACGGCGGAAATACCGGTGAAATCCACCTGCTGCCAACCGGAACCCTGCAACCCTATCAATATATATGGTCAACGGGAGCGGTCACTTCTTCCCTAACGGGCTTGCCGGCGGGTTCATATACCGTAACGGTGAGCGACCTGGCAGGAAATAAGGTCAGTGCAAATTTCCTGGTAACTGAACCTGCTTCCCTGCCTCCTGCCCCACAGGTGACTACTCCTTTTGTGTATTGTCAGTTTGATGATGCATTGCCGCTCACAGCCCTGGGCGATGAACTGTTGTGGTATGAAAGCCAGAGCGGGGGCATCGGAAATCCAGCCGCCCCTATTCCTCAGACATTGGTCCCCGGAACGGTCTATTTCTTTGTTTCCCAGACAGTCAATACCTGCGAAAGCGAGCGGGCAGCCATCGCAGTAATTGTGAACCCGATATCGGTCACCACGGTGCAGGATACCATCTGTACCGGCGACAGCATCTTTCTTGCCGGTGCCTACCAATTTAACTCAGGCACCTACTATGATACTCTGGTCAGTGTTCATGGCTGTGACAGCACCATAGTCACTTCATTGGTGGTATTACCCTGCGGTGCCAGGATATCAGGCAGCATCCGCTATAAAAATCCTGCCGGAACAGCACTGAAAAATACCACAGTATATCTCAGACAGGGAAATGCAGTTGTGGCACAGACGCTTACGGATGTTACGGGCCATTATGCATTTCAGCCCGTGGAATCAGGAATCTATTCCCTGACAGCTTCAACCATGCTTTCCTGGGGCGGGGTGAACGCAACCGACGGATTGATGATCCTGATGCATTTTGCCGGTGTAACATATCTGAACGGGCTGAACCTGACAGTGGCTGATGTGGATCTGACAGGATATGTCAATGCGATCGATGCCCTGATCACTGTCAGAAGATACGTGGAACTGATCAGCTCATATCCTGCCGGAGACTGGATTTTTGAATCCGGGGTAGTCGTTGTTGCGGAAAATGCCACAGTCACCCGGGACCTTTACGGGCTTTGCGTGGGAGATGTGAACGGTTCCTTCGCCAATCCTTCACCCTGAGAACCGGGGCTCTTGAATATGTCATCCTGTTCCTGAATAATAAAGACCCTATGGTTATTGATTTACCAATCAGGCAAGGATGAAAAATGAATTACTCCTGCCTTTAGGAGGGGAAAAAAAAGAGGCTGCCTCGTGATGAGACAGCCCCCATGTGGATATTTTTTACGGGTTCAGGCCAGGTGGTTGACCTGGTTTGCGAGGCTGGATTTCAGGTTGGCGGCCTTGTTCTTGTGAATAATTCCTTTCTTGGCCAGTTTATCGATCAGGGAGGACAGCGAGGGGAGCTTGCTGATGGCTTCGGTCTTGCTGGTGAGCCCGCGAAATTTCTTCACCGCATTCCGCATGGTGCGTGCATGATAACGGTTGAGCAGTCTTCTTTTTTCGTTTGCCCTGATTCTTTTAAGGGCTGAAGGATGATTAGCCATAATGCTGATATTGGTTTGCTTGCAGTCCGTAGGGGATTCGAACCCCTGATTTCCAGGATGAAAACCTGGCGTCCTAGGCCAACTAGACGAACGGACCGTTTCCCGTAAGGGAGTGCAAAAGTACGACCATTTTTATTATCTGCAAAATATTTTTACGAAAAAAGCCAGGATGAAGTCTTAGTCAGGATCGGCATTAAACCTGAATCCCAGCCTTTTTCCGGTCTTCAGCGGCATGTTCTCAATCGTGACCTGCATCTCCGAAACAGTGACCAGCTTCATGTCATCATAAGGAGGTGTCAATAAGTCGAAATTAATGGAATACAGCATCGCTGACTCTACGATTTCCCTGATGGAATTCACATTCAGCTCGGAAGTGGAAAAATTGTGGTACAATCTGCCAACCTCTCTTTTCCCTTCCAGGAAGTAGTGTTTTTCCCTGTTCACGAAGATCCTGCCGATCATGTACCCCACATCGTTCATCCGGTTATATTTGAATGAATCCGCCAGAAAGTTAAAGATGGTGATCATGCCGCAGTACGAACGTTTGGCGTCTTCCCTGATGTAGGCAGTTTTCATCACCTCATGGTCACGCGAGAACTCGAAAATGTTGGTGTGCATCAGGAAGATGAGGACATCGCCCGCGAACTTCATTTCTACCTCGAAGTCTGTTTTATCCCGGTATTCAAGGGATATTCTTTTGTCGGCCATATTGACCGCGTCCCTGTTCTCCTCCACAATCTCCCTGATCACCTGCTTAAAAGTTTTAAATGCCTGCAGGGTGGTTTCGTAAATATCCTGCTTCAGGGTTCCCTTCCTGATGAGGGTTTCGATCAGGGCCGGAGTTTTTGCCGATGCATCCATGATGGTTTCTTTCAATAAGCATCCAAATATACGGTCTTATGTTTAATTTCGGGACGGGGCTTTGTAAGGAAGCAAAAAAAGTACCGGGTACTCAAACACATGCGATGCATCAATAGTTAATAATATGGATTCCAATGATTTTAATCATTATCTGCATGCTTTCTCTGACTGGATATCGGACTATGTGAAAGCAGTCGGCCATTATCCTGTCGGATCCCTGCTCAGGCCCGGCGACATCAGCAAACAGCTTCCGGACTCCCCGCCGGAACGGGGTGAGCCGATGGATGCGATCTTCCGGGATTTTCTGGAGGTGATACTGCCAGGCATTACGCACTGGCAGCATCCTTCCTTCTTTGCATATTTCCCTGCCAGCAGGAGCGAACCTTCCATCCTGGCAGAGATGCTCACAGCTGCCCTCGGGGCCCAGTGCATGTTGTGGTATACTTCGCCTGCCGCAGAAGAGCTGGAAGACAGAATGATGGCGTGGATACGCGACATGATTGGATTACCGCCTGATTTCACCGGTGTCATACAGGATACCGCATCCACCGCAACCCTCGTTTCCCTGCTCACGGCCAGGGAAAAAGCAAGTGGCCTGGCAATCAATCAAAGCGGGTTTTCAGGAAAGGAGAAATTCAGGATTTATACATCTGTTCAGGCCCATTCGTCGGTTGATAAAGCCATCAGAATCACGGGTATCGGACATGATAACCTGGTGAAAATACCAGTGGATCATGATTTTGCCATGGATGTTGCTGCACTTGGGGCTGCGATCAGGGAAGACCTCGGTAAGGGCTTTCATCCGCTGGCAGTGGTAGCTACATTCGGGACCACAGGGTCCACGGCCATTGACCCGCTGGCAGAGATCGGGAGGATCGCCGGGCAATACGGTTTATGGTATCATGTGGATGCCGCTTATGCCGGCGCAGCCCTCCTGCTTCCCGAATACAGGTTCCTGGCCAGGGGAATGGAGATGGCAGATACGATCGTATTCAATCCGCACAAATGGTTGTTTACCAATTTCGACTGCAGTGTATACCTGGTGAAAGATCCCGTTTCGCTGGTCAACACATTCAATATTATGCCAGAGTACCTGAAAACACCGGAGGACAGGTTGGTTAACAATTACCGTGACTGGGGAATCCAGCTCGGGAGAAGGTTCCGGGCGCTGAAGCTCTGGTTTGTCATTCGTTATTATGGACGCGAAGGCCTGCAGAAGATGCTGAGAGAACATATCGGTCATGCCCGGTGGCTGAGAGATGAGATTCTCAGGCACGAAGATTTCGAACTCCTTGCCCCGGTTCTTTTCGGTCTGGTTTGTTTTCGTTTCAAACCTTCAGGGATCAGCGGTGAACAGGAACTGAACCGGATCAACCAGAAATTACTGCATTCCCTGAATGATGGAGGTAAGATATTCATGACTCATACTGTTCTTGACGGGAAATACACACTCAGGCTTGTCGGAGGGAATACGGCCGTTACCAGGCAGTCGGTGGAAGCTGCGTGGGAGGAAATCACCCGCCAGGCGGCCATCGTGTACAAACAGTTTGATTCCTTATAGCGGTTTATCTCCGGCCCAGCTTCCGAATCGTTTTCCTTCCGATGTTTTTTTCAGGAAATAATTCAGCCTTTGACGGAAAACCTCCGGTCTGGACCGGGCGTCATCGATAAAGGCTATCCGGATGCGCTGGTATGACTCAGGAAATGACAGATAATGATTCCACCTTTGTTGATCCCGGCGGATTTCATCCAGGATGTCATCCGGTATGATAAATTCCTTTAAGATACGTTTGTCAAAATCCTCAAAATGATGCCGGATGCTTTCGAGGCCGGCCTTTGTCATTTTTCCGCGGCTGAGCAGCATCCTGACCCTTTCCTTGTTCAGTTCCGACAGCCTGCTGTTTTTTCTCCTGGGTGAATAACGCTGGGCAGCGGCAGTGTCGTCGATGGTTTTCATGGTGCTGTCGATCCAGCCGAAACAGAGCGCTTCCTCCACGGCTGCGGCATATGGAATACAGGGTAAACCGCTGATTTTTTTGTGATAAACCAGCCAGATCTCTGATTTGACGGCATGGTTGACTTCCAGCCACTGCCGCCATGCTTCCCTGTTGCGGACGAATAAAGTTTCTCCGAGTTTCATGAATTCTTTTAATACCGCACCCTTTGAGAATCCGTTTTTCGCGAACCCGTTCCGTGCCGGTAACTTTTACAAATTATACTCATACTTGACAGGTTTTCGAATGCAAAGCTGTTTAGTAGGAGTAATGCCGTACACCCCTGGGTCGTAATTTTCACGCAAACTCATTCCGTGTCGGTATAAATGAACCGGGTTTATTTTTTTCTTCGCATCCGGTTGCCTCCAAGCAGGCCCCAGCCGCCGCTTCCGATCAAAAAACCAAAAGCATACCAGGCCCCGTTGTTGTTCTGGGCATAAACGGTGAAATCATCGCGGAACAACATCAGCACCAGGTCGACGGGCGCAATGATGCCATGCCACAACCCGCCCCAGAATCCATAGGTGTGGCCCTGCAGGCAGGCATCCACGCTTTCTTTGTTGGCACAGGAGGAAAGCAGGCATAACAAAACAAGGACCGTTGCCATCCCGGCCAGTCTTGATACAGGATTTGTCTTCATCCTAATTTTTTTGTGCGAAGATACGGGTTTCTGAACTTGCATTATTCCTTGTTTTGTTGTATCTTGCAAGGTTTTTTTATCGGTAAGAACAAAAAAATCAAACAAATGAAATCAGGAGCGATTACATCATTCATATTGGCTGTACTCACAGTCACCCTGGCAGGGCTTCACACAGCCCGTTCCCAGAATACCTGCCCGGCTCCGGCCGGACTGACCGTCAGCGGCATCACTGCCACCAGCGCGCATCTGAGCTGGAACCCGACGGGTGCCACAGCCTATCAGTTGAGTTATTGTCCGGCAGGATATCCTTCGTGGCAGTCATTTACCGTGACCACTCCCGGTAAAACCATCCAGGGTCTGATGCCCAATACACAGTATTCTTGGTTGGTCCGCAGTGTATGCGCCGGTCCGGCCACCAACCTGATGAACACCGGCCCCTGGTCGGTGATCGGCTATTTTACCACCCTTGCTCCCCAGCCGGCCTGTCATGCTTCCTTTGTTTTTACCATGTTACCCAATCCGACCCCGGCTACGGGTTTTGGTGTGCAGTTCACCAGCACATCCACGGGAGTGAACAATACCACCCAGTATCTCTGGGATTTCGGCGACGGTTTCAGCGCAACCCAGCAGCATCCGGTACATTATTATTACCAGGCCGGGACCTATACGGTTTGCCTGGCCATTACCACCCTGTTTTCCAATAACACCTCCCTTACCTGTACCGACACCTTCTGCCAGACCATCGTCATCCCGCCTTTAAATACCTGCCCGGTACCGGTCAACCTCACCGCCTTTAACCTCACTGACCATTCCGCCACACTGGAGTGGTCGGCCACGGGTGCCGTCAAGTACCAGGTCAGGTACCGCAAACTCATGACCAATGCCAACAGCCCCTGGATCACCCTGAATGCCCTGGTCAACACCCTCAGCCTGAATAACCTTCTTCCCGCCTCTCCCTATGAATGGCAGGTCCGCGCTTTCTGTGGAAGTTCATCCAATACCCTGGTCATCAGTCCGTGGTCTCCCTCCTCACTGTTCAACACCCTGGCCAGTCCGGTTAATCCGGTGTTATACGGCCAGGAATTTGAATACTACTGCGAAGGAACAGCATCTGCCGTGGCGGGACTGGAAGTTTTCGACCTGACAGGGATGCTGGTGTACAATGCCATGGTCAATCTACAGCCGGGTATAAATACCATTGACCTCAGTGCACCCGCACTCAGAAACGGCATCTACCTGATCCGTATCAACGAGGGTTCTCAAGGCAAGACAATGAAAATCAGTATTGTAAGGTAGAAATTTCGTGGTTTAACCTTATTCCCGCGCGCAAACCGGCACGGGCAAGAAATACGTAATTCGCCGTTTTTTTTTGACATTGCGCCTGCTGTCGGGTGTGGATTAATTTTTTTATCAATTTTCTGGTAGTATAAAAACATTTCGTAATTTTGCGAAACATAAAAACATTAATACATCGTAACATGGAAATCAAGATTCTCGGGCCCGGGTGTCCGAACTGTAAAAGATTGGAAAGGGAGACCCTGAATGCACTGGCATCGCTGAACATTGCAGCTGATGTGGAAAAAGTGGAAGACATGATGCAGATCATGTCTTATGGCATCATGCGCACTCCCGGACTGGTGATTAACGGCAAAGTGGTGCTGAGCGGCCGATTGCCTTCGGCCCCCGAACTACAGGAGATATTGTTAAAATACGCTGACTGAGATGCCAAAGCCTTCATTCACAGAGCAGCAGAAACAAATTGCCGGCATTGCCAAGGCACTGAGCCATCCCGCACGGGTCTATATCCTTCAGAAACTGCACAGCATGAATGCATGCTGTACCAGCGGGGAGATGATAGGGGATATTCCGATCGCCCGCTCCACCCTTTCGCAGCACCTGAAAGAACTCAAGTATGCCGGACTGATACAGGGCGAGATCGAACCGCCCATGATCAAATACTGTATTAACAAGGAAAACTGGGAAATCACCAGGAAGATCATCAATGAATTTTTTAAACCGGCTCAACAAAATACCGGTGATTGCAAACCTTAACAACATGCCGGACAAGTCGGATATTTAGCGCTTCACGGCGGTTGCAGCCAGTAAATAATCAATCAATTCAATATTTTAGAAATGACCAATCGTATTTTAATTTTGAGTTCAATGCTGTTTATCAGCGTGTTAATAACAACATCCTGCCATTCCTCGTCCGACGGCCCTGCCAATGACCAAAGTCCTCAGAAGGAAGCTTCGGCCATGCCTGATTCAGTGGCAATGCCCGCAGCGCCTCAGGCGAAGGAAAGTACATCGGAAGATACTACAAAGAACACGGCAGTTGCCGGAACAAGCTTGCCCGTGGTTTCTGTATACAACTTTCACCTAACCAATCGTTGTGCCTCCTGCATAGCCATCGAGGAAGCCACAGCCAAAACACTGGAGTTGTATTTCGGCGACGAGCTGAAAAAAGGGCGGATAAAAAGATATGTCCTGAATGTTGACGATAAGAAGAACAAGAAAGTCAGCGAGAAGTTCCAGGCTTTCGGATCCGGTATTTTTCTGAACCGTTCCTTTAAAGGAGAAGAAGTCAGCGTTGATCTCACAGGCGACGGATTCAGATATGCAAAAAACAAAGAAGAAAAATTCATAGAAATTCTGAAGGATAACATTTCAGGTTTGCTGAAGCCATAGCATGTTGAACGATTGCGAAACCAATCCGCTTAACAGGCATTAAACTCACAAGGAATGAGTTTGTGAGAAAATTGCGATCCAGGTGTGTACGGCAATGCTCATATTAAACAGATTTGCATTGGCAAACCTATCAAGCATGAGCAACATTATAATATTACCAATTAAGCATACGAATAAAACCCATTATTATGAAAAGCTGTTTTATCACATTGTTACTGATGTTCCTTGCGGGAATGTCCATGGGTCAGGACAGGGACAGTATTACACATGCTGACAATATCCCTGCTGAACTGAAATTACAGGTCTATTATTTTCACCTTACTCACAGGTGTAATACCTGCTCCACCATAGAGTCTGAACTCAGGAGGGCGATCCTTGAGCATTTCAAAGCCGAACTGGACGAAGGAATCTTGCGACTGGCTTCCATTGATTGTGAATTATCTGAGAATGAAGCACTTGCAAAAGAATATGATGCCTATGGGGCGACGCTGGCCTTCACATCTTACAGAGAGGGGAAAGTTGCGAAAAAAACCGACCTGACCAACTGGGCGTTTTCAAACATTAAAAATCCGGAATCATTCAGGAACGGGATCGTAACAAAGATCATGGAACTAATTAAGTAGCAAGCGATGGAAATACTGAATCAGTGGTTAGAGGGGAGCAATCTTCCCTTTTTGTCGGCTTTCATCCTGGGTATCATGACGGCGATCAGTCCCTGTCCGCTTGCAACCAATATTACGGCAATCGGGTTTATCAGCCGTGAAATTGAGCACCGCAGGAAGATATTCCATAACGGATTATGGTATACCCTGGGCCGGGCGGTAAGTTACACTGCTTTGGGAGTGATCCTGTATTTCGGGGCGAATACCTTTCACCTGGCCCGTTTTTTCCAGGCCAATGGTGAAAAAGTACTTGGTCCCCTGCTCATCATTGTGGGTATCCTGATGCTCGACATCCTTCATATCAATTTTCCCGGACTTCGAAGATTATCTTCCGGACTTGAAAAGCCTGAGCGGAAAAACAACTGGTGGAGTGCCTTTTTACTGGGAGTGGTTTTTGCGCTTGCCTTCTGTCCGTATAGCGGTGTATTGTATTTTGGGATGTTGATTCCCCTGACAATCAGCAGCACTTCCGGTTTGGTTCTGCCGGCCGTTTTCGCACTTGCCACCGGTTTACCGGTCATCATTACGGCATGGTTACTTGCTTTTTCAATTTCGAGTGTCGGAAGTTTTTACAATAAGGTCAAGCTTTTTGAAAAATGGTTCCGTCGGGTTGTCGCGGTTCTATTTATACTGGTGGGTTGTTACTACATCTTCATATACTATATTGATTGATTCATAGAATCATGGAAACGAAAAAGGAAATCAGACAGCTGTTGTGGATCCTGGCAATATTTGCCGCGGCATTTTTTTTACCGGTCGAAAGCGCCAGGTTTTCTGTGGCGGTGGATGCCAGTCTCGACCTGGTGAAATGGTATGCCCGCGAACATGTGGTGTTATGCCTGTTACCGGCATTTTTCATTGCGGGGGTAATCTCGGTTTTTGTAAGTCAGGGATCTGTCCTGCGGTATTTTGGAGCGAATGCAAAAAAATGGCTTGCCTACAGCGTTGCAGCGGTTTCAGGCACCATACTGGCAGTTTGTTCCTGTACCATCCTCCCCTTATTTTCAAGCATACATAAAAGAGGTGCCGGACTCGGTCCCGCCATTGCATTTCTGTATTCCGGTCCGGCCATTAATATTCTGGCCATCATTCTGACAGCACGTATCCTGGGCTTTGAGATGGGTGTTGCCAGAACGCTGGGAGCGGTACTTTTCAGCATCATCATCGGATCGGCCATGTCATTGATATATTGGAAAGAAGAAAGAATAAAAAAAGCAGAACAGATGAATGTCGCCATGATGGATGAAAAACGTCCGCTATGGCAGACTTCCTTTCATTTTTTCACCCTGGTGCTGATACTGGTCTTTGCCAACTGGGGCAGCCCCGGTTCAGGGGAGACAGCCGGTGCCTGGTATTATATCTGGGCTTATAAATGGTACATCACAGGTTTTTTCAGTTTGTTCCTGATATTTTCACTGATCTTCATTCTGAAAATTAACTGGAAACAGGTGGCCGGTGCAGTCATTTTTGTAGGCATTACGGCACTAATTGCCACAAATTATCTTGCCGGTAACAAACTTGCACCCCTGCTTCCCATGCTGGCAGGAGTGTTTGCTTTGAGTTATATCACCCTGAAAGATAAAAACCATCCCGACAACAGGGAATGGACGCTGTCGAGCTGGGGATTTGCAAAGCAGATTCTGCCATTGCTTGCTATCGGGGTTGTAACGGCGGGATTTCTGCTGGGCTCGGTACATGACGGAACAAGCATCGCCGGAATTATTCCGGCTCATTGGATCCAAAATCTAGTTGGCGGTAATTCACTGTTTTCCAATTTATTCGCCAGTGTCGTCGGGGCATTTATGTATTTTGCAACCCTGACGGAAGTACCGATACTGCAAGGCCTGATCGCCTCAGGTATGGGGAAAGGACCGGCTTTGGCCCTGTTGTTGGCAGGTCCTTCACTTTCACTGCCCAATATGTTGGTGATCAGGGGAGTGCTGGGAACACAAAAAACGATCGTCTATGTAAGTCTCGTGATCATAATGGCAACCGTAAGCGGTATTATTTATGGTTCCGTTTTATAAACGTCAGTGCCATCCAAAAAGGATGTTTCATATGACCCTGGTCTTCGGGATCCTGATTAGCGGGTTTTCAAGTGGCCGCCTGGTGGCTGAGAGTGATACGTCTTTCACCCCGGGAGGAAAAGTCATCACACAGGTATTTAACCGGACTTTACTTGAAATACGGGATGCCGGTACCAGATATGGTATGTACATCAACAGGGCACACTTTGGATATCAGCAACAGTTTTCTCCTGAATGGTCAGGAACGATTGTTATTGATGCCGGCCGGCCTACTGTTTTTGGGAACCTGACGAGCATTGACTCTTCTGGTAAGGGGAATCCGCTGTCGTACTCTTATAAGGAAGGCAGTTATTATACGATGTCGCTTAAGTTCTCCTTCCTTGAATACAAAATTTCACAACAGTTTAAAATACAGGCTGGCGGAATCCTTCAAAATCACTATATCACCCAGGAAAAAATATGGGGTTATCGTTATGTTATGGAGACCTTTCAGGATAGGTACTTTGGGACTCCGAGCGGCGATCTGGGGATTATTGCTTATTATTCACCTTCATCCTTTCTTGCTGTTGATCTGGCAGTTACCAATGGCGAAGGTTTCCGGTTGACCCAGGATCAAAGCGGAGCAGTGAAAATTGCGTCGGGAGTCGACCTGAAACCATTCCAGGACGCAATTATCAGGATATATTATGATCACACGGCATCGGGTGATTCCAGTAAAACGGCCTCGCAGCAACTTGTTTCAGTTTTAGCAGCTTACCACTTGCCCGGCCGGTTCAGGCTGGGAGCTGAGTATAACCACCATTTCAATCACGGATGCCAGGAAAAATGTGCGCTGTATGGTATTTCAATGTACGGATCTGTATATTCCGGAGAGAAGACAGCATTGTTCCTTCGTTACGACAGGCTCAGGTCAAATAAAACCAATGGCTCAGACCAATACTGGAATATTGAAAAAGACGGTGAAGCATTTGTGGGCGGCATCCATTACCAAGCAGTCCGCAACATCTCCCTGTCATTGAGCTACCAGGGTTGGAAACCCCTTGATAATCAGTATGCGTACTCGTCAATATTTGCTTTTTGTTTTGAATACAAATTTTGAGAATCAATGCCATCGAACAAGAATTCAGTTTCCAAAACAAGGGGCAGCATCATTCAGGGCATACTTTGCCTGACCCCTAATGATGTCCGGAATCTGGAGGAGGATTTTGTACTTGTCGATACACGGCCTGATTATGAAAGAGCAGTGAAATGCTTTTGCGTGGCACGTGAGGTCCATCTTCCCAGGGACAGGTTCCGGAATGAATATATGCAACTTCCCCGCGAACAGTTTTATATTCTGGCCGATGAGGTGGGATTGTACACACGTGAACTTGCATCTTTTCTGCAAAGCAATAACTATCCCAGGGTTGCAAGTCTCAGCGGGGGATTTGTTGACTGGGAAAGAGAGGGGTATCCTGTAAGAAAAAACCGGGATGAACTCATGACGGGATCTTGTATGTGTACCCTGAAGCCAAAAAAAAGATTCGGAAAAATGCATTAACCGGTAAAATGAAGCAATATCGTTACTTTAGTTACCTGTTTCTGCTGTTGGCAGCCGTTCTCAGCGGATTTTCCTGCAGCAAACATTCGGATATCATACCGGAAAACACATCCAATGAGATAAAAATTGACAGTATTATTCCTTCTGCCCGCGATCTTCTGGTTTGGCAGCAATGTTCTATCACGGTGTATGCCAGGGGTAACGACTTGGAATACAATTGGAAAACTGATCACGGAAGTATGGTCGGCCTCGATAGTGTTACGGTCATCTATTGGGGCTGTCCTTCATGCATCGGTACCAATACGGTCAAATGTACTGTTTCAAACAGTACGGGCAGTGTGTCAGATACTATCATGTTACATGTCAGAAAACAATAAAATGAAATTCCACAGGAAACAGCTTTGCATTTGCAAACCTGCATATACTGGTGTAAGCAGACTGTTTTTCCTTTTCCTTTTCTCTTTTTCTTTTTATCTGCCGTCGAAAAAGGCGGCAGCCCAGTGCTGTTCAGCCGGTAATCCGAGTACGATCGGTTTTCAGCAGGATAAACTGGAACCCAATCAGCTGAAACTTGGTTTGTCGTATAAATACAGTTTTTCCGACCAATACTATCACCTGGACCATGCCGTAGCTGTTCCGAACGTAAATTTCAACCGATTTCACTTTACCTCCCTGTATTTCAGGTATGGAATTGCACCTAAATTGAATGTCTACGGGGAACTTGGGTATTTTATCGATAAAAGTCAATCCGTGTCTGTTCCGGTAAATCATTTGATCAGCGGCAAGGGAATTGGTGACCTTGAATTGAATCTTCAATATGCGCTGTATCAACAAGAGAATTCGAACCATCAGGTCAGTATGACCGCCGGGCTGAAAATCCCTGTCGGAGTGTTTGACCAGGTCAGCGACGGGATCGTACTGCCCTTGTCGCTTCAACCTTCAAACGGCGCATTAAAATACAATGCCGGTCTGATTTACTTCTTCAAAAAGCCTTTTTCAAAATGGAGCTTTGTTGTATCAGGGTCGGCTGATATCACAACCAGGATCATTTCCAGGAACTTCTTCTATAAATACGGGAATCTGTATGTCTCCAGTGTTTCAGGTTATTACAGAAACAATTTAAAAACAAGCATCAGTCTTCAGACCCGTTTTGAATTCAGGGATAAAGATAAACGCGAGAATCACATCCGCGTTGAATCAAGTGGTGGTTTTGCTGTATACGGGAGTATCAAATTTTCTTACAGGTTTTATAAACTCTGGGAAATCCAGCTTCAGCCGGAATTACCTGTGTATAAATATGTTGACGGATATCAGATTACCAACCGCTTTTCGCTTTTTACCGGAGTAACGAAGAAGTTTAATAAATTGCCGAATCCGGTTAAGGCGTTGTTTCCTCCGAAAATGGGATAAACCAAGGGATTAACACATGTTTATGAATTTTCATTAAAAAGGGTTGGCCACAAACGGAATAATATCGGCATGGAAAGGGTTTTCGAAAAAAATCCGTTCCAGCGGTGTACGAAAATCTCATTCTCTACCGGAAGAACACCGGAATGCGATGTGTGTTTCCGGAGTAATCGGAATAAAAGTTAACATTAAGCTAACACAGACAAAAACATGAAGTTATAATTTTGAATCATGAATATACTGATCATTTGTACGGGCAACAGCTGCAGAAGTCAGATGGCCCACGGTTTCCTGAAGGCCATGGATTCTTCCCTGGAAGTGTTTTCTGCCGGTACTGAACCAGCAGCGAGGGTCAATCCCCATGCAGTGAAGGTCATGAATGAACTTGGACTGGACATCAGTGCACACATGCCGCATCATGTCGATGAGTACCTGGAGAAAAGCTGGGATTATGTGATCACGGTTTGCGGGGGAGCAAAGGAAGTCTGCCCTGCCTTTACGGGTAAGGTCACACAGCGGCTTCATATCGGATTCGATGATCCGGCCGATGCTATGGGTACGGAGGAGGACGTGTTACCCGTGTACCGGCGGGTCAGGGATGAGATCAGGGAAGGCTTTACGGATTTTTACCACAACCATATCAGACAGGTCCGATGAGTACCAATCTGAAAAAGCTGTCCTTCATCGACAGGTACCTCACCCTGTGGATTTTTCTGGCCATGTTTGCCGGGGTAATGGCCGGTCATCTTTATCCAGGCATAGCTCCTTTCTGGGACAATTTCAGTTCCGGGACAACCAACATACCCATTGCCATAGGGCTGATCGTGATGATGTATCCTCCGCTTGCCAGGGTGCGGTATGAGGAGTTGGGGGATGTCTTCCGGGATGTACGGGTGCTGAGCCTTTCGCTGGTTCAGAACTGGCTCATCGGTCCGTTGCTGATGTTTTTCCTGGCAGTCCTTTTTCTGCAGGACTATCCGCATTACATGGCCGGGCTTATCCTGATCGGACTGGCCCGCTGCATCGCCATGGTGATTGTCTGGAACGACCTGGCCAAAGGCGATCCGGAGTATGCTGCGGGACTGGTGGCCTTTAATTCGGTGTTTCAGGTATTGTTTTTCAGTGTGTATGCATGGTTTTTTATCACCCTGGTGCCACAGTGGCTTGGATTACAGTCGTTTGTGGTGGACATCACGATAGGCCAGATCGCCGAGAGTGTTTTTATTTACCTTGGGATCCCCTTTATCGCAGGTTTCCTGACGCGTCTGATACTGTTGCGGTTGAAAGGAAAGAAGTGGTATCACACGAAATTTATTCCCCGGATCAGTCCCCTGACCCTGGTGGCCCTCCTATTCACCATTTTCGTGATGTTCAGCATGAAAGGGGAATACATCGTCCGCATACCGCTCGATGTGGTCAGGATCGCCATCCCGCTGGTCATCTATTTCGTCGTGATGTTCTTCGTGTCATTTTTTATGGGAAAGCGGATCAGGGCGGGCTATCCCCGGACCACGACCATTGCCTTTACGGCAGCTTCCAATAACTTTGAGCTGGCGATAGCCGTGGCCGTAGCCGTTTTCGGGATCAGTTCGGGAGAAGCCTTTGCGGCGGTGATCGGGCCCCTGGTCGAAGTACCGGTGCTGATCTTCCTGGTTAATGTGTCACTTCGGCTTCAGCGTAAATACTGGCCTGCTTCCTGACCGTCATGGCCGCAGCTGCCCTTTTCTTTTTTCTTCCATAATACCAGGAGAAGAAACCCGTCACCAGGATGAAAAGAATGCCCAGTCCGAACAAGGGGATCAATAGTATATAGAAATCTCCTATCCACACACCGTAAATCCGGCAGGTATGGAATTCAAGGGCAAGGTTCCAGAGCGACATGGGACTTTTTTCGATGATTTCGGACGGCATGGAGGGAAATTCCGAGGAAATTCCCCCCTTCGTATTCCGGAACATGGCGCCTTTTCCATAATCAAAAACGACTTCGGTTCCTGAAGGAGTCTGAAGGTAACCGGCCACGGCCAGTCCGCCGAACGGACTGCCTGATAAAGCTGCAGCGTCAACAACTGCACCATTCACATGATCTCTAAGGATTCTGGTTTGAGGATTCCAGCGGTAAAGTCCGCTGAAAGACCCGATCAGCCATGATCCCTCGTCGAGGGGTTCGAAAACGTTGATCCCCATCACACTGACAGGCGGCTGAAATGAAAAATATTCGGGTGATCCGCGAAATTCAGGGTCAATCCGGAAGATCCCCTCAGAAGTTGCCAGCATAAAATGCCGGCTGCTGTCATCATAGACCAGGTCGCGAAGTTTATCCTGCCAGGGATTGGGATTGGCCAGGACAGAAAAGGGGATTTTGCCAATCCTGCTGTCACCGATGGCGATCAGCAGGGGAGGACGCAGAAAAATGCCTGTGGCGGCAGTCAGTATCAGCAGGAGGATGAGCCAGGAACCCGTGATGTTGTGCCATCGCAGCGACCAGCGGTTGAAACGTTTCCAGCGACTTTTCAGCTTCGCACTCAGGTTTTTGACCGTATAGGGTGTTACAAAGTAAACCAATCCGGTCAGGGTAAGAAAGATGAACACGAATCCGATAAAATCCACCAGCAGTCGTCCTGCCATGCCATAAATCTCCCCGGAATGAATCACCCACAGGGTGCGGAAAAGACTCACCCTTCCGTCATCACCCGGAGGAGCGCCGATATGCACCATTTCAAAACGAGGCAGACCGGCTCCAACGGATCTCATCAGGTAAGAGCGGGTCATGACCCAGAGCGTACCGCCGCTGAACAGCACCTTCACGACCCGCTTTTCATCTACCGGCAATGAAACCTCCTGCCATGATCCGGCTTCAGGCACGTAGCGGTACAATCCGAACAGTGTTCCGGCATACAGACCGCCGTCCGCCGTTTTTGCCAGGGAGGAAATTTTCCGCTTGTCTATCCCCTCCGGAAAACCCTGGTTAAAATCCTTAAACTTGGTTAAATTGCTGTCGATCAGCCATATTCCTATATTACCATATACAAGCAGGCTGTCAGGCTTCCAAGATAAACCACCCCTGACTGCTGCCAGATTCCAGTTCTTGTATCGGTAGGTTTCAGGAATAAGCCGGCGTGAAACATCCGCACCTGAGAAAAATGATCTGTGATTCAATACAATACCCGAAAGTGAGAATAAAAGAATGAAGACAGACAGGATCAGGGCCGGCCATTTATGCCATTTTTTAAACCATTTCTTTTTACCGGCTCTTGACATTACCTTGAAAATAAGGGGCTTAAAATAAAATTCTATTTAAGTAATTCGGTACTCAAATATACAACAAAAATCAGCCTTCCTGGTTTCAGGTCTGTTGAAATTTTATCCGCTATGCTTTCAGGATAAGCAGGATGTCGTTTTTCATGCTATTTTTACCGGAAAAAGAGGTTTATGTTAAAGGTCAATGAATATTTTGACGGCAGGGTAAAATCGATCGCCCTGGAGAATGAGGAGGGAAAGGCAACCATTGGAGTGATGGAAGCAGGGGAGTATGAATTCGGGACAGCTACTGAAGAGGAAATGACAGTAGTTTCCGGAAGCATGCGTGTGTTACTGCCCGGGGAAACCCGGTGGCAAACCTTTTCCATGTCGGAGGTGTTTATTGTGCAGGCGAATCAGACATTCCGCCTGCGGATAGAAAAAGCCTGCGCATATAAATGTATTTACCGCTGATAAGATTTTCGGGACAGTCCGCCACGGGCTGTTTTTTTTCTGTTTGTCTGGCATTGCTTCTCATGTTTTCCGGGGGCTGTGTCAAAGAGGACTTTGATTTTTCAAAGTTTGCGGGTCCTGATCTGGATCCGGAGCTGGCAGTGCCCCTGGTTCATTCGAAGCTTGGCATTTCGAGGTTGCTGCCTGCGGGTTCGCTGATTGTGGAAGACAGCAACCATTTGCTTACCCTTGTGTACCAGAAGGAGGTGCTTTCGTTGAGGGCTGAGGATTACATAAATATTTCCGACCAGCATGCGGACTGGGTGAAAGACAATATTGAGCTGGTGGTTTTGCCGGGGATGGAAGTGACACTTCCATTTAACGAGACCCTTGTGTTTTTTCCGCCGCAAAGCGGTCAAAGAATTGACAGTATGGTGGTGAAATCTGCCCTGGTGCATGTGAATTTTTCTTCAGACATCAACCATGAAGGCAGCCTCAGGGTCGTCCTTCCGACGGTAAAAAAGGACGGGCAGGTATTTGAAGCCCTGCTCGGGCATCACTACACCGGATCGCTTCCCGTGACAGGGCAGAACCAACTGGATCTCAGCGGTTATCACATCAGTTTTGTCAATGCCGGAGGGCAGATTGAGCTACCGGTGTATTTCGAGCTTTTTATTGCAGGCGACAATAATCCAAACCTTTCGCCATACACATTCAGCCTGGATATAGACATCAGCGGGTTTCGCTTTACCGCCGTTTACGGGTATCTCGGGCAGTTTGAATATCCCTTTTCCGATTCCATTACCCTGAATATTTTCAAGAATAACCTTCAGGGGAAGCTGCATTTTAGTGATCTGAAGCTGATGGTTTCGACCTCCAATTCGGTGGGCATGCCCATGGAACTGGCTGTGAATGAAATTAAAGCATGGTCTGACCGCATTCCTCCGGCCATGGTAAACCTGATTGACAATCCGGCTTTTCCCAATCCGCTGGTTTTCCCATCACCGGATATTTCTGAAGCCGGAAGCACTGCCGATACCACTTATATTTTTACACCGGTTAATTGTAATCTGAACCAGGCACTGGACATTTCCCCGCAATACCTGTCCTTTTCGCTGCTCGGGAAATCCAATCCTGACGGCAATCCTGCAGCACAGAATTTCATCCTTGACACCAGCAGGTTCTCGGTGAATGTAAGGCTTGAACTCCCTTTTTTCGGTTCGGTCGAAGGATTTAACTTCGAAGACACCCTGGATTTCAATTTCAGAGACATTGATCAGGTTCAGGAGTTTGCCTTCCGTATGGTTACGGTGAACCGTTTTCCATTAGACATCAGGGTACAAGCCTATTTTGCCGATTCCAGCCTTCAGATACTGGATTCTCTTGTTTACGAAAACGACCCGCATCTGGTGCATGCAGCGCCAGTGGGCGGGCCTCCCGATTACAGGATCGTGGATGATCCGCCTGTGCAGGCATACACTTATCTGCCGCAACCCCTGACCAGGGAGAGACTGCAGCGGCTGTCCACATGCAAAAAGATGATCCTCAGGGCTGGCCTGAACACCACCGGTCAGGGATTAGTGAAAATCTATGGGGATTACGATCTTGATATCAGGATGGGAGCAAAAGTGCGTTTCACTTATTCGACTTCTTCACCATGAAACACCGGGCCGGGATTGTGCATCTCATGATTGCGTTGCTCATGGCTGCCTTCATGGAAGTTCCTGCACAGGAATCCCTGCAGCTTGGCTTTGTCCGTTCGGTACCGCAGTCTCTGAGGCTCAACCCCGCAGGAGAAGTTCCATACACATGGTGGATGGGTATCCCTGCCCTTTCGTCGTGGCATGTCGGAGCAGTTAACTCAGGGTTTACCTTTCATGATGTGTTTTACCGCGGATCCGACGACAGCCTTCGTTTTGATGTGGATGCTTTTCTCGATGGACTGAAGAAAAACAATGATGTTTCTGTGAACCTGTCTTCAGAAATCCTGGCATTTGGCTTTCATCTGAAGCAGTATTACCTGGAAGCGAGAGTGACCGAAAGGTTCATGGGTTCGTTCCACTATTCCAAGGATCTGATGACACTGCTTTTCCGGCTGAACGGCGGATTTATCAATACCACGGCCGATATTTGCGGACTTGGTGTGAATATGTCGCTCTTTCATGAGGTTTCCCTTGGTGCCTCACGGAAAATCAACGACAGGTGGACCAGCGGATTCAGGTTGAAATACCTTGCCGGCGTCGCCAATATCTACTCAAGGAAAACCTCTCTGACCCTCTTTACCGATGAATCCCTGGCTTATGCCCTTACCTTCGATTCAGACATCGAGATCAACAGCAGTTTTCCCGGTATACCCGATCATCCGGCAGATTCCCTTGATTTCAGCCTGGATGAAAAAAGGATGCTGCGACAGCTCGACGGATGGAAAAATCCGGGCTTTGCCGTTGACCTGGGGATTACGTACCGCCTGCTGGATGCCTTGACCCTTGGAGTTTCGGTGAATGATCTGGGTTTTATCCACTGGAAGAACAATCCCCGAAGCCTTGTCAGTGATGAAAAAAACCATGCCTACACCTTTGAGGGGATTGATATTGAGGAATATTTCACAGGCGACAGCATCAGTTTGGGCGACAAGTTTGAGGACCTGCTCGATTCCTTATCGGCCAGCATGGGATTCAGGACCCATTACAAGCCTTACGTGTCATATCTTCTGGCTACCTTCAATCTCACGGCACGATACAGCCTTGGAAAGCGGAATCATTTCGGGCTCCTGCTCAGAAACGAAGTCTTTGACCGCCGGTGGAAACCGGGACTGATGCTGAACTATGAGCTGGAAGCAGGGAAATTGCTTGCACTAACGGCCGGATATTACCTTACAAAGCGGAATCTGTATAATCTCGCCCTTGGTTTTTCGCTGAAGCTTGCAGCCTTTCAGTTTTATATGGTCACCGACAATGCGCTTGCTTTTTACAATCCGGGCAGGACTAAAACGGCCGGTTTGCAATTCGGATTTAACCTTTGTTTCGGTGACAGGCGGTTTAAAGAGGCACCATAACACAGGGCATGGCGGACCGGAAATTTTTTTCGATGTGAGGATAATTTTCGGCTTCTGCTTTGTTCCGGTTCTCAGCCGGGATTCAGTTTTTCGCGGCATTGGGCACAAAGACCCGCGTTTTTCTGGTCGATATCTTCTATGTAAGTGCTTGACTGCATCACACAACCCGGGAAATAGCAATGAACCAGTCCGAATGTATGCCCCAGTTCATGGATCACCTCTTTGGTGAACCTTTCCAGTAATGCGTCTTCATTGGATTTCATCCCGTATCTTTCAGACCGGAAGCGGTACAGCGAAGCGATGCCTGAGCGTCCGTTCAGAAATGCCTGGCCGAAGATAAATGTGAGGATCGGGATGAACAGGTCGACCTGGAAGAGTCCGAATGTTTTAGTATGCTCCGGCCTGTGCATCTGATCCACCGCTTTCAGCAGGCTGTTAGCATTGTACTGTCCCCTGACCGCATCGTAATGTTCGCTCAGGTCCAGATGGCCTTCCCTGATTCGGACCGGATGATGAAACTCCCGTTTGACCTCCCGGGCGATGCTCAGTAGAAATGCTGCTTCAAACTGGCCGAAGGATATCAAAACGATGTTTTCCGGGTTCATTCAGGCTTTGCTTAACAGGGCATTGGCAGGAGGTCCTCCGTTTGAAGGCCACTCAGGGTTTCAGGTCGTATTTCCGTATCTTATTGTACAGCGTCACCCGGTCGACATTCAGTGCCTTGGCCGATCTGCTGATATTCCAGCTGTATTTAACAAGGATTTGCTGGATGTGATTTTTTTCCAGGTCGTCGAGACTTTCGGTGGCAAGTCCGGGGATATCTTTGGTGATGGGCAGATCCCGGAGGGTGATCTTTTTGCCGTTTCCAATCACGATGGCACGTTCAATCATGTTTTCAAGTTCCCTGATATTGCCCGGGAACCTGAATTCCTGCAATTTTTGCAGTGCGGAAGGTTCGATGCTTACCATGGGTTTGTTCATGGCGGAAGCGTATTTCCTGATGAAATGGTCCACCAGCAGGGGAATGTCACCCGTTCTGTCGCGTAAAGGCGGCAGGTGGATATTCACCACGTTGAGCCTGTAAAACAGGTCTTCCCTGAATTTTCCTTCATCCACCATGGTCTTCAGATCGGTATTGGTTGCACAGATCACCCTGAAATCGGAGCTGATTTCCTTGTTTCCGCCCACTTTCACAAACGATTTTGACTGCAGTACCCTGAGCAGTTCCACCTGCATTTTAGGAGAGATGGTGGAGATTTCATCCAGGAAGATGGTTCCGTTGTCGGCCATTTCGAACCTGCCTTTGCGGTTGTACATCGCCCCGGTAAAGGCTCCTTTTTCATGGCCGAACAGTTCGCTTTCCAGCAGGCTTTCACTCAGGGCTCCGCAGTGTACGATCACGAAAGGGAAGAATTTTCTTGGGGAGTTTGAATGTATTACCTTGGCTATCAACTCTTTGCCTGTTCCGCTTTCGCCTGAAATGATGACCGATGAATTGGTTTGGGCCACACTTTGCACCTCCCTGAGAACCTGTTGCATGGGTTCACTCACCCCTATGAGGTCTTCGAGGTTTTCCAGGGAGATGACTTTTTCCTTCAGCATTTCATTTTCCTCTGTAAGCATGATCTGTTTGGCAGCATTCCGGATCAGGTGGGAAAGGTCATCGGGGTCGAAGGGTTTGGTGACGTAGTCGAAAGCACCGTCTTTCAGGGCCTGAACGGCAGTATCGACTGTAGCAAAAGCGGTGATGACGATCACGATGGATTCTTTTTTCAACGCTTTGATTCTCCGGAGCATTTCAAGTCCGTCCATACCCGGCATTTTAATATCAGCCAGGATGATGTCGAAGTTCATGGATTCGAGGATAAGAAGGGCTTTTTTGGCACTTTCGGCACATTCCACATGATAACCGTCCTCTAAAAACCAGTTGTACAAAGAATCCCTGACCGATTCTTCGTCATCCACAACCAGTATTGAAATCTTTTTCATGTGTTAATAATTTTGATTTTAATGGTCGCATGCCTGTCCCGCTTCACGCGGGAGAATATCCATATATGATCATCGTCGGTTTGTATGAACGATGTTCCTCATGGACACATCTTATTGCGGGCTGGTTTTTATCAAGGGTATGGAAATAGAAATTTTCGTACCCATTCCGGGTGAAGATTTCACATCGAGTTTCGCATTGTGGCTCTGGATGATACCGTGCACGATTGCCAGTCCGAGCCCGATGCCGCTGGAGTTTTGCTTGGTTGAAAAGAATGGTTGGAAGATATGGGGAAGGTCTTCTTCCGCGATACCGATTCCGTTGTCTTCGATTTCGAAGCGGATATGCTGATCATCGGGATTGCTTGTCCTGATGACGATGAGCGCGTTTTCGGTGACGGCTTCCGAGGAGTTTACCAGCATGGCCAGGCAGGCCTGTTTGATTTGGTTGGGATTGCAGAAAACCAGGTCAGCGTCGGCGGCAAAATCAGCCCGGAAGTTTATATTGGCGATTTTCATCGAGTGGCTCATCAGGTCGAAGGTTTCCTGCAGGATAGCGTGCAATGGTTTCGGTTCAAAATCATTCTGGTCGTTTCTGGAAAAGTCGAGCAGGCTTTTCACGATATCTCCGCAGCGTTTGGTTTCATTTTCTATCAGGGCCAGATTTTTCAGGATAGCTTCTTTTTTTTCCGGATCGAGTTCCTGTTTTGCCAGTTGTTTGTGGACGAGTTTGGTATATATCAGGATACCTGAAAGCGGGTTGTTGATCTCATGGGCAACCGATAAGGACAGTTTTCCGAGTGAGGCAATTCGTTCAATATTGATAAGTTCTTTCTGTACTTCACCCAGTTCTTCGGATTTCTTCTGTACTTTGTATTCCAGCTGTTGCGACCAGTTCTGCAATTCGTTGCCGGCTTGCTGCAGGCTTTCGAGCATGGCGTTGAAGGCTTCCGACACCATACGCATGTCTGCCAGTTCGTTGTCTTTGATTACCAGCCGGGTACTTCTGTCACCGGAAGCCACCGCTTCACTTGCTTTCATGATAGCCTGCAGGGGTGGTTTAATCTTCCGGGTGATAAAGATGATCAGAAAAATTACCAGGATTACGGTAGTAAGTGTAGCGAGCAGGAAAAAATCGATGGAGGATTTGTTCAGGGAAGCATCCAGTTCACGCAATGGAATCCTGATGATCAGGGAACCAAGCACCACATCATTGGCATTGTGGTAATGACAACTGCTTTGGTAACATGATTTTTCGTTCAGGATGGGAGATTTGAGCAATAAATGCCTGTTGCCTGATTCCCCTATCTTCATTTTGCAGCTGTTCTCAGCTTCGAGAATACGGAAGGATCTCTCAGAATGATGGAACATCTGGTCGAGGTTCTGATGGCAACTGATGCAGTTCGGATTGCCGTGGTTGATGGTATCCGGGTAGGTGGAGGAATAAGCCAGGATGTTGTTTTTATCGTAGAGGTTTACCTCATCGATTCCTGTGAGGGTATTGATAATATCCAGGGTATTCTGAAGGTTGGCCCTGTCGTTTTGCAGCATCGACTGGTAAAGGGCTCCTTCCACGAGGGTAGCGATATTGTTTCCGTTCTGGTGGATGACATTTTTCATGTATTTTTCGTTCACCGACCAGAAAATGATGCCGAAGGCCAGGAACAGAAAAACAGAAAGCAGTGTGATCGCACAGACCACACTGCCAAAGATGGATGAACAAAATTTCGCGTACCGCCTGACCAGCTTTTTCCAAAAACCGGTCATTTGCGTTTCAGATAATATGGCCATTACATGTATCGCATCATTAGAAAACGCTAAGTTACACTATTAATTCAGGCAATACTGAGGAACTCTTGCTGAAATTTCTGCCAGGCCTCTCCGGGTAATTCACTCAGGGCATTTTCCATGATTTCACCTCCGTCCTGCAGCACCACTGCCGCATAGCCGGGGTGATGCTCACCGGAAGTTCCGGCCATGAAATCCTTGATCCTGGTCAGTTCCCTGCCCGACCACGCTACGGCTTTTTCAGCCAGGAAGCTTTGCTGTGTTTCTGCAATCCAGTCGGAGGGTTTGATCTTGTAAACCCAGCCTTCTCCGTATGGATCCCGATGCAGGGTTTCAGGCTCGGATGCAGCCACTTCGTTCACATCCGTGATCTGACCGCTGATGGGCGAGTAAATACTCAATTGCCGGTCATCACGGCTGAGGGTGGCTATCAGGTCGCCCCTGCTGACCTGGTCTCCGGATTTTCTGGCGGATTCCAGCCTGACTTCGCCGGTAAGATGCAACAGCATCTCATCGAGTCCGACCCTGGCATTTCCCGTCTTTTCCAGATAAGCCCAGGTATGATTTCTGTAAAAGAAAAGACCCTGTGGCAGCTTTAAAATCTTTGACGACAATACTCCGAACCCTTCCCTGATCTTATTTCCGATTCTGTTGCTCTTGTTCAGCAATAGCCAGAATGGTATCAGCACCATGAAAAAGATAATGATGGCAATATACTGAATCCCCTTTGATTCAAATATATTGTGATAACTAAAACCTTCCATAATAGTATTTTTAATATTAATGATTGTTGATTACCGGATGTGTATTCATATTAATGTGATTTAGCCCAGGCCGGGGGATCCCGGAGCACAGGCATGCGGCGGATCACCCAGCGGAAGATCCATATTTCGGTGAAAATCACTGCCAGGGTGACGCAGACTTCCATCCAGGTAGGGATATAGCGAACCGGCATATCCCAGCGAAATCCGATCACCGTCACATTCAGGCGGTTCAGGATCACGCCCAGCATGGTCAAAATGGCGGCAATCCTGATCCATAAGCCGCTTTTTACCCTGTATCCGTAAAAAAACAGCAACATGGGCAGCAGCACAAAGCCAAACATTTCCAGCAGATACCAATAACCCATGGGAGTATTGATCAGTCCCCAGTGTCTGCCGTGCAGGAAGATGAGCAGGTGGAGGAAGAGGTAAGCGAACATGGTTCCGGCACAAACCCTTGATAAGCCGTGTATGATTTCATGGTGGGCATGCCGGTTTTTTTCGCTGATCTGGCCGAAAAACACTTTATAACTGATGGAACCTTCAAAGATCACCATGGATAATCCGGCAAAGATGCTGGAAACGAAAAACAGGATGGGGATGAATTCCGAATACCAGAGCGGGTGGATTTTTTCCCGTGCCATCATATAGAGTGCTCCGAGGCCGGACTGGTGAAGGATAGAAAGGGTAATGCCGAAGATAACGGCGCCTAAGGTCATGGCCGACAATATTTTGCGTATTCTTTTTGCCCCGAGCCATTCGGCAACGGCAGGAGAAAATTCAATAAATTGGGCAATCATATAAAGCAGGAAATGCCATGCTACCAGGAAAAGTACCGAGCTGGTACCGAAGTTGTTGCCGATGATGGGATTGATCACATTCCAGGGGCGGCCCAGGTCGAGCAGCAGGGCACCGGCATAAAAGACGTAGGCAAGGAAGCCGTTCAGCACTGTTACTCTGATGATACTGTGATACTTTTTCATGTTCAGGATGTACACCATGAATGTAAGGACATAGGCTCCGCCTGCGAAGGCAACACCCGTTACCACATCGAAACCGATCCAGAGCCCCCAGGGTACTTCCTGGGAAAGATTGGTCACAGCACCCAGTCCCTTCCAGAAACGGATGACAATGAGTACCAGACCGGTTATCATAATAGGGAAGGATATAATATTGAAAGGCGTGAAGATTTTTCCCTTGGGTTTTAATTCTGAAAGCAGGAATTTCCAGGTGGATTTGGCCTGATTTTCATTTGCTGCTGCTAAGTTTATCTGATTCATACAAGGTCGTTTTGAGTGATGTAAAAGGATTAAACTTCTTCCTCTTCCTGTTTGCTGCCCTTATTTTTTGTGGCTTCATGGATGCCCAGCAACAGGGGCGGGATCAGCACAAACACCGAAGGGACGGCGAAAAGGAATCCTTTGGTCAGGGCCGGATAGGATTCATTCCCGATGTTGGTCCGGTATCCAAGTTCCTGCGGTCGCAGCGGGGTCAGCATGAGCAACCCCGTTCCCCCTGCTTCTTTTTCACCGAAGATGTGATCGGAGTACTTTGTCGGTTCGGCACATATCCTTTTACGGGCTTCAGTCAGCAACTCCCGCCTGGTTCCGAACAGCAGGGCATCAAATCCGCAACTCTCCACACAGGCAGGGATACCGCCTTCCATGATCCTTTCGTAGCACATGGTACATTTTTCGATCTTCGGATTGGAGCTGTGGTATTCAAATTTGGGAACATCAAAAGGGCAGGAAACCATACAGTAGCGACATCCCATACACTTGTCCCCCCTCCAGATTACCGGACCCTCCTCGGTTTTATACATGGCTTGTGTGAGACAGGCAGCAGCACAGGCCGGTTCGTTGCAATGCATGCACTGTTCCCTGGTGTAAACCTCTCCCCTGGAGGTTTCCTGCACATTCAGGATGGTTCTCCTGGTCTCACTGGTATGGCGTTCGGTACCGACCAGCGGGGTATCTGTAATTTCAGGGAAGCCGTAGGTTTCGGTACAGGCAACTTCGCAATTCTGACAACCGATACATTTTACGGAATCATAAAGAATTCCGTAAAATTCGGTGTATTTTCCCTTGTTTCCGGCTGCCTGGGATGGTTTACCGACCGCGAGGGCCGCACCTGCGACCCCCATGGTCTTTAAAAAGTTTCTTCTGTCTAATCCCATGATGTGGTGATTTAGTATAGATAGTCAGTTTCTGGTTCTTTGATCTTAGCGGGGATTGTCGAGGAAAAAGGTCTGAAAGTCTTCCCACACTTTGGGTTCGAGGTCGGCCAGGACATGGTCGCACAATGCACCCCCGTCCTGGAGGACCAGCTGGTCGAATGCCGGGCTTTTAGCCTGCATGGTGACTGCCAGAAAATCCTTCATTCTTGAGAATTCGTTTTTAATCCAGCACCTGTAGCGGTCGATCATCACGAGCAATTCTGCGTCTTTCACCCAGTCGGCGGGTTCAATCATATAAACCCAGCCCTGGTCATAGGGCGATTTATTTACGAGGGAAGCCTCTTCAATCAGCATGGTATTCATTTCTCTGATCAGGCCGGTAACGGGAGATTTGATGTTGAGCTGCTTGCCATCTCTGACCAGGCTCAGGATCACATCACCTTTTTTCACTTTTTCTCCCGGATTTTTCATTCTGATCCTGGTAAGGGTACCGGTGATATGCTGCAGAAAATCATCCACCCCGACTCTCACCAGCCCGTTTTTCTCCATGAAGGCCCAGGTATGGGATTTGTCGAAATACAATCCGGCGGGAGCCTGGATACCGTCTTCCCTCAGGATACCGGAAACACCGCCTGTCATTTCGGTGGTGGTTCTAAGCCTGCGGGTACGGGAAACCACCAACAGGGTGAGCAGGTAGGCAAGCACCAGGCCGCCGAGAATAAGGAAGAGGGCGTTCTTTGAAAAGGCATTCCGCGACTGGCCTGGTACAACGGCTGCTTCAGCGTTAAGGGATTCCAGTTTCTGCTGTCTGTCGGTTGCAACAAGTTCAAGGTATCCTTCTGATCCAAGGTATTGCTGGCCTTCTGTCAACACCCACTTCATGAAGGCTGATCCGGTGGCTGATCCTGGTGCTGTAACTGAACAGGCATAAAGATTCTCGCATAATATTCTGGGGTATTTGCCAATCCAGAGTCCCCTCATGAAAGAAACCACATCCTGGTAAATGTTTTCGCTGTAATCAAGCCTGCCATTTCCGTTCTTGTCGATCGGAAGGAAGCTTAAACCGGAGGACAGACCGTTACTGCCCGGATCGTAAACCTGAATGAGGTTACAAAAGCCGATGGCATCCGGATCAGCGGCCATCAGACGGCTGAAATCCTCAGAACTCACCACGCTGACACCCTCCAGGCTTGAGACGGGCAGTCCAAGATAAGCCGCCAGCCCTGCTTTTACGGATTCACTTCCGCTGATGTAGATGTGAACCTTATTATCCCGGGTAGCGCCAAGCAGCGCTCCCCAGGTAGTATTTCCCGTTTGCCCGAATAATCCGGTGAGGGCAAGCTGGGAGATTCCCTGCTTCATGATGGTTTCATACAGCGGGTTGGCATGGTTTACCACACCCACGACGGCATCACGACCGACTACCATTTTCCATGCAGTGGATCCTTCGGTTTGCTGAAGTTCTTTTTCTGTAAGAAAGTTGATGTCACTGCCAGCCAGGGAGGCGAGGCTTTGAATGGTAGTGACCGATACCGGATTTCCTGCGTTGCTTTGGTTGTATGCATCGGCCCAATGTGTGAGAAGGCCGGATAAGCCTGTTGTACCGCTGATGGTCAGTCCGGAACCTGTTGCCGGCTGCTCACCTGAAGCAAGGGCTTGGAAACTGCTGCTGCCTGTTCCGCAGAGCAGGAGAAGCGCGCTAAGGATTGAAATGAAAGTTTTCATTGCTGTAAGTGTTTAATATGAATTTCTTAAATGTGTTTTCTGTTTTTTCATACCATCGCTTTATTGCCAAATACAATGCCAGAGTTCATAAATAAAAGATAATGAGGTTTTTAGGTCAGTGTGTTGATAAATTAAACAAAGAAGTGTGTAAATAAAATCAACAGTAACTTGGCGCATCCTTTTGAAATGCTTGACAGACAAGGGATATTGATGGATGTTGATAAATTCAACACATGTTGCATAAATCAACACTCCTTGCGGGTGTGTTTCTCAAGTATCAGATTATAAGACAGATAAGAGATTATCTATCGGATCAATGGGTTGAAGCCACCTGGCCCATGTGGCCTGTTGCCTGGCCGGCTTATATAAGAAAAAACATTGAACGGAACCCGGAAGGTGGTCCGGTTTCCTAACCCAGCATCCTGAGGAAATTCACTTCTTCTTTGGTAAGCAGGCGCCACCTGCCACGGGGCAGGTCTTTTTTGGTCAGACCGGCGAAAATGACCCGGTCGAGGTTGCCGACAGTATAACCCAGGTGTTCGAAGATTCTTCTGACGATTCGGTTTTTGCCGCTGTGTATCTCGACGCCCAGGTGGCGGTGGTCATTCCCTTCGCCCACGTAGGCGATGGCATCCACTTTCACCGGGCCGTCTTCCAGTTCAAGTCCTTCTTCAATCTGTTCCAGGTCTTTTTTTCTCAGTGGCTGGTCGAGCACCACATGATATACTTTCCGGATTGCGTGTTTGGGATGGGTCAGTTTTTTGGCCAGTTCTCCATCGTTGGTAAAAAGCAATACGCCCGTGGTGTTCCTGTCCAGCCTCCCGACCGGATAAACCCTTTCCCTGCAGGCATCCCGGATCAGCATCATCACGGTTTTACGTCCTTCCGGGTCGTCCACTGTAGTGATAAAACCTTTTGGTTTGTTCAGCAAAACATAACGAAGGGTTTCCCGCGAAAGGGTCTGATCTCCGACCTGTACCTTGTCGTTCGGAGAAACTTTGGTTCCAAGTTGCGTGATAATCACGCCATTGACTCTGACTGCCCCTGTTTCTATCAGGGTATCTGCTTCCCGTCTGGAGCATATCCCGGCATCGGCAATGAACTTGTTCAGCCTGATCAGGCCATCGCCTTTCGCTGCTGCTGATCCTCCCTGTTTTCTGCCTTCCCGCCTTGTGTCTAACTGGTCGGGCCTTTCGGTTTTCCGGATACGACGACCCGTCCCGGAGGCAGCACCTTCACTTCTCTTCCTGTATCCATCCCGGCTTGGTCTTTCTTCGCTTCCACGGGACCTGCTGTCAGGCGGCCGCTGTTTTTTTTCACGCGGCGGATAAGGTGATTCTGTCCTGCGACCAGAATCTTCATCTCTTGATCGCCTGACGGGCCGTTCATCCTTCCTCCCCGGCTGTTCATCCTTTCTTTTGCGGCCATACGAACCCCTTTCGTCAGCACTTCGTTCATCTCTCCGGCGCCCGTATGATGCGGGCTTGTCCCTGCTATCGGCCTGCCTGGTCCGGGTACGGGTTCTTTCTTCCCTGGCAGGCCTCTCTTCACGCCTGCGATCAGCGGTGGTACCTTCTTTAAATGATCTTCTTTCACCGCGCCTGGAATCATAAGCCTTTTCCTCCGGCTTATCCCAGGATCCTTTCCGGATCCTCCTGTTACCGGTTCCCGAATTTTCTTCCCCGGCAGGCTTCGGTTTTGGGGTTTCCCTTGCCTTGACAGCTCTTCCGCCATACGGTCTGCTTTGTTCTTCTTTCCCGGTTTTCCGTTTCACGCTTCGCCCGGATGATGAACCCTGTTGTTTGCCGGCTTTGCGTCCGGTTTTGTCTCCCGCCTTCCTGGGTGGTCTCATGATAGCTTATTACTTAATTTTCACAAAGTTATTCTTTTCTTTCATATCCTGCCCATTCTGGGATAAAAAGCATCGGTGATATGGTGAAGCTGATGACGCTCATCGTGCATGACGATGCTGATGATGTCGAATCGGGTTTCAAGGGAGATGTTGTGTTTAAGGATGTAACTGTTGGCTGCTTTGATCAGTGCCTTTTGTTTCGGAAAATCAACCGCAACCTCCGGCTCAACCAACGGTTTTCCTGTTCGTGTCTTCACTTCCACAACGACAAGAAAATCCCCTTTTCTGGCTACAATATCCAGTTCATTGATCCCCGACCGCCAGTTGGTGTGAAGAACCTGATATCCTTCCTTTTTCAGGTATTCCAATGCGATCTGTTCTCCCTGTTTCCCTAAATCAATATGCGCTGCCATGTTTATCGGATAAAAGTCAGCGTATTCTCACTGCCTGTTTCCAGCACCACTTCACAACCCAGGGGAAGACTCATGTTGTTGTCGAGGTGACCAGCCGGAAACCCGAAAACAAGCGGGATCTCAAAATCTTCGACACATTCGCGGATAATCTCCTCCGCACTTTTGCCAAAGCCGGTCTCATTGTCTTTCAGATCAGTAAGTCCGCCTGCCACCAGCGCCCTTATCCTCGACAGGTAGCCGCTTCGTTTCAGCGAAAGCATCATGCGGTCAATATGATAGAGGTATTCATCCAGGTCCTCGATAAATAATATGGTGTTCTCCGTTTCAAAAGCGGAGGCGGTCCCCCGGATGGCAGCCAGGATAGAAAGGTTCCCTCCGCTGAGCAGCCCGACAGCCTTTCCCCCGATATCCAGGGGATGTGAAGGCCACTGATACTGAAGGGGTTCTCCAAACAAGGCCTTCCGGAGAGATTCCAGACTGTCATCCGTAAGCTGATTTAAAAAGAAATTATATGGCATGGGCGCGTGAAGGCTTTGTATCCCGCACTGCCGGTTGATATGACCGTGAAGCACCGTCATATCGCTGAACCCTACCAGCCATTTTGGAGATTTCCTGAAGTCGCTCCAGCACAACTGATCAACAATGCGCAGGCTTCCGTATCCTCCCCGGGCACAGAATACGGCTCTGACGGAAGGATCATCGAGTGCATGCTGAAGGTCGTTCGTACGCTGAAAATCCTTTCCGGCAAAAGGATGCCAGCTACTGTAAAGATGTTTCCCGCAAACTACCTCAAGCCCCCAGGACCTGAAAACAGAAATAGCCTTTTCCATCTGTGAGGCTTCCACCTTCCTCGCCGGAGCCACCAGGGCTACCTTGTCTCCAATCTTAAGATAATCAGGTGATTTCATATTAATCACGTTTTTTTCCAAAAAATATCCTTTGTTTTTTTTCCACTTTCCCTTTCTAAAACATATATATGGAAAACAAACCCTCAGTTGGAAAATTTATGCATACTTTTATCTTCCTGCCGGTGATTCCGGACAGAAAGAAATGCGGTAAACCATGCACTGTCAGGGGCAACATCAGTATAAACCTTTTCAGGGCCGGTGCTGATGAAGCGATGACATGTCTGTTCCGTCCGGTGGCGGGTATGGCCGTACATGCTGAGGTATGAAAAAATTTCCTAATAGGAGTAAAATGAAAAAGAAAGCAAAAGTAAGCAGTAAAACAGCGAAAGGCAGTTTTAGCAGTCAGGTTTTGAACCTTTTTGTTTCCAATCCATTCGGCGGGTACAATTTCAGGCAGGTATCGGGACAGCTCGGGATAAGCGATAAGGCAAGCAGGGATTTGGTTAAGCAGATTCTTTCGGCGCTTTGTGCATCCGGGGAGATCATCGAAGCTGCCAGGGGCAAGTACAGGCGGAATCCCGAAAAATTCTCGGTGGCAAGCCGTGGCAGTACGGTGGAAGGGATCATTGACATGAAACAGACCGGCAAGGCCTACCTGGTGAACAGCGGGCTTGATGAGGATGTCTACATCGCACCCAACAACACCAACCGTTCCCTCAACGGCGACAGGGTGAGGGTCATGCTTTTCCCAAGGCGAAAAGGAAGAAAACAGGAAGGCCAGGTACTTGAAGTACTTGAAAGAAGAAAGAAACAAATCGTCGGTGTGCTTCACAGGATTGGGAAACATGCGTTTCTGGTTCCGGATGATACCAGCATGCCGGTCGATCTGATGATAGAGCCCGAAGGTCTGGGCGGCGCGACTCATGGTGATAAGGTGATCGCCATGATTACCGAATGGCCGGAGCAGTCGAAGAATCCTTTCGGACAGATTATGAAAGTACTTGGCAAACCAGGCGAAAATGATGTGGAAATGAATGCCATTCTTGCCGGCTTCGATTTTCCCCTTGCCTTCAGCAAAGAAGCCGAAAAGGAAGCTTCCCGCATCCCGGATGGTATCAGTGAGGACAGCCTGAGCGGAAGAAGGGATTTCAGGGATATCTTTACCATCACCATCGATCCGCCTGATGCCAAGGATTTCGATGATGCCATCTCGCTGAAAATGCTTGACGGGGGAAGGTGGGAAGTGGGGGTGCATATTGCCGATGTGTCACATTATGTGAAACCCGGGGGTGCCATCGACCGGGAGGCCTTTGAAAGAGGAACTTCCGTATACCTTGTGGATCGTACTTTCCCGATGCTACCGGAAAAACTTTCGAATATGATGTGCTCTTTGAGGCCTCATGAAGATAAACTGTGTTTTTCAGTGGTCTTCGAAATTGACGGTGCAGGAAGGGTGCTTGCTGACTGGACCGGGAAAACCGTGATCCGTTCCGACCGAAGGTATGCTTATGAAGAAGTTCAGCAGATGATCGAGGGCGGTGAAGGGGATTACAAAGAGGAACTGCTGGTATTGCACCGGATTGCCTCAGCCATCAGGGATGACAGATTCCGTAAAGGCGCGATCAATTTCCGTTCGAGAGAGGTAAAATTCAGGCTGGATGAGAAGGGACGGCCGGTTGAGGCTTTCATTAAGGAACAAAAGGAGGCAAACTGGCTGATTGAGGAGTTCATGCTGCTTGCAAACCGGAGCATTGCCGAAAAAATCGGGAAGCGGCAGGGTCAGGCAGCCCCTAAAACCTTTGTTTACCGTATTCACGATACTCCCAACCAGGAAAAGCTTGGCAATTTCATCGAACTGGTAAGGAAACTCGGGTATACCGTGAAGGCAAGCTCGAGAAAAACCCTCAGCGATTCGCTCAACCGGCTCTTCGAACAGGTGGCCGGAAAAGGAGAGGAAAACCTGATAGAAACCGTGGCCATCCGTACCATGGCCAAAGCGGTCTATTCCACAAAGAACATCGGGCATTACGGACTGGCTTTTCCTTACTATACGCATTTCACCTCCCCCATCAGGCGTTATCCCGACCTGATGGTTCACAGGCTGCTGGAACGCTACCTTCAGGGGAAAAGCTCCGTTAACCAGCCCGATTACGAAGCCTACTGCAAGCACTGTTCGGATATGGAAAAGAATGCCACGGATGCAGAACGGGCTTCCGTTAAATACAAACAGGCCGAATTCATGCTCGACAAGATCGGGAAGAGATTCAGCGGCCTGATTTCCGGCGTAAGTAAATGGGGAATCTTCGTGGAACTTGATATCAACAAGGGAGAAGGCATGGTGCCTCTGAGAAGCATGGAAGATGACCTGTATTATCTGGATGAAGACAACTATAAAGTAATCGGTTACAGGCACGGGAAGGAATACCGCCTGGGCGACCCGGTCAGGGTGATCGTCCGTCATATCGACCTTCCGCGGAAACAAATGGATTTTGAATTTGTGAATGATGATGGGTAAAAATGGTTTCAGTCTGTTTTTTTTCAGCTTGTTAACTGTCAGTGTGGCGCAAGCGCAAGTGTTTGATGATTTTTCTGACGGCGATTTCACCAATCATCCTGCATGGATTGGGAATACTGCTGATTTTGAGGTGAATACCTCCAAACAACTGCATCTGAAAGGAAGCGGTACGGATTCCGCCTGCCTGGTGACAGAAGCGTATTTTGCCGACAGTATTGAATGGATATGCTGGATAAAACTGTCGTTCAGTCCGTCGGCCAACAATTTTGCAAGGTTTTACCTCTGTTCCGACCATCAGGATCTGGGTGGCCCGCTGAAAGGATATTACCTCCAGCTTGGAGAAGCCGGAAGCGCGGATGCCCTTGAACTGTTCCGGCAGGATGGCAGCCGGCATTTTTCTGTCTGCCGCGGATTGGGCGGTACCATTGCAGCTTCATTCAGCATCAGGGTTCGGATTACCCGCACCCCGCCGGGTGTGTGGACCCTGTTTGCAGATTCCACCGGAGGAAGTTACTTCAAGTTCCAGGCGGAAGGTGTCGATACGACGGCGGTGATTGCAGACTGGACGGGATTTTTCTGCAAGTTCACCAGCAGCAATGCCACCAAATTTTATTTCGACGATGTGACCATCCGTCCCTATCAGCCGGATCATACACCTCCGGCTGTCACAGATCATTACCCCCTCAACGGGCACACCCTTGCCGTCCGGTTCAGTGAACTGATGGATCCGGCTTTGCTTGCCGATCCTGTGCACTACCAGGCAGGAAACGCTTTGGGACAGCCGGTTTCAGTTTATACCGATCCCCTCGATCATTCTATTTGTTACCTTGCTTTTGCCAGTCCTTTTCCGGAGAAAGTCCAGATTTTGCTGACGATAGACAGCATTGGTGACCTTGCCGGCAACATGCTGCCATCCACCCAGTTGTGGTTTATGTACTATAAAGCAGGGTATAATGATGTGGTTTTCAACGAAATCATGGCCGACCCCGTACCGCAGGTCGGCCTGCCACCCTTTGAGTATCTTGAGTTGTTCAACCGGGCTGATTATCCGGTGCAGCTCTATCAGTGGAAACTCGGGATATCTGCAACCGAATGGTCGCTGCCTGCCTTTGTGATGGAAGCCGGTTCCTGTCTGATTCTTGCAGATTCCAATGCCAGTCTGCTCCTTTCCGCCTACGGCAAATTCCAAGGCATTCCCGGGTTTTCTGTTTCCAATGAAGCTGCTCTCCTGGTACTGGAGGATGAGGAAGGAAGGGTCATTCACACAGTTAACTATGACAAGCAGTGGATAGACGATCCGCTCAAAGCGGAAGGCGGATGGTCTGCAGAGCAGGTGGATCCCGGCAATCCCTGCGCCGGAAAGGAGAACTGGAAACCAAGCAGGGCAAGCAAAGGTGGCAGTCCCGGAACAGCAAATACGGTCCTTTCGTCGAATCCCGATCTGAATCCCCCCAGACTGTTGAGGCTTACCTTACCGGATGCGTTTACGATCCGTGCCTGGTTTTCGGAAAGCATCGACAGCAGCCGCTTAAAAAACGTGGCTTCATGGACCATCACTCCTCCGGGGGAAAACCCCGCCGGCATCGTTCCGCTTCCACCGGCCTATAAGGCCACGGATCTGCAGCTCAGTACATGCCTCAGGGAAGACATCAGTTATGAGCTGGTTTTTAAGGATACCCTGGTGGATTGTGCCGGGAATCTGTCGGTTTGCCAGGCGGTAATCCCTTTCGGACTTCCCATGCAGCCGGAAAAGGGTGATGCCGTGATCAACGAAGTACTGTACGAGCCGAAAGACCAGGGCCCGGAATTTGCCGAGATCCTGAACTGTTCATCGGAAATATTGGATCTTAAGGACTTCGTCTTGTGTAAGACAGATGATTCCGGAGGCGAGATCAACGGTAAATACCCGCTTAGCGGCGAAAGCAGGTTGTGGTATCCGGGTGAATACCTAGCACTGACCATGGATCCTGAGATGCTGGCCACGCAATATCCCCTTTCAAATGCCCTTGGCTTTTTCATTCCCGCCTCACTCCCGGCCCTTTCCAATGAAGGAGACCGGCTGCTGCTGACCGACCGCTCATACAACATCATCGACGGGATCAGGTATGAGCCTGCTTATCATTACCCTTTGCTCGAGCGGACCGAAGGAGTTTCTCTGGAAAGGATCGCTGCACACTTGGATGGTACCCTGGGTAGCAGTTGGCATTCTGCCTCTTCGGGCTGCGGATATGCCACTCCCGCATTGAAGAATTCACAAACGCCCGATCTTTCTGCATCATCGGTGGAAATTGAGATTCTCCCGCCCGTCTTTTCACCTGATAACGACGGAAGAGACGACATCCTGCTGATGACGGTAAGGCCTGCAACCCAGGGTGTGGTTCTCAACCTCGACATCTTCAACAGTGCCGGGCAGGCGGTGAAACGAATCACCTGCCAGGAAATCCTCGGTACGGAAAATACCTTCATCTGGGATGGCATTGACCAGAGAGGCTACCGGGCGGATCCCGGCGTGTACATCCTGCTTTTCAGGTTCCATGAAGCCGGGGGTAAGGCCTGGCAGGCGAAAAAGAGCTGCGTTTTGGGCAAACAACTGTAAATCAGGGATAAGGGAACTATTCATCGCTTTTTCCGCTCCAAATCAGCAATTGTCACTACTTTTACCAAACAATTGCCCCGTTGCGGTTGTTATTGGCTTCACAACTGAAAATTCAATGCCGCAGGATTATTTGCCCATTATGATCCAGTCCTTCATTGTCCTGGGATTTGTGATCACCACCCTTTTACTGACCCACAGGCTCGGTCCGAAAAGGTTGTCGGCGGCAAAACTGGAAAATTTTGAATGCGGGATTGAAGGCATGGGAAATGCACGGAGCCCGTTTTCCGTCAAGTATTTCCTGATCGCCATCCTTTTCGTGCTTTTTGATGTGGAGGTCATTTTCCTTTATCCGTGGGCCGTGAATTTCAGGGAACTTGGCGCCTTCGGCTTCCTTGAGATGCTGGTATTTTTATTGTTACTGATGGCGGGATTCCTCTATATTATTCTGAAAGGTGCCCTTAAATGGGATTAAATCCACGGTAAATCAAGGAATATGATTGAATTTGCAAAGGCACCGGACGGATATAGTGGAAAAGGATTCTTTGTCACTTCTTTTGAGAAGGCGATCGGACTGGCCAGGAAAAATTCACTCTGGCCCCTGCCTTTTGCCACTTCCTGTTGCGGTATCGAATTCATGGCCACCATGGGAGCTACCTATGATCTTGCACGTTTTGGGTCGGAACGGCTCAGTTTTTCCCCTCGTCAGAGCGACCTGCTCATGGTGATGGGAACCATCGCCAAGAAAATGGGCCCGGTGTTGAAAGAAGTCTATATTCAGATGGCAGAGCCCAAATGGGTGCTGTCGGTCGGTGCCTGTGCTTCCAGCGGTGGCATCTTCGACACATACAGCGTATTGCAGGGGATAGACCGCATCATTCCGGTGGATGTGTATGTCCCGGGTTGTCCGCCTAGACCGGAACAGATCATCGACGGCATTCTGAAAATTCAGGAACTCGTCGGGAAAGAATCCCTCAGAAGAAGACATTCCCCGGAATATGAGGCTTTGCTTAACCAGTATGATATAGAGTGATGTTCACGGTAAAGGAGGCATTGGATACGCTGACACTGCAGCAATTGTCCCATGAATTCGGGGACAGCATCCTGGCACATGAGTTTTCATACGACATGATGAGCATCACCGTGGAAAAGGAGGCTTTCCTGGCGGTTATCCGCCATCTGTATGAGGATCATAATCTGGCCTTCCGTTTCCTGACCACCCTTTGCGGGATGCACTACCCTGATAAAGAAAAAGCGCTTGGGCTTGTCGTTCACCTCCACAGCTTTACCAATAACCACCGGATCAGGATCAAGGTGTTCACCACGGATGCAGATCCGCATTTCCCGTCACTCACATCACTTTTTCCCACTGCCAACTGGATGGAAAGAGAAACCTGGGATTTTTTCGGTATTGTTTTCGACGGTCATCCGGGACTGACAAGAATTTTAAACATAGATGATTTTGAAGGTTTTCCGCTGCGTAAGGATTTTCCTCTGGAAGATCAGACCAGGGAAGACAAAGATGATACCATGTTCGGCAGATAATCAACAGATGCAGGATCCTAATAAAAATAGCGAATCTCCAGTCTCCGATTTCGTTGACCACGATGAAATAAGGGAATATAACACCCTGAACCTGGGCCCTACGCATCCTGCCACGCACGGTGTTTTCCAGAATGTGATGACCATGGACGGGGAGTTCGTGATCGATACCAGGCAAACCATCGGGTATATTCACCGGGCCTTCGAAAAGCTGGCCGAAAGAAGGCCTTTTTACCAGATCACTCCGATCACCGACAGGCTGAATTATTGTTCTGCACCGCTGAACAATTTGGGATGGCATATGACCGTGGAGAAACTGCTCGGCATTGAAATGCCCAAAAGGGTCGATTACCTGCGCGTGATCATCATGGAACTTGCCCGTATCGGAGATCATAACATCTGTAACAGTGTGATCGGGGTCGACAGTGGTGCGCTTACCGGCTTTGTTTACCTGTTCCAGCAAAGAGAAAAGATTTACGAGATCTATGAAGAAATCTGCGGATCCCGCCTCACTACCAATATGGGCCGGATCGGCGGACTGGAAAGGGATTTCAGCTGGGATGCATGGAAAAAGATTGGAGCATTCCTCGATTCCTATCCCGGAGTTTTAAAGGAGTTTGAGAAGCTGCTGAAGCGTAACCGTATTTTTATGGAAAGGACCATCGGGGTGGGTCCCATCAGCGCTGAAAGAGCCATGGCGTACGGATTTACCGGTCCTAACCTCAGGGCTGCCGGTGTGGACTACGATGTCAGGGTCATGAATCCATATGCCTCTTACGAAGATTTTGACTTTGACATCCCTCTGGGAACCCAGGGAGATACATACGACCGTTTTATGGTCAGACAGGAAGAGATGTGGCAGAGTCTGAGTATCATCCGGCAGGCCCTTGAGAAACTTGACCGCATGGACGACAAAACCACCTTTCACGCTGATGTGCCTGCCTATTATCTTCCCGAAAAGGAAAAAGTCTACAATGATATGGAAGCGCTGATCTATCATTTCAAGATCGTGATGGGAGAAACGGATATACCGGTGGGGGAGGTGTATCATTGTGTGGAGGGAGCGAACGGCGAACTCGGATTTTATCTGGTCAGCGAGGGGGGCAGGACTCCTTTCCGCCTCCATTTCCGGCGGCCCTGCTTTATATACTACCAGGCCTACCCTGAGATGGTTAAGGGAAGCATGCTCAGCGATGCGGTGCTGACCATGAGCAGCCTCAACGTTATTGCCGGCGAACTGGATGCCTGAAAATGAAGACCATGGAAGATCAAAGAACCTCATTTGAATTTGATAAGGAAAGCCTGGCCCTGGTGGAAAAGATCATTGCCCGTTATCCTCCCGGAAAGCAGAAATCAGCACTTTTGCCCCTGCTTCACATGGCCCAGGCCGAAGCCGGCGGATGGCTGAGCCGGGAAACCATGGACTATGTGGCATCCCTTCTGAAGCTCCAGCCTGTGGAGGTGTATGAAGTCGCCACTTTTTATACCATGTTTAACCTTCAGCCGGTCGGAAACTGTGTGATCGAGGTTTGCCGTACCGGTCCCTGCTGGCTGAACGGAGCAGAAGAGATCATAGCCCACCTGGAGCACAGGCTGCAGATCAAAGCAGGTGAAACCACCCCCGATGGGAAATTCACCCTTAAAACGGTGGAATGCCTTGCAGCATGCGGGAATGCACCCGTGATGCAGGCCGGGATAAAATACTACGAGAACCTCGATGTCGAAAAAATAGATGCCTTCCTTGATGATTGCAGCAGCAAGGACGCTACCACCCGTCAAAACCCCTATAAATAAAGATGGGAATCAGGATACTCACCGCTCAGATGCACATCGAAGGCATTCAACAACTGGATGTTTACCGCCGGCACGGAGGGTATGAAGCCTTCCGGAAGGTCCTGAACGCCATGAGTCCGCCTGCCGTGCTGGAGGAAGTGAAACTCTCCACCCTCAGGGGAAGAGGCGGGGCGGGTTTCCCTACGGGAATGAAATGGAGTTTCCTGGCCAAAAATACCGGAAAACCTGCCTACCTGATCTGTAATGCCGATGAAAGCGAACCGGGTACTTTCAAAGACCGCTACCTGATGGAAAAAAATCCCCACTTGCTGCTGGAGGGGATGATGATCTCGGCTTTTGCTCTGGAAGCGGCTACCGCCTACATTTATATCCGGGGCGAACTGTTTTATGTGCACCAGATCCTGGAACGGGCCATCGGAGAAGCTTATGCTGCCGGATTGCTCGGAAAAAATATCCTGGGAAGTGGTTTTTCACTCGACATTCATTGTCATCCGGGCGGAGGTGCATACATCTGCGGAGAGGAAACCGCCCTGATCGAATCATTGGAGGGAAAACGCGGCAACCCGAGGATTAAACCTCCTTTCCCGGCGGTCTCCGGCCTGTGGGATTGCCCTACCGTAGTAAACAATGTGGAAACCCTTGCCGCTGTGCCCTGGATCATTCAAAACGGAGGAAAAGCCTATGCCGCGATCGGCGTGTGGAAAAGCACCGGCACCAAACTGATGTCGGCCTGCGGGCATATCCGGAAACCAGGGGTGTATGAAGTGGAAATGGGACTTCCTGTGGAAGAATTCATCTATTCCGATGAATATTGCGGCGGTATCCGTAACGGAAACCAACTGAAAGCCGTGGTGGCCGGAGGATCCTCTGTTCCCATCCTGCCTGCAGCACTGATACTGAAAACTGCCAAAGGCGAAGCCCGACTGATCACTTATGAGTCCCTGAGCGAAGGAGGATTTGAATCCGGAACCATGCTGGGCTCCGGAGGTTTCATCGTCATGGACCATACTACCTGTATTGTGAAGAACCTGTGGAACTTCACCCGTTTTTATCATCATGAGTCCTGCGGTCAATGCAGCCCCTGCCGCGAAGGAACAGGATGGATGGAAAAAGTGCTCCACCGCATAGAAACCGGACATGGTAAAATGGAGGATATTGATCTGTTGTCGGATGTGGCCAAAAACATCGAAGGAAATACGATATGCCCGCTCGGGGATGCAGCTGCCTGGCCTGTCAGAAGCACCATCCGGCATTTCCGGCAGGAGTTTGAAGATCACGTAAACCAGAAACGATGCCCCTTTTCAAAGTAAGCATAGATAATATCACGGTTGAAGTGGAACCGGGTACCACCATCCTGAATGCCGCCAGGAAAATCGGGGGAAAAATCGTTCCACCCGCCATGTGCTACTATTCCAAACTGAAAGGAAGCGGAGGAAAGTGCAGAACCTGTCTGGTGAAAGTTGTGCGGACATCCGCTTCCGACCCGCGCCCCATGCCCAAACTGGTGGCTTCCTGTTCCACCCTGGTGCAGGATGGAATGATCGTGGAAAATACCATTTCGAAGGAAGTGCTGGAAGCACGCAAACACGTGGTGGAATTCCTTCTGATCAACCACCCCCTCGATTGCCCTGTCTGTGACCAGGCCGGCGAATGTGACCTGCAGAACCTCAGCTATGAACACGGAGTGTCCGGCTCTCGCTACGAAGAAGAAAGACGGACCTTCGAACGTATTGATATCGGCGACCTGATCCAGTTACACATGAACCGCTGTATCCTTTGTTACCGTTGCATCTATGTGGCTGATCAGCTTACGGATAAAAGGGTGCACGGCATCCTTTTCAGAGGAGATAAAGCGGAAATCGGGACCTATATCGACCAGGTGATTGATAACGATTTTTCAGGGAATGTGATCGATGTCTGCCCTGTGGGAGCCCTTACCGATAAAACCTTCCGCTTTAAAAGCCGGGTGTGGTTCACCAAACCTTATGATGCACACCGGGAATGCAGCAAATGCAAGGGAAAAGCCGTGCTCTGGATGAGCGGAAAGGAGATTCTCCGTGTTACCGCCAGGAAAGATGCATACGGAGAAGTGGAAGATTTCATCTGCAATACCTGCCGTTTTGAGAAAAAGGATCTGGATGACTGGACACTGGAAGGGCCGCGCAACATCAAACACGAATCGGTGATCTCCCAGAACCTTTATGAGCTGATCAAGGAGCCACCCAGGGAACCTCCCTTTAAAAAGAAATAACATGGAAGGATTTCAACTCGGATATAAGATATTTTTTCTGTTTGCCATCCTGTTGATCACATTGCTGGTCGCCATGTATGCCACCTGGGCGGAACGTAAGGTTGCGGCATTTATGCAGGACAGGCGGGGACCCAACAGAGCCGGACCGCTCGGCCTGCTGCAACCCCTGGCCGACGGACTGAAGATGCTGATGAAAGAAGAGATCATTCCCAATACCGCTCAGAGAGCCCTTTTCATCATGGGTCCGGCCATTGCCATGACTACCGCCCTGCTTACGGGGGTCGTTATCCCCTGGGGTGGAACTTTCACTGTGGGCAGCCAAAGCTTCTCCCTGCAGGTGGCCGACCTCGACATCGGGATACTGTTTGTCTTTGCCATGGTCTCTATCGGTGTTTATGGTATCATGCTCGGCGGATGGGCCTCAAACAATAAATATGCGCTGCTGGGATCCATCAGGGCAGCCTCCCAGATGATCAGCTACGAACTGGCCATGGGCTTGTCGATTATTGCCCTGGTCCTGGTAACTAACACCCTCAGTCTTAGGGAGATCGTTGAACAACAAAGCGGATGGCACTGGAATATCCTCTATCAGCCCCTGGGCTTTGTCATTTTCCTCATCTGTGCTTTTGCCGAAACCAACCGCGCCCCCTTCGACCTTCCCGAATGTGAAACCGAACTCATCGGCGGATTTCATACGGAGTATTCCAGCATGAAACTGGGATTCTACCTTTTCGCCGAGTATATCAATATGTTTATCTCCTCGGCAGTGATTGTCACTCTGTATTTCGGCGGCTACCAGATGCCGCTGCTGCAAGACTCCGGCCTCTCTCCTAACCTGATCACCCTCCTCGGATCCGCCTTTTTCTTCCTGAAAATTTTCCTGGTGATCTTCTTCTTCATGTGGGTGCGCTGGACCCTGCCCAGGTTCCGTTACGACCAGCTGATGAACATCGGCTGGAAAGGACTTGTCCCGCTGGCCATCCTCAACATCCTGATCACGGGCAGTGTGGTCTTTTTCTCAGACTACTTCAAATAAGACAAGATGCAGCCACTGACCAACAGATCAAAGATCGTATCCGACAAGAAGATGAGCCTGGCCGAACGCCTGTATTTCCCGGCCATCCTCGGTGGTTTGCTGATCACCATCAGGCATTTCTTCAGGAAAAAAGCCACGATCAATTATCCTGAAGAAAAACGGCCTTTCAGTAAAATTTACCGGGGACACCATGTACTGAAAAGGGATGATGAAGGCCGGGAACGTTGCACTGCCTGCGGACTGTGCGCCGTGGCCTGCCCGGCAGAGGCCATCACCATGGTGGCGGCCGAACGTAAGCCAGGGGAAGAGTTCCTTTACCGTGAAGAAAAATATGCGGCCGTTTATGAGATCAATATGCTCAGGTGTATCTTCTGCGGCGACTGTGAGGAAGCCTGCCCGAAAGAGGCCATATTCCTGACCGAAAGGATCGTGGAATCAGATTATAACCGGCATCCTTTTATTTACGGCAAAGACTTGTTGCTGGAACCTGCAGATCCGGATAAAAGGATCGATGTGTCGGCAAGACAAACAAAAGAAGTTTTGGAATTCAAGAAAAATAAGAAATTCGCACACAATAAGTAAGGCACAGGACATGACATTTTTATTTTACCTGCTTGCGGCCGTTGCCATCCTTACTGCCATGATGGTGGTGCTGTCACGCAATCCTGTCGGAAGCGTGATCCACCTGGTGCTTTGTTTCCTGGCCATTGCCGGGCATTTCATCCTGCTGAACGCACAATTCCTGGCGGTGGTGCACATCATTGTATATACCGGTGCCATCCTCGTCCTCTTCCTCTTCGTGATCATGCTGCTCAACCTGAACCCAACCAACGAACCCAGAAAAACCCCTTTGACCCGCTTTATCGCTTTGATCGCCGGCGGATTATTATTCCTGGTGCTGATTGCCAGTCTCAGAGGTGCCATGGAAATCCGGGCTGCCAATCCTTTCAATCATGAAATCGGACTCGTACGCGACCTTGGTAAAGTGCTTTTTAAAGACTTTCTGGTTCCCTTTGAAATCTCTTCTGTTTTGTTTATCTCGGCCATGGTGGGTGCTGTACTGCTTGGCAAACGCGACCCCCTGACAAAAAACTGATATGGAAACCGTAACTACCGCCATCCGCATCATTCCGCTCGAACACTACATCATACTGTGTGCAGCACTCTTTTCCATTGGTGTGGCCGGTGTCCTTTTCCGGAGAAACACCATCATCATCCTGATGTGTATCGAATTGATGCTCAATTCGGTAAACCTGCTGCTCACGGCTTTTTCAGCCTATCACTCCGATCCTGCAGGGCAGGTGTTCGTCTTCTTCATCATGGTGGTGGCGGCAGCGGAAGTTGCCGTCGGACTGGCAATCCTGGTGATGATGAAAAGAAACATCAACTCAGTGGACATTAACCTGTTAAACCGCCTCAAATGGTGAATCCGGCTACCCTGGCATATTATTCCTGGTTTGTACCGCTTTTCCCCCTGGCCGGATTCCTGGTGAACAGTTTATTCAGCAGATTTCTGAAGGGAGGCAGGGCAGGATATATCGCGAGCCTTTCCGTGGGTATTTCATTCCTTTACAGTCTCATCCTGTTTTTCATTGTCAGGGATAATCATCAGTTTGCCTATACGCTGAAGCTGTTCTCCTTCATCCAGACCGCAGGTTTTTCCATCCCTTTTGAATTCCTGATCGATTCCCTTTCTGTTACCATGATGCTTATTGTGACGGGAGTCGGGCTGCTGATCCATGTGTATTCCATTGGCTATATGAAGGAAGATGAAAGGTTTAACGAGTTTTTTGCCCAGATGAACCTGTTCACTTTCTCCATGCTGCTGCTGGTGATGGGGGCCAATTACCTGATCCTGTTTATCGGGTGGGAAGGCGTAGGGCTTTGTTCCTATCTGCTGATCGGCTTCTGGTATAAGCAGGCAGATTATAATCTTGCGGCAAGGAAGGCATTTGTGATGAACAGGATCGGTGATCTGGGTTTCATCCTCGGCATTTTTCTGTTGTTTTTTACTTTCGGTACCCTGAGTTTTCATGAGATTTTCTCAAAGCTTGAAGGAGTCAGTTCCGGTACCTTGACCATCAGTCTGATCACGCTGTTTCTGCTGATCGGCGCACTCGGTAAAAGTGCCCAGATCCCGCTTTATACCTGGCTTCCGGATGCCATGGCCGGGCCTACTCCCATTTCCGCCCTCATCCACGCCGCCACCATGGTTACGGCCGGTGTCTACATGATCGCCCGTTCATCTGCCCTTTACGTTTTGGCACCATTCACCATGACGCTGATCGTGATCATCGGACTGGCTACCGCCCTGCTGGCCGCTGTGATCGCCCTGTACCAGAACGATATCAAAAAGGTGCTGGCCTATTCCACTGTCAGCCAGCTTGGTTATATGTTCCTGGCCCTTGGATTGGGAGCCTTTTCATCCGCCGTCTTTCACCTGACAACCCATGCTTTCTTCAAAGCCCTGCTCTTCCTTGCCGCAGGCAGTGTTATTCATGCCCTGCACGGAGAGCAGGATATCAGGAAAATGGGCGGTCTGAAATCATTCCTGCCCTATACATACTGGGTCTTCCTGGCTGGAACACTCGCCATCTCAGGGATTCCTCCCTTCTCAGGCTTCTTTTCCAAAGATGAGATCCTGGTTCAGGCATGGACGGCGAATCCGCTGCTGTATATACTTGCACTTTCGGGTGCCCTGCTCACCTGTTTCTATATGTTCAGGCTGCTGTTCCTTACCTTTTCAGGTGAAAACCGCTGGAAACCATTCACCGCCAGTCCCCACGAATCGCCGGCCGTCATGGTCATTCCCCTGGTCTTGTTGGCCGTGCTGTCATTTGCCGGAGGATTTGTCAATATCCCGGAACTGTTCGGGGGATCAGCCAGTTTCAACAGATTGCTTGCCCCGGCCCTGGCTGTGGCTTCGGGCCATCATTCCCTCTCCCATCATACAGAATGGACCCTGTTGTTGATTTCATTGCTGCTCCTTGCCGGAAGCATTGCCCTTGGCTGGATCATTTTCGTGAAAATGTCCAGAGTCCCCGGACCGGACGGCCTTATCAGACCATGGTATAACCGTATCGTATTCAAGAAGTTCTATGTAGATGAAGCCTATCATTATTTCTTTGTCAGGCCTTATGAGTACCTGTCATCCACTTTGTTCGAAAATCTTGAAAGAAATGTCATTAACCGTATCGTGAATTTCACCGGGAACCTTGCCTTTGAGGCCGGTGCCGTAATCCGCAGACTTCAGAACGGAAACATCAGTTTTTATGCATTTGTCATGGTGGCCGGTATCCTCTTCTTCTTTATCCTGAACTTAATCATCACGTGATATGTGGAGCCTGGTACTCATACTTACCCCCCTGCTGGCTGCCCTGATTATCCTGATAATACCAGGTTTACGTAAGGTGAAAAGCATCGCCCTCACCGCATCCCTTGCCCTGCTCGTACTTACCTGCACCCTCTGGTTTACGGGTACCGGTGAAAAACAATACAGCCTCATCCTCCCCTGGATCCCTTCATGGGGTATCTGGTTTCACGTGGGAATGGACGGGATCTCTTTTCTTATGGTTCTGCTTACCAACCTGTTGATCCCCTTTGTCATTCTTTCGGGCTGGCATAAGGATATCAAACTGCCCGGGGTCTTTTATTCGCTTATCCTGCTGGTTCAGTTTGCCCTTACCGGAGTTTTCACTGCCAAAAACGCCGTCCTGTTTTACTTCTTCTGGGAACTGTCGCTGATCCCTGTCTTTTTCATGCTCTTCCTTTGGGGTGGTGAAAGAAGACAGTCGGTAACCATGAAGTTTTTCATCTATACCCTCTTTGGCAGCCTGTTCCTGATCGCCGTCTTTATTTACCTGTATTTTCAGGCACCATCCCCGCATTCATTTGAATATCAGAACCTTCTCAATATTAACCTGGAACCCTGCGATCAATACTGGGTGTTCTGGTTCCTTTTGCTTTCTTTCGCGATCAAAATCCCCCTCTTTCCTTTTCATTCCTGGCAACCGGATACTTACACGGTGGCCCCGGTTGAAGGAAGTATGCTGCTGGGCGGATTGCTCATGAAAATGGGCATCTATGCCATGATCCGCTGGATGATCCCGGTGCTTCCTTCTTTTTCGCTGCAATGGGGATACTGGATCATGATCTTTGCTTTGGCCGGCATGATCCTTTTCTCCGTCATCGCACTGAAACAAAATAACTTCAAAACCTTTATCGCCTGGTCGAGTCTTGCACACGGCGGATTGATGGGCGCAGCCATCTTTTCGTTTAATGAATACGCCCTGCAGGGGGTACTGTTCCAGAGTTTTTCCCACGGCATCCTCATCGTATTGCTCTTTTACTTTGCACAACTGATAGAAGAAAGAACCCAAACCCTCAACATGGCCCACCTGGGCGGACTGAAGGTCGCGGCACCGCGCTTTTCGGCCCTGATGCTGGTCGTATTCCTCGGCAGTATCGGCCTGCCTTTGACCAATGGATTTATTGGAGAATTGCTGATGCTCCTGGGGTTGTTTTCCTATCATCTCTGGGCTGCGATTCTCGGAGGGCTTTCCCTGGTGCTTGGTGCCGTTTACATGTTGTACGCCTACCAAAAAACAGCGCTCGGTCCGGCCAATGAACTCACCGCCGGCTTCACCGATCTGAACCCGCGCGAGTTGGTATTTATCCTTCCTTTGGTGGCACTGGTACTGCTGACAGGCATCTATCCACAGCCTTTGTTAACCCTGACCGAAGGTCCGGTGAAAGAACTGATCAACCTGGCATTCAATATCCATTAACCATGTTCCCATGCTTTCACTGATCATTATCATTACTGCCGGTTTGCTGCTTCTCTTTGTGGGGCTTGGAAGGAACAAAGACATCCTGATACCCCTTGCCATGACGGCCATCCTGCTGGCGATGTTTTTTCAGATCAGCGGAGCCGGACGGGATTCAGCACTGCTCAACGGAATGCTTGTTTTCGATCCCGTTGCCGTCGGCTTCAGCGTCATGATGATGGTAATCACCCTGCTTATCCTGTTGCTTGGAGTGGAGTATTATGCTGATATGGACAGGAATGTTGCCGAAAATTTTGCCCTGCTGCTTTTTTCTCTTACGGGCGCCATCCTCATGGTTTCTTTTAATAACCTGGTGGTGCTTTTTCTTGGCATAGAGATACTTTCGATCCCGCTTTATATTCTTGCCGGCGGGAAAAAGAAAAGCTACCGCTCCAATGAAGCATCATTCAAATACTTTCTCCTGGGATCATTCGCTTCTGCCTTTCTCCTGTTTGGTATCGCACTGCTATACGGAGTCACGGCTTCCTTCGGTCTTGATGAAATCAGACAGGCCATGCCCCGCTTTATGGATTCAGGGTTGCTGAAGACAGGGGTTCTGATGATCATCATCGGTATGGCTTTCAAGGTTGCTGCCGTGCCATTTCACTTCTGGAGCCCCGATGTGTATGAAGGTTCTCCTACATTGATAACGGCCTACATGGCAACGGTGGTGAAAACTGCAGGCTTTGCCGCCTTCTGGCGATTGCTCGACCTGGCCCTTATCCCGCTTCCCGAATCCCTGATCTGGATAATGTGGATCCTTACCTTCCTTACCATGACCGTCAGCAGCTTTACAGCCTTATGGCAGAGCAGCTTTAAAAGACTCCTCGCATACTCCTCCATCTCCAACAGCGGCTTTCTCATGCTCGTGCTGCTTAGCTCCGACCCCATGAGCCCTGCAACTTTATTGTATTATACATTCACTTATTCCCTGGCAAGCCTGATCGCATTCTCTGTGCTGTTCAGCGTTAAAAAGGCTTCCGGCGGCTCAGAACAACTGGATATCTTCAACGGACTCTGGAAAAACAACCGCTTTATCGCTTTTGTCCTCGCCATTGCCTTGCTCTCTCTTGCCGGTATCCCTCCCCTGGCAGGCTTTTTTGCAAAATATATGGTCTTCTTCCAGGCCATCCGGCAGGACTTCCTCTGGATCACCCTGATCGCAATCCTGATGGCCCTGGTAGGGATCTATTACTATTTCTCGGTATTCCGCTTCGTCTTTTCATCCAAGGGAGAACCCAGAACCATCCCCTATCCGCTTTCAACCAGAATCGTGGTCCTGACGGCTGTCCTCCTTCTTTTCATTCTCGGAGTTTATCCGGCCCTGCTTACCGGACTGTTTCCCTGAACTGGTCCCGGGCCGGCCGGGATTATCAGATAAACACTCCCGGATTGGATCTTAATTTCTGATCAACTTCCCGCTGATCAATTGCTTTCCTGTATTGAGCCTGAAGAAATAATACCCTGATTTCAGTGTACGGCCGTCAAAAACAAAGGTGTGCCAGCCAGGTGCCAGAAAACCGTCGCACAGCATGGCCACCTCTTGTCCCGTTGAATTGTAAACCGATAAGCTTACAAAACCGGCAACGGCATGATAAAAGGTGATCTCTGTCTGATCGTTGAAAGGATTGGGCCTGCAAAACACGGATTCCGGCATATCTTCTGCCGGTCCCTCAAGGCCCACCGGACTGACATTAATGACAAAATCGTCCAGGTAAAAGCCATCAGCCACGTTACTCGTGTCTGAAACGATCCTGAATCGCAGCGACACATATGGCTGCCCGGCAAATGCCGACAAATCGGCCCCGAAAAGACTCCAGGTGGCCTGGTTCCCGCTGTGGCTGGCAAGCAGCTGGTATTCATCCCCGGTCGAACCTTCCAGGTACACATAATCAAAACCGTTTTCCAGGTTAAACCTGGCCTGGTATTCAACCGTTGCATATCCGTATCCGGCCAGGCTAAACGGATTCAGGTAAACAGTATGACTGATACCGTTGCCGTAATTTCCCTGGGGACTATCGGTAAGTGAATGAAAGGCAGTATGATATGATGCGGTGGTCAGAGACCAGCCGTCAACACCGGCCCAGTAAGTGTCTCCGTTCTCGAAGTCGTCGGCATAAGGCAGCGGCAGGGGACCGACGGCTTTTACCAGGACTATGTCAGATTTGGGCGATTCCTGGTTGTTGCCCTGGGCAACCATCGTTACGGCATATTCATAAAGATTGCCGGTAACAACGGAGAAGTCAGTATAAAAGGTGTCGGTGGTCACGGCATACACCTGGTTCATGTCGTTACGGTAAATCCGGTATTCGGTGGCCTGTACGCCCGGGTTTTTCCAGTTCAGCTGGATTTCCTGCACATCCGGCATGGCTGTAAGACCAAGGGGAGGCGGGATCGTGGTGGCCATGGAAACAGCCGTTGCCATTACGGAACGTGCAAAAACAGCCGCCATGTCCATGCTGTTGGCGCTGGTCCCGAAAACATCATCGGGGGTGTGAATATACGGACTGTAATGATTCACATCTTCGAAGGGGAAAATCCCCATGTAACCGTTGACATTGAATGAATAATGGTCGCTGTTACCAGGGAGGTTTCCACCAATGGTAACCTGAAAATCAGGAAGATACACACTGCATGTCTGCTGGTAGAAATTCAGCAGGGCTTGTGCTGTCTGGGGACCGATCACGTTGGTGCGGATTGGCAGCCCATAGAGGTAAGCGCACATGTCAAGATTCAGGTAGCCAAGGATATTCATGTTGCCGGCGGCTGCCCCGGAAGCATATGCCTGGCTGCCGTAGAGGCCGTATTCTTCGGCAGAGAAAAGGCAAAAAATAATGCTTCTGCCAAAACTTTGCTGACTGAGTATCCTGGCAATCTCCATCACGGCGGCAGTGCCCGAGCCGTTGTCATCGGCGCCGGGAGCGCTGGAATTATATGAATAGGAATCATAATGTGCACCCATCACTACGTATTCGTCGGGGAAAGCCGTGCCGCTGAGCGTGGCGATGACATTGTCGCTCGAATTGGAAGGCTGCGGGAAATCCTGGGTGTACACAGACAGTCCGTACGACTGGAGTTTGTCCCTGATCCAGTTCTGCGCCTGAACAGCCTGGGGACTCATGCAATCGCGTGTACCGTATGACTGAAGGTGCAGAATCGTGGCGGCAATGCTGTCGGGATTGACCTGGTTTAACAGGTTGATGATCATGGTGTCTGCCTGCAGGGGTGCAGAACGGAAAAGAAATGGACGACGTGGCGGGCTGGAAATCTCCTGGGAATAACTGTCAGTACCATTGCCGGCAGGCAGGGCAGTGTATAGGCCGAAGATCATCCCGGCCAGAAACAGCAGCTTCTTCCGGAACATGGGTGTTGGGTTTATGCAAATGTACAAAGAAATTTGCAGCCTGATACCGGGTGGCCGCTAAATACAGTAAACGACTATTGTTTGATAAGAATTGTAAATACTTGTTATGTTGTGTTTTAGCGCTGTATTATGCTTCGAAAATGTTTTTATTTAGCTCTAAGCAACCAATCTGAATGTATTCTGGATTCTCAATGAATTCCTTAATATAACTATGGTTTTCTATGAGAATCTTTATCAAATGATCTGTTGAAGTATTACCGAATCTCAGCCAAATTACCTTTGGAGGGATACCGAGAACGAGCGTGAGATCGTAAAAATCCGAATCGAATGTAACAATGGTATAGCCTTCTCTTTTTGCAAACTCCCATATTTCTCGATCAGTCGAATTTTCTAACTTTAATTCACGGACTTGTATGGCAAAAGGAAAAATATTTTGGAGTCCTTTAACCACCCTGTATGAGATACTCTGATCAAACAGTAATTTCATTATGCAACACGGAGTTTGTGTTCCCTGTCGGCTGCAAATGCCAGACAAGCTTTTACATCCCCGGCTTTTAATTCTGGATAGTCATTAATAATCTGCTCTGTCGTCATATCAGATGCTAACCAGCTTAAGACATCATAGACGGTTATTCGTGTTCCTTTGATGCAAGGCCTTCCAAATCGGATATTTGGGTTAATCACAATGATATCCTGATATTTCATATGATAATAAATTTAATTTCAATGTTCAGATGCCTGTCCCGCTTCATGCGGGAGAATACCCATGTAGTTATTGTCATTATGGTAGGTGAGTGAAAATTCACGGGAATTTCATCACATAATAAGTTTTCTCAAAGATAATAAATTTCAGTCGTTTACCGCCTTATCCTATTTTATACTGAATCTTAGTGAAAATGCGAAGCAATTTTCGCCTATGCAGATGATTCTGGGAACAGTTTTTCGCATTCCTGTGTTCTTTCGGTATAAAGGCATAATATAGGAAGGAATTCAGTTTAAAATCCGTTCATACGGATATAAATCGTAGGGATCAGCAGCAATAATCCGAGCAGGATTAGCATGATCATAAAGGGCAGTATCCAGCGGAACCATTTGTTATAGGGAATTTTGGCCACACCCAGGACACCCATCAGCACGCCGGAAACGGGGGTGATCATGTTGGTGAAGCCGTCGCCGAACTGGTATGCCATCACGGCCGCCTGCCGGGAAACGCCGATCAGGTCAGAAAATGGCGCCATAATCGGCATGGTGAGGGCAGCCTTTGCCGAACCCGACGGCAGAATCAGGTTCAACAGCGTCTGAAAGGTGTACATCAGACTTATTGAAGCCAGGTCCCCCGCATCACTCATCGCATTTGACACGCCGTAAAGTATTGTATCTATCACCCTGCCGTCGTTCAAAATCTCCAGGATGCCGCCGGCCATCCCCACAATCAGGGCTGCCGTCTGTATGTCTTTGGTCCCGTCAAGGAATGAAGTGGTAATGCCATCTGCCTTTAAACCAAAGGCCAGCCCGGTAAATATCCCCATGGCCAGAAACAGTGCGGCAATTTCCATCACATACCATTGATACCCCATCACTCCCACGATCAGAAACAAGATGGTGAACAACAAGAGGTTCAGGATGAAATAATGAACCGACTGCCTCAGGGAGAATATCCCCAGAACGATAAACATGCCCGTAAGTACCGGAACAGCGGGAAGCTGGATGCCTGCCACACCAAAAACCAGCGTCGATACCGGATAAAACCATGAAAAAGCCAACAGCACCAGGCTGAGAAAACCAAAGGTGAACCAGGCAGAACGGGGCGTGCCGGTATTGATGTTATCCACATCCAGCGAATCACGCTTCCGCCAGTAATCATCTTCTTTATACACCGGGGAACGTGCAGGATTTTTACGAATCCGTGATGCATACACCAATACCCAGGCAATCCCTGCAACATTGATCACGAACCAGCAGAACAACCTGTACTCAATGCCCGAAAACAGGGGTATCTCTGCGATGCCCTGGGCAATGCCGATGGTGAAAGGATTCAGCAAGGCACCCGCAAATCCCAGGCCGGCAGCCACAAAACACATCGACACCCCGGTGATGCTGTCGTATCCCATGGATATGGCCAGCGGAACAAAAATAATCACGAAGGCGATGGTTTCTTCACTCATGCCGAAAACCGCTCCGAATATGCTGAACATCAGCATGATAAGCGTGATTACCAGGTTGTCCACACCCAGGGTGCGGAAAAAACGCTTCTGCTTCAGCCGCTGGGTGAACTTCAGAAAACTGTATATCCCCACATCAATGGCCTTGCTCTCTGTCATGATCCAGAAAGCCCCGCCTATCATCAGGATGAAAACGATAATATCAGCCTTGCTGACAAAGCCCTCGAAAAAGGCGGAAAAGACCTGCCAGGTCTGGGGACTGGCTTCAACATAATGGAAGGATCCTTCCACGATCACCGAACGTTCCACCCCGTTCACCGGCAGGGTCCTGCGTTCAAAACTCCCGCCGGGAATGATCCATGTGAGCACGGCAGCCGCAACAATCAGGTAAAAAACCAGCGCAAAGGTGTGGGGTATCTTTCTTCTGCTCATCCGGGAAGGGTTTGCTTGCTGCGAATATAGTAAATTTGCCGCATACCAAATATTCAAATTAACACAATCATTATATGAAGCTGGTATTTGCCACCAATAACATGCATAAGCTACAGGAAGCCCGGGAAGTACTCCGTCATCATGGTCTTCTCACTAAGATTTCCGGTCTGAAGGAAATCGGTTGCAATACCGATATACCCGAAACCGCCCCAAGTCTCGAAGGGAATGCTTTGCAGAAGGCTGTTTACGTGTCGGATCGTTATGGTACTGATTGCTTTGCCGATGATACCGGCCTGGAAATAGAAGCCCTGGGCGGCAGGCCGGGGGTCTACTCAGCCCGATACGCCGGTGAAGGCTGCAGCTTCGACGACAATATCGATAAAATCCTTGCCGAACTCGGCGACCGGCCTGATCGCAAGGCCGCTTTTCGTACGGTGATCTGCCTGATCATTCATGGTGAAATTCATTATTTCGAAGGACGGGTGGAGGGAAATATCCTACATGCAAGGAAAGGGAAGGGCGGATTCGGCTACGACCCTGTCTTCCAACCCGCCGGCCATGAAAAAACTTTTGCCGAAATGAATATGGAAGAGAAAAACAGGCTGAGTCACCGCGGGAATGCCTTGCGGAAAATGGTGCAGTTCCTGGCAAAAGAAAGATGAAGATTGAAGCCACATTTCATACTTCATACCTCTCCTTCAGTTTCTGTACTGCCAGAAAGTAAAATGACAGCAGCAGGATACTCAAAGAGATATGAAAGAACAGTGTGGACAGGAAAGAAATCAGGAAGAGCAGGAAGAACCATCCCAATAGGCTGAATATCAAATGGGTAATCCAGTTCATCCTTGCCTTGCCCAGCCTACGGAATAAACCGCTGTTCCGGATCCTTTCATGGGGAAAAACAAGCAGCAGCGACAGCAACAGAAACATGCCCGACAGATACAACAGGAATGGCAGGGTGATGGTGTTGATGCCGCTGCGAAGCGACTGGTATACGTTGGTCAGGATCAGGGCACCGGGCTGCTCTCCCATTATGGTGGGGTGAAAGTCCTGCTCCGAGAAGTCGCCCAGTACCAGGATCCTGTCTTTCACCAACTCAGCGATAAAATCCGGATCACCCAGGTGAAAAAAGTCCTCCAGGTACATATAGCTGATTCCGCTGTTTTCGCTTGAAAGTTGGTGTTTCCGGATGAAAAAGGGAAGGATGAAGGTGTTAAATACCCTTTTCTCTCCCAGGTACCACCATAAGCTTCCCTTTGTCATGCGTTCTCCGCTGATCCTTTCATGCATCACCAGCGGCAAACTGCGGCAGGTGTCCGATACCAGGCTGTACTTCAGAAAATGTTTCTCCATGCTGCTGTAGTCGGCCAGACCTGACTGTGCTTTGAACAGAGGCAGCCTGGGCGTACCCTGGGGAGAAAGGTGGTAGGGGATGATCAATCGGGGATGGCGATCCAGTTCAGCCTGCAGCAGTGAATCCTCGGGTGAAGGATCTTCGAAAAAGACGTCCAGCAGGATGAAGCGGTAAGAGGCGCCGCTGCGGTTGATCATCTCCAGGAAGGTCCGGACTTTGTTCCTGTCGGTAATTGCTTTTCTGCCAACGACATAACCTTCTCCGCTGATTTTGTCCACCAGGCTTTTCTGGTAGGCCAGGTCAATAAAAAGATAATCCTCCACAGGCCAGGCATCCTCCCGGCCGAGCAGAAAATGTTTCAGGTAATTGCCTGTAAAAATCACATCCAGCTCATGGTGATGTTTGTTTAAGTAACTGATATTCATCAGCATGAAGCTGAGTAATACGCAAATCAGGGTGTTGACAACCAGGAAAATTGCGATGAACAGCCGGCGGTGGACAGTTCGTTTCATGCGTTTCTCAGGGTAAATAATGTGTTTGCAGGAAGTTGCGCAGATTGTCAGGGTCAGGAATACCCCAGCACTCTGAAATGAAAGCGCTGATCTCTTCCAGAATCCGCAAGGTATCGGCACCGTTCTGACGCAGGGCTTTGATCAGCGGGGGTATTGCGGCATCAAGTTCCTCCTTTTCTGGGAATGACAGGGTAAAGGAAGATTCCCCGAGAAAAACCGTATCGGCCTGATGCACATATACCGCCTGGTAGGGACAATTGCCGCAAGCCGCCTGCTGAGCGGGTTTTCTGAGTAACAGGCTGTGTTGCCGGCGGTACAGGGGCAGGTGGCAAACTTGCCTGCCTGTTTCGCACAATAACATAAAGAAGGAGCCCGGCTTGTCGGGAAAACGAAGGGTGTCGAGCGGTAACTCCAGCTCATCTCCGGTAACCGCCAGACTTTCTCTCCGGAAAAAGCCGAAAAGATCCTGTTGCGAGGAACCGTCATCCCTGCTGCTGAGGTAAGCCCTGGAGGGCATCAGGAGCTCCTTCACGAGTTCCAGGCTTTCCTTCTCTTCATGCTTTTTCGCGGTGGCCGGTTTCAGCGTGTATCGCCTTCCCTGGCTGCTGATCACGATCACCACCGCTTCCTGCGTTTCAAAACGCAGTCCCGACGAAGATTTCAGCATATCACCCGTCTGAACCGGGCGGGTTGCAAGGTCTGCAATGACCCTGCCCCGTACAAAGATGACGCGGTAATCCTGGCCGTGAAGCGGGAGACTGAAGGTAAGCAGGCTTATAAGGATAAAAACCAGGTACTTTGTTTTCAAGGAGCTCGGGGATATGGATACAGGCAAATGTAAGGAGGAAATTCATTATAAAGTAGGAGATGGGCGCTCAAAAGCCAAAAGGCAGGAACATCGAAACATTCCTGCCTTTTTTCCCTGCATTCTCGCATTCTTGCATTCACGCAATCACGCATTCAGGCTCGAGGTCTCGAGCGGACTTTTAATCTGATCTGATATTCAATAGATTGAAGCACCCCTGGTAAACATTTGGTAAACGCTTAAGTTCGAATCCAATGCAGATACCTCTCATTATCAACATCTTACACACTTTTGATTTTTCTAAGCTCAGCCACCTCTTTTCTGAGCTCTACAACCATTTTTTCGATATCGTTTGCATGCTTAATCCAGAGGTCTGCAATACTTCGATTATACGCTGCCTGCTCGACATATTTATTTGCTATGTCCTCCCAGGACTTAGCCTGCTTCTCTAATTGAGATACCTGAGCTCTCATAAGAATCAACTCTCTTCTTTCATTCTCAGTGATCCTTTCTAACTCAGATCCAAAAAAGTAACCGGGATGCACTCCAAGAACTTCGGCTATCTTTTCCAGGTGCTTGGTTTCAATCGACCCTGCTTTAAATCGCCTGTATAGGTTTACATCTGACATCCCGATTTTCTCACAAAGTTCCCTTATAGTCATTTTCTTAATGCCTAACAGAAACTTTATTCGGTTTTCAAACCCTACTAAATTGGTATCCATAGCTTTATAAATTGAAAGTGAACTTTTGTTAATAAATAAAATATACTATACGTTAGTTTTACTTACATTTGCGTTGTATTGTAATCTTTATGACACAAAGTTAAACCAATTAATTAGTATTTACAAATTTTACGACATGGAGAATTTAGTTTTAATCAAAGCAGATGAACTTCATCAGATCATCGAATCCAGTGTTAAGAAAGCCTTGCTTGATCATGATCAAAGTAAAGCAAAGCAGGAACATCCCAAACTCTATACCATCAACCAGGTGGCTCATCGCCTGCATATGGCTCATGCTTCTATAACAAAGCTGGTCAAATCCGGGGTCATTAAAACCACTAAAACCGGCAGGATATCAGAAGAAGCACTCAACGAATTCCTGGCAACTCAATGATTTAACCATCAAGAACAGATCTTGCTTTGTTGCTTCATTCTCTTGTAACAACATCAATATCTGCACTTTAAAACAAAGCAATATGATTAATTCAAGTTACTTCATCTTACTTTCTTACTTCATCAAACCATATATTATAGTATGAGTTCACTATCCAAAGAAGAAATTCTAAGTAACCGGGACTACCAGTTTGAAATATTCAGGTATTATTATCCCACTGCAAAAGAAAACAAACTGTTTAAAATCCGGGAGGAAAAAACTCCTTCAGCAAACCTGAAGAGTTTTAAAGGAGTGTTTTTTTTGACAGACTTTGGTGATGATGGGAAAGCCAAAAATTGTATAGACCTGGTTATCGAGAAAGAACGATGTTCCTTCCCGGATGCATTAAAATTCATTTCAGAAAGGATTGTATATACAAACTATAGTTCCTCTCCCATTGCAATTTCATCTTTGCCTAAAAGCCAGTCAATCACAAAGGAGATAAAAAAGAAAACCTTCAGTCAAAATGAGCTCGATTATTTTGGTGTAAGCCTTGAAACACTGAACCGGTTTAATATTTACTCCCTGGAATGCTACGGCAAACAACGATCTTCTGCGGACTATTTCCTCTTCCTCTATGATTTCGGGGCATTTAAGAAGATCAACAAACCTCAGGATAAAGTAAACCGTTTCTTCTGGGTAGGAAACCGGCCCAGGGATTTCATCTTTGGCTGGGATCAGCTTCCTGAAAATCCGGAAATGATCATTCTGACAGCCGGTGAAAAAGATGCCATGAACCTGGTGCAGAATGGATTTCCTGCCGTCAGCCTTAACAGCGAATCGGCTAGGCTAAGCAAGGATCAATTAAACCGGTTGCAAAAAAAGACCCAAAAGCTTTTTGTCTGTTTCGATCTTGATGAAGCAGGGCGGAAAAATGCAGAAACCTTTACCAAGGAATACCTCACAGTTTACAATATTAAACTGCCTGATGAGCTTCGACAGCATTCTGATTTCCGTGGTAATCCCTGTAAAGACGTATCCGATTTCTTCAGGCATTATTCATCCGGTGATTTCAGAAAGCTGGTTGAAGATTCTTTAAGCAGGAATAATGTATTGGAAGCAGTGGACCAGGAGGAAACCGGTGTACCCTTGTTTACGGTTGTAAAACGGTTTTTAAAGAAAACATACGACCTCAGGTTCAATGTAGTGACCAATGAATACGAATATAAACTTAAAACCGAGGAGCAATACAAGGAAATAAACGAGAGTAGCATTTATGTCACGCTCCGGGAGAAGAAGATTCATGTATCACTGTCTGACCTGCTGGCTATTCTTCGATCTGATTTTGTGAACCATTACGATCCCTTCCTGGAATTTTTCGAATCCCTGCCTCCCTGGAATCCAGAGAGTGATCCCGACTACATCGAACAAGCGACCACTTACATTAAAATGACTGACCGGAATCGGTTTGTAACACACTTCCGGAAGCATCTTGTCCGGACCATTGCCTGTGCCCTGGAAGAGAATGTTTTTAATAAACAGGCTTTTGTCCTTGTTGGAATGAGCCAGCACAGCGGGAAAAGTACTTTTTGTCGCTGGCTTTGTCCACCAGCGTTGAAGAACTATTTTGCCGAAGACATCAGTACTGACAAAGACAGCCATATCAGTATCTGTGAGAACTTCCTGATCAACCTGGATGAATTGTCTACCTTGGGTAAAACAGAAATCCAGGCTTTAAAATCCTTGTTCTCAAAAGACAAGGAAAAACTTCGCCGACCATACGATCGCAAAACATCTGTGATCCCCAGACGGGCCAGTTTCATTGGAAGTACCGACCGGACTGAGTTCCTGAATGATGAGGCAGGGACAGTCCGTTGGCTATGTATGGAGATCCAGCAAATTGATTTCGACTATAGCATCAAGCTTGATATAAATAAAATCTGGTGCCAGGCTTATTATCTGTATAAGTCGGGGTTCAAATATGAGCTTACTTCAGAGGAAATCAGGGAGAATGAGATAGTAAACAAGCGTTACCAGGTTGTTACGATTGAAATGGAAATAATTCAAACCTACTTTATGCCAGGGACACCTGACAACTTCGAAGGGTTTATTTACGCACTGAAACTTATAAAATTACTGAGGCAGGAGGACCGGGATTTAGCAAACCGTCTTTCAGAAGTAAAGCTGGGAAAAGCCTTTAAATCATTGGGATTTATCCGGGGACAGAAATACGAAGGCAAAATGCAGTACCACGGTTACTTTGTCCGGTTTACGGATGAGTACATCGATAAATTCGATTTACCCTACAATCCCCCGTCTATTCCTTCTGCTTCCAATCCTACACCTGATCCTGAGCAGGAGTTATTACCCTTCTGATCCTCTATCTCACTTTGGAAGTAAGTATAGATAAAATATGGTGGTCATTAAATAATTGTATATCAGCAATTTGAATGACAACAAAGTAGGAAGTAAGCAAACTATTTAAAATCTCAATTTTCATAATAGAAACGAATCATGAAGAAGAAAAATCAAATGACTAAGTTTGAATGGCATGATAACTGCCGGATGTATCATCAACTGCTTGAAAAAGCAAAGCAGGGCAACAAGCAGGCCAGCCGCCTGATTGAGAAGATAAAATGGAAATATGAAGATGAAATAATGAAAGAACGCTATGAAATGCATCAGACGCTGGAACTTTACCAGAAAGCGTGTAATGGGAACATCTCGGCTAATGTGAAAATTGAGATGATGAAAAGAAAGTGGAGAGAATGGGAGTATTGGGATAAAATGGTTAGAAGTTTAGGGTTCAATTCAGCCAAATCAATGTTACGGAAAAGGAAGATCCCGGTAAAACCAACTTTTCACAGATTCCCTGACGACGTATAAGAACTCCGGTTTTCATCCTATGATGCCCCTGCTTAGAAATGATTAGGGGCATCTTGCATTTATCCCGGGCCTTGATCTTTTCTACTACCTCCAGCATGAAAGTAATGGTTGGAATACTTGATAAGGGAAAATATATTTATGGTTTGAAGACTTCTGGTTGTAATGAATTCTCCTTTTTTTTAGGCCGGAAAATCAGGGGACTGCGTCATATATCCGTTTTTTAAGGCGGTGCAATTGCACTCTATCGGCAGAGCGGGTCGGCCTGAAACATGCGTTTCGCAAAAGCAAAGCTTTTGTATTCGAGGTTAAGGTGATATTATATTATTGATAATGTGCGTATTATAAATTTCAAATCAAATTATCCATTTCCAAAAAGGCAAAAAGACGCCTTTATTTTATACAAACTCGAATTTTTCTTATACCCAACACACCTCTTTCCGGAGTCCGGGACTACCAAACTCGCTTCTTTTTTCTTTGCACAAAGAAGAAAAGAAGCAAAAAAGAAAGCCTGACTTGGTAAGTCATCACCGGATTAAACCGGATGAATTTTTCTACCTTTTGCAAAAAAATCAAAACCCTACAATAGTTAGAAATCGGAATAAAGCAATCCATTTTCTGCATCTTCGAAGCCGATGCCCCCACCCACCATCGCACGCGTAAAAATCCATGTGGCCTGGCCGCTCAGGATCCCCGGCTTTGATGCGTATTGCTTTTATGTTCACAAGTATTTCAACACCGAAGACAGCCGCTGGTCTGTCACCGAAGGCTATTCCGGCCTGGCTGTCTGTGCCAATGAGCTCAGCCGTAACGAAGCCATTGAATCCGCTGTCAACAGGCTTCAGCACACCGGTCCTGACGGATTCCGGTCCATCATCCATGATGCCTACAGTATATACGGCTACATCAACAATCATCGGCTTATTGTTGTCAATTCCATGTTTTCCGAAGTGGATGTCGATAACATCTCCTCTCTTTCCCTGGAGAAAATCCGGCAGCTTATGAGCCGGCCATTTCCGGGTTAAACTAAGCCTTCAGCAGGTCCGCTGGCCTCCCGGTGGACTTGCTGATTCAATTTTATCGGCCCGTTTTCTCTATTCCGGTGAGGAATTGTTGTTTTGGATTCTTGTTCTGTTGCATAGATCAAGCTTCTGGTCTTTCTTGTTACCTGCTTTCGTTCCAATTCCGGCTTTGGTGCAAGGTAGTGGATATTAACCATTTGCGCTCATTTATTTATGGTCCACAATAGCTTCAGGGTCCTGAAAACGATTTCTACCGATGCATCAGGGAAATCACCGGGTATTTATACTTAACCTGGGTTTGTCCCTTTTGCGGTGTACTGCCGTTTCCCGGGTTCCAGGGGTGTGATCCGATTTTTTCATGCGAAGATACCTGCTGATGATTCGATGTCAATTAAGAGCCCTGCGGGTGTGTTCACTTTATGCTAAAATGACATACATATTTGACATTGTCGACTCCTCTTACGGTAATGGAAAACAGCATAAAAAATCTACTTCAAACCCCTAAAACCTAAAACAATGGAAACAACAACAACAAAATCCGCAAAAAAGAATGGCAAAACCAGAATCGACTCCAAAGGAAAAACCCGTAAGGTGATCAGCACCCCGGCTGAGCCAAAGAAAGAAGAAATGCACGTTTTCCTGAACGGTCCCTTCAGCGACGGCGGAGCTTCCACACACGATGGAGATGAGCGCCCCTTCTGGACAATTTGCTTATCCACCGACCTGGATGCAGAACCCAAGTACGCTTACCGGGTATGGAACTTCGAAAAGGCAGTTTCACTGGCCGAAAAGATAGCCAAAGACCAGAACGCAGATTTGATCTCCTCTGCAACTTCTGCAAACTGAGAATCCCAATCTTCAAAGGAAGCCCCCACCGGGGCTTTTTTTGTGCCGTTAAAATTGTAAGTGGTGGATTTGCACGGTTCATCAGGATATACGTTGACCGACCCCCATAGTGAGTGATGCATCCCAGCAGGCATTTCCAGCTTTTATCTTGATTACGGCTTTCTGGCAGAAGTTCGCCCGGGTCCTGGGGTTTTGAGGTTGCATGATCTTTTTTCGCAAAGTAACCTTTCATTCATTTAATCGCCTGTCAAGGGTGGACCTTACAGGTTTATTCATTTCACCTGGTCAGATGAACGTGACCTAAACCCTTGACATTCTGATTCCTTTCGGTTTGAGGACAAGCAAAAAAAATCATGTTAAACCTCAAAACCCTAAACACCATGAACTCAATCGACCTCTTCCACCAGAACTTAGCTGAAATCAAGGTCTCCTACAGCCACAAAATCAGGCCTTCGGAAATGAAGAAAATTTCCTGCTCCAGGGATGCTTACGATGCACTCACTACCATTTGGGATGGACAACTCGATCATATCGAATACTTCTATATCATCCTGATGAACCGTGCCAACAAAATCCTGGGATATTATCAGCTGTCCAAGGGAGGCCAAAGCGGAACCGTTGCTGATCCAAAATGCGTTTTCCAGGTCGCCCTAAAATGTTCTGCTAACTCGATAATCCTGGCTCACAACCATCCTAGCGGAAACCTTAAGCCCTCCGAGGCTGACATCCAACTCACCCGCAAGATGAAAGAAGCTGGCGCCTTTCTGGAACTGCCGGTGCTGGATCACATCATCCTCTCCTCTGAATCCTACTTCAGCTTTGCCGACGAAGGAATCCTTTAGGGGACTCCTTCTAAATCTGAGCCGGGCGAAAGTCAGGCTTTTTTTATTTTCTGGGAAAACTGATCGTTCAATTAGTTTACCTTTATTCGCAATTGACACTAAATTAACATTTATGGATTGGCTTGAATATTTTAAATTGATCGGCATCACCTCATTGCCCAATGTCATTTTACTTTCAGCTATTCTTTTTATCGGAAAGGGAGTAATTGAAAAGTATTTTGCCTCATCACTCGAAAAGTATAAAACAGATCTTGCCTTAATTGCAAATAAAAATGCCACCGTTTTTGAAAGAATACATGAAAGAAAAATAAATGCGATAACGGACGTACATGGTAAACTGAATATTCTTTACAAAAGCTTAGCTATTTACACCTCACAGCTTAAATTCGTTCCGACTGGGAAATCTTCCGATGAGTTTCAAACGGAATTGGGTACTGAGTTTTTCAATAAATATAATGAATTTGTAGATTCATATTTAGTCAACAAGTTGTATTTAAGCGATTTAAGCTGTGAAACAATTGAGAATATATTGAAAGAGTTTAGGGTGGCAAGTCATGACTATAGTACAATCAGTTTTTTTAAAAATGCCGGGGTCAATGGCGGTGAAATAATGGTTCAAGCTTTTAAGGATAGTATAAATGCCTCAAAAAGGGTTGAAAATGAATTTCCTGTGGTTTTAAATGATCTAAAGCATAGCTTTTCCGAAGAAATTCAAAAGTTCGAAATAAATAGGTAGCTGAATCTTTTCCGATTCTTTTGCCATATGTTCATAATTCTACTTCCATTTCAGTTTTCTTGGTTCTTCGGTAATATGATTTTTCTTGCAAAGTAACCTCCAGTCATTTTACCGGCAGTCAAGGGCAGGCCTTTCAGGTTTGTTCATCCCGCTACGTAGTAACGGGAATGACATAAACCCCTGACTGCCTGATTCCTTTCGGTTTTGAGTTAAGCAAAAAAATCATGTTTAACTCTCAAAACCAAAACACTATGAAAAATGTAAGCCTTCCGGAATTCATGTCCATGCACATCGAAAACCGTGACCACAAGTCAACCTATGTTCAAACTGCCCAGGAGCTGGCAGAGCAGGTTTCTCAGTTTCTACCCGCCGAGGTTACCGTCCAGGTATCTGAACAAGACGGCAAGCTTTACTTCGAACATGCATATACCCGCATTATCCATCCGGAGTTGGAACTGAACATCTCCTACAGCACGTACAACAAGAAGTACTCTATCTGGTGCCGTTCCATCGATCGCCTTAAGAACGTGACCCACTACACCCGCAGGAAGGTAACAGAGAAGCTTCCGGCGCCCAACAACATCGGCGTTCTCAACCTCAGGAAGCTCCAGGCCTGGATTCAATACTATGAGTCCTACTACAAGCTTCTGCTGGATTATGATACCGAGAACGCCGATAAAAAGGCTGCTTTCCTCTGTAGCCTTGAAAACCTGCCGGTGGAGTGGTTCAACAAAGACATCGAGGGAAGGATCCTCCGAAACGGCATAGAGTTCAGCTTTACCATCTCCGAAACCTACGTGGATACCCGGATCCACATCCATTACGAATGTGGCCGCGACCTTCAGACCTTCCTTGCACTAGCCGATAACCGGTTTGGGAAACTGAGAGAAGAAACCTGCCAGGTCAGCTGAGTAAAACCGATACTTTTCAGGAAGCCCGGTTGCCCGGGCTTCCTTATGTATTACTTTGAACTGACTATCTTTGGCAATTATCTTGTTTACAATCAATTTTTTTGTTAAAAATTTGTGGTAGTTGACTCTATTGTCACAATTCCTAACTATTTTAGCCAATATTTGTCAAGACAATAATTTTATAATGGCAACACAATTTGGTGAACGAATAAGAGAACTCAGGACAAAGCAGAACATGCTTTTACGCCAACTTGCATCCAAAATGGATATGGATACTTCTATCATAAGCAAAATCGAACGAGGCGATCGTCAGTTAAAAAAGGAACAGATTCCGGTTTTAGCTAAACTACTCAGTGCTAATGAACAGGAATTGCTTACGCTTTGGCTTGCCGACCAAGTAATGGATGTCGTAAAAGATGAACCCCTGGCGGATGAAGCCTTAAAGACAGTCTCAAAAAACATTAAGAAAGGAATGTAGATGTCAACAAAGTTTTTTACAAACGAAAATGAAAATACACTCCTCAGTAAAATTGAGGGGATTTTCAAGTATAGAAACATTCATTTTTTTGATGCTTTGGTTGGCTACTTTAGGGCTTCTGGCTACTTTCGGATTAGACCTTTCGTTGAAAAAGCTGCTGAAATTAGAATATTGGTAGGCATTAACATCGACAATCTTATTTATGAAGCGAATAAACGTGGTTTACTTTTCATAGAAGATCCTGCTAAAAGCCGTGATGATTTTTTTTTAGAAATAAAAAAGAACATCCAGGAGGCAAAATATGATAAAGAGGTTGAAGATGGAATGATGCAATTGATTCAGGACCTGGTAACTGGAAAAATTAAAATCAAAGTCCATCCAAACCAAAACCTTCATGCTAAAATATACATATTTAGAGAGAAGGAAAAACATGATCACGGATATGGCTCAGTTATTACTGGATCAAGTAATTTAACTGATAATGGACTTGAACGAAATTTTGAGTTTAATGTTGAATTGAGAGAAAATACTGATATTGATTTTGCAACCGAGACATTCGATAAACTTTGGAATGAGAGCATTGAGATAGGAAAGGATTTTGTGCAGAAACTTAAAAAGGAAACCTATCTCAATAATGAGTTTACACCATTTGAGGTGTACATGAAATTCCTTGTTGAATACTTTGGCCGGAGCATAGACTTCGATCCAAATTCTGTTCAGGATTTACCACACGGATTCAAGAAGCTATCCTATCAGGTTGATGCTGTGGCTGATGGTTATAATAAAATGATGAAGCACAACGGCTTCTTTCTGTCTGATGTGGTTGGTTTGGGCAAAACAGTTGTTGCTACTCTTATAGCAAAGAAATTCTTTTACTCAAATGGTTTCCCTTCATATTTATCAAAGACTTTGATTATCTGTCCTCCCGCAATAAAGGAAAATTGGGAAGATACACTATATAGCTTTGGATTACACAATTACAAAATTATAACTTCCGGTAGCTTGCATAAAGTCACCAGGCATCACGATTATGATTTGATCATTGTTGATGAAGCTCACAAATTCAGAAGTGATAGTGCAGAAATGTATTTTCACTTGCAGAACATCTGCAAATCACATACAAGGAAAAAACTGAACAACGATACCTATGAACAAAAAAGAGTGATGCTGATCTCGGCAACTCCCTTAAACAACAGACCGGAAGACATTGCAAATCTGGTTTATTTATTCCAGGACTCAAAAAATTCATCGCTGGAAATATCCAATTTGCAGCACTTCTTTAGAAACCAGATTGATGCTTACAAAAAATTAAAAGATGAACCGGACATTCAAAATGTAAGTACGGCCGTCAAAGTCATTTATGAAAAAATCAGGATTAAGGTAATCGAACCTCTTACCGTTCGCAGAACCAGAACCGACTTGGTTGAAAATGAAGAGTATGCCAAGGATTTAAAGGAACAAGGTGTAATATTTCCTGCTGTAAATAAACCGGAGAAAATCTATTATCCATTAGATGATTTTCTGGATGAACTTTACGATAAGACTATTTTGTATTTAAGCCATCCTACTAAAGGATTAACATATAATCGCTACCAGGCTATCAAGTATTTAAAACCCCATAAGAAGGGGAAATATCAAAAGGCTGATTTGATTTCTACCCAGTTAGCAAAAATTATGAAAACACTGTTAGTGAAGCGTATTGACAGTAGCTTTTATGCTTTTAAACAATCCTTGCGGAGATTCTCAGAGGCTACCAATGCCATGGTCACGATGTTTGATAATGACAGAATATATATTGCTCCCAATATAGGTGTGAATGATTATATTAATGAAGGGAAAGAAGATGAATTAATAACTGTGCTTACTGAATTGTCAGATTCAGACCCAACAATTGAAATTTGCACAGCAGAGGATTTTGAGCCTGGATTTATTAATGGTTTGAGAAAGGATAAAACCTTGTTGGCCGAAATGGTAAAAGAATGGGATCAGGTTGACCAAGACCCCAAACTCGACATTTTCAAGGATTACCTGAGTAAGAAGCTGTTTGACAAAACAATAAACAAGGAGCAAAAAATTGTTGTGTTCTCAGAATCAAAAGAAACAACGATCTACTTGAAAGATGAATTAAGTAAAGCAGGATTTGAAAAGATTCTGGTTGTTGATAGTAGCACAAGAAAAGACCGATTCCCTTTGGTAAAAGCAAACTTTGATGCCAATATACCTCTTACTGAGCAAAAGGACGATTATGATATGGTCATAAGCACAGAGGTATTAGCTGAAGGGATCAATATGCACAGGTCTAATATCATTGTAAACTACGATACCCCATGGAACAGTACCCGTTTGATGCAGCGTATAGGCAGAGTAAACAGGATTGGCTCCAAAGCCAATAATATTTATGTATTCAACTTCTTCCCTACTGCTAAGGTGAACAATGACATTGAACTTGAGAAAAAGGCAATCATGAAATTACAGGCTTTCCACAGTGCAATGGGTGAAGACAGCCAGATTTACTCACAGGACGAAGTAACCGAAAGCTTTGGATTGTTTGACAAAACGGTTAACGAAGAAAAAGATGAGAAACTAAGAATCTTGTTGGAGCTACGTAAGTTCAGAAAAGACAACCCCGATTTATTTAAGCAGATACGGAATATGCCAACTAGGGCAAGAGTTGGCAGGAAAAGTCCAGTTCTGAAAGGCTCAACAATCACTTTCATCAGAAACGAGAAAAGGGATGCCTTTTTATTGGTAAGGGAAAACGGGGAAATTGACGAACTTACTTTCTTACAGGCAGAAAAAGAGTATTATTCAAAAGTTACGGAAAAGGCAATTGACCTTAACGAACACCATCACGAACAGGTTAAAATGGCCATCCAGTTATTTGCTCACAAGTTAGAGGAGGAAAAAAGCAAGGAAAGAAAGATTGATACTACTCAGGGGCCTAATGAGAAAAAAGCGCTGGCATTCCTAGATGCAATTTCGAATATTCAGGTTGCTAACCCTGAGGAGAAGGAGCTTTTACATAATGCTAAACAAGCAATCCGCTTGGGAAAGTTTCAAAACCTGCAAAGAGATGTAAATAAACTCGCGAAGGCTGTCAAAACAGTGCCTCTTAAACAAGCTGTTCTGTTGGAAGAAGTCTTAAAAATCCTGCATAAATATCCTTTACAGACGATCGAAGATGATATTGCGCCAGTTTTGCAGCCAATATTTAACCTGAAAGAGTTTAAGCCGGAAATTATTATCAGTGAGAGTTTTAATAATTAACAAGCAATTATTCTATGCAAGAAAAAGAGTTAAAGCAAGTATTGACCGGTTCCTACGACTTTTCAAAGTGGCATAGGGTAATTGACTATGTATTCCCAAATTGTAGTTTCGAAAACAGCATTGTTGTAATTGAAAACAACAACGACAAAATTTCCTATATCCACCAAAAAGGTGAAATTACGCTTACAGATAACAAGAGAATCATTATTCTGGAAGTTGCAGTTAAAAAGGGAAACATTACCAAAGCTAAAGTTGGCTTCCACAATCTTACTGCTAAGTTTATTGACCAGGCGAATAACCACGGCATCTTAGCTTTTTACATTCCTGATGCAGAGGACAAGTCAGATTTTCGCCTTTCCTTTATCAGTAAAGAATCAAGATTTAAGGAAGATGGCACTTATGAAGAGTTCAAAACCAATCCTAAACGATATACCTATGTTCTTGGCGAAAATGAAAGTGCCACCACTGCTGCCAAACGCCTCAAGGAATTGGCTGCAAAGAAGAACGGCTTTTATTTTGAACTGAAAGATGTCATTGATGCGTTTTCTGTTGAAAAGCTCACGGAGGAATTTTTCAAAAAATACAAGGAGCAGTTTCAGATTTTCAATAATCATCTTATTGAGGATGATAATATCAGGTATAATATTTTTGGAATTGACCGAAATGAGACGGAGGATGAAAAAACTATAAACGAACTTCCGATTAGAGATTTTACAAAAAAACTGTTAGGACGTTTAGTATTCCTTTATTTCCTTCAGCGAAAAGGTTGGATGGGTGTTCCAAAAGAAAAAAACCTTTCAGCTCAGCCTGAGAGTACCGAAAGTGATGATTATACGAAAACCGTAAAGAGAATTTTTTCACCTGCAAATGGTTACAAGGATTTCATTTTTAGGTTATTCAAAGATTCAAAACATCCGGAAAGCTTTCACAGCAAGTATCTGAAAGAACTGTTCTATAACACGCTAAATAATAAAGAACGTCCGAATTTCGAGTTTTTGATTGATACCCGTTCTCCTTTCAATGATGGATCAGTAAGAAGTGTACCTTACCTCAATGGAGGTTTGTTTGATAATGATTTTCCCCCGGGAAATGATATTGACTTTCCGGCTCAGATGTTTGAAGACCTGTTTGAGTTTTTAGAACAATATAATTTCACCATAGACGAGAATAGCCCGGAAGACCATGAAGTGGGCATTGACCCTGAGATGCTGGGGCATATTTTCGAAAACTTGCTGGAAGAGAATCGAAACTCTGGGACCTATTACACTCCCAAAGAGGTGGTCCATTACATGAGCCAGCAGACAATTATTCAGTATTTATGTCATCATATGCCGGGAAATGACAAAGCAATTGAATCACTTGTTAAAGATGATAAGGAGAAAATTACCCCCTTTATTGAAAGCCATGCCGGTACCATCAAAAAACTGTTACATTGCATAAAAGTATGTGACCCTGCCATAGGTTCAGGGGCATTCCCAATGGGAATACTAAAAGTGATTTACGGTATTTTTTGCAAGTTGCATAATTATCTTGACCCGGAAACTCCTTTTGACGAGGCACAAACCAAAAAGGACATCATCCAGAAGAGCATCTACGGTGTTGATTTAGAACGGGGTGCAGTTGACATAGCCCGTTTACGTTTCTGGTTAGCCCTTGTGGTTGACGAGGACTACCCGAAACCTTTGCCAAACCTCGATTATAAAATTATGCAGGGACATAGCCTTTTAGAGAAATTTGAAGGAATTCCCTTGGTTTTTAACATTAGCGAATACAAGCAGAGGAAAGGTATAAATCGGAACCTGTTTGGCTCAATGGTCGAAGAGAGCAGTATAACTACCTATTTATGGCAAAATCAGGATTTTGATATAACAGAGTTGGAAGAGAAGTACTTTAAGAGCTTTGACCCTCAGGAGAAAATCGTAATTAAAGCCAAAATTGAAACTTTGGAAAAAGAATTTATTAAAGAACAGGTTGAAGAAAAGCGGGGAAAAATCCAGAATGAAATAAACAAACTCACTGCAAAAATTACAGAGATTCAATTAACCAACTTTAGTGATACATTTAATACCACAATTGCTCACAAAAGGAAACTTGAAAAGCTTAAAAAAGGATTGGAGAAGTATCAGTCTCAGCGAGAAGCCCTTATAAATGAGAAAGAAAGGCTTTGGCAGAGCTACGAAAACCTGATTAGTAATTTCCATAAGAACAAACCCTACTTTTTATGGCATTTGTACTTTATGGATGTCTTTGAAACCGGTGGATTTGATATTGTAATCGGCAATCCTCCATATATTAAGGAATATACCAACCGGACTGCTTTTGACGGTCTCAGAGATAGCCCATATTACATGGGCAAGATGGACATTTGGTATCTGTTTGCCTGCTTTTGTATGGACATGCTGAAAGATAATAGCGGTATTGAGTGCTTTATAGCACAGAATAACTGGATTACAAGTGCTGGTGCAGCTATTCTTAGGAACAAGGTTGTTCAGGAAACCGAAATGCTTTCTTTTACCGACTTTGGAAATTACAGAGTGTTTCAAAGTGCAGGTATTCAAACGATGATTTATGTAGTGAAGAAAACCAAACAGCCTGCCGCAAGCTATATTACCCATTATTCAAGATTGTTAGTTGACAACATTGATAAAACCTTCCTTGATTACTTTTTACAAAGTGAGAAAGACGGTAAACATGACAATTTTGAAAAACTGCTATTTGACTTTGTCCCTGCTAATTATGTTAATGGGTACATCACTTTTGCCAGTGATGCTAATGAAAATATTTTAAAGAAAATACAGGCAGTCAACCATATTAAGTTATTTGAAAATGAGGTAGCTCAAGGAATTGTTTTTCCACAAGATTTCTTGAATAAAAAAAATGCAACCAAATTAGGTGGTTCATTCAAAGTTGGTCAAGGGATATTTGCATTAAGCGTTGCCGAGCTCAACAATATATCACTTACCAAAAAAGAACATGAGCTGATAAAGCCATATTTTACTACTGACAAATTTTCCAGATTCTATGGAAGCACTGATTACGAACAAGTTGTTATCTATACGGATTCTTCATTTAAAAACCCTCAAGCTTTAGACGAATACCCAAATATCAAGCAGCATCTTGATCAATTTATCTCCGTGTTCACCTCAGACAACAAACCTTATGGGTTACATCGTGCAAGGGAAGAGAGGTTTTTTATTGGAGAAAAAATAATTGTTCAGCGAAAATGTGCAGGGCGACCTATATTTACCTATGCTGACTTCGACACCTACGTATCTGCTACTTTTTACTTAATTAAGACTGACCGGGTAAACCTAAAATTTCTCACTGCTTTGCTAAACAGCAAACTCATTGCCTTTTGGTTAAGGCACAAGGGCAAAATGCAGGGCAATAATTACCAGGTTGACAAAGAGCCTTTGCTTGAAATCCCCATTATTGAAACCGATAAACAGGATGTGTTTGCTAACCTGGTTGATTATATTCTGCTAGTTTATCAGCCACGGCAGGAATCCCTTATAAAATATATTGGCGATGACCTGATTATAAATTCCATCGAGGAAGTAATTGACCATGCTTTTTACGAACTCTATTTTGGCAATGAGCCTGAAATGCAGGAACTAAGGATAATTGAACATTTGGAGAACCGTGTTCAACCTATAACAAACCAATACACACAAAAAGATATTGAAACGGTAGTTGGCTTCTACCACTGGTTACATGAGCAGAAAAATCCCATTCGTAATATATTGCTTAAAGCCAATATCGTTAGTAAAAATATTGTCGGTGTTATTAATTCAACCATCAGCCAATGAGGATAATAGAACTTCAATTACAGAATTTTAAATTCTTCACCGGCAATGTTTTAAGCAACACACTTAAATTACCCAACGGGGAAAATGTCCTTGCCTGGGGCGAAAATGGAAGCGGTAAGTCCTCCATTTACTGGGCTATCTATACGTTATTACAATGCAGCTACAAAGAACCAGCGGATATTGACAACTATTTCACTCCTGCTCACGAGAAAAACCTGGTTAACATCCATAAACCTGAAGCAGACAGGGCATTTATCAGAATGGCTTTGGATGATGGGAATGAATACAAAATTGAACTTGGTGATTATAGCGTCATTGGCAATACTGATTTACAACAAAGTGCTGTAAGCAGCGACTTTATTGATTACAATGTGATTGCAAGTTTTTTAAGGTTCATGCATAAACATCAACCTGAACAATTGCCTTTGTTCGAGGAGCAGATTTTCAGGTTTATGCCTTTCAATGCCCCGGCACCTTACACTGCCGGGATTAAGTACTTTGACAAAGCATTTGAAAAAATTAACGAAGAATTACAAAAAGACCCAATCACTAAAAAGTATCCTACAGCCGGATCAGCAGCTTATGACCAGTATAAAAATCTGGTAGATGAATTTAACAGACAACTACGGCAGGAATTGGGTTTGGTTAATGTCAGAGCAAATGAAATACTTGAAAGAAAGTTTGGATATCCTATTGATATTGAGTTAAGTTATATGCCTGTTGAATTTCAGAGAACAAGCACACAATTCAGATTCACACAAAAGCCTTCTATCATCTTAAAAATCAACAACTATTACGGACACCCAGATGCGGTAAAGCGACCTCATTCTTTCTTGAATGAAGCAAAGAAGGCCGCCATCGGTCTATCCATACGTCTTGGAATACTCGAAAGGAGGCTTTCGGCAGATAAATTGAACGTATTAGCATTGGATGATTTGCTAATTAGTCTGGACATGAGCAATCGAGAGGTAGTTCTAAAGTTGTTGTTTGAAGATTACGAACCAAATTACCAGCTCTTCATATTTACACACGATAAGCAGCTATTCAATATTGCTAAACACAAGATTAATAATGGCACTTTCCCGGATAATTGGAAATTCTGGGAGTTTTATGTCAATGAGAAAGATCCTGATAAACCAGAGCCAAGATTGTTTGAGAATGAAACAGAAATGAGCAGAGCTTTAAATCATTTAGTCGAAAATGATTATCCAGCGGCTGCAAACTACTTGCGAAAACATTGTGAAAAGATTTTAGAAGATAACATCCCGGAGGAATTGTATGCAAATATCAATAAAGAGGAACCTAATTCAAATTATGCTCTGGATTCTATTTTAAACAGGGCTTCGATATTCTTTACAACAATTAAACAACAAGGAGTAGTTGATAAAATAAATGATCTGAAGCAATATCTTAAAATCTTACTAAATCCATTGTCCCACACAGAACGTGGAGTTCAAAGGTACAAAGCTGAAATATTGAATGTTATTAAAGTACTAAATGCTTTAGAATATGAATTAAAGCAAGCCAGATATGGAGTTCAAATAAAATCTGGCGAAACAATAGTATTAAAGCTGACCAAAGACATTGCTATTTCCTATGAGATTGATGTAAGATTACTTGAAAATACATATTGGTATTATGATCAAGGAAACCTCTCATTTACAGTTCAGAAAGGAGATACGATTAAAATCAGAGAATTTGAAAACGGAGTGCTAAAAGAGGAAAAAAAGTTTACATATTATCAGTCTTTGCCTCTACCAGAATTGTATAAACAGATAACAAATCACAACGACTTCCAAATTCCTGAAGTTCCTGATTGGAGGGTATTATTTATTCTTAATGGCATATCATTTAATAATCTTATACCAGTTGTATAGCAAAATGGAAACTGAATTACATCTAAAAGATAACACCATGCTTCGTTTAAGTTGGCATAGTATGCTATATGACAAGTATTTACAGTTTGTTCACCTCATTGGTGAGGCGATTAAAATCAATTAATATAAATACAATATCATGGCTATTAAACCTGAAATACCTAACAACGAACTGCCTTTGTTGCCTCCCGACAGGGATGCAATTGAAACCAAAGCCATTTTAAGGCAGGAAAGCAAGGCAGCCGTTGCTCTGGCTGAGTTAAAAGGGTTGGCACATACACTGCCAAACCAGAATATTCTCATCAATGCCATTGTTTTAAAGGAAGCAAAAGCATCTTCCGAAATAGAGAATGTGATTACCACACACGATTCGTTATACCAGGCATTAACTGCCAAATCATTCAAACCCGATTCTGCCACGAAAGAGGTGCTTCGCTATAGGGAGGCATTGTTTGCAGGTACTGAGTTTATCCGCAACAAAGGATTTTTAAATACAAATGGGATCATTCAGGTACAGAATATTCTTGAAGAAAACACGGCAGGGCTTCGTCAACTGCCCGGCACAACCTTAAAAAATGATACTACTGGAGAGACAATTTACACACCACCCGATGATAAAAATGCTATTAGAGAACTGATGTCTAACCTGGAAAAATTTCTCAATATGGATGAAGATGATGATGTTTCGCCACTAATCAAGCTGGCGGTTCAGCATTACCAGTTTGAAAGCATCCATCCATTTTATGATGGCAACGGCAGAACGGGTCGCATAGTAAATGTCCTTTACTTGATGCTGAAAGGCTTATTGGATAGTCCAATACTTTACCTAAGTGGATTCATTATTCGTAACAAAGGCGAATATTACCGCCTGTTAAGAGATGTTACCTTTAACGCTAATTGGGAACCTTGGGTGCTTTACATTCTGAAAGGTATTGAGCAAACGGCAGCAGAAACCATCGGGCAGGTTAACAATATTAACGGCTTGATCCTCGAGACTATCGCTAAAGTAAAAGCCGAAAAGCCTCTGGTTTATTCAAAGGAGTTTATTGAATTGCTTTTCGAGCATCCTTATTCAAAAATCGAACATTTGGAATCCAGGGGCATCGCTAAGCGAAAGACTGCCGGTAAGTATCTTTCCGAGTTAGCAGAAATTGGAATATTGGTGCCTCAGAAAATTGGTAAAGAGATAATTTACATAAACAAAGCACTTTATGAGCTTCTTAAAAAGTAATTTATTCAAACATGGGTGTCATTTACTCACGTTTCAGGAACATGGGCATTCCGTACCCACGTTTTCAATACGTGGGTGATATTTTAAAATATTTGCCCATATCCAAACAACATGGGCATTCCATGCCCACGTTCAATATTTGTTAATTAATTGATTGTCAATGATACAGCAAAATTTCACATTAAACATGCTCACATTCACTTATCCGGTTGAAACTGCCAAGTTTACTTTCTTAGCCGAAAAAACCGATGGTTTGTTTTCCATTCACAAAACCGAATGGCCTGTTAATATTAAACTTAATATTGGGAAAACTAGGGAAAACTAATCTGTAACGACCTTTGCACCTTTAATTAAATGATGATAGTTCAAATACTAGTAAACAGCTTGATTAACGGACTACTCCTTGCACTTGTAGCTCTGGGCTTCCATATCATTTTTTCAGCCACTAAAATCTTCCATATCGCACACGGAGGAATTTATGTTGCCGGAGTGTATTTCTTTCTGTGGACAAGCCCTTTTGTTGGAGTAGCATTCGGAATCATACTGTCTGTCGCTTTTGCATTTCTTTTGGGAGTTCTTATCGAATGGTCGGTTTACAAGCCTCTGTTAAAAAAATCAAGCAACGAAAATATAGCCCTTATCAGTTCACTTGGAGTTTACATTATTATTATCAATATCATCGCACTGCTCTTTGGCAATGAAACTAAAATCCTCGACAATACCATCCGTGAAAGTTTAACTCTGGGTGAAATCATCATCACCAGACCTCAGGTATGGCAGCTAATTTTTGCACTTCCCTTGATTGCCCTGTTTTTGATATTCATTAAAGTTACCGGTTACGGATTGAAAATAAGGGCTATTTCAGACAATCCAATTTTAGCAAGAGTGATGGGCATTAAAACTCAAAATATCCGTTACATCGTTTTTGGGCTTGGTTCTATAATGGCGGTTTCAGCGGCTTTGTTAAAAGGGTTCGATACAGGCATTGACCCCTATTCGGGAATGGCTATTACACTCAGTGCTGCCGTTGTAGTGATTATTGGTGGTTCAAGTTCATTGTACGGCACAATATTAGCCTCAATGATGCTTGCTATCATTCAGAATTTTACCGAGTTCTTTCTCTCTGCCCAATGGAAGGACACTGTTACTTTTACTATTCTGATCATTGTGTTGCTATGGCGTACCGAAGGTATTTTACATTTTAATGTGAGGGTTGACGAGAAATGAACTATATCATTCACATATTAATCATTCTGCAGATTTACATCATTCTGGCGTTGTCCCTGAATCTGAAAACGGGTTTTACAGGATTACTTTCCTTATGCCAGGCTGCTTTCTACGGTACAGGCGCTTACCTTACCACCTTGTTAATGGTTGACAAAGGATTGAACTTTTTTACAGCCTTGTTTCTGGCCATTCTGATAAACATTGCCCTGAATGCTGCCATTACCACCTGGCTGGCTGGCAGGTTGCGGAATCTTTATTTTACACTTGCTACCATAGCATTACAAATTGTATTCTTTGGGGTGGTTTACAACTGGCAAAGTCTCACACGTGGGCCATTCGGAATACCAGGGATACCGAAACCTGAATTAGCAGGAATAGTTTTTAATACACCATTGCAGTTTTTCTTTCTGGCATTGTTTTTTACTTCTGTAACAATAGTGTTCTTTTATTGGTTTGCGAAAACCCCCTTGTGCAAATTACTGGAATGTACCCGGGATGATGAAGTCTGGCTTACTGTTTTGGGGAAACGCCCGGCATACTTCAAATTTGTAAGCATTTCAATTACAGTAGTGTTTGCCACCGTAGCTGGGGCATTGTATGCAACCTATATGAGCTACATTGACCCCACGAGCTTCACATTGGATGAAAGTATTCTTATACTCACTATTATTCTTGTGGGTGGCACAGGAAATATCATTGGTCCCGTTTCCGGAGCATTGATTTATGTGCTGTTGCCCGAAGCGCTTCGATTTGTCAACATGCCCGATTCCATTTCTGCCAATGCGCGCATGATTATCTATGCAATGATTTTGATCTTGATTGTTCGGTTTAAGCCCAATGGCTTGTTCGGTAAATTTGAAATTCGGGGATGATGGAAGCCATACTGAACATACAGAACCTATACAAACACTACGAAGGCATAGTGGCAGTGGATAATGTAAATCTTACTATTATTCCGGGTACGCTTACAGGAATATTTGGCGATAACGGAGCCGGAAAAACTACACTATTCAACTTGTTAAGCGGTTTTGAAAATCCAGAAAATGGCTCTGTTTTTTTTGAAGGGAAAAATATTACAAAGAAAAGTGTGATTTACAGGGCAAGGCATGGTATGGGAAGGTTGTTCCAGATTCCCCGTATTTTTCCAGATGTAACTGTCTTAGACAATTTGCTGGCTGCAGGAAACAACCACGAAGCAAAGTACCTGCACAACTACCTGCTGAAACACTCGGCCATTAAAAAGAACAAAATCGCAGACCTTGAGAAAGCAAAAAATATACTTGACCAATTTCATTTAACTGAAAAAGCCGGATTAAAGGCTTATGAGTTGAGTGTGGGCGAAAAAAGGCTCCTTTCATTAGGCTCACTCTTGATGAATGAGGCAAAGTTATTGCTGTTGGACGAACCTTTTGCCGGGATAAATGAGGTAGCCGCAAAACAGATAAAGAGCATCCTTATTTCCTTAAAAAGCAGTGGTACTACATTTTTGATGATTGAGCATGACAAAGCCAAGCTATTTGAACTGGCTGATAGTGTTTATGAAATGAAACAAGGAAAACTATTAAACACAACAAACACACATCATGCAAACCACTGATTCCAATATTATCCTTGACATACAGAACCTGTCCTGCGGATATGGAGGGAAACCGGTGTTTGAAGATTTCAACCTGCAGGTTGGAAAAGGAGATTGTATTGCAATTACGGGACCCAACGGTTGCGGGAAAAGCACCCTGCTAAAAGCCATTTACCAGCTTTGTGTAATTAATTCCGGCACAATATCTTATAATGGACACCTGCTGAATGGCAAGAATCCCGAGCAGGTAAAGAAACTGGGCATAGCCTACTTTATGCAAAAAAATGCCATCTTCGCTAAGCTATCCGTTAAAGAAAACCTTTTACTATCTTTAAATGGTACAAGCAAAACCGATAAGAAACAAAAGATTGAAGAAATAATTGCAGTGTTCCCGGATATTGGAAAATGGCAGAATAAAACAGCAGGTCTATTAAGCGGAGGACAAAGGCAGCAGTTATCCATGGCTATGCTGCTCTCACAAGATGCCAACCTTTGGCTGCTCGATGAGTTTTCAGCCGGTCTAGATACTGAGAAATCTGAGGATTTCCTGCAACTGGTTTTAAAACACTTTGGGAAAACTTCAGATAACCCAAACACAATAATCTTCGTGGAACACAAAAATAACATAATCAATAAATTGGGAAAAAGAATTATTAATTTTAATAGTTTATAATATGAAGACAAGAATGAAACAATTGGCAATAGTGCTCCTTGCACTTTTTCTCCATGCAGCATGTAATAATGCAAAAAAAGATAAGGATGTGATAAAGATTGGGGCGATTTTGCCATTGACAGGAGATTTGTCAAGTTATGGTGTTGATACAAAACTTGCGTTAGAGTTAGCAGTGAAACAGAAAAACAATAATGGTGGTATAAATGGTAAGAAAGTTGTTTTAGTTATTGAAGACTCCAAAGGTCAAACAAAAGAGGCTTCCATTGCTGCAAATAAACTCATTATCATCGATAAAGTAATTGCTATATTGGGTCCAATTACTAGTCCAGAGGTATTGGTTATTGCTCCTATCTGTAATAAGAATAAAGTACCTTTAATAAGTCCATCCTCTACTGATAATGCTATTTCAAATGCAGGAGAATATGTTTTCAGAACTATAAATGCGGATAATATAGAAACTCAGGCATTTGCTATTTTCCTAAAACAAGATTTAAACCTACCAAAGATTGCAATAATAGCAAATCAAGCTACCGGTACTTTATCTTATGCTACTTCATTTGAAGAATTTTATAAGAAAAATGGCGGCACAATTCTAAATAAAGAAATTTTTGGTGAAAATCAGATAGACTTTAAAAATGTCATAATCAAACAATTGTCAAGTAACCCAGATGCCTTTTACATTTCAGGTGTTTCAATGGAGATAGGATTATTAATAAAACAAATTCGAGAGATTAATAAGACAGTTAAGATATTTTCGTATCAAAGTGCAGAAGACAGAAGAGTTGTTGAGATTGCCAATGAGCAGGTTAATGGTGTCGTCTTTTCATCAACCACACTGCCAGATAGCATTATTGGCTCAGCTCGATTAAACATCGTGGATGATTTTATGAATGAATACGGGAAAAAACCTGGCATTTTTGCAGCTGAGATTTTTGATGGTATCAATATTATTATGAACGCATTGAATAATTCTAATGATAGTAATAAAAGTTTTATAGAGATTTTAAAAACAACTAAAGATTATAATGGTGCAAGTGGTATAATTACTTTTGATGTAAATGGTGATGTTCACAAAAACATTGCTATTTATCAATACCTTGATATGAAACCTATTTTAATCGCCACAGTTACAAACAATTCCATACAGAAAGTTGCTATTTTAAAATGAAAGTAAACAGAATTATATTGCTGAACTCATCAATCGATTACTTAGGCGATAAATATGTAAAGACGGTTAATTACTCATGTTATCCGCCTTTAGGCTTGGTTAGTATTGCAACTGCAATAAAAAACCATGCACCTCACATTGAAATTAAAATTTTAGATGCTGAAATATTGCCAATGAGTGAAATTGAGGATTGTATAGCAACTTTCTTACCCGATATTATTGGGATAAGTGTCTTAACCGCAACTTTTGAAACCGGACTTCACTATGCAGACTTCGCCAAAAAGACAGGTGTTAGATATGTAGTATTCGGTAATGATCATGCATCGTTTTTTCCTGAATTAATTATTCGGAATAGATGTAATGTTGATTATGTTTTAGCAGGAGACAATGGAGAAATTGACTTTGTGAAATTCATTGATAGTATTGAAAAAGAAGTCAATGTTTTCGATCATGTGTCAAATATTGTTGGAAGGCAGAATAAAACAATATTTAAAAGTAAATCCGTGAAATTAGCCTTAGAGGAATATAAAAATAATACGATCGATATTCCTGATTTCAATTTGCTTGAAAAAGATATTCTTAACACTTATTGGAATAGCTATAATCATGATTTTGGATATTTTCACTCAAAAGAAAAACGACCTTTAACAATAAATAATGCTAAGGGGTGTACAAACTTTTCTAATCATTGTTTATACTGCGGTATTTTTAGTTTAAAACCTCAATGGGGAAATGCATCTTTTTTCTGGCAAATGATTGAACGTTATTGGAAAAGATTCAATGCTAATCTTTTTTTTGAGGTTTGTGACAATTTTACTGGATTAATAAAATATCGAAAAGAGTTAATCCGGTTAATGCCTGAATGGTATAAACAATCAGATATTGAAATGATTGTATATTCTAGAGCATTTGATATTTATAATGACAAAGAACTAATAGATGACCTGAAGAAATTACATGTGGTACGTGTAATTATTGGTTTGGAATCAGGCAGCAAATTCTCGATTAATTCTTTAAGAAAGGGGCATCCAACGGGTTTGGAAGTTGAAATTAACAAATATGCTATTGAAAAATTGGCTGAAGCTGATATTCAATTACATTCTTCATTTATACTCGGATGTTTAGGTGAGTCTTGTGAGACCGTTAACGAAACCAGAAATTTTATAAATTGGTTAAAGGGGTTTAAAAACGTTGTAGGCATTGAGGTTAGTCCTTTATATCCTGTTCCAACTTCTCCTTCATGGGATTTGCTTCTTGGTAATAAGAATTCAGCATTTTATGAGAATATTGAAGAGACATTGAGAAATGTTGGCATTTATGATTATAAAGAAATATGGGAAAATGCCAATGAACTATTTGCGAATAAAGATATAATAGATTGTAAATTAGCAAGTAACTTCTGGCTTGATAATTTCACCCATTTGAGTTCTGCAGTTATTGAAAAAGAAATTGTTGACTTAAATAAAATGATAAAATCAGAATTTCCAATTAATACAGGTGCATTTTTATGACAAATAGAATTAACGGTGATTGCAAATGGTGCTTTGATTGTACTGAAAATGGGTTGAAATATCATAATAATGAAACAAATCCCAGATTAACTGATTATAATACAATAAAGAACAGTTTAGATCAAAATCCCATTATGAATTTTAATGGGATAAGAGATATTCAATTTTTAAAAGTTGTTGCTGAAAAAATCATTGATCTTATAAAAAGTGATCCTACAATAGTACCTTTTTTCATTCTTGACTATTACTTGCCATCTGAAAAAAACAAGTTTACATCCTTATATTGTGTTGAAAATGAAGCTAACTATAACCTACACAATGATATTTTAAAAAGATTGTATCAAGGAAGTGAAAATGACCATTCAATTGAGGATAAAATTTTAGATACAAATAAGATTCTTCATCTTTTTAAAAAGTATGGTATAACCAACCTTTCCAAACCAATACTATATGATTTCAATAATGGGGATTATAATCCTGCTTATTATGCGGATGTTCATTTAATAAAATTCAAGAAACTAAAGGATAATTCAATAATTAGATCATTTACGAATAATGAGTCTCTGGTAACGGATTTAACAAATTATTATAATTTTAGCAATTATAAACTTGCCGAATTTATTGATGAGGATCTAAATTCAATACTGGAAAAGTATAGTGCAGAAACCATTTATGGTATCAAATTCAATAATCTAAATAAAGCTTTCATTACTTATTTGTCTTTTTTTAATTCCATTGTCCCTGACAAAATAGATAATGTTGAAATAGCTGAGTACATATATTTTCCAGCTACTTCGACTTATCTAAATAAAGAGAAAAATGGGAAACAAGAGTTCATCAACGATTGGATAGGAGGCTTAGTACTTGGATTCAGTGAGCCAACTACTCTTGCTTTCCGCAATGCTATACGACATTTTGTGCAGTATGTAGTAACCTTAATATATAATCAATACCAAATACTTAGTTTGGAATACGAAAAGGAACTTGTTCAACTCCATGCCACCCGTGCTGCAAATATCTCCATACTCGTTGATTCTTTTGCACACAATGTAGCTGCTCATTCGTTAATGGCCCTTTCTAACTATTTTGCTAATAGAAAAAATGAATTGGAAACCAAAGATATTTCTGAAGGATTAGAATACTATGGTTCTGACAAAAAATTTCTAGCCCAATCCGTAATTTGTGAAATTAGCTTAAAAGCAGAAAAGGAATACAAAATTCTCACAGGTTTAGATTATACAAAAGAGCAAAAAACTACAATTAGTATTTCTGATATTATTAGGCTTGGAGAAAAAAAAGATAATTTATTAAGAAAACTATTTCAATTGAAACAACCTAATAGTATTGATAAATCTCTACCTGTTCCAATTGATGATAGTGTTTATAATTATATTAATTACTTGTCGGGTAAATCAGAATTCTGGAGTGCTGTTATTTCCGGAGAATCATTTAATAACTCCATTTCAAATTTATTTGATCTTATATGGGGTTTTGTTGATAATCCATTGTTTGTTGGTACACTTGCAGGAAGTGAAAAAATAAATAAAATCAAATTTGTAATCGATGAAATGCCGTTTGCATTTGTTGATTTTTCAGCAATCAATGTCAATAATTTAGCTGGTAACTACCAGTTTGTAAAACCATTAGACAATTTTGAGGAAATTAAATCTTGCTTATCAGCTAAGGAAATTTTGTTACCTGGTTCGAACGTTGGTAAACAATCTGTATATACCATTTTTGAAAACTGCCTGAGAAACATCAAGCATTACAATATTTCCAATCCGGAAGTTGATGAAGTCGAATTTCATATAAATATAAAGGAAACAACAAATAACAAAAAATTTATTTTTGAGATATACTTAAGCCTCACAAAATACTTAAATGAGAAATCGTCAGAGGATGTTATTAAAGAAATATTAGCACAAATTGAAAAAGGCACTTATGATAAGGAGAATAGTCAACCTATATTTGGTGGTACTTCACAATCTATTTTATGTACCAGTCACTTGGTAACCGGAAGATTTTCGGATGAAATAAATAAAAAAAATGGTGAAAGGTATTTCAATGCAATAAATGATGGAGGTTTTGTGAAATATACATTCAATTTATGGAAAGGAGAAAAAGTAAAGCCTCTTGTTGAGAACACAATAATTGAAGATGATGATAATATCTCACGCTATAAATTTATGGCCGTACGCTCTAATATGGATATTGCACAATTCAGAAATAATATCCAGGATGCAATTAGAATTATACAAACAAACAAATCTGACAGCGAGGGAGTTTATAAGGATTGGTTGTCTTTCTGGTTGCCGAACACCAACTTTGAGTGTAGTCTTAATGACACAAATCCTATAATTTTACAATTCGGTAATAAAACCATACAGTTTAACCACGGTGAAAATTCAGAAAATAACAATTTGCTTTTTCGTAATCACGGTATTTTTAAAAGAGAGATTGAGAATAAATGGGATGAGCTTCAATATGATGTTGCCGAGGCAATGCTCACTGGAGTCTATATTATTGACAACCGGCTATTCAATGTATTTAGTCAAAAGGGAGAGTCTTTTCAGAAGACGATTGAAGATGAATTGAATCTATTTGTTAAAGAAGAAAATCCTGCATCATTGAATTGCAGCAATATTCTTGCAATTGATAATGAGAATAATACTATTTGTGATAAAATAAATTTCCTGATAATACATTTATCATTTATTGAAAGCTTGAATCCCGAGTACAAAAATGACATTAACAACTTTATAAAAAAAATCCAAGAGGCGACTAATAATAGAGACAATTTTCATTTGTTAATTACCACCGGAAGAGGAAGAACTGCATGGAAAGAAAGCATTAAAGAAGAATATGGGCATTTTGTTAAGCATCGGTCGGTATTTTCTTTACAGAATGCTATGATTGATGGAGTAATAAAAGACGATGATTTTAATCTGAAATACAATATCATTAAAGTTCTTTTTGGTTCATAATTTAAAAACAATATATCATGAGCAAAAAAACAATTATCATAACATGGAGATTTAATCCGACAGAAGGAAATCCCTATTTTGAGAAAGTACCAATCTCCACTGACTATGAGATAATAAAATTTTACACACCAGATCAGAGAAATACGGAAATTTCACAGGATGCATTTGATGAACTGGTAAAAATCATTTCAGAGATAAGCTCTGATTTGTTTGTATTTATTCACTCACCCAATTTCAAACGATACCAAAATGATTTAATTGAATTAAGCAAGCCTGCAAAAAATATTCATATTAATTATTTTGAAGGAAGTGGATATATATATGAGATTTTTATTAACCAGGGAACCTATGAATTAAAACAATTAAATGCAGATTCGTTTGATCAAATATATAAGCAGATTGAAAAAAAATACGGGACAAAAGCAAAATTAAATTTAGTTCTTATGTTTTTGCATCAATGTTTGGGAGGGCTTCCCGCCTTGCCCAGTGAGTTTGATGCTTGCAAGAATGAATATCAAGAATGGAAAGAGAATAGTAGCATGGAAAACCTGAGAAAACTTAGAAATTTACTACTAAAGGAGGCAGGGATTACAGGGGAAAACTAAAGTTATTTAACCTTTGCCAAAATCGAAGTCATGGAAAAGCTCATATTCATTAACAATGAACAATATTTTGAATCACTTAAGCCGGTGTTATCTAAAGCGTTTCAGCCGGTTTGGTATTCATCTATTCACGAATTTGAACAAACTATTGTAAATAAGGAGGATGTGCGAGTAATAGTGATATGTGAATCGTATCCTGATTATATTTCGAGTATTCGGAATAATCTAGTCTTTGCTAGGTATTATGAAAATAACAACCCAATAATTCTTTTATCGTTTTTACCTTTTGAACATTTAATAACCAACATTGAGTATAAATTATCAAGACTACCGAAAGACAATTCACATGTATTTTTACAACTGCCTGTTTCTGGTCAGGATATTTTAGATATAGTTGACAAAACTGAGAATATGCAAGATCAACCTGGCTCATTGCCGTTTGTTATAGATAATCAGGAATACATTGACCATATTATAAACAGGGTCAGAAAAGATGAGGTATCAAATGTACCTGTTCATAAAATTCTGCTTATTGAAGACAATCCTGATGATAAAGAATTAGTTAACCAATCGTTTCATAATTATCTGGCAGAAAAGAGCTACGATTTTAAATTTGCAATCAAATGGATTAAGCGCGGAGAAGAAGCGGAAAAAATTATAAGGAAGGACACAGATATTCAGTCGGTATTACTTGACTGGTTGCTGTTAGAAAAAAGCGGAGCAAAGCAAAGTCTTTCTGAAATGCTATTGGTTGAAACTATTCATGCTATCAGACCTGAACTGCCAATTTACATTTTCACTCAGTCCGAAAACCCTTATAGCATAATTAGTGAGTGTGGAAATAAAATAAAAACTTACTTTACCAAAAAACAGCTAAAAGCTGACATGACATCTGTTTTCAACCGGATTGTTGCTGATTATAACAAAAGAAGGAGAGCCCCATTTTGGGAAGCCTATAAAAGCTATATTGAAGAAAGCAACGATTCATGGCACACTCCAGGTCATGCCCGTGGTGTAAGTTTCAGGGAAAGTCCGTATCTGAGAGACTATTATTATTACTTTGGAGTTAACATGTTCGGTGCCGATTTATCTGTTTCAGTAGAAAAACTCGGTTCACTTCTAGATTCCACCAATTCCATTAAAGAGGCACAGGAAAAAGCAGCAAAAACATTTGGTTCAAAACATGTTTTTTTTGCCACCAATGGCTCATCCACGTCAAATAAGGTAATTATACAAACAATGCTTAGGCCCGGTGACGGAGTGGTTATTGACCGCAATTGCCACAAATCTGTTCATTACGGTGTAATACAGGCAGGTGTTGGGCATGTTACCTACCTTAACAGTGAATATAGCAATAAGTATCGAATTTTTGCACCACCGTCCCTTGATGAAATTAAGAAAGGTATAAAAGATGCAAAAGAAAAATGTGAAAAGGTTAAAGCCTTGATTATTACAGGTTGTACTTATGATGGCTTACTTATAGATGTAAGACAGATTGTTGAACTTGCTCATAAAGAAAAATTAAAAGTTTTTATTGATGAAGCATGGTTTGCTTATGCACACTTTCATCCCGATTACCGCTTTTATTCAGCCGTTGATGCGAAAGCTGACTATGTTACCCATAGTGTTCATAAGGTTTTATCTGCTTTGAGTCAGGCTTCAATAATCCATATAAATGACCCAGATTTTAATGAGGATTATTTCCGTGAAATGTTTTATATATACACAAGTACTTCACCACAATACCACATGATTGCATCTATTGATGTGGCAAGGATGCAGATGGAAATGGAGGGGTATAAAAAAATTACTGAAGTTAGAGAAATGGCAAATCAGTTCAGAGAGAGCATTAAAAATACCTTCAGAAAAATTAAACTAGTTGAGCCTTCTGATTTTGCAATAGAGTTTCCTCATATAAAAACTGATAATATTGGACATGACCCACTCAAAGTATTAATGAATATGAGTGATTTGGATTACGATGTTGAAGATATACACAAGTATCTGTTTGAAGAAGGAGGCTTGGAAATAGAAAAAGACACATATACAACCATTTTGGTTCTTTTCACTATGGGTACATCTCCTGATAAGATTGGTCGCTTGTATGTTGCTTTAAAAAATCTTGACGAAGATAATGTTACTCTTAAGAAAAAGAAACAGATTAACAAAACAGTTCCTGATTTAAAAGATGAAATAGAATTACTTGGTAAACCTGCTGATGCTTTTTTTTCTCACAATAGAGTAGAAGAAAAAATTGAAGATTTACTAAAAAAATCCGACAAAGAACTAAAATCCATTGTATCTACTAATCTTGTAACTCCATATCCACCAGGTATTCCTTTATTAGTTCCTAATCAATCGATTAAAAGGAAGATTTTGGAATGTATAAAAGAGCTAAAATCAGATAATGTCAATATTCATGGTTGCCGTGACGGAAAAATATGGGTGGCAAAATGTTCCGATATTAATCCAAAAATTAGAAAAGTAAAAAAATAATATATGAGCAAAATGCCTGATTTTTTTGATGTAGTACTCTTGCAGAAAAGAGATGAATTGATAAATATGGGAAACAACCCATATCCTTATGATTATTACCGAACTCACAGTATCGAAATAGTCATTAAGTATGAAGTAAAATTAACGGAGGTAAAGGAATCTGTCAGTTTAGTGGGCAGGGTAACGGCAATGAGGTTAATGGGAAAATCATTGTTTTTTGACCTATTGGACGATACTGCACGCATTCAGGTTTATACCGGTAAAAACGATTTCTCAGATGAAGACTGGAAGGTTCTATCAAAGCTGATGGATATTGGTGATTATTTGAATATCACCGGATTTGTATTTCGCACTAAAATGGGTGAGTTAACCATTCATGCCACGAAAGCAACTATCATTTGTAAACCAGTTGTGCGTATTCCGTTTGGTAAATCAACAGAAGAAAAAGAGTACAATGAAGTTGCCGACCCCGAAATTAAGTACAGGGAACGTTACATTTATTGGCAAACCAATCAGGAAGCCCGCAAAAAAATAGAAATGCGTTTTCGGATTGTAAGTCTGATAAGACATTGGATGGAAAAAGAAGGTTTTCTGGAAGTGCTTACTCCAACTATTGAAATGGTTTATGGTGGTGCTGAAGCACGTCCTTTTAAAACCAATATCTGGGCTTTGCAAAATCAACAGGCATACATGCGAATTTCACCTGAATTATACTTAAAAAGATACATTTCTGCCGGATTCCCAAAAGTGTTTACGATTTGCCAGAACTTCAGAAATGAAGGAATTGACAAAAGCCATAATCCGGAGTTTACTATGATGGAATGGTACGAGGCAGGGACTGACTATGAGTTTCAAATGAAGCGTTTTGAAGAACTGACTGCTTTTCTTGCGATGGAATTGTTTGGTAGAACAACCATTGATTATCAGGGAACAACCATTGATTTAACTCCTCCATGGCGCAGATTGAGCATGGTAGACGTAATAAAAGAATATGCTGAAGTTGATGTTATCTCAATGTCCTCTCAGGAAATCGAAAAATACATGTCCAATAATCAGATTGAGTTTATTGAAGATATGCCAAAAGGTTTGTTGATAGCCCATTTATTCGAGGAATTGTGTGAAGATAAACTGATACAACCCACCTTTATTATTGACCATCCGGTAGAAACTTCACCTTTGACCAAGAGGAAAAGAGGTATGCCTGGATTTGTGGAAAGGTTCGAGCCTTTTATCAATTGCATGGAAGTGGGAAATGCGTATTCAGAACTAACCGATCCTGTCGAGCAATTTGAAAGGTTAGCTGCACAAAGAGAGATAAGATCAGAAGATGATTTTGAAAATCATCCTTTGGATATGGATTTTATTAAAGCAGTTGGAGTAGGCTTACCCCCTACCGGAGGAGTAGGATTCGGAGTTGACCGTATCATCATGTTGCTCACAAATTCTGCCACCATACGAGATATTATCCCTTTCCCTATGATGAAACCTGTAAATTACTAAACAATGGAAACAACCTTTAAAGTTCGGAACCTTAATAACGATGATATTTCCAATGTCATGAATATTCAGAAGCAAGATTATTCTAATGATTTACAGGAAGATAGAAATGTTTTTATTCAAATATTGAATGTTTTCTCTGAAGGAGTTTTTGGTGTATTTGATGGAGACAATCTAGCCGGATATTTGTTTTCTCATCCTTATCTGCTGAATCAAGTCAAACCTTTGAATAGCCAACTTTATCTTACTGGTGAGGAGAATTGTTTATATCTGCACGATATGGCAATTTCACCCGATTACCGGGGAATGGGACTAGCAAAACGACTGTTTGAAAGATTCCTGTTTACATCTGAGAAAATTGGATTTGAAAGTCAGCGTTTAGTTGCTGTTCAGAATAGTGCTGAGTTTTGGGGTAGATTTGGTTTTCGACAAAATGATTTCGTTAATGCCTCAGGATATGCCAACGGTTATTACATGCAAAGATTAAATGCTAATTTATGAATACATTTTTAGTTACCAACTCAATAGAAAAATCAAAGAAATTTATTTGCCAACAGCTCCAAGCTGCATGGGATACTGAAAAAATTAAAGATAACAGGAAGAAAGCTAAGGACTTCCTGACAGAATCGGATTATTTTAAAATTATTGACAGCAAAGAGAAGTACAATGTTTTTGATATGAAGTTTATTCCTGAGATAATTTTCATTGTCCCCGAACTCAATTGGTCAAATGATGATGTGAACGAAGGTTACGATATTGCAAGGGATTTGATTACAAAAAAATACAAGTCGGACTTTATTCAGCTTGTGTTTTTATCAGTCCTTGAAAGAACAACATTAAAAGAAATCTCCGATGTCCGGAATAAGAGTTTTGCTGAGGCGTTTCCGCATGTTTGTTTATTGGATAGCGAACCAGGGATTCAATTTTTTTACTATTCCGATATCCACTATAAACTGATTAAACATCTTGCGATTTCCGATGAAGGCAGGCTTCAGAGAATAAGTCACGAAATGAATTCTGTAAAAACCAACATTTTAAAAGAAACCAGGGAAGTTGGTTATAACAGAACGGACTTAACATCAAAATTGGAAGAGCTCTCTTTGTTCCAGCAATGGACAGGAATAAAAATAACCGATGAAATTGAAAAAGCCAACAATGCTACTGCCAATGTACAGCTTGCTTTAATTTCCAAAACCACCGAAAATATTATTGATGAAATAGACCTTAGGTTATCCTCTAAGGGTGTTTCAGACGAGATTAAAACAAGGGATAAAACCAATTACAAGGTGTTCATTATTGAAGATGATAAGGAGTATCGCAAATTTTTCAGAGAAACATTTTCAAGGTTTTATACTGAAGTTTATCCTGATAAGAATGATAGTTTCCCGTTTAATAAAACCACAAAAGATTTTACTATATCTGAAGCTGAAGACATCATCAAAACCATTGGGAAAAGTTTTAACATATTTTTACTTGATTTACTCTACAAAGATGATGCTGGTAATTGGCTTAACTTTAATGGTCTTGATTTGTATCGTCTCGTAAAATCAGTAAACCCTTATGCTGTAAGACGTATTATTACCAGCTTGCCACGTGGAATAGTAGCAAAACTTGCTGAGGTGATTACAAGCGATACTGAAAAGCCTAATATTGATCAGGTTTATACTAAAAAGTACGGATTTGATTACCTGAAAGACACTATCATAGAAAGTATTGAAAAGATTAACGAGGAGTGTCGTTCAAAATCAAAAAGTAAAACAGTTTTGTCCCCCTTCCCTAAAACAGGTATTTATGTTTGGTCTGGAGTGCCTGAATTAATGTTCAGCTTATTACATGATAAGAAAGACCAGTATTATAAACATCGTAATATTTCAGATGGAATATTTAATCATTATTTAAAAGGTACACTAGTTAAAAGTACTATTGGCTGGAACAATGGAGAATTGCCAAAACCAGCCATGAAAAAGAAAGTTACTGATTCTTATTTTCTGGGAAAGTTATCCAGTATCATGACTCATCGTTTGATTGCTCTCAACGAGGCATTAAAAAATGATGACTTTGTAGTGCATTATACTGATTATCTTGAAGTCATAGAAAACCTTACGAATATTACCCAATTAGATAAAGGGTATTTTCAGACAAAATTAGGATTCAATGGAACTGAAATAAAGAAAAATGAAAATCCTGTCGGATTCAGGATTTTATTTTCAAACCTATTCCCGGAGGAAATTAGTTTTATAACCAAAACCCTGGCCTCCAAAGATGATATAATTGATAACAGTTTGTTGAAAAATGTCAATTCTGATCTTAATGAATTCTTTATAAGAATATTGGAAGATTTGACCACTTATGAAAGCTGGGAGGAATTAAAATTGGATTATGATCCGTATTTACCCCAAAAAAATAATATTGATAATGGCAATCCTGTATCAACTGATGACCTCCCTGATTTTTCCTTAAAACAACTCCTTGATTTTCTTCAGGCCCTCGTTGCTAATTATGACAAGGAGTTTATCGAGCCGATGGTTCAGCTCGTAACAGACTACGCTCCCGGCAGTAATAAAATAAAGTATCGGCCTGTAGAAATTCTTATTGACAACCTTTATTCCAAATAGCCTTCCTGTAACTGGGGAAAACTGACCCCATCTTTCCTTTGTACTCAGTGTTAAATTAAAACTGAGTAACAATGGAACAACATTTACGCTTCTTCGTAGTAACATCAACATTGATTGTTGCTATCCTTTTACAGGATTCCGTATTTGGTCAGCCTTCGCCCTGTACAAATTCAGACTTTTCTATTGGGTTAGCAGGCTGGAACGGCTCTTATGGGACCTTTGATGATCCTTATCAAAATTCCGGCTTTATCACAGCCGATCCTGCACGACACCATATTATTACTTCACCTGGTGGTTTCGATCCTCATTCTGGTGGTTTACTTCCCATGTTACCTCCTGGAGCTAATTTCTCTCTAAGACTTGGAAACGATAATGCCAATTCTGAAGCTGAAACTATCTCTTATAGTACTGTAGTATCATCATTATCAACTCTTTTTGTTTACAGGTACGCCATCGTATTAGAAGCCCCTGATGACCATGGCCCTTCTCAGCAACCTTCACTCACAATTCGGGTATTCGATCAAGCGGGTAACTTGATTAATTCTACCTGTGGTTATTATCAGGTTACCGCATCGTTGGATCTAGTAGAAAGCGATCCTACATGGCATTTATTCCCTGATGGCAGTGGTGTTTATAAAGACTGGACTACCGTGGGCATGGATCTTTCGGGTTTGATTGGTCAGACTGTGACTATTGAATTTACCACCAGAGACTGTTCCTTAGGAGGCCATTTCGGCTATGCATATCTTTCCACATTTTGCTCAATGTTAAATATGACTGTTGGCTATTGTCCAGGAAACAATAGTGCAACCCTAACAGCTCCGGAAGGGTTTTCTTACCTCTGGTCCACAGGTGAAACAACACAATCGATAGTTGTTAGCAACCCTCAGCCCGGGACAACAGGATTATGCACATTAACCTCTGTAAATGGTTGCTCTGTTGATATTTCTGCCGTAATACAACCTACGATCATAACACCAAATTTCGCCTTTGATAGCAACTGCATCGGCCAGGATTTTCATTTTTATGATCAAAGCAGTATAAACCAGAATGATATCGTTGATTATGCTTGGGAATTCGGAGATGGCAGTACCCCTGTAACCGGATCTCCGATTCCAACTCACATTTTTACAAGCCCAGGAACTTATCCTGTAACTCTTACTGTAACTTCCAACGATGGTTGTAGCGCTTCAGCTATGCACTACATTACGGTAGAGACTTTACCTCTGAATTTCACTGTTACTGGAGGTGGGAATTTCCCAAACGGGGGACCTGGTGTCCCTATCGGATTATCGAATTCTCAGACTGGTGTGGTTTACACCCTTATGCGATCCGGAAGTCCAGATATTACAATTCTCACTATACCAGGAACAGGAGGTCCGATAAACTTCGGGACGTTTAATGTTGAAGGGGATTACTTCGTAAAAGCCTCTTATGCTGGTCTTCCGGCATGTGAGGTTTCATCGGGAAACAGCGTTAACGTTCACCGCCTTCCTTACCCACTTCGTTATTTGGTGTCTGGAGGGGGTAACTTTTGCGAAGGTGGACCAGATATTTTTATTCACATGAACGGCTCCGAACAAGGTGTTTTTTATGAATTGCAAAGAAACAACTCTAACCTTTTACCAACAGTTGTTAGGTTCGGTACAGGAGCACCATTGGATTTTGGTCCTGTGACACAATCAGGGGTATACAGCGTTCATGCAGTACACATTACTTCAGGCTTAGACACCTTGATGACAGGCCAAGCCAATATTACAATTAACCCACGTCCAACTAAATTTCTTGTCTCGTCCTTTGGAGACCTATGCCCAGGTACCGAGGTTTTGCTCAATGGGTCGGAACTTGGTGTTCATTACAATCTAATGGTTGGGAATGACACTATTACAAGCTTTATTGGGACTGGGAATATTTTAAATTTTGGTTCTCAATTTGAACCGGGCATTTATAAAGTAATTGCCATAAATGCTGCAACTGGATGCATTGAAGTAATGAATGGAAATGTTGGTATTTATCCCCTGCCATCATTTTTTGATATTCAATATCAGGGTGTTAACTGCGCTGGTAATAGCATCGGCTTGGATGGTTCAGAGATTGGAGTCAAATACGAACTTTTCCTTAATGGTATCATTACCAACATAACACCAATTTATGGAACTGGCAATTCTATTAGTTTTGGTAATGTTTGGATGCCAGGCAATTACACTATTCTTGCTACAAATCCCCTCACAAATTGCAGCAGATTTATGTCCGGCACTTCAATGTTTTATAACATGCCAGTTTCCTATCAAATGACACCTACTGGAACTGTTTGTGCTGGTACTGCTATCGGATGTATTTCTTCACAAGTTGATGTCATTTATATTTTGAAACGAGATTCAATCTGGATAGACACAATTGTTGGTAATGGCGGAGCTATTTCTTTTCCTCCTCAATATGCCCAAGGAAATTATACAATTACGGGATATACGAGTGCATCTTCGTTCCTATGTTCTCAAGAAATGTCAGGGAGTGTGATAATTACTCCGAATCCAATAAATTATCCCTGGTCACCTAATAGCAGTGCGTGTATCGACAACAGTCAGATAATTCTGGCCGGATCTCAACCAAATACAACCTATCGTCTTTACTGCAACGGGCTGCTGGTTGCAAGTTTACCTGGTAGTGGAGGTACGATAAATTTTGGGCAACAGATCAATGCAGGAAATTATAAGATTCTGGCAGTCAATAATATTACTAATTGCGAATCATGGATGAACGGAAGTTTACAGCTTCTTCCAGAACTACAGAAGTTTCTTGTTTTAGGTAATGGCTCCTGTTCTGGAATGTCAGTTGGATTGTCCGGGTCTCAAATAAATGTGCACTATCAGTTATATTTAGATAGTGCAGCCATCGGGACACAGGTATTGGGAAATGGTAGTGTTATTAGTTTCGGCCCGCAATACGCTGCAGGAACTTACACTGTGGTTGCTACCGGTCCAGCACCCGAATTCTGTCAGCAGGTCATGTTAGGGAGCCAGATTGTCCAACAACCGCCTAATCAATACTCGATTCAACCTAATGGTTATGCTTGCCCTGGTGATGAAATTCGCCTGTCAGGGTCTGAGGTTGGTGTTAATTACCAGCTGATGCAAGGAAACAATCTTGTAGGTAGTCCGGTAGCAGGGACAGGATATGATATCTCATTCGGGGTACAGACAACCACAGGCACTTTCCATATTATTGCGTTTGATGGAAACAATTGCCCAACTGACATGATTGGTACGGTCCAAATTTTAGCTTCACCTCAGATTTATTCAATTTATTCTAACCCGAATAATTGTTCAGGCGCAACTATTTATTTAAATGGATCGCAAACAGGTAGAATATACAACTTGATTAGAGACAATATTCATCTTGCTGCGACAATGCCAGGAACCGGGAGCGCTCTGTCGTTTGGACAACAAATTACAGCAGGAATGTATACTGTCGAAGCCATCAACAATAGTTTGGATAGTTGTTCTGCAACTATGATGGGGGCAGTGACAATTATCTCCAAGCCCTCAATATATACGTGGGCACCCAATGGTGTTTATTGTATCATGGCAGCACCCATCATTTTAGCATTGAGTGAGATCGGTGTCGAGTATCAGCTTCGGTGCAACAATTTGCTTGTTATGACCCAGCAAGGAACCGGTGGTCCTTTAAACTTTGGAATCCAGACATTAACAGGATCATACATAGTTAAAGCGGTTCGTATTGGGACTCTATGTGAAAGCCAAATGGCAGGTTCCTTATTCCTGCAACCCTGGCCAGCAATTTTTAATATGACAACAAATGGGAGCAGTTGTGGCAGCTTTACACCTGGCCTTAATGGTTCCCAAACGACAATGGTGTATACCTTATTACGGGACGGATTGCAATGTGATTTACCAGTTAATGGCACAAATGGTCCCATTAATTTTGGAATTCAATCAATCCCAGGTACATATACAATTATTGCATCGTACCCCTCATCACCTGGTTGTCCTGTAAATATGAACGGGTCTTTTACATTACAAACTTCCCCTGAAATTTACGTAGTTGGACCTTCAGGTTTGATCTGTGAGCCCAGTGGCATCATGTTATACCCAGCAACACAATTAGGTGTGGATTACGAACTCTATCGATATGGAATTTCCACCGGATTAATTATTACAGGTACTGGTAGTATAATAAACTTCCCCCCCCAACCCGCAGGTGAATATACCGTTGTAGCCAGGTACAACAATACAGGTCAGTTGTGCTCGAGTTTAATGTCAGGAATGGTGGTTATTGATGCCATTCCAGTGATCAACATGAGCCCAACAGCCCAAACCTGTTCCAACACAAACAGTTATATTCCATCCATTAACTATGCAGGAGCCGGAACATATCTATGGACTACCAGTGGGGATGGCACATTCTCTCCATCGGCAAATGTTCCTCACCCTACATATTTAATAGGACCTTCTGACCAATCGGCTGGTCAGTTCACCCTGACAATATCCATCACAGGCCAAGGTGGTTGTAGCGTTAATGCATTTCAGCAGACTCAAACTGTAACTATATCTCCTGCTCCTACTTGCTATGCTGGTAGCGATACCACAATTTGCAGTGGTTCAGTTCTTAGCCTCAGCGGAAGTGCATCAAATTTTGGCCTACTACAGTGGTCATCAAGTGGAGATGGAATCTTTAGTGATTCACTCAGTTTAAACCCAAGTTATACCCCCGGTACTATAGATTTAATTAACTCACCTGTATCGCTTACTCTTTTAGCACAGGGAGTAGATGGGTGTATTAATGTTGTCGACTCTAGTGAAATACAGCTATCAATCCATAAATTACCTTCTGTTATACTTTCACACGATACAACTGTGTGTACCAGTTACCCGGTAACAATGACAATACACTTTACTGGAACCGCACCCTGGAGTGCTACAATTGTCGATGGAATAGATACGATTTACCTGACAAATATTACTCAAAATCCCTATTCGTTTAGTCTGATCCCCGATTCAACAATCACTTATACTGCAATCGAATGCTCGGACAGCGTATGTTATTCCGTGACAAATTCAAATAGTGTAAACATTACGGTCGTTCCTGCCCCAGAGTTGTTTACCCTTATAGCAGAGAACAACGGTGTATTTTGTATGGGAGGTAGTGGGGTTGAGATTAGGCTTGATGGGAGCCAAGTTGGCTTTAGTTATGCGCTCTTTTTAAATGATACTATCCAGGTCACTTCACTAATTCAAGGGAATGGTTCACCCATAATCTTTGGAACCTTCGCTCAGACCGGTATATATACTGCAATAGCGTATAGCAATCTGGCAACTTGCTCATTGCAGATGAACACGATCACTTTGAGTCATCCCCCGACACCACCAATTTCCATATTATCTGAGGGTAGTTGTTACGGGGATACCACAATTTTCCATTTTAGTGGAAGTAATCCTGCCATCACAAGTTATCATGTTGCCTTTGGAGAAGGAACTATGGCTATTTATTCATCCTTGCCGGTTCCAAGCATAGTATATCCGACAACCGGAATATTTCTTTTCACTCTATCAGTATTGGATTCGAATAGCTGCACTTTTGTTTATCAGGATTCTGTTTCCATTCATTCGAACCCTATCGCAAATTTCACAGTTACCAGTACACTCTGTCAGAACAGAATATTCTCTTTTGAGGATAGTTCTTCTACAATACCAGGGGACAACAGTTATTTAACCACCTGGACCTGGAATTTTGGTAATGGTTCAACTCAAACCATTAATTTTCCAGATGAGCCCAGTGGAATAACAACTTTCAGCAGTGCAGGTGTTTTCAATGTTACTCTCTCAGTCTCAAACAATTTTGGGTGTACTAATAGCACTACAATTCCTGTTACAGTGAAACCTGCGCCGATTGCAAATTTCACATATACTTCAGGTCCAATTTGTCAGAACCAGACTGTAACATTTACCAGCAATACTCAAACTAATGGTGGTGGTTTGATTGAGATTGAAACCTGGAAGTTCGGCTCAGTGGGAAATTTTACTGGCAGTGGTAGTATTTACGACACCACCTTCTCTATGGATGGAACACTTCCGGTTATTATGGTAGCGATGAACACTGACGGATGCACTGACACTATTATAAAGCAAATTATTATCCATCCTTTACCCGTGAGTGAGTTTTCCCTCGATCCCATCGTATATGGTTCCTTTTCTCCGGCAAATATATCTGCAGGTGCGTCTAACTATATATGGTATGCTCCCGGCAGCAACCTGCCTTTCTGTACTTTAACACAACCACAGTACCATTACCCCGATGATGGGCATTTCGGAATAACGCTCATAGCCGTTAGCTCCTTTGGCTGCTCTGATACCTCCTCTTTGCATTTCAAATACATCCGGGATGCGGATTCAGGATTGTTCATCCCTACTGCTTTTGCCCCTGACAGCCCGAATGATCTAGTTAATCGGTTTAAATGTGTAGGAATACATCTTCTTCGGTACAAGATTGTGGTGTACGACCAGTGGGGGCATGAAGTATGGGCGAGTGAAAAACTGGATTCTGAAGGTAGTCCAGCGGAATCCTGGGATGGAACACATCATGGAGATCGTCTACCACAGGGGAACTACATGTGGCGAGCATCAGCATTGTATCGTCATGGTGGTATATGGGCTGGTAATAATGTCGATGGTCATATTACAACAAGTGGTAGCGTGCTATTAATCAGATAATTAACCAATAATATTAAAAATCATGAAGACAATTGTACAATTTTTCACTACAGCGATCTGTACCACATTAATGTTGGTGTATAGCATCACTAGTACAGCTCAGGAAATGCTTTATTCGCAAATATTCAACAACCTACCATTGTACAACCCAGCAACAGTTGGTTGTAATGAAAATATGAACGTTTGCGTCAGCTACCGAAGCCAATGGCCTAAGCTACCTCAAAAGTTCACAAGCGAGAATTTGTATGTAAATAAAGGGCTTTTCGGCAAGAAGGATCCCAAAGTTGGATTTGGATTGATCGTTCAAAACCAAAAGTCTGGTATCTCTGCTTTGACGACCACCCACATAGGTGGCTCATTTTCAAAAGGAGTCAAGATAAATAAGTACATATATTCCACAGTTGGGATCAGTATCCTTGGAGGCTACGAAACTACTGATTTCTCTAATTTGGTGTTCCCAGATCAACTTGATCCTGCCGCCGGAAATATCTATCCGACTTCTTACAGTGGGTATACTGATAAGCGATTCTTTCTGCAAGCAGATGGGGGCGTGATGCTCCAAATATTTGACAGGAAGGGTTATCGCAGAGGAGAAATTGGTGGTGCAGTCAGAAGATTCGCTATAACAGGCAATGGTTTCAGCGGAGGTAATATGAAGGAAGGGAAGCAACCATATGGATATAACCTTCATGGTGAAATCGTATTCCCCTTCAATTATCTGCGGAACAGATTCGTGAAATACGAGACTCCACTTCTTATCCCAGGGTTTTATCTTAATAATGCGCATCTCCGCAGATCCGAAAATCTTGGGACTACTTCATGCATTGCCGGAGCAAATTTAATGACTGATGATTACCTCATTGGTATATGGCTCAAAAAGACATTTTATCCCGAAATCCATGACCTCGGAAATCGGCCGGACTTTGTTCTGGTTGGAGGATTTAAATATTCACTTTCTTCCACTTTGGTGACAAAACTATCTTACAGCCATGATTTCCAGAATAGAAAAGCACTTGGTAATCTGGGAGGGGCGGATGAGGTTCATATCTGCGTGGAACTGGGGAAAAGGACCAAAACCAGGAAGCCATCCGACCTCAGATGGTAATACTTTAAATCATTGTAAAAAAAAATGAAGAATTCTTTTCATAAAACCAATAGAAGATAATGTTCAACCACTTAAAACCTAATACCATGAAAAAAATTATTTTAATAATTGTTATTATTTGGGTAAGTTTCCTGTCTGCCTCTGCACAGGATCTAGAATTAACTGGTGTTATCGCGGCCGCTAAAGCCGGTAGCCTGGAATATCTTCAAAAAATTCCTGTTAACCAGGAACCATCATATGGATTCTCCAGCAGGGCGGAATTTGCTTCCATTACGATTGGGAAACCATATCAGATACTTACTCTGAGCAAGGAGTTTTTCGCTGACACAGTGATGCCGGATGAAAAGTACATTATCTCAACCGGAGAATGGTTAGTGCCGTTGCTGATCAATGGAGAATACCGGATTTTGCTTACTGTATGTATGATAAATGGCCAATTCGAGGTCGTTGCTTTGGGTGGGGCTGTTCTTGCCAAAACCTTGGAAAACTTTGAAAATTTGCATCATTCATATAGCGAATCCGGTATGCTGCTGCGGGTATATCAGATGTCATCGGATTTTGTCCTGGTATCACCAGAAGGTGAACATGCAAGGATTTACCCGCTAAATACTTTGAACCTGTTATCAACGGAATTTGGAAACAACTTCCCTACCGATTCTTTACCGAAAGCCTTACAGGCAATTAGATCTTTTGTCGTACACCAATAAAAAATACAGCCATGAAAAAATTTATTTACTTTCTTTTAATCATTTTTACATGTTCAGCAGCATCGCCTACATTTGCGCAGGTGCTTAGTGTTACCCAGACCATACAGGAACACTCTAACTGGTGCTGGGATGCCTCATCGAAATGTATATTGGATTATTACGGGTTTACGCCCAGTCAATGTAACATCGCAAACTGGGCCTGGAGTAGCTCAAACTGTTGTGGAAACTCGACATTTAACTGGTCACATCCATGTAACAGTGCTAATAATTTATATGGATCAGCTGGAAGTGCCCAAGATATCCTTGACCATTTTGGGAATATTCAGAGTACTGCTATAGCAAGTTCACTTACACAAAGTACAATTCAGAGTGAAATTAGCAGTGGTCGTCCATTTGCTTTCCGCTGGGGCTGGTCTTCCGGTGGTGGGCATATGCTGGTCGGCCATGGCATTTCAGGGAACACCATATATTATATGGACCCCTGGCCGGGTAATGGTCTCAGCTTCGGAAGCTACAGCTGGATGGTCAATGATGGTAATCATACTTGGACCCACACATTAAAAATGAATAGCAGTGGTTGCCCACAACCCAGTAATGACGGCTGCATGGGTTCATTCACAGCAACATATTTAAATTTCAGTAGTTCTTGTAACTATATTTCTGCAACAACCTGCGGAGCCACATCCTCAGGGTTTAGCTCTTGTGTCGGCACTGGTGATGATGACGTTTTCTTTTATTTTATCCCTACCTCAAGTTCCGCTACAATCACAGTTGTCGGAGGATCTGGAAATGATATGGTTTTCCAGGCACTAACTGGTCCTTGCGGCGGCAATATGATACAGCTTGCTTGTGTAGATAACACAGGCACTGGTGGGACAGAAATGACTACAGTTAATGGATTAACCCCAGGTATAGTATATTTTATTCGTGTATATGAATATTACTCAGGGTATGGGGCTACCGGAAATTTCCAGATCTGTGTAACCGGGCAATCTGGCTGTACAAATTATGCGTCATCTCCATCTTCTAATACATTCAACTCAAGTGGTGGAAATGGTTCATTTGTGGTCTCAGCTACCGGTAGTTCCTGCTATTATTCTGCGGAGAGTAATAACTCATGGATTAGCAATGTTGTAGCGGGTAGTGGAGGAGTTGTAACTTATAATGTAGATGCCTGGACAGGTTGCAATTCAAGAACAGGTACAATTTCAGTGAAGGATGGCGATGGAGTGATCCAACCATCAGCTACATTTACGATCACTCAAAATGGTCTTACTGTACCTAACACACCTGGGGCAATATCAGGCAATACAAGTGTCTGCCCGGGTCAAACCTATACTTACAATGTTCCATATGTAAGTGGAGTAACCTATCTTTGGAACGTCTCCAATGGAAACACAAACGGTTCAACGAGTAATTCTGTCCAGGTAACATGGGGTTCGGCAGGAAATGGGATTTTATCTGTATATGGTCAAAACAACTGTGGACAAAGTTATAATAGCTCCCAACAATTTGTTACGATAAACCCGATACCTTCTGTTTCTGCCTGGGCTAATCCTAGTGTTGTGTGCGTCAATAATCCAGTAGCGTTTTCAGCAAATGGTGCTACAACTTACCAATGGAACGGATATCCTATAAGCGGGCAGAATGGCTCATATGTTACTGGATCTTTCACATTTCCAGGCACCTATACTGTAACCGTTACCGGCAGTCAAAATGGATGTAATGGAACTGCAACGGCATCAGTTACGGTCTCTGCATGTACTGGTATTGAAGACTTAAATAATGGAGTTTCATTTGATTTACATCCGAATCCTGTCCAAGACATACTCACAATTGTTGGGTCCGGTCTGAGTAATGGTGACTATAATATAATATTGGTCAATGCTTTGGGTGAAAAAATTCAAGAAACCCAGATCCCCTCACACAAGGGATCTATCGAGTTTTTATTAAAAATGTCCGATCGCCCCGTAGGATTGTATTTGTTGATTATCCGGTCGGATAAAGTTAATAGGGTGTTTAAGGTGATCAGACAGGATTGAATCTTTGGAAGTATTTCCAATAATCTCCTCAATGGACAAGCCGGATATCAATATTTACTTTGGGATAAAGTTCCCTTCAGAGTTTCCAATGACAGACGAAGAATCATATCAGCTGGCTTTGTTTCTGTTTGGTAACCCTTATACTACCTATGATGAATCTAAAAGGATAATTAATAACATCTCTCACTTTCCTTCACCTCAGTACGTTCTACGAACACTGCGACAAGAACTGTTAAAAATTGTGGAAACGCCGGATAAAAATGAAGAATTCCTTTTGACCGGTTTTAAGAATAAGTATCTTGATTGGTTCAGATTTAATATCTTCCCTGAAAAGGATGAAATTATTGAAGTCAGCAAAATCCTTGGTTTCCCTAAAGAGAAGATTCTGGCAGTTATCCTGGATTGGTTAATTCTTAGCGATCTTCAAATCATCCGAATGAAAGAATTTATTCTAAAATACTATGAAATGCTTACAGAAGAAGAGATCGACAAAGTTCTCGACAAATATAACCATGGCATAAATCGAATCATTCAGAATATATGCGATGAAAATGGTGTTCAACTGCATCTTGAATATTTAAGGAGTACAGCAGAATCATCATAATTAAATTACTTCAAATGAGTCCGTCCCTTAAAAACTGCTTATCCTGGTTAACGAAATAACACTCTTATATACAAATCTTCCCAAATAAAAACCGGGGTTTAATCACCTCGGTTTTTGTATATTGATATTCCCATTGCCATATTTAAATCTATAAGAACGTCAAGTTAAACCCTAAACTTCCTCATCTCATTGATCAAAGTGGCATCCAGGTACTTGGCATAGATCTTTGTGGTTTTTAGGTCAGTGTGGCCCAGGATTTCTCCTACAATGTCGAGACGAATACCGGAGGAGAGTGCAACGGTGGCAAAAGTATGCCTTGCACAATGGAAAGAAATTTCTTTTTCGATTTTCGCTTTTTTCATTATCTCTTTCAAATATCGATTGGTGGGCTGGTTGGCAAAAACTTTAAAGACTTTTTGCTGATCCAGTCCGGGTAAGGGCATCAGGCGAAGTGCATCTTCCAACATGGGGATCCTCACCGGTTTTCCTGTTTTGTGCATATCAATGGAAATCACACTTACAGGAGGATTGACACCATCGTTTACCTCATAAATATCTTTAAACCTGAGGTTTTTGATATCCCCATACCGTAAACCGGTATAACAACAGAACAAGAAATACTGAAGTACATTTTTCTTGTTGTCCTCCATGGGCTCCTCTGAATAGTGCTTTACTAAAACCTGGAGTTCCTCACTGGTTAGAAATTCCCGGTTCCCAACAATACGTTCAATCGGATAGTTTTTGAATGGGTCTTTATCAATGATCCCGGCCCTAATAGCCTGTTTTAAAACCCGTTTCACAAAACTCATGGAGCTGTTAATGGTGTTTTTATTGTTCCCCAGTCCGATCATATACTGTTCGTACTCTTTCAGAAATGCAAGATTCACCTCTCCCAGGTTAAATTCGGCCCGGAAACCTTTCAGTTTGGAAACACCTTTGTCATAGAATTTTATAGTATCGACACTCAGCCTGGCTTTCAGATAAGGCATCTGGCTGGTAACGAAATCATAGAAGGAAGTGCTGCCGTACCTGTCATTGTTGTATTGCTTGTCAAATTCTTCAAGGCCAAAGGCAATTTCTTTGATGTCGTAGTCGAACTTGATCTTTTTCGCCTTGTTCATGGCTTTGTCAATCAGGAGATTTTTCCTGATATGTTCAGCATCCCCTTTGGAAATAATTCCATCCTTAAAATTCTTTTCAAGGACATTTACCCCGATCGGGTACTTTTTTATGGTACGGTCGATGATGACCTGGAGATAAACGGACCTGGTTCCGTCGGCATTGCTTCTATCCTGTCGAAGCTTCACTTTGAAGGTTGCGCTCATGGTTTTGAAAGGGTGGTAAACAACTGGTAAACAAATCGTGTAAATTCACTCAAATTTACCTCTTTTCCTTTACACCACCAAATCGTAACTACTTGAAAATGAAAAGGGATGCAAAAATATTTTGCATCCCTTTCACCTTACTGGAGGTCTCGAGCGGAGTCGAACCGCTGTACACGGTTTTGCAGACCGCTGCCTAGCCACTCGGCCACGAGACCTTCGGAGGTGCAAAAGTAAGGAAAAAACTGAAATATCCAAAATATGCTGCGGATCAAACGGATGGTCAAAAATTTACTGCTGGCATCCTGCGTGAAAACTGACCTGCACCATGTCTGCCCATACTGGGAATAGGCTTATATACCGACACGGAATGGGTTTGCGAAAAATCTACGTTTCAGCGGTGTACGGCATTACTCATACTTAACTGGTTCTTGACAGCAGTGTGGAACAGGGGTGTTTAGAACCAGTAATACCGTACACCGCTCTGAAGATCTTTTACTGTAGACCCCCTATGTGTCGGTATAAACAGCTTTGCATTCGCAAACCTGTCAAGTACGGGTATATACCGAAAGAACACAGGAATGAGAAAAATTGTTCCCGGAGTATTCAGTATATTTGATCGTCCGAAACATCCCCTCCGGCCAATGAAGGCATTGCTGCTATCCATACTCCTGTTGTTTTTCTTCTTCCCTTTATGGGGGCAGTCCCTTCAGGTCGGGGAATTTCCTGAGCAGATCCGCCTGACGGAAAGCCTCCGGAAGATGCGTCCGCATGAGAAATTCCGGCAGTTGTTCATGATCCCTGCTTCGGGGGAAGACAGCGGCCTTTACCGGGCCGGTATCTTTGGCCTGCAACTCAGGACGGAAGATATATCGGGCGATGTCAACCGCCAGGTACTGCCTGCAGGCGGAAGCACGGCGGCTTATGAAGATGCGGTCCGCATCAATGATATTCAGCGCAGGATGCTGAAAGAAAGCCGGATGGGGATCCCCCTGATCTTTTTCGACGAGGCACTGCACGGGCTGGTCAGGCCGGGAGCCACTGCTTTTCCGCAGTCCATCGGGCTTGCAGCCACCTTCGACCTTCCCCTGATGAGCCGCGTGGCCGGTGCCATCGCCCTGGAATGCCGCAGCAGGGGCATCCGCCAGGTACTGTCGCCCGTCATCAACATGGCCACGGATGTCCGCTGGGGCAGGACGGAGGAAACCTACGGGGAAGATCCCTTCCTGGTTACGGAGATGGGCCTGGCTTATGTAAAGGCATTCGAATCGGCCGGTGTGATTGCAACGCCCAAACACTTCATCGCCAATGCGGGAGAGGGCGGACGCGACAGCTACCCGGTCCACTGGAATGAAAGACTGATGAGAGAAGACCAATACCCTCCCTTCGAAGCCTGCATCCGACGCGGAGGGGCGCAATCGGTGATGACGGCCTACAACTCATATGACGGTTCTCCCTGTACCGCCTCTGAGCTGCTGCTGAACGGACTGCTGAAGAAGGAATGGGGTTTCAGGGGCTTTGTCATCTCTGATGCTGCCGCCACGGGAGGCGCCAATGTACTTCATTTTACTGCCGCTGATTATGCTGATGCCACGGTACAATCCCTCAATGCCGGCCTGGATGTGATCTTCCAGACCAGCCTGGACCATGAAAGCCTGTTTGCACCGCCATTCCTTGACGGACGCATTCCACAGGCAGTGATCGATTCGGCTGTGGGCAGGGTATTGAGATCCAAGATGAAGCTGGGCCTCTTTGACAATCCCTACTGTGATCCCGCCCAGGCTGCCGAGGTCAACGGATGTGCCGCCCACCGCCGCCTGGCCCTGGAGGCTGCAAGGGAGTCTGTCGTGCTGCTGAAAAACGACAGGAACGTGCTTCCGCTTCCCCAAACCATCACTTCCATCCTCGTCACCGGGCCGGATGCCGCGGAAGCCAGGCTCGGGGGATACAGCGGTCCGGGCAACAGCCCGGTGAGTATCCTCGAAGGGATCAGGAACAGGGCGGGACAAGGGGTAAGTGTAGCCTATGCCCGCGGATGCGCAAGGACGGAAGAAACCTGCGTGACCATCCCTTCCGAAGCCCTCTCATGCCTGCATGAAGGCCGACGGCAGCAGGGACTGCTGGGGAGGTATTACAACAATATCAGCCTGGCCGGAAAGCCCGTCCTGGAACGCATCGACCCCGAACTTCAGTTTCAGTGGACGCTGGTTTCTCCCGATCCGGTCGTGCTTGCCAATCATTTTTACTCTGTTTGCTGGACGGGCAAACTGCATGCTCCGGCAAGCGGTTTGTACCATATCGGCATCGACGGCAACGATGGTTACCGCCTGTATCTCGAAGATGTGCTGCTGATTGACAGGCACGTACCGGGATCAGCGGGCATCCGCATGGCAGCCTTACAGTTCCGGGAAGGGGAAAGCTATGATATCCGTGTGGAATATGCCGAGCCTGCCGGCAATGCCCGTTTCCGCCTGGTCTGGGATGTACTGCCGGGAGCGGATGCCGGAGACGAAATATCCGGGGCAGTGAAACTGGCTTCGGAATGCGATCTGGCCATCGTGGTGGCGGGCATTGAGGAGGGAGAGTTTCGCGACAGGGCGCGCCTTGGTTTGCCCGGACGGCAGGAAGAACTCATCCTGAAGCTTGCCGGAACGGGCACTCCCGTGGTGGTGGTGATCACAGGAGGGAGCGCTTTAACGATGGCGCCATGGATCGACAAGGTGAGTGGAATCCTGATGGCCTGGTACCCCGGTGAGGAAGGGGGAAATGCGGTGGCCGACGTGCTTTTCGGCAGGTACAATCCCGCAGGACGCCTTCCGCTGAGCTTTCCGCAGCATGAAGGACAGCTACCCCTGGTTTACCGGCATAAACCATCCGGTCGCGGCGATGATTACCTCGATATGTCAGGCCGTCCCCTGTTCACTTTCGGATACGGACTGAGTTATACCAGTTTTGACTATGGTGATTTGAGGTTAGACAGGGACAGCATCCGTGCGGGCGATACCGCTTACGTCGGCCTTAAAATCACCAATACCGGCATGATGGCCGGAGATGAGGTGGTTCAGTTGTATATCCGTGATGAACTGGCTTCCGTGGCAAGACCCCTGACAGAACTGAAGGGCTTCCGGCGCATCAGCCTGCTGCCCGGGGAAAGTAAGCATCTTCGTTTCATGATCAGCCCTGAAATGCTGAGTATGCTTGACAAAAACCTTCAAAAAACCATTGAACCCGGCACTTTCAGGATTATGACAGGAGCTTCTTCGGCGGATATCAGACAACAAATAAGCCTCAAAGTGACAGAACCCTGATAAAACCCAATCCATGCGATTTCCATCAAACATCATCATCCTCATCCTGGCAATAGCCGGATTGCACTTACAGGCACAGCAGAAAATTCATCCGGATACCATCCGCGGGAAAATGCAGTGGTTTGCCGATGCCAAACTCGGGATCTTCATCCATACCGGCATCTATGCCGTGAACGGAGTGTCTGAATCCTGGAGTTTTCATAACCGCCGGATCAGTCATGCCGATTACATGAAACAAACCGCCGGTTTCACCCTCCGCAACTACGATCCGGCCGCCTGGGCAGCCCTGATCCGGGAATCCGGTGCCCGTTACGCGGTGATCACCACCAAGCACCACGACGGTGTCGCCATGTATGATACCCGGATGAATGCGCTGAGCATCGTGAAAGCCACCCCGGCGGGCAGAGACATGATCAAGCCTTTCTTCGCCGAACTCAGAAAACAAGGCATCAAATGCGGGGCTTATTATTCGCTGATCGACTGGAGCCATCACGATTATCCAGGTTTTTTAAAAGACAGCGCCAGGTACAGTGTTGAAAAGGACAGCCTGCGGTGGGAAAGATTCCGCGTTTTTTTCAGGGGTCAGATTGATGAGATCGCCGGGGAGCTGAAGCCCGATCTGTGGTGGTTCGACGGCGACTGGGAACACAGCGCCCGTCGCTGGGGAGCCGACGATGTCCGCAAAAGCATCCTTCAAACCAATCCTGCCGCCATCATCAACGGCCGTCTGCAGGGCTTCGGCGACTATGATACACCGGAACAGAACTTTCCGGTCAGCCGGCCGCCATACCACTGGTGGGAACTCTGCATGACCATCAACGACAGCTGGGGATACCAGCCGAAAGACACTCACTGGAAAACACCCTATGAAGTGATCACCATCTTTGCCGATGTGGTTTCCAATGGCGGTAACCTGCTGCTTGACATCGGGCCCCGGGAGGACGGCAGCATTCCGGAAGAACAGCGCAGCGTGCTGAAAGCCCTGGGCAACTGGAACAACAAACACGCGGAAGCAATCTTCAATACAATCCCCGGTCTACCACCCGGGCATTTTTACGGACCCAGTACATTGTCGAAGGACAGTACCATATTATATTTATTCCTCGCGGGAAATCCACGCGAAGCTGTCGTGATCAAAGGACTCTTTTCTGAAATCGAAAACATCAGCCTGTTGGGACAAAACAGTCCGCTGGCCTGGAAAATCGTCGGCAAGATCTCCTGGAGCCCGGTGCCGGGTCTGGTCTATATCGAAGCACCCTCAGCGGGGCACGACCAGTATATGAGTGTGCTCAGGGTGAAACTGAAAAAACCATTACGGCTTTACCGCGGAGCCGGAGGACTGGCGCTGTAATACAATACTGCTCATGAAAGCAACGACAAACCTATTGATCATCATTGCCTGCCTGTGTTGTCATGCGACATATGGGCAGACGGCCCCGGAAGCGGCCTATCTGTGGCCTGAAGACGCGGCTGTTGCGGATAAACTGCGGCAATGGCAGGACTGGAAGTTCGGTGTGATCATCCACTGGGGCCCATACAGCCAGTGGGGTGTGGTGGAAAGCTGGAGCCTTTGTCCCGAGGATGAACCCTGGTGTGTGCGGAGCGGAGCCTATGCGGCGGATTACCACACCTATGTCAAAGCCTATGAATCCTTGCCGGCGGTCTTTAACCCGGAACGCTTCAATCCCGAAAAATGGGCTGCCGCCTGCGCAAGTGCCGGTATGAAATATGTGGTTTTCACTACCAAGCACCACGATGGCTTCTGTATGTTCGACTCCCGCTTTACTGAGTATAAAATCACCGGGCCGGCCAGTGCTTTCTCAAAAAATCCGCGGGCCAATGTCAGCCTCGGGGTGTTCAATGCCTTCAGGGACAAAGGAATGGGTGCGGGAGTATATTTCAGCAAACCAGACTGGCATCACCCTGATTACTGGTGGCCCTATTTTCCCGTTTTCGACCGCAACGTGAACTATGATCCACGGAAATATCCGGAACGCTGGGACAGGTTTAAAACATTTATGCATGCTCAGGTTGAAGAACTGATGCGGCATTATGGCAGGTTTGACATTCTCTGGCTCGACGGCGGATGGGTAAGACCGGCCGGATCACTTACTGAGGAGACCAGACCCTGGCTGGGTAAAAACCAGTGGATACAGGATGCGGATATTCCCGCCATGGCCGCCATGGCCCGGAAATACCAACCCGGCCTGCTGGTAGTCGACCGTACCGTGCACGGAGCATTCGAAAACTACAGAACCCCTGAACAACAAATCCCGGAAAAAATCCCGCCTTATCCTTGGGAAAGCTGTATTACCCTGGGAGATAACTGGTATTCAACCGGCCCGGCTGAGAAATACAAGCCGGTCCACTGGGTAGTCCATACCCTGGTAAAAATCGTGTCCATGGGAGGAAACTTCCTGCTGGGTATCGGTCCTGATAAAAGCGGAGATATGGTCCCCGAGGTGTACCGTATCCTGGAGGAAACAGGCCGTTGGATGAAACAGAACGGAGAAGCGGTTTATGGAACGATCCCATTAGCTCCATACAGCTCCGGCAACTTCCGCTTTACGCAATCAAAGGACCGCAGCTGCCGCTATGCATTCCTCCTGCTGAAAGAAGGAGAATCCCTGCCCGAAAGTGTCAGCCTTCCGGAAGATTTCACCGGCAGGCAAGCCATTATTACCCTCCCGGGCTGGAACGGAAACCTTTCGTATCATATCCTGAATGAACAGGCAATCATCCGCATCCCCGCTAAATTCAGAAAACTCACTAAATCCACACCTGCCCTGGTGCTCAGAGTAACTCACTGATATACTTGATCATGTTTCGAAAAGGAGCAGCAGGTATTTCTGTACCCAAAGAACACAGGAATGCGGTCTGTGTTTGCAGCGTCATCAGTATACCGGCACGGAATGAGTTTGTGAGAAAATTGCGATCCTGGGGTATACGGCATTAAGGGATTATAATTTTTTTTGTTTTTTTGATTATTTTGAGCATATGTTTATTACCTTTGTAATGAACAAATGTTTATAATCGTCATTCCTATGAAAATTGCCATCACCGCCACCGGAAACAGCCTGGAATCGACCCTGGATGAGCGTTTCGGCAGATGCAGCTATTTTGTGATTTACGACACCCGGTCCAATGAAACAGAATTCATTGCAAATCCGAACAGGGAAGCGGTGAACGGAGCCGGTCCCTCGGCTGTCCAGTTAATCGCATCCCGTGGTGTGGGGAAAATTGTAGCCATGCATTTCGGGTCAAAGATCATTGATTTACTTGAAAGCCTTCATATTCAGATGATAAAACCGGATAGTGGGATCACCAGTGTGGGAGAGGTCATCGAAATGCTGGGCAGGCAACACTGAAGGACCGGATAGCCTTACCTAAAGCATAAGTTGTTCGTTAACAGATATATTCTGAGACATAAATGGAAGAAGCAACATCAGTAATAACCTTAAAAATAAAAGCGATGCCTGAATTTGACAAAACAGGGCCGGAAGGAGAAGGTCCGATGACAGGACGCCGGCTCGGCCGTTGTACCGGATTTGGTTCCGGAAAAAAGAAAGCAGAATCAACAGAACGATCATCAGAGGAAAATCAAGCCATTCGTGGCCGCGGACCCGGCCTGGGCCGAAGGGGAACGGGCAGGGGTATGGGAAGAGGACCGGGAAGGGGCATGGGAGGTGGAAGTCGTTACAGGGGAGGAAATTCCTGATCTGTCCTGAGCGGTATAAGTGAAATGTGAAATTTGAATTATTATCAATCCAAAAGGGAAGATTTATGTCCAGAAAAATCGCCATTCCGCTTGAGGGTGGCCTGTTGTGCCCGCATTTCGGGCATTGTCAGCAGTTTGCCATTGTCGAAACCAGTGAGGATCAGATCCTCAGCCAGCAATTACTCACACCTCCCCCGCATGAGCCCGGACTTTTTCCCGCATGGCTTGCCGGGCACGGTGTAAGTGATGTAATTGCAGGAGGTATGGGACAAAGGGCCATTCAATTGTTTAACGATCAATGCATCAATGTATACACTGGTGCGCCACTGCACCAGCCGGTGCGGCTGGTCAATGATTTCCTTGCAGGGAAACTCATGCTCACTGCCAACTATTGCGATCACGACAGTCATGGCGGTCATCACCAATGCAGGCAATAATCCGCTGAATATCTGTAATACCCTTAAATCGAGGCCATGATAGACAAAATTAAAATAGGGATCGTCATCTGCGACCGCTATTCCTCCTGTGCAGGTGGTAAGTGTTTTCGTTCTTTTATGAACAGGGAAGGGGCTTTTTCACATTATCAGGGGAAGGAGGCAGAAATAGCCGGATATACCAGTTGCGGAGGATGTCCGGGCGGGAATATCGAGTATGCCCCTGAAGAAATGAAGAAAAACGGCATCACCCATATTCATTTCGCCACCGGCCTGCTTGTTGGTTATCCTCCCTGTCCGTATATGGAGCATTTCGAAAGTTTTATCCGGGAAAAATACGGCTTGAAAGTGGTTTTCGGCACCCACCCCATTCCGGAGAAATACTATCTGACCCATATGGCCATGCAGACATGGAATACCCCTTTCCTGCAGCGCGCCATCAGGGATACCCTGTGCGACAGCATGTGCCGCCTGCGGTATGACTGAAAGTCACGCTTTCAGGCTGGCTGTTGCCAGTGGCAAAGGCGGAACCGGAAAGACATTCGTGGCGGTGAGCCTGTTTTATATTCTACAGGAAAAGGATCTGCCGCTTTGTCTGGCGGATTGTGACGCGGAAGCGCCGAATGCCATGCTTTTCTTTAAGGGCGAGAGGGAAAAGACAATGGAAGTCACCCAGAGCATTCCGCTTATCGATGAGGAGAAATGCACCTTTTGCGGAAGGTGTCATGAGGTATGTACCTATCAGGCCATCTTTATCCTGCCTGCCATGAAGGTAATCCGGGTCATGGAGGAAATCTGCCATGACTGTGGGGCCTGTTACTGGGCCTGCAGGGAGGATGCCATCACCGAAAAGGAAATAAGCCTGGGAGAAGTGAGCCGTTACCGCATTGCAGGGGAAGCCTTTATTGTGGAATCCAGGACCCGGGCAGGCGTGTATTCCCCGGTATCTCTCATCAAGGCAGGGATCGCAGAAGCCGGGAATAAAGGGATCATCATCCTGGATGCCCCTCCGGGTACCTCCTGCCCATTCATACAGACGGTGGCACCGGCCGATTATGTTATTCTCGTCACCGAACCTACGCCTTTTGGGCTGAGTGACCTGAAACAATCGGCAGAAACCCTTCGTTCCCTGCAGAAACCATTCGGTGTGATTATCAACCGGGCCGGAATTGGTGATCAGGGTGTTCAGCAGTATCTGAAAGAACAGGCGATTCCCCTGCTGCTGGAAATTCCTTTTGATCCTGCGTTGGCAGTTGCTTATGCACGCGGTTTAAACCCTGCCGCAAGCAGCCAGGCACTCGGTGAAGCATTGTCGGATCTGTTCAATAAAATAGTTGCAGCTTATGGAAATTGCAGTCATCAGCGGTAAGGGCGGTACGGGGAAAAGCAGTGTTACTGCTGCACTTGCAAGTTGTGCCGGGGAAGTGGTGCTGGCAGACTGCGATGTGGATGCAGCCAACCAGTATCTGCTGTTTATGCCGGAAATAGAGGAAGAACAGGTCTATGTTTCAGGATATAAGGCAGTGATACGGGAGGATGTCTGTGATAATTGCGGACTTTGCATGCAGTATTGCCGTTTTCAGGCCATTCACCTGGTGAATGGTCAGGTCAGGATATCCGAAACCGCCTGTGATGGTTGCCGCTTATGTGCAAGGGTTTGTCCTGCCGGGGCTGTAGAGATGCATGAATGTAACCGGAGCCGCATGGTTTCGGGCAGCTTCAGAAAAGGAAGGATGGTATACGGGAGACTGGCTCCCGGAGAAGAAAACACCGGTAAACTGGTAAGCATGGTCAGGAACAAAGCCCGGGAACTTGCTGCCAAATCCGGCATCCCCCATATCCTGATCGACGGTCCTCCGGGTATCGGTTGTCCGGTCATCTCCAGCATCACCGGAACCGACCTCGTGATTATTGTCACGGAAGCAGGCATTTCAGGTTTCCACGATCTGAAAAGAGCACTGGAAATCACCGGTGCTTTTCAGGTGAAAACATGGGTGCTGATCAACAAATATGATCTTAATCCGGAATGGACTGAAAGTATTTCCGAATATTGTCAGGAAAAAGAGATTACAGTGGCCGCAAAGCTGCCTTTCGACCCTTTGTTTACCGACGCCATGGTGCATCAGAAAAGCGTGATTGAGTGGGCACCTGAAAAGCTTGTGAGCCGGCAATTGTCAAATCTCTGGGAAATGATCACCGCAAATGCTGAAATGAATGAAAATGGCTTATCTGCAGGTATACACCGGTAACGGTAAAGGAAAGACCACAGCAGCGCTGGGACTGGCGCTCAGGGCAGCGGGTGCCGGAAAAAAAGTCTTTATCGCCCAGTTTGTCAAAGGCATGCATTACGGTGAACTGGATGCGCTGAGGCGTTTTGAACCGCAGATCACCCTTAGGCAATACGGTCGTGATTGCTTTATCCGTCATGAACCCGAAGCCGCGGATATCCGCCTGGCAAGGCAGGGGCTGGAAGATGTCTCAGCCCGTATCCTGTCCGGACAATGGGATCTTGTCATTCTGGATGAAGCCTGTATTGCGTTGCACTACAATCTGTTCAGTCTGGATGAAATGATGGATGCCGTTGACAGGAGGCCGGACCATACCGAAATCGTTATCACCGGGCGTTACGCACCCCGGGCCCTGATAGAAAAAGCCGACCTGGTCACAGAAATGACGGAAATAAAACATTACTACCACCAGGGAATCCAGGCCAGGGAAGGAATTGAGTTCTGAAAGACCTGCAGAACTGAGGGAGAACGGGATAAAGCAAGTCCGCTGCAAACAAATAATTCCATTAACTTTGCCATTGGCAGGAATGCAGGCAGATCCGGCATTTTCATCATCATGACCAGAAAACAGGAAAATCCTCCCTCTGCACTCAGGGTGCAGGACGGCATTGCGCAACCGGCGCCTGTCAACCAGGGAGCCGTCCAAAGACTGAAAAAGGTCCGTAAGCAACTATTCACTGCGGAGGAATATTACAATGGGATCATCCGTGGCGACCGTACCTTGCTCAGTCAGGCCATTACCCTGGTGGAGAGTGCGCTTCCTGCGCACCGGGAAATTGCCGCAAATATTATCGCCTTATGTCTTCCGCATTGCGGTAAAAGCTTCAGAATAGGGATCACCGGGGTTCCGGGCGTCGGGAAAAGTACGTTTATCGAGGCTTTCGGAACCTATCTGACTGCTTTGGAGCACCGGGTTGCCGTGCTTGCCGTGGATCCATCAAGCCGGCGTTCCGGCGGAAGCATCCTCGGCGATAAAACCCGGATGGAAACCCTGGCCAACGATCCCAATGCTTTTATCAGGCCTTCGCCCGCTGCCGGTTCACTTGGGGGTGTCGCAAGGAAAACAGGAGAAACTGCGATCCTTTGTGAAGCAGCCGGCTTCGATGTGATCCTGGTTGAAACCGTGGGCGTCGGACAATCCGAAACCACCGTTCACGGCATGACCGATTTTTCTCTCCTGCTGATGCTCCCCGGAGCCGGAGACGAACTCCAGGGAATCAAACGCGGTATCATGGAGATGGCTGACCTGATCCTGATCAACAAATCAGACGGGGATCAGGAGAGACTCGCCCGCCAGGCTAACATTCAATATACCAATGCCATACACCTCTTTCAACCCTCTGAATCCGGCTGGGTACCACGGGTCGAAAATTGCTCTTCCGTCACCGGCCTGGGTATCGACACTGCCTGGAGGCTGATCTCCGATTACCGCCGGCACTGCAGCCTGTCAGGTTACCTGGAGAAAAAGCGCCAGGCCCAGTCCCGGCAAATCATGCTGGACACCATCGAAGAAAGGCTGAAACAGGATTTCTTCCAGCATCCGGCAGTAGTTAAAGAAATGGCAAGGATGGACGAAAAACTGCTTAACAACCAGATATCCAGTTACGAAGCTGCCGGGAGACTGATAAAAGTCTTCGAAAACTGCCGCAATACCAAAAAAGGTGAATAAGGCTGTCGGTATCGGTGATTTTCTCATGAAACGTAATACGATACCGGTGATCGACGTCCGGTCTCCTGCCGAATACCGCAAGGGTCATGTTCCGGGCGCTGTCAACCTGCCCCTTTTTACTGACGAGGAAAGAATGCTGGTTGGTAAAACCTATCATCTCAGAGGAAGGGAAGAAGCGGTGCGTGAGGGACTGAAGGCAGTCGGACCAAAACTGGATGCATTCCTGGAAAACACAAGGGAAGCGATCAACGGGAAGGATGTGATGCTCTATTGCTGGAGAGGTGGCATGCGCAGTGCTTCCTTTGCCTTTCTGCTTGAAACGGCTGGATTCAACACCGCTACCCTGGCAGGTGGTTACAAACAATACCGACAGAACGTACTCGCTTCCTTCCGCAATAGTTACCACTTTGTGGTGCTGGGTGGGAAAACCGGCAGCGGTAAAACCGAAATCCTCAGGGAACTCCGGCAGGCTGGATGTCAGGTTATTGATCTTGAAGGACTTGCAAATCACAAGGGATCGGCTTACGGTCATATCGGACAGCATTCCCAGCCATCCACCGAACATTTTGAAAACCTGCTTGCGGATCAACTCAGGAAGCTGGACCATGCGCAGCCTTGCCTGATAGAGGACGAAAGCATGACCATTGGCAGGGTTTTCCTGCCTGGGGATATTTACAGGCAGATGAAGGCTTCACCCCTGCTTTGTCTTGAAATGCCGGCAGAATTGCGTGTCGGGCGTTTGCTGAATGATTATGCCGGATGCACCTTGGACCTGATCCTCGCTACCGAAGGTATCAGGAAGCGACTGGGCAACGACCGCAGGAAAAAAGTTGTGGAGTTGCTTGAGGCAGAAAGACTTGAGGAGGCGGCGACTGCCATTCTGGAGTATTACGACAAAAGCTATGCTTACGACCTGCAATCCCGCGCTGCTGAAAGCATCACAGTCGTTCGGACCGATACCCCTGATGCCGCAATCAATGCAGGGATCATCCGTGAAGCAATGAAATCATTACGTTTACCGGAAAACACGGAATCAATCCCGGAATAAAATAAACCAATACCCTGATGACCAGACTCACCGCCTTCTCTCCAGGTGCCGGCTGCGGCTGCAAAATCTCCCCCGCCGTGCTCGAAACCATCCTGGCCACTGCAAACCACCCTGTGCAGCAGCCATCACTCCTGGTGAATGCTTCCACCAGGGATGATGCCGCCGTGCTCGACCTGGGCAACGGCCAGGCCCTGATCTCCACCACCGACTTTTTTATGCCTGTATGCGACGATGCATTTGATTTCGGCAGGATAGCAGCAGCGAATGCCATCAGCGATGTGTATGCGATGGGCGGAAAACCTGTACTGGCCGTTTCCATTCTTGGCTGGCCACTGGAGAAGCTGCCGCCTGAACTTGCCTCACAGGTGCTGGAGGGTGCAAGGAGTGTCTGTACGGAAGCCGGCATCGCGCTGGCCGGAGGCCACAGCATCGACAGCCTTGAACCCATCTTCGGCCTTGCCGTAAGCGGACTGGTCGATGTGGCACATCTCAAACGCAACAGTACTGCTCAGCCCGGAGATCTCATCCTGCTCACAAAACCACTTGGTGTGGGAATCCTCACTACTGCACAGAAGAAAGACCTGCTGAAACCTGAACATGCCGCAACTGCTATCCGGAGCATGACAGCGCTGAACAAAACAGGCGAAACACTTGGCAAATGCGACGGGGTAAATGCCATGACCGATGTTACGGGCTTCGGTTTGCTCGGACACCTGATTGAAATGTGCGAGGGAAACGGGCTTTCTGCGGAGCTTAACTGGGACAAAATTCCTGTTTTCGAAATGATACCTGCATACCTGGACCAGGATTGCATCCCGGGCGGTACATTCAGGAACTGGAAAAGTTACGGGCATAAGGTGGGCCCCCTTACCGAAAAACAAAAAACCATACTTTGCGATCCCCAGACCAACGGGGGACTGCTGTTTGCAGTCAGGGCAGACCAGATGGAGAAAATCAGTGGTTTAATGAAGGAAAACAATCAGGAATTCTGGAATATTGGACATTTTTACAACAATAGAACTCCTGTTGTAAGCATCCGTTAAGCCTTGCATATAACACTTCAGGCTTTTACCGCATTTTTTTTCGGGAAAAACAGCGAAGCCAGCACCGAAAGCGTGAGGATACCCAGTACCACCAGCAGGGAATGGGTGGTTTCGATTTTGATATTTACGATGTGCAGCAACATTTTTACCCCGATGAAAACCAGCAGGGCGGAAAGTCCTTCCTTCAGCCAGCTGAAGCGGTTCATGATGTTGGAAACCACAAAGAACAGGGATCTCAGGCCAAGGATGGCAAAGATATTGGAAAAGAAGACGATATAGGGATCTTTGGTAACGGCAAAGATGGCCGGTACGGAATCCACCGCGAAGATCAGGTCGGTAAATTCTATCACCAGTAAGACGATGAACAGGGGTGTGATGAAGAATTTGCCGCCTTCACGCAGGAAGAAGCGGTGTCCGTGATAATCAGATTTCACCCTGAAAAAGCGGGAGGTCAGTTTTACCACCGGGTGATCGGCTGTTTTGATATGCTTTGGCTTGTTCCTGTCGAGGAACATCTTCCCTCCCGTGATCACCAGAAAACCTCCGAAGATGTAAAGTATCCATTCGAAACGCTGGATCAGTGCGGCACTGAGGAAGATAAAAATGAAACGCATCACGACCGCCCCGATGATACCCCAGAAAAGCACCCGGCGGTAATACTTCGGATCCACACTGAAAGCGGTGAAAACCAGGATCATCACAAATACGTTATCGACCGACAGTGAATACTCGATCAGGTAACCGGTCAGGTATTCGAAAGCGAGGTTATGCCGGTACATGCTGAGCGCCTGCTCATCGGTCAGGGATGGGTCGGCCATCCGCAAGGGGTGGCTGAACCGATGTGCGAGCTCGGCTACACCCTGTTTGTCGGTGATACCGTGGATGATATGTCCGAAAAAGTAAATCAAGCCGAAGAAAACCATGCTGAGAAATATCCAGAACAGGGTCCAGGAAACCGCTTCCTTGAAATGGATCACATGGTTGTTTCTACCGGCAATTTTCAGATCGAGGTAGAGAAAAATAAAAATAACCACCAGAAATCCGGTGAAAAACAAAACTTCGTGCAGATTCATCATGTTGGATTCTGACGCAAAGGTAAACAGACTTATGTAACTTTCATGTTTAACAAAGCGTATCATTAAACAAATCAGCAGGGATTTTGATCATTCCCTGCCGTACAGGCTTTTTTACCGAAAGAACACAGGAATGCGAAAAATTGTTCCCAGAGTCATCGGTATAAAGAATATAAGCGAAAACTGCTTCGCATTTTCACTAAGATTTAGTATTCTTTATACCTTTGCACGCTCGGAGCGCCTGAAAACTTTACCATCAGATGGAAGCTGTAATCGAAATGAACGCCAATCCCCTCGTTCAATACCTGAACAAACTGCCCGGGGAATTCACCAGGAACGACCTGATCCGTTATATCCAGGATCACAATATCGAAATGCTCAACTTCCGCTATGTGGCCGGGGACGGGAGATTGAAAACACTGAACTTCGTTATCAGCAACAAACGTTACCTCGACAGCATCCTGACCACGGGTGAAAGGGTCGACGGTTCAAGCCTTTTTACGCATATTGAGACCGGGGCCAGCGACCTGTATGTCGTTCCGAAATACAGGACCGCTTTTGTCAATCCTTTCAGCCAGATCCCTTCCCTCGATATCCTCTGTGCTTTCTATAATAAAGACGGAGAACCCATGGCGGGTTCACCCGATTATGTGCTGCGCAAAGCACATGAAAGCCTCCTGAAAGAGACAGGTTACAGTTTCGAAGTCATGGGTGAACTGGAGTACTATGTAATCTCCCCTAAGGATGAAAACTACGTGGCCACCGACCAGAAGGGCTACCACGAATCCGGTCCCTTTACCAAGTGGCATGAGCTGAGAACGGAAGCCATGCAGGCCATCGCTGCCACCGGGGGCAACATTAAGTACGGACATTCTGAAGTGGGAAACTTTTCTTTTCATGATCTTGATTATGAACAGAATGAGATAGAGTTTAATCCTGTCCCGCTCGAGGAGGCCGCCGATCAGCTGATCATCGCCAAGTGGATATTGCGAAGCCTTGCCTACCAGTACGGAGTTACCCTCACTTTCGCGCCAAAGATTACGGCCGGTAAGGCCGGCAGCGGCATGCACATCCACACCCGTATCATGAAAGACGGGATCAACCAGATGATGCAAGAGGGCAAACTCAGCGATACCGCAAAAAGAACCATTGCAGGTTATCTGGCTCTTGCCCCCTCTCTGACTGCATTCGGCAATACCAATCCGACGTCCTACTTCCGTCTGGTACCGCATCAGGAGGCTCCCACCAATATATGCTGGGGCGACAGAAACCGCTCGGTGCTCGTGCGTGTCCCCCTCGGCTGGAATATGGCCAATAGCATGATGCACCATGCCAATCCCACAGAACCCGATGAAAAGCCCGACTTCTCCGACAAACAAACCGTGGAATTCAGATGTCCCGACGGCTCGGCCGATATCTACCTCCTGCTGGCCGGCCTGACGGTGGCCGCCCGTCACGGACTTACCATGGAAAATGCCGTAGCCTACGCCGAAAAACGCTATGTGGATGTCAATATCTTCGATAAAAAGCATCAGGATAAATGCGCCGAGTTATCCCAATTGCCAGGCTCCTGCTCCGAATCTGCCGACTTCCTCAAGCAACAGCGCGCCATCTATGAAAGCCATGGCGTCTTCCCCCCTGCCATGATCGATGATATCATCAGGAAACTGAAATCCTTCGACGATAAAGACCTGATCAAAAGGATAGGAAATAACAAGGACGAAATCCTTAAACTGGTCAATCAGTACTTTCACTGCGGATAATCGGCCAGATTGTCATAACACTTCTTTTTTATTGTGACACATTGTCATTTATTGCCGGTTTTTTGGCTGTGGTATCAATCTTGACTGTAGCTCCTTCGTCAATTCATCAAGTTTCACATTAAAAATGGAGGATACCATCATGACACTCGTAAAATGGAGCAACAGACCCGCAATGAACCCCTGGTTCGATCCCTTTTTTGTCAGCGAACGCAACACTTCGGCCTGCGGATGCAAACCCGCCGCCAATATTCTGGAAACCGGCGATTCATTCGTGATTGAAATGGCCGTCCCGGGAAGGAACAAAGAAGACTTCAGCCTGAACCTCGAAAAGGACATCCTGACGATTTCCTCGGAAAAGGAGAACCCGGCTGATGAAAACATGAACTATACCCGCAGGGAGTTTCAGACTACTGGCTTCAGCAGGTCATACATCGTTCCCAAATCGGTGGACAGCGATAAAATCGAAGCTTCCTACGAACAGGGAATTCTGAGGGTGAGCCTTCCTAAGAAGGAAGAAGCCAAAGCCACGCTGAGCAAGCAGATCAGCATCAACTGATCACTTTTCGTAAAAGTGCATCTCAAGGATGTGCCGGTAAACCTTCTCCGGAAGCATATACCGCACATCCTTTTTGTTTTTGATGGCATCACGGATAAAGGTCGAAGACAGGTCGATCATAGGCGCTGGAAAGATCCGGACCGAAGGATGACCGGCGTAGACCCCCGGATCACCGCCCGGCCGGGGATACACATATAACTGGTAGTACTCCAGTATCCGTTCATAATTTTTCCATTCGTGGAAAGACGGAAACTGGTCTGATCCCATCAGGATGATAAATCGTCGCCCGGGATATTTTTCGGTTAAATACGTCAGTGTATCAATGGTATAAGATGGTCTGGGCATCCTGAATTCGATGTCGGATGCCAAAAAACGGGGATTGTCCTCTATCGCCAGATTCACCATGTAGTACCTGTGGTGATCCGCAAGCAGGCTGCGCTGCTCCTTGAAAGGGTTCTGCGGAGAAATCACAAACCACACCTCATCCAAATCGCTGTACGACAGCATATAACCGGCCAGGATCAAATGCCCGCTGTGGATGGGGTTGAAAGAACCAAACAACAATCCGGTGGTTTTCATGGGCTGAAAGTGTCTGCAGCTTCTGAAAGCACATATCCTGAAACTGCTGGATTATTAAACCGTATAGTATTTATAATTAAATAAATAAACAATATTATCTAATGTAATTGTTCAAGTATTGCCAAATAAAAAGGAACGTACAGCAGCCACTGCCTGCTGTTGTGCCTCCTCAAGTGTATCATTCACAATGACCAGGTCGAAGGCCTCCTGCTGTTCCAATTCGAACCTTGCCCTGGCAATTCTCTGCTGCAGGCTGTCCTCCGGATCGCTTGACCTGCCTCGTAAGCGCGCTTCCAATACCTCAGGGGAAGGAGGAAGGATAAAGATCGACAGTGCCTGCTCACCAAATATTTTTTTCAGATTGATCCCTCCCAGCACATCCACATCAAAAATAACGTAATTTCCTTTATTCCATATCCTTGTTAGCTCTGACTTCAATGTTCCGTAGAAGTTTCCATTGTAAACTTCCTGCCATTCAAGAAATTCATTATTTTCTATTTTATCTTTGAAAGTCTTTTCGCTGAAGAAGTAATAGTCTACTCCATTGGTTTCACCCGGCCGTGGTTTCCGGCTGCAGGCTGAGACGGAGAACTCCAGCCCGAGTCCGGCTTCCAGCAGGTGCCTGACGATGGTGGTTTTGCCCGCTCCCGACGGCGCCGATACGATGATACATTTACCCTTCATTCTCGCATTCAAGCTATGTTCTGTGATTGAGCGGAGACGCGATGAATCACGTCTGTGTGGGTGTGAGGTTGATGAGTGAGACGCGATACATCGCGTCTGTGCTGGAGTGAGGTTGGTGAGTGAGACGCGATAAATCGCGTCTGTGCGGGGAGGAGCTAGAGGATGTTGCCGAGTTGTTCCCTGATTTTTTCCAGTTCGTCTTTCATCAGTACAACAAGCTTTTGGATATCAGCATCATAAGCCTTGGATCCCAGGGTGTTGATCTCTCTTCCAATCTCCTGGCAGATGAAGCCGAGTTTCCTTCCCTGTTCGGTTTCGTTTTGCATACATTGTTTAAAAAAAGCCAGGTGCTGGGCCAGGCGGACTTTCTCCTCAGTGAAATCAAATTTCTCGAGGTAGAAGATCATTTCCTGTTCCAGTCGTTGCGGATCGGCAGGTGGCAGAGCCAGGCTGTCAAGTGCGGCCTGCAATTTCTTTTTTTTATCTGCAATTCGCTGGTTTTCAAACTGTTCAACTCTCTCAAGCAACACGCCTATCTGGCTGATCCTGACGCTAATGTCGGCTTCCAGTTTGATCCCTTCCGTGCTACGGAAAACGGCCACGGTCTGGCATGCTTCTTTCACCAGGCTGAGGGCTTCATCACACAGGGCCTGGTTGGCTGTCACGCTGCCGCTCTGTATCACTTCCGGAAAACGCAGCAGCAGCGACAGGGTATCATCTGTGCCTTTGCTTCCGGCAAGCTCCTCCAGTTCCCTGATCAGGGCCAGGGCCGCACGGGCATTTTCACGGTGGAGGCTGAAACCCTGTTGTCCGTTCCCTTCCAGGTTTACATATATATCAATCTTACCCCTTCCCAGCAGTTCTCCTGCCAGCTGCCGGATCTCCATTTCGATGCCTTTAAAAACAGGGGGGACTTTTACACTGATATCCTGGCTCTTGGAATTCAGTGACCGGACTTCTGCTTCGAGCCTGGACGTTCCATAAGTGCCTGAGGCTTTACCGTAACCGGTCATGGATTGAAGCATAGGCTTTTTTCAGCAAAGATATGCCATAAGTTGCTTTTACTGAATCTTAGTGAAAATGCGTAGCAATTTTCGGTGATACTTCTGACCAGCTTTCGCAGACCTGTTAAGAATGAGATTAATTTTCTGCTAATTTTGTATTGTCTTTGATGGCATTTGTCAGTCTGTTTTGTAAATGATGGATAATAAGGAATTTCCGGAATACTTCCTGTTTGACGATCCCATGGCGTTTTATCCCGCCATGCTGAAAGACATTGAGAAGGCACGCACGTATATTTATCTTGAAACTTACCGCTTTGGCAACGACAGCATTGGCAGGAAATTTCGCGATGCGCTGACAAAGAAGGCTTATGAGGGTGTGGAGGTCAGGTTGCTGGTCGATTCCTGGGGATCGCAGGTGACGGCCGGTTTTTTTGCGGATTTTCTCCGGGTGGGAGGTGATGTGCGCTTTTTCCGCAAGATCGTGTTTTCCTTCGATTTTTTTACAAAGAACCACAGACGGAACCATCGCAAGCTGCTGATCATCGACGACCGCATCGTGTATATGGGCTCAGCCAACATCACGGGCTATTCGCTGAACTGGCGTGAAATGGTGATCCGTTTGACGGGTGGGATTACCCTTCCGTTCAAGAAGACTTTCCTCGACAGCTGGAAAATCTATAACAAATACATTTTCAATAAACTCTCATATAAAAAAACGATTTACTACAGGGGTTTCGAGATTATTCAGGACATTCCTTCCATCTATCGCCAGATGATCAAAAAGAAGTATGAAGTCCTGATTCGCGGGGCTGCCAGGGAAGTGATCATTGAAACGCCGTATTTCGTTCCGGGTTATATTATCAGGAAAGAGCTGATGGAAGCTGCCAGAAGAGGGGTCAGCGTGAAGGTCATCGTACCCATGCACTCTGATGTAACCACGGTGGATCTGCTCAGGAGCAAGTACCTTGGCCCATTGCACAAGGCCGGTGTCAGAATCTTTTTTTACACCCTCGATAACCTTCATGCCAAGTGCATGACGGTCGACGATGAGGTGTTTTCCATAGGTTCATCCAACGTGGATTACCGCAGCTTCAGGTATATGTATGAAATCGCTCTTTTCGGGGGTGATTCCGAAATCATCGGGCAGATGAATGTTCACCTTGCAAAAACACTGGAAAACTGTGTGGCTTTCAGTTATGAGAAATGGCTGCACCGGCCCAGGATAGAGAAATTCTTTGCTTTCTTACTTGTCCCGTTCCGCCACCTCTTTTAGCCGGTACCTTGTTTTCCTGTTCACAAGCCAAACACCGCTGAAGATCAGCAGGGCTGCCAGCAGTTTTACTGCCGTGAGTTTTTCTTTTTCGAGGATAATCCCATGGATGGTTGCGATCAGGGGTTGCAGGTAGATGTAGAAACCGACCACCGCCGCACTCAGGCGTTGCAGCGAAATGGTCACCAGCAGATAGGCCAGGTAGGTGGTACCGATCACCACATACAGAAAATCAAACCAGATGATGCCGGGGAAAGCCTTCCAGTTGACCTGCATGGCTGCCGGGAAAGTTAATGGAAAGACCACCACCATGGCGAAAAGGAATGCCCATTTCATTACCGTTATTGGATGGTATTTCAGCATCACAGGCTTGATCAGCACCAGGTACAGGCTGTAAAAGGTGATGTTGAGCAGGATGAAAACATTGCCCAGGAAAGTATCGGATGAGAAACTGAGCTGCCTGCCGTTCAGTACGATGAGCAATGCCCCGGCCGCTCCCACTGCGATGCCTGTGAGTTTTGGGGTAGTTACTTTTTCGCGGAGGATCCAGGCGGCAAAGACCAGGACTACGATGGGACTGGTTGTGTGCAGGATGGCTGTTTCCACGGGATTGGAGAGTCGCAGGCCGAGGAAGAACAGGTAGGGATTGAGGACCACGCCCAGCAAACTGCAGAGGGCTATCCTCCAGAGATCCGGAATCTCCACATTCTCTTTTTTCAAAAACAGGGCTGTCAGCCAGAAGAGGCCGGCACTCACCACGATGCGGAAAAAAATGATTTGCGCCGGGTTGAGGTAATCCGGCATCAGGGCTTTGGCAATCCAGTAATTAAGGCCGAAAACAAGGCTTGAGGCCAGCAGGGCAAGATGAGCTTTTGAATTGGGGCCGGTGGGATGCAGGATGATTCTCAAGGCAGCAGTGCTTAGTGGTGCTTATCTGTTCAGACCAGCAAAAGTAAACGGAATTCCTTAAGTAAGTTTCTACTGAGGATACTGCTTCTGAATGAATTGCGTTTAAGGCACCTTGAGTCTGTAAAAGAATCGTGTGGTAGGTATCGAACCCGCTCTTGGAACGCCAAACCGAAATAAATATTTATTTTTTGGTGATCTGATAAAATGATGTACCTTTGCACCCTCTTTTAAAGAGATTGTATCTCTGTACCTTTGCAGGCATTCTGCTGCAGAACGTTTCAAATTACATGTTTCTTTAAGATTGACCGGGCTCGTGCACAAAGCATCTGGAGCCTCATCATCATATATAAATAAACAAATGACATTTTCAAATCTCGGGCTCATTGCACCACTGACTGACGCATTGAGCAGACTGGGCTACAAAGCGCCCACAAAAATCCAGCAGGAAGCCATCCCGGTCCTGTTGCAGGGAAAGGACATCTTCGGATGTGCCCGTACGGGAACAGGTAAGACCGCATCTTTTGCCCTTCCGGTCTTACAATTATTGGAAGAAAACAAGGGCTATGAAAGGAAACCCGTACTGAAAGCACTGGTACTGGCACCTACAAGGGAGCTTGCCCAGCAAATCAGCGCCAGCTTTAAAGACTATGGTGCGAATCTTTCCCTACAACACACGACAGTTTTTGGTGGTGTGTCGCAGCATGCCCAGGTACAGGCGATCCGCAGGGGCGTGGATATTCTTGTAGCCACTCCCGGACGGCTTCTAGACCTGGTCGGTCAGAAGGTCATCCGGCTCGACGACATTGCCTTTTTCATCCTGGATGAAGCCGACAGGATGCTGGATATGGGTTTTATCCATGATATCCGCAAGATTACCGGGCTTTTACCCGAAAACCGGCAATCAGCATTCTTTTCCGCCACCCTTACCCCCGAGGTGATGAAGCTGGCCGGCAGCATGCTGAACAATCCGGTAAGCATCAACGTGGTACCCCCGGCCAATCCTGCGGCTGCCGTGCAGCAATCGGTCTATTATGTGAAAAGGGAAAACAAACGTTCCCTGCTCAAACATGTGCTGAATGATCCCGACATCGCGCATGCACTGGTGTTTACCAGGACAAAAAGGGGCGCCGATGTGGTGGTTCGTGAACTCAACCGCAGCGGGATCAGGGCCAGTGCCATTCACGGCAATAAAAGCCAACCGGCAAGAGAAAAAGCCCTTGATGAATTTAAAAACAGAAAAATCCGGGTGCTGGTTGCCACCGATATTGCCTCACGCGGTATCGATGTGGACAGGATCAGCCACGTGATTAACTTCGAACTGCCGGAAGTGGCTGAAACCTATATTCACAGGATCGGCAGAACGGCCAGGGCCGGAAATGCAGGTATTGCCCTTTCCTTCTGCTCGGCCGAGGAAAAACTGTACCTGCGCGATATCAGCAAATTAATCAGAACCAACCTCGATGTGGTGAAGGTTCATCCGTTTATTTAAAATCAGAAACATGAACAAAGGCATTGTAAAATTCTTCAACCACGACAAAGGATTTGGCTTTATCAAGGTGGAAGGAAGCAGGGAAGAGATTTTCTTCCATGTTTCGAACATCGTGGAAGACATCTTTGAAAACGAAGCTGTCCTCTTTGATGTCCAGGAAGGCAAAAGAGGAAGGAATGCAGTGAACGTGAAGCCTGCTTGATATTCCAGGGGTTGGTTGACACAACCTCATGGATAATCACCGGTTTTGATTCATTCTTTCAATCTTTTAGGGGAAACGCAAACTCCTTCCCTGGGAATCTGCCATGAGCAGGGCATCCAGAACCCTTGCTGCCGTGATGCCTTCACCTTCGTGATGAATGGAAGAGGCTGATTCGGTTGCTTTCCGGGCGACCTTCATCAGGCCCTCCCTGTTAGTGGTGGATAGTCCGAGTTGGGAAAGTGTGACCGGCAGGCCTACAGCCTGGCAAAATCCATACACCTCATCCCTTTCATGCTGAGGAGATCCTGTCAGGTGCAGCCCGGTGAGCAGGCCGAAAGCCACCTTTTCTCCATGATAGCTTGTATGGGTTTCCGCTAACACGGTCAGTCCGTTGTGGATGGCATGGGCTGCAGCCAGGCCACCGCTTTCGAACCCGATACCGCTCAGCAGGATATTGGCCTCTGTAACCCGGTTCAGGGCCGTGCTGACGATGCCGGCCTCATTGTCCTTTTTGGCCTGTACACCATATTCAAGCAAGACTTCATAACAAAGTCCGGCAAGTTTGTATCCGGTCCAGGTACTGAGTCCGCCGCATTCATTTTTTGAAGACGTGTTTACACAGGAGCGTGCCTCAAACCAGGTAGCCAGGGCATCGCCCATGCCTGCCACCAGGAAGCGTACCGGCGCCCTGGCGATAATATCCATGTCCACCAGTACTATTGAAGGGTTCAGCCGCTGATAATACACCTTGTCAAAGATCCCACCGGCCGTATATATTACGGCGCAGCCACTACATGGTGCATCGGTGGAAGCGATGGTCGGCACAATGATCACCGGTAAACCCGCCCTGTCGGCCGCGATCTTGGCGGTATCGATCACTTTTCCGCCTCCCATGCCCACTACCACTGCCGCCTGCTCCCGGCCAATGATCCCCGCCACCCGCTGAAGCTCCTCTTCACAACATTCTCCTCCGAAAGGCTCCAACAGGATGTCTGCCGATAAGGGAGCCCGGGTATAGGCGGCAGGTAGTTGCTTTGCTGCTGAAGGTGAAGCAAGCACAAGCGCCTTTTTGCCGAATTGCCTGATCATCGTTTCTAAACCAAGGATAGCCCCGCTGCCCTGGATGTATTTGCCCGGAAAACAAGCGATAAGGTTCATATTCAATTTGTTATTACGATTTCAATAAAGGATGCCTAAAATGTCAGTTTTTGTATGGCAATGATCTGTGCGATGCCTCGATCAGCTTCATTTCTCTTGTCAAAAATAAGGAAAACCGGGAAACCTATATATTAACCAGGGCAATATATTTTTAAGCATATTCCTGATGAATTAAGACAGCTACCAACATAAGGGGAGGGGCATACGTGTCCACCATAGATCAAAGGATCATTCTTTTTGACCTAAGTTTTGCTTATTGGTTCCCTGGGATTTTACCGTGTAATTTTTTTGCAGCAAGGTGCTCCGGGAGATTCCATTCAGTCCAGCCGGAAGCCTCATGGCGTTTCAGAAAGGCTTGTTTCCTTTCTTGTATGCGATGGTAGTATGATTCAGCCGTCATAAGCCCGGCTTCCTCGCCGAACTTATCCCTGCGTTTCTGCTCCAGCAGCTTCAGTTCATCCAGGGGGTGATCGAGCCAGGGAAGGGTTTTATCCGACAAGCCTGCAAGGAAATCGAAATGAAGGAATGCACGGTTGGCATGCCGGAAGTTATAACTGGCAATCAAACGGTCCCACTGCACCGCCGAGGTCAGTACCAGGATGATCAGCAGTGCGAGTGTATTGGTGCGCAGGAGGTAGAACACAGTCCGGGCATGCCTGATCTTGAGGTAAATAGTGTACAGACCATAGATACACAGGATCAGGAAGAAAACCACCGCGATCCGCTTATAGGCAAGGGAAAAGTAATAGACATACCAGTAATTCCTGATTCCCACGGAAACGGCCAGGATGGCATTCTGGACCAGCCAGAGGGTACTGAGGATTTTGAGGGTTTTATTGCGGGAATAGAAATGCAGCTTATCCCTGAAATAGTAAAGCAGGATGGCAATAGCGCTCAGGATGGACAGGATCAGCAGCCAGGTGCCTTCGTGCACGAACTGTTTCAGGTACTGTCCGTTCCAGGAGAAGTTGAACCAAACCCAGTTGATGTCTATCATGTTCACTATAAGTAAGATACAATTCAATGACGCCAGCAGGAAGACGGCAGCCCTGTATTCCTTAAGCAGCGCCGTTATTGGCCGCTTTCCGGGAAGTCTTTTCCTGGACCTGATCAGGATATCGTCCGAAAGCGTATCTTTCTGCACGATGGCCTGCCTTGCAACAGCAAAAAAAAGGCTGTTGCTGATGAGCAGACTGAACACAAAGGTGACGGCCAGATCCATGTTGATATACCTGAACCACCAGCCAAGCCAGTCGTTCAGTATATCCTCCATGTTCACCAGGTAGTGATCGAAAACGGGATTGGACAAGCGGTAAAGGATAACGAAGAAGGCAATGACTGCCAGGGGGATCAGCAGCATGCCAAGGGTTTGGATTGGGCGCCTGACGGCTTTGAGAAAGCGGACTTTATCCGTGCTCTGCCTGAGCCAGTTTCCCTGGCTCAGGTAGAGGTTGTGCATAGACAGCTGCAGGGCGGTGAGGGGGGATTTGGCTGCGGGCAACAGCTGATAACCGGCAAAAACCATGACCATGATGGCATGGACCAGATAGGAATAAACCGAATGCAGCAGGAGCGTGTAGCTGGCCGTGAGGAAGAGCAGACAAAGGCTGATGATGCTGAAAGGTCCCTTGAGTCTGAGTTGTCCGGTAAAGAATGCTGCCAGGATGAGGATCGTTTCAGCCAGGAGCAGGTTCAGGCCGGGTGCCTGCCTGTAAAACAAAGCGGTGATCATGAAGGCCGACAGCAATGAGGCCGCCAGGCTGATGCGGTAGTTGTTCATTATCATTTAAAAATCAAAAGGAGTAAGGATTCCCGGATCCGGTTATTGGTGGTATAAACGAATCAGTGTTTTCCGGATTGTGTGATCCTGCCAATTTGGACTGGATAAACCGGAGAAGGAGGTGTCATGAAAAGTACAGGCAGCCGCCTGATTTCATGGTCAAATGGTTTTCGAATGAAAAACATACAGGCAGGCCGGCAGCGTTCTTGCAGCGGGCAGGGAAGTATACCGACACGGAATGAGTTTGCGAGAAAATTTCGATCCAGGGGTGTACGGCATTACTCATACTAAACAGCTTTGCATTCGCAAACCTGTCAAGTATGAGTATATCAATCCTACTGAAGAGGTTGAACCACTTCGATCAATTCGGGCAGGTCCATGCCGATATTGCGGAGATGGTCAACAGTGGGTACGCCGTTTGGGGTCCATCCCCTTCTTTTGTAGACGGCATCGAGCAGTTTTTCGTAGCGGTCTTCCCGGTATGCCCTGGTAGCTGCCATTTTTTCTGAGAGGCTCATGTTTTCAGGGTTCAGGCCGAGGATTTCCTTTAACTGTTTGTCGTAACGATCCTGGCGGGAGAGGTATTCTTCTTCGGTAACCGGACCTGCCGCGCGGTATGGCTGAGCATCGTGTTTACGCAGGCCGTATCCTCGGCGGATGTTAAAGATACGCTGGTAGTTGTAAACCCTTTCGCTCTGGCGGACGATCTCGTGTTTGTCGACTTGCAGTCCGGTAACGGAATTAAAAATGGTGACATAATTATCGACATGTTCCGGCACTTTTGCAGGTTCTGCTGTTTCCTTGTTGTTTTCCGGTTCCACATCGTTCCAGGGAAGTTTGCACAGGCCGTTCAGTCCGAACCAGGTACGGAACATCGGAAAATAATGAAGGGCTTCCGCCTTGTCCTCGAAGGTGGGGATCTGGTTGTTCACCATGTCCATGAAGATCAGCCAGGCCTCATCATGTTGCGGCCCTTTGTTGGTCATGGCATAGCCACCCTGCTGGGCGAGGGATTCCTTGGAAACATACTGGGAATATTCCAGCCCTTTGTTTTCCATACCGATATCCTGGAGATAGCCGGGGTCGCCCCATCCTTTTTCGGCGAAAAGCGCCTTCATTTTCCGTACACCCTGGCCGGCAATCAGGCCGAAGCCCTCACCGCGGGCAAGCTGGTGCAGCAATTCCATGGAGGCGTCCATATTACCGAAAAAGAGTTCCAGTCCGCCCGTTCTTTCTTTATTGAGCACCCCGCTTTCATAGCATTCCATGATGAACCCCAGGATGGTCCCCCAGGTGATGGTACAGATCCCGTAAGTGTCGCAATAGAAATTCGCTTCGATGGTAAAATAAGGATCAAAGATACCGGCGATCGATCCGAGTGAAGAAGTGGATTCATATTCGGGACCATCGACGATCACTTTCTGTCCCTTGTAAGGGCCTGTCCTTAGTTCGAAATTGTCGACACCTTTGGCACAGGCCATATTGCAGCCGATCCAGCAGCCGTCGGTGCTCATGCCCTGGGTGAAAAAGGATTTCCACACATTGCCGTGAATCTTGTCGGCGTCGGGATGATTACCAAACCTGAAGTTGTTGACCGGCAAAAGGTCATAGTCGTTCATGATGTTGGTAAGGTGGGCGGTACCCTTAGCTCTCATTTCACACTGAGAATCATCCAGTTCTCTCATTTCCCGGTTAAACCGCCTGCCTCTTTCCATGATAGCTTCCAGGTCAACCACATTGTTGCGGTTGCCCTGCACTCCTTTGGAATGAGCCACCAGGGCCAGGATCTTCTTATCTCTGAGCACCGTCCCGATACCGCCGCGGCCGGCCTGTTTCAGCCTGACCAGCTTGCGTTTGTTATCGAAAAAGCTGAAATTCAGCATTCCGATCAGCGAGTGTTCGGCTGCTGTTCCGGCCGACACCACAGACACATTCATCCGGTCTTTCTCTCCCAGGGCGAGTTCCTCGGTCAGGTATTCGGCCAGCAGGTGACTGTCGCGCTCAGCATCCCCGGCATCATAAATCTCGATCATTTCCCTGGTTTCATCAATCAGGACGATGATATCTTCACCGGCCTTTCCCTGTACCTCCAGGGAGTCAAATCCGGCAAACTTCATGAACGGGCCGAAGAATCCGCCCACATTGCTGTCGATCACAATGTCGGTCTGAGGCGAAATGGTTACTACCAGCGATTTCCCTGTTCCCGAGTATTGGGTGATTCCACAGATGGGACCGGTATTGATTACGATCTCATTTTCAGGGTCATTCCACTTGGTTTCCGGTCGGGTGGCATCCCAGAGCAGTTTCAGGCCAAAGCCTTTTCCGCCGATAAATTTGTCTTTCATCTCCTGAGTGACCTGTTTTTCGAGGATTTCTCCGCTGCCCACATTGATATACAGGGTCCTGTTGTTGTAGCCTTTTTCAATGGGGGCCCAGGTATATTTGTATTGCTTCAGGAGTTTGTGGTGTTGTTTGAAAGTTTCTAGGCTCATGGTTTGGATGGGTGAAATTACGGGGTTAAAAACGGGATTATCATGGTGCAAAGGTAAGGAATGTTGTGAAATGAATCACAATGGTCCCTTTAGACATGAACTACGTATTCCGGGTCAGCATCTGCCTTAGTCCACAACTTTATATAGTTGCATGATGGTACTGAGGATTTTACTGAAGTCGATGTGAAGGTCGGTCAGTTTGCCGCTTTCCATATCGAATACCCAGCCATGTACCTGGAGGTTTCTTTCGAAGCAAGCTTTTTGCACCTCGGGCGTTTTCATCACGTTGATGCATTGTTCCCTCACATTGAGTTCCACCAGCCGTTTGTACCGCTGCTCCTGATCGCTGATGCTGTCCAGTTCTTCCTGGTGGAGGCGGTATACATCGCGGATGTTTCTGAGCCAGGGATTGAGGATGCCGAGGTCGGACTGTTCCATGGCGGCTTTCACGCCTCCGCAGTGGGTATGGCCGCACACCACCACATGTTTGACTTCAAGGAGACTGACCGCGTAATGGATGACCGACATGGCGCTGATATCGGTATTGGGGACCATATTGGCGATGTTGCGGTGGACAAAGATTTCGCCCGGGCCGGCACCCATCAGTTCTTCTGCCGTGACACGGCTGTCGGAACATCCGATGTAAAGGACTTCCGGTTTTTGTCCTTCCGGCAGCTTCCTGAAATAATCCGGATCAAGCCTGAGTTTTTCTGCGATCCATTTCTCGTTGTTTCGGAAGATGGCTTCAGTTTTCATAAAATATGGATTAATGACAATGCGTGTGAATGATTTTCGCGGTGTTGGTGTTTTTCCTGCCATGGATGGTCAGTAAGTAAACACCTTCGGGCAGGTGTGCCAGGCTCAGATAGCGCATATTACCCGGATAACTGAACAGTTCGAAAGGCACAGGCAGGCCAATGCTGCTTCTCAGCTCCGGATCCCTGCCCATGCAATCCTGTTCCGGCAGGCTAAACCATATTCCTTCGCAGGCCGGGTTTGGCCATGTTTTTATCAAATCCGGCGGAGTATTTTCCGGACTGCTGACAATGGAATCCTGTTGATTGTAATGCATGATTTCACAGGGTATGAGGCTTGGAATACCCCAGGTATCGAAGAACACACCCCAGCAATCTCCTGTCACTTCGTTATAAATGAATGCCTTGCCCCAGTCATCGGGGGGAATCATGTTGTGCCACATCGCCTCTGCCCTCCAGTTTCCGTATACAATCAGGTGATGGGTCACGATGAGCAAGGGCGGATAGGGAAAGCAGGTTATCCATGGAAACTGGTGCAGTGAGTCGAAAAAAGCCTGCTGTGCCGGAAAGCTCGCCTTCAGATATTGAAATGCGCTATCCAGGTAATACCAGGCCGAATCGTAGAGGTTGAATCCGGTTGAATCATTGACCCTGGTGATATAGATGCTCTTGTGGATGGTGTCGGTGTTTTGGACAGCGCAAATATCCACCTGTGAAAAAGGGGGAAATGTGCTGTCCGGTGAAATTACTATGAGGTAAACAAACTGGTCCTGATAAACGACGGAGGGTTGGAAAAACGTAAACAGTTCCTGAGGACCGGAAGCGGTTAGAACGACAGTATCCCCCGGTTCAACACCCACCCAGGCCTTGCTTTCGAACCCTCCTCCCGGAATGAGGACGAAGTTTGAATTGGGCATGGAAAAGGAAAAGCTCTGGGCTGTCAGCATAGCAGGCCACATCAGCATACAGATAAGGATTGATTTCATGTGTTCATAATTTATATTTTATGGTCAAATGCGTGTTCCGCTTCATGCGGGAGAATATCCATAGTTGATCATTACCGGTTGGTATAAACAATGTTTGGATGGATATTTCATGGCGCTTTCAATTGGTATCTTATTCCGAAGATAAGCAGTATCCCCTTCATGTCTACCTCTTCCATTACGGCCGGCACCAGCAGGTTGTAGCTGTTGAAGAAAGTTAGTTTCAGTCGGTCATTGACGCGGTACCACAGGCCGTATCCGGGAAGGTAGCCATAGGTGAAAGCCAGGTGGGTTTTGTCCAGGTCCCGGTTTTGATCGGCCTTGAACATCAGGCTCATACCCATGGATAAGACAGGCCGGAGGCGGTGAATGTCTCCTGAAAGAGGATAATTTAATGAAAGGAATAAGGGAAGCATATACATCAGGTGGCGGTGACTGTTATAACGGGTGGAGCTGAAAACCAGTCCTGATGAAAGATGAAGGTTAAAATTACCTGAATTCCAAAGGTCATGGCCGATAAACACACCACTGCCGATCAGGTAAAACTCCCTGGCGGTGATGTCGGTGAAGTCATAGATGCCAGCTCCTGCCGAAAACTCCTGGGCTGCTGATTTTCTGCAGGAGAACAGGCTGTCAGCGGCCAGCAGGCAGATCAAAATCGTCGACCACTTCATGAAAAATACCGATGGTTTTGATGTTGATGCGAAAAGGGTCATGATAGAAAGATACTTTGGTGAAATGGTTATAATTACCGCCGTATCCGTGGGTCAGCACACCGCCTCCGCCTCCGGTGGTGATGTAATGCAAGCCGTCACGGATGTAATGGTTGAAAAGGTGCTCGTGCCCGTTGAATACCGCCCTTATTTTGCTGTATTGCAGGAACATCTGATGCAGTTCCTCCGCCTGCTTCATCAGGGTATTCGCATACTTGCCCCGGGGAAACAGGGGTCTGTGCATCAGGACAAAGACATGATTCGTACAGCAGTCCTTTTCTGCATCTCCCAGTTTTTGCTTGAGCCATGCCAGTTGCTGTCCGGAGATGCTGTTTTCCTGTCCGGCGATTTCAGTATCCAGGATGATCAGCAGGACATCCCGTGTCCGGTAGGTGTAATAAAACTGTTCCGGCGGGAATTCCATCTGCTGCCTCAGCACGAGTTCCGAGACAGGATCGTTTCCCTCGTGGTTACCCCTGGCCATTCTGAGGGGAAAGTTTTGGGTGATTGGTAAGGAATAGCGGTGAAAGCTTTCCCATTCTGCTTCATTGGCAGGCCTGAGCATGATGTCGCCGCAGCAGAAGGCCGCATCGGGCCCGGGTTCAATCCGGGCCATCTGCCTGGCCAGTGCGCCGTAAACCCCGAAGCCTTGCTGTATGTCGCTGAAAACGATGAAGGACCAGGTTTCGCCCATGGCGTAATTCGTCTCCTTGTTAAAGGAGCATGATGACAGAAAAACAAACAATATCAGGACAAAAACCGGGTATCGTTTCATATTCTGAATTGACTGGGTCTGAAAGACCAGTACAAGGTAAAGATAATACTTTTCTTCAGCCCGGAGTCAAATGCAGATAGCGTAAGGGGGTGTTGTTGGCGGCTTTATGTTGTTGATAAACATAATGCTTACCCTTCCGGTCATATATGGTTCATATGACCTTATAAGTATAAATCAAACGCAAGAATCAACCAACCTGATCAATTGTCTTTGATACAGCGGACAGCATGCCTGCCGTCATAGACTGTCAAGCCTTTAGCGACACCGGTGGCACCAGAATTCAGGGAGATGCGGACAGCACTGCTGCCATCTGATGTCGACGTCCAGAAGCGTGTAAGTGTGTTGAAGCTGGTAAAAGTACCGTCAGGGTTGCCGATACCACTGCCCAGGGCCGTGAACCCGGAGGAATTGGTTGCACCGGAATTCGGTGCAGTCCAGTATGTTGTGCCGCTTGCCTTGAGTTTGCTGCCAACATCAGTGCCGGTATAGGCATTGAACAGGGAACAATTCACTGAATAATCAAGAAATACCGTCAGGTCGCACCATTCCTGTTCGGTCGGGATATGCCAACCTTCGGGACAGATACCGCGGGATCCTTGCAGAGGATTGTAGTTCATCATCTCATTCCATTGGTACAGTCCGCCATAGATCTGGCAATTTTGGGGCAGGTTGTTGTAGCAGTATTTCTGGATCACTGAATCATTTGCAGATGCGGTTCCGCTGTTGATCATGCTTCCCACATTCAGGTTTTCTTTCAGCCAGCAGCGGTTACCAATCTGAACCGTATTATAGACCTGACCCTGGTAGGTGATGGTCGGACTGCTGCAATATCCGGGCGGAGGCAGGAAAGTGATGATCACCGTATCGGAACTTGAAGCACAGAGGTTATCGTATTGCAAGGTATAGACCAGGGTAATTGTACTACCTGCAGTTGCGGTCAGTGTGTAATAGATGCTATTACCCATCTGGGTGAGGCTTCCCCCGTTACCCGATAATATACTCCAGAACCCGGAGGCTCCCGCTGGCGGCAGATTCCCGGATACAGTCGTGTTAGCTGTCGGTCCGGTGGCCTGAATAACCTGGTCATTGCCGGCGTTGGCCTGAATCATGGGTGGGCATGGCATTCCAAGGCGGTAGATATCTGCGGTAAGGGGGTATCCGGCACATGCACCGGACCAGCCTCTCAGGCTGTTATAAAAGCCATAACTGCTGTGGAATAGTGTATCGAGGGTATACCAGTCATAACCGTCATTGAAGGAGTATGAGGTAAAGTGGTTAAGCGTGTTTTTCCCTCCTCCTATGTACATTCCCGTGCTATAGGGAGTCTCTTTTGCCCAGACGAGGGAAGCGTTCCAATGAACCCACAGTGGGCCACCAAAACCAAAACCAGACCATGTTGCCCCTCCGTCGGATGTTCTCTTGGCACTGTCACCGATCAGCAATCCGCTCAAGCCATTTCTGAAAGCCATTACCTGGAAGTTCATGCCGGTGGGATATTTTACCCAGTTCATTCCCTTGTCGGAGGATCTGTAAATTTCTTGTTTGTTCGTTGTGAACCAGATGGTATTATTCACTGCTTTAAACTCATTGATGGTTCCGAAAGTACCGGGATCATTGGGCGGGATATTTGCCTGCGGCACACGGGTCCAGGTTTGTCCGGCATCGTTTGTGGTATATATTTCAAAATACCCGCCATTGGGGTCACCCATACATACCCCTTCGAGCGGATTGAAGAAATGCACGAAATTGGGGAAGCCATCGGGTGGCAGGAACATATTGGAGCCCTGAGTATTCCAGGTTTGACCGCCGTCCTGGGTATGGTAGATGCTTCCGCCGCCTGAGAAGGAGAAAAGGGCAGCCCAGGCGGTATTGCCATCCACTGCAGTGATATTGGAAATGGCATGATTGGCTGCATTGCTTATGGTTCCAGGTATCCAGGTGTCACCACCGTTCAGGGTCCGGGTGAATTCCTGGTTGGGGACCATGTCATTGCCGTTGGTTTCTCTGACAGAGGCCCAGACAGTATTTGAGTCTGCCACGGAAAAAGTGAATATTTCCTTATTGGTTCCGGTAATTCCTGAATTCTGCTGTTCCCATTGCAGCCCTGCAAAGCCAATGATTACATTGCTGAAGTCAGATTCATTGCAGGTATTGGTGACTGTCCAGCGCAAGGTGTATGTTTCCCCGAACCTACCGGTAAAAAGGGTATTCGGGAAAGCTGGATTTTCAATGATTCCGCCGCTTCCGCTCAGGATAGTCCAGAGCCCGGTTTGGCCAGGCAGCGGATCTGCAGCCTCCAGGGTGCAGAAATTACCCAGTATGCCTGTTTTGTCGGCCATAGCACTTGCAGTGGGATCCTGGCATTGATTCTTGATACAACGGACAGCATGCCTTCCGTCAAAGCCTGATAAGCCTTTTGCGACACCGGTACTTCCGGAATTCAGGGATATGCGGTAAGCATTATTGTTGCTTGAAGTTGAAGTCCAGAAGCGGGTGAGGATATTGAGATTAGTGAAAGTTCCGTCTGGGTTGCCGATTCCGGAACCCAGTGCAGTGAAACCGGAAGAATTGGTAGCACCGGTATTCGGAGCAGTCCAGAAGTTTGTTCCGCTTGCCTTGAGTTTGCTTCCTGCATCTGTGCCGGTAAAGGTGTTGAGAAGGGAACAATTAACGGAGTTGTCGAGCAGGAAAGTAAGCTGACACCATTCCTGTTCCGTCGGAACATGCCAGCCCTCGGGACAAATACCGCGTGAACCCTGTAAGGGATTGTAGTCCATCATTTCATCCCAACGGTAAAGTCCACCGTAGATCTGGCAGTTTTCGGGCAGGTTGTCGTAGCAGTACTTTTCAATAATTGTATTGTTGGTGGCTGCGAGGCTGGAGCTGATCATGCTTCCTGCATTCAGGTTTTCCTTAAGCCAGCAACGGTCACCTATCTGAACCGTATGATACACTTGCCCGAGGTAGGTTATGGAGGCTGAATCACAATATCCCGGAGGTGCGGCGAAATTGACGCTGACGGTATCGGTGCTGAATGAGCAGCCGTTTGAAATTGTCCAAACCAGCTTGTAGAAATTTCCCGGAAGGCCGAAAAATATGGAAGAAGGCGCATTCGGGCTGAACAGATACCCTCCGGAACCCGCAACAATCTGCCACGATCCTGATTGTCCGGCAGGTGGCACATTGGCATTCAATGTCAAAGATTGTCCGGAAACATTCACCTGGTCTTCTCCTGCGTTTGCGCTTACCACCTGTTCACATAATACACGGAACTTATAGATTCCTGCCGTAAGCGGGTATCCCGTGCATGCACCTGTCCAGCCGTATTGGTTATTATAGAAGCCAAAACTGGAATGGTAAAGGCTGTCGAGGGTGTACCAGTCGGCAGCATCATTGTAAGAGTAGTTTGAGGAATGGTATGTTGATGACTTGCTTCCAATAAAATACATTCCTGAATATCGCTCTGTTTTCTTCGCATGAACCAGCAGCGATGAGTTAAAATTGAGCCAGATCGAACCGTTGAAGGTGAAAGGATTCCAGCTTTTCCCGCCATCGAGGGTATACCGCTGGTCATTCCAGATCAGCATGCCCTCTTTGCTGTCTTTCATGGCAAGGATGCCATTGGGGACGGTGTGGCTGAATTTTTCCCAGTGCAATCCTTTATCGGTGGTCCTGTATACTTCCTGCATATTGGTGCTGAACCACAGGGTATCTCCTGCTGTTTTAAAACCGTTGACCAGGCCATACACTCCCGGGCTTTCAGCAGGGAGGTTCTGCTGCGGCACCCTGGTCCAGCTTTGTCCGCCGTTGTTGGTAGTGTAGATTTCAAAGTAGCCTCCGTTAGGGTCTCCGCCACAAATACCCTGCTGCGGATTGAAGAAATGGATGAAATTCGGGTAACCGTCCGGTGCCTGGAAAAGACTGCTGTCCTGCACAGTCCAGCTTTGGCCTCCGTCGGACGTGTGGTAAATTCTGCCTCCTCCCGAAAAGTTATAAAGGGCTGCCCAGGCATGGTTGGCATCCACCGCGCTGATATTCGAAATCGCGTGGTTGGCTGCCATGGGTATTTGACCGGGAATCCAGTTGATTCCGCCATCGGTGGTACGGGTGTATTCCTGGTTGGGTATGATATTGTTACCTGATAAAGCCCTTACAGATGCCCAAACAATATTGGAATCCACTGTTGAAAAGGAGTAGATCTCTTTATTTTCTCCCGTGATACCCGAATTCTGTAGTACCCAGAATGCCGGTGCAAAGCTGATGACCACCTGGTCGGTTGCCGACTGGTAACATGCGTTGGAAACCGTCCACTGCAGGGTGTAGGAGGTCGCGAATTTACCAGAGAACAGGCTTTGAGGATCATTCACGTCGTCAAATACTCCGCCAGAACCGCTGATGACAGTCCACGATCCGTTCAGACTATCAGCAGGCACATTTGCCCCGAGCCTGGCCTGGTTACCGGTAATATTTAGTTGATCAGCACCGGCATTGACGATTCCCAAAGACGGGCAGTTATTTTTAATACATCGGACCGACAGGCCATAACTTCGCAAATTACTTGTCTGACCGAGCTGAGCGGTGGAAGTATTAAGGAGATTTAATCCTACCCAGGCATTGCCTGTACCTGACGGATTACTGCTCCAAAACATGGTCCGCAAATGCAATAAATCAAAATTCGGGTAATTGTAGATCCCTGCTCCGATTGCAGTGAAGCCACTCTCATTGGTGGCTCCGGTGTTCGGAGTTCCCCAGAAAGCTGTTCCGGTTGCTTTTAATTTACCTCCTGCAGCGGAGGGACTTCCGAGGTAAGTGAACAGCTCATTCCAATCCTCTGCCGTGGGGATATACCATCCTTCAGGACAAATGCCCCGGGAACCTTTGGAAGCAGCGTATTGCATCATTTCATCCCATCGGTACAAAGCACCGTATGTGTTACACATCGAAGGGTTGTCCTGATAGCAGAATTTTTCGATAATCCCGTTGTTTGACATGCCCTGGGTCGTTGTTACCATCGTTCCGATATTGAGGTTTTCCCTCATCCAGCATTGATCGCCAATAAGCACTGTATTGTAATCCTGACCGCCAAAGCTAAACGAAGGCACATCCGGGCAGGGTTGATTCATGACGGGAAGAAAGGAAACATCAACCTCATCAGAAGCGGCGTTGCAGGTGTTTTTTACAGTCCACCGTAACGTAAAGGCACCGGGGCTGTTGGTAGTAAATATCGTGACGGGATCGTGAATATCCATGAAAGTTCCCCCGCTTCCACTGACAATGCTCCAGGTACCGGAAGCGTTATAACCCGGAGCAACAGCCTGAAGCTGAACATTCACACCGGAAATGTTCAACAAGTCATTTCCGGCAGATGCGGTTAAAGGCGGACAAGCGGGTCCCGGGTTCGCATTCCTGTCAATGTCTCCTATACATAAGCCAGTCATGGCAAGCGGGTAAACAGCGGGCGATGTCACAATAAGGCTGACCGTGTCAAATATCCATGTCCCGGCACTGAATTCAAGAATTTTGCCCAGGATCCTCTCCTGGATGCGCACCACATCCATGCTGTCGACCATGTCATCTTCATTCACATCACCCGCGAGAAAGGTCAGGCCGGTGAGGGTGTCCAGTCCCAGGGAATGCCTGTGTGCAAAGAGGGCATCCACATTATTGATTCCTTCCGGTAAGGCGAAACTGCTTGCAATAACGGAGTAGTTCCCTGCAGGTACGTTAGTGAAACTAAAACTGCCATCAGTCATACTGTAGCTTTGTGCCATGGACTGTCCGTTCTGGTCGACCAGGTTCACATTGACAAATCCCAGCGGCGACTGACTGCTGTTAAAATACGTGACCATTCCGTTTATGACCGCCCCTGTTCCGGCACATGGAGCGCATTCCCCGTAACATACAAGCGGAAGCAGGGTGTCTCCCTGGGGAACTGCCAGTATCCGGTTACCGGAGCTGCTGCCGGAACATCCTGACTGGAGTTCTTCCCAGTCGCTACCGTTAATAAATCTGTATTCAACTGAATCACCCGGGCTGAGCACCACAGTAGTTTCATAAATGCCGAACCCGGAATACTGAAGGGGATTGGCAACCGGATTCCACCCCTGATTATTAAAAGCCACAAAGACACCTTCCGGGGCAACCTGCTGACCCGACATATCAACCTGAAGCCGCACCAGAGAATAGGGATCAGTGTCGGCAGTTTCATAACCATAAACCTGGAATGGGATCCCCTGTGGAGTTTGTGTCCCTCCGTCGACAAGGGCCGTCGATTGATTGGTGGAAATGTTGATCTGGGTGGCGTTGCCCGTGGTGATGATGCCGGGAACGGTCACGCTGGGAATCCAGGGTCCGGATGAAAGACTTCCGGCTGTTTGCCAGTCGAGATAATAAATTCCAGGACCAAGTTCCAGTGTAGGGATGTCGCAGACGATCTCCATGATTGGTCTCTGAGTATTACCCATATCTGTCTCTGTAACCCTGTAAACGCCTGAAAAAGTAGTGGAGGTCATATAATTATCGCTGGTATTGCCGAACACCTGTATATACCCGCCTTTCCGTATCCTGAGACTGAGATGCGTAATGGTGGATGTAGTGGATGAACCTGTCTGGTAGGCAAAAAACTTCAGGGAGGTTACAGTCCAATTCTCATTTTCCGGAACGACAAATTCTTCAGATATGCGAATACCGGAAGAGACAGAATGGCTAAATCCCAGGGTTGACATTCCGGCACTGGTTTGTACAACACTTTGGTCGGCTCCGTTGAATCCGGTACCAATACTGTTTACCAGAGGTCCGTTGTCAAACAGCAATACCGGACCGCTTGCCGGGGGACTTGAAAAGGGAAGGGTATCAGGCCAGGATTGGATTTCAGATGTTCCCGTATCCCTAAGCCGGAAAGTTCCGGACTGCACCACCGGAAGGCTGAAAATGTTCGTGAGAAGAAGAAATAATATTACTGGGACCGTTGCCTGATATTGCTTGCCTGATTTCATACCGGGGATGTTTTTGAAAATAAAAAACCGGGATTTGTGTTTCATTAACGGGTTCAAGTGTGATTTGCTGATTATTCCGGGTTCAGTTCTTTTGCTGTTGATCTATTAGCGGGTCTTTGTCATCATTTTGTACTGGGAGAATGTTCCCGATGAGGAACGGGCTTCAAGTTTTACTGGATAGATGCCCGCTGCCAGTTTTTCTCCGTTGAATGGTACCCGGTGATAACCGGCAGCCTGCCTTTCTTCTACGATGACAGCTATCAGAGCACCCAGCGGATTGTACACTTTCAGGTTGACATCGGCTTCTTCTGAGAGGTAATAGGCGATTTCTGTCTGTACGGCAAAGGGATTCGGGTAGTTCTGACCGAGTGCGAAACGTTCTGTGCTTTGATCTGAAAACAGCCTGGCAAGGTTCAGCCTGACATTTTCGTAAGGAATCCCTCTGGAATCACTTACCTCCGAACCGGGCATCAGGTTAAAATCAAGTTTCCCCAGCAGGGGTCTGTCGCCGGTACGGATACGAAGGCTGAACAAGGCTTCTCCTGCATCAATGCCGATCCCCTGCAGGGAGTACCAGGCAATGCTGAGGATATTGCCTTCTGTCTTGAAAATGAGATTGTCTTGAAAGGCCGGATTCTTGAGCAATACCTCCTCAACAGAAATTAGATCTCCCGGATATTCCATGACAACCGAAATAGCACCGGCGGCAATATCTTCAGCAGCAATAAAAGGGAGAAGATACTCCTCGCCGTTTTGGATCTTGATCAGGCCTTCTTCTTCGATCCGGATTTTTGGGCTTATCCTGGTGCCGGGGATATAGGAACCATCCACATCGCCCATGCAAAGCACGGGGAAATCCCTGTTCACGCTGGGCCCCCCGAGTTCAACGGTGTCAGAACCATTGTACCAGTCACCGGCAGAAAAAGCACTGATGAAATTAACAAAGCGTCTGGCAATGAGTAGCGCATCTGCAGCATTGACCGTACCGGTGTTGTTTACATCGGCAGCTTTCCTTTTGGTCTCACCCAGGGTGATCATGCTGGCAAAGTGCCTCAATACCAGCAGGGCGTCGGTGGCATTCACCCCTCCCCAGGGCTTTTCGATGTCGGGTTTCACGAGGTATTGACCCGGGTCTTTATCGATGAACAGATAATTTCCGTTTAGAAATGTTGAAGCTGAATCAGTTTCGGGTTGTGAAAGATTGAAGAGCTTAACCCAGGAATTGGTAATGGGGGTGCTCAGGCTGTTTTCATAGAACACCCGGCCACTCAGTGCGGAAATGATGGTGACTGTGATGCTGTCGGAGTAACTGGTACATACCCCGTTGCCTGCCATACAACGAAACACGTAACCATTAAAGGTTAGGGGAATGTCAGTGATCTGAAGGACAGGGGTGCTGACACCTGCGAAGTTTTGATTATCAGACAGTGGCTCAAAATTTAAGCCTCCGTCGGAGCTGCTTTCCCACTGGTAGGATTTGGCTCCCTGTGCGCTAAGCTGCAAACTCACGTCTTCTCCGCTGAGTACTGTAAGAGAAGTGTTTACAGGGCCGAACACCGGTGCCGGACTCAGTACACAGGATGCTTCGGCTTCCGTTTTAAGGGTTTCTGTATTACCGGTATGGTCTCTTGCCAGGGAGAAAAAGCGGTATTGGGAGCAGGCTTTACCGCTAAAGGATAGGCTGCTGTCTGCCGGGGTTTCACCATATTTTTCAAAAGGACCTCCGTTTTCTGAGACGTACAGTTCAACCGCTGCCACACCCGAACCGCCGTTATCGTCCTGGCTGGTAAAGCTCAGTGTGATTACAGTTGTGTCATAAGATGCAGCCAATGCATTCACATGGCTTGTCGGAGCTTCTGCATCTGCAATGTTGTGCCAGATGTTGGTGGCGATGAAAGGATTGACATCGAAGGTAATGATTCCCTGGGCCTTCAGGCTGTCTCCGGTAACCACATTGTTTTTGGGTTTGACCGTAAAGGTGACATAGCCTTCCCCGGCATGAGTGGAATCATTTACCGGAAGCAATCCCTTCAGGGGATCCTGGGGTGGCAGTCCGGTAGCAGGATCGACTGCCTGGAAGATCCAGAATGCGTTGTTGTTTGCCACATCGATTCCGGCGATTACATCAACCCATACACCGATGGAGTCTTCCAGATTGAGGCGGGCGTTATAGGTGGTGCTGTTAGGCGGAACAGAAAAAGTCATATTGGCAAAACTGAAATTTCCCAGCCGGAAGGAAGCCCTGTTGATCAATTGTTCGAAGGAGTAAGTCACAAGGACACGCTGAGCCGGGGCTGTCGCGAAATCAGGATCGTTCTCGAAATTGATCTGGTAGGGCAATGCCTGCCTTGAGGAATAATACTGTTGTTCGGCATAACCGGCCGGACCCACGATATCGTTGGGATCTCTCGAACAAAGCACCGGAACAAAGGACACGGCCACCCTGGTTTGTCCGATGCAGTTGTTGGCATCTGTGACGGTGAAGGTGTATGATCCGCTGCTGTTCACGGTAAGGCTGTTTGCCGGACTGAAGGCGTAGGGGGGGGTACCGCCCGAGCCGGCAGCGGTGATGGTGATTACAGGCGGGCCGTCCTGGATGCAAAAAGGAATGGTACCGCCGCTGGAAACTTCAATATCGATGGATCCTTCGTTACGGACAACGGCTGTTCCGACACCCTTGCAGTGGTGTGCATCAGTGACTGTTACCGTGTAGGTTCCGGGCGCAAGGTTATTGATCGATGCTGAGGTGGCTCCGTTCGACCATTTATAAATGAAAGGGAAATGAGCATTCTCAACGCCGGTGACTGTTGCCGAACCGGTATTCCCGCTGCAACTGGTGTGTGTGACAGCGATCTGTACTTGGGCCCCGACTGTCAAAGTGCCCGAAAACATTGCGAGGAATAACCAGGCTGACAGTAAGTTAATGCCGGCCGGTCTTATATACAGAGGATTTAATTTCATGGCTTGAAGGTGTTTTTATGTTATTCACAAACATCCCCGGTGCCGTCACAATCGGTATCGGCCTGGTCGGGGTTATGGGTATCGGGACAGTTGTCAAAGGCATTCAGGATACCGTCTCCGTCCCTGTCCTGGTCACAGCTATCCCCGATGCCGTCATTGTCGCTGTCGGTTTGGTCCACATTGATGATATGCGGGCAATTGTCGCAGAAATCACCGATATTGTCGCCGTCTGTATCAGTCTGGTCGGGGTCGTAAATCCACGGGCAGGCATCATCATTGTTAAGAATGCCGTCTCCGTCAATATCCGGATCATTGCTGTTGGAAATGCCGTCTCCGTCGATATCATCGTCACAAACATCGCCGAAACCGTCATTGTCGGTGTCCCGCTGGTTGTAGTTTGCAATTTGCGGGCAATTGTCACAACTGTCGCCGATCATATCCATATCTGAATCGGTTTGAGCGGGATTTGCATCGTAGGGACAGTTGTCGCAGGCATTCCCCGTTCCGTCTTCGTCAGTATCTTCCTGATTCACATTGGGTTTACCGGGGCAGTTGTCGCAGGCATTTCCTCTTCCGTCATTATCGCTGTCCAGCTGTTCAGGATTAGCGGTGCAGGGACAGTTGTCCTGAAGGTTGCCGGCACCATCCCCATCAAGGTCATCCGTACTGAGCATTTCATGTGGCGTGTGGAATTTCAGATAGCCCTGGATATTTGCATTCATGGGAAGCGAATCATACAAGGGTGCTGCATACCAATTTCCGTTTTCGGTTTCAAAGAAATACGCTGAATTACTGGTGTCGGAATCTGAGTAAAGCCTGACCTCAGCAAGAAAACCGGAATAAACATTCCATCCCATTAAGATCTCCATGGAATCGATACCGGAAATCAGGGAATCGAACAGATTTGCTGTTACGGGATCAGTGAGCTCTTCAAGGATACCCGCCTGGTATTGAGGCAGGTATTGGGAAGCAACATTGGCGTGATTTCCGGACTTGTAAGCAGAAAGTAAGCGACAAAGTGCAGCGAAGGGAGTATTGACAGTGAGGCTGTTCAGACTGCCTGTCAGATCATTCACCGGCCATCTCGTGCCTGGTGGGGGGAAGGTTGCCTGTACCGTGTAAACCTGAAGGGTATCACAAACAGTATTAGCAGGATCAGCGGTGAAACCCTGAGGTCCGGTCAACGGTATCGTCAGATGGCAGGTGTTCAGTTGAAAGCCTGGAAAAGTATCTGCCCTTGGCGTATAAACTGAACTGGCCAATACGTTTTGAAAAATGGCGGCAATGCTGCTGGTTAAAATAAGAATAATCACATATTTTATGTGCAGACTGCTTGTGGTTGTTTTCATCGTTTTCAGTTTATAAAGGGATTACCGCATGTCTGGGGAATAAGCTCTCTCGAGACTTTTTTGGTGACAAAGGAGATCAGCTTCACCTCCCCGACAACATCGAGTTTTACACAATAATTACCGGATCCTTTCGGGGGATCATCCGTTCCGAAACAAACTTGTAAATCAGGGACTGAGCTGGTGGCCACCACCTGCAGGGAGGCTTTGAGCACTGAGCCGTTGAGCACCGTTCCACTTATTCCACCGCCCACGGTAACCTCCGGTGAGATTGAAAAGCAAAGTTTCTTTTCTGAACATCCAGTTTCATAATTTGCTGAAACACCTCCGCAAATACCTGCCGATAAACTCACGTTGGCAGAAGCGATATATGGGATTCCAAAAAACGGAAAGTCGCATGCAAATTCTCCGCATATTTTTGGGCTAAAAGAGAGCAAATAATTGGATATGGCACAGTTGTTATCCAGGTCACAGCACTTCTTGCTTCGTGCAACGGAAAAATTGTTGGTGACTGTCAAATCCGGTGCACATATTAAAGGTATAATCGGGTTGTCACGGAATTTGTAGAATTTATTAATGGCATCGCTGATGTTGTCAATAAATTTTTCCTGCAGAGTTGTAAGATTAGCGGGAAGCTGGACACCCAATTCCTCAGTGATGCTTTCATCCACAGCAGGCAATGAAACCTGGTAGTTTGGGCCGCTTGCGCATCCTATGGAAACGCCATGTGTGGAGGTATAATACATTTGCTGATTCTGGGGCATAATTACCGGAGGGAAAAAACTCACAAGATGATCAAGACCGGGGGGGGTTGTGGTAATATCAAACATCTCAGGGATAAGGGTTTCTCCTGTTTTATAACAACAGAATTTTGGTGTGATTGAGAAATCATCCACTGTCCCGACAGTCACAGTCACCTGATCGACAGCCGAATAGCTGAAATTTTCTCCTGATACATAAAGCGTATAGGTTGTTGTGACGGAAGGAGAGGCCGTGGGATTGGAAATAAACCAGTTGTTCAGTCCTGTGGAAGGTTCCCAGTAGTAGCAATATCCTTCTATGCCTTTACTGCCGATTTGCACGGGTATGGCGGTACCATCCGGTTTCAGGCAGGTGTTTTTATCCGGTCCTGCTTCGTTCCCTGCAAGTAAAGTAATGGCTGACAGACTAAGCGATATAAGCGGGATAGATAATATAACGTGGCGGAAAGGCTTTTTTTGTTTCATATTAATGATTTGCAAATGGTTAGTATTTTGGTATCTGTATTGAAAAACCGAGCCCGCTGGAGGCTTTTGAAAAGACAGTCACCGAACCGCTCACTCCCGGCCTGAGTATATTGGGGGGGCCTCCCGTTTCCCTGAGTTCTATCAGAAGGTTATGGATACCTTGTTCAAGGCCTGCAAGATTAAAGGAAACAGGTGCCCCGGCCACACTTTTCAGGATGAGGTTGGGCAGGTCAAGGTTGGCGGTTCCGCTGTTGGCATATTCGATGATGATGGGAACGATCCCGTTGGGCCGGGCGTTCGGGGGCTGGTATACATTGACATCAAGGCTCGGGAACAGGCCCTGTACCACCCTGAATCCGTCCTTCAGCAAGGCCAGCCCCCCGCATTGCTTGTCGCCAACTACATCGTATTTTCCTAAATCCCTTCCTTCCAGATCAAAGGTGACAAAGACCCTGGAACTGTTCACATAGACCAGATCGTAGCCAAAGACTTTTGTTTCGTTCCGGTGCAGAAACAGCGACATCCCCGGGGTAAATTTTGAACCGGTGATCTGAACCGTAATCTTACCTGTATTACCGCCGGTATTGGCATGTATACTGAGTATCTCGAATTCAAGTATCCTGGCAAACAGCATGATATCCTGTTCACTCCGGTCGGGATGCTTTCCGTATACCAACACATAATAAGTACCCGGTACCAGCGAGGGGACAACCACATCCTGGTTACCGGATGCCGCTGAGGTAAAGGCGTAATCGAAACTGCTCCTGGTAGGAACGCTGCCATGTTTAAGATATAACTCATTGATCCCGAGGATAGAGTCGCCCTTCAGCCTGAGCAGCATGCTTTCTTCGGCAAGTTCTGCCGGAATCTCAATCCGGTAATAAAGGGGGATGTCGTTCACCAGGATATCAGGGGTCCAGGTATCAAAGGGCAATTCGGGTACAGTTACCACGGTCTTTTCTTCAGAAGCCCCGTGATTGTTGGATTCATTGCTTTCATAAATATTGTTGAGAACATCTGTCCTGATAATCACATGCCATTGGCCCACGGAAACATCATTCAGCACAGCGGTGGCAGACCTGCCGAGCTGCGTCTGAGGTCCTAAGTTCACGCTACCCTCAAGGCTGGTGAAAAGAATATCCCCGATATCCCAGACATCGTCAGTGGAAAAATAGACCAGTTCTGTCATGTTCCCCGCCACAGGAAAAGTTCCCTGGTTTTGAAGGGACCAGTAGATGGTACATAATCCTCCGGCCATCACAGTATCGGGTACGATCACCTGGGTAGCCAACAGGTCGGCAGGAGGTGGTTGCTGCAGAAATACAAGACTGGGTTTCAGATTATTGTCTTCGAGACCGTGTTCATACACCAGGTTGGTGGCATCGGTTTGCATGAAGAGGATATAGTTTCCTCCGGGCCAATTTGGCATGGTAACCGAAAGACTGTCGGTATAGGATTCCCCGGGTGCCAGTGATCCGTAATGGGCTTTGGCCCCGATTGAAAAGGTGTTCGGATTGAAGTTCATGCTTGACGAGAGATAAAACCGGTCTGTCCAGGCTGCCGGATTCGTAATGCCTGTACCATTGTTTTTAACTGTGTATCGGAGCATGAAGGGCTGACCGGTGAGGGCGGTTCCGGAGGCTTCCAGGCTGGTCACCACCAGGTCGGGAGGAGGTGTGAGCGTGATGGTAATGGGCTGCGGAGTCCCGTTTTCGTCACGGACAAGACCGGCATTATTCTGGAAATCTGCATCCTGGTTGACGTTGTTTCTGTCAGCTACCATCATCAGGTAATAACTACCGGAAATACCATTGGGAATGTTGAAGTTCCTGGTGGAAGCGTAGCCGGCATTTGCTTCGAGACTGCCGTATCGTGTTATGATACCCGCCTCAATATCGGCGATGGGATTCAAGAGGGTGTCAGAAGACAGGTAAAGATGATCATTCCAATGAGTGGGAATGGTTCCCACAACGGACACATTCTGCACGTTCCAGCTTACCGGAATATTGCTTCCGCTGTTAGCGGAAACCGGAGCATCCATGTGGGTAAGCTGCAAGTCCACGGGCGGATAAGGTTTTACGAAAAAAGCGGGACTGTAAGCGGTATTGTTGGCATCCTGTCCGTGTTCGTAAATCGTATTATCGATGTCTGTTCTGACCATCAGGTAATAAGGCTGGCTGATTAGGGAATAGGGAAGGATTACCTGGGTAGTCACCGTATAGGAGGAATCAGGTGTAAGGGTGTCGGAGATATAGATGGTTTTCAGCGGATACGCAAGCGCAAATGGTGCCGTGCTGGCTGTGACCAGCACCTGGTCTCGCCATGCAAACACCAGGTTGGTCCCGGGTCCGCTGTTCTTCACCGTCCAGCTGATTGTCAGCGGTAAGCCGGCTTCGGCTGTATCCTGCGCCGGTGATACTTCAAGTACATGCAGGTCGCACCAGGGAGTCAGTGTTACAGCCATGGCAGCCTGGCCCTGTCCGGTATTGTTGTTCTCAAAGAGATGTTCAAAGATCGTGTTGCTTACATCGGTTACCACAAACACATAGTAATCACCGCTGATCCCTTCCGGTAGTGTCCCCTGCATCACCGCACTAATGCTGTCGCCGGGATTCAATACCTGGTTATAATAGTTCGTACTTGTCAGCAGTTACGAGCTGTTTCCGTTGAACACCGGGAACTGACTGATATAAAGCCGGTCGGTCCAGGTTCCGATTGCCTTACCCGGTCCCTCATTTACCAGGGTATAAGAAACACTGACCGCCTGACCTGAATTTCCCGATGGCGGAGGGATGACATTCCTTACCTGCAGATCAGGTGCATGGATCAGGCAGGGGGTACTGCGAAAAATATTATTCTCCTCCTGATCGTATTCAAATACCTGCATGTTTGCATCTGTAAAGACATAGAAATATGCATTACCGTTGATATTCGGAATGATCACATTTGTTTGTATCGTGTAGCTATCACCCGGAGGAAGTGCCTGATACCTTGGCAGTCCTTTCAGAAGATAAGCGTTGCTTCCCTGGAAAACCGGGGAGGGGCTGATAAAAATCCGGTCAACCCATCCGCCGGCAGCGGGATTGATGCCCTGGTTTTCGACGGTGTAGCTGACAGCAACATTTTCACCGTTACTGACGATTGCGGGCCCGCTGATAACCGTTGCCACCAGGTCGGGTGGTGGCGTCAGGAAGACAGTGAGTGAATCACTCCTCAGTCTGTTGTTGTTTTCCTGAGCATGTTCATAAATGGTATTATATGCATCGGTGAAGACATAAAGGTAAAACCGGCCCTGAATGTAGTTGGGAATGCTGACCTGCTGGGTTTTGGTATAGGAACTGTCGGGGGCAAGAATCCCCTGATGTGTAAAAGTAGCGAGCAGTTGTGCAGAGGCAGTAAAAATCGTGTCCGGGGAAAGATAAATCCTGTCTGTCCACGTTCCGGCGGGTGTAATGGCTTGTCCGGCATTGAGAACGCTCCAGGTAACAGGAAGCAGGTTACCGGAAAAAACATTGGAAGGGATTACCAGGCTGGTCACCTGTAAATCGGGTGTCGGCGATAAAGTGACAAGGATGCTGTCCAGGCTTTTTCCGCGATTATCATATTCAATGGTTTCAGATAACTGCGACTGATAGTCCGCAAGCACGAAAACATGATGATACCCGGAGATGCCCTGTGGCAGGTTAAAGGTTATGTTTCTCTGATAACTGATACCGGGAGCGAGGGCTGAGAGATTCGGGAAAACACCGGCAAAATAGTCGGTTGAAGCATTAAACTGATCATCCGCTGAAAGGTAAATCGCATCATACCAGGATGATGAAAGGCTGGAACCCTGCCCGGCATTTCTAACCTGCCAGCTGACACTGAGCGGCTGGTTACTGAAGGCGCTGAACGGGACCCCGATATTTTCAACCACAAGGTTAGGCAGATGCCTGATAATGAATGAACTGACCGGACCGGCCGTGATGTAGCAGGGATTTTTGGAAACGACCCGCCATTGGTAAACCTGGCCAAATTCGAGCCCTCCGGTGATCAGGTAACTGATGGAGGCAATGTTTGAAGCGAAGGGCAGTGTGGGTTCATTCGTGCCTGATTTCCATATATATACATCGTAAGAAGCGGTATTCGATGCAGGATTCCATGATAGAAGAAAGGGGAAATTCAATCCGCCCGTACTGTCGGATGGAATCATGCTGCTAACAGCACCCGGAAAGGATGGCAGATACACTTTCAGTTCAAAACTTTCAGTGATCGTATCCAGCCCGTCAAAAGCCACCAGGTTGTAAATAGTTGTTATTAAAGGATTTACCTGGATATTTTGGTTTGTCGAGAAATATCCCGGCGGATCTGATGTCCACTGGTACTGAATCGTGCCGTATCCTCCGGTCAGTGCGGACTGAATTTGGACAGCCGTTCCCTCACAGATAATGGAATCAGTGGCGGTGATCGTGGCCTGAAGTTTCCGGCTTACCATGCCATCTGTAAAAAATGCTCCCTGGCCGACAGGCAGTCCCAGTGGATCAGTAACGTTTGAACCGGAAGCAATGAAATCAAGCTGGCTGACTCCGCTGTGGTATATGAATTTAAGGTCGGCGATTTTCCCATCGGGAAGTGAAACACCATTCCCGTTCACCCAGGCAATTCCAAGGCGATTGCCATTGTTGTGGACAGTCATGATGCTGTTGTTAAGTGCCGTATCCACCATGACCATGCTTCCCCAGCCCAGAACCAGCGGATCGTACTCAATGAAAAAGTCAAAGGAACCGATGTTTTGAAAGTTTGTTACATAGAGCGGTACAGAAACACTGTCACCGGGAAGGGCGGATACATGGCGGAGGCTGAATCCTGTTGCTTGTGCCTGCAATGTTATTGCAGCAAAAAGGATCAGTGTTGTATGGCTTATCGTCCGGAACCATTTTCTGCATGGATGAAGGGTAAACGGATGTTGCATAGGCCGGTTTGTATATTATTATTCTCAATAAGACTGACAAATTCAAACAAATGCTTGCATATGACAGGCGCAAGCATGTTTAAAACAAAAAAGCCGGAATTGGAGTTTTCCGGCCTGATGTTAATAAGCTGTTAATTAATATTGGAAAGGATACCTAAGCGGCATAAGGGTTTACCGGTTTATTCCGGCATACTGTTGACCCTGTTCCCCTTCTCATCCCAGTAAATCCACTCACCGCTTTCGATTCCTTCGGTAAAGGTTCCTTCGGCTTTTTTCTGTCCGTTGGGATGATAATAGATCCATTGCCCGGTTTCACGGCAATTATCGTAAACCCCTTCGCTTTCTTTTTGTCCGTTTTCAAAGTAGTGCACTGCACGGCCAAATTTATAGTCGTCGAGGTAGGTTTCTTCTGATTTCTTCTTGCCGTCTTCGTAATAGTATATCACCTTGCCGTTAAATTTCCCGGCTTTCAGACTGATCTCCGACATCAGATTTCCGTTTTCGTACCAGGCCTTTTCAATGCCTTCCGGCAGTCCGTTAACATATGGGGTTTCCATCATGGGTTGTCCGCCGGCGTATCTTAGCATGCAAATGCCTGTGAAAGGTTCAGTGCTGCCTTCCAAGTATTTCAGCTTGTTCTTTTCAACCAGTTTATCGCATATATACTCCATGTTGGCAGGTTGGTAAATGCAGTGTTGATCAGAAGCCGGATTGCAGGATGCTGCCGGGAAAAACAATTTCGCAAAGCCCTCAAGTGTCGGCATAACAGGATTGGCGGCCGGGTCGGATTGAAACACCATGACCAGGATGACGGAAAGCAGGACAGATTTCATAAAGCAATGCTTAGGGGGCGCAAAATTATGCAAATATTCAATAAGCAAGGGCAGTGGCTGGTCATTATCTTCTTTCCCTGAGAGGATTGATTGCTTAAAACTCCATGCGGAAATTCAGGATTGGCAGCAATCCCATGCCTTCTTCCGGAACCACATCCTGTGTGGCCCGGGAATACGCATAGCCGATCGTATTCTGCCTGCCGGTAATATTCTGAATATCCAGGGTAATGATATAGGATAAATGCTTCCTGTTGATCCGGAGATAGCAGCCAAGGTCATTGCGGAAAAAATCCGGCAGCCTGTCTTCGTAAATCCGGCTGTAATCGTATATCACTTCCTGCTCGAGCCGCGATTGTTCATGATCAATGGGGGGTATCCTGTTTCCGCCTCTCATAAAGCATTTCATATTCAGTCCGAAAAGATGCTGCTTGTTTCGTCCCAGCTTAAAATCTTTCCCCAACAGGATATTGACGACATAATTCCCGTTGAAAGCTGTATTGTGCCATACCTGGTCCATGGCTTTATACCTGGAGTCGAAGAGGGAAAGTGTCAGCAGCAGATAGTAATCACCGGTGTAAAACTTTTCGATGGTAGCTTCTATACCAAGGTTCCTTCCCTTTCCCCGGTTATTCAGTTTCGCCTCAGGAACCCCGTACAGGTAGTTGAGGGAGGAGATATTGCTGCTGTCCCGGTCTTCGACGGGTACCCTGTATAGAAACTGGTAATATACTTCGGTTTTAAACCGCCAGTCGTGCGCAAGGGAATGGTCAAAGCCCAGTACTGCATGCATTGCCTTACCCAGCCCGAGCTTTCTGTTGGCCTGAACCTGCGCTCCGTCTGTTTTAACCAGGGCGGTATAAACCGGGATGGCTTCCATCCTGCTGTGCAAACCGATGCCTGCACTGATGGCGCTGCGCCTGTTCACATTCCATTTCATTCCCAGCCTGGGTTCGAGACTTGTTTCTCCGTTCATGGCGAAATGAAGGATATGGATGCCTGCAGAAGCTTCTGTTGCATCACTGAAGCGGTGTTTCCACTGGGAGTATACCTGGACAGAGGAGGTGGAACCCTCCGTATCGACAGTGGTATCGTATTGGCTGCCATTAAATCGTTTTAGAAACATATGATAAAACTGATGATTGATAATGAGGCCGGCCCCGACTGTATTTTTTGCGTTGCGTTTGCTGTTCAGTACAAGCGATCCTTTCAGGGCGGGATAAGAAAAGTCATCGCTGTATTCGGTGAAGGGATTATACCTTGTATCCAGAATTCCGCTTTCCCATTGATCCTGCAGGAAGGTGGCCGCAATGGTCGTTTTCAGGGTAGTTTTTTTATCGGCGAAAGGAAAGACATGTTTAAGGCCTGCAGTCCCCATGCGGTGGTCTTCCGTCTCAAAGAACCTTCCTTCCCTTCCAATCCAATGAATGCTGTCTTTCACGGGATCTGTTCCGGTGGTACTGTGGCCGGCCACGGCAAAGAGTGAGAAAATACCTGCCCTGGCTGACGGTAGCGTGAGTTTAACCACCAGGTCCTGGAAAACCGGCGGAAGATTATTATCTCCGAGGTCCACCATCTTCATCCGGCTGAGCAAACCGAAGGTTGAATAACGGTAATTGACCAGGAAGGAACTTCCTGCTTTTCTGCAGAGAGGACCCTCCACCGACATTTCTGTCCCGACCAGACCCAGTTGGAAAGCATATTCGTATTTTTCATCATTGCCTTTTCTCAGGTACAAATCCATCACACCGGAATAAGCATTGCCAAATTCGGCAGGAAAAGCGGCCGTCAGAAAGTCGGATGTGGCCAAAACATTGGAAGTGATCACACTCATGGCTCCTCCCGTGCTTCCCTGCCCGTCGGTGAAATGATTCGGATTCGGAATCTCGATACCTTCCAGCCGCCATAACAGTCCCCTGGGTGAATTCCCCCTGATGATGATGTCGTTGACCCCGTCTCCGTCAATCGTTGCCACACCCGCAAAGTTGCTTACCATGCGAGCCGCATCATTGAATCCCCCTGCATAACGGGTGGCATCATCCATGTTGATTTTCCTGGCACTGATGGAAGCCATGGTGTTCAATGCCTTGTCCTTGTCCTGCTGACTGGCTGAAATTTCGACTCCCTGCATCTGAATGACGCTTTGTACCAGCGCAATGTCAAGGATGGTCTCTTTCCCGGTAATAACTGTGATTTCAGGGATAAGGGCTTCCTTATAACCCATAAAGCTGACCCTGAGACTGTGTCGCCCCGGCGGAATGCGTTCCAGCCTGAACTGTCCGTTAATGTCGGTTGTGGTACCTTTCAAGGGTTCTGACTGAAGCAGCACTACGGCTGCTCCCGGAAGGCTTTCCCTGCTGTCGGCATCGACCACCCTGCCCCGGATGGTCTGGTATTGTTGCTGGGAAAAAAGGTTCATGCTGAGCAGAACCATAAGGATGCAAAGTGTTTGTCGGGTTTTCATGATCGGCTTGAAAAAACCATAAGACGGCAGCGCAACCTGATTGTTACAGCCGAATGGAAATATGTATTATTTTTACCGGTCAAACCCATTAACACCGTATTACATGATGTTTCCTTCAGATGTTTACACAGATCGCCGTATGCGACTCAAAAAGGAATTGGGGTCTGGCCTGGTCCTTTTTCCTGCCAATTTTGAGGTATCTTTAAATTATCCTGCCAATACTTACTCATATCGTCAGGACAGCCATTTTTCCTATTTTTTCGGGCTGAATCATCCGGACTATATCGGCATCGTGGATGTGGATGCAGACAAGGATTATCTTTTCGGAGATGATATAGATATTGAAGATATTATCTGGATGGGCGACCTGCCTACCGTGGCTGAACAGGCCGGCCAGGCGGGTGTCAGGGAAACCGGTACCCTGTCATCAGCCCTTGCCATGCTGAAGGCAGCCGTAAAGAAGGGTCAGAAAATCCACTTCCTGCCGCCTTACCGCAGTGAGGTGAAGCTTGCCTTGTCCGATTGGCTCGACATTCCTGTCAGGGAACTGAAAGAACGGTCTTCCCCGGAACTGATCCGGGCTGTGGTAAAACTGAAGGAGATCAAGGACGCATTAGAGGTAGCTGAGATTGAAAAGGCTGTGGATGTGGCTTACCTGATGCATACCACCGGTATGAAGCTGTGTTTTCCTGGTATTGTGGAACAGGAGGTTGCCGGAACAATGGAGGGAATTGCACTGGCCCTTGCCGGACCTGTTTCCTTTCCGGTGATTCTGAGCATGGACGGTCAAACCCTGCACAACCACCATCATGGCAATACCCTGAAGGAAGGAAGGCTGGTGGTGATGGACGCCGGCTGTGAAACGCAGTTGCTGTATGCCAGCGACATCACCCGGACTGTCCCGGTTGGTGGAAAGTTCAGTCAGCGGCAAAAGGAGGTGTATCAGGCCGTTCTCGATGCCAATATGGCCGTTATCAGGGAGTTAAAGCCGGGTATCCGCTATTTCGATATGCATATGCTGGCTGCCAGAACGCTGGTCACCGGATTAAAAGCCATCGGTTTGATGAAAGGAGACGTGGATGAAGCCGTCGCTGCCGGAGCCCATACCCTGTTTTTCCCGCATGGACTGGGTCATATGCTTGGGATGGATGTGCATGATCTTGAAGGACTTGGTGAGAACAACGTGGGCTATGATGAAACCATCAGCCGGGCTACGGCATTCGGTACCGCTTACCTGCGACTGGCCAAAACCCTGAAACCGGGCTTTGTCCTTACCATTGAACCGGGTTGCTATTTCATCCCGGCCCTGATCGACAAGTTCAGGGCAGAGAAGAAATTCACGGATTTCATCAATTACGATCTGGTAGAGACGTACAAGGACTTCGGCGGAATCCGTATCGAGGACGATGCGCTGATAACCGCCAACGGCAGCAGGATACTGGGCAAACCCATCCCCAAGACCATTGCCGATGTGGAAAGGACCATGACAGCACCCCGGGAATGGGTGAAGGTGCCCGGGCTGATTTAGTGAAAACAATGAAAATAAAACTGAAAATCTGAATTCTGAATACGGATTCTCGGTTTTATTCCGGTATCTTATCAGGTTCTGCTACATCTCCATCCCCAGCGCCCTGTTGGTGAATGACACCAGGGGGTGCATGGCTTTGAATGAAGCAAGCGCCTTGTCTTTGAATTTATCGTTCGTCAGGTCGCCGTCTTTCAAGTATTCCCCGACCACATAATGCTTGAGTTTCAGCAGCTCAATATCAGGCCAGTCGGGCGGATAACCCTGGGGAGCTTTTTTCAGCTCGTCTCCCATTTTATCCAGGGTGTCGAAATGCCTCCGGAACTCCTTGTCCTGCAGGATGGCTTTGAATTCATTGATGTTGTAGAAGATCTCCTGTCTGACTTTTTTCAGGCTTTCAGAGGGTGGCATGTACAAACCGCCGCCGGCGAAGGATTTTCCTTCGGGTTCAAGGTGAATATAGTAACCGGAGTAAGGACTTTTTCTTCCGCCCCTGGCAATGAAAGCTCCCATATTCGTCTTATAGGGAGTTTTATCGTTTGAAAACCGGGTATCCCTGAAGATCCTGAATACACAGTCTTTGGCCTTGATTGCCCCGATGCCCGGATCAAAATGCTGGATCCCCGCTATCAGTTCCTCCGTGAAAGACTCGAAGTTTTTCCTGCATTGCTGGTACAAGTCACGGTGACTGTCGAACCAATCCCTGTTGTTGTTTGCCGACAAGCCACTTAAGAAACTTAGTATATCTTTCATTATCATTCGATTATGATGGTTCTTCCACTATAGTCGTTTTTGGTGTTCCTGAGTCTGATCAAATACAATCCTGGTTTCAGCCCGGCTGTACAAAGGGGATAAGTCCTGTGTGAAGCGATCTCAACAGCCTGACTGAGAGCGATCCGTCCGTCGGGACTGGTCAGGGTCAGTTCGTAGGAGCCGGGTTCTCCGCTAAGGCTAAGCGCCTTGCCTGTCGGGACGGGATTGGGATATGGATTGAGCCGGACCTGAGTGTTTCCGATGTCCGGAATTCCCACACCACCGCCAATGCTGCCGCTGTTGGTGATGATATTTGGGAGTGGTGTAATGGTGAGGGGTGTGTATCCGCCAAGGTAATAGAATTTCAGCAGGTAGAGGGTGTCGCCGTCGGCAGTGAAAGGCGTCAGCCCGAACCAGGTGATCAGCAGCTGATCGGTGGCTCCGCCGATGTAATGATTGATCATGGTATTGCCATTATTCAGGTCGGGGTGAAAAACGGTATACCCTGTGTAGAACACCACCGTATTCCAGAAGGAGACCTCGAGGGCCAGGCTGCTCCAGTTATAGATGTCCTGACCGGTCAGCGGAACAAGGACGGTATCTCCCGCATTCACTCCGGTCACGTGCGGCAGGGTCAGTGCCGGTGTCTGGCTGTAGGATACAGAAAAAACAAAAGAAAACGTCAGCAGAATGATGAACTTTTTCATATTAATCAAATTTAATGACCAAAAGTAATAATATTTACCAGTAAAGACGCGATTCATCGCGTCTATGCCATCCGGATCACTCCACCACCACTTCGTCAATAAAAATCCAGCATGGCTGCCCGGCCGATTCGTGCCAGGGCGGGTTGACACCGGCATTTTTCGCCCTGATTTTGATATAACGGGCACTGCTTCCACCGGTTTCGACCCGGAAAGGTCTGATCTCCAGCCCGGGGTACCTTTCCGGGACTGCTTCCACCCGGCCAGCCGCCTGAAAATCTTTCCCATCGGCGGAAAGTGACACATCAAAGCTGACCGGCAGGAATATCCAGCTGTAAATGTTTTTCAGGAAGGTTGCGGTTACGGAGCGGACGGTTTTTATTTCAGCCAGGTCAAGGATGAATTCGCAGTCGTTTGAAAGGTAGCCCTGCCAGGCGCCTCCTCCGAATGAAAGGGTTCCGTGCATGCCGTCTGCCACGGTATTGTCGCCCCTGCCGGGATATTTAGAGCTGTAAGCCTGCAGGATGCTGACTTTTTTCCCGCTTGCCAGGTTGACGTTGACTTGACGGTCGTTGGTCCGCCCCAGTTTTTCGCCCTTCGAGAACACGGCCGCTCTGAGCGTTGTAGAAGCAGACAGGGGAAAAGGTTTTTTGTAAGCGGGAGAGGTCAATCCGGGTTCGCTGCCGTCAAGGGTGTAGCGGATGACCGTGTTTTTCCAGTCAGTGCCAAGAACAAGCAACAGCGGACTTTTTCCCTCTCCGGGCAGGGTGGAGATGTTGACATCGTAAAGGCTTTTACAGTAAGGGATATTTTTTCTGTCAAGGAGTTTAAAATGATGACCCAACCTCCCGGTGAAGTCATCCCAGTTTCTGCTGTCAGACGGTGACCAGTTGACTTCCGCCAGTGCGATTGCCCGCGGGTAGGCCATATAGATCACATGGTCTCCTTTGTCAATGTATTCAGTCCACAGATTGGCCTGGGCACCCAGAATGTGCTGTTGCTCCTCCGGCTGAAGTGCTTCGGGGACAGGTTCAAATCCGTACACTTTTTTCAGGGGGGTGAAGCCGCCGATAGCGAGGGGCTCATAGGCTGGATCGGCTTGGTAATGATCGAGATAGCAATGACTGCCGGGTGTCATGATCACATCATGCCCAAGCCTGGCCGCTTCAATGCCGCCTTCTGTTCCACGCCACGACATGACCGTGGCTTCCGGGGCCAGTCCCCCTTCCAGGATCTCGTCCCATCCGATCAGTTTTCTTCCGTTTGCATTCAGAAACTTTCCTATTCTTTTTACAAAATAACTCTGTAATTCATGTTCGTCGTTCAGTTCTTCGTCCCTGATCCGTTGCTGGCAGTGGGTGCATTGCTTCCACCTGGTTTTGGGCGCTTCATCGCCCCCGATATGAATAAAAGGTGAAGGGAAAAGCTCCATCACTTCGGTCAGGATATCCTGCAGGAAATGAAAAGTAGCTTCTTTGCCGGCACAGAAAATATCATCCGATACACCCCACATGGTTCTTACCTCAAAGGGCCCGCCTGTGCAAGAGTATTCCGGGTAGGCAGTCAGGGCGGCCACGGCATGACCGGGCATCTCAATTTCCGGGATCACCGTGATATACCTGTCACCGGCATAGGCCACGATTTCCCGGATCTCTGATTTTGTATAAAACCCTCCGTACACCTGATTATCAGTCACATCACTCTTTTCAACCTGCGTTCCTTTCCGCCACGCACCCACAGCAGTGAGTTTGGGGTATTGGTCGATCTGGATGCGCCATCCCTGATCGTCTGTCAGGTGCCAGTGAAACACATTATACTTATACATGGCCATCAGGTCCAGATACTGCTTGATGAATGCCACCGGAAAGAAATGCCTGCAAACATCCAGGTGCATGCCGCGATATGCAAAGCGTGCCTGGTCTTCGATAAGGATACAGGGAATGCGCATTTCCCTGATTCCTGCCTTGTTTTTTGAACGGTCATCCCTGACAGGCAACAACTGCAGAAGGCTTTGAATGCCGTAAAAGATGCCCTGCCCTCCGGAGGCTTCAATCAGGATTTTTTTTCTGTCAACATCAAGACTGTAACTGCCTTCCGGTCTGTTCAGTTCAGGCTTTATCATGAGCCGGATTACGGCTGTCTGCCTTCCTGGGTCTGAGTTTTCCGTGATGGAAGGAACCGGTCCGCCGGCAAGCGTGATCATCTCTGCCAGGAATCCTGCCAGCCGCCTGATTTCAGGATCATTGCTTCCGGTTTCTATGTTTATTCCTGCCTGAAGACGGAAGCTGCCGTGTTTTTCCTTTACCAGGGCAGGCTTCGGGATGATGTTGATATTGCCAGAGAACAATATGGCAGGAATCAGCAGCAAAAGGAAGGAGAGGGAGTATTTCTTCATCATAGGAGGTGAGGATGGGGTTATCATTCAAAAATAAGCGACGAAAATTAGGTAAAAAACGCCAGTGCAGGCCAATATTAGAAATCGTTTTTTTGAAAAGCTGTTTTGTCCCGGTTTAAAACAGCCTACCTTTGCCCACGTCACACCGGGATCACCATGGAATTCCTGTTTATTGGATTCTTCATCCTTTCATCGGCTTTGATCCTTGCCGTTCCGGCAGGGAGAAAACACCTGATAAGCGGAATTCCACTGCTCGTTTTACTGGTGATCAGTTCATGGGTCGCGATGCCTGCGGTATTTTCCGAAGAATCCTCCCGTTTTTTATTCCGGATCCCGCTCACAGGAATGAAGACTGTTGTTTTTTCCATTGATGCACTGTCGGGTTTTTTCATCCTTACGGTCAATTTCAATGCACTGACCACATATCTTTTTGCAGGGACATCGCTTGCCGGACATCTGAACCATCACCGTCCAATTTGGATTTCTGTTCATTACCTTTCTTTTCTGCTGTTACATGCTTCCATGCTGCTGGTCTGTACCCAGCAAAGTGCTTTCCCTTTCCTGCTGAGTTGGGAATTAATGACTTTGTCCTCTTTTCTCCTGGTCATTTTCGATCACACTTCCAGAACTAATCTGAAAACCGGTATCAACTATCTTGTCCAGATGCACCTCAGCATGTTCCTTTTGCTGATGGCATTCCTTGTTTCAGGGGAAAAAGGATCATACGGCTTTGACAGTCTGCCCGCCTTTTTTGCCACCCATCGTGAATTTCCATTATTTCTGTTGTTCTTTGCCGGTTTTGGAATCAAAGCAGGGATGATCCCTTTTCATACCTGGCTGCCAGATGCACATCCCTCTGCTCCCTCGCATGTCTCGGGTTTCATGTCCGGAGTGATGATAAAAATGGGAATCTATGGAATTTTCAGGGTGATAAGCGCAGTTCAGCATGATTTCCTAACCATCGGAATTTTTGTGTTGGTGATTTCCCTCGCTACAGGAATTTATGGTGTTTTACAGGCCATTGTGCAGCACGACCTGAAAAAACTGCTTGCTTATCACAGCATTGAGAATATTGGGATCATCGGAACCGGGATTGGGCTTGGCAGCATCGGTTTAGCCACACACAACAAGGATCTTGCACTGCTTGGATTTGCAGGCGGCTTGTTGCATGTGCTGAATCATTCACTTTTTAAGTCACTGCTTTTTTTTGCCGCAGGCAACGTCTGCAATGCCACCCGTACCCGTATCATTGACCGCATGGGTGGCTTAGCGAAGAAAATGCCCTTCACCGCTTTCTTTTTTCTGCTTGGTTCACTGTCAATATGCGGCCTGCCGCCCTTTAACGGTTTTATATCGGAATATCTGCTTTACCTGGGGATGATCCTAAACATTCATCAGGCAGGCTTTTACGGATCGATAGGATTGATAATGGCTATACTGGGTTTAACCCTGATAGGCGGATTGGCCGTTTTTTGTTTTACCAAAGCTTTCGGTATTGCTTTTCTGGGAACAGCACGTTCTGATGCCTGCAAGCTGGCTGTTGAACCCCCGCCTCCCTCTTTTACCGGACTTATGCTGATCACAGCCATGATCATTGCCATCGGCTTCGCTCCTGTTGTTTTCGTGAAACCGCTGCTGTCTGCCGTAAATGCAACGTTTATTCCCGTTGCCCCCGCCACATTGACTCCCCTGCTTCAGAATCTCGGAATGATCAGCCTGAGCGGCGGTATATTTGTCCTGCTGGTGGTGGGAATCTTCCTTCTTCGCCGACTGTTTTCCGCTCCCCGGACCAAATCTGTCGCCCCGACCTGGGCTTGTGGGTTTCATGCCCCCTCGGCTCGTATGCAGTACACCGCCACGTCCTATGCTGACAATGTTGCCGGACTCAGCGGCGCATTGGTCAGCCTGAACAAGGAAATGAAGCAGATCAGTCCTGGAGAGATCTTCCCGGAACCTGCAAATTTCACTTCCCATCCGGTGGAAAAGTTGGAGGAATGGCTGGTTAACCGGCCTTTTACTGCCCTGCGCCGCTTGCTGCGCCGCATTGCATTCCTGCAAACAGGGCAGATCAGACATTATATATTGTACCCCTTTTTGTTCCTTTTGCTCATCTTTTTCCTCACCCTGCTGAATCTCCTTTGAAATGCTGATCCTGCTGATGACCCTGGTTTCTGCCTTGATTATACCCGGAATTATCATCCGGACTAAAAGCCTGTGCAGCGGAAGAAAGGGTCCGGCCCTTTTCCAGCCACTATTCGATGCCGGGGTGCTGTTGCGTAAGGGAGTCGTCCTCAGCCCGGTCACAACGCTTGTGTTCAGGATCGCCCCTTCGGTCTCACTGGCAAGTGTACTCACGGCAGTATTGCTGGTGCCGATGGGCAGACAGGATGCCTTACTGTCCTTTTCGGCCGATTTTGTCTATTTTACCTATATTCTTGCCCTGGGCAGGTTCTTTATGATCCTGGCAGCCCTGGATACCGGCAGTTCTTTTGAGGGAATGGGCGCCAACCGCGAAGCCCTTTATTCCCTGCTGGTTGAACCGGTCTTTCTCCTGTTGCTGGGTACTTATGCCATGTTTACGGGCTATACTTCATTCAGTGAAATATTCTCCCATTTCTATTTCAGTAATAATTATGCCTTCATTGCCGGCATTCTGGGCTTTTACCTGCTGATACAGATTGCCATGGTCGAAAATTCCAGGCTCCCGGTCGACGACCCCAAAACCCATCTCGAACTTACCATGGTGCATGAGGTAATGATACTGGATTACAGCGGGCCCGACCTTGCAATAATCCATTTCTCTACTTGGATTAAATTTGCCCTTTACGGCGCCCTGGTCTCAAACAGCCTGGTACCGTCCGGATGGCCTGTCGCACTGCAGACCGGACTCTTCCTGCTGCTCCAGCTTTCCTTCGGCATCATCATCGGATTGCTCGAATCTTTTCGCGCAAGAAATAAAATGACTAAAAACCCGCAGTTTATCCTCACACTGACGGCCATTGCCCTGCTTGTGTTTACAATCATGTTGTTATCATCTTATATGTCAAGTAAATAATATGGAAATCATTTTGCTGGTCGTTTTTGCATTCAGTCTCTTTTACCTGAGTATGGCGGAAAGATTCAGGACATATACGGCTTTGATTGCGCTGCAGGGATTGTTGCTCTTTGGACTGGCGTGTTTTCGGCTCCGCGAGATGAATGTTGCCAACCTGGTGTTTCTGGTGACTGAAACCTTGCTGTTCAAAGCAATTGCGGTGCCGTTTCTGATGTACAGGATACTGAACAGGATACAGGTAAACCGGGTTCATCCTGACGCGCTGCCGGGTTTTTATGCTTTGCTGTTGACGATGGCCGGCCTGCTGCTAAGCATTTTCATCACACGCCGGCTGGATGGGCAGCTGATTGAAAGGACTTTTATGTTGATTGCTATGCTTGCCCTGTTTACCGGAGTGATCCTCATCATTACCCACCGCAGGATTTTTTCCCACCTTGTGGGCTTCCTGGTGATCGAAAATGCAGTCTTCCTGTTTTCCCTTGCCGTGGGTATGGATGCGCCCTACCTGGTCAACATCGGGGTATTGCTTGATATTGTGGTCAGTATCCTGATCCTGGGCTTGTTTATGGGACGCATCGGTACCCGGTACAGTGATATGGAAACTGACAACCTGGCTGATTTAAAGCACTAATCAGATGATGTTACTGATATACTTCGGAATCACGATCCTGCTCCTGACCGGTATGCTGCTGTTCAGAAGGAGAAAGGTGATCACAATCCTTATGCTGGCCTTCCTGCTTAACCAGTCGGGTTTGACTGCCATAATATGGTTGAATCCCGGCATCGTACAGATGAAGTATTTTGTCTTCGACCCCCTGGCCAGCCTTTTTTTAAGCCTGCTGACAGTCATTTCCTTTACCACGGTCATTCACGGCCTCATCAACCTGCGATCTGACAGTACCAGGCGATACCAGTATTATCAGATGGCTCTCACCGGATTGATCGCTTCAATCACTGCCGCCACACTGGCAAACCACCTCACCGTGGTATGGATCTTTGTCGAAGCAACCACTTTATGTGTATCAGTCCTGATCTATCATGAGAAGAACAGACTTACCCTGGAAGCTGTCTGGAAATATATCTTTGTTTGCTCTGTCGGCATCGCAATCGCTTATTTCGGTATCCTTTTCCTTGGTCTCGGTCTTAGGGAGAATGCCGGATTTGACTTGACATTCAGGGAAATGGCCCTGATCCTTGGTGATACCAACCCTTTGTACCTCAAAATTGCCTTTCTTTTTGTTCTTGTGGGATACAGCACAAAAATTGAATTGTTCCCTATGCATACCGCGGGAGTGGATGCAAACTCGGTAGCGCAGCCCCAGGTATCCGCATTCATTTCCACAGCCATGGTAAATCTTGGCTTTGTGGCCTTTTACAGGGTTTATCTGGTGTTCTCACAGACCCAGATTGCAGGATGGATGAACCATATACTCATACTCACAGGCATATTGAGCATACTGACTGCAGCAGGGTATATGCTCAAAGCCAGGCATGCCAAACGGATGTTCGCTTACTCCACGCTTGAAATCATGGGGCTGATGGCCATCGCACTCGGCTTCGGACCATCTGCTCATCCTGCCGCACTGATGATACTGATTGTCCATACGCTGATCAAATCAGGTCTCTTTTACCAGTTGTCCCAGTTTTTCCGGACCTGGCATTCATACAAAATCAAGGAGACAGGGAACTATTTTGCACTGAATCCACACGGCGGACTTGTGCTCATGGCAGGATCAATGCTCATTCTCGCCATTCCGCCTTCCGGCCTCTTCCTGCCGGAATGGATGGTGTTTGTTTCACTGGCCGGAGCGGGGCAGTGGCTGGTGTTATGTACCGTGCTGGCCCTGCTGGGTTTTATCGTTTACGGATTTTCAACCCGGATGCTTCACCTGCTTTTCTCCCGACCCATTGAAGGACGGCTTGAAGCGTCAGAAAACCAAACCAACTGGTATGAGATCACCATACAATGGGTGTTGCTGGCCGTGGCATCCCTGCTTTGTTTTTATCAGCCCCCTTTTCTCCTGGCACTGATCCATGCTGCCATTCAACCTTTCTGAACCCGGATGAAATGAAAGACACACTCATCATATCTGATACCTCACTACCCGTCAGCCTGGCGGAAATCCCGGTGACGGCTTACGCTCTTTTCAGACAAAGGGTTTTAACGGCTATGGCTGATGAAAATATGCATTGTGTCAGTTATTTTGCCTTTCCTGATGATGGCGAATACCGGTTCATCTGCATCCTGGCCGATGACCAGACCCACCAGCTGTGTTTGATGGGGCACCGGGATCAGGGACCGTTTCTTTCTCTGACGGCTGATAATCCGGCTTTTCATGTTTTTGAACGTGAGATTTATGAAAGGACTGGCATCCTTCCCGAGGAGCACCCCTGGCTGAAACCCTTGCGATTTTCAGTCGACCGGCAGAATTCCCACAAAGGCATGGATCATTATCCTTTCTTCAATATCGCCGGCGACGAATTACATGAGGTGGGTGTGGGACCCGTTCATGCAGGGATTATTGAACCCGGGCATTTCCGTTTCATCTGCCATGGAGAAAAAGTGCTGCACCTTGAAATACAACTGGGTTATCAGCACAGGGGAATTGAAAGAATGATGGAGAGCAGTAGGGGCGGATTAAGCCATGCGCTGCTTGCTGAGAGTATCGCAGGTGACTCGGTCATCGGACATGCCTCCACCCATGCAGCGGTCATTGAAACCCTTAGCGGCAGCCGGCTTTCCGCTTCACTTTCCATCGAAAGGGCCGTGGCGCTTGAGTTGGAACGGATTGCCATGCATACCGGCGATTCAGCAGCCCTCTGTGCTGATGTCGCTTATCAGCTCGGACAGGTTGTCTATGAATCCTTGCGGACTATCATAATCAATACTACCCAGCGCTGGTGCGGGAATCGTTTTGGGAAAGGTCTTGTCAGACCTCATGGAACCTGGTTCCCGCTGAATGAAGATCTTGGCAGGATAATTTGCAATAATCTTGATGCGGTGATGGAACGCCTGTTACCGATGGTCGACCGTTTGTTTACACTCCCAAGTGTTGTATCACGTTTCGACGGAACCGGCGCTGTCAGCAGATCGCAGATGCTGGCTGTCGGAGCTGTGGGTATGGCTGCCCGCTCAGCCGGCCTTAAAAGGGATATCCGCTGGTCTCACCCGTCCATGCCCTGGAAGGAAACAGCATTTCAACCGGTAGTATTGGAAACGGGCGATGTGATGGCCAGAGCCATGCTCCGGAAAATAGAAACAGAACAATCGGTCAGCCTCATCAGGCACTGGATAGATCAGATCAAAGAACAAGCTGGTGCAATTGAACAGCCTGATTATCAACGAACGCTTCTCCCTGACGCCCTAGCTGTCCAACTCACTGAAGGGTGGCGGGGCGAAATCTGTCATGTGGCAATTACCGATAAACATGGTAAGATTATGTGTTACAAGATTATAGATCCGTCGTTTCATAACTGGATGGCGCTGGCACTGGCAGTGCGCATGCAGGAGATTTCAGACTTCCCTGTCTGCAATAAAAGCTTTAACCTGTCTTATTGCGGTCATGACCTCTAAAAAAAGTACCCTGCAATGATCAAGGAAATCAACATTCTCGGTAAGCATGGATGGCAGTATATCCCTGACCTGGAAGATGTTACTCTGCCGGAAACGTTCCGGGGACGTCCGGTGATTTCGGATGCGATCACAAATGAGGAAGCAGTCCGCCTGAAAGAATGTTGTCCGGTATATGCCATAGAAACCAGTCCTGTCTTTTCAATCCATCTCGGAAAATGCCTATTCTGCGGTGAATGTTCGCATGTTTGCCCGGACAGGATCAGATTTACCAACGACTTTCGCATGGCTGTCACCAGGGAAGAGCACCTGGTGATAAAAGCCGGTAGTGCAGAGCCCGTGTACCCAGATGTATTGGCCATCCGCCCGGAGATCAGGCGTCTGTTCAGACATTCCCTGAAGTTGCGGCAGGTTTCGGCAGGCGGAGATAACAGCACCGAAATGGAACTCAATGCTGCAGGCAATGTTAATTTCGATATGGGCCGTTTCGGTATTTCTTTTGTTGCCGCCCCGCGGCATGCCGATGGTATTGTACTTACCGGTCCCGTGACGGCAAACATGGCCCATGCATTGCGGATGACATGGGAAGCGATAGCTGAACCCAAAATACTCGTCCTTGCAGGAACAGATGCAATCAGCGGAGGCCTCTTCCTGAAAAACACGGCAATCGACCGTTCGTTCCTTTCATCAATTAAACCAGACCTTTACCTCCCCGGAAATCCCGTGCACCCGCTTACGGTGATCCACGGACTGACTGCCTTGATGGGAGTCCGGATCAGGGGCGGGATTCCCCGAAAATAAACACCTCCTCAATGTTGCTGTGCAAAGCCCTGCTGATGTCATAGGCAAGCTTCAGCGAAGGGTTGTACCGGCCTTTCTCAAGGAAAACGATGGTTTCCCTGCGCACACCCACCTGCCTGGCCAGTTCCTCCTGCGTCAGATTGTAACGGGCCCGGAGTTCCCTGATACGGTTATGCATCTCTCAGACCCTTCCACCTGAAAAACAATACCAGTAACACCCAGACGATCCCCATGCCCAGGATGCCGGAACCAAGCAGTACCTCCGTTTCCATCTCCACCCTGTCGAGCAGAAAAATGATCCCGACCCAGATATAAAGCGAAACGTAATACGAAACGGCTGCTGCCCTTTGAAGAATCTTTTTTGACATTTCGTCTTCAGCCGGCTCACCCCGCCTGACACTTTTCAGCCGGGAAAATGCGATGTAAAAACCGAACAGAACCAGCAACACAATGATTATTCCCTGGACCATTTCCGCCAGGGGTAATCCCCTGTCCGACTGCATAATCCAATAAAAACCGGTCACAAGGACCAGCACAGAGACAATGATTAATGGCACAATTTTTTTCATAATCGTGATGTTTTGTGTGGCAAAGATAACATAATATTAGAAATAAACAACATAATGTTAGAAAAAAATAACATTTTTTCTTGAAAATGATACAGCAAGCATTGGTGTCGTGTGACCAAATATTATATATAGAATAGATTATCTTTGCACATTATCCTTATTGAATGACAGCACAGAACAACGGAACCTTGCAGCATCTTCTCGGGCAGGCTGTTCAGATTCATGCTGAAAAAGCGGCCTTCTCCTTCATGGGAGAGACTCCGCTTACTTACCGGCAGCTTGGTGAACAGGTTGAAGCGCTGAGATCATTTTTTCAAAGATTGGGAATGACTGCAGGCTGCAAAGTGGCAATACTCGGGCACAATAGTCCCAACTGGGCTGTGGCTTACTTTGCAATCACCGGAATGGGTGCGGTGGCGGTACCTTTGCTCCCGGATTTTTCCCAGCAGGAGATCTCGAATATTCTGGATCATTCAGAAGCGGTCGCATTACTGGTAAGCGACAGGCTTTCCTATAAAATTGGCGAAATGCAGGAGAATGCCATCCGGCATGTAATACGGCTGGATGATTTCAATGTGATCAGCACCGACCGTCAGGGTGTTGCGTTCAATCCGGGTGAAAAAGCTGCCCGGCTGCCTGAATTGAAGGAGACAGATTTGGCTGCTATAATTTATACATCAGGCACAACCGGAAAGCAGAAAGGGGTCATGCTGACACACGGCAACATCATAAGCAACGCGGATGCCGGCAGCAAGGTTCAGCCCATTGATCACACGGATGTTTTTTTATCCCTGCTGCCCTTATCGCATGTATATGAAAATACGCTCGGACTGGTATTGCCAGTTTACCGCGGCGCCAGCGTGGTTTATTTCAGGCAGTTGTTATCTCCGCAGCTGATCGCAGAGGGTTTGCAGCGGGTCAGGCCCACGATCATCCTTTCGGTTCCGCTGATCATTGAAAAGATGTACCGTAACCGGATATTACCTGGGATCAGGTCAGGGAGGATTCTCAGAACCCTTTACCATGTTCCGTTTTTTCGCAAGTTGATCAACAAAGGAGCAGGTAAGAAGCTGATGAATGCGTTCGGTGGGAGGGTACGGTTTTTCGGGGTGGGGGGAGCCAAACTGGATCCGGTGGTGGAGAAGTTTCTTCTGGAAGCCCGTTTTCCGGTGGCCATTGGGTATGGGCTGACTGAAACCTCTCCTTTGCTTGCCGGTACGAATCCCGGAACAGCAAGGCATCAGTCGACCGGTCCGGCCGTTGACCGGGTCGAACTCAGGCTGGCGAATGTGGATCCCGTGACCGGGCAGGGTGAAATTCAGGCCAGGGGCCCGAACATCATGCTGGGTTATTACAAAGATCCTGAAATGACAGCAGAAGTCATTACCCCGGACGGCTGGCTGAAAACCGGGGACCTGGGTGCTTTCGACAGAGACGGGTTTTTGTACATCAGGGGAAGACTGAAAAACACCATCCTTGGTGCCAATGGTGAGAATATTTATCCTGAGGAAATAGAATCCGTCATCAATAACTTCAAACATGTGGTTGAGTCCGTGGTGGTGGAACAAAAAGGAAAACTGGTGGCCCTGGTACACCTCAACATGGAGGAAATTGAGAAAACCTGGCAACAGCTTTCAAGGGACATGCAGGATAAGCTTGAGAACATGCTGGATGAATTGAAACTGGAACTGATAAGATATGTGAATGCCCGGGTGAACAAGTTTTCACGCCTGCATGCGGTGGTTATTCACCATGAACCATTTCAGAAAACAGCCACCCAGAAAATTAAAAGATACTTGTATTATCAACAGCAAAGCCATTAGCTGCTGATTAACGCTCTCACCGCGCTGCCCGGAGATCCGGGGTCAAAGCTTATCAGGCATAGTTCACCGCCGTCTGTGGCTCCGTTCATCGCCAGGGTTTTACCGAACATTGCCGACCAGCTTCCCGTAAGTCTGGTGGATTCATGGATATGGCCATGGAGGGTAAGCAGGGGCTGTTTTTCTTCTATAAACCGGCGGATGGCGATACTTCCGACATGCACATCCAGGGGTACATGATCAACCTGCATCCCGTCAAGGGCTGCCCTGTCGAGGGCACAATCATAGGGTGGTGAATGGAAAAGAAAGACCGAACGCTTCATGTCCAGTTGATGCGCAAGGTTTTCCAGATCTTTCTGTATCGTGGCATATTCTATGTCAGTATCAGGCTCCACAGTTCTGTAACCCTCAAAGGGATCCGTGCATCCGGGGTCTGTGTAGCGGGAGACATCATAACGCTCCCAGTCCTTCAGCTGAAAAGGTGTCGGCGGTACCATGGCATAGCCGGTGAAAAAATATCCGCTGATCTCCATGGTACGCATGTGCAGGTAATGCCAGAGTCCTTTATGCTCATTTTCTGTGAAACAGGATTCAAGGTAACGCGGATCGTCGTTGCCAAGGATTAGCAGTATCCTGGGATAACGCGATCCCATCTTGTCGCGCAGTCCGGAGAATTTCCGGGGCAGATACTCATATGCGAAATCTTCCGCCCCGATTTTGTTGTTCCCGCTCAGGTGAACATGAGGCAACAGATCACCTCCAAGCAGCACAATGTCTGGTTCTCTGCGCCGGATCTCCTTCAGCAGCGCTTCATACCTGCTTTGCCTGCCATGAAGATCAGAAGTAAACAGGCAAAGGGTTTTCATAATTGTTCAGATGATTGTTGTTGTTGCCAGAGTACTTTGGCAGGGTGGGATCGCTCACTGATCATCGCGGCATAACTCGTTTGCTCCCTGATATCCCTGTCCGTAATATAGTGAACATCCAGCAACCCTTCCGTCCGGTATCCCGTCCGGTCAAAATTGATCCCGGCCAGGCAATAACTCCATCCTTCAAGAAAAGCCCTGAGCAGACACATCTGTTTGTCATCGGCCTGGTGAAACACAATCAGGTCAATGTCACTGGCGGGCCCTGCATTTCCGTCCCGGACACTGCCAATGAGGTATATTCCCTTTATCCCGTATTTATTCATATCCAGCCTTGTAATAATCAGGTCGGCCATTCTCATCCTCCAGAGTGAATGTTCATCCGGACTTGCATCCAGCAAATGTTCTCCGTTGTATGCCGGGTGCTCCTTTTGTTTCTGAAGAAGGCTGATACTTTTTTGCAGACGCCTCGAAAAAATATGATCCGAAAGCTTCCAGGCAATCGTGTTGAGCAACTTTTGCTCTTCAGGCAGGAACTGGCTGTTGTTCACTTCCCTGATCAACTGGGTGTAAAAGACTTCGATACATCCAACCACCTTATTGTCGGCTATCAGTTCGGCTTTCTGTTTCCAGGGAGTTTCCCTGAATCCCGGCATGACAAAGGATTCCCCTTCATAAATGATCCTGGGCTGGCAGACGGAAGGATATTGCCAGCCGGCGGGGATTTTACTGATGACATCGTAAAAAACTTCCTCCAGCGGACGGAGGTCATCTTTCAGCACTTCAAATACGTTGTAAATACATGTCAGTTCCTTCAGTCTCTCATTGATCCCCTGAAATGCCTTTTTAATGACGTTGTTCTGATCGCCGTATTCCATCCTGTTTCAATATGGTGCAAAGGTACACTTTCTTCAGGATCCATTACCGAACAGCTCTCTGGAAAGCGCGGACAAGCTCAGATAAGCCTCCCTGCTTACGGGTGCATTTATGTTGTTTTCATCAAGAAAATCCAGCATCTCGGCGGTATCCAGATTTGATAACAATTCATGTCCTGTCATCGGGCATCCGCCCAAGCCTGCCATTACTGTGTCAAAGTTTCTGCATCCTTCATCCCATGCTGCTTTCAGGCAATCCAGGGCATTTCCGCGCCTGGTATGTAGGTGCAAACCAAATTCCATATCGGGGAATTCGCGGTAAAGGGAACGGAATACCTCCGCGCAGAGGACAGGGCTGATCGCGATGGATACATTTGAAAGCGGCAGGTAGCTGATCCCCTTGTCCCTGAAATGCATCACCCATTCCATCAAAATTTCGATGGTCCAGGGGTCTCCGTAAGGATTACCGAAAGCCATGGAAAGATATGGAATAAATTCCCTGCCGGTTCGGGTACAGATATTCATAATATAGTCTGCGGTACGGATCAGGTCCTCTGGGGATGATTTCTGGTTTTTTTCTGCGAATACCCTCGAAATACTGAAAGGATAAGACAGGCAGGTAATTGTTTCATAGGGTGCTACAAGATCAGCCCCTTTGCTGTTTACCAGCAGCATCATCAGCCTGGTATTCGTCCCACTGAGATCAATCGACTCGACAAGTTTCAGGGAATCAGCCATTTGTGGAAGCAGCCGCGGAGAAACAACGCTGCCTGTTTCCACAGTATGAAAACCTGCACTCAGCAGTGCCTGAAGATATTGCAGCTTTTGTTGGAAGGGTAAAACCCGGGGATGGGTCTGGAAGGCCTCTCGCGGTAGTTCATGAATCCGGATCATGACCGACCGGTCAGGGTTTTTGGGATACGCCCGTTCTTAATTGCTTCGGAGCGGAGGCGGCGTCCCACAATTTTCTCAACCATCTGTCCGGTCTCCAGAACTTTGTCTATGTCAAGCTGGGTGTCGATGCCCATTTCGTCCATCATCACCACCATGTCCTCAGTTGAAACAAGGCCGACAATGTTTGGGTCTTTGTAGTAATAGCTTCCTGTTCCGGCTACCGGTACACCACTCACAAAATTTGCCGGCTGTCCGCCGATACCGCCCATGGTGGACTCATAATTGGTCATACCGGCCTGCAATGCCGCCAACACATTGGCGAGTCCCCAACCCCGCGTGGTGTGGAAATGGACAATGTGTTTCTCCGGTTTGGGAATGGCATCCAGAAGCATGGAGTAATAACGGTAAACCCTGTCGGGTGAGGCTGAACCGTCGTGATCGGCATGCTCTACGTCATCAGCTCCCAGGTCGAGCCAGCGTTGGGTGAATGCAATGGCTTTTTTCATTTCGGTGGGGCCTTCGATCGGGCAGCCCCAGATCGTGCTGACCGTTCCGTTTACCTTCAACCCTGCATCATGGGCCAGCGGAATATATTTTTCCGCCATCTTCCAGTATTCGTCCAGCGATATACCTGAGTTTTTACGGTGATGAGACTCGCTCGTTGAAACCATCAGCAGGATACGGTCGGGTCCGTAGCCCGCCTTCCGGGCTTCTATGGCCCGTTCTATCGCTTTTTCCCTGATGGTGATGCAGGTAAGCGAAACCTGGTCGATCAGGTGCGAAATCTTTTTGCTGCTTCGCAAACGATTCATTAATTCATCGGCATCCCTGAACTGAGGCATGCCGGACGGATTTCCCAGATTGGTGACCTCGATATGCCTGAATCCTGCCAGTATCAGCTGTTCTGCAAGCCAAAGCTTGGCATCGGTCGGAATAAAGATCTCCTCGTGCTGGAACCCGTCTCTTACGGTGATGTCGCCTATGGTAACTTTCTTCGGATATTGCATCGTTCTCTGTTTTGAATGATTGTTAAACAGTTGCAGCCCATCTTTTGTTTAGGACCACCAGGCCCGGATAATTTCATAAGGTTCTCTGGAACACAACAAAGATACTTAAATTCACATATGATCGCGTAAAGTAATTGTCGAAAAAAAGTGAAAAATAATATGAACAATGCTTGCTTTAAGAGGAGGGCTGCCGTAATTTTGGGAGTACAGGCCACCGGTGAATCATCAGGGTGCGTACCTGCCTGTAAAACAAGATGATGTTTAACAGTCCAATGGGTACCTGGACATAATCTTAATTGTATGAAAAGACTATTTCTCGCTTTTTTTGCAATCTTGCTGTCGGCAAGTATTGGCTTTGGCCAGACTGACCAGGGTACAATGTACCTGGGCGGATCGTTCATGGTCTCATCTGCAGCCATTAAGTACAAGAGTAAAAGTACAACAGTCGACGGTCCGAAAACCTTTTCATTCGGGATCGATCCGAAAGTGGGTTTTTTTATGGCTGACAACCTGATGATTGGTGCCGGAGTTGGTTTTAACATGGCCACGACAAAGCAGGAAGGAGTAGACCCGGGTGACCCTGATGAAACCAAACTGACGGTGAGTGAATTTCATATTATGCCCCTTGCCAGGTATTACATTAAACCGTTGGATCATAGCGCATTCTTTATTCAGGCTGGGATTCCTGTTGCTTTCGGAACGGAAAAGGATGAAGTTACTGATGGAGGCACAACCGTTTCGGAAGAGGCAAAAATCACTGCCTTCGGGGTACATATCAATCCGGGCCTGGTTTACTGGGCAACTGAGGCAGTTTGTCTGGAAGTGACTGTAGGTGAGCTCTCTTATATGTCAGAGACGGCCAAGACCGGAAGCGGGGATGATGAGATGAAAACAATCCATTCAGGTTTCGACCTGAATTTCAACCCGGGCTTCTTCACTTTCGGGGTGGGTTTTCATTTTTAGAGCAGATTTTGGTCTGAATGTTTAAGCCGGAAAATTTCCGTCGGCCTGCAAAAGGGTCGGCGGAAATTTCCACCGGATGTGATTTGTTTGATCGGCTCCGGCGTTTTTTTTATACCTTTATCCTTCACAATAGAAATGGGTATGGAACTGGTTCAGGATGATGCCTCTTTTTCCCTCGAAACGCTTCTGAAGCGACTCGGTAAGGACCTGGAGGTCCTTTGTGTGGAGGATAATGAGGGTCATGCCATATTACTGGGATATTATCTGAAACCCTATTGCTCGGTCGATCATGCCGGTAGTGCACATCAAGTATTACCACTGGTACAAAGCAAGCTTTATGACCTGATCCTGATGGATATCCACCTTGGGGAAGGAATTAATGGCATGGAGCTCTGTCGTGAGATCCGGAAAATCGACAGGTATAAAACGGTGCCCGTTGCAGCTATTACGGGTTATGTTTCCCCGGAAGAAAAGAGCCAGGTGATCGAAGCCGGGATCAATTATTATCTTGCCAAACCGTTTAACAAAGAAGAACTCCTCAGTCTGCTGCGTGAAATCCTGCTGAAACACTTTTTTTCCAACCGTGGTTTTCTTCCTACCGGATCGGTCAGTGTACCCTGAAAACTGTCTGTTGACCTTTCCCCGATACCATCATCAACCCAACCTTTTTCTTTTCGTCCGTCTTAATAGTGTGAATGAATCAAAACACATTATTAATTCTTAAATTATTCATTATGAAACGATTATTCTTGCTTTTCGCCTCAGTGCTGCTGTTTGCCGGAATGACCTCCGGACAGACAGTCACTGTCCAGATTTCCGGTACCATTACAGAACTGAACACCGGCAATCCGGTACCTAACCATTTGGTGCAGATTGTGTCGGACAGCCTCTTTGCCCCTGTGTTCTTCTATTACAATGCCGTGTATACTGATCCGACAGGGTATTATGAAGATTTTGTGATTGTTCCGGCCAACCTGCAGATCATGTTTATCTTGTCCACGCTGGATTGTAACGGGAACTATCAATGGGCGGCCGGAGTCAGCACCAATGCACCCATCGTAGCCGACTTCCAGATATGTACCGGAAGCAGCAATCCTTGCCAGGTAAGCTTCTATGCCATACCGGATTCGACAATGACAAACCTGACTTTTCAGTTCCAGGATGCTTCACAGGGCAATCCGTTCAGTTGGCTGTGGGATTTCGGTGACGGAACCACCTCCACTTTGCAGAATCCACTGCACACATACGCACAGGCAGGTTATTACTATGTGTGTCTTACCATTACTGGTACCAACTGCACAAGTACCAGCTGCGACACCGTTGTAGCCGGTTTCCCGCCCATGCCCTGCGGTTCATCCATCAGCTGCAGTTATTCAGGTCTTACCGTGTCCTTCCTGTCCAATGCCTGGGGCGGTACACCTCCGTATACTTATAACTGGCAGTTTGGCGACGGGAATGTTTCCAACCAGGCCAATCCAGTTCACACTTATGCCATGGCAGGCACTTATACCGTAATCCTGACGGTTGCCGACGCAGCGGGTTGTACCTCTGGCTCAGGTATATCTGTAACTGTCGGGAATAATCCATCCGGAACCATTTGGGGCCAGGTCATGGCCGGAAATCAAGCGCTCGATTTCGGGATCGCCTACCTCTACATTGGAACAGGCGGTACAAACGCCATGATGATGATCGACTCGATGATGATTGATTCCTCCGGCCTGTATCATTTTTACCTGCTGAATCCATTGCCCGGGGTCTATTACGTGAAAGTGGCCCCGACTGCCAGTTCGGCCTTCTTCAATACGCACCTTCCGACCTATTACGGGAACACCATTTTCTGGACTTCGGCATTTCCCATCTATCTGAATCCCGCATCCGGTCCTTATGATATCCAGTTGATACCTGTGACCTTTCCTGTCCAGGGCAATGGTACGATCTACGGTCAGATTACCAACGGCGGCGCCTTCGTGATGCAGTCGGGAACCCCCGCACCCAATGTGGAAGTAATCCTGCTCAATATGAGCAATATACCCCTGGCCCTTGATTACAGCGATAATCAGGGGTACTTCGGATTCTCCGGCCTCGGAATGGGTACTTACAAGGTGTATGCTGAAGTCCCCGGTCTGACCACTTACCCGGCTATTGTAACCCTCAGCGCCTCCAATCCTGCTTATAACAACCTGTCTGTGGTCATTACCCCTTCCGGCGTGATTACCGGTATCAGATCACAGGAGGAAAGATCGTTACAGCTTGGAAAGGTATACCCGAACCCCTCGACCGATCAGTTATTGCTTGAATTCAGCCTGCCGCAGACTCAGGAATTGGAGCTCAGTATCTTTGACCTTCTGGGGAACAAACTATTGTCCGACCAGCAAACACTTGCTGCCGGGACACACTGCCTGAAACTCATGCTGGATCAGATTGCAAGCGGGCAGTACATGCTGAAAGTGAGTACTGCCGGCGGCACAATGGCAAGCAGGAAAATCACAGTGATAAAATAGTGTTTTTGCTTTGTATCCGTTAACTGAAGCCGCCTCCAAAGGGCGGCTTCTTTTTTGGGATGTCATCCTGGCGTTGATTTAAATCAACGTTAGGATGACATCCCTATTCCCTCGGAAACGCCAGAACAGCCTTCACATCAGTAAAAGGATATAAATCAAACGGACTGTTCAAACCAGCCAGCATGCAGTTGAAATGCAGGTACACCAGCCGGTAAGACTTTTCATCCTTCCAGATGATGTTTTTTGTGCTGTCGATGATGCAACCGTAAGTCATCAGCGAATCCATGGTCATGCTGCTGTATGTATTGGTGCTGTCACGCAGTTCAAGTGAAACGGCGTTCAGGTTGTATGGATTGACAGGATTCATGAAGACAGTGGTAAACTCCTTAGTTCCGGGCTGAAAGGTACTGTCTATCTGATTATTCAAATTCCCGAAGGTGAGCGAATGATTGTTAAAATAAAATCTCAGGCCGGGAAGTACGGGCAACGTTCCTGTCCCGCTGAAGTTAAACACAAATGCATGAGGGAAAAGCCCGGTATTCGAGTCTGAAATCCAGGTACTTCCCTCAACCCTTGTACCATCAACAATCCAGTTGTAATCTATCCCTTTAAAAGTACCCTGTGCCATTAGTACAGGGCTTTCGATGGAATCCGGGGGTAATTCATTTTTTTCACAGGACAGCAACACGACGCCAAGGAACATTCCGGCCAGCAACAGGGATTTGCCTGGGATTGGTTTCATGGTAAATAGTTTTAAAGGATGTTGAATTGTAATGCTAATTGTAAATATCCTCCGGGGCTTTGGCTGAGCTCACCGTATTGAGCAGGATCGGTCAATTTTCCGGTGTATCTCTGATACCTCAGCAGGATGGCATGCTTACTGTAAAAACGCCAGGAATATTCCAGGCTGAAGCCTCCGACAAGCGGATTCAGTCCTTCGCGGTAATTCACCGCTCTTTCATGGCTGAAGTTTGTGAAAACAGGAGTTGAATCTTTCAGGGTGATCTCTCCTGAGGTTGATAAAAGGTATCCCAGCATGGGGCCGGCACCAAACGCATGCTTCCCATAATTAAACCGGACTATCAGGGGCAGGAACAGAAGATTCATCTCCCTGTTCTCCAGCATGGTAGTGGTAACCCAAGGATAAAACAGGATGCTGCTTCCACTCACCGAGCGTTGCAGTTTGTGGCCGTTTGTACGTAAGAAATCTGCTTCAAGCAGTATGCTGAATCGTTCGTTAATTGCGTATTCCATCCCTGTCCCAAAGTGAAAGGCAGCTTTGGTCGGTGCCCTGAATCCGTCAACATTGCCAAGGGGTTTGTAAACCGTTACTCCCGGACTGACAAAAAACCGAAAACGTCTCTCTGAAATTCCATTCGAAGCCCGTTCCGTGCCGGGAATTGCCCCGGGCAGACGCCCGCCTGGTTCGGCGGAATCCTTCAGCGTCGCAGTCGGGCGGTTCACACTATCCATGGTTCCGGTAAATGGTACAAGGGTTATTTCTTTCTGCTTATAACCTTTTTCTACGCCGGAACTGTCGCCCACGCCGGCTTCGGTATCCTTTGCCGTCCCTGTGCCTGTCAGGTCGCTGTCCAGTGTTTTGTTTTCTGAAGACTCCTGTATAGGATGATTGCTTGAGCCAAGCCCTTCAGTAAGCCCTGGTTGCTCATTGAATGACTGCTGTTGAGTGTAGGAATCTTGCTGTGACCTGGAAGCGCGCCTGCCTGCTGCAGGTATCTCGCCAGCAGTCAGGGCATCCGGGTCTGGTTCACCCTCAGTCTGCCGTAGCATCTGCATGCGCTTGCCGGATTCCTCCCTGCCTGATTTCGTGGAAGTACCTTCGCCTGCCTTTACGCTCACAGCCTGGGTAATATTGCTGTTTCGTGCGCTGCTGCTGCCACCGCTTCCGGAAAGGACCAGGGGACCAGATTCTATTTTTTCGTTTTCTTTGGTGAGATTTATCCATGCCTGGGACGCTTTCCTCACTTCCATGGTATCACGCAAGGGTGAAAAGTCAGGGGCTTGGCCGGAACTGCTTTGACCAGTGTTATTTGTGTCCTCCTTTTCATTAACGATCGCGAAGAACGTGACTGCCGTCATGCTGATCACGGATACCATCGCAATGATTCCTTTACCGGAACCCAGGAATTGCAGGAATTTTCCTATTCCGGAAGGAGCGGAGGGCGGCGGGGGAGAAGGAATGGCGTCCAGCATTTTTTCCAGACCCTGCCAGTATTCCTCCTTAAAAACCGGGTCATCCCCGTTGAGCCGGTCTCTGAACAATTCGTCTATGTGATCTTTTTCAATCATTTCCCATTTTTACTCTCCTGCAGACAGAACGTATTGATTCTGGCTTTCAGGATGGTTCTTGCGTTTGAGAGATGCCACTTGGAAGTACCTGTGCTGATACCAAGTTCCCCGGCAATGGCTGCATGGCTGTATTCTTCGAAAACATACAAATTGAACACCATACGGCTTACAGGGGGCAGTTCGCTGATAAATCCGTAGAGTAAGTCTATCCCGATTGAGGACATGGTTTCTTCTCCGGGCAGATCCTCCGTGTATTCCTCGAACTGGTCTGTCAGGATAAACTGTTGCTGGTGTTTGCTTTCCTTTCTGACATGGTCCAGTGCCGTATTCACCATGATACGTTTGACCCAGCCCTCAAAACTTCCCTGGCCACGGTAACTGCCGAGCTGCATAAAAACTTTCAAAAAACCTGTGTTTAATACCTCCATGGCCTCCTCTCCCTTACTGCAGTAGCGTTTGCATATTCGCATGGCCGCAGGAAACAATAACTCATACACACGCCGCTGGGCTGTACGGTCGTTGTTTCCGCATGCCTGTATCAGGTCCGTTCCGACCTTTTCCGGCATTGTTCCGGGCTTTTCGGATGCTTTCAACATATGCACTGTTCAACCAGACCGGTCATCTTCACCGGTGAGGCTATCCCCGTCCTTCAGCCTGTATGCCGGCCTGTTTTCCCCCCGGGCCTGCATTCCTTCCTTCTTATTTATCAGACGCAACAAAGGGCAAAAGGTTGGGTGTCTTTTTTACCGGATGGTGATTTCATCGATAAATACCCAGGATTTATTCCCCTTGTAAGGATGCCAGGATGGAAGGCTTTTGGTGGCCGTTACAAACAGGCGGATATACCGGGCTTTCACCGGCTTTAAACTAAAATTGAATTCTTTAATGATGGTCTCCTGCTCAGGATCGGATGAAACTGTACGCGTGCCTGCTTTTGTGAAATGTTCCCCGTCTTCTGAAAGGTAGCAGTTCATGAACAGCGGGTGCAGTATCCAGGATTTGGGATCCTGCAGGGTGCTCACGGTGATCTCCTTTATGGTGTCTGCTTTCCCGAGATCTACCGTGATCCTTGGATCCAGACCCTCCCATCCCAGCCAGTGGATCTTGTAATCTTCCGTCCCTCTCACCCCGTCGGTCAGGACTGAAGGTCCTTTGTGTGTGTACTTCCTGGCCGGCAGCGGGTCACAAACCACTGCCTTCTGGAATGCCAGATTCCCTTCAGTCTGAACCTGTATGAAACGCAGGGTGTTCTGATAATAGGTTTCAACTGTCAATCCATTCTCATTCAGATATTTAATGTTTTCTGAACGGCAACGTTCATGAAAACCATCCAGCAATTCCTTCATCTGTTTCTTCATCACAAACTTTGCCCCTCTTTTTATATACCATCCCCGCTCACCGAACAGGTCGGTACGGGCAATTTCCAGTGTGGCATACTGTATTGGCAGTCTGGCTACTCTCACACGCCTGAGGTATTCAGGTTTGAATGCCACCATCAGTTCCGCCTTGTCGAACAAGGCATTGTACTGTTCCATTTTTTCTTTCGAGAGAAAAGACTGGGCATGCCACACTGGCGAACCGTAAATATCGAGCCGGTCACCCGAAAGAATGGCCTCGTTGTGTAAAAGGTTGAAATAGGAATGGATATAAGGAGCCGCATCGCCGTAATAACCTTCCATAAACTCATTGATCACGGAATCTGACGGAATATTCGGATTCCAGAGTAATTTGCTCAGCAGGTATCCTTTTAATTCGGCAAATTCCAAACCACGCTCCAGATTACACTGCTGAAAATGAGCTTTTGCATCATGACGGATAAAGAACTGCAGGTTAGGCTGCAGGGTGTGAAACAGGGGAAAGGGACAGAGGTAATTGGTAAATTGTACTTCATAGTCCCAAAGCATGATATGATCGCTGATACGGTTCCAGCCGGCAATATCTTCTCTGAAATCCGCACTGCCCGGGTCTTTTTCAATAGGGATGGAACGGTTCAGTTCAATGGTGCAAAGGGTGATCATCACGTTCGGCCGCGGCCTTGTATGCAGCGGCGGTTTGCGCGTGTACTGGTAAGCCAGGGTGGTAATGACTTTGTCGGGAAAAGAATCGGCGATCTGATTCACAAAACGCAGCAAAAGCCCGGCAGGACTACCTTCCTCTTCATCAATGGCTTTGCAGGCAGGACAATCACAGGCGTAATAATTGTCGTTTTGGCTTACCGACCAGTGCTTTCTTTCAGGATATCTGGCCATGACTTCCCGCAGGTGGTTTACCGCAATCTGCACCAGGGCGGGATTCGACAGGCATAACTGGCCCCAGGGTACTCTTTTCCCGTTGATCATGGAGAAATATTCCGGGTGCGGGTCGAAATAAATATCCTCCGGAACAAGCTTGTGAAAAGTATGTACGAAATAACGGTCATCCTCTTTCGCACCCCAGAAGGTTTCCACATGGTGCAGCTTCCTTTTTCTTCTGAATGCTTCATCTTCGAAGTAATTGCCGTGAACAATCCGGATTTCTGAAGCCGGTACCTGAAGATCATCTATGTTTTTCAGGCTGATCAATTGCTTTTTCGGGATATCTTCCACCCATGGAGTGAAAAAACGGCATTCCAGGTGATCTTCCAGGAAACTGTATACGGCATTGATGATTCCTCCGTCATTTCCGCCCAGCAACACCAGCTTCTTTCCGCATGTTTTGATCCAGTATGCCTGTGGACGAAGTCCGGGAGCATACAACACGGGATACTTGCCGTAAGTCCTGTTGGTGTTACCCACCAGTATTTCTTCATCTGTTTCTGTTTGATCATCATTGTAAATGATAAGATTGACCTGTGCAATCTTCAGCAGATAATCACGCAACACCCTTGCGGCATACCGCTCATCCGGAGTAAACGCTTTCGGAATGATAATCCGGTAATCCGTTTTGCCGTTGTTGGCAAGCCTGATTTCCTGGGAGTGAACGGTGAAACTGCAGCAGCAGCATAGCAGGAAGAGCAGCCGGTACCCGGAATTGGTCAGGCACCGGCATGGCCTGTGAATGACAGTATTTTCTGCGAACCGTATCGGGCGAAGGTTCAGCATAGGGCGGAATTGAGCTGCAGGGAATTTTTCGACGAATGTACGAAATCAGTCTAAGAATATCATGACATATCTGCAAATGTCCGGCATACTGAAACGGCTTGAGCCTGAAACGCATTTTATCCACTGCCATTTTTTCCGTTTTTTTGTAACTTTGTCGCAAATTGGACAAAGTCCAAAGGATTACTATGGATACACTCCCGATAAAACAGCGTTTCGGTATCATCGGTAACTCTCCCCTGCTCGACCGGGCCATCCACATTGCCTGGCAGGTGGCCGCCACCGACATCACTGTCCTTATTACCGGTGAAAGTGGAACGGGAAAAGAATTCTTTCCCAAGATCATTCACCAGATGAGCCCGCGCAAACACGGACCCTTTATCGCAGTTAACTGCGGCGCCATTCCCGAAGGAACCATCGACTCCGAGCTGTTCGGGCACGAAAAAGGGTCTTTTACCGGTGCCCATGAAGCCCGCAAAGGCTACTTTGAAGTTGTCAACACCGGGACTATCTTCCTGGATGAAGTGGCTGAACTCCCTCTTTCAACCCAGGTTCGCCTGCTTCGTATATTGGAATCGGGGGAATTTATCCGGGTGGGATCATCTAAAGTCCAGAAAACGGATGTCAGGGTCGTTGCCGCGACCAATGTTGACATGATGGATGCCATCGACAACGGAAAGTTCCGCCAGGATCTTTACTACCGCCTCAGCACAGTACCTATCTTTATCCCGCCATTAAGGGAAAGAAAAGAAGACATCCTGCTGCTGTTCCGTAAGTTCGCGGCCGATTTTGCCGAAAACTACCGCATGCCGGCCATTACGCTTAATGAAGATGCCCGCCAGATGCTTATGAATTACCGCTGGCCCGGTAATATCCGTCAGTTGAAAAACATTACCGAACAAATTTCCATCATCGAGAAAAACAGGGAAATATCCCCCGAAACCCTGATGAAATACCTGCCGGAGATCAGAAACAAAGAACTTCCCGTTCTCTGGAAAAAAGAGGAAACAGCGGCCGACTTCTCAGAAAGAGAGATCCTTTACAAGGTACTCTTCGATATGAAAAAGGATATCTTCGACCTGAAAAAACTGGTCATGGAGATCATGGACCAGGGATTTACCGCCGAAAACCTTCCCAAAGACCTGTCTCACTCCTATCACAAACTCTTCTCTGATGTGGAAGAGCCCGCGGGTAACAATCCGACCATACAGATCCACCAGCCTTACCAAACGGTTCAGGAAGAACTTCAGGATCCGGAAGTCTTCGAAGAAAGTCTCAGCCTTTCTGAAAGAGAAAAGGAACTGATCGTGAAGGCACTCGAAAAGTATAAAGGCAAACGGAAGTTCGCCGCCCGGGACCTTGGAATTTCGGAAAGAACACTCTACAGGAAAATCAAAGAATACGGGATTCACGACTGAAGCATGAGACGCTGCATCATTCCCATACTTGCCTTCGTTTTGATGCTTGCTGCCGCTTCCTGCGGAATTTATTCCTTCAGCGGTGCATCCATCCCGCCAGAAGCTAAAACCATTTCCATCACGCATTTCCCAAACAATGCCGCTATCGTGAATCCCTCCCTGAGCCAGGCTTTCACCGATATGCTGAAGGATAAGTTCACGAACCAGACCAGCCTCAGCCTTGTGACCCGGAACGGAGACCTCCAGATTGAAGGGGAAATTACAGGCTACAATGTCCAGCCTGTTGCCATCCAGGGAAACGACCAGGCGGCCCTCAACCGCCTGACAGTCACTGTCAATGTTCGCTATCAAAACAAATATGCCGAATCCCAGAATTTTGAATCCTCTTTTTCACGCTTTGCTGATTTTCCCGCTGCCCAGAGCCTTTCATCGGTTCAACAGACCCTGCTGGAGGAGATCAATAAAGCACTCGTGGAGGATATCTTTAATAAATCTGTGGCAAACTGGTAATAACAATGAAAAGCATGATCAGGGACAAGATCGTTGATTGGATGGACCACCCGGAAAAGCTTGACCGGGAAAGCCTGCCCCTGCTGCAGGAATTGGCGGCAGATTTTCCGTTTTATGCCGCGGCTCATATTCTGCTGGCCCGTAACCTGAAGAACCTCCTGGATCCGGCCTTTGAAACAGCCCTGAAAAAGGCGGCCGCCTTCGCTGAAAACAGGATTTTGCTGCACCGCTTCATGATGAAAAATCCCCCGCAGGCACCCAAACGAAGCTTCTCCACCAAAGCCGATAACCTGATCGAAAAATTCCTGAAGGAAGATCCTGCCATCAAACCTGCCGGACATTTTGTGCCAAAGCATCCCGACCGTAGCGAAGACAGCCTCAAAGAACATGGTGACCTGGCCAGTGAAACCCTTGCCAGACTTTACCTCGAACAGGGAAATCCCGACAGGGCCATTGAAATTTATCAGCAACTCTGTTTGTTAAATCCGGAAAAAACAGCTTACTTTGCAGGCCAAATTGAAAAAATCAGAAACAATAGAGATTCAAACACTTAAAAAAACCATACCATGTATATTCTTGTGTCAGTGCTGATCCTCATCGTTTGTGTTATTATGGTACTCGTGGTGCTTGTGCAGAATGCCAAAGGAGGCGGACTGGCTGCCAACTTCGCTTCTTCCAACCAGTTTATGGGCGTCAGGAAGACCGCCGATTTTCTGGAAAAGGCCACCTGGACCCTCGCCGTCAGTTTACTGGTACTCAGCCTGCTCTCTGCCGTGATTATCCCCCCTGCACAAAGCAGCCAGGGCGCCGATACCGAACTAAGGGAAAAGATAGACAACACAAAAGCACAACCCGTACAGGATTACCAGGAAGCTCCTGCCAAGGAGTAAATTGCTGAACCCCCTGAGCAAAGCGTCAGGCATGCCCGTTGCGGCAGGCGATGAACCGCTTTGATTCCCTCTCCCAGGAGTTGATGCTTCATGGAATAAAGCGTTTTGAATGTCAGAATGTCAGAAGATTCTGACATTTTTTTTCCCATTGAAGCGGGGAAACTGCAAAATTGTCCCCATTGCCCCTTCCCTTCATCTTTGGCACAAAATCTGACTAAGCCCGTGACTGTCAAACGCAAATTCAAGTTTCACAAAAAAAATAATACATTATGGCAAAAGTAAACATCAAACCTTTGGCCGACAGGGTATTAGTTGAGCCTGCTCCCGCAGAAGAAAAGACTGTCGGTGGCATTATCATTCCCGATACTGCAAAGGAAAAACCACAGAAAGGTACTGTTGTGGCCGCCGGGCCCGGCAAGAAGGATGAACCCCTGACCGTGAAAGAAGGCGATCAGGTTTTATACGGAAAATATGCAGGAACCGAGATCACCATCGAAGGAAGAGATTACCTGATCATGCGTGAATCAGACATAGTTGCGATCATTTAATAAGTTACATTAATAATTATTTAGAAGTTATGGCAAAAGACATAAGGTTTAGTATGGAAGCCAGGGAATCCCTGAAGAAAGGCGTGGATGCCCTGAGCAATGCCGTGAAAATGACACTTGGTCCCAAAGGACGCAATGTCATTCTCGAAAAATCCTACGGTGCACCTGTGATTACAAAGGACGGCGTGACCGTGGCCAAGGAGATCGAACTGAAAAATCCCGTGGAGAACATGGGTGCCCAGATGGTCAAGGAAGTGGCCTCCAAAACTGCCGATGTGGCAGGAGACGGAACGACTACTGCAACGGTGCTGGCCCAGTCCATCATCACCACAGGCCTTAAAAACGTAACTGCCGGAGCCAACCCCATGGATCTGAAACGCGGTATCGAAAAAGCCGTGAGTGCCGTGGTTGAGCACCTGAAAAAGCAATCCAAGGAAGTGGGCGATTCTACCGATAAAATCGAACAGGTTGCAGCTATTTCAGCCAATAATGACCAGTTCATCGGCAAAATGATCGCCGAGGCGATGGGCACCGTGAAAAAAGAAGGCGTCATCACCATCGAGGAAGCCAAGGGTACCGACACCACCGTCAAGCTGGTGGAGGGGATGCAGTTCGACCGTGGATTTATTTCCCCGTATTTTATTACCGATGCCGAAAAGATGGAAGCCGTATACGACAATCCCTACCTCCTGATCTATGATAAAAAGGTGAGCATGATGAAAGACCTGCTGCCCATTCTTGAGAAGGTGGTCCAGACCGGTCGTCCGATGATCATCATTGCCGAAGATTGCGAAGGCGAAGCCCTTGCAACCCTCGTCGTGAACAAGATCCGCGGTTCACTGAAGATTGCCGCAGTGAAAGCACCCGGTTTCGGCGACAGAAGGAAAGAAATGCTCGAGGATATCGCTATCCTGACCGGTGGTACAGTCATTTCGGAAGACAGGGGTTACAAACTCGAAAATGCCGACCTCTCCTATCTCGGCCAGGCCGAAAAGGTTTCCATCGATAAGGAAAATACCACCATCGTTGGCGGAAAAGGCAGCAAGGAAAATATCGAAGCCAGGGTGAAACAAATCAAAGCCCAGATCGAAACCACCACTTCCGATTACGACCGGGAAAAACTGCAGGAACGTCTTGCCAAGCTTTCAGGTGGTGTTGCCGTGATATACGTGGGTGCTGCCAGTGAAGTGGAAATGAAGGAAAAGAAAGACCGTTTCGATGATGCCCTGCATGCAACCCGTGCCGCAGTTGAAGAAGGGATCGTGGCCGGTGGCGGTGTTGCCTATATCAGGGCACTGGATTCGCTGCTTAACCTGAAAGGCGACAATGAGGACGAGGAAACCGGGATGGCCATCATCCGCAGGGCCCTCGAAGAACCCCTCCGCCAGATCGTCGAAAATGCCGGTATCGAAGGCTCGGTTGTCGTTCAGAAAGTGAAGGAAGGAAAGGATGATTTCGGTTTCAATGCCCGCACCGAGCAATATGAAAACCTCTTTGCTTCCGGTGTCATTGATCCTACCAAGGTGACCAGGGTGGCACTCGAAAATGCCGCTTCCATTGCCGCCATGCTCCTGACCACTGAATGTGTCGTTACCGAGATCAAGGAAGAAAAACCTGTCCCGATGCCTAACCCGGGTATGGGCGGCATGGATATGATGTAATCCATCTTCTCAATCTCATATCAAACCTTCCGGGCAATGGCGTCCGGAAGGTTTTTTTTTGGACAGATGAGCCGCTCTGTGAAAGGCCTTCGCGATTTTCCCTACTTTTGTGTGCTGTGTTCTGGTCCGGTATTTGTTAATCTGCAAAACATAATTTTTTGCCACATGAAGATCACCCGCTTGTTGTTGTTCACTATCTGCATTTTCGCGATACTCCCGCTGAAAGCCCAGGATACCGTCGCCAGACCCGATATTCCCGTTGATGAAGAAACCAGACTGATCACCTGGAAACAGGTAATACAGCAGCAGGGAAACACCGATGAACTCTACGTAAGAGCCATTGCCTGGCTGAATAAGTTTTTTAAAAACCCGGCTGAGGTCACCCGTACACGCGACAGAGAGAACGGTTTGCTGAAAGGGGTGCACCGTTTCAAACTGTATTATACCGATAAGGATGGCTTCAAACGGGAAACAGGCCTCTGCGAATATGATTTTTCCATTGAATGCCGTGAAGGACGTTACCGTTACATCCTGACCAATTTTGTGATGAAGGAAATGTCACGCAAACCCGTCGAACGCTGGCTGGATCGTAACGATCCTGCATGGAACCCTCAGTGGAACAGTTATTTGCAACAAATTGCGGATTATGTGAAATCCTGGGAGGACAGCCTGAATGAAGCCATGGCCCCCCCGATTAAAAAGGATGACTCCTGGTGATGATCCGTACCCGGCTCTGGGATGTAAGTCTTAATTTCTCAGTATCAAAGAATTCAATCAGGTTAATACCCGGGTTTTTCCCTTTTTCAAAACTCCCCGCCCAACGGTCGATACCCAGGTAAACAGCCCCGTTCAGGCTTCCCCAACGGAGCAGGGTCTCGAATTCCAGTTCCGGATGATGCTTTTGCAGGCTTTTTATCTCTTCCAGGATGGAAAGCCCTGTACTGGATGCCAGGCTGTCGGTTCCCAGGGTGATACGGTGATGATGTTCATGGAATAGCCGGATGTCAGGTAAACGATTCTCAATGAACAGGTTGGCATTCGGGCAAAAACAAAAAGCAGCCCCGCTGAACAATCGGGTGGCCATCAGGATGTCGGCTGCGGTGGCCGCTGTATTGTGCACAAACAGGATCTTAACCTGCGATGGCAGATAATTGGCCAGGGCTGCCAGAGGACGGTCTCCCCTCAGGGGTTCATGGGTCAGCACAATCCCGAAATCCCTGATGCGTTCCCTGATCCTGCCGGAACCATCCCTGAACCATTGAACTTCATCTTCATTCTCAAGATGATGAAGGGTGGTGGGCAAACCTTCCTCATGGATGTGGTTCTTCAACAGGATCAGGAGTTCGGGAGAAAGGGAATAAGTAGCGTGGGGTGCCAGGGATGCCTGATTGTTCCGGGCGAAAGCCCTTATTTTCTCCAGCCTTGAAACGGCCTTCCTGTATTGCTGCCCGGCCTGGGCTGCGGATGAACCGAAAACTTCGACGAAGGTGTGGAAAAACATGGTGGATTGTTCCTTGATCTCCCTGTGTTCCTGTGAGAAATCAAAACCAAGAATGTCGCCGGCAGCCACGATGCCATCTGATTCCATCTGCCTGACGGCTGCCTGCATGGCAAAGGCATGGGCGGCCTGCCCCGGCTTTTCCTTTTGGTACAGGGCATTGATCTGTCTGATAAAAGTGTCCAGTCCCCTGCCCGGGTCCAGGTAAGCCTGCAGGTGTGATAATTCAAGATGGACATGGGTGTTGACAAAGCCGGGGCAAAGAATACCGTCGTAATGTTCGGTCTCTCCCGGCGGTACTTCCACTGTTTCCGGGTCCAGCAGATCAAGGATGCTGTCATCGGAAGCCAGAACCAGTACCCCCTTGTACACCGGTGGTCCGTTCACGGGGAATATCCAGTCAGCAGAGATCTTTCTCATTTTCGTCAGATGCTTGTTACCACCTCACCCGGCCGCTATAAAAGTAACATTTCTTTCCGTGGAATTCCCGCAAGGGAAGTGGTGAATTTTACGCTATATTTGCAGTAAGGATAGTCATATTGGTAAAATGAATATATCTGGAAATATTGTCGACGTGTTGCACCGGAGGATTTTCCCGGGCACATTGGTCATCGAAAAAGGGGAGATCACGGAGATCAGGGAAGAACCTGTCAACACGACAGTCTTTATCCTGCCTGGATTTATTGATGCGCATGTGCACATTGAGAGTTCGATGCTGATTCCGTCGGAATTCGCCCGCCTGGCGGTGGTTCACGGTACGGTCGCCACGGTTTCCGATCCGCATGAAATCGCCAATGTGCTTGGAATTGACGGGGTCAGGTTTATGATCGAAAACGGAAAGAAAGTACCGTTTCATTTTTTCTTCGGAGCTCCTTCCTGTGTTCCGGCCACTCCTTTCGAGACCTCGGGCGCCCGCCTCGGGCTCAGTGAAACGGAGACACTACTCCGTTCGGAAGATATCTGGTATTTGTCAGAGATGATGAACTTTCCGGGTGTGCTGCACGGAGACGGGGAGGTGCTGGCCAAACTCCGCCTGGCCCGCCAATACGGGAAAAAGACAGACGGCCATGCCCCCGGTTTGAGGGGCGATGATGCCAAACTGTATGCCAGGGCGGGCATTACCACGGATCATGAATGCTTTTCTTATGAGGAAGCTGCAGATAAGATCAGGGCCGGAATGAAAATCCTGATCCGGGAGGGCAGTGCTGCCAGAAACTTCGAAGCCCTGATTCCGTTGATCAGTGAGTTCCCCGACCAGATCATGTTCTGTTCCGACGATAAACATCCCGATGACCTGGTGGGAGGCCATATTAACCTGCTTGCCAAAAGGGCCGTGGATATGGGCTATGACTGGATGAGCGTAGTGAGGGCCTGTTCCCTGGTACCGGTGCAACATTACGGCCTTCCCGTCGGTCTCCTGCAAACCGGTGACCAGGCCGATTTCGTGGTGGTGGACAGCCTGACTGAAATGCATGTAATGGAAACCTGGATCCGGGGAATCAGGGTGGCGTCCGGTGGTAAAAGCCTCATCAGCTCAGTGGTCGAAACTCCCGTCAACCTGTTTCTCACTGCCGGCCTGCAGGCAGAAGATCTCCTCGTCCCGGCCGAAGGAAACAGCATCAAGGTACAGAAAGCCATAGACGGTCAACTCCTTACGGAAGTCCTCACCTGCGAAGCCCGGGTCGAACAGGGGTATATTCAAAGCGATCCGGACAGAGACATCCTTAAAATGATCGTGCTGAACCGTTACCATGAAGCCAAACCGGCCATCGGTTTTGTCAATGGTTTCGGCCTCAGCAAGGGTGCCATTGCATCCACCGTTGCCCACGACAGCCATAATATCATCGCCGTGGGCGTCAGCGACGAGGATATTCTTGAGGCTGTAAGGCTGCTGATCAGCGCAAAAGGAGGCGTTTCACTGGCCTCAGGGGAAGAAAAACTCCTGCTGCCCCTTCCGGTTGCCGGGTTAATGTCGGATGCAGATGGTTATCAGGTTGCTTCCCGGTACCAGGAACTTGATGCCGGTGCCAAAAATCTCGGCAGCAGCCTCAGATCACCCTATATGACGCTTTCTTTCATGGCATTGCTCGTGATCCCTGCACTCAAACTCAGCGATAAGGGACTTTTCGACGGGACGGTGTTTCATTTCACCGACCTGAATGTGAGGGATTGAGGGTAAATTTTTGCAGAAATTGTTAAAAATTTGTAATTAATATATATATTCTGTTGTTTCTTATGTAATTTTACTTATCTTTGCAAAAAAAATAACGTTATGGCAAAATTAGAATTAGACGTTGTAAAACTGGAAAGTGCTGCAAACCGCCTCAGAGCGCTTGCACATCCGATGAGGATCGCAATCATTGAATTGCTTCAGGAAAAGGAAAAACTCAGTGTCACTGAAATTTACAAGAAACTGAAGATTGAGCAGGCTGCTGCCTCCCATCACCTTAACATCCTAAAAAGTAAAGGTATCCTTGCTTCCAAAAGGGACGGGAAGAAAATCTTCTACTCTCTCAGGAGCAAATCCCTGACCCAGATCATTGATTGCATCAACAGGTGCCACACTGAATAGGGCTTACCTTTCCCATTTTTCCTCCAATTCCCAGTTACCCCTGATTTCAAGGGTACGCGGGTAATATTCGACCGTTTCGGGTTGAAGCCGGAGGCGATAATTCCCGCCATCCCAGCGGGAATTGTTGTTTCTGTCGAGGATCATTTTTAGCCTGTACTTACCGGGATTGACCCAGGGAATTACCCAATCGAGGTTTTCATTCCCAATGATTTCTTCCACCACCTGGCCCTTGTCGCTTAACAGCTGCAGGATATACCGGCCCTTTTCCCCTGAGCGGAACTGCAGGCTGAGTTTGCCGTAATCCGCCAGGGCTCTTGTACCGAATTTGATGATGATGCTGTCGTTCAACTGCGACAAATAGTTCCTGAACATGCCTCCAGGAAGGATCCACTGATATGATGCTTTTTCATCCCAGTCATACTGCAGGTGAAGCTCCCTTCTGAGGCTGTCGGGGAAAAAGGGAAGGATGGAGAGGCTGTCTTTCGCTGCTACCAGGATGCTTCTATCCAGTGAAGCGTCGGAGACGGGATAAGGGAACCGGATCCTGCAAGCCTGTCCGGGTTTGAGGATGTTGCTGCTCAGGGAAACGGCACGGAATCCTTTTTCGTCTTTGCTGTCTTTTCTGAAACGTCCCGTTTTTCCTATCCTGAGCAGGTCCACCCTCACAGTATCCGCCTTCTCACCCACCTTAAGCTCAAGGATCAGCGAGTCCTGGCTGATGGACGGATGAAGCCAGCAGTGAAGGCTGTCCCGCTCCCGGTTCCATTCGGGAATATACCACTCATCAGGCATGCCTGGGCCGGGGTTCAGCACTTTCAGCTGCAGACCGGCAGGCGGCAGGGAAAAAGGAATCACAAGCTGCGATGCCTGCGCCATATAAGCCTTAAGCAGGCGGCAGAGGCTGTCCTGCTCTGTGTAAAGGAATAATTCGTGGCTTTTTCCCGGCAAGGTTCCCTTCAGACTGTCAGGTGCCGGACCGGCTTCCACCAGGCTGTCGGAAAAGGCAAGGGCTTCACCGGGCAGATCAGGAAGGTAATTCTGGTCTTTATCATCAAGCGCCAGCAAACGGTAAGGACCTCCGCCCAGATTCGTGAATCTGAAACTGCCATCAGCCCTGCTCCGGGTGATGTAACGCGGCTTGGTACTGAAAACCATGCTGTCGGGCCCGGGAAGGTAAAGGAATACCATGATGTCTTTGGCCGGTTCAAGGTCGGATGCATGCCTGACGACACCTTCAAGAACAAGAGAATCGATCACGTCTCCGCTCGAGAAGACAAAGGTGAAATCTTTGATGGGATTGCCTTCCGTGAAATCCTGGATCGCATTGCCGAAATGAAGGCTGTAGGTGGTGTTTTCACTGATCTTGCCCGGAAGTACCAATGATAAGGTTTTTCCCTTGATTTTCACTTCCGGCTGATCTTCAGGGGCCGGGTTGATGATCAGCTGACGGTTCAGGTCTTTTACCTGGATATACTCGTTGAAAGTCAGCCTGATGGTGTTCCCGCTGAATTGTTTGCTGTAATTTCCGGGTTCTGCCTTTACCAGCACGGGAGGACTGCTGTCTCTTGGTCCGCCCGTAGGTGCCACGATATTGGCACACGACGCAGCCAGTAAGCCCAATGCCGTCAGGAAAGACAAGGGATGGTTGGATTTATCCGGCCTCAGCATGTCTGTTCACTGGTTTTGGATCAACTCCCGGCATTTCGGGGATAAGACTGAAATCGAAGCCTGCTTTCCTGGCCTCGCGTATGAATTCAGGAACCACTTCCAGCATGGTGCTTGCGGCCTTCAGGCTGTCGTGGAAAACAAAAATATTTCCCGCTTTCAGGTGATCAAGGCAGTTCTTCAGGCATTTTTCGGGGCTGTTCCGGGGATCAAAGTCACCCGACAATACCGACCACTGGATGATGTGAAACTGCCTGAGCAATGCCCTCGTCTGAGGCGGCCTGATCCTTCCGTGGGGTGGCCGGAAAAGGCCTGAAGGAACCAGCCGGCTGCAACGCTCCGTATTGCCCAGGTAGGTTTCCGTCGGGGTCTTCCATCCGTTCAGATGATTGTAGGTGTGGTTGCCGCAGCGATGCCCTTCCTCAATAAGTTGTTGATAAACAGGATAATGATTGAATACGTTCTCGCCCACGCAGAAGAAGGTGGCTTTCACCCCCTGGTCTCTCAGGATGTCGAGCAGGGGCAGGGTCACTTCGGGAACCGGCCCGTCATCAAAGCTCAGATAGAGCTTCCTGCCTTCACCCGGAATCCGCCACCAGATCTTCCTGGAGTGCATCGCCATGGCTATCTTGGGTGGGGTGATGAAGTACATCCTGCTGGGTGATAAGGTTATCAGATGCTGCCGGGCTTGTGACCGGGTATTTCTTATGGATTCATTTCGTTTTCGCGAAGATACTGAGCGTAATACTGCTCGAAAAGTGCTTTCGATTGGGTGTGTACGCCAGCGTCTTCCAGTATCTCGGCCAATTGGGAGATGCGTTGCATCACTCCAAGTGCGATCTGTTTCTCACGCTGGGGTTTCAGGGCTTTATCCCCTTTGAAGGAGAAATAATACACGAGATCCTGTTTATAAAGGTCCATGAGCCGGTTCAGCACCGCCCTGCCCTCGGCAGCATGGCCGGTCTTATAAAAGACATCGGCGAAGGGGAGCACGAAAAAGTCGTAGGGGATCACATGGTCGGGTACAATCTGCAGGCATTTCCTTGCCACGGCCAGGGCAGAGTCGTTCCTGCCTTCATCAAGCAGGGCGGAGGCCAGGCGGGCAAACAGGTTCCTCAGGTTGGAGGACATCCTCACATGATCGTCGCTGTAATAAAGCTTCGGATCCGACATGTCGATGGTGAATTTGTTCATCAGGTTGTCGTATAGTATCCTGGTGTTGATCCGGCCGGTGTTTCCGTCGTCAGAGGTATTGAGAACAGGCAACAGGCGGTAGGCAAATCCTTCCAGCTGGAACCAGGGCTGCAGATCCATGTAATTCTCATCACCGATGGTGAGAGCAAAATATACCGGTCTTTCCCAGTTGAAGTTACCGAGCAGATCAAGCACCATCAGGTGGTTTTTCTGCACAGCCTGCCTGTTAAGCGTCCATTCGATGGTGGATTGTACTTCACCCGCCTGTTCCGGGGCAACTGTCCCGTTGGCAAGCACCAGTGCGGTATCGACGGGAATCCTGATTTTACGGGTCGGGAAGTATTCCAGCGCACCGTACTGGCTTTGGTACTTGGTATTCGGGTTATCGCTCGCGGCGAAACGGATCAGATCCCTGAGGTTGTAATAGGCATTGGTATCCACGGCAGCCGGATTGTCGATGAAGTAGACGATGTCGAGGCTTCCCTGCCGGTATTTCTCCCTGGTGAGGGAAAAAGGAACCGCATCGCTCAGGTAAGCCTTGCGTTTCATCTGGTCGATATACCAATCCGTTTGAAGCAGGCTCAGGTTGCAGACCCTCACGTCGGTGCGTATTCCTTCCACTTCCTGGGCGTACCACAGCGGGAAGGTGTCGTTGTCGCCGTTGGTGAACAGGATGGCGTCCGGTGCACAGGAGTTCAGATAGGCTGAAGCAAGCTGCAGCACGGTATATCTTCCCGAACGGTCGTGGTCGTCCCATCCTTCCTTTGCGAGGATGCCCGGAACGAGGATGATGCATACCAGGCTCACGGCTGCGGCGGCGATCTGGGGTTTGATCTTCTGTCCTGCAGCCTTATGCAGCCAGGATACCAGGGCTGAAACACCCAGTCCGGTCCAGATGGCAAAAGCATAAAAGGAAGCGGCATAGGAATAATCCCTTTCCCTCGGCTGCGGCGCGTACTGGTTGAGGTAGAGCACAATGGCAATGCCTGTCATGAAGAAAAGCAGGCTCACCACCAGGGCATCCCGGTAGTTTCTTTTGAAATGATAGATCAATCCCGCCAGGCCCAGCAGCAGGGGAAGGAAATAAAAACGGTTCCTCGCCTTGTTATGCGCGTTTTCAGGCAGTCCGGACTGGGGTCCCAGCCTCGCCTCATCTATGAAGGGGATGCCGCTGATCCAGTTCCCGTTTACGATGTCACCCCTTTTGGATTCCGTATACCCCATGCCCTGCCTGTCGTTCTGCCGTCCCGCGAAATTCCACATGAAGTAACGCCAGTACATGAAATTCAGCTGGTAGCGGAAGAAATACCGGAGATTCTCGCCAAAGGTCGGTTTCATGATGGTTTCCGTTCCTCCTTCCGGACTGTTGACCGTCACCGCTTCACCCTTGATGTCTGCCCAGTTTTTATAGGCTGTTTCATGTTCCGCCTGGGTCGACGACCACATGCGGGGGAACAGGGTCGTAAAACGATCGTCGAATTCGGGGATGACACCTTCCCTGGAATCGGTGATCACGTACCTGCCGCTTTTGCTATCCCTGGTATAGACCGGATTCCCGTCCTTGCGTCCCGTAACAGGTGCATTGTAATAATTCCCGTGCAGTAACGGCCAGTCACCGTATTGTTCCCGGTTCAGGTAAGCGAGCAGGTTGATGGCATTGTCGGGGTTGTTTTCATCGATGGGGGTGTCGGCATTGGAACGGATCACCAGCATCAGGAATGAGGAATAGCCGATCAGGATAAAAGTGAATGCAAGCAGGAGCGTGTTTACCACCACTTTTTGTTTCCGGCGGGTATAATACAATCCCCAGCTCAGGCCGCCGATCAGCAGCAGCAGGTAGATCACCGTGCCTGTATTGAAAGGAAGCCCGGCGACATTGATGAAGAACAGCTCGAACCATCCTGCCAGTTTCACCACCCAGGGGATGATGCCGTTCATGACAAGACCAAGGATCACCAGGGAGAGGAAACCAACCAGGAGCATGTTTTTCCAGCTGTGCTTTTTGTATGTCTTGAAGAAGAAAATAAACGCCATGGCCGGGATGGTCAGCAGGTTGAGCAGGTGAACCCCGATCGACAGCCCGGTAAGATACGCGATCAGCAGCAGCCAGCGGGTGGCTTTCCTCCCGGGTTCCGAGGCTTCCCATTTGAGCATAGCCCAGAACACCACCGCCGTAAAGAGGGAAGACATGGCATAGACCTCCCCTTCCACGGCCGAAAACCAGAAAGAGTCAGTGAAGGTAAAGGCCAGCGCTCCTGTGAGGGCGCTGCCGAAAATAACCAGCTGCCTGTCATTGGTCAGGCTGCCCTCTTTTGCCGTGAGCTTTCCCGCCAGCATGGTGATCGTCCAGAAAAGAAACATGATGGTGAAACCGCTGGAAACGGCCGACATCACATTGACCATCTGTGCGACCAGGGCATTGTCGCCCAGCGCCATCAGGGAGAAAAACCTTCCCGTCATCTGGAAGAGGGGCGCACCGGGCGGATGGCCCACCAGCAGCTTGAAGGCGGTGGCGATGTATTCGCCGCAATCCCAGAAACTGACAGTGGGTTCGGAGGTGATGATATACACGGCGGAGGCAAACAGGCCAACCACCCAGCCCAGGATATTGTTGATTTTCCGGTAGGTTTTGCCTGGATCTGTCATAAGCGTCTTCTTAGGTTTAACTTCCGCTGCTCTTGGTGGCAAGGAAAGTCTCTATTTTTTTGGCCTGGGACTCCTTTTCGTTTTCCCTGGCAATCTGCGCAAGCCTTCTCAAAACCATGATCTCCGTCTGTCTTGTCTTGTCAAAGTATTTGGCGAATTTGGGCTGTTGCCGGTCATAATACTTCACGTTTTCCGTCATCATATCCGACAGGGTCTCGAGCAGTTTTGTGCCCTTGTCTGCGGCTCCTGCCGTGAAATACACCTCCACGAACGGCAACATGTAATAGTCGTAATGGATCTTTTCATTCGGGAAGACCTCCTGCACCCGGTCGGCCACCATCACGGCACTGTCTTTCTTGTTTTCGACCAGCAGCCGCTGTGCCAGCCTGAGGAAGGCGTTCTTCGGAATCATCGAGTTGCGGTAACTTTCCCTGTCAACGGTAACCCTCGGGTCGGCAAGATTCCCCCACTTGCAGCGGTTCATCATGATATCGAAAGACGGATCGGAAGAAGAGATTCCTCCCATCCCCTGGATCTGGTCGCCCACCACCACCGGGATAAACTTGTACACAAAACCTGTCAGGTGGCAGTATTGGTTGATGTCCATGAAATCTTCCACCGTGGAAGGATTGGCGAAGTAAAGGGGTCGGGTCCAGTTGCTGCTGGCAAGGAAATCAAGGAGCATCAGCTCGTTCTTGAAGAGGTAACTCTTCTGCATGGTCCACTCGATGACTGGGACAATCCGGTCTGCCATCTCCGGCGGGACGATCCCGTATTTCACCGCATTGGCCGAATCCACTTTCAGCCGGAAGTTTTTGGTGGGCGTATAGCTGATCTTACGTCCGGTTTGCAGGGCCAGCTTGGTTTGTTCATCGTCGCTGTTGATGAAATCGATTACCTGCTTCAGATCTACATAACCCGGTATTTCCCTGTCATAGAACGGGATATAATCGTTTACCCCCTTGTCATATTTGGCTGGCGGCAGGGTAAAAGGCATGGGTTCGGCGTCATAGATCTTGCGTCCGAGCTGGTGGATATACCACTCACCCGAAGCGAGCATAAAGTTCACCACCCGGATGTCGGTGCGGATACCCTCCACCTCCTGGGCGTACCAGAGCGGGAAGGTGTCGTTATCGCCGTTGGTGATCAGGATGGCATTGGGAGCGCAGGAATTCAGGTAGTTGGCAGCAAAGTCGCGGCAGGCATACTTATGTGCGCGGGTATGGTCATCCCAGCCCTGCTGACCCATGATTCCCGGCACCAGGATCAGGCAAAGCAGGGTCACTCCGATGGCCACAAAGCGGCTGTCGGCTTTCTTCAGGTATTTGCCGATCCTGTCCACAATCGCCAGCACCCCCAGTCCGATCCAGATCGAAAAGGCCAGGAAGGAACCTGCGTAGGAATAGTCCCGTTCACGCGGCTGGTAGGGCGTCTGGTTGAGATACACCACGATGGCGATCCCGGTCATCACGAACAGCAGCGCCACCACCACACTGTCCCTCGCATGGCGGTTAATGTGGAAAAGCAGCCCGATGATCCCGAGAATCAGCGGAAGGAAGTAGAATTTGTTGTGAGCCGGATTCTTCATCGACAGGGGAAGGTCGTGCTGGGTTCCCAGCCTGGCATTGTCGATGAAAGGAATGCCGCTGATCCAGTTGCCGTTCTCAATGCCTCCGTGCCCTTCCACGTCGTTCTGCCGTCCAACGAAATTCCACATAAAATAGCGGAAATACATATGGCCGAGCTGGTAGGAGAAAAAGTACTTCAGATTCTGGCTGAAACTCGGTTTATAGCGGGTTTCGCTTTCCCCGTTCTCCTTGGTGATGGTGATGGGTGTTCCGCCATCCCCTCCCCACTGCTTGTAGGCGCTGATATGGCTGCTTTTCTGGTTGCTCCACATCCTCGGGAATACGGTGGTGAAGCGGGGGTCGTAAACCGGGACAGTTTGTTTGCGGTCGTCGATCACGATGTATTTACCGCTTTTCACATCCCTGGCATAGACGGGGGAACCGTCTTCGTATGAAACGATGGGTGCATTGTGGTACTGCCCGTGCCAGAGGGGCCAGGTGCCGTACTGTTCGCGGTTCAGGTAAGAAAGCAGGCTGATGGCGTCCTCGGGGTCGTTTTCGTCGATGGGAGTGTCGGCATTGGAGCGTATCACCAGCATAAAGAAGGAGGAATATCCGATCAGGATGAAGGTAAAGATCAGGATGATGGTGTTGGCCAGCAGTTTCTGTTTCCGGCGGGTGTAATGCAATCCCCATACGATCAGACCGGTAAGCAGGATAAAATAGATGACCGTTCCGGAGTTGAAGGGCAATCCTACTGTATTGATGAAGAAGAGCTCGAACCAGGCGGAAAGCTTGACGATGACAGGGATGATCACGTACATGACAAAAGCCAGGATAAAGACCGAGAGAGTCGCGGTAAGGATCACACCTTTGCGGCTGGGATTGTATTTCCTGAAATAATAGACAAAGGCGATGGCCGGGATGGCGAGCAAGTTGAGCAGGTGGACGCCGATGGACAGGCCCACCATGAAAGCGATGAAGATGATCCAGCGGTACGATCCCTTTTCGTCGGCCACCACGTCCCATTTGAGGATGGCCCAGAATACCAGGGCGGTGAAGAAGCCCGACATGGCATAGACCTCTCCTTCCACGGCCGAGAACCAGAAAGAATCCGAAAAGGTGAAGGCCAGCGCTCCCACCAGGCCGCTTCCCATCACGGCCCAGAGCTTGCCGGTGTTCAATTCACCCGAACGGGCCACGATTTTACGTCCCAGCATGGTGATGCTCCAGAAAAGAAACAGGACGGTGAAGGCGCTCGACAGGGCCGACATCCAGTTCACCATCATGGCCACACGGCTGAGGTCTCCGAAAGCCATCAGGCTGAAAAAACGGCCCAGCATCTGGAATGTAGGCGCTCCGGGCGGATGACCCACCTGCAGCTTGTAACTGGTGGCGATGTATTCTCCGCAATCCCACCAGGATGTAGTGGGCTCCATGGTAAGGGTGTAAACCAGGGCCGCCACCAGAAAGACCAGCCAACCCAAAACGTTGTTTACCAGCTTGAAATTCTTCATCAGCATTGAAATATTTGAAAGGGCGAAATTAGAAAAATTCCGGTATCATCCACATGTTTTTGTGCTTATACCTGACAGGTTTGCAAATGCAAAGCCTTTTGATTGCGTATTGCCGTATATCGTTCCGGGCCGATTCCTTGCTAACCTGTTCCGGGGCAGGAAATATCCAGGTGTTGCGTATCAGCTTGAAGGTGTTTTGTTTAGGGTTGATGGTTGTATATCGTCTTTATTATGAATGGGTTAGCAGATAAAGGGGATATGTTTTGGGAAATATGATGTATGTTTTGTTATTTTTACGGGAAATAACATAAAGGTTAAACAAATCCGGAAAGAAACCATGATCAAAGGCTTGGCTGGGCGGGAAAAAAAAGCTCCCACCGAAGCGGGAGCATAGGATAGAATCCTTCGGCATATAGCCTTGTTGTGATAAGATAGAATTGGAATTAAATCTTAACGATGCAAATATACATAACAGAAATTCAAATAGCAAGGAAATGACAAAGATTTTGGGATTAGATTTGGGAACAAACAGCATTGGCTGGGCTGTTGTTGATAAAGAGGGTCAAAGCATTATCGATTGCGGTGTCAGGATATTTCCCGAAGGACTGGTGAAAGATACCATTGGTCAGGGTGATAAGGAAGTGTCAAACAATGCGGCACGCAGGGAGCACCGGCAGGCAAGACGGCAACATTACAGAAAACGCCTGAGGAAGGTGAAGCTATTACAGGTCCTGATAGACCTTCAAATGTGTCCGCTGACAATTGAAGAACTTAAAGTATGGAAAAACTGGAATTCGAAGATGAAATCAGAAGGATTTAAGTTTCCTGACTCACAACCGTTCCGTGATTGGCTTAAGATGAATCCATATGAGCTGAGAACCAGGGCAGTGAATGGATTAATTACAAGAATGGAACTGGGAAGGATTTTTTTCCATTTCATACAACGCAGGGGATTTCTGAGCTCACGGAAGGGAAGTGATGATGGGGCTATTTATAAAGGTAAGGATAAGATGACCGGAATTACAGCTACTCAGAAACTTGTTGGAAATGAAACACTTGGTGTGGTTTTGAATAAAATGATGCAGGTTCCTGGCAAATCATATGAAAGAAAGTTGGATCAAGAGGGAAAAGAGATAAGGATCAGATCAAGGTATACGCTTAGAGAAATGTATATCAGGGAGTTTGAAGAAATATGGAACCGGCAGGCTTCATCCCTGGGTTTGCACAACAGTGAAATTGTGGTTTTTAAAAAGAGGTATTTTGAAGGATTGGCTGAATCGGGGCAGAATAAAAAACGTTACCGGAAGCTGTTAGATAAATATGGTAGGGATAATGTTACGGTCAGGAAAGGCTTTTTTGAGGTTAGAACTTTTTTATCGCTGAAGGAATATTTTGCCGGGAATATTATAATTACTTCCTCAGATATCAGATTTAACAGCAGCGAGAGTTTGCTTTTCTGGCAAAGGCCCCTTCGATCACAGAAAGGACTGCTGGCCAAATGTTCTTTTGAAGGGCGTAAGTTCTATGATCAATATCACGGGAAATGGATACAGACCGGTCCGACTCCTTGTCCCTTATCACACCCTGATTATGAACTTTATCGTGCATATCAGTTTATTAATAATATCAGGTACGGAAAAAGCGGGCTGACGCTTAATGAAAGTTATCGTCTTCAGGTTTTGAAACTGATCAATGAGAATGATAAAAACTTCGATTTTGAGAAAATCCCGAAAACATTAAAACTGACTTACGAACAGTTCAATTATGACAGCAGCCACAAAGTACCAGGCAATATCACCCATAAACGACTGATGCAGTTTTTTTCAGAGGAGCTGTGGCAAAGGAGACGAGAAGAAATTTGGCATGACTTCTATTTTTACCAGGATAAGGATTTGTTGACAGAAAAACTCATGAAGTCATACGGGCTTGAGGAATCAAAGGCCAGAAAAGCATCTGAAGTCAAACTAACCGAAGGGTATGGAAGCGTTTCACTGAAAGCTGTCAGAAATATCCTCCCCTTTCTTAAGCAGGGATATGTTTTCTCGACTGCTGTGATACTGGGAGGAGTTAAAAATGCATTTGGCAGCAGGTGGGAGTATTTTCACAATTCACATGATGAAATTATTAAGAAAACTGTTTATTTAATTGAAAAAGAAGAGCATAAGGAATATGAACTGATAAAAAAAATAAAAGAGATGCTTGGGAATCCGGATAATCAGTACGGGTTTACACAGGACGATAAGGCATTTAGAAAATTGTATCACCACTCCCAGGATATTGAAAAGAAGGTGTTAAACACAAAAATCTCTGACCTTGAAAATCTTAGAAATCCAATCGTACAGAAAGGATTATTTGAGATGAGGCGATTGGTGAACGCCCTGCTCGAAAAGTACAGGGGTGATGATGCTTTTGGTAAGGATTTCAGGTTTGACAGAATACAGGTTGAACTTGCCCGGGACCTGAAAAGTTCGAAAAGTATTCGCCAGGATATGCTTTTTAAGATCATGAAAAATGAAAAGGAGAATGATGAAGCAAGAGAAAAAGTCATAGAATTCGGCCTGAAACCCAGCAGGGAAAATATTACTAAGTACCGCTTATTCAGGGAGATTGAAGCAAGACATGGTACTGCGGTATGCCCGTACACCTTACGTACGATCAGCGTGAAAGATTTGCTGGGACGCGATAACCTTTTTCAAATAGAACACATCATACCATATTCCATATCGCTTGATGATGGGTTTGCGAACAAAACACTCTGCGAATCGAACTTTAACAGAGAGAAAGGGGAGAAGACCCCTTATGAGTTTTATCTTGTAAACAATGATCCAAAACTCTGGAAAGCTAATTCATGGGAGGAAATTGAACAACGCACCTTTGCAATTTTGCCGTATAATAAGGCAAGAAGATTCAATGCACGGAAGAAGTTTGCATCAGAAGGTTTTATAGAAAGACAACTGAATGATACCCGCTATATATCAAAGAAAGCCACTGAGATACTCTCAGAAATCTGCGACGATGTTCGTGTTTTGCCGGGTCAGTTGACAGCAGAGTTAAGAAGACTTTGGGGTTTGAACAACGTGGTGCAGGAGATTACGCCACTGAACCTGGAAGGAATCCGGGTGTATGCAAATGAAAGTGTGCCCCATTATGTCATTCTCGATGAAAATCAAAAACCGGTGAGTGCGCATGCTATGATAAATTTGAGACCTGATACCATCGCGGACCAAATACTCCTGGCCGGAAAGGTGAATGATAAAGGTGAATTTGAAGCCGGGAGTTCATGGAAAAATCTTGGTTTTCACTGCAGGGTCGATCATCTTTCACCCGGCCGTTATTGGGCAAAGATCAGGGTCGCAGAACCGCTTGAATTTAATAGAGTATTTACGGTAAAACCAGACCAGGGTCCAGATGAAATCATTTACAAAGGGAAAGTCGAAAGGGGCATTTTTGTTCATGATTCTTTACCAAGAAAGCTGAAGACCAATCAGGAGGATGGATCGTACTGGGTCCGTTTTAAAGTTGGAAAAGTGAATTTTGTCAGGCCGGAACCGGAAACGCAACCGGCGACCAGGCTGAACCAGGTATTGCTGTATGGCATTGTCATCGATAATCAGTTTAAATCATACATTTATCAATGTGAGTGTAATCTCGAGCCTGGTAAATACTGGGCTGTTCTGGATATTGAGTTCGAATCGGCAGAATATACCAGGGCTGTTGTAACACCACCCTCTCCATCTGAAAATGAAATTGTCATACAGGGGAGCGTCAATGAGTCCGGTCTTTTTACGGCAGATATCGATCCGTCTTATATCAAATCCTCAGGGAAAAAACCGGGGAAATACTTTACGATCCTTGAAATACTCCGGTTGGAGGATTTTCACCCCATTGTAAATCAACCTCCTGAAATTACAAAAGACCAAACGCTTGTTGAAGGGAATGTCTGGGTTAACCGCCAGACCGGTGAGATTATGTTTGATCCGAAAAAGAACCGGGAGGATCAGCGCCATCACGCTGTAGATGCTATCGTAATTGCTTTTACAGAATTATCAAATCTCCAAAGGCTCAGTCATTATTTCGGGGCACTTAAGGCCAGAGAAAGAGGGTTGTCAGACAGACCCGATTTTCCGCAGCCGTGGCCGGGTTTTGGGATGGATGTAAGCCGTGCCGTGGGAGGTATTCTGGTTTCCTACAGCAGAAACAGCAAAGTACTCACCAAAATCAGCAAGGTGATCATGAAGGATGGGAAAAAATACCAAAGCATCGGTTTTGCCGCTAGGGGCAGATTGCACAGGGAATATTATTTCGGAAGGCACCCGAAGCCGGTCCTTAAAGCCAGGGAGAAAGAAACGGGCGAATTGTTGTTTGAAACAGACAAGCATGGGAGTACAGTTTATTATTATCATATCAGGAAACCCATAAGCAGTATTGAAAACCACAAACACGTTCAGAAGATCGTTGATGAAGGCATTAAAAACCTGATCACCGGACGCCTTAGGAATGAATATAACATCGACCCGGATAAAGCTTACAAGATCCCGGAGAATTTCTTTTTCGACAGGGAAGGGAACCCGCTATTGCTACTGCCCAATAAGGGCGGCGGCGATCCTGTACCTGTCAGAAAGGTGAGAATGCGTGAACTCATGGCTAATGCAGTGCAGCTTAAAAAGGGTATGAATCAATGGGTGAATCCATATAACAATCACCATGTAGTAATTTATCTTGACCATAACGGAGAATTGAAGGAGAGCATCGTTACATTCTGGGAGGTTATTGAAAGAATGCAGCAGGGCCAGGAAATCTATCAGCTTCCGAATGACGGAAAAGTTGTTGTAACAACCCTTCAGGAAAATGACATGTTTTTGTTAAATCTCCCTGAGGCGATTATTGAAACAATATCAGATGGCAAATTGGAAAGGCATCTAATCAGTCGCTACTTATATAGGGTCCAGAAGATTTCGAGTATGTATTATACATTTCGACACCACCTGGCGTCTTCGCCCAATAATGAAAATGAGGAGTATAGGATTCAAAGCTTTATAGCATGGCAAAATGCAAATCCCATTAAAATATGGATGAATGAGTTGGGTGAATATAGGTTATTCTCAATTGAATAAATTGTAATGATTAAAAGAACCATAATCTTCTCAAATCCTACCCGGATATCACTTAGAAATGGCCAATTAATTTGTCAGAATAATGATTCAAACGAAGTTAAACAAGCGCCCATTGAAGACCTTGGGTTCGTGGTGCTGGAGCACCAGCAGATATTCATTTCACTTCCTTTGCTGAATGCCCTGATAAACAACAATGTAGCGGTGATCTTCTGTGATGATCAACACATGCCCTCTTCCATGCTGCTAAATCTGGAAGGGCATACCACACAGGCCGAATTGTTTGGCCACCAGCTTCATGCATCTGAACCGCTGAAGAAATCCCTCTGGAAACAGACAGTGGAAGCCAAAATTATGAACCAGGCCGCTTTGCTTTCCTCTTTGGGGCTCAGAGAAAGTGATCTGATTGCATTGGGTCGGGATGTGAAGAGCGGCGATACCACCAACCGGGAGGGTGCGGCCGCCCGGATTTACTGGAAACGCTTGTTCGGTCGCGATTTTGAACGAGACCGTTACGGTTCTTCGCCCAACCACATGCTTAATTACGGGTATATCATACTCAGGGCAGCGGTGGCCAGGGCGCTTTGCGGATCGGGTCTCCTGCCTACCATCGGAATATTCCACCACAACCGCTATAATAGTTTCTGCCTGGCCGACGACATCATGGAACCTTACAGACCCTTTATTGATCAGAAAGTATTCGAACTTTTCAATACTGACTTTGATGCAGAGAAACTAACGACCAGGATTAAGATGAAACTGCTGGAAATATTGTCTGCCGATGTTGTGGTACAGAAAATGAAAAGGCCGCTGATGGTGGCCCTCTCCCTTACCACTGCCTCCCTGGCCCGTTGTTTTGCAGGTGAGGTGAAGAAGATTAGTTATCCGGCTTTGCCACCATAACAACGAACCTTTAGATATGTCTTATGACCGTATCAATGCCTACCAGATCATGTGGCTTTTCGTTTTTTTCGACCTTCCGGTAATGTCAAAAAAGGAAAGGAAAGCAGCTTCCGGTTTTAGAAAGGACCTGATGAAGGATGGGTTCTGCATGATGCAGTTTTCTGTCTATACCCGGAATTGTGCCAGTCGGGAAAGTGCCGATGTGCATGTGAAACGTGTGAAGGGAATGGTTCCTGACAAGGGTCAGGTGAGCATCATGCTGATCACCGACAAGCAGTACGGCGATATAATCAATTTCTGGGGGAGAAAAACTGATCCGCTCGAACCCGGTCCCAAACAGCTTGAGTTGTTTTAAAGCCCGATATTTTTCTATTTTTGTGAAATTTCCGTTCTTTGAAATCCTGAAATTGACCCTGACCGGATTACTTCCCGCTGCCCTGGGCATTTTTTATATTGTAAAAATGCCGGAATCAGCCCATAATAAAGGCATTCATAAGCCCGGGTTGTGATTTGATCAGGAATTGGAATGATATTCAACAATGACCGTTAAAGATGTGGATGAGAATGTGTTGTGATTTGATCAGGAATTGGAATGATATTCAACACGATCTTCCGGCGGGATTCTTTCGTCTTTGTTGTGATTTGATCAGGAATTGGAATGATATTCAACTGCTCTGTTAAAAACCTGTATTACACTCAGGTTGTGATTTGATCAGGAATTGGAATGATATTCAACTTGCCGGGACCAACATTGCCAAATGAAATGTTGTGATTTGATCAGGAATTGGAATGATATTCAACAAATCCATCAGAGATCCGAAAGAGAGAAAGGTTGTGATTTGATCAGGAATTGGAATGATATTCAACCCCGTACACGGTGGACAGTAATGCGATAAGGTTGTGATTTGATCAGGAATTGGAATGATATTCAACTTATTCTGTTTTTATATTATTAATCAGGAGTTGTGATTTGATCAGGAATTGGAATGATATTCAACAAACCAGGGTATGACAAGAGGGGTGGCATAGTTGTGATTTGATCAGGAATTGGAATGATATTCAACTCAATGGTTGTTTCATCCTCTCCAGTGGCGTTGTGATTTGATCAGGAATTGGAATGATATTCAACTTTGTGAGATTGACAGAAAGCACCGTCTGGTTGTGATTTGATCAGGAATTGGAATGATATTCAACGCACCGTATCGTGTTCCTGGTTGATGTATAGTTGTGATTTGATCAGGAATTGGAATGATATTCAACGTAAACGCAGATGAGGCAATGAATGTTGTCGTTGTGATTTGATCAGGAATTGGAATGATATTCAACGACGCAAACGTCATTCGTTACGCCCTCGAGTTGTGATTTGATCAGGAATTGGAATGATATTCAACATAGAGGTCGGATACGAAACGCAAACCTATGTTGTGATTTGATCAGGAATTGGAATGATATTCAACTAAAACTCAAAAAGCTGCCTCAGCCAATTGTTGTGATTTGATCAGGAATTGGAATGATATTCAACGCAAGAGAATATTGGAAAGAGAAATTTGATGTTGTGATTTGATCAGGAATTGGAATGATATTCAACCACCTCGTTCGGCACTCCCGTTTGCTGTGAGTTGTGATTTGATCAGGAATTGGAATGATATTCAACGAATACGGTAAGGCACTGATAGATTTAAGGTTGTGATTTGATCAGGAATTGGAATGATATTCAACTGTAAATGCTCATAACCCCCATGCTTTAATGTTGTGATTTGATCAGGAATTGGAATGATATTCAACGCAAGCGGTGAAGTAATCGTACAGGATATGTTGTGATTTGATCAGGAATTGGAATGATATTCAACGGCGTTTATGAAGTTGACCTGACCTACCTCGTTGTGATTTGATCAGGAATTGGAATGATATTCAACTCGGGTACTATGTCAGCTCTGGCAAGGTCGTTGTGATTTGATCAGGAATTGGAATGATATTCAACCTTTCGTGAAAAAAACTTGACAACCCCGGCGTTGTGATTTGATCAGGAATTGGAATGATATTCAACTGCGCCGCCCATCAGGAAGGTAGTCAAGTGGTTGTGATTTGATCAGGAATTGGAATGATATTCAACTTTCTGATGTGAGCACCCGCCTGTCAGAGGTTGTGATTTGATCAGGAATTGGAATGATATTCAACATACTACTGCATCATCACCGGAAGGATAGAGTTGTGATTTGATCAGGAATTGGAATGATATTCAACGAATACGGTAAGGCACTGATAGATTTAAGGTTGTGATTTGATCAGGAATTGGAATGATATTCAACAACGTCCTGCTGTGCATTTTCATTAAGATTCAAAATAACCGGAATGTCGTATATTTGCACTTTCTTAAATTTTTCAATAACCATTTAACTTATTCTTAATGAGAAAATTAGCATTATTTATGCTGCTCGTACTGGGTGTTTCCACCCTGTCGGAAGCCCAGGTGAAAAAAGCCGCCCTGATCTCGGTGTTCGGAAGCCGGAATTTGTCGGATAACCCATTGGATACCAAGCTTTATGAGAAGATACTGAAGGACAGTTCTTTCAACCTGGTTCCGGTGGTGGAACAGTTTGAAAGCGTGATTCAGAAAAATTTTCTGCCTCAGTTTCCCTTTCCGTTTGTAAATAAGGACGAAGTCTTGTCGCATCCGGAGTATCGTTCGCTTGAAAAGCTGACACGCTGGGCGGACGACAATATTTACACCACCCCGGCAAAGGGCTATATTCCTATTGCCGCCTACGGCATTGCCGACGATGAGGAAGCAATTAAGAAATCTTTTGATTATCTTCCTGCTGATGTGGATGCCGTCATGATTGCCTATATCGATTTCAGTCTCTACGATGAAGTCGGCATGGGCGGGTTTAGCAAGAAAAAGATCAGGGCCCACGTGAACCTGAAGATGTTCGACCGCTCGGTGAAACGTATTTTCAAGCTGAAAGAAAACGCCACTTCGGATACCGGGCTTGCTGCCTACGGCGGCTTTGTGCTTGAAACCCAGAAGATCATGCCCATGATTGAGAGCGCTTCAAAAAACCTGTTCGAGGATATGAAGGAGAAGCTTCCCAAATCGCTGAACAAGATGGCGAAGAAGCTCGGCAAATAGCCTGGGAGCAACGGAATAAGCCGTTTTCTTATTTTGCCAGTACCAGTTCTATCAGGTGAAAGGGGATGTCTTCCCCGAGGGCGTCATAAATTGCCCTCCGGCTTTCTTCTCCCTGCAACTGCTCCCTTGCCCGGATGATCCTGCTGCTTTCTGCGGCGGTCACGAGTGAACTGATATCCACATCCAGGCCGGCACGGATCAGATATGCCAGGTGGTGGTAGATGGTTGCAGGCTTAAGCCCTCGCCGGCGGGCGATTTCTTCCACGGGAAGTCCCTGTCTGAACAACTCCAGGGTGTCGAGGTAGGTCTGTCCTTTGGTTTTTGAGGATTTCGGCGACAAGGTAAGAAGACAGTCGAGGATGGCCGGGCCGTACTTTCCGGCTTTATGCCGGCTCATCCCTTCCACCTCCATCAGTTCCAGTTCGTTCAAGGGGTTTTGATGCGCCAGGGCTTCCAGCGTCACGTCGTTGAAGACTGCGTAAGGCGGGATGTCTTCCCCTTCGGCCAGCCTTCGGCGCAGGTCGACAAGGAACGCTCTTCTGCGGTCTTCCGTTCCGCGGATTCCGGCGAAACCTTCATCCGCTGTCCTTCCGTGGCGGTGCCTGGGCTTGAAGCTGATGATCTCCGGCTCAACCAGTTGTATCCTTTTCCTGCCAAAAACGATATCTCTGCCATAGGGGGTCACTTTCAGGCTAAAGCCTTCATCATAAGCGATCTCGAATACCCCCAGGTTGAGCATTTGCAGCAGGTAGGCCTGCCACTGGTGGAAACTCAGTTCCTTGCCGCAGCCCCAGCTTTTGATTTTATCATAGCCTTTTTCGGTGATTTCAGCCCTGCGGGAACCTCGGAGCACATCGGTAAGAATATGGGTACCGCAGTTTTCACCCATCCTGATCAGGGCAGAAACGGCTTTCTGTGTGATCACCGTTCCGTCGGAAGCGGGTTTGGGGTTGTTACAGACATCACAGTTTCCGCAGTTCTCATCAAAGGTTTCTCCGAAATAGGAGATCAGGATACGCCTGCGGCATACAATGGCCTCCGCATACTGCTGCATGCGGCGCAGCTTTTCCAGGCTGAGTTCCTGCTGCCCGCTCTGCATGGCGAACTGCTGAAGTTTGATCAGGTCGCCGGTACTGTAATACAGGACGGCCTCGGAAGGAAGCCCGTCTCTTCCTGAACGGCCGATTTCCTGGTAATAGCTTTCCATGTTTTTCGGCAGGTTGTGATGGATCACCCAGCGGACATCGGGTTTGTCGATGCCGAGGCCGAAGGCGATGGTGGCACAGATCACCCGGGTTCTGTCGTGGATAAAGGCTTCCTGTACCTGGTGCCTTGCCGCGGATTCCATGCCTGCATGATAAAACATGCTGTCGATGCCGTTTTCCCGCAGCATCCCCGACATCCTCTCGGTTTCCTTGCGGCTCAGGCAATAGATAATGCCGCTCTGCCCGGGACGATCATCGATAAAACGCAGGATATCCCTGTATTTTTGAGAGGCAGTGAATCCGCTCTTCACTTTCAGGCTGATATTGGGCCGGTTGAAGGATGCCACATAAACTGCCGGATCCGCCAGTCCGAGCTGCAGGATGATATCCCTGCGGGTGATCTTGTCTGCCGTTGCCGTAAGCGCGATGACGGGCACATCCGGGTACTTTTGTTTCAGGATTTTCAGTTTCAGGTATTCGGGCCTGAAGTCATGACCCCATTGTGAAATACAGTGCGCTTCGTCAACGGCAAAGAGCCCGGCATGCAGGTGATGCAGCAGGCTGTTGTCCGCAATCAGTTTTTCAGGTGATAAATACAGCAGCTGCAGGCTTCTTTCCCTGCACTGCCTGATGATACGGTTTTGCTGAAGGGGTGTGAAACTGCTGTTGAGGGCAGCCGCATTCAAACCGTTGGACACCAGTCCGTCCACCTGGTCCTTCATCAGGGAAATCAGTGGAGAAATCACCACCACCAGTTTATTCATCAGGATGGCCGGAAGTTGGAAGCAAAGTGACTTGCCTCCGCCTGTGGGCATGACCAGCACCACATCCCTGCCTTCCAGCAGCTTCGTGATCACCCCGGCCTGGTGTTCACGGAAATGGTCGAAACCGAAATACGTTTTCAGGGCTGTCTGCATCTTTTCCATCATTCTTAGTGTTTGTCTAAATGATTAGATGCATTTCGACAGCCAATCCGGAAAAAAAACGCGATATTTTTTCAGAACATCTTCATCATCTGGAGGCATTCGGCCGCCACACGCTGGTTATAGTCGTTGACCAGTTTTTTGTAATTGAAGATGTCGATAATGGTTCCGATAAAGCACAATCCGGCCGTGAAAAGGTAAACGATGCCAAGGCCAAGTTCTCCCTGCATCATCCGGTGTATTCCGGCCACGCCCACAAAGCCCAGCAGGGTGAGCAGCAGCATCATCTGCGGGTCCCGGCGCCGGCTCTGGTAGATCAGGAAAAATTTCTTTTTGTCGTCATCACTCATTTCTTTGGTAATGTTTTGCAAAAACATGATCTCTGCCGGATCAATGTTGGGTAAGCTCATAAACATCGGGTCCATGACTGGTTTTTTTAAAGGTGAGTATAAAGCCGGGCTGAAGCAGCCGGTAAATTCTTAAAAGGATGAAAAACAATGCCGGCAGGCCAAGCGGGTGGGTTTCCAGCGATTCGGCAAGCCTTCCGTGCAACAGCAGGGAAACCGCATGCCCGAGCCCGCATCCCGGACAAAAGTCGAGGCCCAGCAGGTGCAGGGGACAAACACTGTAATGAGTTCCTGAAGGATTGCTGACGGCAAGCAGTGTCAATCCGCCCACCCAGCAGATGAGCTCGGAATTGTTGAACAAAAACCGAATGGTTCGGGTGATGAGACGCATGGGCAATAAAGCGGGCTGAACGGATAAAAGTATGGAAATTTTTTTAAGGGATCAGCATTATTTTCTGCGACACAATGAATTCTTCGCTGTTTGCCCTCAAAAAGTACAAACCGGCCGGTAATCCGGTCAGGTTGATGGTACACCTGCCTGATTCGTTCAGTGTTTCGGCGGGCAGGGATTTGCAGCGTTCTCCCAGGTGGTTGTATAACTCCAGGCTCAGGCGGCAGGGCTCAGGGCTTGAAATGGCGACGCTGATCTGCTCGCCGGCAGGATTGGGCCAGACCCGGAGCTGCAGTTGCTGAGATTCCGTCACAGGTGTTGCGGCAGGCGACTGGCCGAAGAAATCCGTCATGACCATCTCCACAAAAGCCTTGGCTTCCTGGAATTGCATATAATACAATGGAAAAGAAAGGGTTACGGTTTTCCAGTCCTGGTTCAGGCTCGCCACTGCAACGGCTTTGCCCGACTGTGCGCCATATATCGTGGCCGTGTCGTATGCAGTTCCGTATGTGAACAATATCTGGGATTCATCAGCCGGGTAGGTCGATTCGATATAGGTCAGGTGGTAATTGTATGTTGCGAGGGTTTTGGTGCTGTCCACCTGCAGGTCGGCCGGAATACCGGTCTGGGCGACAGCCCTGTTAAAGCGGGATTCGTACCGGAGGTCGGAGCAGGTGATTCCCAGGTAATCCCTGAAAAAACTACCTTCAGTACAGTTTACAGGGTAAGCGGTGAGTTTGTGGATGGCTCTCTCCGGCTGGTAGAGACTGAACAGGATCTTTCCGCCCAGTTTAAGGTATTTGACGACCTCTGGCAGGAAACGATTCAGTACCGTAATGCTGGTTGCCTTGTTCACATGCCAGAGGATGGCGGAATACTTGCCCAGGTCTGCAAGCCCTATTTCCTGTGCCATGAAGGCATCGTACTGGGTGGTGGTGAAAGCAGCCAGCAGGTTTTCATAATAGGCATCCACAATAGAGTCGGAACTGTTGAGGATGGTTCCTTCGCTATCGTCGACAATCAGGATGCCCTGGTTCATAAGCACTTCCACCGGGCTGTCGGCATGTTCGGTAAGGGGCCCTTCCGTTCCCTGCAGGTTAATCGCCGAAACTGCCACGTAATAAAGCGTGTCGGACGATAAACCGCTCAGGTTGTAAGTGGTATCGGTGGTGAAGTAAAGCTGGGTGTAATTTCCGCTTGCGGTTCCCAGCCTGACCTGATATCCGGCCAGATCGGTTTCCGGATTTGGTTTCCATTTGGCAATCAACGAGATACCTGTTCCGGGATTAAACAGTTCATATTGCACGGGCATGGGCATGGTACTGGTTTTCAGCATAGCTGCCAGGGCAGCGCGGGTGATTTCCGTACAATAAGGAATATTGCAGTTGGCCACCAGATCGGTGACCTTGTGATAGTTCGGGGATATATGGTATTCTGAGAAATAGACACAGGGGTAACCGGCCAGGTAAAAGGGATAGCTGTCGCTGCTGAAGGAATTGTTCACTGCCGGCATGGGAGTCACCTGGGTATAGGTCTGTAAAGCATTGCCGGCGATAGAACCGAGCCATTCATGTCCCTGGTACATATTCACATTCACGCGCCATGGCGTTGAATCCGGCTGGTTGGATATCATGTCCAGATTGAAATATGCCTTAACGGGAATGTTATTCTGAAGGCAGGAGCTGACATGGTGTGCACTTCCGTGTATTCCCGGTTCTTCGGCGGCCCAGGCCGCAAAGACCAGCGTAACATCCGGAACAATGTCCTTTAGTTTTAAGATACGGGCGATTTCCATGACAGCAGCTGTGGAAGAGGCGTTGTCATCGGCACCGGGAGCCTGAACAAAGGGGTCTCCCACGGGAAACACAATGGCATCGTAGTGTCCGCCGGCGATACAGGTGATGGCGGGATTCACCGATCCTTCGACCGAAGCCAGCACATTATACTGCCATACCGTGTCGTACTGACCGCTGAACAAGGGCCACTGGCAGGCTGCCTCAAACGAATCCAGGCGAGCATTGAGGTAGCCAAAACTCATGAATTTTTGCTGTATCCACAAGGCCACGGCCTTGCGGTTTCCGGCCAGTGCAAAGCGGGTGACAAAGTTTTCCAGATGCTGCATATAGGATACGATGCTGTCGGGGTTCACTTCTGCAATGCATACCTGGATCAGGGAGTCTGTGACAGCCGTTCGCGTGTTTTGGGGAAGAAGGGTGAAAGCTTTTTCGCCGGTTTTGCCGGAGAATGGTAGATCTGGCAATGGAAACAAGACGGATTCCTGCGCCCCGGAAAAACAGGCTGTGAAAACAAGTATGAAGAAGACGGATAAACGTTTCATAAGGGGTATTTTTTGCTAAAGTCTAATGATAGCCTGAATATGTCAAATAATTTCTACCAGGGTGCATATTTGACCGACTGATGAGAACATTTGCAGGATAAAATCCATTTGGCGGATTTCCTGAAGTTCACGTTGTCCTCAATACCGGCAGGCCGCTTGCCGGGTTCACATTTGTCAACACCTATAATAACCACATTATAAGCGACTTAATAATTCCGTAAACAGCATGTTTATCTTTGTAACCAATCCCTCTCCTGGACATGGGTGCAACCCAGCCATGGAAAGTGGATGCAGGCAGAGTGCCATGGGATATTTGTATACTGAAGCCTGACAGCTGCATGGTTGTTTTGATGGTAAAGCCGTTCATTGCATCTTTGTACAGTAATCATTCCGGTGATTCCATATTGCCGGTCAAAACCCGAATCTTATGAATACACAAGATCACACTGAGGGAAATGCTTCCGCAGCGGGAGTGAGAAAAGTGGGTCACTGGCGGGAGATCAGGGCGTATGCCGTCATCGTCCTTGGTTTATTCATCAATGCGCTTAGCTGGACTGCTTTTTTAATACCATCCGAGATTGTGGGCGGAGGGGTGGCGGGCATATCGGCCCTGATCTATTTTGCCACGGGTTTGCCCGTGGGTATCAGCCTGCTGGCCATCAATGCCGTATTGCTGGTATTCGCGCTCCGGCTGCTGGGCTATGCTTTCGGGGTGAAGACGGTATTTTCGATCGCCGTACTGTCGGGTTTGCTGACCCTTTTACAGTGGTATATCACCAAACCCGTGGTTGACGACAAATTCATGAGTGCCATTATCGGAGGCATCCTGAGTGGTCTGAGCATCGGCATGATATTCACCCAGGGAGGCAGTACGGGGGGGACCGACATCATCGCCATGATCGTGAATAAATACAGGAATATCAGTCAGGGGAAGGTGATTTTATTGTGTGATGTCTTTATCATTGCTTCTTCGTATCTGATATTCAGATCAATAGAGACGATTGTTTATGGTTATGTAACCATGGCGGTCACCTCCTATGTGATTGATCTTTATCTGACCGGTTCCAAGCGGTCTTTACAGGTATTTGTATTTTCAAAGGAAAGTCAGCGCATTGCAGACAGGATTGGCAGGGATATCGGGCGGGGTGTTACTTTTCTGCATGGCAGGGGCTGGTATACCGGGCAGGATACCGATGTGATCGTGGTACTGATACGCAAGAATGAATCTGCCCTGGTTTTCCGGACCATCAAGGAAACTGATCCCGATGCGTTTATCTCCGTGGCTACGGTAATGGGGGTATATGGGAAGGGATTTGACAGGATGAGATAGGGAAGCCGGCGACTGTGTGAACGGGCCGGGGTTTATATCCGTGCTTCTTTTTTAAAGAAAAGGTATTGGGCAATGAACACCAGCAGGAGCGTGACAAGCCCGTTCAGGAATACACGCAGCAGGGTGCTGAAAAATTCGCTGAACCGGAATGCTTCCATGAAAAAGAGGAAAGCATGGTGCACCAGGATGAGGATAGATGCATATGAGAAGAACCAGTTGAATCCGAGGTCACGTATTCCGGGTTTGAGGCCCGGTTCATATTCTTTCCTTGAGGTGAGCAGTTTGAGTACGGCAGGGCGGGCGTAAGCCATCAGGGTGCAGGCCCCGGCATGGAGTCCGTATGTGTTGGCAAAGATGTCGATGATCAGTCCTGTACCGAATGCATAGAGCAGGAGTTGCCATTTGGCCAGTTCGAAGGGCAGCAGGAGAATAAACATCACATAGAGATAGGGATTAATGAAGCCCATGAACTGGACACGGTTCAGGATGAGAATCTGAACAGCGACCAGAATGATCAGGCGGAAGATATTTTGCAGCACCCTGTTATTCATCGACCCTGAACCTTTCGAGATATATTTTTTCGTCTCTGTAAAAGTCGGTTACCACATATACCCAGCTCAGCCTGTTGTATTCCTGGGAGAATTTCAGGCTGATGTCGTAAAAGTTATATCCTTCGGCCACCCTGTAGTCGGCAATGGTTCCTATCATCAGGTTGGGCGGGAAAATGTGGGAGTAGCCCGAAGTAACCACGGTATCCCCTTTACTGAGCTGCACATTGGCGGGGATATCCTGTAAGCGTCCGTAGGCGTGGTTCATGCCGTCCCAGGTGATGGTGCCCACAAATCCGTTTTTTCTGATTCTTGCTGAGATCCTGGTTTGTTTGTGCAGCATGCTGTTGACCCAGCAGAAATTGGAACTTACTTTGGACACGATACCCACGATTCCATCGGGAGAGATGACGGCCATGTCGGTTCTGATGCCGTGCCTGCTTCCTTTGTTCAGCATGAGGTAATTGCTTCTGGATTTTACGTCATTGCTGATCACCTTGGCATAGAGGTATGAATATTCCTGTTTGTTGGCGGTGTCTGATTGGTAAAACCGCATGGTATCGGTCAGCAGGTAGGATTCTTTGAGTTTTGATCGCAGCAGGGCATTTTCCATGGCCAGGGATTCGTTCACTTTTTTCAGGTGCAGGTATTCATAAACGCTGTTGATCCTGGTTTGCACCGATCCTGTCATTTCGCTTATCATTCCCGTCACGCGGCTGTGCTGGTAGAATGAATGGTTTACCACCAGCCAGACCGCAATCACTTCGAGCAGGATAAACAGGAAAGTGAAGTGATGCCGGAGGATGAATGATAAGAGGTAACGCATGGCAGGTACAAAAAGTAAGCGGGCCTGCTATTTGATAAGGAAGTTGAATTTGTCGAAGTTTTTGAGAGCGATTCCCGTACCGCGGGCGACGGCATGGAGGGGATCTTCGGCGAGGTGGACGGGCAGTTTGGTTTTCATGTGGAGCCGTTTGTCGAGGCCCCGGAGCAGGGCGCCTCCTCCGGCAAGATAGATACCGGTACGGTAAATGTCGGCTGAGAGTTCGGGGGGGGTCATCTCAAGTGCGTTGAGCACGGCTGTTTCGATTTTGGAGATGGATTTATCGAGGGCGTGGGCGATCTCGGAATAATTGACCATAATTTCTTTCGGGATACCGGTGAGCATATCGCGTCCGTGGACGGGATATTCATCGGGCGGACTTTCCAGGTCGGTAATGGCGGCGCCCACTTCTATCTTGATTTTTTCTGCGGTTCGTTCGCCGATGTTGATATTATGCTGTTTGCGCATGTATTCTTCGATGTCGATATTGAAGTCGTCGCCGGCGATACGGATGGATTTGTTATTGACGATACCGCCGAGGGCAATGACGGCGATTTCGCTGGTACCGCCGCCGATATCGATGATCATGTTTCCGGTGGGTTCCAGTACATCGATACCGATTCCGATGGCGGCGGCCATGGGTTCATGGATGAGCCTGACTTCTTTTGCGCCTGCCTGTTCGGCCGAGTCTTTCACCGCTCTTTCTTCCACTTCGGTGATGCCGGAAGGGATACAGATCACCATTTTGAGAGCCGGAGGGAAAAGGCTTCTCCGGATTCCCACCATTTTGATCATCTCCCGTATCATGGCTTCGGTGGCCTGAAAGTCGGCGATCACTCCATCGCGCAGGGGTCTGATGGTTTTGATATTCTCGTGGGTTTTGCCGTGCATCATCATGGCCTTTTTGCCTACTGCGATGATCTTGCCGCTGGAACGTTCCATGGCAACGATGGAAGGTTCGTCCACCACGATTTTGTCGTTATAAATGATGATGGTGTTTGCCGTTCCGAGGTCTATCGCTATTTCTTTGGTCAGAAAGGAAAATAATCCCATATGTTCATACTTTTTTTCAGTGTTTAAAATGGCGGGTACCGGTGAAGACCATGCGCATGCCGTGTTCGTCGCAATAGCGTACCGAGTCTTCATCGCGGATAGAGCCGCCCGGTTCTATCACTGCATCAATCCCTTCCGCATGTGCGATCTCCACACAGTCGGGGAAAGGGAAAAATGCATCCGAAGCCATCACGGCGCCATGCAGATCGAATCCGAACATTTTTGCCTTGGCAATGGCTTGTTTCAGGGCATCCACCCTGGAGGTCTGCCCGGTACCGCTTCCCAACAACTGCCGGTTCCTGGCCAGCACGATCGCATTGGATTTGGTGTGCTTGACAACAATATTGGCGAAAAGCAGGTCATCCACCTCCCTTTCGTCCGGCTCAAGGCGTGTCACTGTTTTCAGATCCGCTTCCGTTTCAGTTTTCAGGTCGTTGTCCTGGCAAAGTACCCCGTTCAAAACTGTTTTGAACTGCCTGCCGGGCAGCGGGCAGTCCCTGGTTTGCAAAAGTATTCTATTTTTCTTGGAAACAAGCAGTTCCAGTGCATTTTTTTCGTATCCCGGAGCCAGGATAATTTCGAAAAAAAGCTTGTTGATTTCCTCGGCTGTTTCTGCATCCACAGGGGTATTGGTGGCAAGGATTCCTCCGAAGGCAGACACCGGATCGGCTGCCAGGGCGTCCAGGTAGGCCTGCTTCAGGCTGTTTCTTTGGGCAAGCCCGCAGGCGTTGGTGTGTTTGATGATGACGAAGGCAGTGGATTGGAATTCGCTGATCAGCCTGAGGGCTGCATCCACATCCACCAGGTTGTTGTATGACAGGGCTTTGCCGTGCAGTTGGGTAAACACTTCTGAGAGTCTGCCATAGAATAAACCCTGTTGGTGGGGATTCTCCCCGTACCTGAGGGCTTCCGAAGGCAGCATGCTTTCCTGGAAGGCCCTGATATCGCCCGATTGATTGAAGTATTTAAAAATAGCGGTGTCATAACCGGCCGATACCAGGAAGGCTCTGGCAGCAAATGCCTCCCTGTCGGCCAGGCTGCTGTGCCCCTGTTTTTCATTGAGCAGGTCGAGCAAAGCGCCATACTCCCCGGCTGAAGGAACGATGAGGACATCCCTGAAGTTTTTGGCTGCCGCCCTGATCAGGGAAATACCCCCGATATCGATCTTTTCGATGATCGCTTCCCTTGAAGCGCCCGAGGCGAGGGTTTCTTCAAAGGGATAGAGGTCGACGATCACCAGGTCTATCTCTGGAATATCATAAGTGACAAGCTGTTGCAGGTCGGTTTCGCTTTCCCTTCTGGCCAGGATGCCGCCGAACACTTTCGGATGCAGGGTTTTCACCCTTCCGCCCAGTATCGATGGGTAGGAGGTCAGATCTTCCACCCTGTCGGCCTGCAGCCCCAGCGAAAGAATGTAATCATGGGTCCCTCCGGTGGAGAGCAATGCAACTCCCAGGTCAGAAAGTTTCTTTAAAATGATATCGAGTCCCTTTTTATAATAGACTGATACCAGGGCGCGTTTGATCTTCTTTGCATCCATTTGGGCCGGTATTATCCAAAGCTGCAAGTTTATATAAAACTATCTGATTAACCATTACCTTCGCATAAATTATTGTTATGGGGCAAAGGCTGATCCTTCTCATCAAGCTTATCAGGGAGAGTTACCTTTTTGCACTTAATGCAATCATAGTAAATAAGTTAAGAACTTTTCTTTCCCTGCTTGGCATCACCATCGGGATCTTTTCGGTGATTTCTGTACTGACTGTGTTTGATTCCATCGAACGCGAAGTAAAAAACAGCATCGCATCGCTTGGCAACAACGTATTGTATATTCAGAAATGGCCCTGGTTCATGGGGGGTGGCGAGTATCCCTGGTGGAAATATATGAGGCGGCCGGAACCGAAGTATGATGAACTGGCGCTGATACAGAAAAGAAGCATGGCGGCAGCGTCGGCTGCCTATATCATCGGTACCAGCCGGACGGTAAAGTACCTGAACAACAGCATAGAGAGTGCAAGCATTTCGGCTGTGAGCCATGATTACGACAAGATCTGGAATTTTGAACTGAGCGACGGCCGTTACTTCAGTCAGCTCGAATCCTCATCCGGAAGACCTGTGGCGGTTATCGGCGCCACCATTGCCGAAAACCTCTTCCAGGGACTTGATCCCATCGGGCGAAAAATAAAAATCTGGGGCCGTGAGATAGAGGTGATCGGCCTGTTTAAAAAGGAAGGAAGCGACAATTTCGGGAATTCCAATGATGAAACCGTAATGATACCGGTGAATTTCGGCAGGAATTTCATTAAACTCGACCGGGATGATTCGGGTGCCGCCCTAATGGTAAAAGCCGGGCCAAATGTCACCAACGATGAGTTGCGGGATGAGCTGACCGGGATCATGCGGTCAGTGCGCAAGCTCAAACCTGGTTCGGAGGATAATTTTGCGATCAACGAAAGTACTGTCATCGCGCAGGGTTTTCAGCAACTGTTCGGAGTGATCAGCCTTGTTGGCTGGATCATAGGAGGTTTCTCCCTGCTCGTCGGAGGATTTGGCATCGCAAACATCATGTTTGTTTCAGTCCGGGAAAGAACCACCATCATCGGAATACAAAAATCGCTCGGGGCAAAGAACTACTTCATCCTCTTGCAGTTTCTTTTCGAAGCCGTGTTCCTGTCGCTCTTCGGAGGCATCGCCGGCTTGCTCATCATCTGGTTTGGAACCCTTGTCGTTGAATGGCTCTTCGACATGACCCTGGTATTGACCCTCAAAAACATTGTGGTCGGTGTAGGGGTCTCCATACTGATCGGACTGGTGTCCGGTATTGTACCCGCCTGGAGTGCTTCCAGGCTCGATCCGGTGGAGGCCATTCGCTCAACAGGAGCGTAGTGTATTGGTATTCAATCATTTGTGATTTTTAATTGAATTATTACTTTTCTTTCAGGAAAAGCTTGTAACTTTGCTTGAGCCAAAAATCTAACCTGAATTTTCCGGATTGGATATCCAAATGCGTCAGATAAAGTAAATAACACACTATGGAGAAGCGCTGGGTGATAAAGGAGGCGGGGGATGTTGCTATTACGAAGGCATTAGCTGCTGCTTTGGATATTGACACCAACCTTGCGACCCTGCTGGTACAGCGGGGGATCAACACTTATGAGGAAGCCAGGTCTTTTTTCCGGCCGAGCCTGAATTCCCTTCATGATCCTTTCCTGATGAAGGACATGGACAAGGCGGTGGCCCGGATTGAGAAAGCCATTCAGAATAACGAGAAGATTCTGATATACGGGGATTATGATGTGGACGGGACGACGGCCGTGGCCCTGGTATATATATTCCTGAAGGATTTTTACCCGAATGTCGATTTCTATATACCCGACAGATATTCAGAAGGTTACGGCATTTCATACAAAGGGATAGATTTCGCCTGTGAGAACGGTTTTACCGTTTTGCTGGCACTGGATTGCGGGATCAAGGCCATTGAAAAAGTACAATATGCCCTCACGAAGGGGATAGACATGATCATCGGTGACCACCATCGTCCGGGCGATGAATTGCCTGCTGCGGTGGCGGTTTTGGATCCTAAAAGGAATGATTGCGAATATCCGTACAAGGAATTATCCGGATGCGGCATCGGTTTTAAACTCTGCCAGGCCTATGCCCAGGTGAATGACATTCCCCTGAAAAAGCTGGAGAAGTTTTTAGATCTGGTCGTGGTCAGCATTGCCTCTGATATTGTTCCGATCACAGGGGAGAACAGAATACTGGCCTATGAGGGCATCAAGCTGCTGAACACGCATCCGCGACCCGGACTGGAGGCGATTCTGCTGTTCAGTAATATCAAGCGCAAAGATCTTTTCAATACCGGGACCAGCAAAAAAACGCTCTTCACCAAGGAAATCACCATCAGCGACCTGGTCTTTCTTGTCGGGCCGCGTATCAATGCTGCCGGACGCATCGAAAGTGGCAAAAACTCGGTGGAGCTGCTCGTTGCCGATAACCTGAATGCGGCAGTGACCATTGCCGAGCAGATCAATAAAAACAACACAGAAAGAAAGAACCTCGACAACCTGATCACCCAGCAGGCGCTTGACATGATCAAGAACGACAAGGAACAGGCCAGACACAAATCAACCGTGGTATATAATCCCGAGTGGCATAAAGGAGTGATCGGGATTGTTGCGAGCCGTCTGACCGAATATTATTACCGGCCAACCATCGTTCTGAGCAAATCCAACGAGCTGATCACGGGTTCGGCCCGTTCGGTGAAGGATTTTGATGTGTATGATGCGATTGATGCCTGCAGTGATCTGCTCGAACATTTTGGCGGGCATAAATATGCAGCAGGCCTCAGTATGAAACCTGAAAATTTTGAAGTTTTCAAAAAGCGTTTTGAGGATATCGTTTCTTCCACGATCACGGAAGAAATGCTCACACCTGAAATTGAGATTGATGCACTCATCAACCTGAAAGATATCAATTCCAAATTTTACAGGATACTCAAACAGTTTGCACCTTTCGGGCCGGGGAATATGTCGCCGGTTTTTATGACAGAGGGGATTATTGATACCGGTTATGCCCGTGTCGTCGGAAATAACCATTTGAAATTCAGTGCCGTTCATCCTGATATCTCGGGTTTTCCCTTACCCGCCATTGCTTTTCAGCAGGGACATCTCATCGACCAGATCAAGGCAGGCCGGCGTTTCAGTATTTGTTATCACGTGGAGGAAAACGAATGGAACGGAACGACTTCCCTGCAACTCAACATCAAAGACATTAAACTGTTTTCCTAATCTCATGCCAGGCCGGCGAAGTTCACCAGGACACGGAAAATCAGCACGATTCCGAACAGCACCAGGGAGATCCCCACTACATGATTGATGGTGGCAAGGATTTTCAGGTTCATGTATTGCTTGATTTTGTGAGAAATAAAGCATTTCAGGAAGTCTGTGGTCAGCGTGGTGGCCAGGATACCGAAAAAGAAAACATAAATGGAAGTGGTATCCACTCCGAAATTTGAAGTGATCCCCACCACCACACCCATCCAGAATATCCAGAGGAAAGGATTGGCGAAGTTAAGCAGGAACCCTTTCAGAATATAGGTGACCGGGCCGGGTTTGCGGATTTGTTGAACGTATTCGTTGTCGATATGAACTTTTCTTCTGAAGGTGACAATGCCGAAGATGACCAGGATGGTTCCCCCTATCATACCGAAGACGAGGCTGTTCTGTCCCTCGTAAATGATCTGGGAGGCACCCAGGTAGCAAAGCATCAGCAGGGCAGCATCACTGAGGAAAATACCCATGGCAAGCAACAGGCCGGAATTGAGCCCTCTGTGGATGCTTGTCTGGATGAGTGTGAAAAAGGCAGGACCCGTTAGAATGGCAATGGTCAGCCCCAGTAGTACGCCTTCTAGCAAGGGATGGAACATCTTTTACTTTTTATTGGTGATGGTTGATAAAAAGGTCTCCCACTCGGCATGGATTTCTTTTTTCAGCACCCTCGGGAATTTGTGCTGTCCGCCCTCCTTCTTCTTCAGTTTCATCCAGTCATAAAACACATGGGACGGATAGACCGCGATCAGCACATCTTTGATGGCTGCGATTCTTTCCACGCGGTAATCATCGTTCAGCAGTTTCAGGTTGTTGTCGATCTGCTGCCTGGCTGTTTCCGGGTCCACCGGGTCATCGGTACCCAGGTACCACTTATGGGCGAACATGGAGTCGTGCTGAATACCTGCTACCGTGAATTCCCGGATGGTGATATTAAGCTGGTGTTCGAGCATTTCGATGGCACGGTTCATGTTTTCCTGGCTGAGGTGCTCACCGCAAAGGTTCAGGAAGTGTTTGGTACGACCTGTGATGACGATCTCATTCAGGGCGGTGGAGGTGAACTTGATGGTATCGCCGATCAGGTAGCGCCAGGCTCCTGAACAGGTAGAGATCAACAGGGCGTATTCCTGTCCTTCCTTTACCTGCCCGATGGTATAGGTTTCCGGATGCTCGACGGGATTTCCGTCCTGGCTGAAATTGCTGCTGTTGAAAGGGATAAATTCATAAAACAAACCGTTGTCAAGAACCAGTTCCATGCCTTCAGCGCCGGGCCTGCTCTGGTATGCAATGAATCCTTCGGAAGCAAGGTAGGTTTCTATATATATCAGCGGGTGTGCAAGCAGTTTGCTGAATCCTTTGGCATAAGGCCCGAAAGAAACGCCTCCGTGCACATAAATGCTGAGGTTGGGCCATATCTGGTGGATATTTTGCAGTTTGTAAGTGGTGATAATGCGTTCCATCAATACCTGCAACCAGGCAGGCACTCCCACGATAAACCCGATGTCCCAGTCGGGTGCCTTCCTCACTATCTCATCGAGTTTGGTCGTCCATTCTCTTTCCCTGGATATTCTTTTGCCCGGTTTGTAAAAATGCTGGAACCAGAAAGGAATATTCCCCGCGGTGATGCCTGAAAGGTCGCCCTCAAAGAAGGTGCCGTTGAAATGCAGGTGTGTGGAACCTCCCAGCATCAGGATTCCCTTCTCATAAAGATCTTCCGGCAGGTCGTACTTGGCCAGCGACAGCAATTGCCGGATACTTGTTTTTTTGATGGCCTTCAGCATGTCCCGGGTCACCGGGATATGTTTGCTGGATGCTTCCGAAGTGCCCGAGCTGAGCGCGAAATAATCAATTTTTGCAGGCCAGCATACATAGGCTTCACCGTTCAGTGAACGGTACCACCATTTCCTGTAAATGGCATTGTAATCGAAAACCGGCACCTTCTGACGGAAGGCAGTGATCAGGTCCCTTTCTTTAAGCATATCCCCGAAATCGTAGTATTCCCCGAAAGAAGTATACTGCGCCTTTTTCAGCAGCTTGCGCAAAACCTTCTGCTGCTGCATGATCCCGTTTGGTTTGCGGGTGATCTCCAGGTTGGGAACCTTGCTTCGCAATGCGATGGCAGTTTTCAGGATACTTCCGAGGAAGGGCATGCAGGAATCGGTTTTGAAGCGCTAAAGTAAAAAATTATTTGGTACTTTTACCAGCAACAAATCCCGTGCATGAGCGGCTTTTTCCGTATTCTCAGATTTCTGGTCATCCTGGCAGCTGCGGGAATATTACTGTTAATCCTGTTGTTGGCTTACCTGAGCGTAAAGGATTACAGTCCGCCCCGCGAACTGGCCGTCCGGCCGCATCGAAATCCAGACCTGAGGATTGATCCCGGAAGGGAAGTCAGCCTGCTGCTGTGGAATATAGGCTATGCCGGGCTTGGCAGGGATATGGACTTTTTCTATGACGGCGGTTCTACGGTCAGGGCACCGCTCGACCATTACAATGTTTACCTGAACTGCATATTCAACAGCGTTCTCCGGGCTGATACCATTGATATCCTGATGCTTCAGGAGGTGGATTCTGCTGCAACCCGGAGTTACCTGACCAACCAGGTTCACCTGCTGACGGAAGGACTACCCGGGTTCGGTTACACTTTTGCGTTGAACTATCAGGTAAGGCTCGTTCCGTTTCCTTTGTTCCGCCCCCTGGGCAGGATCGCTTCCGGATTGTTGAATATCAGTCGTTTCCATGTGGATGAGGCACTCAGGATCAGCACACCGGGCCGGTTCCCGTGGCCGAAGCGCCTGTTTTTCCCCGACCGTTGTTTTTCCCTGCTGCGATACCGGCTTGCTTCCGGGAAACACCTGGTGGTGATCAACCTGCATAACTCTGCCTGGGAGGAAGGAGCGGAACTGAGAAGCAGAGAAATGGAAAAGCTGCAGCAAGTGTTATCGGAGGAATACCGGCTCGGGAATTATGTGATTGCCGGGGGTGACTGGAACCAGCCTCCGCCTGCCTATAATGAGAGAATGCTGAGAACGGGAGATCTGGCGAAAAAGGGAGTAAGACCGCTTGAGGCAGCCTGGATCCCTGCAGGCTGGCAATGGGCTTACGATCCGCTACGACCTACCAACCGCGATGTCGACCGGGCTTATCAGAAAGGCGTGAGTCAGGTAACCATCTATGATTATTACCTGGTTTCTCCCAATATCAGTGTACTGGAAGTGAAGACACTGCATCAGGGTTTCGCCTGTTCCGACCATCAGCCGGTGTATCTGAGGGTGATGCTGAAAGGGGACTCCCTGTTGAATGCTCCGCTTACAACGGCTCTTCAGGGAAGAGCGCGGCCGTAATGCCGTCCAGCCGGAGCATACCGGCTGATGTTGCCTTCAGACAATCATTTTCCACCCTCAGCCACCCGGCATCTAAATATGATGCGGCTTTGGTGAGCAGATTTGCCTGTGTTTCCGCACCAAAGGCTGTCGTCACCCTTTGAAGATCCACGCCCCATTGTGTGCGTAAGCCTGTCAGCAACATCTCCTCAAACTTCATCCTGTCGTCCAGGGATTCCTCTTCCGCAGCGGGTGTGCCATGATTGACACTGGCGATATAGCCGCTGACTGACGAGGGGTTCCACCAGCGTTTTGAGCCATCATAAGCATGTGCGGATGGGCCGAAACCCAGGTAGTGGTTTCCTCTCCAGTACCCCAGGTTGTGCCTGGAGTAACGGCCATTTGCAGCAAAATTCGAGATTTCGTAATGTTCGTATCCATGCCGGGCTGCCCATGCACGCAACAGGTGGAAATGTCCGGTCCCTTCTTCCTCATCCGGAGCCTGAAGCCTTCCCTTGTCAAGCAGCCATTTAAGTGCTGTTTTTTCCTCAACCGTAAGCCAGTAAGCCGACAGGTGCGGAATCCGGAAGGAAGCCACCATGTCGAGGTTCTCCTGCCAGCTGTCCATCCCCTGACCCGGAATACCGTAGATCAGATCCACACTGATATTGTCAAAGCCCTGATGAATACAGGTTTCTATTGACTGAACTGCGCATCTTTGAGTATGGTCGCGCTGAAGATACCGGAGGTCTTGTTCATGGAAGGACTGAATTCCCAGGCTGATGCGGTTGATGCCCATGTTTTTGTATGCGGCGGCTTTAGATTCATTCAGATCACCGGGATTGGCTTCCAGGGTGATCTCGCAATCCGGTTGCAGGGAAAAGGCAGCGGAGGCGGCATTCAGCAGGCTGTAAATATCTCCGGCCGGCAAGAGGGAGGGGGTTCCGCCGCCGAAGTAAACGGATTCGATGTGCTGTCCGGCAAGCAGAGACGATTTTGCACTGATTTCCTTCAGCATAGCCGGAAGAAATCCGGTCTTCAGCTTGCTGCTCGCAACGGAAAAGAAATTACAATAGGAGCATTTCCTTTTACAATAAGGGATATGGAAGTACAGGCCTGCCATCCGTTGGTGGACAGCGTCAGATCTGCCGGCCGGCACTGTTTCTGAAGAACATCAGTGCGTAAAGGCTGAAGGCCAGGGTAACTGCCGCCTGGATCAGCCAGGGCGTGGAAACGAGTTCTGTCCGGATCAGCAGTAGGGAGATCAGCAGGGCTTTCAGTCCGTAATAGATGAGTTTGCTGGTAAGAATGGCGGTGAGCATGGAGGCAAAAGTGTTCCAGCGAAGCTTGCTGAAAATACTGAAAAACCAGACAAAGCTCAGCAATTCGATGGCAATGAGCAGTGATTTCAGGAAAAAGGGATGCCCTGATACCAGAAAGGAGAACACCGGCAGGGTAGCAGCCAGGAACCAGGCGTTTGGCCGGTTGGTGTGTACCAGGGCCAGTACCACCATCAGCCGCATGGGTTCGATGAGGTAAAGGGGAAAACTGAGCAGGTGTGAAAGGGCGGGAAGAAAGTAAATCAAAGCCAGTCCGGCTATATTCAGCAGGAGGTAGCTTTTCCAACGGAGCGGGATGTGTAAGGCCAGAGATTTCATGGAGGGATGTTTTATACAGGGTGAAATCAACGCACAAATATAGAAGAAGCTGTGGTTATCTGCAAGATTTTCCTTCATTTCCCGGACTTTAGGAAAAAGTTTACCTTTGTTCAAACAGAATTGAGCTATGCGAAGGCGTGATTTTTTCAAGAAGTCGCTTGGAGCGGGATTGCTGACGGGAGCTGCAATCACATTTGGCAGGGTGGATTCCCTGTTTGGAGCCGGTGTAAGCCCTTATGACCTGGTGGCAGCCAGGGGAGGAGAACCGGTGGAGATGTTTGAGAAGGCCATCCTGGCCATGGGAGGGATGCAGGCCTTTGTGAAGAAGGGGCAGAAGGTGGTGGTAAAACCCAATATCGGATGGGACGTAGTCCCTGAACTTGCCGCCAATACCAATCCCGCCCTGGTGGGTGCGATCGTTCGTCACTGCCTGGCGGCCGGAGCCCGGGATGTCTATGTCTTTGACAACACCTGCGACAACTGGGTGAAATGTTATGCGAACAGCGGGATAGAAAAAGCGGCAAAAAATGCCGGAGCAAAAATAGTTCCCGGCAATGCAGAGAAGTATTATCAGAAAGTCAGCGTGAGCAAAGGAAAAAGTCTGAAGAGTACTTCAGTACATGAGCTGATCCTCGAATCTGACGTTTTTATCAATGTGCCGGTACTGAAGCATCACAGCTCAGGCATGCTTACCGTTTCCATGAAGAATCTTATGGGGATCGTCTGGGACCGCACTTACTGGCACCGTAACAACCTGCACCAGTGTATCGCTGATTTCACTACCTTCAGCAAACCGACCCTGAATATTGTCGATGCTTACCGGGTGATGATGAAGAACGGCCCGAGAGGGGTTTCGAAGGAAGATGTCAGGGTGATGAAGTCTCTGATAATCTCCCCCGATATTGTAGCGGCAGATGCTGCTGCAGCCAAGCTGTTCGGAAAGGAACCCGAAAAAATACCCTATATCAAGGCCGCCTCAGAGGCGGGTATTGGCCGTTTGGCTCTCGACCAGCTCAATATTCACCGGATCAAGTTCTGAAAATTTCATGTCCGCCCTGCTGAAGCCTCTCAGAGTGGCTTTGTCCCTGTTGATCCTGTGTTTGTTTCTTTTCCTGTTTCTCGACAGTTGGACAGACTTGACGGACCGTTTTTCGCTTTATCTGACCGACACCCAGCTGATACCGTACTACCTGCGCTGGATCAGCACCAGGGAGGTTTTTTACGGCGGAGGCATCCTGCTTATCCTGCTTAGCCTGCTTTTCGGAAGGGTGTATTGTTCGTCTGTATGCCCTTTGGGTACCATACAGGATATGCTAATCCGTTTGAGAAGGATCTTCCGCTCAAGGCGCAGGAGGTTCTTCCGCTTGCTCAGGCCACACAGGTTTCTGAGGTACGGGATATTATTACTGGTCTTGCTGTCCCTGGCATCAGGCATGACCACCCTGTTGCTGCTGCTGGATCCATACAGCATCAGCGGCCGGTTCTTCACAACCTGGGTGAAACCCTTGTTTACGATGCTCTACAATGCTTTCACCGAAAGTCTTCAGGCCATGAACTATTATGCGGTCAAACCCCTCGACTGGCATTGGGATGCGGGTCCGGCCGCCTGGTTTGCCCTTGGCTGGATGTTCCTGGTGAGCGTGATGAGTGTCGTTGGCGGAAGGTTATACTGCAACACCCTTTGCCCGGTGGGAACTCTTCTGGGTCTGTTATCCCATGTCAGCATCTGGCGGATCAGGATAGCTCCCTCAAAGTGTACCCTGTGTGCGAAATGCGGACAGGTTTGCAAGGCAGGCTGCATCAACATGAACCATCATCAGCTCGATTTTTCCCGTTGTGTGGCCTGCATGAACTGCATCAATGTTTGCAGTGAGGGAGCCGTCACCTATCATCGTTCCCGTTTTGGCAGCATCCGGATTAAGGAAAGCAGCGCTGAGGGCAGAAGGAAGTTCCTGAAGCAGGGCCTTGGACTGGGTGCAGTTATTCCGCTTGCCGGCAGCGACAGCCTTTCTTTTGAACTGGATCCGCTCAACAGCAGGGAATCCGCCGTGAGGAAAGCTATTTGCCCGCCGGGATCCCTTGGCAGAGCCCATTTTACATCCTTTTGCACTTCATGCTATCTGTGCGTTAGTCAGTGTCCTACCAAAGTTTTGCAACCTTCCATCCTCGAATTCGGTATAGAGGGATTATACCAGCCTATGTTGGATTTTTCAATTAAATACTGCAGCTATGAATGTAATATTTGTTCACTGGTCTGTCCGTGCGGAGCCATCATTCCGCTGAGCCTTGAAGCCAAGAAGCAGGTCCAGATGGGAAAGGCGCGTTTGATAGAACACCTTTGCATCGTGGTTACCAAAGGAACCCATTGCGGTGCCTGTTCGGAACATTGTCCGACAAAAGCCTGTGATATGGTTCCTTATGTGGGAAACCTGACCATTCCAAAGGTGAATACCGATATCTGTACCGGATGCGGTGCCTGCGAACATGCCTGCCCGACCTCTCCCCGGTCTATCGTGGTGGATGAAAATGAAATTCACCTGCTTGCCCGGCTGCCTGCTAAAAAAGTCCTGGAAGCCTTGCCAGACAAGGAAGAGGACAATTTCGAAGAGTTTCCGTTCTAAAAAAGTTGAAAAAATATTTTTCACCGGAGTGGGACATTTTTGATTTTATGTTATAAATGTTTTGGAAGAAGGGTAAATCGTTTAGTGATGGTGACATCATAGAAGGGTTCAGAAAAACTGATCCCAGGGTGGTAAACTATGTTTATCTGACCTATTACAAGACGATTGAGCTTTATATCGTAAAACACGGAGGGAAATACGATGACGTAAAAGATGTTTTTCAGGAAGGACTGAGTGTAGTCTTTCAGAAGGTACAGCAAGACGACTTCGTCCTCAACTGTTCTTTCATTACGCTGCTGTTTTCAATTTGCAAGAACCTCTGGTTACTGGAATTGAGAAGACGCAAGTATTCGAAAGACGTGGAAAGCAGTTGGGGAAGAGAAGAAGGAGTGGAAGATTCTGACACGGAATCAGTCCGCCTGGAGTATATTCAGGAGCGGAAGGAGACCTTGTTCAGGAAGCATTACAGCAGCCTGAACGAAGAGTGTCAGCAGGTCATCAGGCTTTACCTGAAAAAGCTTTCTTTTAGGGAAATCGCCTCCATCATGGGATACGAGTCGGAAAGGATGGCAATTAAACGTAAATCAAGATGTAAGGAAATATTAATCAGAAGAGTTAAAAGCGACCCCGCATTCGGAGAATTGTATTAAACCAACATAGAGGAAACCATGGACAATCATGAGTTGCTGGAAGACTACCTGGACGGTAGGATGACAGTGGATCAAATGCGCAGCTTTGAAGCCCGTATGGCCAGAGACGAGGCTTTGCAGAAAGAGTACCGGCTGCATCAGGATATGGCAAAGGCCATCCTGGACGATAAGGCAAACCAATTCAGGCGTTTGCTCGACGATGCCCACAAGCATTATGAACGAAGAGAAAAACGGCCGATGTATTTCAGGATGGCGGCGGCTATTGTGGTGCTGCTGACCGTCGGAGGACTGATTCTCTTGTTTTCAGGGCGGAATATCACCTCGAAAGACCTGGCAGAGAAACATTATAAAACCTATCAGCCGTTCAATGGCGTCCGTTCAGCCACCGACGAGCGGAGTAAAATGATCACGGCCGGGTTCGAAGCATACCACAAAGCCGATTACATTACCGCTGCCCGTTATTTTGAAACGATCCTCAAAGATGCTCCCGACAACAACCAGATCCGCTTCTACCTCGCCATCGCCTATATGGAAAATAAAAATCCCGGCGAAGCCATCCGCCTGCTGCAGAACATCGTGGAAGCCAGGGATGTGTTCTACCTGTCGCAGGCCGAATGGTATATGGGACTGTGCTACCTTTGGCTGGGCCGAAAGGAAGAAGCCATCCTGCCTTTCGAACGCCTTTCCAAAAAGGAAGGTTTTTACCAGGAGCAGGCCAGGCTCATTCTGAAAGATATCAATAAAAGACTGTGATCAATTCTGCCTGAGTTTTTTCCAAACCATGGGGACAAGCAACACGAGCCCTAATCCACCTATGAGAGCCCACAACAGGATTGTGGGCTTTCTGTTTTTTTCCTTCACCATGGGCGTGATCTCCCCGATGTTCACGTAAGCAGCCCAGAAGTAAGGATGGGCCCGCAGGGGATCGGAACTCCGGATTAGTTTCAGCTTGGCCTGCCGTAAGGCCTCCAGTTTATTCATTCCCTGATCCAGATTCTCATAAAAATATGTGATCAGCAGGGTACTCATCTCGTCTTCCACCGGCCACAGCGTCATGACAACATCGGGGCATCCCGCATAGTAAAAGCCACGGGCCAGGCTCATGATCCCCTCACCCCTGTGGACTTTCCCCGCCCCGGTCTTGCAGGCGCTCAGCACTGCCATGCGGGCCTTCAGTTTCAGGTTAAAGATCTCATAGGTGTTGAGAAACCCGTCTTCTTCCGAATCACTGATTCTGGTGAATGCCAGCTTTGAGTGCATGGGATTTTCGTCATCCACCAGGGCATGCATGGCTAAATGCAGCACATCATACCGGCCGGCCACTTTTTTAAAATGCTCCTCCGAAGCTTTTTTCCCGGTGAAAAGCCGGCCGTTAAAATAGTCACAGGCCGCCTTTGACTCTTTCACGGCATACAGCAGGGGCTTGAGCACCGGATCCCGGCGGATGCCCCTGCCGGCCGTTTCATCGTATTCCGGCGAAAAAGCTGCCAGCTTCAGGTTATCCGGAATGGAACGGCGCGGAGAAAAGAAATACAGATTGGCCGAATACGCATAGCCGATGGCCTGCTCCTTGAGCATGAATGGCAGGGTTGCGTATTCCTGGCCAGGATCGGCCCGGCGGGTAAGCAATACCTCAAAGGGCAGGTTGCCGATGTCTTCGTCGGGGATGATCACCAGGTCCTTCCCCCTGACCAGACCGGCCACCGGTGCTATCAGCGCCCTGTATAAGGCATGCGAAGCCTCCAGATAAGCAGCATACTCTTCCCGGCTCTGACCGAAAAAATCCATCTCCCGCAGGTATGCCCCGGTCACCTCCAGCGCCTTGCCGAAACCTTCAGGCCGCGGCAGGGTGACCAGTTCAAAACGTTCACGGGAAAGCACAAAGATATATATGGTAGCCGGGGTGATGGAATACTCCAGCAGGGCGATCCCCTCGTTCAGTTTCTTCCGGATATCGGCCGTGCAGATCACCCTGTCATCGTACTTCAGGGCGTAATACTGGGGATACATCCTCTCATAACGGTCTATCAGTTCGTTCTGGGTGCTCTGAAACACAAACAGTTTGTTTTCCAGCTCTTTTAACCTGTCTTTGTTGGGAATGCTCAATTGCTTTTCCTCCGCGATCATGCGGGTGAAACTTTCAATGGACTCCGCCAGGGCTTCCTCTTTTCTGATGAGGGAATCCGGCACCCCCCCGAAGATCATGGCCTGTTTTTCCTTTAAAGCAGTCAGCAGGATGGCCGCCCGGCCCTTCTCCGCATATTCAAAGGCCTTCTCCCTGTATGCTTCAGATTTGGTGACGCTGAACATCCTGGTGGCCACGCCCATGGCTTCCTGGTAAGTGGATTTTTCATTGTCAGCCACCGTCAATTTGCTGGTAAGCTCTGGAAAACTTGTCCTCTGTCTGTGAATCATAGCAACGCACTGATCATAGTGCTTCAGTGCGGTACTCAGGTAATCGAGGCGTTCGGGATAGCGATGGTATAGGGTGTCGAAGGCCCTGGCCTTGTTTCTTAAGATGCTGCTGAATTCCCGGCGATCGAAACGGAAGTTCAGCGATGGCATGCTGAAAATACTGGTATCGTTGAAATCATGCCTCAGGCTGATCATGCTTTTCTGGTAGCACCGCAGGGCCTTTTCCGGCTGTGAGGCTGTCAGGTAACAGTTGCCCAGCCAGAAGTAGCATTTCGAAGTTTCATAATTCCTTTCTCCGTAAAGTTTCCTGTTTAGGGCGAGGGCTTGTTCCAGTTGCAGCCGGCCCTCTTCCGTCCTTTTGCATAAATAGAGGAAGACCCCGTAAGCCAGACGGGAAAATGGCTCTCTTTTCTCCCGCAAGGGTTCTTTCTGAATGGTCTCGATGGCTTTCAGATAATAGGACTCGGCCAGCGCAGTGTCTTTCAGGGAAAAGATATTGCTGGCAAGATCCGTGAATACGGAACCGTAATCGATATGGTACTTCTTGGCAATTTCAATGGCTTCATGGTATTTGGAGATCGATTGCTCATATTGCCCGGTACGATAATAGTAAATACCAATGATTTTTACGGCCATACTCAAATGAGAAGGAATCGGATTATCCGGATCACCCGCAAGTTGAACGACCTGCTCTGCATATTCCTTGCCCCTGTGTGCATCCCCGATCTGCAGGCAAATGTCGGCGTTTAAATACAGGGTTGTAACCAGCAAGCTACGATTCTCTTTTTTAAGTTTAACCGTATTTAAATAGTTTATTATCCTAGAGGTATAAAAAAACACTGAATCGTACTTGGCAACTTTATTAAAAAGAAAAACTTTGGCAAATAATAAACCTGCAAAATATGCTGTGTCGAGTTTTGGTTGTGATTTTGTAACTGATAATGCAAGGTCAATATAGTAATGGGCTTTACTTAATTTATTCCTATTTAGATAGATGTCAAAAAACAAATAATAAGTCTGAGCATGATTTCTTAATGACTTCTTCCGACCTGTGATTAGTGACTCATGCGTAAGGTCACTATAGTACAAAGCAGAATCAAACTGATTTTCATTCTTAAATAACATTGCTTTATAATAATACGGTAGGAAGAATGCGGAGTCATAAGCTTGCTTGTGTAACTGCAGCACACCGATGGCGCGGTTAAGGCAGCGGTGGGCGCTATCGTACTGGTTCCTCTTCTGGTATACCTGTGCCCAGGCCCTGTTGTAATCGGAGAAGAAGACACAGTTCCGGTTCATCAGGCCGGGATAGGCCTGCTGCACTTCCCTGAGGATGCATTCGGCCTGTTCGAGCAGGCCCTGATAGGCGGCGATCTCGGCCAGGTAGAGGTGGCTGCGCATGGCGGAGTCCGTCTTCCCCTCGGCCAGGTACAGCGCCCTGGCATTCCCGAAACTCAGGTTGGCGCTGTCGTATTTATCGTCGAGATAATACTGGTAGCCTGCCTTGTAAGCCAGCTGGCTTGCGGTGGGCTGTCTTCTGCTGTTCTCTTCCGCGAGCCTGGCCTGGAGGCGGTGCTCCCCGGCATGCACCAGCAGCATTAAAAAAAATTCAAGCCAGATCCAAAACATAATGTCTTGTCAGTGAATGAGATAGTAAGATCAACCTGAAATTTTCAGGATAAAAGTAAAATTTTTTTTCATCCCGGGTGGGACATTTTGCCTTTCATGTTATAAATAGATGTAACCCCTTACAAATTTTAACGAAAAACATAAAGGTCACAGACAATGGAAAACACAGGCAAACACAGCGGATTATTTGAGCAATTTCAGTCAGTGCAACTGAACGACAGGCAGCTATGTACTATTAAAGGCGGGGATGATAGCAATGTACCTGATCCTAGTGGAGCACAGGTTGTGTTACCCGCGCCTCAAGGTCCACCCCCAAAATAATAACCATCTCCCTTCCAGGATTTGTTTTGAAACATTTCTTCACCTGGTGAAGTATAACAAACTTTTCCGGGGGAGGGCGGATCGCTGTCCGATTTTCCCTCATTAACCAAGTTACATGCCGTTTCTGACATTACAGGAGCTTGCTGCCCGGCCTTATGAAGAGGCTTCGAGGGCGAACCGGATGCTGAGCCGGACGACAGACCGGGAGCTGGCGGAGCGGCGTCTTTTTTTATTTTACAGGCTGACCGACAAAGAGCGGGTGGTTTCCATGGTCAGTCTGATCAAGAGTTTGAGGATCAATGTATATCTTGACTACCTGGAGGCCCCGGTGTTGGAAGGCAGGGTACAGGAAGTGCTGCAGGCGGTAAAAACGCGATTATACCAGTCGCAGAAGGCTATTCTGATGGCCACGCCGCATCCGGTGAGGCTTAGCGGCTTACCCCTTGATTACGGTTTGAACGGTCGTTTCCAGTTTACGGGCAATGTGGCCGTTTTTCCTGTTACCGAGCATCCCCAGCGCTGGGATGAAAAGGATATGTACCGGATCTACGGTTACATTCAGAAGAAGTACAGCCTTTTCAACTATCCGGACGACTGGCAGGTGGTTACACCCGAGAAGGATAAAATCAGTCTGAAGGATTGGATTCTGAGGTAAATCCCGGGTATTTTCAAAACTTTTTCATACTCCTTTCGTAGGAATGCTGGTGAGCCGGGTTCAGCCCGGCCAGGGATGCATTTATAACAGCCGTGTATGGGATTTCCGTTTTTCATGCAGATGGATGCCAGGGATTGCGGGCCGACCTGCCTGCAGATGATTGCGAAATATCATGGCAGGACTTACCGGCTTCAGACCCTCAGGGAGCGTTCCTTCATTACGCGTGAAGGCGTTTCCATGATGGGGATCAGCCATGCGGCCGAATCGGTCGGATTCCGCACCATGGGGGTACACCTGAGCCCGGAACAATTGCTTACCGAGGCTCCCCTGCCTTGTATCCTGCACTGGAAGCAAAAACATTTCGTTGTCCTTTACGGGGTAAACAGGCGTAAGAAATCGGTCAGGATTGCCGATCCGGCCAAAGGCCTGCTGGAATACAGTTTTGATGAACTGCTGCTGCACTGGACGGGAAGCAGGGATGCTGCTGCTGCCAGGGGAGTGGCGCTCCTGCTGGAAACAAGCCCTTCATTCTTTGAGCGGGATGAAGAAACCGTCCCGAAGGCGGGTTTTTCGTTTCTCTACCGCTATTTCAGGCCTCAGCACAAGCTTTTGTGGCAGCTTTTCCTGGGTTTGTTCCTCGCCAGCCTTATCCAGTTGATCTTTCCCTTTCTCACCCAGGCTGTGGTCGACAAAGGAGTGATCCTGCGCGACCCGGTCTTCGTGTATGTGGTGCTGGTGGCCCAGTTGATCCTGATGATCGGCCGGACTTCGGTGGATTTCATCCGAAACTGGATCCTGCTTCATCTGACCACCCGGATCAATATCAACCTGATCTCGGATTTCCTGATCAAACTGATGAAGCTTCCCATGGCTTTCTTCGATTCCCGCCTGCTGGGCGACATCATCCAGCGGATTTATGATCATGGCAGGATACAATATTTTCTTACCGGACCGGCCCTGTCTATCCTGTACGGATTATTCAACCTTTTGATATTCAGTGTAGTACTGATGTTTTACGAGGTCAAGTTGTTGCTGATCTTTCTGGCCGGCAGCCTGGCATACCTGTTGTGGGTCCTGTATTTTCTCAGGAAAAGAAGGAGGCTGGATATCCGCAGGTTTGAGCAGAGTTCTGAAAATCAGAATCATCTTTACCAGCTCATTACGGGGATGCAGGAGATCAAGCTGAACAATTGCGAAAAGCAGAAGCGCTGGCGCTGGGAGCAGATCCAGGCAAAACTGTTCCGTGTGAACGCCGACAGCCTGGCCCTGAGCCAGCGGCAGCAACTGGGCGGTTTGTTCTTCAACGAAACCAAGAATATCCTGATCACCATTTTTTCTGCGATGGCTGTGATTTCAGGGGAGATGACCCTGGGGATGATGGTTGCGGTACAATACATCATCGGCCAGATGAACAGTCCGATCGACCAGATGGTCGGGTTTATCCAGTCGGCTCAGGATGCCCGCATCAGCCTGGATCGTATCGGGGAGATCCACCAGCGGCCTGATGAGTCTATGGAGGCAGCAGATAAAGTCAGCCTGCTTCCGCAGCAGAAAGACATCACCATTACGGATTTGTCATTTCAGTACGAGGGACCCCGCTCGCCCTTTGCCCTGAAAGACGTGAGCCTGGTGATCCCGCATGGCAGGGTGACTGCCGTGGTGGGGAGCAGCGGCAGCGGAAAAACCACCCTGGTGAAGCTGTTGCTGGGCTTTTATCCCCCGGGCAGCGGAAGTATCAAGGTGGGAGGAATCCGGATTGAAAACATCCGCCAGCATCTCTGGCGGGAATTATGCGGTGCGGTACTGCAGGACGGGTTCATTTTTTCAGATACCATTGCGGAAAACATCGCTCCGGGTGCGGAAAGGACGGATCGGGAGCGTTTGTACCAGGCGGTCAGGATCGCCAACATTGCGGACGATGTGCAGTTACTGCCGCTCGGATTCAATACGAGGATCGGCATGGAGGGCAGCGGCCTGAGCCAGGGGCAGAAACAAAGGATACTGATCGCCAGGGCAGTGTATAAAGATCCGGAATTTCTCTTTTTCGACGAAGCCACCAATGCGCTGGATGCCGGGAATGAAAGGATCATCATGGAAAACCTCAGGGAGTTTTACCGGGGGAAGACCGTGGTGGTGGTGGCACACAGGCTGAGCACCGTAAAGGATGCCGACCAGATCGTGGTGTTGGAGCGGGGACAGCTGGTTGAATCGGGCACACACGAAGCCTTGGTCAATTTAAAAGGGTCTTATTATCATTTGATCAGGAATCAACTGGAGCTTGGAAATTGAAATGCAGCATGCAGGATAATATGGAAATATGGGAGCAGGGACAGGAAGTGGAGGAACTTCTGGGAAGGCGGCCGCGCTGGATCACGCGCTGGGGCCTGCTGTTCTTCTTGCTGCTTGCGGTTTTGATGCTGCTGGGAAGCTGGTGGATACGTTATCCCGATATCCTGGTATCCTCTGTAGTGATTACGGCAGAAAATCCTCCCGCAGTGATGGTTGCCAGGGCGGAAGGCAAGATCACTGCGATGTATGTAAGCGGCGGACAGGAGGTAAAATCCGGTGACCTCCTCCTCCAGATTGAAAACCCGGCCAATACAGAGGAGGTGCTCCTGCTGGAAAAAACGCTCGGTACCTTCAGACCGGATTCGGCCGGGATCGTTTCATGGGCGACCCGGTTGGAGGAAAGGGTCTGGACACTGGGTGAGATCATGCCGTATTTTGCGGCTTTTTACCAGGGAATGCTGGAATACAGACAGTTCCTGTCATTAAAGGAATATCCCAGTAAGATCACGGCACTGAAAAAAAAGGAAAAGCATACCCTGGAATATATTGAAAAACTCAAAGGCCAGCTCAGGGTTCTGGGCAAGGATCAGCAACTGGCCAGGAAACAGTTTTTACGCGATTCGGCTCTTTTTTCGCAGAAGGTGATTGCAGCAGGGGAATATGAAAAAGCAGAAAGTGCCTGGCTGATGAAAAGGTATGAGCAGGAGGGAGCGGGGGTGAGCCTGGCCCGCACGCGTATCGAACTGTCAGCAATCCAGAAAGAACTGGTTGATCTGTCGGTTGAATACAGCCGGAAAAAGAGTGAATACCTTACCCAGACCGACAGGCAGGCCAGGGAGCTGGGAAATGCCATCCAGCAATGGAAGCAGAAATACCTGCTGATCACCCCTGTTTCGGGGAAAGTGGTGTTTCACAAAGTGTGGAGTATAAACCAGCAGGTGACCCAGGGTGAGAAAGTATTAAGCATTGTACCTGAGGGGGAAACAAAGATATACGGCAGGGTGAGCCTGCCCTCGGGAGGTGCCGGCAAAGTGAGGCCCGGACAGGAAGTGAACATGAAATTTGCAGATTACCCCTATCTTGAGTATGGTATGGTCAGGGGAAAGGTTGCATCCAAGTCGATGGTTTCGCTGGATGAATTATATACCGTGGAGGTGGAACTTCCTGGCGGACTGGTGACCACCTATGGCAGGGAGCTCGAATTTCAGCCCGGGATGAGCGGGCAGGCCGAGATCATCACCGAGGAACTCAGCCTGCTGTCGCGACTGGTACATCCCGTAAAGCACCTGATCACACGGAACCGGCGTCACTAACAAACGGATTGAACATCCTTTCGTGTTCCACGGTGGTTTCATGTCCGTGTCCGGGATAGAGCACAGTATGTCCGGGAAGGGTAAAGATTTTTTCCCGTATGCTTTTTTCGAGCAGGTCATAATTTCCGCCGGGCAAATCGAAACGGCCGATACTTTCAAAAAAGATCAGGTCGCCTGTGATCACAAAATTCTGATTGACAGCATAGAAGCACAGGCTGCCGTCGGCATGGCCCGGCGTATGCAGGCAACGAAGTTCGGAATTGCCGAAGCGGATTGTATCCTGTTCTTCGAGCCGGCGGTATTCCTTACAAACCTGTCCGACCTCCAGGCCGAAACTTCTGCCATGGATAGCCGCATTGGCAACGAAAAACGCTCCGTCTGCGTGATAAGCCGGCAGCAGGTCATATTTACCATGAACAAATGAGTTTCCGAGGATATGATCGATATGGGTATGGGTATTGAGCAGCCATTCGGGTGTAAGGCCCTGTTTTTCAATAAAACCGGCCAGTTCCTGCGCTTCTCCCGGTGAATAACAGCCCGGGTCAATGATGACTGCGGCACCGCTTTCTTCGTACAACACATAGGTGTTAACCTGGAATGGATTGAATATGAATAGTTTAATGTGTATCATTGGGTAAGAAATAAATTTGGCCCGGCAAAGTTAGTATATGGTGTGGACAGTGGCCTTCCGGCTGTCACGAAATTAAGTCGTACCTTCGTCGGTGGAATTGCATGATATGAAATTGAAGCGGATTCTTTTTACAGGGGTCGTCCTTTGTTGCTTTTTCTTTCTGGATACGGCATTTGCCCAGTTTTACAACGGTTCGCAGCTGACTTTCGGGAAGAACAGGGTGCAATGGGGTAATTTCCAATGGACTTATTATCAGTTCGATCGTTTCGACACCTATTTCTACCTGAACGGGAAAGAACTGGCCGCTTATACGGCTCAGGTGGCCCAGTCTCAGCTTGCCGGTATCGAAAAACACCTGGAGACCAACCTGGATGAGAAAATCCAGTTTATCATTTTCAATACCCTTACCGACCTGAAGCAAAGCAACCTGGGTTTGTTACAGGAAGGGGATAATTACAATACCGGGGGGATCACCCGTATCCTTGATCAGAAGGTGATCTTGTATTATCCGGGCGATCACCGGGAATTCAGGAAGCAGATCAAAAGGGGGATCACGCATGTGGTGCTGAACCAGATGCTTTACGGAAGTACGCTGACGTCGCAGGTAAAGAACAACACCCTGCTGTTTTTGCCCGACTGGTACCTTCAGGGATTGATCAGTTACCTGACCGAGGAATGGAATACCGGCATCGACGGCAGGGTCAGGGATGGCATACAGAGTGGCAGATACAGGCGTTTTAACCAGTTGACGGGGCAGGAGGCTGCTTTTGCCGGGCACTCCATATGGAAGTATGTGGCTGATAAATATGGTCAGGCGGTGGTCCCCAACATCATTTACATGGCCAAGATCAGCAAAAATGTGGAAAGCGGGTTTATGTTCGTGCTCGGGGTTTCCTTCAAATCCATCATCAGGGACTGGATCAGCTTTTTCAAAGCCAGGTATGAATCCGACAGCAGCGCCGACAGTCTTCCGGGTCCGGCCCAGCTGGTGTTGAAAACCAGGGCGGCCAGGGTGATCACCTGCTCGCGTCTAAACCGTGATGGAGACCAGCTTGCCTATACCACCAATGAATCGGGTCAGTACCGGGTATTTATCCGTGACCTGAAGAACAGTAAGCAGAAACTTATCCTGAAGAGAGGGTATAAACTGGATGCCGGTGTGGATTATTCTTACCCGCTCCTGTCCTGGCATCCAAGCGGAAAGCTGCTCTCCATCCTGACCGAAGAGAAGGGGAAGATCCACCTGTACTTTTATACACCGGCCAACAAGCGCATGGACAAGCGTTTTTTATTCCAGTTTGATAAAGTGCTTGACATGAGTTATTCCCCCGATGGAAAGAACCTCATGATGTCGGCCGTGATCAGGGGACAAACCGATCTTTTCCTTTACAATATCGCCGCAAATACCTTTGAACAGCTTACGAAAGACATTTTCGATGACCTGAATCCCCGCTTCATAGAGAATGGAAGAAAGATCGTATTCTCCTCCGACCGTCCGGATGAAAACCTTGATTTCAGCGGCAAAGACCTGTTCAGGCTAAATTTTCAGGAGAAACACGATCTGTATGTCATGGATCTGAAGGGAAGGAAAACCAGGCTGCGCAGGATTACCGCCACAGCCGATGCTGATGAACGTCAGCCTGTGGAATACAGCAGGGGTTATATCAGCTATTTTTCCGATCAGAATGGCATTTATAACCGTTACCTGGCCAGGTTCGACAGTGCCGTCGCCTTTGTGGACACCATCACCCATTACCGCTTTTTCACCGTTTCCTTTCCGCTTACCAATTATATGAGGAATATCCTCGACCAGGATGTCAGTACGGAAGCAGGTCGTCATGCTGAGATCATTTTCCACGACAACCGCTATCATTTGTATGTGGCCGATAATCTTCCCGCCGGCAGCCTTCCTTCCCGGCAGTTAAATCCCACCGCTTACATGACGGAGATACAGACAGAATCTGCCCGAAGGCAGGAGGACAGTCTGCAATTGCTGAAGAAAGAATACCAGGGGCGCAAGAAGCGTTTTTACAATGTCCGCAAAAGTGAACAGGAAGTGGTCATGGACAGCCTGACCAATATTGATTCCGGAAAGATCGATATCAATAATTATGTATTTGAAAAGCAAGCGTTTATAAAACTTGCTGTCAGGGATTCGGTTCAGGCAAAAGCGGCTATTCCTGTCGCAGGAAAGGGCAGTGAGAAGGGGGATCGTGCTTTCAGCCTGCCCAAGCAGTTGAATTACCTGGTTGAATACACCATCAATGAACTGGTCAGCCAGGTAGATTTTACATATCTGAATACGACATACCAGACATTCAGCGGAGGTACTTCCCCGATCTTCCTGAACCCGGGATTCAATGCCCTGCTGCAGGTGGGGGCCACCGATCTGATGGAGAATTACCGGATCACGGGCGGCGTGCGTTTGTCATTGAATTTATCGAACAATGAGTATTTGCTGAATTTCACCAATTTAAAAGACAGGCTCGACAAGGAGATCACCTTTCACAGGCAGGTAATTGAAAACAGCATGGAATCCCCGCAGTTTTCCATCGTCAAAACCACTTCCCATCAGCTTTTATATAAGCTTAGCTGGCCTTTCAGCGAGGTGATGAGTGTAAGGGGCACGGCCAGCCTCAGGAATGATCATGCCGTATATTTATCGACCGATGAACAGAATCTCAGGCAACCGGATTACGACAAGAATTGGGGTAGTTTGAAGGCCGAATGGGTTTTTGATGCGACGAGAAGCCTGGGGCTCAACCTTCCCTATGGATCGCGCTGCAAAGTGTTCGGCGAATATTACCAGCAGATTGAATCCGGTGGGAAGAACCTGTATGTGTTGGGACTCGATATCAGGGATTACCGGCGGTTGCACAGGACCCTGATCTGGGCCAACCGTTTGGCGGCAAGTACTTCCCTGGGTTCCAACCGCCTGATCTATTATCTGGGCGGAGTTGATAACTGGCTGGCTCCCAGGTTTAACCAGGATGTACCGGTATCGCGTGACAAACCGTATGCCTACCAGACCCTGGCTACCAATATGCGTGGGTTTACGCAGAACATCCGTAACGGGACCAGTTTTGCCGTTTTCAACAGCGAGATCCGGCTTCCTGTTTTCAGGTATTTTACCAACCGTCCCCTGAAGTCCGACTTTGTCAATAATTTTCAACTGATTGCCTTCGGAGATATCGGGACGGCCTGGAATGGTCCCGGACCGTATTCCAGTGAAAATGCGCTGTACCGAAGGGTAATCACCCAGGGACCGATCACGGTAACAATTGAGAATCAGGTGGAACCGATTGTTGGAGGCTACGGATTCGGGTTGAGAACCCGTTTCCTGGGGTATTTTCTGCGTTGCGACTGGGCCTGGGGTATCGAGGATTTTGAGCCGGGTAAGGGAATCTTTTATGTGTCACTGAGCCTTGATTTTTAACATTCACTAATGAAACAAAGCATGACAATGAGTCTTACTGTGTTTTTAATTCTCGTGATCATCGGACTGGCCGCTGGATTTTTCGGCGGTATGGTGGGTTTGGGCGGCGGGGTCATCATGATTCCGGCCATGGTCTATCTGCTTGGCCTGAGCCAGCAGGGGGCCCAGGGCACCAGCCTGGCCGTAATGCTTCCGCCGGTGGGTATTCTGGCTGTCATGAATTACTATAAAGCCGGCCAGGTGAACCTGAAGTATGCCATGATCATTGCTGCGGCATTTATTATCGGCGGGTATTTCGGGTCTAAGGTAGCCCTCGGGATATCTCCTGCCACCATGAAGAAGATTTTCGGTATTGCCCTGATGGCCGTTGCCCTGCACATGATCCTGAAAAAATGATAAGGGGGAACTCAGAATTTAATGAAGTCAGGAGCTTGTCTTGCACTGACTTCCATTCAGTGAAACTCCTTTTACTAAACAGTTTCTTTCATTGAGCAAGCATCCGCCTGATAAAAGAATCCTGTCCTTCATCCGGCGGCACCACCTGATGACACTTGCCACCCAGGCAGAGGGAAAACCCTGGACAGCCAGTTGTTTCTATGCTTTTTTACCGGAGCAGGTGCTTTTCGTGTTCACCACCGACCCGGATACCCTGCATGGAAGGCAGATGCTTGCATCGGGGGATGTGGCCGTTAATATTGCCCTGGAAACCAGGATCATCGGAAAAATTCAGGGATTGCAAATGGGCGGAAAGGCCTTCATACTGGAAGACGAAATGTTGAAAGAGGGTAAAAAAGCCTACCTGCTCCGTTTTCCTGTGGCCGCCATCATGGACACGCTGCTGTGGGGATTTCGTCCTGAGGTGATCAAATTTACCGACAACAAACTGGGCTTTGGTAAAAAGCTTTACTGGTACCGCAACCCGGATGCGTTGCAGCAGAGGGATAACATGAGTTATTTGGGTTATTATTAATTTTAAATCAAGCTTTTAGTAACCTAATCTTAAGTTTTGTTGAAAACTGGGTTTGGAGAGTAGTCCCTTGCTGTTGTATCTTGGTCTTCCATTCTCCCGGATTATTTATTGCCTGTTACACAGAATTTTACCGAAAAAAAGCAAGCTATTATATGAATACTGATCTATTCGCTGAAACCAGTAAATCTACTGAAAAAAAGACAGAATCAGGGTATTACGAAGAAGTTTTAGGTCGCCGGGTCAGGCCCGGTATTTCCGCAACGGAGGATTCGCAGGAGGAGCTGCCACCGGCCGCTTCTCCGGAGACCTTTGAGTTTGAGATGGACACCAGCCGTTTGCAATCCTATGCATATGAGGAAGCGATGGAAGCCACCACCGCTTATTTTAAGGGCGATACACTGGCTGCCAGTGTCTGGATCAACAAATATGCCCTGAAGGACAGCAAAGGAACCCTGTATGAAAAAAGTCCCGATGATATGCACTGGAGGATCGCCCGGGAAATTGCCAGGATAGAGAAAGAGTATCCCAATCCCATGAATGAGGATGAGGTATATGCCCTGCTGAAGGATTTCAGGTACATTGTTCCCCAGGGTTCACCGATGGCAGGGATAGGCAACAACATTCAGATCGGGTCTTTGTCCAATTGCTTTGTGATCGGCAACGACGGTCCTTCGGATTCTTACGGCGCCATCATGAAGACCGACCAGGAGCAGGTTCAGCTCATGAAACGGCGTGGCGGCGTGGGTCACGATTTATCCCATATCCGTCCTTACGGCAGCCCGGTGAAAAACAGCGCCCTGTCATCAACCGGGATCGTTCCTTTCATGGAGCGTTTCTCCAATTCCACACGCGAGGTGGCCCAGGATGGACGAAGGGGCGCCCTGATGCTCAGTATTTCAATTAAACATCCTGATTCTGAGGCGTTTATTGATGCAAAGCTTGAGACCGGAAAAGTGACCGGAGCCAATGTATCTGTGAAGATCACCGATGATTTCATGCGGGCCGTGATCAACGATGAAACCTATACGCAGAAATATCCCGTTAACGCTGACAAACCAAAGTTTCAGAAAGATATCCGTGCCAGGGATCTGTGGAACAAGATTGTTCATAATGCCTGGAAATCGGCTGAGCCTGGCATCCTCTTCTGGGACACCATCCTCAGGGAGTCTGTTCCCGACTGTTACAGCGACCTTGGTTTCAGAACCGTTTCCACCAATCCCTGCGGTGAGATCCCACTCTGCCCTTACGACAGTTGCCGTCTGCTGGCCATCAACCTTTACAGCTATGTGGATAAGCCTTTTACCGGCGAGGCCAGCTTCAATGTGGAGCTGTTTATAGATCATGTGCAGAAAGCCATGCGTATCATGGACGATATCATTGATCTGGAAACGGAGAAGATCGACAAGATCCTCAAGAAAATCGAACACGATCCTGAAGAAGACGAAATCAAGCGGGTTGAGCGTAACATGTGGCTGAACATCCGCCACAAGACGCTGCAGGGAAGGCGTACGGGTGTGGGCATAACCGGGGAAGGAGACATGCTGGCCGCGCTGGGTTGCAGGTACGGTACCGACAAGGCTACCGATTTCAGCGTGGAAATACATAAGACCCTTGCTTTGGAAGCTTACCGTTCATCCGTGAGCATGGCCAGGGAAAGAGGCGCTTTTCAGGTTTACGATGCCGAAAGGGAAAAGCACAATCCGTTCATCCAGCGTATCCGCGAAGCCGATCCTGCGCTGTATGAAGAAATGAGAACCCACGGCAGAAGGAATATCGCCCTGCTGACCATCGCACCCACGGGAACCACCAGCCTGATGACCCAGACCACCAGCGGGCTGGAGCCGGTGTTCCAGATCAACTACAAACGCCGGCGCAAGGTGAATCCCAACGACCAGAATGCCAGGGTTAGCTTTACCGACGAAGTGGGTGATTCCTGGGAGGAATACAATGTATTCCATCATAAGTTCATCACCTGGCTGGAAGTGAACGGCTACAATCCCGATGAGGTTGCCGCCATGGATGATGAAAGCCTGCAGGCGGTCATTAACAATTCTCCCTATTACAAGGCCACAGCCAATGATATCAACTGGGTTGCCAAGGTTAAGATGCAGGGCGCCGTACAGAAATATGTCGATCATTCCATCAGCGTTACGGTCAATGTGCCTAAGGAAGTGACCCAGGAGGTGATCGGCAGTATCTACCAGACCGCCTGGGAAAGCGGTTGCAAGGGAATGACGGTATACCGCGACGGTTCCCGAAGCGGTGTGCTGATCACCAATGATAAAAAGGAACAGGAGGAGAATCTGTTCAGGGAAACCAAAGCCCCGAACCGGCCCAAGGTACTCGAAGCCGAAGTAATCCGCTTCCAGAACGATTATGAGAAGTGGGTCGCCATCATCGGTCTGCTGAACGGACGGCCGTACGAGATCTTCACCGGCCGGGCCGACGGAATCTTTCTGCCTCTTTGGGTGGAGAAGGGTTGGGTCATTAAAAACAAGACGGAAAGGGGCGGTAACCGCTACGATTTTCAGTTCGAGGACAAAGAGGGCTACAAAGTCACCATGGAAGGCCTCTCCCGTACTTTCGACAAGGAATTCTGGAATTATGCCAAGCTCATTTCGGGGATACTGCGCCACGGGATGCCCCTGCCATTTGTCGTCAACGTGGTGAACACCCTCGATCTGAAGAACGACACCATCAACACCTGGAAAAACGGGGTGGCCAGGGCATTAAAGAAGTATATACCCGACGGCACCAAAGCCAGGGGCAATGTTTGTCCGGGTTGTGGTTCCAAAGAGCTGGTTTACCAGGAAGGCTGCCTGGTTTGCAAGAGTTGCGGTGATTCCAAGTGCGGAGGCTGATCAGTTGCGCTAAAAGTGCAGCTTGTGGTGGTCGAAGTACTGATTATCCCTGAATTCATCGATTTTTTTTGCCAGGTGAATGAAAATCACCAGGTTGCGTTCATGCAGCCATTGAATGGCTTCATGCCTTTTCATGCAGGCCTGGGCAAAAACCGTCAGAAACTCGAAATTGTGCTGGTGCAACCACCGCATGGCATTGACATCGCCGTCGATGGCCCTGTCGAAGGCTGCAAAGTGGGGATATCTGTGTTTGAGCAGCCATTGGAAAGCTTCCTCGCTGCCCCGGATACAGTTTGAAAGGGCAGCCAGCTCGGGATATCCGTTTTTCAGCAGCCAGACATGGATTTCTTCGTTCCCTGAGAAGGTTTCACCCCATGCAATCAGGACCTTTGGCGGATAATGAAGCATCAGTCGAAGAATTCTGCGCAGATGCCCGTCTTTTCCACCTGGGCGGCTATCCTGGCCAGTTCGGATTTGCTGACTTTCAGCAGGCCCGGCAAAGGTGTCTTGCGTTCGATAGAGTAGAGCATCACCCGTTTGGGATTGATTTCCCGGATGAAGGTCAGCCAGGCGGCAACCTCTTCTTCAGTGGTGTTGTCGAATGTGATCCCGTCGATGCTGCCCCTGATGAAGAGGGTCTGTATGGTCACCTTGCCTTCGAATTTCTTCAGGTTATCGACGATTTCCCGAAGGCTTGTCTTGATTTTGGACTGGTTGATCAGGCGGAACATCTCCTCGGTGCCGGCATCCAGTTTCTGGATGTTGTTGTCCAGTTTTTTGAGCGCTTCCATAATGCCGGGTACCCTGAGCATGCTGGCGTTCGACAGGACGCTGATGCGGGTGCGGGGCAGCAGTTCGTTCCTGATGGCGATGATGCCGTCTACGATTGCCGGAAATTCGGGATGCGTGGTGGGTTCCCCGTTCCCGGCCAGGGTGAGGGAATGCGGTGTGATGCCTTCGGTTTTCAGTTCTTGTATCCGCTTTTCCAGCAGGCTGAAGATCAGCTCAGGGGATGGAAAGGCAGGATCACCCGGCCCGGTGGCCTCTGTCCAGCCGCATTCACAATACACGCAGTTAAAGGTACAAAACTTCAGATTGGTGGGTAACAGGTTTATTCCCAGTGAAATACCAAGTCTCCTGCTGTGAACGGGTCCGAAGATGGTTTCATGAAAGTGGATGCGGCTCATGATGTCCGGGTTTGAAATACAAACCTACATGAAGTTTGTTACAATCACAAACCGGGGGGAGAAAAAAAGCCGGAGTGTGGTGAATTTGCCCGGCTGCACTAATTAACCTGGGGTATCAGCAGAAGCTTGCTATTAGTCTCAAGCAAAGCTTTGCGAAACCTCAGGACAATCCGACGGGGTAATCCGGATAGCTCATCCATTCGAAGTTATAGAGCCCCTGCAGCATGCGTTCTTTTTTCTCTTCTTCGCTCAAACTGTCGTATTCGGCTTTTTCCCGCTCGAGTTTCAGCCGTTTCTCCTCTTCAATGGCATGGATTTCCGCCAGGTACCTGTCTTCCAGTTTTCGCTTCAGGAAATCACGGGCCACCGAGGGAAAGAGTTCCAGCAGCAGTGTTTCCTTTTCACCGGCAGCCAGGGGAACGTCTCCGTATTCAGGGAAGAGCGGGTTATCCTGTTTCCTGTGGTATCGCGGCGAATAGGGGCTTTCATCCCTGACTCCGGCTATTTTGAAGCGGAATTCAGGGTCAACGGGAAGGGGTGTTTTCCCATAGCTTCCTTTTACCAGGTTCACAAACTGTATGGAACGGGTGGTATAATGGGGCTGATTTTTGCTTTCATCAATCACACAGTTAACAGCTTGAACACCCACGATTTGCGAGGTGGGCGTCACCAGGGGCGGGCAGCCGCAGGCCATGCGCACCTGGGGGATCAGCTCCATGGCCCGTGGCAGCAGTTTTTCAAGTTTCAGCTGGCGTAACTGGGCAAGCATATTGGAATACATCCCGCCGGGTATCTCGGCCTGTTTGATTTTTTCATCCGGAGGCGGAAAGCCGAAGTAGCTCTCCAACTGCTGACAGGTCTGAAGCAGCTCGTCATCCTTGTCGGCCTTGGCATAGCCGATGGCCAGGTCGAGCAGGCGGTCGATGTCGGTATGCAGCTTTTCCTGGGTGATGTCGAAGGCACGCGGCGGATCGGGATAATTGTCGAATTCCTTCAGTTCGTCCCTGATGGCAGCAAGCCCTTTATTCACTTTTACGGTAGCCTCAAGATTGACTCCGGTATCGATGTGCAGCTTGTTGCAGAAAAGCTGGATGAGCTCAAAGGCCGGTGCGGCTGAGCCTCCGGCAAAATACCAGAGGGAAGTGTCCACGATATCCGCACCGTTGATAATGGCCATCAGGGTGGAGGCCAGTCCGTAACCAGGCGTGCAGTGGGTGTGAAAATTCACCGGGATATCGAGCCTTTCTTTCAGCAGTTTGAACAGCCGGCCTGTTTTTCCGGGGGGTATCAGGCCTGCCATGTCTTTGATGGTGATCATGCCGGCTCCCATGGCCTGCAGTTCCACCGCTTTGTTCACAAAATATTCCTTGGTAAAATGCCGGGTATGGACCTTACGCGCCAGCAGCAGGGCTTTCATCCGTTCACGGGTGGAGAAATGCGGGTCCACGGTGTAGCAGACTCCTGCATCGGCGATACCGCCGTGTTTCTTGACAAAGGCGATGGATGGCCTGATGTTTTCCACATCGTTCAGGGCATCAAAGATGCGCATGATGCCAATTCCGGACCGGATGGCATTGCGGTGGAAGCCTTCGATGATCTCGTCGGGATAAGGATTATACCCGAACAGGTTCCTGCCTCGTGAAAGTGCGGCCAGTTTAACGGTGTCGCCCACACCCGCCCTGATTTTTTCCAGCCGGTCCCAGGGGTTTTCATTCAGGTAGCGCATCACCGCGTCGGGGACGGCGCCTCCCCAGACTTCCATGGCGTAAAAATGACATTGTTGAAGATCAGGCAGGACACGGTCGATCTGTGCCTGTGTCATCCGGGTGGCAAACAGGGATTGTTGGCCATCTCTCAGGCTTACATCCCTGATCAGCAGTTTCCTTTTCATATCCGGCAGTTTTGGGAGCGGCAGTTAAAAGTGAATGGCAGCGTTGCGGAAAGAGCGGTTGTTGTGAATTCTTTCACAGCTGCAAAGGTATTAAAAATATGATTGTTACCCTGTCGTTCAGGCAGGGATTTCTCTGCAGTGAGACGAATTTTTCTTCAGTCTCAGTGCCCCACAGTCAGCAGATGGAAGCGGGTGATCAGGTTTTCTCCTTCAAACACCGTCATCCGGTATGGATAAATTCCCGGGGCCAGTGCGGAGGCATCGAAGCTGATCTGATGATGTCCTTCGGTGTAGACGCCGGACACCAGTTGTCTGACGGCTTGTCCCAGGTAATTGTACAGGCTGATGTCGATACGGGCTTCAAATGGCAGGTAAAAACCGATGGTGGTGTTTTGCATGAAAGGATTCGGATAATTCTGCCCCAGGAAGATCCCTTCGGGCTGGTCGGAGGAAGTCAGGGCAGGGATCAGCAACTGCAGGTCGCTGTATGGAATTCCGTCTTTCCCGGCGACTTCCGATCCTGCCGTGGCCTGAAAGGCGAGTTTTCCGTCGAGCGAACGGTCTTTGGCCCTGAAATGCAGGTTCAGTAAGGCTTCTCCCTGTTCAAACGCCATGGGGATATGGCTGTACCAGGCGATCCGGATTTCTCCCAGATAGACGGCATGCATCAGATCTTCGGTCATCCGGGGGTTTTTGGTGCTGATATCTGTCAAATCAAGGTAAGCGGCTGGGTATTCAAGCACCAGTGACACGGCGCCGGCCAGGATATCGGATGTCAGGGTCAGCGGGAGGCTGAAAGCCTCACCGGAGCTGATATGCAACTCTGGTCCCGGAAGGAGGTTTACGGCAGGTCTGGTTTTCAGTCCCGGGACATAGGAAGCATCCACATCTCCGTAGCACAAAGTCAGGAAGCTCACCACCCTGGAGGTAGTACCCAGGTCGACGGTATCCTGTCGTGAAATCCAGTCTCCTGCAGGGAAACTGTTGATGGCCAGCACGAATCGCCTGGCGATGAGCAGGGCGTCGATGGCATTGATCTGCTGGCTGTTGTTCACGTCGCCGGCCAGGAAATGCAGGCCTTCAAGGGTATCGAGATTCACGAAATGCCTTAATACGAGCAGGGCGTCGGTAGCATTGACGCCTCCCCAGGTTTTATCGATATCCGGTCTGACGAGGTATGTTCCGGGAGCGATATTGGAGAAGAGGTAAGCACCGCTTTGGTTGGTGATGGCCGTATCCACCGGATCCATCTCCATATCATACAGGATGATACGGCTCGCCGAAACCGGCGACTGCAGGAGGTTGTCATATTTCAGTGAGCCGGACAGGGAAGCGATAACCAGCAGGGTGGCAGGTTCTGAATAGGTGAAACAACCGCCGTTGCTTACCAGGCAGCGGAACACCAGACCGCTGAGATCCGGGCTGAGCGGATCGATGGTCAGGGTCGAAGTGGTCGTACCTGAATATGGCGGGTTACTGGAGAGCGGCGTGAAGCCTGCACCTCCGTCGGTGCTGGTTTCCCATTGATAAAACACGGCATTGGTGGCTTCAACACTGAACACTGCGGCCGTTCCGAGGGGGACTTGCTGGCTGAGCGGCTGAATGATCATGGCCGGAGCCGGGCTGAGAATGACAGCAGCTTCGGCGGTGTTCTTGGCCGATTCACGGTTGCCGGCATTGTCGGTGGCGATGCTGTAGAATGCATAGGATGTGCATGGATTCCCGCTGAAGATCACGGCTTCGCCCCAGGGTGCCTCCCCGGATTTGAGAAAAGGCCCGTTGTTTTCCGAAACATAAAGCTCGAAGGATGCGATACCTGACCCGCCGCTGTCGTCGGAACCGGTGGCATACACCGCTACGGTCGTGGTGTCGGATTCGGCCGGAAGCGATACCACCTGGCTTTGCGGTGCCACGGCATCGGCAATATTCACCCAGGTGTTGGTGGCCAGGGGAGGGTTGATGTCGAAAACGATTTCTGCTGCAGCTTTGAGCGAATCACCCGTAATCACATCGCTTTTGGGGCGTATGGAAAAGGTCACCATGCCTTCCCCTTTGTGGGTGACTGAATCATTAATGGGAAGAAAGCCGAGCATGGGATCTTCGGGCGGCAGGCCGGTGGCCGGGTCGATACTCTGGAAGATCCAGAAAACCGTGCCTTCGCCCACATTGATCCCTGCAGTCACATCCACGAACAACCCCAGTGAATCCCTGACATCCAGCCGGTTGGAGTAGAAAGAGGTATTGGGTGGAACAGTGAAGAGGAGGTTTCCGAAGCCGAATTCCCCGAGTTTTACACTCGAAAGGTTCATATGCGGATCAAGTTTATAGGTTACCAAAACGCGTTGGGCAGGGGCTGTGGCGAATTCGGGATCGTTTTCGAAGTTGATGAGATAGTCGAGGGGCTTTTTGCTGCTCACATATTTCGGATCGCCATAACCGGCCGGGCCCACGATTTCATTCGGGTCTCTGGAGCAAACGATGGGAATGAAGGTAAACACGGCGCTTGCTTTACCGAAACAGTTGTTGGAATCCGTCACACCGATGGAGTATTTACCCGAGCCCGACACGTTGATGCTTTGAGCCGGAGCCCAGTGATAGGGCGGTGTTCCGCCGGAAACAGAGGCGCTGAGGGTGATGACGGGAGGGCCGTCCTGGACGCAGAAGGGCACTTCACCACCTGAGCCCATCGTAACAACGAGCGAGCCTTTCTTTGCCACGATGGTGACGCTCTTGTCGCCTTTGCAGTTATTGGCATCTGTGACGGAGACCGTATAGGTTCCCGGTCCGAGCCCTGAGATGGAAGCTCCGTTGGCGCCGTTCGACCATTTGAAGGTGTAGGGCGGTGTCCCGTGGTTGACCGATGCGGAGGCCGTTCCGTCCTTTTTCCCGCAGGTGGCGTCGGTTTTCGTGATGGTGATCTGTGCCCTGAGGGGAGCACCCTGCACCAGGCAGAAGGCCAGCAGAAGCATGAAGGCCTTTATTCCGTTGTTCTTCCTGAAGATTGACTTGTTCATTGGAAGTGTTTTTATCTTTTTATTCACAAACATCACCCACCCCGTCGCAGTCCGTATCGGCCTGATCGGGGTTATAGGTATCGGGACAATTGTCGTATACGTTCAGAATGCCGTCTCCATCCCTGTCATTGTCGCAGGGATCTCCTATCAGGTCGTTGTCCATGTCGGCCTGGTCGATGTTGATCAGGGTTGGGCAGTTATCGCAGGCATCGCCGAAGCCGTCCGTATCGGAGTCTTCCTGTGCGGGGTTGGGTACATTGGGACAATTATCCGCCGCATTCAGGAGGCCGTCGCCGTCGATATCCGGATCCAGGTCGTTCGGGTAACCGTCGCCATCGATATCCGTATCGCAGGCATCGCCGAGCAGGTCACCGTCTGTATCTCTCTGGTTGGGGTTGTATACCTGGGGGCAATTGTCGCAGGAATCGCCCCTGTTGTCAGCATCAGCGTCTTCCTGTGCCGGATTCGGGAAGAGCGGGCAGTTATCGCAGACATCCCCGATTCCGTCAGCATCCCAGTCGGCCTGCAGGGGATTGGCTTTTTGCGGACAGTTATCGCAGGCATTTCCAATCCCGTCCCTGTCGTTGTCTTCCTGTCCGGAATTTGGTCTGCATGGACAGTTATCCTGGAGGTTCAGCACTCCGTCGTTGTCGATATCCTGGCTGACGGGCAATTCCCATGCTTCATGGCGGCGAAGAAAGAGGCCGAGGTTGGAGGTCATCACAGCAGTGTCGGATATGAGGCTGACAAACCAGGTACCGTTGTATTGTTTGAGAAAATATGGCATTTGCAGGGTGTCTGACAAGCCGGTCCCGATAGTAACCCAGCTCAGGAGTCCGTTGCCGTACTGCAGGCTCATGATCAGTCTGAAAGCATTGATGCTGTCGACATTGGACAGAAAGAGGGCCTGGGTCTGGGGATTGCCGAGTACCTGGTTCACCTGGGGCAGCACGTCGGGGGAATACTCGTTGATGATATTGCCGATATTGCCGCTCTGGTAGGCTGACAGCATGCGGCAGAGGGCTGCATAGGGGGAGTTGGTGGTGAGGGCGTTCTGGCTTCCGAGGGAAGGATTGATAAGGCGGGAATCACCCGGGCCGGGAATGTGGGCTGTAACCTCATAAAAGGCGAGCGAATCACACAGTTCATGTGCCGGGTCGGGGCGGTAGCCTTGTCCGTCCAGCACCGGTATTCCGATGTGAATGACCGAAAGACTGAAGGATGGGAAGGTGTCGGTGAGCATCCGGGCAGTGGGGATTAAACCGGATTCGGGTTGATGATGGTTTGGGAAGGCAGGAACCGGTGTACCGGGCAGCATGGCTAGGACCATCAGGGTGGCAGCAGCTGCTTTTATTTGTGGCAATGGCTTCATGATCAGTATCATTATAAAAGATTAACACAAGATTTGGCGATAACGGGCCAGGTCCCGCTGATGTTGATCAGGGAGATCAGGGTGATGGAACCGACCAGGTCGGCCTGGAAGCAGACCTGGCTGGAACCGCTGAGGGTTACTGCGGGATAAATGCATAATTTCACGGGTTCTGCAGACAAGGTCCCCTGGAGGATGAGGCTGGCATCGAGGGCAGCCTTGCCAAGGACCGTTCCGCTTAATCCGCCACCGAGCGTTCCCGACACACCGAGGGCCAGGCATATTTCACCTCCGTCGCAGATGGTCTTGAATGTGCCGGTGAGCGTGGCACCTGCACCGGCCACCACCCTGACATTGAGTGATGCAATGTAAGGTACGCCGTAGAACGGGAAATCGCAGGTTATCCCGCCGGAAATGCCGACATTGAGGCTGACCGAGTAAGCGCTGTCGACACAGGGAGATTTGTCGGGACAGCACATCAGTCCCGTGGAATAATTATACCCAATTGACCAGGAGGGGGCATCCGCCGCACAGAGGGAGACCTTGGTGGCAATGCCTTCATTGATCAGTTCCAGCAGGTTGTTCATGGTAGTCATGGCTTCGTTCAGTTTCTCCATATACTTGATCGGAAAACCGATGCTGAAACCGGACATGAAATCTTCGTTCACGGCATGGATAGTGACCGTGGTGCTCACAGAATCACCTCCTTCGCAATTTTCCAGGGTCAGGGTAATGTCGGTATCGTACTCATAGTTGCTTTGGACCGGCACGCTTGCCGGGCTAACTTTAACCTTTTCATCCATTCCGGGAGGGTCGGTGGTGATGTTAAACAGGCTGTAATCAAGCGATTCGCCTGCCTTGTAGCAGCATTTTTTTGGAGTGGCGCTGATGCTGTTGACCCCGTCTTCCACATAAACCGTCACTTCGTCCACGATTTCTTTGGCAAAGTCTTCTGTCACGGCTTTCAGTGTATAGGTGGTGGTTGTGGCGGGAGCTGCCCTGGTTTTACCTGAATGGATATCTTCGATACCGCTGGCGGGTGACCAGGTATAGCACCAGCTGCCCACATTAGATATGCCGATGGTCACCGAGTCGGTCAGGCCGGTGACGGGATTCCTGCAGGTGGTTTTATCTTCGCCTGCGATGCCGGAGATACCTTGCGCCCTGAGCCGCGGGTTGATGATGACGGTCAGGATCAAGGCTGTAAGCAGGATGTTGCGGATTGTATACATAGGTTTGGGATTAGCGGTGGATATGGGATGAATTAATAATTGGGCAGCAGCAGGGTGAAGGCCAGTCCGGCGCTTGCTTTGGAATAGACGGTGATGGTTCCTCCCATGCCGGGTCTCAGTACATCGGCAGGGCCATTGTGTTCACGCAGGGGAAGCAGCAGGCTGGTCAGTCCCTGGCTCAATCCCGACACTGTCAGAGATACCGGCGCCGAGACCACGCTTTTAAATTCTACTTCAGGGGCTACCAGGTCAATATTCCCGGCATTGGCATATTCAATCAGGATGGAAACGATGCCGGCCGGACGTGCCGCCGAAGGATAGTACAGGTTCACCTGAAGGTCCGGAATGGTACCGGATGCAATGGTGAAGGCATCTTCCAGCAGGGCCATGCCGTCGCAGAATTTATCTGCCACCACGGTATAAACCCCGGTGTCGGCATTGTCCAGGTCGAAAGTGACGAACACCCTGGTTTGATCAAAGAAAATAAGTCCGGTGCCCGGAATGACCTCATCGTCTTTGGTCAGGTAAACCGACATGGACGGAGTGAACTTTGAACCGTTCAGCCTGAGGGTAACTTCGCCTGTATTCCCACCCCGCACGGCATCAATGCTGACGATGCGGAATGGAAGGATGGAGGCGTGCAGCTGAATTTGCTGGGGTGCCGGTAAACTGCTTGTTCCATATACAAGCAGGTAATATGTACCTGTCTGCAGTCCGGGGATCAGCATTTCCTGGTTCCCCGCGTTGGGGTTTCCGTATGCCATGTCGTAGGTGGTTCGGTTGGGAAGATTTTCAAAGCTGATATACAATTCATTGATACCGTAAACGGAATCCCCTTTTAACTGCAGGAAAAGGGTTTCGCCTGCCAGCGAGTCGGGAATCTCTATCCTGTAATAGGTCATGGTATAATCCGGCATGGCCTGCATGATCCAGGAACCGAGCGGCAGGAGCGGAACGCTAAGCTGTAAGGTCTGAATCCCGAAGCCTGTGTTGTTCAGGTCGTCGGATTCAACAATGTTGTTCAAAACATCGGTGCGGACGATCACGTACCAGTCGCCCGGTACCAGGCCGCTGAGTGTCCCGCTGACCGTACGGTTGAGGGTGGCGCCCGGACCGATGGAAGCGTATCCTTCCACATTCCCGAAAAGCAGGTCCCCGATATCCCAAATGGTGTCGGACGACAGGAAAATCAAATCCCGCATTTGCCCGTTAACCGGATTAGATCCCTGATTCAGAAGTGTATATGAAATGCTGATGGCTTGACCGCTTTGGGCCTGGGTAGGCGGAATTACCTGTAAAACAACAAGGTCTGACGGTGGTGGCATTTGCAGTGTGACGGCCTGACCGGCGATATTGTTCCCTTCGTTGTCATGTTCATACACCTGGTCGGTGGCATCTGTTTGCATCAGGATGATATAATTGCCGTTGGCCCAGTTGGGGATATTAAGCGTTACGGTATCGGTATATGAATCACCGGGTGCCAGAGAAGACTCTCTGCTCATATAGCCGAGATACTGGTCATGCCAGGTGATTTCAAAATCGGTGGAAAGGTAAAACCTGTCATACCACACCGGATTCCAGGGAGTGATCCCGCTTCCTTCGTTTTTGACCGTATAGCTGATGGTCAGGGGTTGGCCGGTGATACCGGCGGGGGGACAATTGAATTCATCCACCACCAGGTCAGGCGGAGGAGTGAAGATTAGATGGATGGGTTGTGGCGTGCCATCTGCTTTCCGTGGCATACAGACATTATTTGCCGGATTTCCGTCGGTGTTTGAATTGAATCTGTCGATCCGGATGAAAAGGTAATAGTCGCCGGTCATGCCATTGGGTATCATGACGCTGGAGGCATGGCCGCATGATTCGCCGGGATAGAGGGTTCCATAGTGTCCCAGCTGGTATATAAACAGGTCATTGGCCGAATAGACCGTATCCTCGGAAAGGTAGCAGCCGTCCACCCAGTGGTAGTTTGTCGGCACGGTACCCTGGTTCGTTGCCCACCAGGCCAGTGGGATAAACTGACCGGAGTAGCAGGTGTCTGGGGCCGACAGCGAATCAGCCACCAGGTCGACCGGTGGATAGGGTTTGATGTAAAACAGATCGCTTCTGAGCAGGTTGTTATTCTCACCATTGTGCTCATATACATTGGATTCGGCATCCAGCTTCATCCAAACATAATAATTGCCTGCAGGGAATGAGGAAGGAAGCACGCCAGTGATCATCCTGCTGAAACTGCTGTCGGGCAGCAGGATCACTGTATCGGTGCAGCTTGTGGTGAAATAAGAGGTACCCGGCACATCCGGATTTTTTGAAAAAATAAATTGTTCTTTCCATGTTTTTCCCTGAAGGATGCCGGGTCCTGCATTCTGAACAGTGTACTGAACAGTGTAAAGAAATCCGGCAGTAAGGGTATCCGGCAGTTCCAGGACAGTGCCGACCAGGTCGGGCCAGGGGGTCAGGGAAACATAAAAGCTGTCTGGTGTCCGGGCAGTGTTGTTCGTCTCACCGGAACCTTCAAAGATCGTATTATGAATATCACTCACCACATAGATGTAAAAATCACCCTGAATTCCGTCGGGGACTGTCAGAAGCAATGACTGGAACAGGCTGTCCCCGGGCTGCAGGATGGTATTTGAAATCGCTTTGGTAGCAAGAATCACTGAAGAGTCGGGGTTGAAGAAAGCCAGGTGGCTGAGATAAATCCGGTCGGTCCAGTTACCAATGAGCAATCCCGGTCCATTGTTTTTTTCATAATAGCTGAAAAGCAGATAACTGCCCGACTGGAGGGAATCAGGTTGTTCTATTCCTGACGGCAACAGATCAGGGTTCAGGATTTCGGTGGCATGAGTGCATCTGAGGATGTTGTTTTCCTCGGAGAGATGTTCGAATACCTTCTGGGTTGCATCGCTGAAAACGAAAAAATAATAGGGGCCGCTGATGTTGGAAGGAATGGTCACCGAGGCCTGTTTGGTATAGGACGAATCCGGCATCAGGGACTTGTTCACATAAACGTCTTCAAGCATGAAAGCAGTGTTGGTATTCAGTGTAAGGGAGTTTGACAGATAAACCCGGTCGTGCCAGGATCTGATTGCGACATTAGCACCCTGGTTCTGAACGGTATATTGAATGATGAGCGTTTGCCTGACAGAAGCCGAATTTGGCGCGATCACGCTGGTTGTCACCAGGTCGGGAGGCGGCGTGAGGAACACGGTGATACTATCACTGGTCAGGGTGTTGTTGTTCTCCAGGGCGTGTTCATAAACCTGGTTATAGATATCAGTAGTGATGATCAGGTAATATCTTCCGTAGATATAATTGGGGATATAGACTGTCCTGGTCATCTCGTACAGGCTGTCCGGCGCCAGGTCGCCGCTTCGCTGATAGGTTCCGAGGTTCACCATACCGCTTCCGGGTTCGGACTGGTTGGAGAAATACACCCTGTCTGACCAGGTCACATTGCCGGTACTGGCCAGGCCGTGGTTCTTCACACTCCAGGTCACACTGACCGCCTGCCCGCTGAAGGCAGTGTTCTGCACGATGATCTTGGCCACCCGAAGGTCAGGTACCGGAGAAAGAAAGACATACATGGTATCCTGGTTTCTGTTCTTATTGTTGTTATTGTTAGTCTCGGCCAGGATTCCGTCTTTGTCCGTCCATACGATCACATAGTAATTTCCGCTGATGCCCTGGGGAAGTGTGAAAGCAGCCTGTTGGGTATATGCTTCCTGTGGATTGAGATAGCTCAGGTTGGGATAGGATCCGATGTAATAGTCAACGCTGGGGTCAATGGTTGTATCGGTTGAAAGATAGACCACATCCGACCATTGGGTTGTTTGTGTGCTTCCCTGTCCCTGATTGAGGATCTGGAAAGAAAAATTGATAAGTTGTCCCGAGTATGCCTGGGAGGGGACTGTGACTTCGGAAACCACCAGGTCGGGAAGATATCGTACGGAAAAGGTCTGGACAGGACCCGGTGTCTGTATGCATGGATTCTTGGAGACAATCCGCCATGAATAGCTTTTCCCGTATTCAAGAAAATAGCTGAGCAGAAGGCTGATCTGGGTGATATTTGACACCAGGGGAGTTGTTGGTTCCGGGTTTCCCAGCTCCCAGACATATAAATCGTAATGTGAGGCTGCCATGGCGGGGCTCCAGGTGAACAGCAGGGGCAGGTTCAGGTTGGCGGCTCCGTCGGCGGGTGTCATGTTATCCACCGGGGTCGGGGTTTGGAAGAAGTACACAGTCACGGCCGTGCTTTGATATGCAGTGTCAAAACCGTCTGTGGCCATGATGTGGTAAGTCAGGCTGTTGGAAGGCACATCCCAGGGATTGGATAAGGTGGAGTTGAAGCCGGGAGGATCAGAGGACCATAGCCAGGTCACATTTCCAAATCCTCCGGTGGTGGTGAAACTCAGGAAAGTCGTATCACCAAAACAAAGCGAGGAAGGATTGGCCTGAATGCTGACACTCAGTTTACGGTTTACATAACCATTCAGGTAGGTAATGGGTCCGGGAAGCGGGTTCCCCATCAGGTCGGTGATCTCGCACTGGCCGGTGAAGCTTAAGGCCGTACTGCCTGAAACGTATTTGAATTTCAGGTCGAAGAGCTTGTCATCGGCGATACTGACACCGTTCTGATCGGCCCAGACTACGGCAACCTGGCCTCCCGAAGCATTGGCAAGGTTAACACCCTCGGTCAGCAGGGGATTCCAGTTCAGGGCGCGGCCGAACTTCAGGACGGAAGTGGAGTACTGGATAAAAAAGGTGAATGAACCTGCATTGTTCAACTGTTGGGCGTATACCGGGATCAAAATGCTGTCGCCGGGGGAAGCGGTTACGGTATCTATCCGGATGAAGAGGTCAGCCTGCGCCGACAGCCTGGCAGGTGAGGCCATCAGCAAAACGAACAGCAACAGGCCGGCAGGCCAGGTTCCGGACAACAGGGTTGCGGATATCTTTTTCATAGTGGTTTATTTGCTGATTATCATAGATCTTACCTGGCTTCCAGCCTGTGTGGCACCCTGGAAGATCATCCGGTAATAATAGGATCCGGGGGGCAGTTGCCGGGTAGTCAGGCGCAGTTCATGCTGACCGGGCTGCCGGAGACCTTCCCGGCTGCACAGTACCCGTTCGCCGAGAACATTGAAGACTGCAAGTTCAATATTACCTTCTTCAGGTATCAGGTATGGAATAATCGTTTCCAGCCGGAAGGGGTTGGGAATGTTCTGTCCCAGGTAAAATCCTGAGGACCCGTCTGGCGGCAGGATCAACGGATGCGTCAACAGGGCAGGGACCAGCGGATTACAGCTTGCATCGGCAATCTCATTGTCCCCTGTCAGCGTAAGTGCGATTCCGCGCGGCGGCGGGATAGCGCATAAGCGGAAAATGATGGTGAATAATACATCTCCTGCAGCCAGGTCGGGAGGATCCTCATTGCTCCATGCAATAGAAAGGACGTTGCTGTTTAATCTCCTTGCGAATTGTCCTGGCGGCATCAACAGGTCAAGAAACTCCAGGTACTCCTGTGGCCAGGTGAGATGGAGGGTGAGGGCGGCAGGCCTGCATGCTTCTTTCACTTTGATTTCCAAGGTGATATCTGAACCTGCCGTGGCAAGGAGACAAGATGCAGTTTCGAGGGAAACGGAAGCTTCGGTCTTTAAGCCCGGCAGATAGGATGCGTTCACATCACCATAGAGTATCCCCTGGAAATCCTGTACCTTATCACTTCCCTGGATTTGGATACTTTTCGGTTCGAAATACCAGTTCCCTGCCGGGAAAGTAGTAATATTTCCCACCGTATGATGCAGGATAAGCAATGCATCTGCGCCGGTCACGGTTGTGGAGTTATTCACATCGGCTGCTTTAAGCCGTAGTCCGCTGAGGGTTTCAAGCGCCACCACATGTTTGCCGGTCAGTAAGGCATCGGTTGCGTTGATGCCTGCAGGTTCAATATCCGAAGATGCCCCGATGGAATAATTCCCTTCCAGCACATAAGGGAAGAGATAATTGCCGCTCATGTCGGTAAAGGTCGAATCTACGATGGTTCCGCCACTGTTCAGGCGTACCAGGAGGTTACCGATAGCTGAGAACATACTGTTGTTGTAAGTCACATGGCCGCTCAGTTCAAAACGCGGGATCACATGCACCGTAGCCTGGTCCTGTGCGCTGCATCCGTTGGCTCCGGTGGCGGTAAAAGTGTAAACAGTCGTGAAATCCGGATTTGCCGTGGGTTGCAGTATGACCGAATCATCCAGAGATGCAGCCGGGATCCAACCAAAGGTATAGGGTTCTGCTCCTCCGCTTACGGATGAGCCAAAAGTGTAATATTCCCCTCCCAGGATGTTACCGTCGGGTCCTGCATCAACCACCGGACGGGGCATCACCGCTACGGATATTTCATCTGAGTCGGTGCAGCCGTACCCGTTGTCGACATCCAGGGTGTAAACCCCCGAAGCGGCGGGAGTAACACTTTGAATGACAGGATTTTTGATCGTAGCGGAGAATCCGTCAGGGCCAGTCCATGTGTAGCGTGTGAGTTCACCGTATCCGGTGATGATCAGGTTGGGCCGCTCACTGTATCCGGAGCCGCCTGTAAGATTGCATCCCGGGGCACAATTGTCGCAGTATCTTGCCCATACACCTCCGCTGACCGATGTGTACTGGAAGGTGGAGTTGCTGCTCCATCCGTTGTTGTCGAAACATACCTCCACCAGCAGGTTGCTGCTTCCATCGTAATAGAAGGGCTCCTGCAGGGTGAAGAGATTCTCCCCGGTCACCGGATAATAATAGGCAGTATCAAAAACCTCGGTGTTGCCCTGTACAAATCCGGTCAGGCTGTTCAGAGCGGTATGCATCATGCGGATCTTCATATTGCTGAGGCCGGGACTTCCTACTGAGCCAATGATGAATCCGATCGCACTGATCTCACCCTGGTGCAGGCCGGCCTGCTGTATCTCCGTGGCTTTGTACAGGTACTGTGCCCGGTGATCCATGTAGTAGGTTCCGAAAGGACTCGGACCGGTGCTCCCTGAGTACGACGTGCCCTGTCCGATCTGAATATTCATGGGAACGGGAGGAAGGGTACCAGAGGCATTTCCCTCAAGGTGGAGGGTGGTACCTTCACAGAGGCTTGTATCGCTCCCCGCATCCGCTACCGGGTAAGCAAATTCCGTTATCACGATGGTATCTGATGAGGGGCATTGGTGGGCATCGACCACGTCCACATAATAGATGCCCGGGGTGCTGACTTCCAGACCCGATCCTGTTGAGCCTTCATTCCACAGGTAGGAAACATAGTTGCCGGCATGAAGCACCAGCGAACCTCCTGCACAATAACCTGTGTCGGCTCCCAGGTTCACAGCCACGAGCGGATGCGGGATCAGCAGGTAAACCGGAAGGTTTAAAACAGGATTCAGCGGATCCGAAGTGCTTATGGTGATGTTGGTGTTATATAAACCGGTCGGCATGCCCGTCCTGGACAACTCAAAAGGTATATTCACCGAGCAGCCGGCACAGAGGATACCACTTACAGAAATTCCGCCAAACCAGTTGCTGGCAATGCCGCCGACCGTATATTCCATATCGGCGAAACCGGTGTTGTGAAGGTCAAAGCTGCTCCAGATGCTTTCCTGGCAGGCAAGGACCTGGCTGATAGAGGACGGACTGACGGAAGCAACCGGCATACCGATGCAGTAGCCCGACAGACAGATTTTAAAGAGTCCGGCTTCTGAGTAGATAAAGAGGGTGTCTTCCAGCGAACCTTGCGCAGTCGGGGCAAAAATCACCGGAACGGTATTACTGCCGCCTGCCGGGATTACCAGACTCGAAAATGCCGGGTAGAAAGAGGCATCCAGACAAAACATATTCCATATTAACACCGGAGTACAACTTGGATTTTCAATGGTGATCTGCTGTACCGAAGATGTAAATTGCATGATAGTGTCGTATGCCAGGCAGGCCGGCGAGTAGTTGATATACGGAATACCCCAGATCTCCAGGTTCACGGGAAGCCAGACCACCGGTTTCATGGGATCGTTGGAAGAAATACTGATCACATCCTGGTAGAACCCGCCCGTCATCTCCGTGGCATCAATGGTCAATTCAATGGCATGCCAGTCAAAAGGCGCGATATTACCATTTTCCGGGTTGACGTTCATCATGATGGCATGCGAACCACTGTGGTATAAAGTGTTGATTTCTTCCTGGCTTAGGTCCCTGTTATAGAGCCTTACCTCGTCAAGATCCCCTGTGAAATACCTCGGTTCATAAGAGTTGTAATAGCGCATGCCAAGTCCCGCCATATAATAGTAATAACCATAGCTTAAAGTGCCTTCAACCCAGACCTCATCCGCTAATCCGCTGTTCTTGTAAAGTCGGATGAAGAATCCGTCAAAAGTCAATGTCACATATGTCCATTCTTCGGTCTCCAGGGGAAAAGAAAGGTAGTAATCTGTGTACTCCACGTTGACCAGGGCATATACATTTTGCTTATCTGCATATATTCTGATGCCCATATCATCCCAGGGGGTATTCCCCATGTCGAAAAGGCAGGCCTGTTCATTCTGCCATTCGGTAGTGTCCCTGAACCTGGCCCACAAGGAAACGCTGGCTTCCGGATTAAAGAGGTTGTCGATGAAGTCGTTTTCGTTTTCATACTTCATACCACTCTCATATTCAAATCTGTATGCATTATAGTCCAGTCCGGAGTGGCCATCGGTCAATACAGCCCCGTTGTTCTCAAGATTTCTTCCGTTACCGCTCTTGTCGGTTGGATCACCCTGGAAGGGATAGTAAAACATGAGTCCTTCCGAAAGACTGGAACTGGTATTGATTTGGTAATTCAGGTCACCGTCACCGAAGTTGTCGATGTAAAATGTGAATGTTTCTGTTGTTCCGCATTCCAATGAAAGGTCAAGCTGCCAGGGATCCAGCGACAGGTCGGGAGCCGGGATTCCGTTCCCTTCCACGGTGATAATCCAATCGCCGGCATTGGTGACAAGCACGATTTCTCCCCATTCATACACGGGGTCCTGGGGAGAGAATCCCACCGAGATCTCCATGCTTTCCCAGGGAGGAATGGTTCCCTGGACAGGATTCACCTGGAAGGCTGGATTGCTGCAAAAGGCTTCATAAATGTCAAGGGTGTCGCAGCCTGTGTTGGTGAGGCTGGTTTGCCAGAAGTTCAGTGTGAACTGGATCACATCGCCAAAGTCGTGGTAATCTTCACTCAATTCAGGAAAGGGATCGCCATACACTTCCAGTTCCGTCGGAATACTGATGTGGCTTGTCTGCGGATCGTTTGAATAAATATCGATATGAGAATAGTAATAGCCAACACTTAATTGGGCACCGCTGAAATACATGGGATAGGTCCGCGAATCCAGGGGAGGGATGGTATCCATCACGGAGGGAAGCACGATACCGGCGGCAATCAGGACTGTATAATCCTCTGCCTGGCCATAATAGGGATTATTGCAGGGTCCGGGGACGGCTTCCCATATATAGTCGGAGATCACCCGCATGCGGAGCGGAATTCCTGCAACAGCTTCAGCGGGTATTTCCACCACGGCGGTATGGATACTGTCGAAATTATCAGTACTTTCCATGATCAGTTCTTCGGAAGAAAAGGAGCCATCGTTGTTGTAATCAATCCATGCTGTCACGTTTTCTCCGTTCTCCGGACCGGTGACCACGGTCAGGGTGTAGGTCTGTTCCGGCAATACCGTGGTTTTAAACATGCTGGTAAAATCCTGGTAGCCTTCAATGGCATTGCCCGAAGGATGGTTCAGGCTGTTGAAAGCCACCCGCTGTATCCCCATATTGCAACAGTAGCTAATTGTTTGAGGTGAACAGGATGCAGGTGTCATTATGGGATTATCACTCCCGATGGAAGGGATCCAGATGGCCAGCGTTCCCAGTCCGTTGTTGTAAACCGTCAGGCTTTGTTCAGTGATCTCATCACAATAAGCGCCTCCCCAGAAAGCACCCGGATCCACTGCAATCACGGGTGGTTCGGTACCTGTCCCCTCCAGGTACACATCGATGTTTCCGGCATTGGAATAAAAGGTGACGCTATCGTTGAAAACAGACACGAAAGTGGGATTGAAAAAGACAGTGATCACGGCGGAGTCTTCCGGCAATACGGTAAAGGGGAAGGGAAAGAAGGTATATTGGTCTCCGAAATCCAGCTCGTAATAATCAACCAGCAGGGTATCACATCCTGCATTGTAGAAGATGAGGGATTCCTGTTTCACTGCTCCCGCGATTACTCCACCGAAATACAGGACATTGGTATCGGCGGCAATGGCAGCTTCACCCAGGACATCCATCCGGCAGGGATACCGGTATGCTTGTTTCAACGGATCATTGGTGATTGCGATCAGACTGGCCAGGTAGGTCCCGCTAAGCTTGCCGTTTCCGTTGAATTTCACGTACACCATTGTATTGTCTCCCGGGGGGATTACACCCGAATCCGGCGAAACAGAGACAAATCCCTCGAGGGGTGCTTCAGAAGTATACCAGGTGGCTCCCGAAAAAGTACCGTGAAACTGGTTGGGCGTCAGATCATGCAGCACAGTCCCGCTGCCTTCGTTAAAATCCCAGTAGGCCAGCAAACCCACCTCGTTTCCGGAAAGCATGAGAAAGCGAAAATCCTTGATCTGTCTGTCGGAACGCCTGTAACTCCAAATCCTTACCTCATCCATCCTGCCGTTCCACCAGCGGGAGGTATTGTAACCTATGCCTATCATCAGGTTGGAGATCTGTGTTGCCCATTGGGAATGATATACTCCGTCGTTTATCAGGTTCCCGTCATAATAAGTCCATAACTGGTTGGTAGTTTTGTCCCAGCTCACGGCCACATGATGCCAGGTGCCCGTTGATAAGGCATTGGTGAGGATGTAACCGGTAAAACTTCCGGCATCATTTCCCACCGCCACACCAAAAACACCTGCGGCATTTTCTTCAAAGCGGAAACCTCTGTTTCCTCCTGTTGAACCATGGGTCGAAAAACAGTTGTTATAGTTCTTCAGCTGGTTGCTCCTCATCCAGAATTCGATCGTCCCTTGTTCGGGCATGGCACCCAGGTTCCCGACGGTAACAACATGGGAACTGCTGACAAAACCAAGGCATTTGCCGCCGTCATGCTGAGCGCTGAGCTGCCAGTTCAGGTCGGTGGAACCTGCATTTCCAATAAGCAACAACACCTCGGTCGAGTCATTGCAATGTTCGATGGTGCCAATCACGGTATCGGGGGTAAAGGTGATACGCGGACTCCCGCTGGCAACGCCGCTCAAATAAATCAGTGCACTCCCGTCATTGCTTTCAATCAGCAGGTCAGCACCGTATTGGCCTGAGTCGGAAGGGGTAAAACTGACAGGATAGGCTTTTATGCTGAATGGCAGGATGGTATCCGGGAAGATTCCGGTGGCACAATAGAAATCCTGTATGGAAAACACCATGTTCTGAATAAACAAGGTGTCACATCCGGAATTATTGATCTGCAGGTTTTGGGTCACGCTTACATATTGCTGCGTCGAACCAAAATTAAGACTGTCAGGTGAAACGGTCATATCTGGATTTCCAGTGATTTCCATGGTAATGGGAATCCCGAGAAAAGGGTGCAGGGGATCATTGGACTCAATTTCCAATATAGTATTATAAATACCGGCCTGCAGATTGCCGGTATTCAGTCCGATGGTGAATAACATGGAATCACCCGGTACAATGGTGCCCTGGCTTATTCCAAACTGAAGCCAGACGGGCACTTCCTGCCCATAGATATCCAGGATTTCCTGAGCGGACAGCGCACGGTCGTAAATGCGGAAATCATCCAGCAGTCCGGAATAATACCCGTCAACAGACCAATTGCTTCGTCCGATGTAATTACTTGTCCGGATGATGTTTTTGGGAAGCTGGTTGGTATTTGCCGTGCGGTATGGCTGTCCGTTCTTGTAAAGGGTGTAAGTGTTCCCGTTCAACACCTGGGTGATCATGATCCACTGGTTGAGCGGTAAAGCGGGAGATGCATAGATTTGCCCGCCACTGATATTGTTGTAATAATTTTCTGCAGCGTAAATACCCGTAGTCCCCCTGGAGGCGATCCCGAGCACATTGTCGTTCGCCTGTCCGTTCCCGAAATCAAAGAGCCTTGACCAGGTTTTGTAGGCATTTTCATTCATCCAGGCATTGACAGTATAGTTACCGCTGAAAAACACCCCGTCGGGCACATCGATATAACTATTTATGCCATTGAAAGCCAGTGCTTTACCTAGGTGTCCCTGTCGATCTGTCGCGGCAGAGGTATTGATGGTGGTTCCATGCAGTCCTTCTGGCCCGTAGTCAGTGGCGTCTCCGTCCATGGGATAATGCAGGATCAGGTTGAGGGTGTTGTAACTTAATAAGTTGACATTCAGGTCGGACAGCCCGGTATTGTAAACCGTAAACTGCGTCCCGACGGAGTCACCGCAGGCTATTGTATGGGAGAGCTGAGCGGGGGCAACGGCAATGGCCGGAGCGCCTGTTCCCGTTCCCGTAAGCATCATGACCGGAACAGCCGGATCGAGGCTGGTATCGTTCGACGTTATAAAAAGATCGCAGGTGTAAGGAATATGCTCAATTGGTTCAAAGCGAACCGGAACCGCTTCCGTGGCGCCCGGCTCAAGGGTAAACCCGGTTTTCAGCGGGATAAAGGCTGACGATGAGGTGTACATGGTGTCAACCCTCAGGGAATCGCAACCGGTGTTGGTAAAAACAAGGGTATCCGTTTTCGTGGTGAATTCCATCACCTCCCCGAAATCATGAAGGCTTGACGGGAAGTCAAGGAAAGCATAACCGGTGAAATCCAGTGTAATGGGGATCACTACCTCCGGATGCTGGGGATCGTTGGTGAGAATGATGATGTGGTGAGCCCATTGTCCTGTGGTCAGTCCGTCAGGGTGAACGATCACCTGCAGGTTTTCTTGCCCGCCCGGCATGATTACCCCGGCGGTGAGCGGTAAAAAGGCCCAATCGACACTCTGACCGATTCCCGTGATCCTGATATTGTCGATATAAGCACCCTCATCATTCCCAGACCCGTCGCTGTGAAAATAAAAACGTATCCTTATATAATCTCCGTTTGAAAGATACTGGCCAAGATAATACTCTCTCAGATTCCAGTAATTGTTATAGCAGGTGATGCCTCCGATCACGATCCAGTCGTTGTTGTTCACCTGCAACTCGATGTTGATATAGTCATATTCGCACTCAAACTGATATCTCGTCTGGAAACGCAGCCAGGCACTGTCGGCATTGGTAATGATCAGGCTGTCTTTCAACCAGATATAGGTATTCTGGTTATCCGGGTAATTACCGGCCGGACTTTCCGCAAGTGATGAAGCGCCTTCATAGGCCTGCGCCTGGGTCGTTCCCCAGTCACCCGTCCAAACCCATTTGTTCAGACCGTTCTCAAAACCATCGGTGAAATCAATCTCCTGCGACACATTGAAAAACAGGGGAGCAGTTCCCATGTTTTGCAGTTGTATCTCCAGGATGCTGGTATCGCTGCATCCGTTCAGTGTGGTGGATAAATTGGCCGGCTGGTAAATAAGGGCAGGTACCTGGGCATGGATTACCGACCCGGCCAGTGCAGTCAAGACTGCCAGGCCGGCCAAGCCCGAAAACAACTTTTTCATAGGTTTGGATTTGCTATGTCGTTATCAATTAATAATATATCAATATAAAATGATGCGCTAAAAAGGGCAACTAAATATAAGGACTAAAATTGATCAGATTATTCCGTTTTCAATATTTTTTCCTTTCTGAAAGACAACGGAAAAGGATTAACTCAAGCTTGACAGGTTTACGAATGAGCGCTGTCTGCTATGAGTAATGCCGTACACCCCCGGATCGCAATTTTTTTGCAAACCCATTCCGTGTGGGCATAAATAGCCTACCTTTGCAAGTTCAAAATTAGGATAGTCATTATGTTACGTATTGCCAGATGCTTTGCAATCCCTGCTGCCCTGACGCTGATTTTCTGGGCATGTAAACCGGGTACATCAGAAAAAGAAATTGTCATGACCCCTGCCGATTCGGCGCTGAACGCCAAAGTGAATGAGTTTGTGGAAGTCAGCCTCACGGTAGATCTCAGCGGCCTGACGGAAAATGAAAAGAACATGATCCCCCTGTTGATCGACATTGCCGATATCATGGATGATCTTTTCTGGCAGCAGACTTTTCCGCAGCGTGATTCACTGCTCTCCGCACTCAATGAGTCTGGAAGCCTGCAAGATTCGCTGTTGCGGCAGTTTGTGCTGATCAATTACGGCCCGTGGGAAAGATTGAACGGAAACCGGCCCTTTTTCCCGGAATTCGGTGAAAAGCCAGCAGGTGCTGCCTTCTATCCGGCCGACATGAGCAAGGAGGAATTCGAAGCCTTCGACAATAAAGACAAGCACAGCCAGTATACCCTCATCAGAAGGAAGCCGGATAAAAGCCTGCACACTTTGTGGTACCACGAAGCATACAGCGAACAGCTCGCAAAAGCTTCCGCCCTGATGAAACAGGCCGCAGCACTGGCCGATGACCCGGGGCTGAAACAGTATCTCAGCCTGAGAGCCGAAGCCCTTGTCACTGATCAGTATTTCGACAGCGACATGGCCTGGATGGACATGAAAACCAACACCCTCGATTTTGTGGTGGGCCCCATCGAAAATTACGAGGATGCCCTGTTCGGGATCAAGACGGCCTATGAAGCCGCCGTTCTGTTCAAGGACAAGGCCTGGAGCCAAAAGCTGGAGAAATTCTCCGCCCTGCTCCCGCAACTGCAAAAAGAACTGCCGGTGGATGCAAAGTATAAGGCCGAAAAGCCCGGATCCAATTCCGATCTCAATGCATACGATATCCTGTATTACGCCGGACAGGCCAACGAAGGGGCCAAGACCATCGCCATCAATCTTCCGAATGATGAGCAGGTGCAGTTACAGAAAGGCTCCCGCAGGTTACAGTTGAAAAATGCCATGAAAGCCAAATTCGACCACATCCTGATGCCCATAGCCGAAAAACTGATCGCCGGGGAACAGATGCAGCACGTCAGCTTCGATGCCTTCTTCAACAATGTCATGTTTCATGAAGTGGCCCACGGACTCGGGATAAAAAACACGATTACCGGAAAAGGCCCTGTCAGAAAAGCCCTGAAGGAAACCTATGCGGGTTTCGAAGAAGCCAAGGCCGACATCCTGGGATTGTTCCTGGTTACCAGGCTGATCGATATGGGCCAGATCACGGATATTCGTGCCGAAGACTGCTATGTAACTTTTCTGGCGGGCATTTTCCGCTCTGTCAGGTTTGGGGCTGCCAGTGCACACGGAAAAGCCAATATGATGTGTTTCAATTATTTCGAGGATCGTCAGGTGTTCACCCGCAGGGATGACGGAACCTACCTGGTGGATATGGCTAAAATGAAAACTGCCGTGAATGAATGGGTTGCAAAGGTTATTACCACCCAGGGCGAAGGGGACTACCAGGCTGCCCTGGACTACCTGAATGCCAACAGCGTGATCAGGCCCGGGCTGCAGGCTGACCTTGATCAGCTGAAATCAGCCGGTATTCCGGTCGACGTCCGCTTTGTCCAGGGGAAACAGGTTCTCGGTCTCTGAGTTGCCCTCATCATGGAGAAAAGCATTGCGGTCATAGGAGGTGGAAGCTGGGGAACAGCACTTGTGAAGGTGCTTTCCGAAAACGCAGCAAGCGTACACTGGTGGGTCAGAAGTGCAGAAACTGCCTCTCACATCATACAGTACCGCAGAAACCCGAATTACCTCAGCTACCTCGAACTTCCACTGGAAAAACTGCGTATTTCCACCAATATCGCTGAGGTGGTGGAGCTTGCAGACCTGCTCATCTTTGCCGTCCCTTCCCCCTTCCTGAAGGAAAGTCTGGAAGCTTTACCGGCTGAATGTCTCGGAAGTAAAATCATCGTTTCCGCCATTAAAGGGATCATCCCCGGTGAATTTGCAATCGTCAGCAAGTTTTTTCACCAGAAATACGGGATACCCTATCACCATATCGGTGTCATCTCCGGACCCTGCCATTCGGAGGAAGTGGCCATGGAACGCCTGTCTTTCCTGACGATCGCCTTCGACAATTCAGATTTATCCGGCTTCCTGACCGGCAAACTTTCGAGCCGGTATATGAAAATATCATCGACCCGTGATATACTGGGTGTGGAATACGCAGCCGTACTGAAGAATATTATGGCCATCGCCAACGGGATCTGCGTCGGACTCGGGTACGGAGATAATTTCCAGTCGGTGCTGATCGTGAATTCAATCAGGGAAGTCAAACGTTTTCTTGACAGGATCAACCGTGTGGAAAGAGACATCAACAGCCCGGTATATGTGGGCGACCTTATCGTTACCGCCTATTCACAGTTCAGCCGGAACAGAACCTTCGGCCACCTGATCGGGAAAGGCTATTCTCCCGAATTTGCCCGGATTGAAATGAAAATGGTAGCCGAAGGCTATTATGCCGCCCGCGGTATTCACGAGATCAACAGGGAACTTCAGGTTGACATGCCCATCTCACGGGCAGTATATAATATTTTATACTCGGCCGCCGATCCCAGAGAAGAAATGAAACAATTAGCTGCCAGGCTCGAATGACCAATCTTTTCTATACAAGCATCCGTCATTCGGGCAAACGGAGATTCACCCCGGTCTTAAATTTGATAGAATCAGATCATCTTAATCATCACTTAAAATGTATAGCATGAGAAAACTATTGCTTTTTGCGCTGACTGTCATTGCGCTGCGATCCTTCGCTTTTTCTCCGCCCGATGAGGGCATGTGGCTGCCCATGTTCGTCGAAAGGCTCAACTGGGTTGATATTCAGAAAATGGGCCTTCAGCTTAGCGCTCAGGAACTTTATGACATCAACAACTCGAGTCTGAAAGATGCCATTGCCGGCCTCTCCGGCGATGACGGCGCACCCGGCGGATATTTCTGTACGGGGGAAATGGTAAGCAAACAGGGTCTGATGTTCACCAACCACCATTGCGGCTATGATGCCATCCAGAAACACAGTACCGTGGATCATGATTACCTGACCGACGGATTCTGGGCCATGCGGATGGAAGAGGAACTTCCCAATGAGGGAATGACCGCTTCTTTCCTGGTGCGCATGGATGACGTAACATCCCGCGTGCTGGAGGGCATTACGGATACCACTCCCGACCAGACCCGTTCTAAAAAGATCAGGGAAATGCTGGATAAAATCAGCAAGGAAGCCGAAGAAGACGGGAAGTACCAGGCGGTTGTGAAAGGTTTTTATTCCGGCAATGAGTATTATCTTTTTGTTTATCAGACGTTTAAGGATGTCCGCCTGGTCGGCGCCCCGCCCTCGGGCATCGGCAAATTCGGCGGCGATACCGATAACTGGATGTGGCCCCGTCATACAGGAGACTTCTGTATTTTCCGGGTTTACTGCGCTCCCGACGGGAAACCGGCTGATTATGCAAAGGAAAACGTCCCATACGAACCGAAACACTTTCTTCCGGTCTCTCTCAAGGGGGTGACCAAAGACGACTTCGCCATGATCTGGGGATTCCCCGGGACCACCCAGCGGTATATGACCTCCTTCGGAGTGGAATATACGCTGAATCATATGAATCCGGCACTGATCAAACTGCTTGGCAAAAAACTGGAAATATGGAAGGAAGCCATGGACAACGACAAGGGCGTCCGGATAAAATATTCTTCCAAATACGCCAACTATGCCAACGGATGGAAAAATTTCATCGGTGAGAACCGGGGGATCAAGCGTTTGAAGGTAGCAGATAAAAAAAGGGAAATTGAAAGCCGCTTCCTGGCCTGGGCGGGAGCCGACGCCAAAAGAAAGGAGAAGTACGGAGAAGCACTCGGCATGATTGAAAAGGCATACAGTGAACAGGCAAAGGTGGCTGAACCGCTGTTCTACACGATGCTGGGACTGTACCGGGGAGCGGAAGTGTTTGACCTGGTTCAGGGTTCCATGGGGCTTTACGGAGCCATCGAAAACAAAAAGAAAGACCCGGAAGGGCTGAAAGCCGCCGTGGAGGAAATGCGGGAATCGGTGAAAACATTTTACAAGGATTACGATGCCGCAGTCGATCAGCAGGTCATGGCGGAACTGTTTGCCATGTGTTACCGCGATGTGGCACATGAGATGCTTCCGGCCATACTTCCCGGTTTGGCGAAGAAATACAAGGGTGATTTCAATGCCTGGGCATCAGAAGCCTTTAAAAAATCCATCTTCACATCCGAAGCAAAGATCAATGCCTTCCTCGACAATCCGAAGCTGAAGACCCTGGCCAAGGATCCTCTCTATGTGGTTTTGCAGGACGTTTTCGGACATGTGCAGAAAGTCTCCGGAAAGATGCAGGGTGCATCGAAAAACAAAGGAAAGGGAGACCGGCTGTTTATTGCCGGCCTCAGGGAGATGGATCCCGGGAAAAAGTATTATCCCGATGCCAACTCCACCATGCGTTTTACCTATGGCAAAGTGCTGGATTATTACCCCGCCGATGCCGTTCATTATGATTATGTGACACATGCATACGGCATCATGGAAAAGGAGGATCCTTCCAACGAGGAGTTCATCGTTCCTGAAAAGCTGCAGGAGCTGATTGCGAAAAAGGACTTCGGGCCCTATGGTGCCAACGGCGACCTGGTCGTTTGTTTCCTGACTACCAACGACATCACGGGAGGCAACTCCGGAAGTCCCGTACTGAATGGCAAGGGAGAGCTGATCGGCCTGGCTTTCGACGGCAACTGGGAAGCCATGAGCGGGAACATTGCCTTTGAACAGGAACTGCAGCGGACTATTTGCGTAGATATCCGCTATGTACTCTTCGTGATCGACAAATATGCCGGTGCAAAAAACCTGATCAACGAACTTACAATAAGGAACTGATCGTTTCGTTATCAGAGTGCTTGCTTTGTTCTATCATCCGAAAGGATGAGGAGGCCGCCCTGCAGAGGGTGGCCTCTGTTTTTTTTATCCGCACCGGTGTGTCAGTGACAGAGATCAGGCCGCATAAAAGGGTATTTGTAGTCGGTGGGCGGGATCAGGTTCTCCTTGATCGTACGCGGGCTGACCCAGCGGAAGAGATTCAGGTGCGAACCCGCCTTGTCGTTGGTGCCCGATTGCCTGCTTCCGCCGAAAGGCTGCTGCCCGACCACGGCTCCCGTCGGCTTGTCGTTATAGTAAAAGTTGCCGGCAGCATATTTCAGCACCCTGCAGGCATGAGACATTACGTTGCGGTCGCCGGCAAAGACGGAACCTGTCAATCCATAGGGAGAAGTCGTGTCTACCAGGTGCAGGGTTTCCTCAAAATCCTTGTCCTTGTAAACGAAGATGGTCAGCACCGGTCCGAAGATCTCCTCCTCCATGGTGATGAAGCGGGGGTTGGTCGTCAGGATTACCGTCGGATCTATGAAGTAGCCTGTTGAATTGTCGCATTTGCCCCCGAAGATGACGGATGCATCCGGACTTTGCTTTGCTTTTTCAATATACCCGCAGATGCGGTTGAAAGCCCTCCCGTCGATGACGGCGTTCATGAAGTTCTCGAAATTGTCGGGAGGACCGATTTTAATGTCGCTGATCATCTCACCCATATGGTCATGCACTTCTTTCCAGAGGGATTCGGGAATATAAGCACGGGAGGCGGCAGAGCATTTCTGTCCCTGGAGTTCGAAGGCACCCCTTACCAGGGCTGTGGCCACTTCGCGGGGATCGGCGCTGGCATGAACCATCACAAAGTCCTTGCCGCCGGTTTCACCCACGATGCGGGGATAGGATTTGTAGTGTTCGATGTTTCCGGCTACGGTTTTCCATATTTTATTGAAGGATGCGTTGCTTCCGGTGAAATGAATACCGGCCAGGTGATGGTCGGGAATCACCAGGTTGCCGATGTCGGCGCCGGAACCGGGAATGAAATTGATGACCCCGTCAGGAACCCCGGCTTCCCTGAAAATCTTCATCAGAATGTAGTTCGAAAGCAATGAGGTACTGGACGGTTTCCAGATAAGGGTGTTGCCCATCAGGGCTGGGGCCATGTTGAGGTTGGCGGCGATGGAAGTGAAATTGAAAGGGGTGATGGCGAAAACAAAACCCTCCAGCGGACGGTATTCAATACGGTTGATGATGCCCGGCTCAGATGAAGGCTGGTTATTATAGATACTGGACATGTAATAAGCGTTGAACCTTAGGAAATCAGCGCTTTCACATACGGCATCAATCTCCGACTGGTAAACATTTTTGCTTTGTCCCAGCATGGTGGATGCATTGACCAGGGCGCGGTATTTTTTGCTGATCAGTTCGGCAGCTTTCATGCTGATGGAAAGCCTTTCGACCCATGAAAGGGATTCCCACTCCCTGTGCGCTTTCAATGCTGCCTCAACAGCCATTTTTACTTCCTTCTCCCCGGCCTTGTGGGCAATCCCGATCACATGCCGGTGATTATGCGGCATTACCACTTTTTCGGTGTTGCCGGTAAATACTTCTTTCCCACCGATCATACAGGGGATTTCCATGGGCTCGCTGCTGAGCTGCTCCATGACGGCAATCAGTTCCCTGCGGTCCTTTGAACCGGGAATGTATGATTTAACAGGTTCATTATCTGGTTTTTCAATGCTAAATATGGCGTTATTCATAGCTTGGTTAATTGGATTGGTTAATATGTATTGCCAGAATATAACAACCGCTTACCGGCTTTGTTTACGATGGCCGGATTTCCGTATATTCTGTTTATTTGTCAATCAGGAAAAACAGTAATTTTGCGGCCTTCATTTTCACAGCCGGCATGCCGGCAGCATCTGCAACCAATGTCCAGTCACAGGGAAGTCAAAGCAACTCTTTGGACCAGAAATTTCGTGCTTCTGAGTACGGCCAACTTTTTGATGTTCACGGCTTTCTATTTCCTTATACCAGTGCTGCCGGTCTATATTTCCAGTGAACTTCACGGCAGTAAATCCATGGTGGGACTGATCCTGGCCGTGTATACGCTTTCCGCACTGCTGATCCGTCCGCTGACCGGAGCAGCCATCGACGGACTGGGACGCCGCCTGATATACCTGGTATCCATGGTGGTTTTTTCTATCCTGTTCAACTTTTACATCCTGGCGGGATCCATAGTTATTTTACTGGTACTGAGATTTATACACGGGTTTACCTGGGGTGTGACCACGACCAGCGGCATTACCGCGGCGGTGGATGTGATCCCTCCAACCCGCAGGGGCGAAGGGATAGGGATATACGGATTATCCTTCACCATTGCCATGGCAGTGGGCCCTCTGCTTGGGACCGTCCTGCTCGAAGCCGGCAATTACCATCTGGTTTTCATTGCTGCTTTTCTCATCAGTCTGGCAGGATGGCTGCTGGCCCTGCAGGTACGATACCCGATTTACCTGCCTGCCAACGGTGGAAGGATCAGCACGAGAAAAATGCTGGAAGCCAGGGCAATGCCTGTGTCTTTGAATCTGCTGATCCTGAATATCACCTACGGGGGGATCATCTCATTCATCGCCTTGTACGCCAGGGAACTGAACATTGCCAACCCGGGGTACTTCTTCCTGCTGTATGCAATCGGTGTAGCCTTCTCCAGGCCGGCCGCAGGCCGTATCTTCGACCGCTGGGGACCACGCTGGCTCATCGGTCCGGGTGCCTGCTTCGTCATCTCGGGATTCATGATCATCACCTCCTGGAAATCCCCGGAAGGCTTTTACCTTTCAGCCGTATTGCTTGGTTTCGGGGGAGGTGTCATCACCCCAACCTTTCAGGCCATGGTGAACAACCTCATTGAGCCGGGACGCAGGGGAGCCGCCAATTCCACCCTGTTCACAGCCCTCGACATGGGGATAGGCGGCGGCATGGTGCTCATCGGTTTCCTGGCCGAAATCACCAGCCTCACTGTCGCCTTCCGGTCTTGCGTGCTGATTGCATTGGCAGCCATCGTTTTCTTCTTTAAATATGCTTACCCGCACTATAAGAAATACCATATTCCCGCCACGGCACCGCAAGTTTAAACTCTTTTTAATGTCAAATGTTATTATTGCCAATGATTAACAAATTCTTTTCCTTTCAGAACCTCCTTCCAGTAATGATTGATAAACAATATTTCCATCACTTTTTATTTTTCTGTTTAACCTTCGCCATCCTTCTCCCTTACGGGCTGAGAGCCCAGCAGGGTGACGGCCAGGGCAGCATCACGGGTCGGATTGCAGACCAGGCGAACGGACAATTCATAGAATATGCCAATGTCGTACTTTTCCGCTTGCGGGATTCAAGCATGGTCAATGGCGGCATCACCAATACCAGCGGAGTTTTCAAACTGGAAAAAGTCCCTTTCGGTCGCTATTATGCAGTGGTGACTTTTCTCGGATATTCCAACAAGCGCATTCCGGAGATCATGGTGAACCCTAAAAGCCCCCATGTCGACCTTGGCAGGATCGAACTTTCCTCGGTTTCCTCACGCCTGGGCGAAGTGACCATCACCGCTGAAAAGCCTGCCATGGAATTTACCCTCGACCGCAAGGTGATCAACGTGGAGAAGAATATTGCCACCATGGGCGGCTCAGCCGTGGATGTGCTGCAGAATGTTCCTTCCGTAACGGTTGATGAAAACGGGGCTGTCAGCCTCAGGGGAGATGCCAATGTTACCCTCCTGATCGATGGGCGGCCCAGCGGACTCACCGGAACCAAACTCGAACAAATTCCTGCCAGCTCCATCGAGACCATCGAACTGATCACGAATCCCTCTGCCCGCTATAACCCGGAAGGGATGTCAGGAATCATCAACATCAAACTCAAAAAGAAAAAAGAAGGCGGATTCAACGGTTTGCTGTCCATGAATGCCGGAACAGGTGAGAAATACAACGGCTCTGTCAATATGAACTACAATACCGGGAAGTTCAATTTTTTCGGCTCTGTCGACTATCGCGACGACCGGCGAAAAGGATGGGGCGACAACCTGCGCCGTACGTATTATACCGACAGTGTAAGCATCCTCAGCCAGCATTCCGATAACAAACGGAAAAGAAAGTCCACCGGTGTGAAAATGGGCGTGGATTTTGCATTCAACGATAAAAACAGCCTGCTCCTCAGCTGGATGAAGAACACCGGGCCATCGGAAGGATTCGGTTATACCGAAAGCCTGATCACCAACGGCCAGGGTGACCCCATGATGCAGTACAACTATGAGAGCAACGAGACCGATGATGATGACGGCAGCGATTATATACTGAATTACCGCAAAACCTTTGCTCAGAAAGGCAGGGAACTAAGCCTCGATGTGGTTTACAACACGGATAAGGAAGACGAAAAAGAATACTACCGCCAGCACTTTACCATCAATGTGACAGATTCGGTATATCCCCCTTCCAGTCCGTATCCCCAGCGTGCCCTGACCCAGACCGACCGGGAAAATGCCAACATCCAGCTCAACTATGTGCATCCTTTCGGTGAAAAGATCAAGCTGGAAGGCGGCTACCAGGGGATTTTCAGATCGACGGACGATGATTACCGCTTCTTCGACCTCATCGAGGGAGTGTACGAGGAAGATCTCCTTCAAAGCAACCGCTTCCTTTACAGGGAAAGAATCAACGCCCTCTATGCCATCGTCGGATTCAAGAGTGAGCTGTATACCCTGCAGGCCGGACTGCGTGCCGAAAATGCCCATACCACCTCGGAACAGAAAACCCTTGATCAGACCTTTGACAAAAAGTACAACAGCCTCTACCCTTCCGTCCACCTTACCAGAAAGCTTCCCTTCCGGCAGGAAGTGCAGGTTTCTTACAGCCGCCGGGTCAACCGTCCCGACATGCGTTCACTCAATCCCTTTGTCGACAGGCGTGATCCCCTCTCCCTGCATTACGGAAATCCTCACCTGAACCCGGAATATATCAGCATCTACGAGTTGGGATATTCAAAGTATTTCAGGAAATCCACCCTCAATACCTCCCTCTTCTACCGGGATATCCGGGATGTCATCCGGCGATATGTTTACGTGGATACCACCAACAACCAGGAGGTGTTCAATATGACCTTCCTCAACCTGTCATCGGGAATTTCATACGGTGTGGAAGTGGTGCTCGACCACCAGTTTTACAAATGGTGGAGAATCAGCGCCAATGCCAGCTATTTTAAAACCGAGATCAAGGGAGAGGCTGAGGACAATTCGCTTACCAACGAAAACTACAGCTGGACTTCAAGGATCAACAATACCTTTATCTTACCTGGGAAACTTACCGTCCAGGTCAATGCATTCTACCGCGGTCCGATGGTTAACCCGCAGGGAACCATGAAAGAAATGTTCGGTTCCGACCTGGCCGTAAGGAAGGATGTCTTGAAAGACAAACTGAACCTGAGTTTCAGGCTGAGCGATATCTTCAACACCCAGCGTTTCCGTATGGATACTTATGGCACCAACTTCGACGGGGAATACGACCGGAGAAGAGAATCCAGGGTTGCATACATCGGTGTGCAATACAAAATAGGGCAAAACGGCAATAAGCAGAAGCGTGCCAAGCGTTCCGAGGACGCCAACGGCAGGGAGAATATGGACGATTTTGATTTCTGAGCCGGCCGGACTAATTCAGTATTTTCCAGCTGCGCCCATAAGCCGGCGTATTCAGACGCAGGATATACAATCCCCTGGGCAACTGATCGAGATTCACCTTAATTAAAGATGAACCCCTGTGTTCCATTGTCATTTTTTCCTGTCCGGTGATGTCAAATACCCTGACAACAGCCTGAACCGGGATACCCAGGTCTATTGTAATACGACCATTGTTCCCCTTGATGAGCCTGGCTTCGGGGATGGCGGTGATGTTCTCTTGCAGACCCACATTTCCAAGTGACAGGGTCTGGGTGCAACTGGCAACCTGGTAATAATTGTGGGCTTCCATCACCACATTGTATACCCCGGCAGTGGCATAAGTGTGGTTAACGGTCATGCTGACCGTGGTATCCACCACCCCGTCCCCGAAATCCCAAACATAGAAAATCGCGTAATTGGTAGTGTTTGTAAACTGTACCGTCATCCCGTTAACCGTGGCATTGAAGGAGGGAACGGGCATGGAGGCATAACCCAGTACACTGTTCTTTTTCAGGAAGATACCCGAATCAAAATTGGGATCGGCACAATCTGCAAGTGCCAGCCTGAAATGGTAGGTCTGACCATTCTGGACGGGATACTGACAGAGAAAGGGGACGGTAAAACCATCATATTCCAGTTCCTGACCGTTGGTATTGTCCACGTAATACTGGGGATTTGTGGTAGGGTTGATATTGTTGATGGAGATGATATCGTTGGTACCCGGGATTCTTGCAATGTTGATGGTGCCGGGCAGGCCGGGTCCACTGACAAAAAAGGCGAATACATCATTAAAATTGGAAGGGGAAAACTCCGGGTATTCTTCTGATCCCAGTACGAAATGACAAGCCAGGGTATCGGTCTGTACCAGGACGTCGAATTCGATGATGGCGGCATCAAAAGTCGGCCATGCCACCAGGCTGCCGAGCAGGGAATCACCGGGGGTATTCAACAGGGTGGTAGTACTGGCCGAAACATTGGGCCCGGGGATATCCATTGTTTTGCCGGTGGAAATCACCACACCCGAATCCAGGCCGAGTGAGGAAAGGGGATCGCTGAAAGACCCGAGGGCCAGGGGAGAACCGGTATATACCAGGTTGCTGATCACCGCACCCGGTCCCAGCAGGGCATTCACCAAATCTGCCACACCAATGGAATCAACCACAAAAGCGCTGGTCATTGCTGCGGCAACCCCCTGCGGATGGCTCTTGAAATATGGTTTTCTTTCAGGTAATTGTTGCTGGCCGGTTGCGTTCAGAAAGGCCAGGCTCATCAGGCAAACAAAGAGTAGGGAGATTTTCTTCATGAGAGGGATGTTTTTTGATGATAAAGGTAAGACATATTATCCGGAGAAAGGTTGTATACCGGTTCCGGGAAGCGAGTCTGGTTAGCGTCCTGATGTTTCTGTTCCCGTCCGATGTGTTGCTTTCCTGATCTTTTGTATTTTTGCCTGGTGAATGCATGCTTATTTTAATAGGTAAATTAATATAATATGAAAAAATTAAACCGCACAATATCCGTAATATTCGTATTGGGCATTTTCATTGCCTTTGTATCTTGTCAGGGAAAGAAGGACAAGGAGAAAGCGGACGGCATGCATCCGGGTATGCATACGGTCAGTGTACTGGAGGTGATCCCCACCACCAACTACACTTACCTGAAGGTGTTCGAAGAGAACAAAGATTACTGGATTGCGGTTCCCGCCATGGAAGCTGCAAAGGGGGACGTGCTTTATTACACCCAGGCCATGGAAATGCAACAGTTTGAGAGTAAAGAACTGGGCAGGACCTTTGAGTCGGTATTGTTTGTTTCCGACATCAGCACCACGCCCATTCCCGCCAATACCATGCCGGCGGGAGCCTCTCCCCAGGGAAAAGTGTTGCAGCCACGCGAACCCGGTCTTCAGATTGACCAGATAGAAGGCGGGATCAGCATTGCCACGCTGTATGCCAGTCCGGAGAAGTTTGAAGGCAAAGAGATCCATGTCACCGGCAAGGTGGTGAAGTTCAGTCCCGATATCATGAGCCGGAACTGGGTGCATATTCAGGATGGTACAGAACACGACGGCCACTATGACCTGACCATCACCACCGGTGACAGGCTTGCCACTGGCGATGTCGAAACCTTCCGGGGGATCATCAGGCTGAACAAGGATTTCGGGGCCGGTTACCGCTATGATGTGATCATGGAGGAAGCCAAAGTACTCGACCGTTAACAATTCATTGGCCCTTATCGATCAAACGGGGGTTTCTGTCGACCAATCCGGACAACCCTGATCACCTGATTCTCATCTTATTGATATCGTATTTTCCTGAAAACATGCGTTTGGGAAGATCTTTAGGTTTCTTGCGGATGTGCCGGATCCTGGTCCGGTATTCCCGTAGTTGATTCATCCATTAATCTCCTGGTCATGAAGAAATCCTTCCTTTTCACCGTCTTACTCTTACTGGCGGGAGCACCGTCACTGGTCTTTACCCAGCCCATTCCCTCTTCCTGCAATGTTCCCTGGATACTGCAGCAGGAATATGAACTTGATGTGAAAGGACTTGCCGTAAAATGGATGATGCAGAGCGGCAGTCCCGATACGGTTTATGTGAGCATTCCCTCCTGGCAGCAGGATGAGATCATGGAGGGCCTGGCAGCGGTTTTCAATGTGAATCACCCGGCCAGGGACAGTGTTTTCGATCAGTATTGTGTGCACGATATGGCCTGGCAACCGGTCACCCACGGCCTGATCATTGGCGTTGGCGCTACGGCCCCGTGGATTCCGGCCTGGCAAAGCCTGCAAACCATGACCGGTCTGCCTGCCCTCGATACCTTATTGACGAAATACCAGCTGCAGATCACGAACTGGTTCAGTTTCATCAATGCCGCAGTATTTCAGACTCCGCTGCTTTTAAACATCTATGCCCTTGAAGACAGCCTGAAGTGGGCATCCCCGCACATCCAGTACGCTGAACCCGATCTGCTCATCGGGGCGGCCGGCCTCATCACTTATGACAAAACCGGGAACGACAGGTATTACAATTTCACTTTTCAGTGGAATGACTGTTTCGACGGTTGTGACAACTGGCATACCTGGATGTTCAGGGTCACCCATGATTGTGCCGTGGAATACCTGGGTTTCACAGAAGGCGGGGTGTTCGGGATTGAACCATTGCCTGCACCCATCAACTGCAATATCACTACCGGACTCAGACTGCTTCCCGCAGTGAAACTGGCGGTATATCCCAACCCTGCCTCCGACATCCTTTGTATTGACTGGCAGGAAAAATTCATCGAAGAACTGACAGTGGTTGACCCGGGAGGGAAAACTGTCTGTACCATTCGGAACATCATGCCCGGCCTCATCCGCATTCCGGTCGGACAACTGCCTGAAGGGATCTATTTTCTGCGAATACAGTCAGGCAACAGCATGTTCACGGAGAAGTTCATCCGCTGACACATGAGACCGGGTATTGCAACGGGCCTGACTCTTTTTACCTGCCTGCTGTCAGTTCAGATATGGCTTCCCGGGCAGAACCTGGTCCCCAACCCCGGTTTTGAGCAATACATCACTTGTCCCACTTTTGCCAGCCAGCTCGACCTGGCCGCTCCCTGGTTCAATCCTTCCCAGGGAACACCTGAGTTTTTCCATGCCTGCTGCGGGTATTCCAGCTGGGTGGGCGTGCCGTCGCAGCCCACGGGCGGATTCCAGTATGCAAGGACCGGGAACGGTTTTGCCGGCATTTATACCTTCAGGTCGAATATTGCGGGTATGAGGGAATATATGGAGGTGAAACTCACTGACAGCCTCAGGGCAGGCCGGTGTTATTTCTTTGAAATGTATGTCAACCAGCCCAACGACCACCCCCTGGCGAGCGATGGCATCGGTGTGCATTTTTCTGTCGGCGAGAAACGCCTGCAAAGCCCCTGGGTATTTGGCCTGCAAGCCCATATCGACAATCCTGCCGGCAACTTCATAACCGATACCCTGGGATGGGTCAGGATATCGGGTACCTATATCGCAAAGGGAGGCGAAGATCACCTGATCATCGGGAATTTCAGGGACGATGCCCATACCCTTTGGATGCCCTTTTTACCGGTTATCTGGTATGAAAACTCGGCTTATCTGTATGTGGACGATGTGTACCTTGGAGAACCCGTCCTGCATCCCCCCCTCGGTGAAGACACCATCCTTTGCCGCGGAGAGGAGATCATGCTGAGTGCTTCCGGGACGGGTGATTCATGGGTATGGAGCAACGGGAGTACCGATTCGGCCATTCTGGTCAACGAGATGGGTGTGTATTGGGTGGATGCCGGTATCGGGCAGTGCCGCATCAGAGATACCATAGTTATTGGTATGCTCGACAAACCCCGGATATTTCTGCCGGCAGATACCATCCTTTGCAGCGGAGAGGAACTGCCGCTCGATGTGGCCTGCTGGGGGTGCAGTTACGAGTGGTTTGATCAGAGTACCGGGCCTGTCTACCGCATCAGTGCCCCTGGAACTTACTGGGTAAGGATTTATCACCGTTGCGATCAGGATACAGCCTTTATTACGGTGGCATACCGCGACTGTTATTGCCACGTGGATGCGCCCAATGTATTCACGCCCAACGGGGACGGTTTCAATGACGTCTTCCGTCCGGAGGTGGACTGCAGGATCAGCAACTTGAGGCTGTGCATATACAACCGTTGGGGACAGTTGCTTTTTGAGAGTGATGATCCGGCTTGTTTATGGGACGGAAAATATGGAGATAAAGAAGCGCCCGCCGGGGTTTATTTCTGGTATCTTGATTATGAAGGGAATGACAATGGCCAGCTTACCCGAAACACAAAAAAAGGCTGTGTCCACCTGCTCAGGTGAAATCCCGTGGGGGAAAAGGCGTATCTTGCAGCCATGTCCCTCAGTTTCGCCTCTTTGAATTCCGGCAGCAACGGAAATTGTTATTATATTGGTAGTGAACGGCATGCAATCCTGATTGATGCGGGCATCTCCTGCCGGGAAACCGAGCGCAGGATGGAGCGGGCGGGATTATCACCCGGGCAGGTAAGGGCTGTTTTTATTTCTCATGAACACAGGGATCATCTTTACGGAGCGGAGGGCTTGTCAAAAAAGCATCACATCCCTTTGTACTTCAGGCCGGCTGCTTATCTTAATACCAGGATTTCGGTAGCTCCTGAGCTGCTGCACTTCTTCGATGCCGGGGGGCAGATCAGCATCGGCGACCTTGTGATTCATCCGTTCCCAAAGCTTCACGATGGTATTGATCCCTACAGCTTTACGGTCAGCTGTAACGGAATCACCGTGGGGGTATTCACCGATATCGGGGAGGCCTGCAAGCATGTAAGCGGCCATTTTTCTCAATGTCATGCTGCTTTCCTGGAGGCAAACTACGATGAGGAAATGCTTGAAAACGGAAGATATCCTTTGCATCTGAAGCGGAGGATCAGAAGCAGGGTGGGGCATTTGTCGAATATGCAGGCGCTGGAACTGTTCAAGGATCACAGAGCGCCTTTTCTTTCCCATCTCATCTTGTCGCATCTTTCGGAGCAAAACAACGATCCTTCCCTGGTGAATGACTTGTTTCAGGCCCATGCCAACGGCACCAGGATTACAATCGCCTCCCGTTACTATGAATCGGAAGTGTTTCGCATCAGTAGCGATATCGCTGAGAAGGCAGCTGAAGGATGTTGATTCCTGCCAAAGTGCTTGCGGAAATCAGCGGAACTGAACCGGTAAATTCAGTGTAGTTGAAGATTTTCATGGGATATGGCTGCCATTCACATCACCGGTGCAAAGTCCCCTGACAAGGAAAGCTCCGTCGCCTGCCGTCACATCCAGCAGCAAGGTTTCAAAAACCCAGTCCCCGGTAATAAATCCGCCTATGATCCCCGAAAAGCGCTGCACGGCAGCCAAAGCATCGATGGCATTAACGAAATTGTCGCCGTTCGTGTCTGCAGCCTGCAGCCTGATCCCTGCCAGCATTTCCAGTCCCACAAAATGTTTCAGTATCAGCAGGGCATCGGTGGCGTTCACTCCTCCCCAGTCTCCCTGCCTTTGCACCTGCAGTTGGTAAGTGCCGGGGGCAAGGGAGGGGAAGCTGCATTGTCCGTTGCTGTCGCTGGTGTCTGTTGCCACAAGGTTGCCGGCAAGCAGCAGGGTGGCCACTGCGCCTGCAAGGGGTGTCATCGGGTCATTGTCATAAACGACCTGCCCCTGGAGGTTGAACAGTACTGGGGTCGTTTCAGTTTCAGCACCGAGCCAGAAAAGGTCGTAATAACCGGTATTCACTGCCGAACTGTCTCCGAAAGACAGCGACGGACTGCCGAAATATCCGCAGGCGGTGATTTTGTTCTCTCCTGAAGCTGTGATCCCCAGTCCTTCTTCGCTGCCGCTGCCGCCTGCCGCGGCGGCCCAGACAAAGGAAATGTCCTGGTCAGCAGCTGCAAGGAAGACATCGCCGTTTCCCTGGTGTTCAAGCGTATCGCTTCCCATGATAAGGAGCGGGCTTGAAAATCCTCCGGTTACAAGGATATGGTGATCTGCAGCGACATCCAGGTGGTAGATAGCTTCGCTGCCCGTACCTCCGCAAGCCGCAGCACGGATCAGGCTTCCATCAGCACCGAAACGCAGCAGCATCATGTCGGGTAGTCCTGGAGATGCATTCGTCAGCATGGTATCCTCCAGTATCAGATCATTGCTGGTGAAGTATCCTCCGATGCAGATCCCGGATGAGTCTGCCGTCAGGCTGTACGCTTCTTCATAACCGCTTCCACCGGCTGAAAAAGCCCATCCGGGCGAGCCGTCCGGCAGGTATTTAAGCAGGAACAGGTCGCTGTTCCCGGCATTGTTTACCTGGCCGGTTCCGAAAGGGAATGCGCCTGTTGAAGCACCGCACAGCAGGAATCCACCGGCAGGCGCCGGTACAATGTCGTAAGCAGCTTCATAAGCTGTTCCTCCGGCGCTCCCGGCCCAGAGGATGTTTCCGTTACCGTCGTACACGAGGGTCATGATATCACTGGTGCCCGGATTGTTGTTGATTAGAAGGTTTCCTCCGGCACTGAGGGTGGGACTGTCGAAATAGCCGGTCAGGTAAAGGCTCCCGGTCTGATCGCAGGAGATGCCGTAAAATTCTTCATTCCCGCTGCCGCCCACCGTTCGTACCCAGAGCAGGTTGGACGCTGGATCAAATTTAGCTGCAAAGGCATCTGCACCGCCGTTTGAGAGCAGGCTGTCCTGTCCGAATACTACCGGATTGCTCAGAAATGCACCGCAGATGATCACATTGCCCCAGGGGTCCGTGACCACGTCATAAGCCGCATCGTTGAATGTGCCGCCGGCAGAAAGGGCCCAGACAAGGCTGCCGGCTGAATCGGATCTGGCAAGAAAGATGTCATTCCCTCCCTTACTGACCAGGTTGCCCGTCTCCAGGCAGATTTGCTGAGATGAAAATCCGCCGGTGATATAAGTGTTTCCGTTCGAACCTGCGGCGACGGCCGAAGCCCAGTCGTAGCCTGCACCATGAAAGGCGGCAGCCCAGACGGGATTGCCGGTTTGACCAAGCCGTATCAGGAAGATGTCATTGGTGCCGGGACTCTCATTCGTCATTGCCGTGCTGCCGGAATCCAGCACCGGGCTGCTGAAATATCCGCAAATGAAAGGACTGCCTGACGGATCAGCCGTTATTCCCGTTCCTTCCTCAATACCATTGCTGCCGATTCCCGTTACCCACAGCGGAATCCCTGACGCACTGAATCCTGCAGTGAAAATATCTGCCTGGCCGGAACATGCCAGGGTGTCGTTGCCCGCAGGAAGCGACGGGCTGGTATATGCACCGCAGAGAAAGATTTGGCCCGCAGCGTTCTGGGTGACATCGTAGGCTGCTTCATATCCTGTCCCCCCTGTGCTGTAAGCCCAGAGGCAGGTGCCGGCAAGGTCGTATTTCACCAGAAAAAAATCTGTCAGCCCCGGCAGGCTGTTGGTGATCGAATAAGCGCCGAAAGAAAGCGCACCGCTGTAATAATATCCGCAAACCACGATGTTTCCGTTATTGTCGGAGTGAACGGCATAGCCTTCTTCCGCGTATATTCCCCCTGCCTGTTTTGCCCACTGCGGATTTCCCTGTGAATTATACCGGGCAACGAAAATGTCACCGGAACCGGCCTGAGTCAGGATGCTTGAACCGAAACTGATCGTGCTGCTCGCAAATCCCCCGGTAATAAAGATATTTCCCTGCTGATCGCCTGCTACATCATAGGCGGCATCATTGCCGCTTCCGCCGGCACTTTTAGCCCACTGGACATTGCCGTTCTGGTTTAGCCTGACAAGAAAGATGTCGTTGGCGGATGCCTGGGCATTGGTGATGGTGTTGTTTCCGAAGGAGAGACTTGCGCCCGAGAAATACCCCGTCAGCACTAGGAATCCGGCCGGACTGTAATCCAGTCCGTATGCTTCTTCATACATGGCACTGCCGTATGTTTTAGCCCAGTCGACGCTGCCTGAGGAGGTGTATTTCACAAGGAAGACATCGCTCATGCCCGCATTGGTCAGGGTTGAATTTCCAAATGCAAGCTGGCTGCTGGTATAGGAACCGGTCACATATACATTCCCGTTACCGTCGCAGTCGAGGGCATAGCTGTACTCATCTCCGCTCCCACCGCCACTTACGGCCCAAAGAACGTTTCCGCCGGGCCCGAACTTGACCAGAAAAAAGTCGATACCTCCCGCATTCAGCAGGACGGTGTTCCCGAAAGTCAGGCTGGTACTGGTGAAGGTGCCCGTAAGAAAGATGTTTCCGGATGCATCAGTCGTAACGGCACCGCCTCCTTCATTTCCTCCGCCTCCGGCACCGCGGATCCAGGGGGTGGCTGTGAGTGGCAGTCCGGAGCACAGGAAAAGAGCCAGGACTGAAAGCGGGCGCAGGATTTTGTTCATGGCAAGGTAATGAAAAAGTAGTATCATGCATCGGATTGGTGGCGGGTTTCCCTGATGAAGCAGCTCCGGCACAGGGGTTCATAGCTTTCCTGTTCGCCCAGCATCACCAGTCTGTCGTTCGAAACCGTGCGGTGGGAGTAGTTCGCCAGCTTACCGCATTTGACGCAGATGGCGTGCACTTTATCGATGTATTCGGCTGAGGCAAGCAAAGCCGGAATGGGACCGAAAGGTTTGCCCAGGTAGTCCATGTCGAGACCCGCCACAATCACCCGTATCCCCATGTCTGCCAGCTTATTGCACACCGGAACCAACTGATCGTCAAAAAACTGGGCTTCATCAATTCCCACAACATTGACATCCGTACCTACCATCAGCAAAATCTGTGAAGCTGTTTCCACGGGGACCGACTGAACCGCATTTTCATCGTGCGAAACCACGTCGGTTTCATCATAGCGTACGTCGGTGGCCGGCTTGAACACTTCCACCTTCTGCTTTGCGATAACAGCGCGCCTGAGCCGCCGCAACAGCTCCTCGGTCTTTCCGCTGAACATCGATCCGCAGATCACTTCAATCCAGCCCCTTCCCTTACTGTCACCGGCCTCCTTTTCAACAAACATTTTCCGCAGTCGTTTTAATATTGTGTACTTTTATCCGTTGAATTACGTAGCCAAAGGTAGAAAAAACCGCTTTCCCGTTCCTAAATTCAATCCGATGAATATCAGCATGATCAAGACTGAAATCCAGCAGATCCTCGAAACCATGGGCGAACAGTGGGAAACCCTGCGTCAGCACGAAGGAAGAATCCCGCAGATTGAAATTGACCTGATCCTGGCCAATATCCGTGATCTGTACGAAAGCTTTCTTGACCTTCAGAAGAAAAATAATGAAACTCCCGCCGTCAGTCCTCCCGCCTCACCGGCAATTTCCACTCCTGCAAGGCCGGTCTCTGTCCCGCCTCTGATTCATGAAACACCGGTCCCGCATGAGGAAGCTGCTCCGGATCCTTTACCGTTTCAAAAACCGACACCTCCGTCCCCGGTCGCTCCCGAACCCTTACCCGCCGCTGCTAATCCGGTGCAGCCTGCCCCTGCCCAGGCTCCCGAGCCAGACCTGTTCTCTTTCTCCTCCGGCCCCGTAAGCATATCCGATAAACTGAAAGAGGAGAAAAAAACCATCAACGAAAGACTCCAGCAGGAGCATCCGGCCGGAACCATCGGATCAAAACTGAATCAGAACCCGATCAGAGACCTCAAGTCCGCCATAGGCATCAATGAAAAATTCCAGTTTATCAACGAACTCTTTAACGGCAGCATGCAGGATTATGCCGAATCCATCAACCAGCTGAACCTGATGAGCCAATACGATGAGGCTATGCAACTGATTGATATATACAAGTTTAAGTATAACTGGGATACCAATTCCGATGCCTTTCACAAGATCATGGATTTTCTCCGCCGGCGTTTTCTGTAATCCTTTCCTTTGATGACACTGAAAAGTATAAGCTTAACCTGCCTGCTGGCAGCCTTTGTGATATTTTCCGGATTCAGCCAGGATGTGAGCTATGCCCGCCGGCTGGTGGACACCCTTGCCGCTCCCGGCCTCCATGGAAGAGGATATGTTTCTTCCGGCGATCAGCTGGCTGCACAACTGATCGCAGAAACGTTTCAAAAGCAGGGTCTCAGGTATTTCGGAGATTCCTGGTTCCAGGATTATTCGTTTCCTATCAATACCTTTCCCGGAACCGTGCGTTTGGTTGTGAAGGACGACACCCTCATACCCGGCCGGGATTTCCTGGTGTCCTCGGGCTGCAGAAGCATTGCCGGGACTTTCCCCCTGCTTTGGATGAAAGATACCACGTTGACAGTCAGTGCTCTCAGAAAAAAGATCAAAGGGATGAAGCTTTCCAACACCTTTCTTGTGCTGGAACGCTTGCCGGCACTGATGCACAGCACTGATCTCAAAGGAGTGAAGGGGGTGATATTGTTGCGTGAAGGCCGGATGGTCTGGTCGGTTTCCAACGCCCGTAAACTCAGGAAAATGGCGGCGCTGGAAGTGCAGCGGGATAAACTTCCGGCAGGGACGGATTCCATCAAACTCAGCATTGATCAGGAGTATGTGAAGAAGCACCGGACCAGAAATGTAATCGCATACATTGAAGGACGAAGCAGAAAAGACAGTTTCCTGGTCGTCACTGCCCATTACGACCACCTTGGCCGGATGGGATCGAAAACGTACTTTCCGGGGGCCAACGACAATGCCAGCGGTACGGCCATGATGCTGGACCTTGCAAGGCACTATGCCCTGCCTGAAAACCGGCCTGAATATTCCATGGTCTTTATGGCTTTTTCCGGTGAGGAAGCCGGTTTGCTGGGTTCCCGCCATTATGTGAAGCATCCCCTCTTCCCCCTGAAACAGATCCGTTTCCTGGTGAATCTCGATATGGTGGGTACGGGTGGTGACGGTATCGGACTGGTGAACGGCAGTCTTTATGGCAGTGAAACCGCTATGCTGAAAAGCATCAATGAGGCCAATAACTACTTGAAAGAGATTAAAGTAAGAGGTCCATCCGCCCACAGCGATCATCACCCCTTTTACGAGAAAGGCGTCCCTTCGGTTTTTATCTATACCATGGGCGACAATTACAAGGATTACCACAACCCGGATGACCAGGCGGGCCGGCTGCCCTATACGGGATATGATGCCTTGTTCCGGCTGCTTACAGGTTTTTTCGGCAGGCTGCAATCTCCTTAATCCGTATCTTTGGCTTCAGCGAATCCGGGCCGGGTTGATTCCTGCCCCCAACTTTTCATAGCATGCTTGTTCTGATCCCCACTCCGATTGGCAACCTCGAGGACATCACCCTGAGGGCATTGCGCATGCTGAAGCAGGCAGATTTCCTGCTGGTGGAGGACAGCCGCAAGACCGGATTGCTGCTGAAGCATTTCGGGATCGAGAACAAAATGATCCCTTACCATAAGTTTAATGAGCACAAATCCCTGGAACAGCTTGTGGAGAAAATTGCCGCGGTGAATGCCGCCGGCCTGGTGACTGATGCCGGCACACCCGGGATTTCCGATCCGGGATTTCTGCTGGTGAGGGAATGTATCAGGCAGGGCATCCCCGTGGAATGCCTGCCGGGCCCCACCGCTTTCGTCCCGGCCCTGGTAAACAGCGGTTTCCCGGCCGACCGTTTTCTGTTTGAAGGCTTCCTGCCGGTGAAGAAGGGACGCAAGACCAGACTTGAAAAGCTCGCTGAACAGGAGGTGACCATCATCCTTTACGAATCTCCGCACCGTTTGCTCCGGACCCTCCAGGATCTGGCCGCTGTGCTCGGCCAGGACCGTTCCGTCTGTGTTTCACGTGAACTGACTAAGATTTACGAAGAGAATGTACGGGGGAGCTTCCCTGAAGTCATTGCTTATTACAGCAATAAAACGGTGAAGGGAGAGATCGTGCTGATTGTCAGTGCGGAGTGATGTTTACATCTCCTGCAACATTTCCTTCACCAGATTCTCTGTTCCTGCTGCAATGTCCGTTATCCTTGCATCGAGCATGTAGCATGGTGTGGTGAAGATTTTACGGCCGGGATCCCTGATTACCTGTCCGTGCCTGGTGATCCGGTGTTTGCTCCCCATCTTCTCCACCTGGGATGCAGTGGCCGGATCATCTCCGATGGTGATCTCCACCTTTCCCATGATCTTCCCGAGCATTACCGGTGCAATACACATGGCTCCCAGGGGTTTGTCCAGATCCAGGCATTGTTTTACAATCCTTGTGACTTCAGGATGCACCTCGCAGTCGGGTCCCCTGAAAGCCCAGTCGCAGAGGTTCTTGGCAACACCATAGCCGCCCGGAAATACCAATGCGTCAAAATCCTTCATATCGAGGGTGGCCATGTCCCTGATATTCCCCCTGGCGATACGGGCCGATTCCGCCAGTACGTTCCTTTCTTCCGGCATTTCCTGTCCTGTCAGGTGATTCACCACATGATGCTGTTTCATGTCAGGGGCAAATACCTGGTAGCTGCCCCCCTGCCTGTCGATCGCCAGCAGCGTAAGCACTGCTTCATGGATCTCGGCGCCGTCGTATACTCCGCAACCGGCAAGTACAACTGCAAACTTCTTCATATAAACAAAATATTAATAATTAAATTTTATCTGCCATCACCAGGGCTATTGGTCTACTAAAATACAAAATTCCACCATATCCGCAACTCGGGCCGAAAGTGTATCTTTGAAGCATGATTCACACAAAACGCAGTTGATATGCCAACCTTATGCTCCCGTATGCTGGTTCTGTTCCTGCTGTCCGTGCCGCTGCTGCTTCCGGCCCAGGAAAAAAAGCTGGCACCCGAAGACCTGATGAACTTTAAACTTTATCCAAAAACGCTCTCCAACCTGCAGTGGGTAACGGGAGCGGAATCCTGCAGCTGGATCGCCAATAACTGCCTGGTCATTGCCGGGGTGAAAACACCCGGCAGCCGGGATACCCTCCTTCGGCTCGCCATACTGAATGATGCCCTGGCAAAGATCAAGGCCGATACACTGAAACGTTTTCCTTCCGTCTCCTGGGAAGATGCGGGTTCGTTCAGCTTTCAGCATGCCAACAGCCTTTTCGTGTACAGTCTTTCCGGTAAAACGCTTGAAAAGCGCCTCGAATGGAATGAAAAAGCGGAAAACCTTGATTTGCACCCCTCCGGCAAGATCGCTGCCTTTACCATGGAGAACAACCTGTATATCAGCAAGGACGGAAAGACCGTTCCTGTTACGGAGGATACGGACAAAGGGATCGTGAACGGCTCGGAGCGGGTACACAGGAATGAATGGGGCATTGAGAAGGGAACCTTCTGGTCGCCTTCCGGCAAGCTGCTGGCCTTTTACCGCATGGATGAGCGTATGGTGGCCGAATACCCGCTGGTGAACACCGACACCCGCATTGCCACACTGGAGAACACCCGCTATCCCATGGCCGGTGAAAGCAGCCACCATGTGGCGGTGGGAATCTATAATACGGAAACCGGCAGCACTGTCTTCCTTCAGACGGGCGAACCTAAAGAACAATTCCTGACCAACATTGCCTGGAGTCCGGATGAAAAGTCGGTCTTCATCGCCGTGCTCAACCGCGGGCAGGATCATATGAAACTGAACCGTTATGATGCCACCGGCGGAGCCTTTATCGCCACCCTCTTTGAAGAAAAGGATGCCCCTTATGTGGAACCCATGACCCCCATGGTCTTCATGAAAACAAAACCCGGACAGTTTGTCTGGCAGAGCCGCCGGGACGGTTTTAACCACCTTTATCTCTATGATGTCAGCGGACGGATGATCCGCCAGCTGACCCGCGGCCCCTGGGAAGTGGATGGCTTCCTGGGATTCGACGGGAAAGAAAACAAGCTTTTCATCCTTGCGTCAGTGGAAAACCCGCTGGAAAAACAGCTTTGTGAAGTCAGCCTGAAGGACGGGAGCCTGAAACAACTGACAAAGAAGGGCTATAACCACTTTACCTATGTTAAACCCCCCGGACCATCATCCGGCAGCGCTTTGTATTTCATCGATCAGTACAATGCCTTGGATGTACCCACCACCATTGTTGTGTCTGACGGCAAAGGAAAGGCCCTGGATACCCTCCTCAGAGGAGAGAACCCGCTGAAGGATTACCGCCTGGGTGAAACCACCCTGCTCAGCCTGAAGGCCGATGACGGGACCGACCTCTATGCCAGGATGATCAAACCGGCCGGATTCGATCCCAAACGCAAATACCCCGTCATCCTTTACGTTTATGGCGGACCGCATTCGCAGCTGGTCAGCAATACCTGGCTGGGCGGAGGAAACCTATACTTTAATTACTTGGCTTCCGAAGGCTTCCTGGTGTTCACCCTCGACAACCGGGGAACCGCCAACCGGGGTTTTGCCTTCGAAAGCATCATCCATCGCCGCCTGGGCGAGATCGAAATGAAAGACCAGCTTGCCGGTATCCGTTACCTGAAAAGTCTTCCGTATGCGGATACCACCCGCTTCGCCGTGGAAGGATGGAGCTACGGGGGATTCATGACCCTGACCCTGATGCTTAAGAACCCCGGCCTCTTCAAGGTGGGTTGTGCCGGCGGACCCGTTACCGACTGGAAGTATTACGAAGTGATGTACGGAGAAAGATATATGGATACCCCTCAGGAAAATCCGGAAGGTTACCAGGAAAGCAGCCTGCTCAATCATGTGAAGAACCTGCAGGGAAAATTGCTCCTTATTCACGGTACCATGGATGCAACCGTTGTCTGGCAAAACAGTCTTGCCTTCCTGAAAAAATGCGTGGAGGAAGGAAAACTGGCGGATTATTTCGTTTATCCCGGGCATGAACACAATGTCAGGGGTAAGGACCGTGTCCACCTCTTCCGCAAAATGTCGCAGTATTATAAAGATAATCTCTGAGATGCAAACTGTAAAAAACACATTGTTGCTGATGATCCTGCTGGGCGCATCATCCGGCCTGTCGGCGGGAGGGATACATCCTGAGCAGGCGGCTATCGTTGCAGGGAATTTTCTCATGACCAACGGGGGTGACTGTTTCAGCATGAAAACCTTCGGGATAGAGAAGATATATACACTAAGTGAAGACGACACTCCGCTGATCCATGTGGTTGACCTTAGCGGTGACAACGGCATGGTTTTCATTTCAGCCGATGACAGGGTATCTCCCGTACTTGGTTATACCGGGCGGGGAGACTGGGCAGGCCGGGCCTGGCCTCCGCAGTTGGAAACCCTGCTCAGGCAGTATCAGGAGCAGCTTGCCGGAGTGATCCGTTCCGGCCGTTTGCCTTCAGAAGCGGTCAGAGCACAATGGAAAGCGCTCCTCGATCCCGGGGACAGTTATCCGAAAACCACGCTGGGCGTGGGACCCCTGCTGCAAACCACCTGGGACCAGGGGGAGTTGTATAACGACAGTTGCCCGGAAGATCCCGACGCCTGGTTCAACGGCCGGGTCCCTACCGGCTGCGTGGCCACCGCCATCGCCCAGATCATGAAATACCATGCTTACCCGGCCCAGGGAGCCGGAAGTCATACCTATGTCCACCCGTCCTACGGCCCGCTCAGTGCACATTTTGGCGCTACTGCCTATAATTGGACTGCCATGCCTGCACAGCTCGTATCTCCCAATCCGCCTGTGGCTCAGTTGATGTTTCATTGCGGGGTGGGGACAGAGATGAACTATGGCCCTTACGCATCCGGAGCATATTCGGATAAGGCCGTTCAGGCCCTGGTACATTTTTTCCTGTACAGCAGCGGTACCCGGCTCGTACTCCGCAGCAATTACAGCGATCCCGCATGGATCAGCCTGATGAAGGCTGAGCTCGACAATGACCGTGTGTGCTATTATGCGGCTTACGGGGATGTGGGTCATGCTTTTGTTCTGGATGGTTACGACAACAATGATTTTTTTCACTTCAACTGGGGATGGAGCGGATGGTACGATGGCTATTTCAATATCAGCAACCTCGATCCGGGCGGCAATGTGTTCAACGACTACCATGAAGCCATTATCGGGATTGAACCCGGTCTTCCTCAGTCCTGCCAGGGAATGCACCTGCTCGATGCCCTGTACGGAAATTTCAATGACGGAAGCTACAGCGCAAACTATCAGAACAATGCTGCCTGCCAGTGGCTTATCCAGCCTTTAAACAACCCGGTGAGCATTGAACTGCGGTTTTTGACCTTTCAGGTGGAAACCGGCAATGATCAGCTGAAAGTGTACGACGGTAACAATACTTCCGCTCCCCTGCTTGGTATCTTCAGCGGCAATACCCTGCCTCCGGTCATTACTTCATCGGGAGGCAGTCTGTTTGTGGAATTCATTACCAACGGGACCGTGGCTATGCAGGGCTGGTCAGCATCATATGAAGCCAACTACTGCTTCCCGGAAGATACCCTCACAGCACCTTCAGGAATCCTGTCCGACGGAAGCGGGTCGTGGGAATACAGAAACCATACCGACTGCAAATGGCTGATCCAGCAGCCGGGAAATGTGAACATCGCATTGATTTTCAATTTATTTGAAACCGAGTACGATTTTGATTTTGTCGATGTGTACGATGGGGCCACTACGGCTGATCCGCTGCTGGGTCATTTCTCCGGAGACACCCTGCCGCCGCCATTGTTGTCGACCGGCAATGCCATGTTGTTGCATTTTACCAGCGATGGCGGCTTGACCGGGCAGGGCTGGGAAGCCGGATATACCACCAGTGTCGGTGTACCGGCCGGGCATGAAGGTGATGCACTTTTCCTGTTTCCTAACCCGGCAAGCGACCGGCTTGCCGTGGTTTTTCCATCTGCCGGAAGCAATATCCGCTATCAGATCCGGGTCTTTGATTATACCGGCAGGATCGTATTGGAACAGCAAGCACCAGTTGTCAGTAACAATGTCATTATCAATACCTCGGCCTTGCTTCCGGGATATTATTTCCTGCGGCTGAGCGGAGCAGACAAGATCGCAGCGGCCGCCTTCCTGGTGAGATGAGCCCGGTGATCAGACTGAATATTTCTTTGAGCGGGGCCTCCTGTAAATAACAGGGATGAGAACAGCAGATAATTTCCGTTTTTATCGGTTTTCACCTTGTACTAACAGCTTGTTTTCATTTTACAGCATGGGATTGTTCTGTTATAACATAATGGTTATCAGTATTGTATCTGTAAACACCCTTATTTAATCCACCAATGGGGTAAGCCTGTATTTCAGCAGGCTGGTCTACCCGGGGAGTAAACACATCGAATACATTTGATTTCAGGGTTTTGGGCATTGTATTTTTACCGTGAAATCAACGAAGAAGTGTATCACGAAAAATCAATGCCATGAAAAAGATGCTTTTAACAATAGTCCTCCCGGTGTTCCTGCTGGTAGTGGGGACCCCCCGGGATTCAGGTGCACAGGAAATCGTGTACGGTGAGAAATACAACACCTGCCTGAAGGTAGCCGTGAATATCCTGATGACGGCCATCAATCCGTGGTCGAATCCGCCTTACATCCCCGGGGTCAAGCCTGCTGATCCCAATGAAGTCAGGATGAAACCTTTTCATATCTACCAGGAAACCAATAAACCCCGCAAGAATTCACCGAAGAAGGCACCAATCAGAAAAGAAATATAAGGCCTCCGGTTCAATTTCCGGTTTTTTAAGCAGGGTGGCGGCAGTCTTTTGTTGGGTTTGACTGGCCGCCATCCGCTTTTTAAACACGGGATTTTTAAGCAGCTTATCCGGCCGGAAGTTACGCTGCTCTCATTCTCATTCCCGCTCCCGCTCTCACGCTCCCGCTCTGAAGACCTTTTACTGAAGACCCACTATGTGTCGGTATAAACAGCTTTGCATTCGCAAACCTGTCAAGTATGAGTACAAGTGTGCCGGTGTAAAAATGTGCTGATGTGCTGGTTTGATGTTTAAATATCAATTGCAATTTTAACTTTTCCACCGAATCCTTTTTCCACTATTTCAAACAGTGTTTTCAGGTTCAGGTTACTGCCGTGCAAACTTTTCTTATCTATTAAGAGCTTGTTTTCATGAGTCCCCACCACCTCGGCTATTTGACAACCGATAACCCAACGGCAGTTTGCCGACGCTCCGGCATAAAGGTTCTAAACACCCTTTCTTAGCAGAGCTGCGGGTAAGCAGCATGTTTTGTGCCTGATGGAAGCGGATTTTCGGGAGAATCCTTTCAGGAAGAGCAGAAATAGGGATTTTATTTATTTTTGGCCTGAATTAGCCGCGTATTATGAAACAGTCTTTCTATTTCCTGATGTTGTTGCTGCCGGTCTTTGCGGCAGCCCAGTCCTCTGCCGGCCTCGCCGTGGGCGATTACAATAAGGTGGGCGATTTCATTGCCCTCCGTGCCCAGAAAATCATCGATCTGGATGTTACCCGCGACAACCCGAAATTTCTGAAACTGAAACTGGGACAGAAAGAAGTTGTGTTGTCCTATAAGCTTACAGGGGAAAATAAAGGAGCCGTCCGCCAGTTCGACCCGCTCAAAAACGAATGGGTCGACGTGTTTACCGTGAACTGCTGTGCCAATGCCACCAGGGCGAAGCTGATGGTATATGATGGCAAAGCTTTCAAGCAAAGCACCGATATCGTGTTGTTCTACACCGAAATATACAGCGACACCAATCTTACTCAGGCCGAAAAGAAACAGCTCCAGATTGTGAGGTACCTGGTCGGACCCAGCTTTAAAAAATATGAGATGTCGCTCAATCCTGCCAATAAATATCCCCATAAGGTGATTGTCTCCCGTTGGATGATTCGGGAACACTTCGGCGATTACGAGGATAAGTACAAGGAGTTTTCGATCGAAGACAAGGCAGTGACCTCTTATTAGTCCTGCTTAGCCTGCTGTCAGCAGGACCGGGAGATCCGAAGTATATCAAAACCCTTTGCTTCTGAGCTTCTCAACCTCCATCCCACCCATGAAGGCCACCACCGCGATTATCTTGCCTTCACGATCTTCCTGACGGCTATCCCTTCTGCTCCTGCGATCTGAAGATGATATACCCCTGCTTCGAGGGAGCTGAGGTCGATATGGGCCATGGACTGAACACCAGTCTTTTCTATGGTCATGCGGTAGATTGTCTGACCGGTAACGCTAAGCAGGCTGAGCATGTAGTTGTGATTTCCCTCCCCCTTGAACACAACAAAAACAGCTTCATCAGCCGGGTTGGGATAAATACTGACCTGATCATTGAGTGCTGAAGGCTGAATACCAACCGATTGGGTGATGGTAAGATGTTTGTCGTTGATATCGAAGAAGATATTGCCGTGGGCTTCCACCATCACCCTGGCAGCAGTCGTATTGATGTTGGGGACAGAAAAAGTGTAAGACCCGTTGTTGGGTACCTGGGTTCCGAGCACATACGGGAAGGTGTATCCGCCGTCGGAGGAAAGCAGCACATTGACAAGGCTCGCACTGATAGGCGGCTGGTCGGTGTTGTTAACAGACCATGTGACTGTTTCTGTACTGTTTCCGGTCCAGGTGATCCCGCTGATGTTGGGTGTGAGAACGGCAAAAGGTCCGGGTGTGGCGATCACGTTTACTTTCAAGGTAGTGGGATTATAGGTGATACCACAGCCGGAAAGGATGTTATCTCTGACAATACATCTGAAATTCAGCGTACGGGCATAGGTGGGTAGGTATTCTCCTACCGTGGATGTATTGCTCAGGATGTTGGTGAGTTTCGGGAACAGTCTGGTACCGGTGCTGACAGGCAGAAACGATCTGAAAATGGGGGCATTGCCGCTTGGATTGTTCCAGTTTCCGGCCGGACCGAGGTCGAATTGTTCCCAGCAATAGGTCACGGGGTCGCCGTCGGGGTCGGTGGCGGAAGCTTCCAGTCTGAATGCTGTACTGAGGGGGATGTTGAAATCGCCCGGAATGCTCAGTACGGGGGCATTGTTACCGTTGTAGGTGATGAGCGGGCAGGAGTTGCCGTTACCGTTTCTGGTATAGTTGATGATCTCGTCGAAGCTCCTGGTGTGGAAGTAATCATCGCTGTTGTTCTGCAGGTTCTGGTTGCCGCAGATGCCGGCATATCCCATGATGGTGCTCGCGCTTCCTGGTTCGTAGGCCGCACTGGCCACCCTGTTGCCTCCTCCGCAGGAGCCGGCTGTGGAATTAAAGGTGTGGTTGGCACCGAACTGGTGCCCCATTTCATGAGCCACATAATCGATATCGAAAGCATCACCGATTGGTGCAGGACTGCCTGTTACACCCCTTGCTTTATTGCTGGTGCTGCACACGCAGCCGAGGCTGGCGATGCCTCCTCCGCCGGTGCTGAAGACATGGCCGATATCGTAGTTGGCACTGCCGATTACATTGTTGATATTGCTCTGGTTCTGGCTGAGCATGGTGGAACCATTGTTGTTGCTGTAAGGATCGGCAGAGGCATTGGTGTAGATCAGCAGGGTGTCGTTTTCTATCAGGTTCATGTGGATGCCCAATTCTCTTTCATATACCCCGTTGACCCTGTTCATGGTCGTCACCATGCCGGCCAGGGCTCCGGCTACCGTACCTCCGTAAAAAGCGGCATATTCGCCCGTACAGGCCAGGGCCAGGCGGTAAGTACGCAACTGACCTTCCACATTCAGGCTTTCTCTTAAGGAGTGGAAGATGTCATGATCCTCTGCATGGCAGGCCTCATCCACCAGGCATTCCATGGCAAAGCCCTGGCGCAGGGCATCTTTTTTATGGTAAGTAATATATTCGTACGGATGATCCATGTCCACCGGATCGATAAATACTGTACCGGAAGCCGAAATGATCATGGCATGAAATCCGAATTGGGTGACGTCGCAACGCAGGGTGGCCGTGGGATCGTCAATACCCGTGCCTGCCCAGGTGCAGATCCCGGGATATGCTTCTGCAAGACCCTTTTCCATGACCGGGGAGTAAACAAGGCGGAAGGACTGGAATGTCCCGTCCGGCATGGGAAGTTCAAAGATAAAGGCACTGCGGTGGGCAGCTACCAGTTTTTCATCAGGCGCCGGTTGCAGGTAGATACGCAATTGTGCGGGATCAAGTGTCCAGGCCTTATAGGTGGCAGCCCGTTGGGCGGCTTTTACCGTGAACGCTCCGGAGGCTTGCGGAATGTCCTGCCACAGATGCCGCTGGGCAGATGCACTGCTGAAGGAAAAGAGCAGCAGTGCGAAGAAGGAAAGGCTGAGGGAATGGTCTTTCATATGTATTGGGTTATTTTTCTTCCTGAATGCTGTCGGCCGGAATCTCAAACACTTCTTTTTCCCTGGAGGAGAGATGTTTGTAAAAGCAGAGATAATGCAGGGTATCTCCCATGGAAAAAGGCTCGATGATCACGGCTCCTCTTTCAGTGGAAAGGTAGGCATGGAAACCGCCGGGCATGAAATCCAGCCTGACGCTTGCCGTGGGTTCGGTGATCCCTGTTCCGCCATAGGTTCTGAGTTGCGGATATTTCGCGAGGAGGGCGGGTGCCATGGTGTTTTGTTCAGTGATGGTAAAACTGCCGTAACCGCCTTCGGGCAGGGGCAGTTCAATCACGGTGGCGGGTCCGGATCCTGTGTTTCCCGGCTGAGTATGGGTTTTCCGCAGGATAGTCCTCATTTTAACGGTGTTCATGAGCAGGCTGCGGTACTGAGACGGAAGGGGGGACTGATACCCCATCACCGGAATCTCCTGTGCGGGAATATCTTTCCATAAAAAGTCATCGCCGCTGCTGCCGGCAGGGCGATGAACCGTCTTGCAGGATATAAGAAAAGCCAGCGCCATCAGCGCCGGCATAGAAATCTTGATGACACTCCTCATGGGTATAAATGGGAGTGCAAAGATATGTGCATTATTTAACTAATTCAATAGTAAGGTTGATGGTGACCATATCGCCAACCACCAGCCCGCCGGACTCAATTTTGGCGTCCCACTTCAGCTTGTAATCAAAACGGTTGATCTTCGTCGTGGCTTTCCAAACAGAAACTGTCTGTCCCCAGGGCGATTTTACACTCCCCTGGTTCACGGCGTCAAACATCACTTTTTTGGTAACATCACGGATGGTCAGATCACCCGTGATCTTGTAGTTTTTGTCGTCCACCTTGTACACACTGTAACCGTTGAACCTGATCTCAGGATATTCCCCGGCGTTGAAGAAATCATCCCCTTTCAGGTGTTCGTCCCTTTTCGCGTTATCTGTATTGATGCTTGCAACTTTTACCGTCGCTTTCACCTTCATGTCGGTGAAATCTTCCCCGGATGTGGTCACTTCGATATCCCAGTCACCGAAATTACCCGTTACATCGGAGATCACCAGGTGGGGAACCGTAAAACTGATGGCGGAATGGGATTTGTCAACCTGCCAGCCCTGGCTGTATACCTGTGCAGCAGTGATTACTGCAAGGAAAATGAAAGTCAGTCGTTTCATGTTTTTCTAATTTAGAATGATTATAAAATGAATAAAGGAATGTTGTAAAAGTTAAACAAAACAGGAGTGTTGATGTTCACAAACTGCTATTTTTTTATTGAAATTCACAGGGTAATTCGTATAAACACAAGTAACATTCACATTGTCAGTGGGTTTCTGCAGAAGGGGCCATGGTTTTTTGCAAACGCAATCCGTGCCGGTAAAAGAGGATTCAAGGCTGACAGAGATGACGGATGGATGATGTTTTGTTGGTAAGTTTGCATCCGGGTACTTCTCATTGGATAATTAAGTTGTGTCTCGTCCTAAAAAAGGTTTTCAGTTTTTTGGTGCCGACACCGCAATAAGGTTTTTTTCGCAAACCTGTTCAGTGTCGGTATAACATTTTCGTACATTCGATAATTATTAGCTAAGTGTCTGAAAATTTGTCGCCATTATTTCAAATCACCAAAAATGAAAAAATATCTGTTGTTTGTGTTATTCCTGATTGCCACTACCTTGCTGTTTGGCCAGAAAGCAAGCATTGACCTGAGCTTCACAGCAGTAAGCGGCTCTCAATACCAGCAATTGGACAGTATCAAGATCATTAACATTGACCAGGTTGCCGATACTTTCCTTCATTGGAATGATACTGTCCTCACCGTCACTTTCAGCGTAGTTGGAATAGGAGAACACACACCGGGCCATGCAAAAATCCTGGTGGAGTACCCTCATTCGACGGGCAGCATTTACCTGTTGCGGGTTTTTAATCCTGAGCCTGACAATGGTATTTTATCCATTTATGACTGTTTGGGCAGAACATGTGCAAACGTTTTATTGGATAAAGGTCGTGGCTGGTATTCTTTTCAGTTGGCATCAGGGCGAGCGTCATTGTATTTTGTTTCTCACCTTGGAAGGAGTGGCAATGAAACTGTAAAACTCACAAATACAGGACGTTCCTCACAGACAACTTGCCATTTGACTGAATTCAGCTTTACGCCTTCAGGTATTGGTTATCCTAAATCACAAATCTTGACAGCATTTCCATTCTCCCCGGGAGATTCTCTGCGTTATAAAGGTTATGCCAATAACCACGAAGTTGTGATTCATGATGATCCTACAACAAGTGAAGACTATACCTTTCATTTTCCAGGGCCTTGTCAGGGTATTACGGCTTTCACTTATGGAGGACAAGTTTACAATACTGTTGAAATCGGTACTCAATGTTGGATGAAGGAGAATCTGAATATTGGGACCATGGTGAACAGTATATATACAGGCACACCCCACTCCGAATGCAGCAACAACAGCTTGATAGAAAAGTACTGTTACAATAACGACTCGGCTAACTGTGCACTATATGGTGGTTTATATGACTGGGATGAGATGATGCAATATTCTACCATTCCCGGCACCCAGGGCATATGCCCGTCAGGCTGGCATATACCATCTGAAGCCGAATGGTGTACACTTTCCACCTTTCTTGACCCGAATGCTGACTGCATTGCTTGGGGCGTTGAAAGCTTTATTGCAGGAGGCAAGATGAAGGAAACGGGGTACACCTATTGGATCTCACCCAATACAGGAGCAACGAACGAAAGTGGCTTCACGGCTCTTGGGGCCGGCTCCCGCGGCGGCAGTGGCGGCTTCAACACTCTCGGCTACTACACATACTTCTGGTCTTCCTCTGAGTACTCGGTGTCAGATGTAGTCTATCGGAGGTTGAGCAACGACAGCGCCTGTGTGAGCCGTTACGACAACAGCAAGACGACCGGGGTTTCTGTTCGTTGCGTCAGGACTATTTGAGCGCCATGAGCGCAGAGCGCGAGTGGCCACACCACATCCTTTTTACATATGATGATGGTTAAAGTATCGGTCAAAGACTTCTTGTGCATGGAATAAACTTTGGAAATGATATGCCTGGATGTCCTCTCTCAACACAGGAAAAAAAGGCTCTCAAAACAGGAGTTCTTTTTTGGCGTTGCTTCCTACCCCCCGGATTGCATCCGGAGCTATTCATTTTTAACCCTGACGGGTTCTTGTCGCATTGACCTTATTGAATTCGGATTTTTTAATTGATCCTTGAATCCTGGCATTGCGATCCGGGACATTATCTTTTATACTCAAACCACGGAGTTACACTGAGTTATGCACGAAGTGGCTGGAGAGTGGATTATTATTGGACCCTTGAATTTGAATCTTTTAAACCGAAAGAACATAAGAATGCGAAAAAAGTGTTCCCAGAGTAATCGGTATAAAGAATCTAAGCGATAATTGCTTCGCATTTTCACTAAGATTCAGTGTATTCACTTGAATCCTGGTTATGTGATCTGGGACTTTATCTTTTAAACCTGGAATTTGTCACTTATTTCCTGTCCTATTCTTTCCCGGGCCTTGGATATTGATTCTTTATGCTTCGACTCCGCTCAACATGACGGGAATGGAAGATGAAGTCAAATGCTTCGACAACGCTCAGCATGACGGCCAAGAGCACATTAAACGTTAAACCTTAAACAATTAACTCAACTTCTAAACCAATAAACCTCTAAACCGGGCACCAGGAGGGAAACTGATCCAAGCATGAAACAATGCTTCGACTACGCTTATGCAGCGTCAGGTACTTTCTCCCGGAATTACCCTGATATTCAACTTTATTCTTCTAAGCATAAACAGCTTCCCGAACACCTGTCAAGGTTAAGTCTGTTCAATATTTGTTCGGGTTTTGAATCGCTATATGAATTGAAATGTTCACCGGCGGTTCCGGGGGAAGGCATGGTGAGATTTCACTGCCTGAACCGACTCCCTGCAAGTACAAAAAGCAGCTGACAGCAACGAAACATTCATTTAAACATCGCAAATTATGCGGCGAAAGATTTTAAAATGCAACGAATAAGCTGTATTTTTGTTGTAAAATATGCAATGAATGAAAGCTTATATACATCAGATCGATCAATGGCCAAATTTCATATGGAGACTTGATGAGTTTGTTAGCTTATTAAGTGAAGTAAGAAATTCACAGGGACGGATTATGGGAAGAATGGAATCCTTGGGATTTGATCTGAGAAACGAGGCTACGCTTGAAACTTTAACCCTTGACGTTTTAAAATCAACAGAGATTGAAGGAGAATATTTGAATCCAGTCCAGGTTCGTTCCTCGATTGCCCGAAGATTAGGAATAGACATCGCAGGTTCAGTTGAGTCAGACAGAAATGTTGATGGGATAGTTGAAATGATGCTGGATGCAACGCTACATTGTTTTAACCCGTTAACAGCTGAAAGGCTGTTTAATTGGCATGCTGCACTTTTCCCCACAGGCAGAAGTGGAATGAATAGGATTACAGTCGGAAACTGGAGGAACGATCCTACTGGTCCAATGCAAGTAGTTTCAGGAGCTATTGGTAAAGAAAAGGTGCATTTTCAGGCGCCCGATTCAACAATATTGGAATCAGAAATGCGTCGGTTTTTGGATTGGTTCAATGCAAATATTGAACTTGATCTGGTACTTAAAGCTGCAGTGGCTCATTTATGGTTTATCACGGTACACCCGTTCGAAGATGGAAATGGCCGTATAGCCAGAGCCTTGACCGACATGCTGCTGGCACAATCAGACCGCAGTACACAGCGCTTCTATAGTATGTCTGCCCAAATCAGAGTCGAAAGAAAAAACTACTACGAAATACTCGAAAGAACACAGAAAGGGAATCTAGATATTACTGACTGGATTATATGGTTTTTAAGATGTTTGATCAATGCACTTAAATCGACCGATAGCATTTTATCCCGGGTTCTGTATAAAGCAGATTTTTGGAACAGGCATGCAAAAACAGCATTGAATGACAGACAAAAGAAGTTGTTGAATAAAATTCTCGATGGATTTGAAGGAAAACTGACTTCATCAAAATGGGCAAAGATTTCGAAATGTTCAAAGGATGCAGCAATAAGAGATATTAACGATTTGATAAAAAAAGACATATTAAAGAAGGAGGAAGCAGGAGGAAGAAGTACAAATTACGGATTGAAATAGAAAATATTCCTTCTTATCTGAACAGCTTTAGATTCGAAAAAACTCAGGAATGAGCATCCGTTTTCCGTTTCACGGGCATGGTCATACAGCGGGCTCCTCCTCCTCCGCGTGCCAGTTCGCTGCCCTCGATGGTGACCACGCAGCGGCGGTAATCATCCAGGCAGAAATCGCATTTGATCACCGATTTGGCCTTCAGTATTTCAAAGCCATGTTTAGCAAGTTCCTCAAGCGTATATTGATTACGGGCATAACCGATCACCTTTCCCGGTGCCAGCGCGAAGAAATTGGTGCCCGAATGCCACTGTTCCCTCTCCTGTATCCACGGATCGGCCTTTCCTCCGCAAATCACGGGCTCCAGGTCAAAGCCCACATGCCTGAGGGCTGTCAGCAGGTTCTCTTCATTGCGGATGTTTTTGATTTTGCCGTGGTCCAGTTCGAAGTGAACGGTTTGTAATTTATTGGGTCTCAGGATGACAGGTTCATAAACCATGCATTTGTCGTGGTCGAGCAGGGTGAACACCATGTCGAGGTGGATAAAAGATTCGGGCTTGAAAGGAAGTTCCTGGACGATGATATGTTTGGAGCGTTTTTCTTTTTTGAAGTAATCGATCAGAAAATCGATGCCCTGGGTGGTGGTGCGGGTACCTGTGCCTACCAGCAGTACATCCTCCCTCGCAACGATCACGTCTCCTCCTTCTATACTCACCTGGGAGGATAGTGGCAGATGCAGCGGATTGATGGTTGGGATACCGAAGGAAGGGTGATGGCAGAAAATGCTTTCCATAATGATCGACTCTCTTTCCCTCACCACGCTGGCCATTTTGGCGATGAGGGCCTTACCGGAAAGGCAGACGGCCGGATCGCGCATGAAAAAGAAATTGTGGAGGGGCATCAGGTCATAGCGTCCTTTGGAGAGGAATTTCGTCAGGTTGTCTTTTTCCATGGGTACGCCTTCAATCAGGGCGGTGGCGAGGTCGTTCGCCGGCAAGGCACAAAGGCTGTCATGCATGAATGCCACATTTTCCCAGCGGCAGATCCGGGCTGTCAGCTCTTCCTTGACGGCGGGGATTTCCAGGATATCCCTGAGCAGGTCTTTCACTTCCAGCACTTCGGATACCTTTGAAAGGACTCCGTGCAGTTGCCGGTACTCCGCCAGGGCGATATGCAGGTTGAGGATATCGCTGTACAAGGCTCTTTCTGCCGTTTCGGGAGTCATATTTTCCACTTCCGCTCCCGGCATATGGACGATGACCTTTTCCAGCCGGTCAACCTCCGAACGGATGTTTACGGCCGTTTCCCCAGTTGTGATTGCCATATCTTTTGGTACTGTTTACCGGACGAAGATACGGCAAAGATCGCATTTGAAATCCTGATGCGGCGACAGATTCCCGCAAATTGAACAAGACAGGCCCGGAAGTGGTTCTTTTGAGCATGATGCGTCTCAGCCTAATAACTGTCTTTGTTTGTATGCTGTCTCTGATGGCTCTGGCACAGCCCGGAAACGGCAGCCCTCCGGTGGTGGGCTTTCCGGAAGTGGAACGCCTGCTATCGCTGAGGAACGATACGGTTTATGTCCTGAATTTCTGGGCTACCTGGTGTGTTCCCTGTGTAAAGGAACTGCCTGCTTTCCGGCAGCTGCATGCGTTCATTCCGTTTTCACGAGTTTGCGGGTATAAACCCGTTCACCGCTTTGCAGCCTCAGGAGGTACATGCCGGCCGGCAGTTTCGACAGCTCAAGCGAAAAGGTGTTTTGACCGGCTTGCTGTTTAAAGATCATCTCCCCGGTCAGTGTTGCCAGTTCCGCTTCTGTGAAAAGCAGATCTGATTGGATAGTCACCGTATTTTTCACGGGGTTGGGAATGATCAGGATTGCTCCGCCGGTCTCCGTTCCGGCCAGTCCGGTCACGATTACCTGGTGGCATGAAGAGGTGTCGGTACATCCTTCATGGGTGATGATGACGGCATAACTACCGTTTACGGCAGGGGTAAAGCTTTGGCCTGAAGCACCCTGCACGGGACTTGCTGCATTGCAGTCCCACCATTGGTAAGCGGCGCCGGCCAGGTTGGCTGTCAGCGTGATTCCGTTCAGGCTGACGCCGGTGTCGATGGTAATGACAGTGACATACAGGGACTGAGGCGGGGAGCTTCCGGCAGGTGAATTTGCCACCACGCTGATAAAACCGCTGCCGGCGCCGGCGATCGTGCTGATGCTGTGGGTGGTTGAGCTTCCGGTCCAGCCCGGGGGGAGCGTCCAGGTGTAGGAGGTGGCACCGGCAGCGGGGGGAATGCTGTACACCGGGCTGCTGCCTTCACAAACAGTGGTAAAGCCGGAAACCGGTCCCGGGATCACCGGTGTAGCGCCGCAGGTGTCAATGGCGAAGGGACCGCTTACCACACTGTAGGTGTTGGCGGATGTGGTAATGGTGAATTTCAGGTAACAGTCCACAGAGGAAGCTGCCGGTATGGTCCACTGGCACATCCCGGAGTTGGGGATGTTGATCATCACCGGTGAGAAAGGGCCCTGGGCGCCGGTGGAGGAGAAGTCGATGCTCACCGTGGCGGTATTACCGGGAGGCAGGCTGCTGGTCCATTTGATGAACTGCATGGATCCGTGGCAGAAGAACTCATTTCCTTTCGGGAAAACCGGGCTGAGGCTCAATTCGGTGGCTACAAGGGTGTTCAGGTAAACCCGCATCATATTTGAGCCGTTGTATTTGGCCCAGTAGATGATATCGGGATAGCCGTTATGGTCGAGGTCGCGCAGCTTGACATCGTACAGGGTGGTTTCCGGAACGGTGAGGGTGGCCGATTGAAGCCAGTTTCCTGCACCGTCACCCTTGTAGATGGTGAACAATCCCGAACGATAGGTGATCAGGTCCAGATAGGAATCGGCATCCAGGTCGCCGAAAGCCAGGTTCTGCAGGCTCTGGGTTGTGGTTGGCAGGCCGTTGGAGGCATTGATCCATGCGTTGGACGGGATGTCATACTTAAACACCCTCGGGTATCCGTCGGCGGTGGTGGCGATATCCATGGCGCCATCGTTGTTCATATCGGCTACATCGAAAATGAAGGAATAAGTGTTGAACGGAAGGCCATTCTGCATCAGACTGAACTGCCCGTTGCCGTTGTTCCGCCAGGCTTGTCCGGCCTGCCCGTTGAACTGGGTGTTGTTGGCGATAAAATCCACCTTCCCGTCCTTGTCGAAATCCCCGAAACGGAATTGCCCGTTGGAGTTCAGATCCAATGCGCCCGGGAAAGGGGTCCAGGTGCCGTTTCCGTTGTTTTTATACAGCCAGACGCCATCGCAGCATCCAAATGAGTTGGCACCCAGGTCGAGCTTCCCGTCATTGTCCACATCGGCCATGTCGCAGCCTGCCATGCCCCAGCTCTGACCCTGCAGTCCCAGGTTATCATCCCAGGGGACCCAGTTGTTCCCTGTTCCGTCGCCGAGTACCACTTCCAGCACCTGGTCGCCGAAATCAACGCCGGCGTAATTATGATGTATCCCGTATGCTACGTCCATGATACCGTCATTGTTCACGTCACCGAGCGCTACACCGCCATAGCCGAAATCCCCGTTCATCACCTTGCTCCAGGAAGTGCCGTCGCCGTTGTTTTTAAAGACCATGATGCCATTTTCAGTGGAAATCAGCGGACTCCAGTGATCACCCACCGAAACCAGATCCAGGTCTCCGTCGTTATCAATATCTCCGATCGCAAACTGGGTGCGACCGCTCTCATAAACATCTGTCAGACCGGCCGTTACCTGTACATAGGTAAACTGGGCCACTGACTGCAGGCTTAAGCACAAGCCTGCCAGGCAAAATAAAACATATCGTTGCATACCGCTAAGATTATCTCAGACAATGATAAGCATTTTTTTTGAATATACAGGCGGGAACGTTTTTCCGGAAACCGGAATCCAGGAAGATTTTCGCAGAGAAGCATGATTTTTTCCCTTTATTTTTTCCGTTTTGGTTTTTTCATGCATCTATACTAAAGGGCGCGTGCTTTCCGCGAGGGGACATGTTGCGCTGAAGCAGCAGGGTTGTTAATATAATTAATTGATAATATGGAAGATACCAGACAAGTATCCAGCATCCGGATGTGGGCAGAAGAAGACAGGCCAAGGGAGAAACTTTTGTTGAAAGGACGTCATGCCCTGAGTGATGCAGAGCTGATTGCGATTTTGCTTGGCACGGGCACGCGGGGTGAATCGGCGCTTGAACTGGCCAGGCGTATCCTCAGGCAATCGGGCGACAATCTGCTGGAATTGTCGAAGTGCAGTGCGCAGGAGTTGATGAAGAACTTCAGGGGTCTTGGTCCGGCCAAGACGATTTCCCTGCTGGCGGCCCTGGAGCTGGGTAACCGCAAACGAAGCGCGGAAGCTGTAAAAAGACTAAAGATCAGCAGCAGCAAGGATGTGTTTGAATATTTACGCGGGATGCTGGGCGACAGTCCGTACGAAGAATTCTGGATGCTGGTTTTGAACCGTTCCAATCAGGTCAGGAAGGCTGTTTGTGTGAGTGAGGGAGGATTTTCGGGGACGGTAGCCGATCCCAAGAAGATTTTTCTGCTGGCCCTGGAGCACAAGGCCACGGCCATCATTTTATCACATAATCATCCCTCGGGCAATCCCCAGCCCAGTGCAGCCGATGTCAGTCTGACCCGTCAGCTCAGGGACGGAGGGGTATTGCTGGAGATGCCGCTGATCGACCATGTCATCATCGGTGACGAAAAATATTTTAGTTTTGCAGACGAAGGCCTGTTTTAAAGCGTTATCTTCCTCATGATCAAGATTATTACCGTTATCGGTGCACGGCCGCAGATCATCAAGGCTTCTGCTGTCAGCCGTGCCATCCGGCGTCATTTCTCCCTTTACATCCAGGAAGTCATCGTGCATACCGGACAGCATTATGATGAGAACATGTCGGAAGTGTTTTTCAGGCAGCTTGATGTGCCGGAGCCGGACTACAACCTGGAGGTGGGCAGCGGATTACACGGGCTTCAGACGGCCAGGATGATCGAAGGGCTGGAGCGTGTCATGTTGCAGGAGCAGCCTCATTATGTCATCCTTTACGGCGACACCAACTCTACGCTGGCAGGTGCCGTGGCGGCTTCAAAGCTGAAGATCCCCATTGCACATGTGGAAGCCGGCCTGCGCAGTTTCAACAAGTCCATGCCGGAAGAGATCAACCGTATCCTTTGCGACCATGTGTCAAGCTTGTTGTTTTCGCCGACCCTGACAGGTGTAAATAATCTGGAGCGTGAAGGTTTTAGCCTTGAAAATAAGGGAATGGCCAGCGCCGATCACCCGAAAATTCACCATTGCGGGGATGTGATGTATGATAACAGCCTGTATTTCTCCGGAATGGCTGAAAAGCAGTCGAATGTGATGGAGGAGAACGACCTGGAAGCCGGTCAGTACGTCCTTGCCACCATACACCGCGATCACAACACCGACGACCCTGTCAGACTCGATAATATTTTCAGGTCCCTGCTCAGCATCACTGCCGGATACGGCCTGCCGGTCATTGCGCCCCTGCATCCGCGCACTGCAGCCATACTTGAAAAGAACCTGAAGCCGGAGACCTACGAAGAAGTGAAGCGTTCCCTGCTGGTCAGGCTCATCCCGCCTGCTTCCTTTTTTGATATGATGACCCTGGAAAAGCATTGCCTGATGGTGATGACGGATTCCGGAGGGGTCCAGAAAGAAGCCTGGTTCAACCAGAAGCCCTGCCTGATCCTTCGTCCGGAAACGGAGTGGCTGGAGATCACCGCTGCCGGTGCGGGAATGGTGACCGATACCGATCCTGACCGCATCATCAGGGCCTTCGATCATTACCTGCAAAATCCTCCTGCGGCCTTTCCGCCGGTTTTCGGCGACGGCAAAGCGGCGGAGTTTATCTGTAAAGAAATCATGAACAACTGCGAATGATTGCTGTCCTTGTCCCTGCTTTCAGTCCCCGCCTGGAATACACCCTCGGTGTGCTGCTGAAACACTTTGCAGGTGAGGATTACAGCATCATGACCGACAAAGAAGCCTTCCTGAGGGCGGACGGGATTAAAATCAACTATACCGGCGAACCCCTTTCCTCCGGTATCCATGTCAATCCCCATGGACTGCTTTTTGAACCGGGGATACAGCCAGTTGATGTTCCTGTTTCTTCGTTCAGGGGAATACCGGTGCTGTTTCCCGCGGAATCTGGTTTTCCTTTCGATATATTTTCAGCTTCCTTTTACCTGCTCAGCCGGTATGAAGAGTACCTTCCCCATACTCCCGACCGTTTCGGCCGTTACAAGGCCGAAGACAGTCTGGCTTACCGGCATGGCTTTTCAAATATCCCCGTGATTGATCACTGGCTGAAGCTGCTGCTGCCGGAGGGCATCCTGCCTCAACAGCTTACCCTTACACCGACGGTGGATATTGATGTGGCCTATGCCTACCGGTTCAAGGGATGGAAAAGGACTGCCGGAGGCTTTGCACTTTCCCTGCTGCAGGTTGATTTCCGCGCTTTCACCGACAGGGCGATGGTGCTATGCACAGGTCGCCCCGATCCCTATGATACCTATGATTATATCAGGGAGGTACACGCAAGGCGGGGATTGAAGCCCCTTTTTTTCGTGCTGTGCGGGGCTTACGGTCCGTACGATAAAAATATCCCGTCGCGGCATCCGGCATTTTCAAAGCTCATCGGCCGCTTGTCAGAAACCGGAACGGTGGGCATCCATCCTTCCTTTGCTTCCTTTGACGATCCCGGGAAACTGGAGGAGGAACTTGGGCTATTAGCCGCAATGCTGGGGCGACCTGTCACAACAAGCAGGCAGCATTATTTAAGACTTTCATTGCCAGGTACATACAGGGAGCTGATTAGGCTTGGCATCACTGACGATTACAGCATGGGATATGCAGCCGTACCCGGTTTCAGGGCAGGCACCAGCCGGCCTTTTCCATGGTACGACCTTCATCGTGAGGAAAGTACCCTGCTGATGGTGCATCCCTTCACCGTGATGGACGGAAGTCTGAAGGATTATTTGAAACTCGGCACGGAAGAGGCTTCTTCCGTGATTTCCGGTTTGATCCAGCAGCTGAAAGCGACCGGAGGCTGTTTTATGCCCCTGTGGCACAATGAGAGTTTCAGTGATACCGGCAGGTGGAAGGGCTGGCGGAAAGTGTATGAAAACATGCTGGATGAAATCTTAACAAGCGGATTATGACCAGAGGGATCACTTATCTGAGGCATGAACAGATTGACCGGCGAAAGTGGGATCGTTGCATTGAGGAGGCCATCAATGGCCATGTGTATGCCTGGTCCTGGTACCTGGATAGTGTTTGTGATCAATGGGATGCCATGGTGGAAGGCGATTATGACAGTGTATTCCCGCTGCCGTGGCGCAGCAGGATGGGGATCCGCTATGTATACCAGCCTCCCTTTACCCAGCAACTGGGACTTTTCACCAGGGGGCAGTCCGGCGGGGAGCGGCTGAATGCCTTTCTGGATGCCTTGCCTGCCCATTTCCGGCTGACGGAGATACAGCTGAATGCTTACAACAGGCCTTCCCATCCTGCATACTCGGTCCGTATGCGGCCAAACCTGGTGATGGACCTGATCCCGCCCTATGAGATCATATCCGGTGGCTATTCCCAGAACCTGAAAAGGCATGTGCGCAAGGCAGCAGCCTCGGGCTGGATCATTACGGAAGATGTAAAACCCTCCAGGCTGATCAGGCTGTTCCGCGAGAACCGGGGCAGGGAGTTGAAGACCCTGAATGACAGGGATTATGAGCGTCTGGAGAGACTTACGGCCGAATGCAGTAAAAGAGCATGCCTTCACCTGCTGGGGTCCGGACCCGGTGGCGGTGAGCCTGACGCAGGGGTGATTTTTGCGGAATCCCACGGGAAGCTGGTACTGCTTTTTTCCGCGACCGGTCCGGAAGCCCGGCAGCAGGCTGCCATGGCGGCGCTGATCGACTACATGATCAGGAAGCATGCAGGGAAGAACCTGGTGCTGGATTTCGAAGGGTCAGAAGACCCCGGAATGGCACAGTTTTATGGCAGTTTCGGTGCAGTCGCCTCGCCATATCCTTTTATCAGGAAGAACAGCCTGGGGCCCTTCACCCGTTTCGCAGCGGGAATCTTCAAACCTTCCCTCAGGAGGTAAATCCGTTAACTTCCTGCCTGGTGCTGGTCCCGGGTGCTTGCTTTGTTCTTCTGTCCTTGCCTGGCATTCTTTTTTATATTTCAAATAATTAGCGTATGTTTGAGCAAATATTTGAACAATGGTAAAAAACCTGGGACAGCAGCACAGCATTCTCAACCAGTATATTGCAGAGATACGCGATGAACGGGTCCAGCAGGACAGCCTTCGGTTCCGGCGCAACCTGGAACGTATCGGTATGTTTTTCGGATACAGGATCAGTGAAACACTGGTGTATGAGAAGAAGGAGATCACAACCACCCTGGGGGTTGCAGAAGTGCCGGTGCTGACAGACTATCCCGTGCTGGCGACGATCCTCAGAGCAGGGCTTCCGCTTCATCAGGGGCTGCTCAACGTCTTTGACAAATCGGAAAATGCCTTTATTTCGGCTTACCGCATGTATCACAAGGATGGTCGTTTCAGCATTCAGATAGAGTACTCCTCAACTCCCGATGTGGAAGGAAAAGTGGTGATACTTTCGGACTCGATGCTGGCTACCGGAGCTTCCATGGTGCTGGCATATAAGGAGTTGCTTACCAACGGCAAACCGAAGCACACCCACATCATTTCTATCCTTGCAAGCACCGAAGGCGTTGAATACCTGAAAAGAAGCCTTCCGGGATCCGACATTACCCTGTGGGTGGGCGCCATCGACGAAGAGCTCACCGCCCAGGCTTACATCGTGCCCGGACTTGGGGATGCAGGCGATCTTGCGTACGGAAAAAAACTGTGATTTTCATATCAGAATTGGTTCTCTGCCGTTATCAAGCCAGTAACATCCATCGGTCATGCAAGCCATCCTGCTTGAAAATGTAAAAATCTCCCTGCGTTCCATCCGCAGTCACCTGCTCAGGACCATACTCACCGTGATGATCATCGCCTTTGGACTGATGGCGCTGGTGGGGATACTGACGGCCATCGATTCCATCAAATACTACCTGAACTCCAATTTCACCATGATGGGGGCGAACACCTTTACCATCCGCAACAGGACGCTCCGTATCCATGTGGGTGATTCCGAGGTGAAACCCAGGGTTTATCCAAAGATCAGCTATGACCAGGCGACGAGGTTCACCGAAGAGTATGGCTTTCCGGCTGTGGCCTCCGTGTTCATGTATGCTTCTGGCATTGCAACCGTGAAATATGAGACCAATAAGAGCAATCCGAATATTACCGTGATTGGCTGCGATGATCATTACCTGATCACTTCGGGCAATGAACTTGAAAAAGGCAGGAATTTCTCGGGTCACGAATTGCAGATGGGGTCCAATGTAGCGCTGGTCGGATCCGAAGTGGTTTCAAAGATTTTCACCAACAAGGAAGACCCGCTCGAAAAGGTTATCTCTATCGGTCCTGGCAAATACCGCATTATCGGGGTATTGAAGAGCAAGGGTTCGGGGATGGGTTTCAGCAGCGACCGCACCTGTCTTTTGCCATTGAACAATGTGAGGCAGTATTTCCCCAGACCAAATATGTCGTTCATTATCAATGTGATGGCGAAGAACCCCCAGGATCTGGAGCCGGCCATCGGGGAAGCGACCGGCTTATTCCGAAAGATCCGCAAGATACCGGTAGGCCGGGAGGACGACTTTGATATTTCCAAGAGCGACCAGGTAGCCCAGATGTTGATAGAAAACATCCGTTATGTTACGCTGGCGGCTACCATTATCGGTTTCATCACCCTGATGGGTGCGGCGATCGGATTGATGAACATCATGCTGGTGTCGGTAACCGAGCGCACCCGTGAGATTGGCATCCGGAAGGCCATCGGTGCCAACCGAAGGCTGATCAGGATACAGTTTCTGACCGAAGCGGTCATCATCGGACAGATCGGGGGGATGCTCGGGATCATTCTCGGTATTCTGATAGGAAACATTCTGAGCCTGATCATCGGCAGTGCCTTCATCGTACCATGGGTATGGATCATCGGAGGTGTGCTGTTGTGTTTCGTGGTAGCGGTCATTTCGGGTTATTATCCCGCCCAGAAGGCTTCCCGCCTCGATCCCATCGAAGCCCTCAGGTACGAGTAGTCCCTGTTTTACCTTGATTTGATTGTTTCCACTGCGATAAGCTCCTGGTATTCATTCCCTGGGGCCTGATAATACACATAGATGGTGTATTCGTTTTCCGTTTCATGGTGGTTGCCTTCAATCCGGGCATGATCTGCCTGGACGGCGCCGTTCTCGAGGAACAGATAGGCATAGTTGTAGTAGCCCTGTTTGAGGAACAGTTTCAGTTCATAAGCCTTACGTTCGAAGTTGTAGGTCATCCTGTTCTCTTTCCCGAGTTGCCAGCGGGTCAGGGCTCCGGAGAGGAAGATGTTCCCGTCGGCTGCCAGCGGGAAGTAGGGCAAAGTGAAATGTACCCATACATAGTCTGCTTCTGTCGAAGGATCGGTTCCGTCGGTTGTTCTGACCACGAAACGGCCGTTGATGTCTTCTTCCGTAATATATACCTTGAACTGCCTTCGTTCATCATTGGCAAGGATAATATCGTATGAAGGTTCTCCGGGTTCTATCTTCCGGACCCTGTCGCCCGGGGTCTTCACACTTTTAAGGTCGGCATGCCGGTACTCATTGCCGGCAAAAAAGATATTCCCTGCATCGTGGGTGTAGTCCAGTTCGTCGCCTTTCACCAGCAGGGGCTGAAGGTTGCTGATCATATTGTCCCAGCGGCCGTTCTGCCGGATGATTACCTTCAGGTTCTGATAAGGATTGATGATGGGAAAGGTACCGGTTTTAATGCGGAACAGCAGCTGTTGTTTTTCGTCCTTGTCTTCGATTACCACGGGCCGTTTCACTTCTCCGGTGATCTTCACTTTCGGATCAACCACCCAGAAACGCAGGCTTAATACCGGTTCTTCCCTTTTGTCTTCCGGAAAGACCACCAGCAGGTAGTTCCCCGACAGCCTGATCCCGAAGCGCTCGTTGGGGAATCGCAGATTGTAATGGGTATAAGGTTGGAGGGTATTGTAAGAATATGCGTAGTCTTCGATACGGTCTTCATAATAGCCGTCGAGGTATTGGTTTACGTCCAGCGGGCTGGGCAGCCAGTCCGGGCTGCAATGGATCACCGTATAAAGGTAATTTCTGTTGCCTCCGTCGAGGTCATCGAATTCGAGCAGCAGTTTATCCGTACCGCCGAGCACCAGGCGGGCTTGTCCGAGTTCCCATCCTTCCCTGTATAGCAGGGGTGTTTTAATGTTGGGTGTATAAATATGGTCGTGGTAACGAAGGTAGTTTTCCCTGAAGTATTCTCTCTGGGTTTGTGCCGGGGTGAACAGGGGCAGCAACAGCAGGGCGGAAACGATCAGCAGGAGGTTTTTCATGGAATCCGGATTAACAATGCGGGCTTACTGCAGTGCCCCTGGTTCTGAATTCATGGCAAAGGATGGCCGTGGCGACGGCTGCATTGAGGGACTCGGCATGACTGCCATCGCCGGGATGTGCGCAGGCGGAGATGGAGATTTTTTGAGAGATCAGCGGGATCAGTTCTTCCGATATTCCGTGTGATTCACTGCCGATCAGCAGCAATCCCTTTTGCAGCAGTTTCGTGTGATGCAGCGGTGGTCCTTCCGGGAAGCTTCCGTAAACCGGCAGGTCGGCGGGCAGGTCGGAGAGGAAAGACTTCAGATCTTCATAGAGTACGCTTACCCGGAAGACTGATCCCATGGTAGCCTGGACGGTCTTTGGATTGAAGACATCGACCGACCCCCTGGAGCAGATCACCTGCCTTATTCCGAACCAGTCGGCGATACGCAGGATGGTTCCCAGGTTCCCCGGGTCGCTGATACCGTCGAGTACCAGGGTCAGGTCGTTTGACAGCAGTTTCCAGTCGAGGGTGGCCGGCGGCATGACTGCCACGGCGAGCACCTGGTTCGGGGTCACCAGGCTGCTGATCCTTGAGAGTTCTGCTTCAGTCACGGCATAGACAGCAGGATCACCGGGCAGGGAAGTTTCTTCTGACCATCCCGGCCAGGCTTCCGTGGCAAAGATCTCGCGGACGGGCCACTTGCTTTCAAGCAATGCTGCGACCAATTTAGGACCTTCTGCCAGAAAAAGGCGGTGGCTTTTTCTGTCTTCTGCCTTGTGAAGGCTGCGGATTTGCCGGATCAGTGTCTTGTTCAGGGGCATAAGCAACATGCAGCCGGGATCGGGTGATTCCGGCCACTTGTTTCAAAAGTAATAATTTCCCCGGACGGGCCGGCTTATTCGGCGAAAACTTCGAAGGTGATTTCGGCCTGGGCTTCTTTGTGCAGGATGATACGTGCGGTGTAGGTACCCAGATCTTTGATGGACTCGCCGTCCACATGGATCTTTTTCCTGTCCACCTCATAGCCGAATTGTTCGCGGATGGCATCGGCGATCTGGACTGCATTGACAGAACCGTAGATTTTTCCGGTGGGAGCGGCTTTGGCGCCGATTTTCACCGTGATGTTCTGCAAAGCGGTAGCCAGATCCTGGGCCTGCATCCTGACTTTTTCGGCCTTGAACGCTTTTTGGCGGATAATCTCCTCCGTCATCTTTTTGTTTGACGGGCTTGCCAGCACTGCATAGCCTTTGGGAATCAGGTAATTCCTTGCGTAGCCGTTTTTAACCGACACTATTTCGTTGGCGTATCCCAGGTTGGGGATATCTTGCTTTAAGATCACTTCCATGACGTTGTCCCTTTATTTTAATAAGTCAGCTACATAAGGCAGCAAAGCAAGGTGACGGGCCCTTTTGATTGCCTGTGCCACTTTTTTCTGATACTTGGTCGAGGTACCGGTGATCCTCCTTGGAAGGATCTTTCCCTGTTCGTTGATGAATTTGAGCAGGAAGTCGGCGTCCTTGTAATCGATGTACTTGATGCCGCTCTTCTTGAAACGGCAGTATTTCTTTTTCTTGACATCGACTGCTATCGGGGTCAGGTATTTGATTTCTGAATTGTTCTGTGTTGCCATCTTACAGCGGTTTTAGGTTCATGATTCGGTTTGTTCCGTGACGGGCTGGGCCTTGTTGGCGCGTTTCTTCTCGTTATAGGCAATGGCATGTTTGTCCAGTGCCACGGTAAGAAAGCGCAACAGCCTTTCATCACGTTTACAGGCGATTTCCAAATCGCGGATCACGTTTCCTTCTGCCCTGTATTCCAACAGGTAATAGAATCCGCTGGTTTTTTTCTGGATGGCATAGGCCATCTTGCGCATGCCCCAGTTGTCTTCAAGGACAATCTCGGCTCCTTTGTCTTTGAGGAGCTTGACGAACTTTCCAACCGTTTCCTTTACCTGGTCTTCAGATAAAACGGGAGTCATGACGAAAACGGTTTCATACTGATTTAACATAGTTTTCTGGTTTGATCTTTAATTGGTTAAACTGATTTTTTCAAACGGACGGCAAAGGTACAACCATAATTTCAATCTGGCAATAGTCCGTTGCATTTCATCCGGCCTGCCGCTGCGAGTTTGTCAATTCCCGGAAATGCTTCGCCCGGGGTATCGAGCCAGCCTGGTTCAGCGAACTGTTTGGTGGTTTAGAAGTTTAGGTTTTACTCACATACCTTTGTCGCTATTAAAAACTTCTTTACCATGGCCAGAATATTCACTGAAAAACCCTTTACAAGAAAGTGGTTTGTCTCCTATGCGCTGATCATAGCCGGTTCTTTCATCCTGGCCGGCGGCTTTGTTTTCTTTATCACTCCTTACAAATTTGTCCCGGGAGGCGTGTATGGGGTTGCCATTGTGATCCATTATCTTACCAAGGGGATGCTGTCGTTTGCTCCCGGTGGCTTACCCGTGGGTTTAACGGGACTGGTGCTGAATATTCCCCTGACCATCATCGGCATCCGGATCCTTGGGCCCAGGTTCGGGGCGAAGACAGTGGTGGGTTTCGTACTATCCTCCGTTTTCATGGATCTGATCACCGGTTTTTGGGGCGATAAACCCCTGGTGGAAAATGATCCCCTGCTGTCATGCATTTTCGGGGGGGTGCTGGTGGGCTTCGGACTGGGATTGATTTTCAGGTCGAAGGCCACATCCGGGGGCTCCGACATCATCGCCATGATCCTTTCGAAGTACACCCGGCTTCCGCTTGGGATGCTGATGATCTACACAGATTCCGTCATCGTGCTGATTGGCCTGGCGGCCTTTGCCAGCTGGGCGGTTCCATTGTATTCCTGGATCATCATTTTCATTACGGGCAAGGTGATAGACGTCGTGATGCAGGGGCTCTCTTCCGACAAAGCCCTCTTTATCATCTCAGAGAAGTATGAAGAAATCCGCGACCGCATCATTAACAGCATGGGAAGGGGCGGAACCTTCATACCGGGCCAGGGGATGTATAACGGCGCACCACGTACAATCATCTACACCGTGGTCAACCGTCGGGAAATATCCATCCTGGAGGAGTATATTCACCAGATAGATCCCGATGCTTTTGTTTCGGTGATCGAAGCCAATGAAATCCTTGGAGAAGGCTTCAAATCCCTGCAGGAGAAAGTGAAACAGGCTTAAGACAGGGGAAGGTGCCTGGGTGTGCAATCCGGATTATCATCCGACTACAGCCCTCCTGATTGTTGTTCAATATCAGCCAGGTGTTCAAAGCGCTGATCCCTGCGTACGGGCCGGAATCCGGCTTCCCGGATGGCCTGTTGTATACCCGGGATATCGAACTGGTGGCTGGCGCCGGCCACGCTCACGACGTTTTCCTCCAGCATGACCGAACCGAAATCATTGGCGCCGGCGTAAAGGCAGAGCTGCGCGGTTTGTTTGCCAACGGTAAGCCAGCTTGCCTGGATGTTGGGGATATTGGGCAGCATGATCCTTGAAATTGCGATCCAGCGGATGTATTCAGCGGCAGTGACGCTGTTCCTGACGTTCCTGTGCCTGCTCAGAAAGGTGTCTTTATCCTGGAAAGGCCAGGGAATAAAGGAGATGAAACCGGTATGACCGGCAGGTTTGGCGGACTGAAGCTGGCGCAGGGCCAGCAGGTGATCGAAGCGTTCCTCCAGGCTTTCAATATGGCCGAACATCATGGTGGCTGATGTGAGAATATCGAGCTTGTGGGCTGCCCGCATCACCTCCAGCCATTCTCCGGCGCTGCATTTGTTTTTGGAGATGGCCTGCCTGACGCGGTCGGAAAGGATCTCGGCCCCGGCGCCTGGCAGGCTGTCGAGACCGGCTTCCCGGAGCGCCGTGAGTACTTCAGTGTAAGACAGCCCATCCATCCGGGCCAGGTGAACCACTTCGGCAGGACCCAGGGCATGCAGTTTCAGTTCAGGGTAAGCGGTTTTCAGATCCCTGAAAAGACCGGTATAAAAAGCCAGACCTAATTTGGGATGCAGTCCCCCCTGCAGCAGCAACTGCCGTCCGCCCAATGCCCACATCTGGTCAATTTTACGGCGGTATTCTTCCATCGTGGTCACATAGGCCTCAGGGTGGTTGATTCCGCGGAAGTAGTTGCAGAACTGGCAGGCGCTCACACACACATTGGTGATGTTCACATTGCGGTCGATCAGCCAGGTGACCTCCCGCTCCGGATGCAGGCTCATCCTGATCTGGTGGGCGGTTTGCATCAAAGCCGGCAAAGGAGCTTCACGGTAAAGAAAGATCCCTTCCTCTCGGTTTAAAAAACCACCGGCAAGTGCCACTTTGGTCAATTCTGTCAATTCATCAGGGCCATTTCCCATGATCAGTCATTTTCTTACCTTTGCAGATTCAGCCAGGCGTACAAAAATACCACACAATATGTTTCCAGTTGTTAAAAAGCTTGCAGATTACGGGGAAAACCAAAGCCTGGTCTATGTCATACGCGATTTTAAGCAGCTGGAAGACAAGCATTTCTCCCCGCAGGAAATGGCTTTTCTGGAGGAAAGCCTGAGGGGAGAATGCAGGGATTTTCACCTGTTTAACCGTTACGGTCATGTACTGGTGGTGGTGAAGCTGCCGGAGCACAAGCCCGGACTGGCGCTCAGGGAGCAGGGCAGGAAGCTGGGCTCCGACATTGCTGCCGTGTTAAAAGATCACAGGGTGGAAGAGATTGTTTTTGTGGCCCGCCGTGGCGACGATCCCTGTGTGCTTGCCCTGGCAGAGGGGATGATGCTGGCCTCCTACCGTTTCGATAAGTATAAAAAATCCTGCGATAAGAAGGAAAGCTTCCTTCGGGAGATCGGTCTGTTGCTGCCTTCGGTCAGTGACCATGAAATCCGGCACCTGAACCATATCGTGGAGGCGGTGTACAGATGCCGCGATATGGTCAATGAGCCGGTGAATATGTTGAATGCCCTGAAATTTGCAGAATCCGTCGAAGAGATGTTCTCCGGAACTGCCGTCAGGGTAGAGATCATGAACAAGAAGAAGATCGAGTCGCTGAAGATGGGCGGATTATTGGCCGTGAACCGGGGCAGTGTGGATCCTCCGACTTTCACCATCCTTGAATACAAGCCTGACGATGCCCTGAATGAAAAACCCATCGTCCTGGCCGGCAAAGGGGTTGTCTTTGATACCGGCGGGCTCAACCTGAAGACAGCCCAGGGGATGGAGGGAATGAAGGGGGACATGGCCGGCGCAGCTGCAGTGGCCTGTGTATTCAAAGCCGTCGCTGACCTGAAGATGCCGGTGTATCTGGTGGGACTGCTGCCTGCCACCGACAACAGACCCGGCAACAATGCCTTCGTTCCGGGTGACATCATCACCATGTATAATGGCACCACAGTGGAAATCGTGAATACCGATGCCGAAGGCCGCCTGATCCTGGCCGATGCCCTGGCATATGCGAAAAAATATGACCCCCAGCTCGTGATCGACATTGCCACCCTCACCGCCTCGGCTGCCAATGCCGTGGGCAGGGCTGCCATCGCTGCCATGGGAACAGCCGGAAGCGAACTCATGGAAAAGATGGTTTCGAGTGGTTTCGAGGTTCACGAAAGAATTGCAGTCTTTCCCTTCTGGGATGACTATGCTGCCATGATCAAATCCGAAGTGGCCGATCTGAAAAACCTCGGCGGAAGAGAGGCGGGAGCCATCACAGCCGGAAAATTCCTGGAGAAATTTACCGCCTATCCCTGGATACACCTCGACATTGCCGGTCCGGCCATGCTCGATAAAAAAGATGCTTACCGGGGTCCGGGTGCCTCAGGTGTGGGTGTAAGACTACTGACCCAGTTCCTTATCAATTATTTCAAATAACAAACAGATTCTTATGACAGATTCCCAGGAGAAAGAGAAAAGACTGCGGCTTGGTATTACCCACGGGGATATCAATGGGATCTCCTATGAGATAATCATGAAAAGCCTGATGGACCAGCGAATGCTCGATCAGCTGACCCCTGTGGTTTACGGAACCGCCAAGGTTGCATCTTATTATAGAAAGGTATTGAATATCAATGACTTCAGCTTTAATATTGTCCGCAAAGCCGACCAGGCGCATCCCCGCAAACCCAATCTGGTAAACCTGATGGATCAGGAGATCAAGATCGATCTGGGGCAATCCACCCCGGTGGCCGGAGAGCTTGCCCTGATGGCACTTGAAGCAGCCACGGCGGATCTGATGGCCGGACACATTGATGCCCTGGTTACGGCCCCTATCAATAAAAAAAATATTCAGACCGAGACTTTTACATTTCCCGGGCATACGGAGTACCTTGCCATGAAATTCAGGTCGGATAGCCACCTGATGCTGATGGTTGGGCCCAATCTGAGGATAGGCGTGGTAACGGGTCATATGCCCCTGAAAGATGTTCCGGCTTCGCTGACCGTTGACCTGATCATGAAACGAATCCGGGTCATGAACCAATCCGTCATCCGGGACTTCGGGATTCCGAAACCTAAGATCGCCTTGTTGGGAGTGAACCCTCACGGGGGAGAGGATGGCTTACTGGGAGCGGAAGAACAGCAGGTGATTATGCCTGCCATTGAAAAAGCAAGACAGGAAGGCATGCTGGTTTTCGGGCCTTTCCCTGCCGACGGTTTCTTTGGTTTCGGCGACCACCTGCGGTATGACGGCGTTCTGGCCATGTATCACGATCAGGGGCTCATCCCCTTCAAAACCATGTCGTATCACGAAGGAGTCAATTTTACTGCCGGGTTGCCATATATCAGGACTTCGCCGGCTCATGGCACGGCCTATGCCCTTGCCGGGAAAAATGAAGCAAACCCGGATTCCATGCGGCACGCCATTTATCTTGCCACTGATCTTTACCGCAACCGGATCGCCAGTGAAGAACTTCTGGCCAATGCTGCCAGTTTGAACGTCCAGGAATGTAATACTGATAACCAGGACTGATCCTTATCCGTGCTGAAAGATGGAGGCCACTTCTTATCCGCTTTCCGAAATTGCAGCTGTATTACGGGCGATTCTCCACGGATCAGCCAGGGCAGACCTTCGCGTCGCTGAACTGCTGACCGACAGCAGGCAGTTTGTCCAGCCTTCCGGGACCCTCTTTTTTGCCCTTGTATCCAAAAGAAACGACGGACACCGTTATATCGGGGAATTGTACGAAAAAGGTGTCAGATCCTTTGTGGTTTCCGATGGAGGTTTTGCTTTCCGGGATTATCCCGAAGCTGTCTTCCTCGTGGTTCCCGATACCCTGCTTGCACTCCAGCAGCTGGCAGCCTGGCATCGCAGGCAATTCGGCCTTACGGTGGTGGGAATCACCGGCAGCAACGGAAAAACCATCGTCAAAGAATGGCTTTACCAGCTCCTGCAGGATGACCTGAAAATCGTCAGAAGCCCGAAAAGCTATAATTCCCAGACGGGGGTTCCCTTATCCGTCTGGCAGATCGGGTCAGGCGACGAATTAGCCCTGATCGAAGCTGGCATTTCCGAACCTGATGAAATGAACCGTTTGCAACCCGTCATCCTTCCCGGTATCGGGATTTTTACCAATATCGGACAGGCCCATGCGGGAAATTTCATCAACAAAGACCAGAAAATAGCTGAAAAGCTCAAATTATTCACCCATGTCGAAACCCTGATATTCTGTTCCGACCATCTCGATATCCAGCAAAGGATTATCAGTACCGAGGCATTCCGCAAGCTCAGGCTCTTCACCTGGGGGAGAAAGAAAGACAGCGATCTGGTGATAGAATCCATTGACCGGAATGTACGCTGGACGGATATCCATTGTCGTTTCGAAGGAAGGCAGGTCCATATCAGGCTTCCTTTTGTGGACGATGCCTCCATCGAAAATGTCATGCATTGCTGGGCCTTCATGCTGCTCAGAGGGGTTCCCGACGAAATCATCCTTCAGCGGGTTTCCCGGCTCAGTCCGGTGGCCATGCGAATGGAACTCAAGGAAGGAATTAACAACTGTACCATTATCAATGACAGTTACAGTTCCGATATCAATTCCCTGTCGATCGCGCTCGACTTTTTAAACCAGCAAAAGCAACACCGCAGAAAAACAGTGATCCTGTCGGATCTGCTTCAAAGCGGGCGAAATGAGAACGACCTGTATGCCTGGATAGCAGATCTGCTGGCCAATAAAGAGGTTGACCAGTTGATCGGGATAGGCCCTGCCATCACACGCCATGCAGCCAGGTTCAGAATGAACAAATCCTTCTTTGCCGGCACCGAGGATTTCCTGAAAAAGTTCCCCTTTTCTAATTTTCAGCATGAAAGCATTCTGATCAAGGGTGCCAGGGTGTTCAATTTCGAGGATATCAGCAAAGCGCTTCAGCAAAAGGCCCATGAAACTGTACTCGAGATCAACCTGAATGCACTGGTGCATAACCTGAACCTCATCCGCTCAAGGCTCAAACCGGGTGTGAAAACAATGGTGATGGTCAAGGCATTCAGTTACGGCAGCGGCAGCTACGAGATTGCGAACCTTCTGCAGTTTCACCAGGTCGACTATCTTGCCGTGGCATATGCGGATGAGGGAGTTGAGTTGCGCAGGGCAGGGATCAGCCTTCCGGTCATGGTCATGAATCCCGATGAGGAAAGCATCGATGCGCTCAGCAAATACCACCTCGAACCCGAGGTTTACAACTTCAGAATTCTCGATCTGATTGAAGAGAGCAGGCAACGACTGTCGGGCGGGCAGCAGGGCAGGATATTCATCCACCTGAAGCTGGATACCGGTATGAACAGGCTCGGATTCCGGGAGGAGGATCTTGAGTTACTGATCAAACGGCTTGATGCGCTCCCGTATATACATGTAAAATCGGTGTTCAGCCATCTGGCTGCCAGTGAGATGCCCCAACATGATCCCTTTACCCTTGAACAGATCAGCCGCTTTTCATCCATGACCGAAACACTCCGTGCTGAAGGAAGGAACAGTTTTATCAGGCATATCCTGAATTCGGCAGGATTATGCAGGTTTCCCGATGCACAGTTCGACATGGTGAGGATAGGGATCAGCCTGTACGGTGTAGCGGTTTGTCCGGGGGATGAAGGACGATTGCAGCAGGTCAGCAGCCTGCGGTCCATGGTTTCTCAGATCAGGCAGTTGGAAGCCGGTGAAACAGTGGGTTACGGGCGGTCATGGACAGCCAGGCGTCAGAGCCGCATCGCGGTGGTACCCATCGGATATGCTGACGGACTCCCCAGGGCCCTGGGCAACGGCAGGGGGAAGCTGATGATAAACGGAACCCTCGTCCCCATTATCGGAGAGGTATGTATGGATATGTGCATGGTGGATGTCAGCGGTGTTGAGGCAAGGGAAGGCGATGTAGTGCTGGTGTTCGGTAAAGACAAAGCGGTCACTGAGTTTGCCGCTGCCGCCGATACCATTCCCTATGAGATCCTGACCCGGATCTCACGGAGGGTAAAGCGGGTTTATTATCAGGAATAATCATGAATTAACTTAAGTTTGCAAATGCATGACCAACCGATGATGTATCGTACGCTTTCAGTCCTGGTACCGGCCTATAATGAAGAGAAGACCATCGTCAATATCCTTGATAAGGTACTGTCTGTCAAATTGTTAGGTGGGTTGGCCACAGAGATTGTCGTCATTAATGACTGCTCGCGTGACAATACCGGGAAGCAAGTGGAAGCCTACATGACTTCACATCCCGAAGCCACGATCCGCCTGCTGAACCAGCCTTACAATCAAGGAAAAGGAGCAGCCCTGCACCGGGGTATCAGCGAATGCGCCGGCGATCTGGTAGTAGTGCAGGATGCAGACCTTGAATATGACCCGCAGGAATTTAATTTGCTGCTGAAACCCATCCTGGACGGACATGCTGATGTGGTTTACGGATCCAGGTTTTCGGGCGGGAATGCCCATCGCATCCTCTTTTTCTGGCATACGATCGGAAACAAGTTCCTGACCTTTCTGTCGAATTCCCTGACCAATCTCAATCTTACCGACATGGAAACCTGCTACAAGATGTTTGATGCGGGATACCTGAAACAAATCCGGTTCTGTGAAAATCGTTTCGGATTCGAACCGGAGGTAACAGCCAAGATATCCCGCTTCCCCGGCATCCGGATCTATGAGGTTGGGATCTCCTATTATGGGCGTACCTATCATGAAGGGAAGAAAATCAAAGCCAGGGACGGATTCAGGGCGATCTACTGTATCCTGAAATATAATATCTGGAGCAGGAAATATAGAAAATAAGCTGATAGCATTAAGAGGGTGAAAATAATAACTGCCATTCGTTCCCGGCCCTGGTCTTTCCTCCTGGTCTTACTGCTTTTCAGCATCATTGTCATCCTGCGTTTTTACCATCCTGTCAGGAATGTCATTTCCTGGGATGTATTCGGGTACTATCTGTATCTTCCGGCACTGTTCATCTACGGGGATCCGGGGCTCAGAGATCCTGCATGGGTGCATGCCCTCATCGAGCAATACAATAATACCGCAACTTTTTACCAGGTAATCGCCGGACCTGAGGGCGGCATGATCATCAAATACAGTTGCGGGATGGCAGTAATGTACAGTCCTTTCTTCTTTGCCGCACACCTGCTGGCACCCTCACTGGGTTATGCAGCCGACGGGCTGTCGGATCCCTATCAGCTTGCCCTGGTTTTCGGAGGATTGCTCTACACCCTTGCAGGGATGCTGTTACTCAGGCGACTGCTGCTGGAGTTCTTCGGTGACCGGCTGACGGCACTGGTCATACTGCTGGTGGTGGCAGGGACCAATTACCTGCAAATGGCCTATGCCGGAGGATTGCTGACCCATAATGTGCTCTTCGGCCTGTATGCCCTGGCCTTTTTACTGACAGTACAATGGTACCGGACATTCCGTCCTGTTGTGGCGGCCTGGCTTGGCCTGAGCATCGGGATGATCACACTGATCAGACCCACCGACATGCTGGTGTTGCTGATTCCTTTGCTTTACGGTATTCACAGGCAAACAGAATTAAAACAAAGGTTACGGCTGCTGATCAAAAACCACCGCAGCCTCCTGGCTTTCATCATTTGCATCATCCTGGCAGGCCTGCCCCAGATCCTTTACTGGAAAAGCCAGACAGGTAGTTTCATTTTTTACTCCTATGTCAATCCCGGCGAAGGATTCGACTTCCTTAGCCCGCATACCCTTAAATTTCTGTTCAGCTTCCGTAAGGGCTGGCTCATTTATACCCCTTTGATGCTGTTCGCCCTGGCCGGGCTGATGATGATGTACCGCAGCAAGCACAAGGCTTTCCTGTCTCTGGGCATTTTCCTGGCCCTGTATCTGTACGTGGTTTCTTCCTGGACATGCTGGTATTACGCAGGAAGTTTCAGCCAGAGGCCCATGGTGCAGGTATACCCTTTCCTGGCCATTCCCATGGGTTTTGCTTTTGCTTCCATCAGCAGATTGAAAAAGTATCTCCGCGCTTTCTTCGGTCTCGTTGCAGCTTTAATGCTGATTCTCAATTTGTTTCAAACGTGGCAGTATTCCTTTGCCAATATTCTGGATGGGTCCCGGATGACAGCCCCCTATTATTTTAAAATCTTTGCCAAAACCAGGATTCACCCGGATGATCGCCAATTATTGCTGGTGGAACGATCGGTGGTTTCTGAGGAATACTTTACAGACAGTTTGCGTTACCAGGAGGGCAAATTGCTGTATTTCAATGGTTTCGAGAATAATGTGGCAAATCATGCCAATATCATCAGCGATAGCCTGGCCTTTTCAGGTAAGCATGTCCTGCGCATGGACTCAGACAACATATATTCTCCCGGATTGTATATTAAGTACAGGGATCTAAGCCGGGCCGATCATGTATGGATCAGGGCATCCGTCTGGGTTTTCGCTCCCATGCCCGCAAATCCCCTGGCACTGGTGATTACTTTCGATCATAAAGGCGGGGCTTACAAATGGACGGGTACGGAGTATACCGGCCAGGCTGCTGCGGAAAGAAAAGGCGATTGGGTGAAGATCAGCAGGGATTATATGAGCCCCGAAGTGAGATCGGGACACGATAAACTCTCAGTTTACTGCTGGCTCAGAGGGAAAAAGCCTGTACTGATAGACGACCTGAAGGTGGAAGTGTTCGAACCTCTTTCCCATTAATCAGGGATAGCATGGTCGCAGGCGGTCGGAAAAGCCAAAGGGAAATTTATACAGGTTGGCTTCCGTCGACATCAGGATGATCAGATCATAGCTTTCTGTTTCAGTTTTCAGTTCCTGGTCGGTATATGAAGAAAGAGGTCGATTGGCTGCGATACTCTGCTCGAAATAATACCAGAAATCATGTTTCCCGAACATGGGCGTGGTGAGGCCGTTGCCGTAAATCATCCAGAAAAAACTGTCGGCAATCACCAGCACATCGGGCTTCACTGCATTTTCCACCTGCCTGTGGTAAAACCTTGGGTAAGCTCCCGGAGTGTTTTTCATTTTCCAGATCAGGTTGAGTCCTTCGCCCACATCATAATCGGTATCTCTGAGGTCTGCGGTAATATCAAGCCCGTCCCATCCGAAATCATGCATCCGGATGCCCAGGTTGTGGGAAATATACCTGAAAAGGCTGTCGGTGCAAATTCCCATGCCATAGATGCTCCAGTGGATGCCGTACCTCGGGTAAAGCGGCCATGAAGCGGTGTCTTTCATTGCAAGGAAATAGCGGTTAAAGTCGATGTAATTGATTCCATGGCGTTTACATCCTTCACTCAGGTATTTGTAATTGGAAATGCCTGTCTTCTCTTTAAGTAGTTCATCGGGAATGTACTCCGGGTAAAAACTGGCTTTTCCGGGCAGAAATAATATCAATAAGCCTGTCCCGTGTTCCGATAAGCTATCCTGAATGAATTTAAGTGCCGACAGCCTGGCTTCGGCAGCAGTGTCGCCGATGAAATTCCGGCCAGTATAATCGGCAATATAATTCTGTTCATAGAGGTAATGATCCTTTCCTATGATCACATCTTTCGCATGGACACGGTTGAATATGCTGTAGTCCAACTGATTGTTAAGACGTACCAGATCCGGATAAAAGCCTGTTGCCTGTTGCAGAAAAGGTTCGGCTTGCCTTTGAAAATCACGGCTGACCCATGATTTGAAAGAAAATTCCGGAGCTTCGGCAGTATTGACCGCACCTGCCAGGGGTTTGCTGCTGATATAGGGAAAGATACCCTGAATGAGGGGAAGGGAAATGATTACCGCCAGCAGGCAAAACAGGAGTCCGGACAATCTCATGGTTCAGAACCTGAAATAAATGAATGGATTGAATCCGGACGAGGTGATCACTGCCAGGCAGATCACCAACAGTATAATGGAAATGAGGGTTTTAATAATGAGGGAGGTGTTCCTGCGGGATATGGACAGGATATTGTTTTGCCTCTGTTCAATTCCGGGTATCAGCGCAAGGAAGGATACAACGGCAGCCAGGATCAGGATGCTGAGGAATTTCGAATCCGGGAAAGTATGACTTGCATTCATATTCAGGGACCACATGCGGGCAAGGTAGTCCCGGGCTGAGGCAAAATCCGGTGAGCGGAAGAGTACCCATCCGTTCACGGTGATGATAAAGGTGACGGCCCAAGCCAGGTAGGATGAAGTCTTTTTATAAAACTTCAGCAGGAACAGCCTTTCAATGATCATCACCAACCCCTGGTATGCTCCCCAGAGAATAAAGGTCCATGCGGCCCCGTGCCAGAAACCGCACAGCAACATGGTGACGGCAGTGGCTATGATATAGATCCACATTTCAGTTTTCAGGCCGGCATAGCGTTTCCTGCGCCATTTATCCGACAGGCGGTAGGCGAGCGGCAGAAAGATATAATCCCTCAGCCAGGAAGAAAGGGTGATGTGCCAGCGTCGCCAGAATTCAGTGATGCTCCTGGCGGTATAGGGGTTGTTGAAATTCTCCGGAAAACGGAAACCCGTCATGGCGGCCAGGCCGATCGCCATATCCGAGTAGCCGGCAAAATCGAAGTAAATCTGAAAGGTGTATGCAAGGGCTCCGACCCAGGCAAGACCGGTAGACATGTCCTGAGCATTCATGGCGAATATCAAGTCCACGCTTTCACCTAATGTATTGGCAATCAGTACTTTTCTCGCTAAACCGAGAACAAAGCGAAAGAAGCCGCTGATCCTTTGTTCATAGGGTATCCTTTGATCCGGTTGCTCCAGTGTTTCGGCCATTTCCCTGTATCTGACGATAGGGCCTGCCAGAATTTTCGGAAACATGAAAATGAAGGCTGCGTAGGCAGCCAGCGAAGGCGCGGGAAGCTGATGCTTACGGTATACATCGATGCTGTAGCTGATTTTCTGGAAGGTGATAAACGATATCCCGAGCGGCAGCAGCACCGGGGTCCATGTCAGGGGCTCTGCGTGAATCAGCCTGAGCAGTTCATTGGTATTATCTACCAGGAAGTTGGCATATTTAAAATAGAGCAGCAGTGAGGTATGATATACCAGGATCAGCACGAAATGCAATTTTCTTCCCCTGTCAAGGCGGTTCATCCAGCGATTCCAGTAATGATCAGCCAGGATGGAAGTCCATACCACCAGCACGAAAACCGGGGCTCCCCATGCGAAAAAGAGGGTGCTTGCGGCGATGATGAGCCAGTTTCTGTATGACTTATCGGTCAGGTAATACAGCAGCAGGAAAACCGGCAGGAAATAGACCAGGAAGAGGCTGCTGTTAAAAATCATGGCTGGGGCAGATTTGTGGTGGTCAGAAACCGAAACCCTCTATAAAATCATCATTGTTGTTTTTTGGGCTCTCATAAGTACTGCAATCCATCACTGCAGACATACCTTCGGGTTTTTCGAAGTCGTCGACAGGAAATTGCAGGCTTTTATCGTTGTAGATCTTCTGCATATACAAGGCCCAGATCGGGAGCGCCATATTCGCACCCTGGCCCAGGGTCATATTCCTGAAGTGAACGCTGCGGTCTTCCCAGCCAACCCAGACACCGGTAACCAGGCTGGGAGTGAGTCCCATGAACCAGCCGTCGGAGTAATTCTGGGTAGTGCCTGTTTTACCGGCAATGGGGTAATTCAGGCCGAATTTGTAGCGGAGGCGGGCGCCCGTTCCACTTTCGACGACACCTTTCATCAGGCTGATCATCAGGTAGGCAGTTTTTTCATTCATGGCTTCCTCCTGGCGGGGGAAGAAGCTCGCAAGCACATTCCCGAATTTGTCTTCGATACGCGTAATGAAAATGGGTTCCACATAGAGGCCTTTGTTGGCATAGGTTGCCATGGCACCCGTCATTTCGTACACCGAAATGTCCGGAGTGCCCAGGCAGATGGAAGGTACCGCATCTACCGGACTGGTGATGCCCATCTTGCGGATCTGGTTGATCACCGCCAGAGGCGAGTACTTTTTCATCAGGTGGGCTGAAATATAATTAATGGAGTTGGCAAGGGCATATTTTAATGTCACTACCTTGCCGTCGTCATCCTTGCCTGAATTGGAGGGGGTCCATTGTGTCCCGTCCGGCAGGTCGAAAGTCACCGGAACGTTGGGAATTTTGGTGCAGGGGTTGTATTCCCCTTCATTCATGGCAATGGTATACAGAAAGGGTTTAAAGGTTGAGCCTACCTGCCGTTTGCCGATGGCAACATGATCGTATTTGAAGTATTTGTAGTTTGTTCCGCCCACGTATGCCCGCACAAAACCGGTCTGGGGTTCCACCGACATCAGACCGCTATGTGCAAATTCCTTGAAGTAGCGGATGGAATCCATCGGGCTCATCAGGGTGTCTTTATCACCCTTCCAGTCGAATACCGTCATGGCGACTTTTGTGTGAAACGCTTTCCTGATCTCCGTTTCAGTTGCGCCTTCCTTCTTCATCGCCTGGTAACGTTCCGTCCGGATCATAGCTTGTTTCATGATGTTATCCATTTCTTCCTGGCTCAGGTTACGGTCGAAGGGAGCATTCTTCACGTCTTTCCAGTGTTTGAAGAAAGCCGGTTGCAGGTCTTTTCCGAGATGTTCCGCAACGGCCTGTTCTGCATATGTCTGCATTACCGAGTTAATGGTGGTGTATATCCTCAGCCCGTCTTTATACAGATTATACCTGCTTCCGTCCGGTTTCTTATGATCCTCGCACCATTGTTCCAGTACACCCCTCAGATACTCCCTGAAATAGGTGGCCAGGCCGGTATTATGGTCCTGGAAACGGTAATGTTTCATGTCTACCGGTATCGCCTGTAATGAATCATATTGTGTTTCGGTAATAAAATCATACTTCTCCATCTGCGAAAGCACTACATCCCTTCTTTTGGCAGCCCTTTCCGGATTTCTGACGGGACTGTACCAGCTTGGTGCCTTCAGCACGCCTACCAGCAGGGCAGCTTCTTCAACGGTCAATTCTCCTGGTTCTTTGCTGAAGAATGTTCTTGAGGCGGATTTAATGCCGTAGGTCTGACTGCCAAAAGGTACTGTGTTAAAATACAGTGCAATAATCTCTTCTTTTGAATAATTACGCTCCAGTTTGATGGCCATCACCCATTCTTTGAGTTTGGTAATGGCAGTTTTAAGGAAAATACTGTTTTCATCTCTGGGAAAGAGGTTCTTGGCCAGTTGCTGGGTAATGGTACTGCCTCCTCCCCGATTACGCCCTGTGACCAGCCCGAAAACAACCCGCCCCATGGCTTTGAAATCAACCCCCGAATGCTTTCTGAACCTGATGTCTTCTGTGGCGATCAGCGCATTGACCAGGTGGGGCGACAGATCTTCATAATGGATGGTAGTCCGGTTTTCAATGAAATATTTACCAATGACTTTCTGGTCGGATGAGATGATCTCTGAAGCCAGGTTGCTTTTCGGATTTTCCAGGTCCTCGAGCGAGGGCATATATCCGAATCCTCCCACGCTGATAATGATGAAAATCAGCACTAAAATGGCGGTCAGGATGGCATAACCAATCCAGAATCTTTTGATAAACAAGTTATTGACCTTTTTTTTCCTGGCTCTCATATTCCCGGCTCATCTTGATTGTTCGATGCGAAGACCGATATCGGCTATTCCGCTCAGCATGGTTTCCCTCATGGCCTGTTCCACCTTGATCCTGTAAGGCCCGCCGGATGGGAACAACCAGTCTTTCTGGAATAGCAGCCTTGATTCCCGGAGCTTGCCGTGCCCTTTTCCCAGCCAGCTTCCGTCGGGCTTGGCCAGAATACAGTTCACGGTGTCGCGATATGCATTTCCTGCCGGGTCGTTTGTGGTGACAAAGAGGTAGAGGTTGGAATAGGGATATGCAGTGGTGTTTCTCACATAGAAATAGATATTGTAATAAACGCTGCTGTCGGCGATATTGAAGTCGAAAGTCACCGGCGATGTTTGTGCCCACTGGTTGTCCGGTATACGCGCCATGTGATCGTATATTCTGTTCCTGTCACACGAAAACAGGCATGGGACAAGACATGCTGCCAGTATCAGGAAGGAGAGGTATGGATGCCGGTCGCTCATGCCTGGTTTTATTCATCAAACCTGGTAAGGTCGTCCTGGGTAAGCAGGGTATCCATTTCTGTTTTAACCTCTTTTTTGGAGGCGAAATCCTCCAGGTTTTCCGGAAACACGCCTTTCTTATTGTTTTCGATAATATTCAGAACGGCTTCAAGCGGAATGGCCAGGTAGTGGTTGGGATCATGCTGGTAGGAATACCACATGATCTTTCTGAAGATGTCTGTTTTCTGGTGGACGGCGTCCCCTTTCTTTGTCCTGAGTTTCATTTCCACATCGGGAAAGCCTTTCATGGCATCCAGGTAGGTGGCATATTCATAGTTCAAACAACACTTGAGTTTGCCGCACTGCCCTGCAAGTTTCTGCGGATTCAGTGAGAGTTGCTGCACTCTGGCTGAATGGGTTCCTACTGATTTAAAACAACTCATCCATGATGCGCAGCAGAGTTCCCTTCCACAGGTACCGATTCCGCCCAAACGGCTGGCCTCCTGCCTTACTCCGATCTGCTTCATTTCTATTCTTACCCTGAATTCGTCTGCCAGTATCTTGATGAGTTCCCTGAAGTCAACCCTCTCATCAGCAGTGTAATAAAAAATAGCTTTGGTGTTATCTCCCTGGTATTCAACGTCATTGACTTTCATTACCAGCCTCAGTTTTTCGGCAATGCCACGTGTTTTCAAGGTAGCCTTGTCTTCGTGTTCCACGGCCGCTACCCATTTCTCAATGTCGGTAGCCCTGGCCTTGCGGTATACTTTTTTAATATCATCTGAAGGAAACTTGATCCCTTTGCGTTTCATCTGCAAGCGGACGGTTTCCCCAACCATGCTGACAATACCGATATCGTGACCGGGTGAGGCCTCGACAGCCACAATGTCTCCTGCCGTATATTCCTGGTCTGAAGAAGCCTTGAAAATCTCTTTGCGGTTGTTTTTAAACCGGATTTCCACGTAATAATACCCTGCTTCATCGATCGTGATCGGGTAATCCTTCAGCCAGTCCGTCGCGTCCATCTTTGCACAGCGCTTGCTGAAGACTTTCGCATTGTTTTGATAGGGCTTGGGATCGTGGCAGCATGCACGTGTAAAAAATTGATGATATGCGTGGTTGGTCTTTCTTCTTTCTTCGGGGTAGTCTTCCATGGCTTTCTGTATAGGCGGAATTTCCTTGAAGCAAACGCGGTACGTTCGCAATTAAACATACAAAGGTAGAAAAATATCGTAATGATTGGGATTCCGGCCTCAACTGCGTGCTGACTGAAGGAGCTTTCCGGCCCGAAGGGAAACATCCATCAGGACAAGCGGTACGTAGGCATTCCGTTCAATATGGAAAATGGCTTCGTTAAAGAGCCCGAAGAGTGCCTCAGCATTACTGACCGTAACATATTTGCTGAAATTCCGCACAAATTCGAGTTCTTTTCCTCTGAGGACGATTTCCGGATGGCCCGGTGTATTCAGGTGGAGACAATAACGGATTACCCTGATGCCGTATATCAGGAAGGCTTTCAGGCTTTCTTTGGGCAGTTTGGCGAGTTCTGCGTTGATGGTTTGTATTTCAGATACTTTATAAAGGTAGCTGGCAAGCATCCAGTTCCTGAAGTGGGTAAAGGTCAATGTTTCATCGGCCGCGTCTTCCAGGTACTTCAGGGCTTCTATGTAATTTCCTCCGGACAGGGAAGCGATTTTCTGAAGGTCCGACGTTCCGGCCTGTTCGATGGTCTGAAGATGGGAAACCATCGCCTCCTGATCGATGGGTGGCACTTTCAGTAACTGCGTCCGCGATAAAATTGTCGGAATGATCAGATCAGTGTTTTCTGATATCAGCAGAAAGACTGTCTTGTCGGGCGGTTCTTCCAGTATCTTCAATATTTTGGGCGCAGCCGCATGATACAACTTCTCAACCATCCAGATTACCATGAACTTGTAATTGCCTTCATAACTGGTGTACCCCAGTGTCCTGACAATTTCGTTACAGTCGTTTGCATTGATGATCCCCTGTTTCTTTTCAATTCCGATCTGTTCATACCAGTCGTTCAGACTCACATAAGCATGCCTGGCAAGCAGGTATTGCCGCCATTCTTCAAGGAAATCAATGCTTCTCGGTTTTTCTCTGATGGTGGCATTGGTGGCAACAGGGAAAATAAAATGCAGGTCGGGATGGGCAAGTTTCGCAAATTTGAGGCATGACGGACAACTGCCGCATGAATCTTCTGCCTGCTTGTTAGCGCAACTCAGATAGGTTGAATAAGCCAGGCCCAACGCGAGCTTTCCGTTACCCTCCGGCCCATAGAACAGCCTGGCATGAGGGATGCGTCCTTCCTTCACTGTCTGGATAAGTTGCTTCTTCAGCCCGCTATGCCCGATTACCTCTGAAAATTGCATGATGCCTGCAAAGGTATGCCGAAACGGAATGTGTTTGGAAAAATTACCTGGTTTTAAAGTGGTATAAAGGTTCAGTTTCAGGGATGGTGTCGCAGACTGGAAGGATATCTGCAGATTATACAGCAATTGGATATGAATCGCTTATTTTTGTACCGGCATAAAGATAAAAGGCACATGTACCCGGATGCATTGAAGGATAAAACGGTTGGAATTGCAGGTTGCGGAGGCCTGGGATCCAATTGTGCCGTCGCTTTGGCCAGGGCCGGCGTCGGCAAACTGGTCATTGCGGATTTTGATGTGGTTTGCGAGTCAAACCTGAACCGCCAATATTTTTTTATTGATCAGCTGGGTATGAAGAAAGTCATCGCGTTGCGTGATAACCTGCTCAGGATCAGGCCTGGCCTGCAGCTCGAAGTCCACGATGTGACACTTGAGCCGGAAAGCATCTTCCGGATTTTTTCCTCCTGCCAGGTGATTGCCGAAGCTTTTGACCAGGCTGCCGCCAAGCAGATGATCATTGAAACGGTGCTCAGCCGCTTCGATGACAAATACCTGGTGTGTGGTATAGGCCTGGCGGGTTGGGGTATGAACGAATCCATTGAAACTGTGAGGGATGGACGGTTGATTATTTGCGGTGACCGGTGTAGCGAGGTATCCGATACGCTTCCTCCGCTCGCACCCAGGGTGGGAATTGTAGCCCACATGCAGGCGAATATTATTCTGGAACTGCTGCTCGGACCTTGCGGCGGGCTTCAGCCATGTGTCACATAGGATTTTTGTCTATGGAGATTATACTGAATAACAGATCCGAAACCTTTGAAGCAGATAGTTTGACCGTGGCCGAATTGCTGGAAAGGAAGAATTTTACCTTTAAGATGCTGGTCATTAAAGTGAATGATGTGCTGGTAAAAAATGATGCGTATCATACACAAACGATCATGGATGGGGATCATGTGATGGTACTGCACCTGATCTCCGGGGGGTGACAAACAAAAAAGCGCCCGAAGGCGCTCTTTTGTTAATGTTCAATGATCATCTTCCTTGCAAGTCGCGTTTCACCGTATGTTACAAAGTAATAATACATGCCGGGCGGTAAAGCGGCGGTATTCAGTTCAAAGCTGTGTTCTCCGCCATTGCTTTTCTCCCTGCGGCTGATCACACATTGCCCGAGTTGGTTGATGACTTCCAGCTGCAACTCGCCTTTGCCGGGAAGCATACAAACAATCAAGGTGGTCTGATCGGCCGGATTTGGGATATTCTGCGACAAACCAAAGGGTGACTGCCCATGTTCAAAGATATCCAGCCATTTGTTCTCCAGCCGGTTGCAAATGGTGTCGTTGATCCTGTAACCGTCGGTGGCGACATCGGTATATACACACAGGTAATAATACCCGAAATTCGGGAAATAATACCTGGTGCTGAAGGTATACGTGGTGCTTTCACCGGTCTGAAGGGCCTGGCTTCCGTACCAGGTTTCCTGAACAACCTTAAAGGTATCCTGTACGGTATATACCAGCGGAACCTCACTTACAGGGTTCTGACCCAGGTTTTTGATCATGACTTCCACGGTGGCCGAATCTCCGTAATTGGTTTGGGAACCCGGCTGCAGCAGCGCAATCATGGTCAGGTCATAGGGAGGGGGCACTACGGTAATATACTCACAAACAGAGTCGTTGAAGAAATACGTATCGAAATTCACATCGGTATACACACAAAGGGTGTAATCCTGCAGGGGTGATGGGAGGGGATCAAATGTCACGGTGGCGGTGGCATCCGGAAGCAGTGCACCGGGATTAACTTTATATCCGACCGTGATCCCGTTGATCATGTATTTGACAGGTACATTCATTAAGGTATCCCAGCCTGTATTTTTTATGACTGCCGACACCACGATGTCCTGTCCGTAAGTGTTTGTTCCTGTTGGTTGAAGGATCTGTACCGTGCTGGCATCGATCTGTATCCTGGGGAAGGTAAGCTCCACATTGTCGATGGCCCAGCCATTGTAAGTGGTGTTGTTAAAGGAAGCGGGACTGAAAGCAAAGCGGAACTGGGTCGGGATGGCATAATCAATAGTGATCTTAAGGTCGTAATCCGAATAAATGTAATTGGTGTCAACCATACTCCATCCGTTGGGAACATTATGCCAGTTCGTAGCATTGGGATCATTGATATAGCCCAGCTTCTTCCAGGATCCGTCGTTGGCCAGGTATTCCACACGGCCCCAGTCGTTGGAATGCGTATGAACCCAGTGGTAGAATTTAAGCGTATCCATGCCCACGATGGAGAAATCGAATTTGGGTGAATACAGGTATTGGGCGGAAGCGTGCGGATAGACACCGTTAAGCAGGGTTTTCCAGCTGTTGGGAGGGGAATAGGGTGCATTGATCACCGGAGAGGCCGGACTGCCCTTCTGCCAGAGCGATCCTGTCGTGTAAAAATAGCAGACTGCGCTGTCCATGTCGTCATAAAAGTATGGGATCAGGATGGGGATACCGAACAGCTCAACCATAACGGTGTCGTTCATGTTATCTCCGTCGTTGGGCAGGCCGGTAAAGGCTTTCAGGGTGTATGTGCCTGCCGGGGCGGCGAACTGTGTGGTGAAAACATAATGGGTGGAATCCCCCGGGACAAGATTTCCGTTCCAGGTTTCGCTTACGATGGGGTTGTTGTTGATCTGGTAATAGATGGGAGTGGACGTAAGGTTGTTCATCCCGTTGTTGTTCAGCCTGACATCCACAGTCAGCATCGTTCCTTCATCGTTGATACCACTGGGTGCATATACCAGATCAACGCCAGCATCATGGGGATAGGGGATGGTGATGGCAAAATTATCGATGGCAAAGCCGTATGTCTGGGAAGAAGAATTGGAAAAGAAATACAACCTGAACCGCATGGTAGGGGTGAAATTGAAGTTGGACAGCAGGTAGGTTGCTTTTATCCATCCGTTTGAAATCCCTGCCCAGGCTGCACCTAAGGTGGTGATAGTGGAATTGAACCAGTTGATTCCCAGAGGGTCGTTCACTGAACCCAGTACATTCCACGTGCTACCTCCGTCGGTGCTGTATTGCACCTGGGCTCCGTCTCCCGTGGTGGGCATGTTACAGTTATACCAGAATGATATTCTGGCATTGATGGCATTCGAGAAATCAAAGATCTGCGTGGTAAGATAACAGCTTGCATTGGCTGTATATGAATTCATGTTCAGGTTGGTGGCCCAGACATTGGGTGAGGAAACAGGGGGGTGAGGCCAGCCGGGCGCTATCGGTGAACCATGGATCCAGCTTGTTCCGCTGGTGGTGGTCGGGAAAAAATTAATGGCTCCGTCGAAATTATCGTAATAGGGCAGAGTATCCACGGGAACGCCCTGTATTGTGCGGCAGAGGGTGTCGTTGAAGGAGTTGGAGTCGCTCACCAGTGCGGTATAAGCGCAAAAACTGTGGAAGCCGGTAGGCCAGGTGATGGGGGTGAAAGTGACGTTGGTGGTGGCATTGGTGGCAAGGTTGCCTGTCCAGATCTGAGTAACGGGAGGATTATTGTCAATAATATAACCCACGAGCACGGAGGTAATGGGATCCGTACCGAAATTCTTCATGATAACGCTGACCGGACTGCTGTATCCCTGGGGATAGGTTGTGGCCGGTGTCTGGATACTGGTGATGCCAGCATCTTTCGCCAGCTGGGGCATGATCAGGGCCGTGTAATCTTCCGTCTCACCCCAGGTGTAAGTGGTACAGGGTGCAATGGAACTCGGAGATGAGGTTTCCACTAAAACAACCCTGAAACGGGTCGGTCCTATCGCTGCAGTTACAGGTACGGTGATGGTGCCGGCCATGAGGCCGTTGGTGGTGGTGGTGGGACCTCCCGTAAAGGCAGTTTCGGTGGCAGGATCAAACTGGCCGTCGTAGTTCCAGTCAACGAATACCTTGCAGTGGCAGGTATAAAAGCTGCCCAGGTAAATGGCTGAAACAGAAATACTGTAGGTCTGTCCTTTGGTTAGCAGGATGGCAGGGGCAGTCGTGGTATAATTGTTATAGGTTTGGTTGGCGGCGGGATTGTTCAGGTATGGCAGCGGATTCCCCCAGTTCAGGTTGCTGATGGTCACATTCCCGATATCGTCATAGCCGTTGGAAGTGGCATAGGATTCACAGTAGGTGAACATATTGTTGATCACTGTCTTGGTCACAGTGTCATTCTGGTGATTGTTGTCACCCGGGACATCCAGCCACGACTTGAACTGATAAGTGGCATAGGCACTCAGGTTTGCCGGCGTGGTAAAGGTATAGGTGATGGTATCACCCGGCTGAAGTGTGGCTGTGAAGGTTTCTGTTACTGCAGGAAGGCTGTTGATTTTGTATGACATCTGGAATCCGGTAACAGGCTGGGTTCCGTAATTCCTGATCTTTGTTCTGACAATCATGTTGGAACCCAGGTTAAAGCCTGTATTTGGAGAAACCAGCAACAGGCTGGCTCCATCGTAAGGGGGGGGCTGGCCGACAAAAACGGTGTCGGAAGCTCTTGGTCCGATACATCCGTTGGCGCCGTTGGCCTGTGGGTAATAGATCGTGGTGGCATACAGGATGGGTGTGGTAAAGTTGGCTCCGCTGCCGATCAGGTTGCCTCCCGTGATTGCATCGTACCAGCTGACAGGGGATGGAGATGTTGCCGTGATGGTGGTGCTTGTGCCGTATGGGATCAGCACGGAAGTAACGCCCGGAGGGGCAGGGACAGCCTTGGAAACTACCTGCCGTATCAGGGTGTCGTCACCGTGATTGGGATCATTGGCCAGGGTAACCCATACCTTGATGTTGAAGAGAGAATCCTGCCCTGTGGCAAAAAGGTTTACGGGGGTGGTAAATGTATAGGTGAGCGTACTTCCCGGCTGTATCGTTCCGGGAACCGTTTCAGTAACCGCAGGAGCCCAGGGAGCCTTTTTGTAACTGGCAGTCAGTCCCCCGTTAATGACCGTCATTCCTTCATTGAGAATGGTGATGGTGATGGTTTCATTGCCCAGCCCGCATCCCGAATTCGGAGAACTTACCTGGGTGAGGGCAGCTTCCTGGGGAGAGGGCAGGACGATGGAAAAGTCGTCGATGGAGAAACCACTGTAGGTTTGCGATCCGTCAGAATTGAAAATATATCTGAACCTTACCTGACCGACAGCATTGTTCAGTACGCTGAGTTTATACTTGCACTTCATCCACCCGTTGGTATTTCCCGCCCATGCAGGCTGGTTGGTAGAGTATATGTTGTTGGTGTACCAGTTTTCACCAAGCGGGTCGTTCAGGGTACCCAGGATTTGCCAGTTGGTACCGTTGGTCGTGTATTCCAGCCGGGTGCCGTCATAATTGGTTTCTGTGTCGTTGTTCCTCCAGAAGGTTAACTTGGCATTGACCGCATTGGAAAAGTCAAAAACCGGCGATGTCAGGATGCAGTATGCATTGTCGTAGTATGTAGTGGTAAGGTTCACGTCCCAGGCATTGGGCGGAGAATGCGTAGAATTGGTCGTTCCGTATGAAGGCGTGCCGAGTTGCCAGGACGTACTCTGGTTGGTCCCGCCGTAACTCGGCGTCCACAATCCCAGGTTCACATCGAAATTGTCATAGAAAGGAAAGGTAATCCCTGCATAAGCAGTAAACTGGTTGCAGCTGCTTACCGGTTCCCTTGCCCAGTTGTGCGCCAGGCTCGCATCAAATGCTTCCACCCACCAGCAGACCTGATCTGAATCATTCACTGTGGGAATAATGCCCATCATGGTATCCAGGGGCAGATCGGTCATCCCTGCCGTATCGTAGGGGCCGTTGTTGATGCTGTAAACAATGTAGGCGGTATCTATCCCCGACTGGTCTGAGATTTTTGCCTTAATATTGAAAGGACCCACGCTCCAGACGATACCGGATATGACGGGCGGTACCAGGGTAATGACCGGCGGGATCAGTTCGGAGGGTGCAAGTGTCACTTTCACATTATCAAGGTACCAGCCTGCATTGTTGACCGGACCAACCTGTCCTCCGTCTGATAACCTGAACCTGATCTTTACACTGGAATAATTGCCGACAAGCTGCGAAATATCGAAGGTTTCGGTTCTCCACCAGGTGTTCTGTGGTAAAGCCGGCGGATTGGACGGTTGCCACAACGATCCGTAAGAATTACAGGCAAACCTGTTCCCGTTGGCCCCGAACTGCCCTGTTCCAAGATACTGGGCTGCAGTAAGCTGAACCCAGCTGACGCCATTGTCGTTTGATACTTCTATACTGGCAATGTCAAGGAAATCGATCTTGGCGATCTGTGAAAAAGTCAGTACAACATAAGTGTATCCGATGGTGCTGAAAGGAATGGAGGTCAGGTATTGCGTGGCACCGGCCTTAACCTGGCAGGAATCTGATCGGGTACTGGCTGTGGTATGATACAGCCGTGTATTGATCCCCCAGTCTTTGACAGGAGGGTTTGTCTGGGTGGAGATCAGGCTGTCGTCGAGGCTCGGCAATTCGAAGTTTTCATGAAAGCCGATAACCTGTCCATGGCTCAGACTGAGGGTGAAGATCAGGAGGGCGAAACTAAGTAACTTTTTCATTATCAAAATAATATGCGATCTAGTGAGAAATAACCATTTTTCGGGCAAGCCGGTTCTGGTTGAAAATAACATGATAATAGTAGATTCCGGATGGGATGTCTTCGGTTTCAATGCTTAATACCTGCATACCGTCTCCAAGTTTTTCCCTTCGCTGGTATATGGATTGTCCAACCATATTGACCAGTTCGAACTGAATCTCACCCGGTCTTGGCAGCCGGATCATGATCTGGGTTGTCCCGTCGGTCGGATTAGGGATATTTTGCGACAGGTAAAAGGCATCCGGATCATTTTCCGCAATCCAGGTGTATTTTTCCTCAAGAAGGCGGCAGTTGGTGTCATTCACCATATAACCGTCACCAAGGTATTCAGTATAGGCGCACAGGTAATACCAGCCCAGGAATTCGTAATTGTAGGGAGTATTGAAAGTATAGTCGATGGAATCACCCGGGTTCAGTGCCTGGGCAGGCTGTATGGTTTCGTGAACGGTAATGGCACCGGTGCCTACATCATATCCCACCGGGATCTCGGTGACCGGGAATTGTCCCACATTCTTGATGTTGACGGTTACAGCGGCTGGCTCTCCATGAATGGTAAGGAATTCGGGGGCAATGATACGGCTGACCAGCAGGTCATAATCCGGAGCCTGGACGGTAATGCCGGTACAGGTGGTGTCGTTGAAATACTTATCATCGCCCGGGAGGTCTGTATAGGCACAAAGGGTATAATCCGACAGGGGCGAAGGCATGGGCGGGAAGTTGTAAACCGTGGTGGAGTCAGGCAACAGGGATCCGGTCCAGGTGCCGAAGTTGGAAGTAATACCGTTGATCTGGTATTTAACCGGAATGTCTGTCAGGGTATCCGAACCGAAGTTTTTAATCCTGACACTGACATTGAGATCTGTCCCGTAGATGGTTTGTCCGCTTGGTTGAATAATGGAAATAACGCCTGCATCCTTGGGTATTTTTGGCGAAGTGAGCTTAAAATTATCCACGGCCCATCCGTCGAAGTTGGTGTTCACATAAACTGGTTTAAAGTAAAAACGGAACTGGGTCGGGGTAGCAAAATTGGTGATGACTTTCAGGTCGTAAGCCGACTGGTGCCATCCTGGTTGCACGCCGAATCCTGTCCACCCGTGGCTTGCGTTGGTGTACCAGTTAAGGGCGTTTGGATCGCCCAGCCAGCCAAGGGTTTGCCAGCCGTTGGTGCTGAGATACTCCAGGAAGGCGATGTCGTTTTCGTATATGTGTGACCAATGGTCGAAGATCAGGGAGTCATAGCCTGTCTGCGAAAAATCGAAAACAGGGGAGTACAGGTACTCGTCCTGGCCGGTTCTCTGGTAGATGCCGTTGAGTATGGTTTTCCAGCAAAAGGGAGGGGACTGGGGTGCGTTGATCACGCTGGAGGTGGGTGTGCCATGTTGCCATTGGGTACCGGTGGTGTACCAGTACGTCAGGGTTGAATCAAATTCATCGTGGTAGGGGATGGTAAAAGTAGGGATGCCGAAGAGTACCTTGAAGGAGGTATCATTCATATGGTCCCCGTCGCCCGCGATGTCTGCATAACAGGTCAGGGTATAATTCCCCTGCGGGGCAATGTAAGGCAGGGATAAGTTTACGATGGTGGAAGCTCCGGGTACCAGAGATCCGGTCCAGGAATGCGTAAGCAGGGGACCCTGGTTGGCGCGGTACTTGATGTCCACACCGGTAAGGTTGGTGCTGCTGTAATTGACCAGCCTTACCTGAGGATACAGCTGGGTGCCTGCCACGGCCTGACCGGTAGGTAGCAGGATGGAGTCCACACCGGCATCAATCGGGTAAGGAATGGTGATGGCGAAATTATCGATGGCAAAACCTTTTTGCTGGGTAGCAGTATTGGATAGAAATACAAAACGGAAACGCATGGTGGGAACCTGGTTAAAATTCGACAGTACATAAGTTGCTTTTTTCCAGCCGCCCGAGTTACCGGCCCAGGCAGCACCCAGGCTGGTAATGTTGCTGGGATGCCAGTTGATTCCCAGGGGGTCGTTCTGGCTGCCCAGCGGCTGCCAGGTGTTTCCGCCGTCCTGACTGTACTGTAGCTGCACGCCATCGCCCGTTGTCGGCATTTCCGTATTATACTGGAACATAATTTTTGCGTTGATGGCATTGGTAAAGTCAAAGATCTGGGTAGTGAGTTGGCATAACGCACTGGCCGTATAACCTGTCATGTTCAGGTTGGTAGCCCATAGGTTGGGTGGAGAATAAGCAGGCGAGGGCCAGTTTGGAGCGACGGGCGCCCCGTGAATCCAACTGGTACCAGTGGTTGAGGTGGGGAAGAACCGGATCACTCCGTCGAAGTTGTCGTAATAGGCCAGGGTGTCCACCGGCACTCCCTGGATGTTCCGGCAAAGGGTATCGTTAAATGTATTCGAATCGCCATCCAGGGTGGTATAGGCACAGAAGGTGTGATAACCAAGGGGCCAGGTAATGGAAGGGAAGGTTACCTGGGTGCTGCCGTTGGGAGCAAGGTTACCGATCCAGGTCTGGGTGACCGGAGGATTGTTGTCAAGCACATAGGTAACATCTACGGAGTCTATTGCGTTGAGTCCGAAGTTTTTAATGGTCATGGTGGGTGGATTGGTGTACCCCTGAGGGTAGGTAACAGGAGGAATGTTGATGGCCGTAACTCCGGCATCCCAATCCAACTGTGGCATCACAAGGGCAAGATAATCCTCCGTTTCGCCCCAGGTGTAGAGTCCGCAGGGATCAATATTACCCGGTGAACTTGTTTCCACTACGATTACGCGGAAACGGGTAATTCCCAGGTGGGCGTTTACAGGAACCGTAATAGTACCGGTCAGGGTAGTATTGGTTTGTGTGGTGGGCCCGGCGGTAAACGCATTTTCTATGGTCTCGTCGAAGACGCCGTCGTAATTCCAGTCGACAAATACCTTGCAACAGGTGCTGTAATGACCGCTGGCAAAGATCACACTGACAGAGATGTTATAAGTCTGTCCGCGTGTAAGGAAAATAGGCGGCAGGTTGGTAAAATCAGTATATAACTGTGCGGAAGTTCCGTTGTTGAATGTAGGCAATGGATTCCCGTTGTTCAGGTTGGAAATCGTGACATTGCCGATGTCTTCGTATCCGGTGGAAGTGGCCCGGGATTCACAGTAGGTAAACATCTTGTTTTCCACTGTCTTGGAGGAGGTATCGTTGATGTGGTTCTGGTCTCCGGGTACATCCACCCAGGATTTAAACTGGTACACCTGGTAAGCGCTCAGATTGGCAGGTGTAGTGAACACATAATCAATGATATCATCTATTTCCAGGGTATCGGTTACTGTCTCCGTTACCGGGGTGCCATTATTAATGCTGTATTTGATTGGGAAATTGAAGATAGGATCTGTGCCGTAATTTCTGATCCGTACGCTGACTGTTTCTGAGGCAGTCAGGTTAAAGCCCGTGTTTGGAGTCAGAATTGACAAGGTAGCCCCGTCGAATGGCGGAGGAGAACCCACGTAAACGGTGTCTCTTGCCCTGACGCTCACACAGCCGTTTGAAGCGGTGGCCATGGGAAAATAGACCATGGTTCCGTAAAGGATGGGAGTAGTATAGCTGGGCCCGGTTCCGATCTGGGTTCCGCCGGTGAACTGGTCGAACCAGGTGATGCTGTGCGGTGAGGCAGCTGTAATTGTGGTAAAAGTGCCATAAGGAATGAGGACGGAAGTGACAGCCGGGGGATTGGGAACGAATTTCGACTGAATGACTTTGGTGGCAGTGTCATCACCCAGATTGGGATCATTGATCAGGTTCACCCAGGCTTTCAGGATGAAAACGGAATCGGCGCCGATGGCCTGCAGGTTTACCGGGGTAGTGAAGGTATACAAGAGGGTATCTCCGGGTTGAATGGTATTGGGAACGGTTTCAATGACCGGTGGTGAAGTCGGACTTTTCCGGAATCCTGCCGTCAGACCACCGGTGATGGGGGTCAGTCCTGCATTGTGAATCTTGATTTTCACGGTTTCATTACCCAATCCGCAGCCGCCGCTGGTAGCGATGATTCCCTCACAGGTAGCTTCCTGGGGTGCCGGCAGGGTGATGCTGAAATCGTCGATGGAAAAACCGTCATTGTTGCCGCTGCCGTCGGAAGTGAAAATATAGCGGAAGCGAACCTGGCCGACAACATTGTTCAGGTTGCTCAGTTTTATCTTGGCTTTTTTCCATCCGTTCGACTGGCCGTTCCAGGCCGGCTGGTTGCTGGAATTGATGTTGCTGTTATACCAGTTGGTTGCAAGGGGACTGTTTACGGCTCCCAGCAATTGCCAGTTGGTACCATTGGTGGTATATTCAAGCCTGGTGCCGTCCCAGCCTGATTCGCAATAATAGTTTATCCAGAATGCCATCCTGGCATCCACCGCGTTTGAGAAATCGAAAACAGGTGAGGTTAGTATGCAATAAGCATTTGAGGCATAGGCGGTTGTGAGGTTCACATCCCAGGCGTTCGGATGCGAATGGGTAGAACTGGTCACACCATAGGATGGTTGACCAAGCTGCCAGGTGGATTGCTGGTTGGTTCCTCCGTAACTGGGTGTCCATAGTCCGAGATTCACATCAAAATTGTCGAAAAAGGGAAAAGTGATCCCGGCATATGCCGTAAACTGGTTGCAGCTGGATACCGGCTCTCTTGCCCAGTTGTATGCAGGTGATGCATCATAGGCTTCCACCCACCAGCAAACCACATCCGAATCATTGACCGTGGGAATGATTCCCATCATGGTATCCAGCGGCAGGTGCACCATGCCTACTGTATCGTAAGGGCCATTATTCACCGAATAAATCACTTTTGCCGTATCGATGCCGCTGGCGTCGCTGATTTTGGCCTTGATCTGGAAAGGCCCCACACTCCATACAATTCCCGTGATTACCGGAGGCACAAGGATGATGGTTGGCGGAGTAAGTTCTGAAGGAGCCATCAGAACCCGGATGTTGTCGAGATACCACCCTTTGTTGCTGTTCGGTCCGGGTTGGCCGCCGTCTGAAAGCCTGAACCTGATCCTCGCATCGGGAACATTGCCGATCAAAAGGCCGATATTGAACGACTCGCTTCGCCACCAGGTATTGGTAGGCAGGGCTACGGCATTGGACGGTTGCCATAAGTTCCCGTAGGAATTGGCGGCAAAACGGTTTCCGTTGGCGGCGTACTGTCCTGTACCCTGATACTGGGCTCCGGTTAGTTGAACCCAGCTCTGCCCGCCATTGTTCGATACTTCAATGGTGGCAATATCCAGGAAGTCGACCTTGCAGATATGGTCGAAATACAGGATGACATTGGTGTTGCCCAAAGTGCTGAAAGGATTGGAGGTCATGTATATGGCCTGTCCTGTCTTTACCTGGCAGGAATCCGACCTGAGACTGCCGGCACCGTAATGCAGACGGGTGTTGATGTTCCAGATGTCACCCGGAGCTGGCGAAGAAAAGTATGTTACACTGTCATCCTGGCCCGGTAATTCAAAATTCTCATGAAAGACAATGGTTGCCTGTGACCAGACTGCAGTGTAATATCCGAACACGAATAACAACAGTATGAGTAACTTTTTCATCGATATATAAGGTATTTATGGACAATAAAATAATCAGCTTTCAGCCTGCTAAAAGAGGATAAAAGTACAAAAGTTTTCAATATGCAATAGTAATAGTGGTGTAGTTTTTCGCTTAAAGACAGGCTGCCGGGGAAGGAGGTTGCCTGTGCAAGTGCCTCATACCACTTCGGCTACCACAAAAGAGCTGCCGCCGATAAAGATCAGATCTTCTGCCGATGCGGCGGAAAGGGCTGCACGATATGCTTCCCCTACTCCCTTATAAGGGATTCCCTTCAGTCCGGCGGCCTTAGCAGTCCGGTAGAGTGCTTCGACCGGCAATCCCCTGGGTACGTCGGGCCGGCAAAAATAATAGTCCGCTCCTGAAGGTAAGAGCTTTAAAATAGATGATACGTCCTTGTCGCCTGCCAACCCGAATACTATATGAAGGCGTTTGCATGAAATCTCACCGAGTTGTTTCACCACTTCACTGATCCCGCTTTCATTGTGGGCCGTATCACAGATGGTGAGCGGTTTCCTTTTTAAAACCTGCCATCTGCCCCGTAATCCCGAGTTTTGAACAACGCGGCCGATTCCCCTGAGGATGGCAGTGTCCGGGATACTTCGAAACATTCCGGAAAGCTGATGACATGCCTCCAACACGCTAAGCAGGTTCTTTTGCTGGTAATGTCCGCCTAATGGACAATACAGGTTCTCAAGAAATGGCTCACCCCTTTTATAAATAGCGGTGCGGAACCCTTCCTTCAGCTGCCTTATGGAATGAAGGCCGAAACCCCGGTCAGCATATGAGATTGGTGCCTGCATGCCATGCGCCCTGTCTTCGAAGATATGCCGTATGGCCTCCTGGCTCTCTCCAATAATAACGGGAACTCCGGGTTTGATAATGCCGGCCTTCTCTGAAGCAATGGCTTCGGGATTGTCCCCGAGGAATTGCATGTGGTCCATGCCGATATTGGTGATGATACTGAGCAACGGACGGATGACATTGGTGGAATCAAGCCGGCCGCCCATCCCTGTTTCAATGACGGCAATTTCCGCCTGCGCTTCGGCAAACCAGGCCGCAGCCATTGCAAAAGTCATTTCAAAAAATGAGGGCTTCAGGTTCCGGAATACCTCCTGATGCCTGTTTACAAATGAGACGACGAAGGATTTGGGGATCATGCGTCCGTTTACCCTGATCCTTTCACGGTAATCTTTCAGATGGGGCGAAGTGAACAGGGCTGTCCGCAAACCTGATTCCATCAAAACCGAGGCCAGCATGGATGATACCGACCCTTTGCCGTTGGTACCGGCGATATGGACAGACGGGAAGTGTGTGTGTGGATTGCCGGCACTAAGGCAAAGAGAAAGCGTGGTGTCAAGTCCCGGCTTATAGGCCGGAGGTCCTGTCCTGTGGTACATCGGCAGTTGTGAGTACAGGTATTCCAGGACTTGCGGATAGGTTTTCAATTCTGCAGGACAAAATGATAGGTGATGCTGCCTTTTTGTTCTTCCGGGGCATTGGGGTTGGGACTGAAACGGGCCTGCAAGGCAGCCTGCCTGGCAAGCCGTTGCAGCACGGCACTGGAAGTGGTGGTCCCCCTGGCGCCGGATTCTGCACGAGTAACCGCTCCCTGTTTATTCACCCAGATCCTGACCACTACCGTTCCTGTTTCATAGGCCCCGTATTCCGGCTTTGGTAAAAACTTGGCGCTGCGCCCGCTCAGGTCAAAGGACGGTCCGATCCCGTCTCCCTTGCCGGTTCCGACGCCGTAACCCGCTCCCGTCCCGGCACCCGACCCCGGTTCCCCGTCGTAGTTCTTACTGTATAAGGAACCACCCGGATGACCCTGGTCGCCGGCCTGCCCCGTAATGCCTTCGCTTCCTCCCTGCTTCTTTGGTTTACCGGTATACAAAGCCTTCGGATTTACGACAGGGTCATTGATTTTAATGACCTCCGCCGGCTTGGTGGCTTCATTGTTGCGCGATGTCTGTATGGCCGGAGCTTCCTCAATGTCCTGTGTCAGGTAGTTATCGTCAGTTCCGTCTTTTCCCTTCTGAACGGTGATCTCTGAAGGAGCCTCGCCCAGATCCCTGGTGTTCACTGCAAGGTATTCCTCGTACTGAACATCGCCCATGCCCTGGTCAGAAGTGCCGAAATTCACCTCAAGCCCCGATCCTCCCCCAACCATGGGATATGGAGGTATCGGCGTGTGCATGACAATCAGGAATAAAACCCCGAGAATGATGCCATGAAAAACCAGGGAGAGTATCCAGGCTAAGGGCCGGTTGGTGTTTTCTGCATCCTGCATGTCAGCGCTGCATTGATTTTGTGGCCAGTACCATCTTGATGCTGACCTTATTGCCGATCTGAAGCACATCTACCAGATCCTGAACACTCAGGGCATTGTCGAAACGCAATACCACGGTAGGTTCGGTCACGGTACTCGTAATCCGCTGAAGTTCAGATTCAAGCATGTCGAATCCGATTTCCTGGTTGTTCACAAAATACCGTTTGTCGGCCGTAACCGAAAGAGAGATCTGTTGTTTGCTGATGGCCTGGGAAGTAGTTGCCTTTGGCAGCATCAGCTTGATTACCGAAGGATTGACCAGGGTCGAAATGATCAGAAAGAACAACAACAGAAAAAACATGATGTCGTTCAATGATCCGGTATATACTTCCGCATGAAAAGCGGACCGCTTCCTCAGGTTCATCTCATGCCTCCTTCTGCAATAGATCAAGAAATTCCCTGGAACTGTCCTCCAGCTGGAAAACCACTTTATCCAGCAGGATGTTCAGGTAATGATAACCGGTGTAGGCCAGAACCCCGATGATCAGGCCGGTTGCACTGGTGATCATCTTTTCATACAGGCCTCCTGCAATGATCCCGATGCTGATGTTGTCGGCAAGGGAAATATTGTAAAAGATCTTGATGACCCCCATGATGGTACCGATGAAGCCAAGCATCGGCGCAATGCCTGCCACGATCCCCAGAATCTTCAGGTTCTTTTCCAGCTTGGTGATCTCGTACCGCCCTACACTTTCCAGCGATCGTTCAATCTCATCTATGGGTTTCCCAACGCGTCCAAGCCCCTTTTCCACCATCCTTGAGATGGGGGAATTAACTGACTTGCAAAGGGCTTTGGCTGCATCCAGCTTATAATCGAAAATGAAATCCCGGATGTTGTGCATGAAGTTATGGTTGATCCTGCCTGCTTTCCTGATGGCGATCAGCCTTTCGAAAAAGAAGTATACTGCCAGCAGGGACAAAATAAAAAGGGGTATCATGACAATCCCGCCTTTCATGACCAGTTCAATCAGTGTGAGCGACTCAACCGTGGACACCGGCTGCGGAGGGGACTGTATCTGGGTGACTGCCTGTTGTATGGTGTCGCCTATGCTTTGCCCTGCGGTGCTGATCTGTAATAGCATGCCTGAAATCATATCAAAAGCCTGTTTAAGTTAAGTAGGTAAAATTATTATATATTCAGGCCCCTTTGAATTTATTTCTTTCCACTTTTAAACAACACACTGTTAATTCAATCTATAAACAATAAGCAAAGGCATTTATTGTACACTGAATCGTAATGAAAATGCGAAGCAATTTTCGTTTAGATTTAGTTATACCGATGGCTTTGGAGATACATGATTCGCATACCTGTGTTTTTTTGGTATACTTTTTTATTTCCGGCGCTGGTTTTAAAAGCAAGATCTGTCTAAGGGAATATCTGTAATGAGCTGTGATCTGGCATGACTGATGAGGAACTGATTAAAAAACTGCTGGCAAATGAACGTGATGCATTCCGGGAACTGGTTAACCTGTACCAGGACCGCGTGGTCCGCACTGCTGCAGGTTTGCTTCCTACTTACCAGGATGCGGAGGATATCGCCCAGGAGGTATTTGTGGAGATTTACAGGTCGCTGCATGCTTTCAGACACGACGCCAGGCTGTCGACCTGGATATACCGTATCACTGTCAATAAAGCCATCAACCTTCAAAAACGGAATAAAAGGAAACAATGGATCACTTCTCTTGAATCCTGGTTTCACAGTGCCGGAAATGATGACGGCGGAAGGGATTCAGACCGGTCGTACCAGGCAGATCATCCCATACAAAACGCTGAAACGGCGCGCGTTCTTGACCAGGCGTTGAATGCACTCCCGGATAAACAACGCATCGCATTCACCCTTCACAAGGTGGAAGGTCTGCCACACAGGGAAATTGCCGATATCATGCAGGTCTCCATCCCTTCCGTCGAGTCTCTCATTTTCAGGGCCAGGGTGAATCTGCAGAAAAGCCTTGCCGGATATTATAAATTGTATTAAAACCGCAAGATTCATTCACCGATGTTGTCAAAAGAAAAAAACAGGGAAATGCAGTGCAGGGAGATGAAAAATAAACTCTGGTCCTATGCGGAAAATGAATTGGACGCATTTGAATCGGAAAACCTGGAAAGGCACCTGGAAACATGCACAGCATGCAGCCGCCTGCTTCATTTGACCAGGGAGGCAATATCCCTGATGGAAGAAAAGAAAAAGATCACGGCCAATCCATTCCTGTTTACCCGTGTGATGGAAGCCCTGGATAAGGAAACCCATGATTACCGGACATTTTCCTGGAAACCAATTGCTTCTTTGCTGCTTCCCGCACCGCTACTGGTTTTTGCCGGTATCATGATCGGCATGGCCCTGGCCGGTAACTCCGGAAAGGAATCACTGACAGCCGGCACAACATACCAAAGTCTTTCCGGCAATGATGTGTTCCGCCTCGGCGATCTCGATGAACAGGATTATCTCACCTATTTTGATATGAATAATCAGGAAGAATAATGAATACACTGCTCAATAAAAAGTGGATGGCCTGGGTGCTCATCATGTTGTTCATATTGAATATCAGCATGCTGGGAACAATCCTCGGAATATTTTTCCTCCGTTCCAAGAAAGCGGAACCGGAATTACCTCAGGATCAACGCTTCAGTGGAAGGGAGCTGATCGAAAAAGCCAGCTTCGATTCGACTCAGGTCATGGCATTCCACAAACTCCGGCAGGATTTCATTGAGGCCACCCAGGCTGACCTGGAAAGACTGGACATGATTCGCCGGGATGTGATCGGTGAGATGGACCGCCGGGAACCCGATACCAATTACCTGATGGAACTGGCAGACAGCATCGGAAAAGTCCAGGCTGAAATTAAAAAGGCTACCCTCAGGCATTACAGGGATGTGAGCAGGATTTGTAATCCGGAACAGAAAGAAATGGTGAAAAGGTATTATACCCGGATGTTTTTCAGGGAAGGACAGGGTCAGGGCAAGATGATGCGAAAAGGCAAAAGGCATGGGCAGGCCGATGGGGAAGGATACCGCTTCCGGGGCGGACGTCCGCATGGAGAAGAAAATCATCCGGACACAGGAAACGGCAAATAACAGACTGATCAGTAATAATATATATAAGTTTAGAAAGTTTAATCAAATTCAAACAACATCATGAACACAATAATCAGAAATGAAAAATGGGCAGGCCTGTTGGTACTTGTCATGCTGGTGAGCACGGTGGCTTTTTCGCAGGGCCGCGGTTATGGCCGGGGAGACGGCCCGCGGCATGGCTGGCGGGAACACCGGGCCGATTCTGCCTTTGGACCGGGCAGTGGATATTGCATGAATATTCCTGACCTGACCAAAGATCAGCAGGAAAAAATCGGGAAATCACGTCTTCAGTATGACAAAGAGGCGCTGCAACTTAAAAACCAGCGTGATGAATTGAAGGCCCGGCTAAGAACCCTTCAGACAGCAGACAAAGCCGATAACAAGGCCATCGACCAGGTCATTGACGAGATTGCAGCCATCAATGCCCGGCTTGCAAAAAAACGCAACCTTCACAGGCAGGAAATCCGGTCCCTGCTTACGGACGAACAAAAGCTGTGGTTTGATACAGCGAAAGGAAAGAAAGGCAAGAGGGGAAAAGGACCACGGTCACAAGGACCTGCTGCCGGAGAACGCGGCCCCTGGTGTCCCTGGTGATCAGGCCAGGTAAACAGCGCCCCCGCAGTGATCCCGGGATGCACCCGTTACGGAAGCAAGGGTATTGATACGCCCTGAAAAACGCAGCACACCAAGGAATGCAAATACCAGGGCTTCCTTATAATCAACCAACATTGGATCCGGCACCACGACCTCAAGTTGTGGTGCCAGTTTTTTTATCTGCTTGATGAGATGGATGTTCCTGGCTCCCCCTCCCGTGACCAGCATCCTTTTACCGGGAATTTGCCTGCAAATCTGTGCCACCTGAAAAGCGACATGATGACTCACACTCGCCAGGATATCCGCAGCTTGCCGCGCTGAGGTTCTCAGCAATGGCTGAAACTGTTCCAGGTACCATTCCCTGCCCAGTGATTTCGGTGGAGGCAGAAAGTAAAACTCCAGCTTGTTAAGCGCTTCCAAAAGATCCGGGATTATCTTTCCGGATGCTGCCACACTGCCTTCAGGATCAAAGGGAAGATTCAACAGGGCGGCGGTTTCGTTCAAGGGCATATTGCATGGACTGATATCACAGGCGATCCGCCCTCTCAGGGGGTCTTCCCATGAAATATTGCTGAACCCTCCCAGATTGAGGCAGCAGTCATATGCATGAAACAACAGGCGGTCACCGGCAGGAACCAGCGGTGCTCCCTGTCCCCCAAGGGCCACATCCGTTGATCTGAAGTCGCAAATCACGGTGAATCCCGCCTGTGCAGCCAGCATGGCGCCGTCTCCCGCCTGTAAGGTCAGCCCTTCCTCAGGCCGGTGGAAAACAGTATGCCCGTGGGATGCGACAAAATCCGGAGTAAACCCCTCTTTCCTGCAAAATGCATTGACCAGACTGCCGAGGTAAGCACCATAATGTTTGTGCAGCATGGCAAGCGCCAGACCGTCCATCTCAGGGGCATGCTTCAGTTTGTCGTACCACTCCCGGGAGTACGGGATGGTTTCAGCATGAAGAAGCCGGAAGCTCCAGCGGCCGTCATCGAAATGAAACTCGCAGGCCGCCAGATCTGTCCCGTCGAGTGAAGTGCCTGACATCAAACCGATTACCTTGTATGTTTCCATAACGGAGTTTATAAAGCCTCGAGTACGGTCTCCAGTTTGATCCCGCGCGATCCTTTTATTAATATGGTATGATCTCTGACAGGGTATTGAAACAGGTAATCTCTGACAGAGGCTGCATCCCTGAATGTCTGAAACCCTGCCCGCTTGGCGGCGGCACTGAATACCGGACCGGCAAGCAGTACTTTCCATCCTGCCCTTTCTTCCAGCCACCGGATGATCTGCCGGTGTTCTTCCTCCGCGTGATCTCCCAACTCAAGCATGTCTCCGAGGATAAGCATTTTGTTTTCCGCCGCTATCCCTGCAAAACTTTCAAGGCTGGCCTTCATGCTTGCCGGATTGGCGTTATAAGCATCCATGATAACGCTGTTCCGGGAAGTCTGTATGAACTGCGAACGCTGGTTGCATGGCTCGTAGGTTTCCAGTGCAGCAGCAATCGCGGCAGCCTCCACACCGTAATGCAATCCAATGGTGATGGCAGCCATCAGGTTAGCCAGGTTGTACTGGCCGATCAGTCTGGACCGGACCAGATGAGTTTCATTAGCTGTACTGAATGTTACGGCCGCAAAGGGACCGTATGCCTCAGGCATAAAGCGGCAGTATGTCTGACGGCCATTTCCATAGGTGATCCGGCCGGGGTAATCCTTCGTCAGTTCCATTAAAAGCGGATCATCCGCGTTCACGAAAAAGTTGCCGCCCTTTTCTTTTACACTGTCATAAAGGGCTTTTTTTGTCCGGATGATGCCATCGATCCCGCCGAATCCTTCGAGGTGGGCCTTGCCGATATTGGTGATCAGCCCGGCATCAGGAAGGGCCAAATTACACAGCATCCCAATCTCTCCGGGGTGATTGGCTCCCATTTCGACGACTGCCATCTCTGTGTCCCTGCCAATTCTGAGCAAGGTGAGCGGAACCCCGATGTGGTTGTTCAGGTTGCCCTCGGTGGCGACCAGCTGGTATTTGCAACCCAGAACGGCACTGATCAGCTCCTTGCTGGTGGTTTTGCCGTTGCTTCCGGTGATACCCAGTAACGGTATCAGGGATTGCTGTCTGTGAAAACGAGCCATTTGCTGAAGGGTCTCAAGCACATTCGCGACCCGGATGATCCGCTTGTCTTCAGGATTTGGAACATTCTCGTCAACAATGGCATAGGCTGCTCCTTTTTCAAGGGCTTCCGCTGCAAAAAGGTTGCCGTTGAAATGGGTACCCCTGAATGCAAAGAAAAGACTGCCTGGATGGATATGCCTGGAATCGGTCGAAACCGAAGGATAATTCAGAAACAACGCATGCAGCGTGCTGAGAGGAACAGATACCATCGGGATGTTCAGGGACTAAGCCCTTCAGCTGGGTTGAACCGGTTTTTAATAAGCGCCGGGGATGGGACTGCCAACCCTGGTCATGGCACAACGAAAGCCGATATTGTCGGTCGACTGGTATTCATCCAGGAAACGGCGTGTACCCGGACTGAGCCAGTAGGCACGGTCTTTCCATGAACCACCTTTGTAAACACGGGCCTGATCATTGATCATGGAAGTCATGCTGTAATCATACATCAGGTTGGAAGTATTGCCTTCCGGAGCTTCAAGCCATTCTTTCGACAAGGTGGAAGCGTAATCACCGTCGAGGTAATTGATATTGTCGGATTTCCTGTAATTTCTCCTGTTCATGCTTTCTTCCGTGGTCACCTCTCTCCAGATAACCCTCCCGAGGCTGTCTTTCTCGGCGATAAAACCTTCCTGGTCCCTGGTCTGGGTTTTAAAGACATTCCCCCTGTAAGAGCGGAAATCATCCATGTCTTCATAGGTGAGGGGCCTGTAAACATCCATTACCCACTCGGAAACATTGCCGGCCATATTGTAAACACCATAATCGTTCGGCCAGTATGAATATACCGGGGCAGGTATGTCGGCACCGTCGTTCAGGTTCCCTGCCACGCCCATATAATCACCCCTGCCTCTCATGAAATTGGCGACAAAGCTGCCGTAGAATTTATCATCGGTGGTACGTGTGAAGTTTCCGTTCCAGGGATAGTTCCTTCTTTCAATAATACGTTCAAACTGGGTGTTTCCCACGAGGCCGAGCGATGCGTATTCCCATTCGGCTTCGGTGGGCAGGCGGTAACGCGGGAGCAGGATGCCGTCTTCCATCCTGACCTTCCTTTCACCGGAACCGGAAGGATTCAGGTCTTCCAGCGGGCTGCGGACCAGTCCTTCATATTGCCCTACAAGATAAGCGTCGGTATTGAAGTTGTTCTCATTCAACTGATCGGGATCCCAGTCGAGGATGCCCTGTTCCACCAGGATCATTTCATTTACCCTGTCGGTTCTCCATGCACAGTAATTACTGGCCTGGTGCCAGTTGACACCCACAACGGGATAGTTACGGTATGCGGGATGCCTCAGGTAAAGTTCCACCAGGGGCTCATTGTAAGCAAGACGCTCTCTCCATACCAGGGTGTCGGGCAGTGCTTTTTTGAATACTTCCGGATAGTCCATGCTGAACACACGTTGTAACCAGTAAAGGTATTCCAGGTAATCCAGGTTGCGAACCTCGGTTTCATCAAGATAGAAGGAGGATACGGTCACCCTTCTCGGGATGTTGTTCCAGTTGAACTGGACATTGTCCTGGGTTGTTCCCATGACGAAAGTACCTCCTTCGATCAGGATCAGTCCGGGACCCGTTGCCTGTTCAACGAAATCAACCACCTCAAAACCACCGTTCTCGGGGTTGTTGTATTCCCACCCGGTGGTGCTTGAATACTCTTTCTTGCAGGATGCCAGGGTAAGGATCAGCAACCCCAGCGATACTGCCTGTGTGATTTTTATTAGCCGCTTCATGGAATGATATCTGAAAATCATTGATACAGTTCGGTTTACATTAACTAAAAGGACGGGCAGTTTATTGTTCTTATCTTTTTCTTTTTCACAGGACAGGGGAACAGCCAGCTGAATGACACCTCGTGGGCGCCACCCGTGATGTTGGTCAGCCTGGATACGGTAAGGTCGTAACTGTAACCCAGTTTAAAACTGGATTGTTCAAAACCTGCCAGCATAATGAAAGCATCTGCATTGTTGAAATTCTGCCTGAACCACAATCCTCCCACAAAAGGTGATCTGTTGAAATACAAACCGTAGTTGATCTGCTGGAAATGCTGCTGCATTTGGTAGAGAATGTTGGGAGAAATGGTGGGATCTTCCGGGTTGCGGTTGGAGCCGCTCTTGCGCTTCAGGTCAATAATGCCTCCCGCATGAACGGTGAGCTTCATGTTGAGCTTGCTGCTGATGTCGCTGTAAAACCCTTCATTGGGCTGAGTCAGGTGATGAACCGCGACTCCGGCGAAAAAACTCTCTCCAAGATTCAGTAAAGTACCCGTGGAAAAATCCGCAAACCCGATGCTTAGCTTGGGTGGGGGCTTTTCCTGGGTCTGGTTCACAAACCCGAAACGCGGGTCGATCATGTCGGGAAAAGTCAGCTTATCCCAGTCGATCCTCCGCTGGTAATAAGTGGCCTGAAAACCGGCATGCAGAAACGACCTGCGGTTGAGTGTCAACCGGTAAGAATAAATTCCGCTGAAAGTAGTGGTAGTTAGTGCCCCTTCCCCGGCCTGGTCGTTCATGGCCAGAAATCCGACACCTCCCGAAATCCTGTCCCAGTATTGGTCGAAAGCGGCGCTGTACGTAACATAAGTCCCTGCAATAGCCGGCCATTGATTGCGGTAATTGAAGGTAAGCCTCGGACATACCGCTGATCCTGCTAATGCGGGATTCAGGTAAAGCGGATTGGCGTAAAACTGTGAGAAGATGGGGTCCTGCGCTACTGCCACCCGGCCTGTTATAACCAGGATTATCAGCATTACCAGGTAACTTAGCTTCTTGACCATAAGTGTTAGTAGGATGTTGATAAATTTTTGGGATTACAATATTACAATATTTTTTTCACATACCAGCTTTTCAAAAAATTATTGTGATCCCGCAGCCAATTCCATTAAATCTTTTATACTGCTTATGACACTGAAAGTTTCATAAGGTTTCCCGCTCAGGCAACAATCTTAATCCAAATCTGTCATATACCTGAAAAAGAATGGATTCCAAAAACAAACCAGCCGCTTGAATGACTTTTTTGGAAAAATGGTGGCAGGCGGCATACTTTTTTACCAGCTTTGTTGTTTAATTTATCCCCATGGTCAACATAACAGTTGTGATCAGATTGGATGGAAACCCAAGTGATTCAATACGATACCTTATGTACCCCCAATCCGGATACCGGTGGTAATATTCAAACCCTGATTTATGCGTAAATTTCACATTGTCAGTATTATACATTTTCTTCTCCTGTTTCCTGCCACGCATATGGCATTTTCCCGTGATGCCTTTCAACTGCCTCCGGTAAGCATTCATTGGCTTGGGATTCAGTCATTCGGCGATACCTCCGATCCGCTTCACCGCTTCCTTTACTTTGAACAGGCTGTTTTTCAACCTGCCACAGGTGATTTACCCTGTTATTCCATCAGCATTCCATATCCCGCGGGTACCCGTATCAGTGCCGTCTCGCTGTTAAATCCGGTGTATACGGAGCTTAGCCCTGAAGAAAGATCGGTCGTCCGCGATCTGTCCCTCATCGGGAATGAACCCATGATCAGTTTTGAACATTCGGTACACAGAAAGGAGCATGCAGCCCTGATTACGATACTGCCTTTTATAAAAGATCAGGTAAGCGGATCCATCCTGCGTCTCGACCAATTCGCCCTGGAGCTGGAAACCCTCCCCGAAACCACGGAAACATCCTTGCGTGACTATGCTGCCCATTCGGTGCTCTCCCAGGGTACCTGGTACAAGATCAGTGTCAGTAATACGGGCATTTACCGGCTTAGCTGGCAGGATCTTGTGAATATGGGGATCAGTCCGGCAGGCATCAACCCGAAAAATATCCGTATCTACGGCAATGGCGGCGGCATGCTTGCTGAAGCCAACAATGTTTTCAGACATGACGACCTGGTGGAAAACGCTATCGTGGTCTCCGGAGAAAACGACGGCAGTTTCGATGCCGCGGATTATATCCTGTTCTATGGGGAGTCACCCGATACCTGGACATATAAAACATCAAAACAGGCCTTTAGCCATACGAAAAACCTTTACACTGACCATACTTACTATTTCCTGACCTTCGACCACGGACCCGGAAAACGCGTTGTCGACATCCCCCAGTCGGGGCAGACCGCCACGCACCAGGTAAACCGGTTCAACGATTACGCTTTTTATGAGCTGGATGAAAGCAACCTGATCAAAAGCGGTAAAATCTGGTACGGAGAAAAATTCGACCTGAAAACCAGCTATGAGCTTCCGGCTTTTTCTTTCCCCAATATTGACGGGGATATCCCCGTGAAATTCGAGGTCGACCTGGCCGCGAGGTCCACCTCTGCAAGCACCTTCAAGGTGTATGTGAACGGGGGAGAGGCCATTAACCAGCAAATCTCACCCATCAGTCCTGCGTTTAATACGGATTATGCCATCCCGGCCACAGCTTCCCGGACCTTCTACCTGAATACACCAACGGTCAATGTCAGGGTTAACTACATTCCTCCCGTAACCGGTTCGATCGGGTGGCTGAACTACGTGGAATTCAATGTGACACGTCACCTGATCATGCACGGAGACCAGATGTCGTTCCGCCATATTGAATCGGCCGACCCGGGTAATATTACCGAATTCACCCTTTCGGGCGTCGCCGCTTCCACGCAGGTCTGGGACGTGACGGATTGCACCAACCCCGGAAATGTCTTAACCACAGGAGCTTCAGGAAACCTGGTCTTCAGCTTGCCCACCGACAGCATCCGTGAGTTCATCGCCTTTTCCGGGGCTTCTTTCCTTGGTATCAGCGGTTGGGAGCAAATCTCCAACCAGGATCTGCATGCTACAGGAACCCATGACATGATCATCATAGCTCATCCGGATTTTTTAAATCACGCTCATGAACTGGCTGAAATACACAGAGATGAAGGTTTAACTGTGACCGTGACCACGCCCGGGCAGATTTACAATGAATTTTCATCCGGAGCCCAGGACGTGGCCGCACTGAGAGACTTCATCAAAATGATTTACGACAGGGCGCCACAGGGTCAGGAACCCCGTTACGTCCTGATGTTCGGAGACGGATCCTTTGATTACAGGGACCGCCTGGCCAACAATACCAATTTCGTTCCCACCTTTCAGTCTATCAATTCATTAAGACCTACAGAATCCTATGTAACCGACGACTTCTTCGGATTAATGGATCCGGCTGAAGGGAATGACTGTTACGGAACCCTCGACCTGGGTGTAGGCCGGCTGCCGGTGAAAAACCTCGAACAGGCAGACCAGGCCCTGCTCAAGATCAAAAAGTACCTCGGCCTGATTCCGCAAACCCCCGGGACGAATTATTCCAACAGCGTCCCCCGGCTCGGCGACTGGCGGAATCTGATCTGTTTTGTGGCCGATGATGAAGACAACAACATGCATTTCGATCAGGCAGAGGCACTTGCTACATATGTAGACACGGCTTTCAGAGAATACAATGTGGATAAGATCTATTTCGATGCTTACAAACAGCAGTCGACACCCGGCGGGCAACGTTACCCCGATGTGAATGCCGACATTAACAAAAGAGTTGGCAAGGGTGCACTCATCATGAATTACACCGGTCACGGGGGAGAAACGGGCTGGGCCCATGAAAGGGTGCTGGAGGTGTCTGATATCAATGCCTGGAACAATGAGTGGGACCTGCCTGTTTTTGTCACTGCAACCTGTGAATTCAGCCGTTTCGACGATCCCGAGAGGATTTCGGCCGGGGAGTATGTCTTCCTTAACCCCGCCGGTGGGGGGATATCCCTCTTCACCACCACCAGGCTTTCCTTTTCCTCTTCCAATTTCGCCCTGAACATGAACTTTTATTACCATGTATTTAATAAAACCGGTGGCAGATACCTGAAAATGGGAGAGGTGATCAAACTGGCCAAGACACCTTCCAATCCTTATATCCGCAATTTCGTCCTGCTCGGCGATCCCGCCCTGGGTATCGTTTATCCTGAATATAAAGTGGCTACCTCCACCATCAATGGCAAACCGGTGGGTACTGAGCCCGATACCCTGAAAGCCTTCAGCCATGTGACCATTACGGGTTACATCCACGATGATGATGGCAATAAACTGACGGATTTCAACGGAGTGATTTACCCGAGCGTGTTCGATAAGCCGGCCGAAGTTGTCACCCTCGGGAATGACCAGGGAAGTGCCAAAAGGATGTTCCTGTTACAAAAGAACATCCTGTACCGCGGAAAGGCAAGTGTGACCAATGGGGAGTTCAGCTTTACCTTCATTGTTCCCAGGGACATCGCATATAAATACGGTTTCGGTAAGATCAGCTATTATGCCCAGAATGGAATTACAGATGCAAACGGCCATTTTGATCATTTCCTCATCGGCGGCTCTGAAACAAACTTCGAAGCAGACAATGAAGGACCGGGAATCAGGCTGTACATGAATGATACCACTTTCGTCTTCGGCGGGATGACAGACCAGAATCCCATCCTGCTGGCCTACCTGACCGACTTTCATGGGATCAACACCGTCGGAAACGGGATAGGGCACGACATCGTGGCCGTGCTCGACGAGGAAACAGATAAATCCATCGTGCTGAATGATTACTATGAGGCAAGCCTGGATTCCTATCAAAGCGGCGTGGTCCGCTATCCTTTCTCAGGTTTGAAAGAGGGACTGCATACACTCAGGCTGAAAGCCTGGGATATCTACAATAACAGTTCCGAGGCCTATACAGAATTTATCGTGATGGAGAACGACCGCCTGGTGATCGAGAACCTGGTGAATTACCCGAATCCCTTCATCGATCATACCTGCTTCGTATTCAATCATAACCAACCCGGGACCGAACTGGAAGTCGAAATCCAGGTATACTCAGTAACAGGCTCCCTGGTCAGGGTATTGAAAACCAGGCTGCTGACCGACGGATTTAAAGCCGGTCCCATTCTGTGGGATGGACTTAGCGAGCAGGGAGCACGCCTGAACAGGGGGATGTATGTTTACCGTCTCCATGTGAGGACATCTGAAGGAGAAAACTACAACAAAACCGCAAAACTTATTGTTTTGAAATAGCATTGAATTGAAGGATAATACAATATGATATTTGAATTATCGTTACCTTTGCACCACTTTTTTAAAATCTAGCACCCAAAATTTTATGACATTGAAAACCGGAAGTTTAAGCCTTGCAGTCCTCTGTTTTATCATGCTTGCGGCAGGCCGGGGAACAGCCCAGAATACACAGACCAGCAGTATTTTTGAAGGCACAAAACTGAATACCATCACTACCGCAGTGCCTTTTCTGATGGTTGCCCCCGATTCCAGGGCGGGTGCCCTTGGTGATGCCGGCGCCGCTACCAGTCCCGATGCCAACTCCCTGCACTGGAATCCGGCCAAGTATGCTTTCATTGACAAGGATATGGGATTCAGCGTCTCATACAGCCCCTGGCTGAAAGCACTGGTGAATGATATCAACCTGGCCTACGTTACAGGTTACAAGCGCCTGAACGATATGTCGACCGTGGCAGCCTCCCTGCTTTACTTTTCTCTCGGTGATATCACATTCACCAATGATGTGGGCGTGGAAACCGGTAACTATCGTCCCAATGAGTTTGCCCTCGACCTGGCTTACTCGAGAAAATTCACTAAAAACCTGTCCATGGCCATCTCCGGAAGGTATATTTACAGCAATCTGACACAGGGCCAGTTTGTCGGCGGGCAGGAAACCCATGCCGGACAGAGTGTGGCTACCGATGTGGCCCTCTATTACACGAAAAATCTCAGGTTCCAGAACCGCATGAAAGGACAATGGGCGCTCGGTATGAATATCTCCAATATCGGATCCAAGATTTCCTATACCTCAAGCACCGAAAGAGACTTTATTCCCACCAACCTCCGCCTGGGACCTTCCTTCACCATCGACCTGGATGATTATAACCGCCTCTCGTTCATGTTCGACCTGAGCAAACTCCTCGTTCCATCCCCCCCTGAATACAAACTGAACGACTCTACCGGCCTGCCGGAAAGGGATCCCAACGGGAACCTCATCATCTTCAGGGGCAAGGATCCCAATGTGGGTATCGTTAAGGGAATGTTCCAGTCATTCAACGACGCACCAGACGGAACCTCGGAAGAGATCAGGGAGATTAATTACTCGGTTGGCGTTGAATATTGGTACGACAAGCAGTTCGCCATCCGCGGCGGTTACTTCCACGAAAACAAATACAAGGGCAACCGCAAATTTTTCACCCTGGGAGCCGGTTTGAAATATAATGTCTTCGGACTGGATTTTGCCTATCTCATCCCCGTGGAACAACGCAATCCGCTGGAAAATACCATCCGCTTCACCCTCCTCTTCGACATGGAGGCATTCAACAAACAGAATGAGATCTGATGGCCTTCCGGATCGGCTTCGGCTTCGATGTCCATCGCCTTGAAGCGCATCAGGAACTCAAACTCGGAGGAGTCAGTATACCACACTCAAAAGGAGCCGTCGGGCATTCCGATGCCGACACCCTCATCCATGCCATCTGTGATGCCTTGCTTGGCGCCGCCGGGCAACGCGATATCGGCTTCCATTTTCCCGATACCGACCCGGCCTGGAAAGGGAAAGACAGTGCCCATTTCCTGCTGAAAGTCAATGAAATCCTGCACAGCCTGGCTTACTCCGTCGTGAATATCGATGCCACGGTGGTGCTTCAGAAACCTAAGATATCCGCTTATATCCCCGATATCTGCCGTAACCTGGCGTCCCTGCTGAACCTTGATGAAACCTCCATCTCCGTCAAAGCCAAAACTTCCGAAGGCATCGGGTACGTTGGCAGGGAAGAAGGAGTCCAGGCCTATGCCGTGGCCCTCCTGGAAAAACGCTGAGGACTAAGCCGTCATGCTTCGGCTCCGCTTGCACGGACGCTGTCAGAAAAACTGGTTTATCTCCTTCTTGAGAAATTCAACTGCCTGGACAAGAGAGGGCTTTTCCTGTTTCAGGTAAAGTTCAAAGATCTTCCTGCTCAGCTCCAGCCCTTCGGCATCCGCCGGCACTTCCCCGGCTGCCTGGTTGATTACGGTGATCAGCTCCTCTTTGCCGCTTTTAACCATCTCCCAGGCTTTCACCGACATATATACCTGCAGCGACAGGTTGTGCTCGTATTCCTCCCTGACGGCGTTCACCAGCGCCCGTTGCAGCGTGCGCGCATCCTGCCCTGTGTCGCTGATCCGGACAATCAGGCTGCCGGGATTGATACGTTCAAGGAATAACATGATACGCTCGTAAGCCTGCAGCCGGATCGGGGTCACAACGGCCCGGTTCTGGTCCCGCCAGCCGGCCTGCCGGTTCTTTTGTTCATTGTCGAAAAAATACCTGATCGTCAGTATGGTCGAAGCGCCCACAACCAGGGATGGCAGGGTGTACTTCAGGATCTCAAGGAATTCGTTCATGGCAGGATGTTCATCTTGGAAGGCAAAGGTCGTGAAATAATCAGAAATTATCCTGTGAATGACTTAACAAATAACTGAATTTTATACTTTTGTATACCGACACGAAATGGGTCTGCGAAAAAGGGACAACAGTAAAGTGTACGGCATTACTGGTTCTATGCACCATTGCTTCGCAAAGCTGCCAAGAACCAGTATATCTTCTTTGACCAGCGAAACTGCAATATCTTTAAATAAACCAGACTGCCACTCATGGAAACAATCTTGTCAAAACGGGTCAACGAACTGTCGGAATCCGAAACCCTGGCCATGACCAGGATCAGCCGCGAACTGCAGTGCAAGGGACATAAGGTGATCAACCTGAGCATCGGCCAGCCCGATTTCAATACGCCTCAGTATATCAAAGATGCCGCAGTTGAAGCCCTTGAACAGAATTACACTTCTTACAGCCCGGTGCCCGGCTACCAGGATCTGCGGGAAGCCATCTGCCTGAAACTGAAAAGAGATAACCAGCTCGAATACCAGCCTTCCCAGGTAGTGGTGAGCACCGGGGCCAAGCAGGCCCTGGCCAATGTGGTGCTGTCGCTGGTGAATCCTGGCGATGAAGTGATCCTGCCGGTCCCTTACTGGGTTACCTATAAGGAACTGGTCAAACTGGCTGAAGGCAGGTCGGTGTTTTTACCCACTGGCGTTCTGACTGATTTTAAAATCACTCCCGCCCAGCTCGAAGCTGCCATCACCCCGGCCAGCAAACTGTTCATCTTTTCCAGTCCCTGCAATCCCTCCGGCTCGGTGTATTCGCGGGAAGAACTGCAAGCCCTCGCAGCCGTTTTTGAGCGGCATCCCCAGGTTTTCATTATGTCGGATGAGATTTACGAACATATTAACTTTGTGGGCAGGCATGAGTCGATCGCACAGTTCCCTTCCATTAAAGACCGTGTGATCGTGGTGAACGGCGTATCCAAAGGCTTCGCCATGACCGGCTGGCGCGTGGGCTATATTGCCGCCCCGCCTTTTCTTGCCCAGGCCTGCGATAAACTGCAGGGTCAGATGACCTCCGGAACCTGCAGCATCGCTCAGCGGGCCACCCTCAAAGCCGTGGCAACGAACCCGGCAGACGATCACGACCTGCAGATGATGGTGAAAGCCTTCCGCGAAAGAAGAGACTACCTGCTCGAGCTGCTGAAGGAAATACCCGGCCTGAAGACCAATACCCCCGATGGCGCATTTTATGTATTTGCCGATTGTTCCTCCTATTTCGGAAAAGCTGACGGCAACACGCACATCAGCGATGCCAACGACCTGAGCTTTTACCTGCTTTACCATGCGTATGTGGCAACCGTATCGGGTGCGGCTTTCGGCGATCCGGCCTGTATCCGCCTTTCCTATGCCACTTCAAAAGAACAGCTTGCCGAAGCCGTCATCCGGATGAAAGAAGTACTTGGCAGGCTGAAATAAGTATTTTGTAATCAGGATATTACATTTGAACAAAGCCTCATGCCTGGCTGGCTTCAGTTTGATCTGATTTTTCTGCAGCTTTATTCACCGACAAGTGCAATTCGTCCAGTTGTTCCCTGCTGATCGTGGAAGGAGCGTCGATCATCATGTCGCGGCCCGCATTGTTTTTCGGGAAGGCGATAAAATCGCGGATAGACTCCTGTCCGCCGAATAAAGCACACCAGCGGTCGAATCCGAAAGCGATGCCTCCGTGGGGCGGTGCACCGTACTCAAAAGCATTCATCAGGAAGCCGAATTGCTTGACGGCTTCTTCCTCACTGAAGCCGAGGATGGATAACATCTTGTTTTGCAGATCTTTCTCATGGATTCTGATGCTTCCGCCACCGATTTCCACCCCGTTTATGACCAGGTCGTAGGCATTGGCTTTCACCAGGGCGGGATTCACGTCGAGCAGCGGGATGTCCTCCGGTTTTGGAGCGGTAAAGGGATGATGCATGGCATAATAGCGCCCGGTTTCCTCATCCCACTCAAGCAGCGGAAAATCCACCACCCACATGGGTTTGAAGCAGTTGTTATCTCTCAGTCCAAGCCGGTTGCCCATCTCAAGCCTGAGTTCACAGAGGGCTTTACGGGTTTTTACCGCAGGACCGGACAGGATCAGCATCAGGTCGCCGGCTTTTGCCTGCATGGTTTCTGCCAGCCTGCTGAGGTCCTCCTGTCCGAAGAACTTATCTATGGATGATTTCAGGCTGCCGTCAGCACCATGCTTTATGTAAACCAGCCCGCCGGCCCCGATCTGGGGTTTACGGACGAATTCCGTGAGCTCATCCAGTTGCTTGCGGCTGTATTCGGCACATCCGGGCACCGTAATGCCTGCCACCAGTTCCGCATCGTCGAATAGTCTGAAAGCTTTCCCCTTGACCAGGTCTGTAATTTCAACGAATTCCATGCCGAAGCGCAGATCCGGCTTATCGCTGCCATAGCGCCGCATGGCATCCTCCCAGCTCATCCGTGGGAAAGCATGCTGGTCCAGATGCAAAACCGAACGGAAAAGGTGCCTTGCGAGTCCTTCAAAGGTTTCCAGAATGTCGTCCTGCGTAACGAACGACATCTCGCAGTCGATCTGGGTGAACTCCGGTTGCCTGTCGGCCCGCAAATCCTCGTCCCTGAAACAGCGCACGATCTGGAAATAGCGGTCGTAACCTGCTACCATCAGGATTTGCTTGAAGGTCTGGGGCGACTGGGGCAGGGCATAAAATTCGCCCGGGTTCATGCGCGAGGGAACCACAAAATCGCGGGCGCCTTCGGGTGTGGATTTGATCATATAGGGGGTTTCGATCTCCAGAAAGCCCTGTGAATCAAGATAATTTCTTGTTTCGAAGGCCATGCGGTGACGCAGTATCATGTGATCGCGCAGTACCGGACGGCGCAAATCAAGGTAACGGTACCGCATCCGGAGTTCATCTCCTCCGTCGGTCTCATTTTCTATGGTGAAAGGGGGTAGCTTGCTGACATTCAGTACTTCAAAGGACTCCACAAGGATCTCGATGTCACCGGTCGGCATCTTTGGGTTTTTGTTGCTCCTTTCCGCAACTGTTCCCTTTGCCCTGATCACCCACTCTCTGCCGAGTTTCCGCGCTTCTCCGCACAGGGCGGCATCGCTTTCCATGTTAAAAACCAGTTGCGTGATGCCGTAGCGGTCGCGGAGATCAATAAAGGTCATTCCCCCGAGATCTCTCGATTTCTGAACCCATCCGCTTAGTGTGACGGATCTTCCCTTGTCATCCAGGCGGAGCTCCCCGCAGTTGTTTGTTCTCAGCATATGTCTTTCATTAGGGCGACAAAGGTAAAGAATGTCGGCATCGGATTGAAATGAATTGTCTTTCCTGAATGCCATACACCCCTGGGTCGAAATTTTCTCGCAAACTCATTCAGTGTCGGTATAATTTCCCGCTTTGCTGGCTTGATGTCAGAGGGAATTAAACTGAAGGTAAACTGAATCTGAATCTTAGTGAAAATGCTAGGCAATTTTTGATCCGATTCTGTTAATCCGATGATTCTGGATTCATATTTACCTAATTTCATGTCACTTAAATCATGTTATTACTGCGGTGAGAGGTGAAAATAAATAAGCAATATATTGACTTCCCTCCGATATTGTATTATCTTTACTGCCATATTCTAAACAAATCAGCATGAAGCAGACGGAAAAACACATCAACGGGAACATTTTTACCCATGCCGTCCGTTTTCCGCAAAGCTGCAGGCTGTCCGGCCTCTTCTCTTCTCTTCTCTTCTCTTCTCTTCTCTTAAATTTTTCTGTTGAAGTTTATGGTCAGGGCATGACCCTACAGCTGACTCCTTCCGTTTACGGAGGAGGGTACAACGTGGGTTGTTTCGGAGCGGCAAACGGCGCGATCAATCTGACAGTGACAGGCGGTACCTCCCCTTACGATTACCGCTGGTCCAACGATGCCACCACGGAGGATCTCAGTAATCTTCCGGCGGGATTCTATGCGGTTACGGTGACAGATTACAACCTGAACACTGCCACCGGCCAGATCACCCTGAGCGAACCCAGGGAGATGATCCTGGACATCCTGGTAGTTGAATATCCCAACGGATTCAACATCAGTTGTTTTCAGTGTTACAACGGGGCGGTCTACCTCGATGTGATCGACGGGGTGTCACCCTATAGTTATGAATGGAGCGACGGCTGGATGGAACAGGATCATCTGGGACTAGGCAGCGGGAATGTTTCGGTGATCGTCACCGACCTGAACGGCTGCCGTGTGACATCAGACCAGTACTACCTGACGGCCCCTGCCCGTAACGACTGGACGGTGCTTGGCAATGATGACACCGACGCTTCCATGCACTTTCTGGGAACCAAAGACAGTGTTCCGCTGATTTTCCGAAGTCATAACCAGGAGGTATTCCGAGCCGGTCCGGACGGCAGTATCCGCCTGACATCCCTGATGGGCAGCAGTCCCGGGGTGGTGATGCTTGATTCCGCAGGCTTACTCTATGGAACCGGAACAGGGACAGAACCGACGGCTTCCGTTCCGTGGATGACGCAGGGGAACAACCTTCCGCTGAATGAATACAAGGCGCTTGGAACGCTTAACGAAACAGCCCTGGTCATGATGACTGACAATGCTGCCCGCCTTCGGATACAGCCTGACGGCAGGGTGGGGATCAATACCGTCCCACCGGCCGGAGGCGACCATATGCTGTACGTCGACGGCAGCATTGCCGCCCGTGAACTGAAGGTGATGACGGGTCCTTTTCCCGATTTTGTGTTTGAGAATGACTATCCCCTGATGAGCCTGCCAGACCTGGAGTCTTATATCCTGCAACACGGCCACCTTCCGGGTATCCCGGGCAGAGCGGAAACAGAAGCACTGCAGGGTTTTGAAGTGGGATGCCTGCAGCTTGCCCTGTTGCAAAAGATCGAAGAACTCAGCCTGTATATCATTGCCTTGCAGAAAGAACTTGATGCCTTGCGCAAGGTGGTACATAAAAAACAGGAACAATGAGAAGGATGAAACAGGGTTTGATCCCGGCGACGCTGGTTTTCTCATTAATTTCTTATGTGGCTTGCTTTTCCCAGCCGGGTTTGGTAACTTTGGAGGGTAAACAGTTCAGGCTGAACGGTCAGGATTATTATCCCATGGTTTGTTGTTATTGTTTCAATGTATTGTACGACGACCCTTTTGACATAGCAGACATCTACCTGTCGGCCGACTTTGGCTATGGCCCGGGGAAGTACATTGCCGGAGTGGCAGACATGCCGAACTTTGAATATGAATGTGATGACCCTGCAGGCTGTCTCCAGCAGTTGAAAGATGACTTTACCAAAATACGGCAAATGGGGTTTACCGCGATCAGGACCTGCGGTTTGCATCCTTTTCTGGGTCCTGATGATGATCTGTACGGTTACTCGATCACTGCCACCCGAAATACGCATCCGTTGTGGGAACCGACTCTGGAAAAACATTGTATTATCATTGTACCGCCCTATGTTTGTGATGAGCAGCAAAATCCGGAGTTCTATCATTATTGCAGGATACTGGATGATATGTTAGATGCGGCCAGGCAATGTGGCTTGAAAGTATTGCTTGACATTGGCGCCGAGAATTATACCATCAGTGAGGAAAGATGGATAGAGTGGGGCGAATTTTTAAAAGGGGTGGCTGCACATCTTTCGGATGACACCACGCTGATGGCCTATGTTTTCTTTGAAGAAGCACTGTGGACGGATCAGTACACCAATTACACCAAGCAGGAAGTATGTACGATCACTACGTATTGGTATGACAAGATCCATGAGGTGGACGACAACCACCTGATCACCCTCGGAAGCTGCCTCGAAGAAGAAGCCTGGGAGTGGGATCCTGCGGTGGTGAAGGTGGATTTTACCAGCCCGCATCCCTATCCGGCCACCTTTGCGAGAGAGAATTACTCTTATGAGCTTGCCTACGAACGTTTCCTGGGCCGTTTGATCTGGCTGCAGCGGAATTCACCGCTTCCCTGGATCATCGGGGAGATTTCCCTCGGGGCGATGGATGATTACTATGAAAAGGATACGGTTCCTCAACCACCTGTGTGGACCAGGTATGCCTTATCCCCGCCAAGGGTGAATACGCCCGACCTTCAGGTACAGAAGGATTTTGCTGAGCAAAGCCTGGAGGATGTGCGAAACTGCGGAGCATCGGGATACTCCTGGTGGCAGTTTCAGGAAACCTGGTGGGTTAGTCCTTTGAGTGAATGGAAAAATCACAACCATGATGCAGACGGCTTATTACGGCACAAAGCCTTTTACGATCTGACGATACAGGAGGACGAATTTCCACTGGAAAAGCCGGTGGTTGAAGCCTTTGAGAACTATACTCCTGCCACCCCCGACCCCCAGGCCGTCCAGCAGCCCCAGAATTACTACAATCCCTTCAATGGCAACAATTACATGGTCTGCGGCTACGTGAAAGACCAGGATGAGGTGGCCATCAGGGATGCGGTTGTGTATGCAAGTAATTGGAATCCGCCGATTTATGATGATATTACAGTTTATGGTTTTACCAATGAGAATGGATGCTACAACATTGGTACTCCGTACAATGATGATTTAAGTCACTTTAATTACCTGAAAGCATCTGCCGTTGGATGTGGTGTTGGTGAAATTACACCAGGATATATATATTTAAATACTAAGAATTTTGAAATTAGCAGACCTTTATTATACAACACCCAACTCAGTAGTCCAACCACAATACAGATAAACGAGGAAGAAACCTACCAGGCCATAAATACCATTGCAATCAGCAACCTGACGGTTGACGGTAACGGAAGCAACGGCGGAAGCGCTGAGATCAAAGCCCGGAACAGCGTGACCCTTCAAAGCGGATTTTGGGCAAAAAGCGGCAGCCATGTGCATGTCCATACCGGACCTTTTTTGTTTCCATGCGAAACCTGGCCTGATGTATTGGTTGAATCAAAAAGCGGCCCTCAAAACATTGCCGGGTATTTTGCAAGCGAATTTGAGCTTCATTTTGAACTTAAAAAAGATGAGGCGGATGCCAGGATCTTTCCAAATCCATCTGGTGGTAAATACCACATTGAATTATTAGGATGTACACCGGAAAATATCACTGTAGCGGTTTTTGATTGCCTCGGCAGGCTGATCCAAACCGGAAATCATACAGGGAATGATGCTATCAGTATTGATCTGAAGGATTTTCCTGATGGAAGTTATTATACTTTGATTAAATCCGATACATGGTGTATCTCAAAGAAAGTTTTCAAATTTTAAAGATTCCATATGATGAATATAATATTTATTTTTTTGGTCACCTTCTTGTTCACGATGCAACTGTCACTTCATGTTTTAAGCCAGCAATGGCAGATTGCGGAACACATGGGTGGGTATACGAATGATGCAAGTTCAAGTATTATAATTGATTCTGAGGGAAATGTATATGTCGGAGGTATATTTTCCGGAACCGGTCATTTTCAGAATCAGTCAATAGGAAGCAATGGGATGCAGGATTTTTTTCTGGCAAAATACAATTCCGCTGGGAACCTTTTATGGGTAAAGTGTGGTGGTGGAGGTGGAAATACTCCTGAGAACGCAGGGGATGAGATCTATAAAATGGTTATTGATGACCAGGATAGAATCTTCATTGCAGGAACTGTAAACGGAACTGCGATGTTTGGTAACATTGCTTTCAGTTGTTATGGACAACTGGATGCATTTCTTGCCCGTTACGACACTGCTGGTAATTGTATATGGGTGAGGCATATGGGCGGGCAATACAGAACTGGTTCCCGTGCTATTGTTTTGGATGACAATAACCATATTTTTATAACCGGAACTTCAATCTATACAGATTCCTTGCATTGTGCGGATACTTCCATTGCAATAAATGACCACAAGTTTTTTTTGGCAAAATATGATCTTGATGGAAATTTTCATTGGCTTAGGACCATTGAAGGGAATGGAAGTTTAAGTATTAATGAAATAGCGTTAAATGGTGATGAGCTGACTATGGCAGGGTACTTCAGTGCTGAAATTAATTGTGATACAATGACTTTCTCAACACAAAAGCAATTTCAACCGGTGCTATTAAAAATGGACACCACCGGAGCATTTATCTGGGGTAGGACATTTAATTGCACAACCCTGGCAACAGTCTCAGCTATCTCATATTCAAATACTGGATATCTATATTGTACAGGCTATGCCCATGGGGCTTTTATTCTTGGGAGCGACACATTAATTGATGGTGGAGGGTATGTTATGAAATTGGATCCAGACGGAGAACCGGTTTGGATGAAGGGAGCTGCAACAATGGTGAAGGATGTATGCCTGGATTCCGATAACAACCTTTTTATTTCAGGATGTTACATGGATGAACAGTACATTTCGGACTGTCAGGTCACTTCCACCGCGAACCTTTCGAGTATGTATATTGCTAAGCTTGATACTAATGGAAATTGTCTTGGCGTAACCACAGTCCCGAATGTATTTGGTACCTACCAATCAATGCTGGATGAAAATGATCAGTTTTATATTACCGGATACTGCGAAGCCACAGAATTCGGCAGTATTTCAGTCGGGAACTACGGAGAAATGGATGCCTTCTGGGCCAAACTGGATTATGTGAGCGGGATGCAGGAGCAGGGTGGAGGAGAGGAGCATGCACTGTTTATCTATGCCAATCCCAATACCGGTGTCTTTCACGTGAAAGTGCCCCGGGCGGTATCCAATGAAAGGGATCTTGTATTGCGCATCTTCGACAACAGCAACCGCCTGGTCCACGAGCAGCCGCTCGACATGGGCGGAGATACCCCCCGCATCCATGTGTCACATGCCCGTCCCGGTATGTACCACCTGCAGCTCATTACAAAATACAATGTGTACACCGGCAAGATGATCGTGGAGTAGATTCTCATTCTTGCATTCACGCATTCCCGCATTCTGGCCTTTGCATTCCCGCATTCTTGCATTCCCGCATTCTCGCATTCCACTCCCCCTTCCACACACCCGGACCCGCTCCTTCCTCACTCATCTTCAGCGCAAGGATGAAGGGGCTGGTATAAAATAAACTGCCATCATGGAAAAACGATGTGACACATGGCCCAACGATGTGCCACATGCCGGCAACTCATTTTAAAGACCTGAAAAACAGTGTAATATAATCGCTGCTTTTAAAACCGTGACGTATGTCGCCACATGTTCTGGTTTCGGTGTTGAAAACTTGCATGTGTCACATCAAAACACCATGTGACACATTGAAATGTTGATGTGTCACATGGCCCAAGTGCATCTTACTGCACTCATTACTAATGACATAATCATCCAGTAATGCAATTATCAAAAAATAGCAGTCCTGGGAGGAATGTTCAGCAGAACGTTTGAAACGCTGATGTGACACATCGAAGCTGGCATGTGTCACATCAACGCTGCCTTAACTTCCAACATCCCGGAGCATCTGTCACCAATTCACATTCATGTGTTAGTTTTACAGCTTTAAACGAAAAGCCCTTTAAGCATGAACTCACCGAATATCAATGCCGGTCAAATCCTCGATCAGGCTGTACAGGCTTTCCAGGCCTTCCAGGAACTTGACCAGGAACAGACCGACCGCATCGTCAGGGCGGTATACAAAGCCGGCTTCAACCACAGGATAACGCTTGCCCGCATGGCCTGGGAGGAAACCGGCATCGGCAAATGGGAAGACAAGATCATTAAGAATGTCATTGCCACAAGGTATGTTTACCTGGATATCATCCGCCAGAGGACCGTGGGCATCATCTCGGAAGATGAAGCGAACGGCATCACGGAGATCGCCAAACCGATGGGTCCGGTATTTGCCATCACACCGATCACCAATCCCACTTCGACAGTACTGTTTAAGATACTTATCTGTCTGAAAACCAGGAATCCCATCATCATCAACCCACATGGAGCCGCCAGGAAATGCTCCCTCGAGGCGGCCAGGATTTGTTATGAGGCTGCCCTGGAGGCAGGCGCTCCTCCGCACTGTATCCAATGGATCAGGAGAGCTTCGCGGGAGGAGGTTATCAGCATGATGGAACACCGGAAAACAGCGCTGATACTGGCCACGGGTTCGGTCGGACTCGTGAGGGCCGCCTACCGCAGCGGAACCCCGGCCTATGGGGTAGGACCCGGCAATGTGCCGGTCTATATCGGTAAAAGTGCCGATGTCCCCTTTGCGGTGGATACCATACTGTCGTCGAAAACCTTTGATAACGGGACGATCTGTGCCAGTGAGCAGGCCGTGGTCGTGTCGAAATACAATGCCGCAGCCGTCAGGGAAGCATTCATCCGCAGAAAGGCATATTTCCTCGATCCTCAGGAAATCGAAAAGCTGAATCCCGTCATCTTCAACCCGGTTGAACGCGTGATGCGGGCAGAGGTCATCGGGAAGCCTGCTGCCGCCATTGCTTCCATGGCCGGGATAGGAGTACCGGAAGGTACTTCCGTACTGATGGCCCCCCTGGGTGACGCTGTCGGACCGGAACATCCCTTTTCCATGGAAATCCTCGCACCCAAGCTGGCATGGTATGAAGTGGACAACTTTCAGCAGGGAATGGACATGTGCCGCAAGATCAACAGGCATGGCGGACTCGGTCATACGGTCAGCATCTTCTCCAACGATCCCGGAAAGATCAGGCAGTTTGCCACTGTGATGAATGCCGGCCGTATTGTCGTGAATACACCTTCCTCACAGGGAGCCCTGGGTGGCGGGTATAACACCCTGCAACCCTCGCTGACCCTGGCCTGCGGCTCTGGCGGTAAGAACATCACCACCGACAATATCTCCGTCAAACACCTGCTGAATATCCAGCGCATCGCCTTCCGCCGCGAAAACCGCTGTGTGGTGTGCGACAGTGATCTCTATTTCAACGACAGCCTCGGTGAAGAAGAAGTGGACCGGATCTGCAGGGAAAGATATGATCAATGCTAAGTTTTCATCCACTCAAAAACCCGGTAATGCTCCCCGTTCATACCAAGTGCTTCATATACAGCCATTGCAGGCAGATTCCCTTTGTCAACGTACAGCCTCAGGCCACGGATGTCAGGATCACAATGCGCTTTGTCCTGTAAAAACATGTACATTCTACGGAAAACTCCGGTACCGCGATAGGCCTGGTCAACGTAAACCGACTGTATCCACCATACCCATCCGTTTCTCCAGTCGCTCCATTCCCTGGTGATCATCAGGGAAGCGATCACCCTGTCCGCTGATCCAGCCACATAGTAAACGCCCTTCTGACGGTCCGTGAATACGGCTTTTATACCCTGGGCAAGTACTTCCGGGTCAAGTAATAATCCCTCGCTTTCTGCTGCCATCCTCATCTGAAAGTCCTTGATGACAGCTATATCGGCGATTGTAGCTTCTCTGACTGTGATTTCCATGCGGTAAAAATAATCAAGCCTCGGGAAATGGAAAAATATTTTAGGTTTTAGCAGAATGTGACACATCGGGGATTGAGGGGATTTTTTCTTTTTCCTGTTGGAGAGATTTGATATTCAAGCCCTTCAGGCTTGTGATGCTTTGGGATCGCATATACCCCGGGTTGTACCCGGAGCTATTCATTTTCAACCCCTTCGGGGTTCAAGGTGGGCAAGCCCGAAGGGCTTTAATCCAGATAGCCCCGGACCGTGTCCGGGGAAAGAACGGCAGTATTCAGTCACAACCCGGAACGGGTTGAATGTATATGGTGCTTATGTGTGAAGTTGAAGCCGAAAGCTTCGGTATTATTGTTACCTTTGCTCCTTCAAAAAAACACCCATGAGCGACCAGATCAAGCATGAGTGTGGCATTGCCCTCGTACGCCTGCTGCAACCGCTCGAATACTACCTGGCAAAATACGGCAGTGCGATCTACGGGCTGAACAAGCTGCACCTGCTGATGGAGAAACAGCACAACCGGGGCCAGGACGGTGCCGGCATTGCCTGTGTCAAATTCGACATGGAACCCGGTAACAGATACATCAACAGGGCCCGTTCCAACCAGCAAAACCCCATCGACGACATCTTCCGCAAGGTGTTCGACCACCTGAAAGACATCAGCGAAAAATGTCCCCACCGCCTGAAAGACAGTGTGTGGCTGAAGGAGCATGTGGAATTTACCGGAGAATTGCTGCTGGGTCATCTTCGCTACGGAACCTTCGGCCGCTATAACATTGAGTACATCCATCCCGTCATGAGGGAGAACAACTGGATTACCCGCAACCTGGTGCTGGCAGGGAATTTCAACCTGACCAACATGGGGGAACTTTTTGATAAACTGGTAGACCTTGGACAGTACCCGGTAGAAACTTCCGATACGGTGACCATCCTCGAGAAGATCGGCCATTTCCTGGATGAGGAAAACGAAAACCTTTACCAGGAATTTAAAAAGGAAGGACTGTTAAAAAGGGACATTTCGGGCTTGATTGCGCGACATCTCAACATTGCCAATATTCTTACCAATGCCAGCAAGTACTGGGATGGTGGCTATGTGCTGGCCGGACTCCTCGGACACGGAGATGCCTTTGTACTGAGAGACCCGGCCGGGATCAGGCCTGCTTTCTATTACCAGGATGAGGAGATCATCGTGGCGGCTTCGGAGCGGCCATCGATGCAGACCACTTTCAATATTCCGGTCGGGAAGATCAGGGAACTTCCTCCAGGTAAAGCACTCATTATTAAGAAGGAAGGAAGTGCGGCTGAAGTACAGGTCAGGAAAGCGGTGCAGCGAAAATCCTGCTCCTTCGAACGGATCTATTTCTCGAGAGGTACTGATACCGACATTTACCAGGAAAGGAAAAGACTCGGAAGATCCCTGGTCCCTGCTATCCTCGAGGCCGTTCAGCATGACCTTGAGAATACGGTTTTTTCCTATATCCCCAATACGGCTGCCGTCGCTTTCTATGGAATGCTTGAAGCACTGAATGATCATTGCAACAAAATTTCCAGGGAAAAGATCCTCAATCTTGGCCGCGTCCCCAATGCGGAAGAACTGGATGACATCCTGTCGCTCAGACCCCGGATCGAAAAAGTGGCCGTGAAAGACGCTGCCCTCCGGACATTCATTACCGCCGACCTCCACCGTGACGACCTGGTCGCCCATGTGTACGATATTACCTACGGAACCATCCGCAAGGGAATTGATAACCTTGTCGTCCTTGATGATTCCATCGTCAGGGGAACCACGCTGAAGCAGAGTATTCTGCGTATCCTGGCCAGGCTCGAGCCCAGAAGGATCATCGTAGCCTCATCGGCTCCCCAGATCAGGTATCCCGACTGTTACGGCATCGACATGACCCGCCTGGGCGATTTTGTGGCCTTCCAGGCTGCTATCGCCCTGCTGAAGGATACCCGCCAGGACAGCGTGATCAATGAGGTTTACCGCAAGTGCAAAGAACAGGAGGAACGGGCTGTGGATGATCCCGTCAACCATGTCAGAGAAATCTACAAGGCTTTCCGCGCCGACCAGCTATCCGAAAAAATATCCGCCCTGCTCACCCCGAAAGATATCAAGTCCGATGTGCTTATCGTCTACCAGAAAATTGAGGACCTCCACACCGCATGCCCGAATCATACCGGCGACTGGTACTTCACCGGCGATTATCCGACTCCCGGCGGCAACCGCGTGGCCTGCAGGTCGTTTATCAATTATATTGAGAAGAAGTCGGACAGGGCATATTGATGACATCGTCCGGATGAAAGGCATTCCGGGCGCGTGTATACCGAAAGAACACAGGAATGCGAAAAAAGTGTTCCCAGAGTCATCGGTATAAAGAATCTAAGCGAAAATTGCTTCGCATTTTCACTAAGATTCAGTATATTTGAATAAAAACACCTTATCTTAGTGTGTTTTTTCACACCGGAGACACAAAGACACAGCTTTCCTTACCCTCATGAACCCATTGAATCATCTATTTGCATTTTAGAAATTCAGATGATGTGCCCCAAACACCCGCCTATGTAGTTCATTTACTGTCTGCTATGCTTTAAATGTTTGTAATAAAATCAAATTGTATTTTATCGATAATCAATAAGCCCACTTTTCCGGAAGGGATCCATATTATTAAATATAAATACATTAGCATATGGAAAAGATGAAAATCGTTTTGTGTAAATTGTTGTTCTGCACCGTCATTATCATTGTTGCCTTACCGGCAAAGGCTCAGCTGTGGCAGGTAGTGCAGCAGAAACCGGCCGTTACCCTTTTCGATCTGCAGGTATTGCCTGACGGCTTGCATGCATACGCTGCCGGGAACCAGGGAAATCTGAGTGTTGTCTACGCTACCGATGACGGAGGCAATGAATGGCAAGGCCTGCCTGTTCCTTTTACGACCACCGCCCGGATCAATGCGGTTCATTTTGTGAATAAAGATACGGGATGGGTGGCCGGTTACGATGGCTTTATTGCCCGGACCTCCGACGGGGGACAAAGCTGGATGCAGCAGACGAGCGGCACTAACCGCAAGTTATACAGGATTCATTTTGTCAGTGACACCGAAGGCTGGATCACCGGCGGGTGGAACGACGGCACTTCTTACCTCCTGCTTCATACGACAGACGGCGGGCAAAACTGGCAGAACATGAGTTTCGGGTCGGATGCTTACAGTACGGAGGATGTGTTTTTTATCAATCAGAATACCGGCTGGATCTGCGGTCTTGATAACCAGCTTTACGGGCATATTCACCGGACTGATGACGGGGGACAGACCTGGGTAAGGCAATCTATTCCTAATCAGACAGTTACCGGAGTCAAAGTGACAGCCATCGACTTTGTCAGCCCGGATAAAGGCTGGGCGGCTGTGTCGAGCCTGTACCTGAATCCTGCCGGTCCGGTGCTGTATACGGAAGACGGCGGTCAGAACTGGACGGTACAGACCAATACCGGTATGGCTTACAACGATTGTATCGATGTCAGGGACTCGCTTCATGTGGCCCTGGTCGGGGTGAATATTCTCGGAAATGCTTCACAGCAGTTGTTCATGACGGCCGACGGCGGGCAGAGCTGGAATGCTTCCGCCATGCCCGTTACCAGTTACACCTATGGTGTGCAGTATATCGGGACCAAGGTGTGGGCCTGCCTGAATTACAGCCAGATCCTCATGAGCGGCAATAGCGGGGCGAACTGGTCGTGGCAGCATTATGCCCCCTTCCTGAAGGATATTGCTTTCAGTACTCCCTCCGTGGGCTGGGCCGTGGCCGGTTCCAATGTACAGACCGATCACTGGTGCTATAAAAGTACCGATGGAGGGAACAGCTGGGATAGCGATCCTTTGGCTCCCGGCGGGGCAAAAGTGACTTTTATCGGGCACAACGACGGCTGGATGCTTTATGAAGGCAATGCCGCCAAAGTGTTTCACACACCCGATGGCGGCCTGAACTGGTCGCAGGCCGGTGTGGGGACTTCGAACTGGACCGGCGGCATGTTCTTTGCCGGTGCCGACAGCGGCTGGGTTTGCGGCAGCAACGGCAACCTGCGGGTCTCTGCCAACGCCGGAGCTTCCTGGGCTCCGCAAGCTGTCGGCTCATCAAACTATGTGGAAGCCGTTTTCTTTGTCAACTCCCTGGAAGGCTGGGCCGGAGGCGGCTATGGCGGAGGATCGGGTTTTATTTCCCATACCGACAATGGTGGCGCAAGCTGGTCGCTGCAGACCTATCCCGGTTCAGAGCACATCATGGCCCTCTTCTTCCTCAACAACCAGCAGGGATGGGCTTCGGCAGCAGGCGGTAAGGTCTACCGTACCACCAACGGAGGACAAAGCTGGACCTTCGCCGGTCAGGTCAGCGATTTCTTTGCGGAGGAACTGCTTTTTATCGATGCCCATGCCGGCTGGATGGCAGCCAATACCGATAATAACAACGGTTTCAAAGGAAAGATCTATCACACCACTGACGGAGGCGTAAACTGGACACTCGAGTACAGCAATCCCTGGAACAACAGCACCATCAAGGCACTTACCAGGCAATCCGACAATACCCTCTGGGCCTGTGGCGGCCATGCCACCATCCTGAAATATCAGATCACCACAGGATCGGAAGTGCATGATAATCAATCAGCAGTGAGTTTGTATACCTGGCCCGCTCCCGCTTCTGATATCCTGAATGTCACCCTGAACCTCGTGAAAGCTGATAAGGTGGACCTTTCCCTGTACGACCTCCGCGGGTCCTTTGTCACCACCATTCATCACGGAAACCTTCCTCCGGGAACCCATACCTTTCATTGGGAACCTTCCATGTCGGGACACGGTAAGCCGGCCCCCGGCCTCTATCTGCTCCGGCTGGTTTCCGGTACATCGGTCACTACCGCCAAAATCATGCTGCAGTGAGCCCGGATACACGCTTTCGTACCCGGACATCATTGAAAATCAAAGCCTGAACAAACCATTATTATTGAATCAACCACAGGCCAACCCTCCTTTGTGTGCACGTTGCTTTCGCTGAGGTTGATTTTGAAGAGAATATCGTAATTATACCGAAAGAATACAGGAATACGAAAAAGTGTTCCAAGAGTCATCGGTATAACGGAATATAAGCGAAAATTGCTTCGCATTTTCACTAAGATTCAGTATATTTCAGGAAAAGTATTACATTTGCACCCTTCAAACCAGGTGTCCGATGGTGTAATGGCAGCACAAGAGATTTTGGTTCTCTTGGTCTAGGTTCGAGTCCTGGTCGGACAACAAAGCAATCCATTAGAAGCCTGTAAATGAGAAATTTACGGGCTTTATTTATATTATCATGAACAATCCCGTCAGAGTCCGTTTTGCCCCCAGTCCAACCGGTCCCCTCCATATCGGAGGTGTCAGGACAGCCTTGTATAATTACCTTTTTGCAAAGAAAAGCGGGGGAAGCCTGATCCTCAGGATAGAAGACACCGATCAGACCCGTTTTGTGCCGGGGGCGGGTGAATATATCACGGAAGCCCTTCAATGGTGCGGCATTGCCTTCGACGAGGGGGTGGAGAACGGCGGCCCTTACGGCCCTTACCGCCAGTCGGAACGAAAAGATCTTTACAAGCCATATGCCGAACAACTGATCCGCCAGGGTCACGCCTATGTTGCTTTCGATACAGCGGAAGAACTGGAGGCTTTGAGGAAGGCGGAAGCAAATTTCCAGGTTGATGCTTCCACCCGGATGCGCATGAAGAATTCCCTGACCCTCGGCGCTGCAGGGACAGAAGCGCTGCTTGCCGCAGGTACACCTTATGTGATCCGTATCCTGATTCCGGCCGGAGAACAGATCGTCATGCAGGATCTGATCCGCGGGGAAGTAAGCGTTCAGACCGACATCCTCGATGACAAAGTATTATTCAAATCAGACGGCATGCCCACCTATCACCTGGCCAATGTGGTGGATGACCACCTGATGCATATCAGCCATGTGATCAGGGGAGAAGAATGGTTACCATCGGCTCCGCTCCACGTGCTGCTTTACCGTTACCTTGGCTGGGAAGACAGCATGCCCCGCTTTGCCCACCTGCCGCTGCTGCTCAGACCAGACGGCAACGGAAAACTCAGTAAAAGAGACGGTGACAGGCTGGGATTCCCCGTTTTCCCCCTGAAATGGAAAGATCCGCATACGGGAGAAACTTCTTCAGGTTACCGCGAGGCGGGTTTCCTGCCGCAGGCTTTCGTTAATTTCCTTGCCCTGCTCGGCTGGAACCCCGGAACAGAACAGGAATTGTTCTCCATGGAGGATCTGGTAAATGCCTTTACCCTCGACCGGGTGCAAAAAGCAGGTGCACGCTTCGATTATGAAAAAGCAAAATGGTTCAACCAGCAGTACCTGAAGGACCTCCCGCCTGCTGTCCTGGCCGGAAGCCTTGCTGCACAGACAGGCAGCGGCCGGCTTCCTTCCAATGAGGTTTTTCTCGAAAAAGCCTGCGACCTCGTCAGGGAGCGGATCACTTTCCTGACAGACCTTCCTGAAGCCACGGCGTATTTCTTCGAGGATCCTGCCTCCTACGACAGCGACATGCTGAAAAAGCGCTGGAAAGATGAAACGCCGGGACTGATAGCCGGATTTTCCGCTTTGCTGGAAGAAGCGGATTTTACTGATCCTGAAATACTTGAAGGAATATTCAAACAATATGTTGAAACGAACCGGATCAACAGCGGTGCGGTCCTTGCTCCCCTGCGCATGCTGCTTACCGGAAGAGCAGGAGGACCCGGTGTCTTCCAGATCATGAGCCTGATCGGGAAAGAAACCACCCTCCGGCGCCTCAACCCGGCCCACTATCTTCCCATCATCCCTGATCCCTTAGTTGGGAATATAACCGATCGCCCCCCATCGTAAGGGCGAATGGCAGTTCGCCCCCTCATCGTAAGGGCGAATGGCAATTCGCCCCCTCATCCTAAGGGCGAATGGCAATTCGCCCCCTCATCGTAAGGGCGAATGGCAATTCGCCCCAACTAAATAAAAGAAAACCCTATGGCAACCATCTCTCTCGAAAACATGGAATTCTTCGCTTACCACGGGCACTTCCCGGAAGAACAGATCATCGGGACCCGATTCCTGGTAAGCTTCACCTTTGAAGCCGATACCTCGGAGGCCGAAATCAACGACGATCTGCAACTTACTATTAATTATCAATCAGTATATCAATTGATTAAAAAAGAGATGGAAGCGCATTCCAAACTGATCGAACATGTGGCCCTGCGTATCCTGACCACTGTTTGTGAAGCCTTCCCCGCCATTACCTGGGCAAGGGTGAAGGTTGCCAAGATGAACCCTCCCCTGGGTGGCAGGACCGGAAGCGTCAGCATCACCCTTTCCACAGATAATTTGTAATTTCGCAGGTTTCAGCGACATCAACATGATCAGGCTATGACAAAACAACATAAACGAACCACGATTACTTCTGCACTGCCCTACGCCAACGGCCCCATTCATATCGGGCATCTGGCAGGGGTCTACCTTCCTGCCGATATTTTTGCAAGGTATCTCAGGCTGAAAAGAGAAGAAGTCATTTATATCGGCGGTTCCGATGAGCATGGAGTACCCATCACCATCAAGGCACGTCAGGAAGGAATCTCTCCCCAGGAGGTGGTGGACCGTTATCATGCCATGATTGAGCAGTCTTTCCGTGAATTCGGGATTTCCTTCGATATTTATTCAAGAACCAGCCTGCCCGTTCATCATCAGACAGCTTCGGAATTCTTTTCAAAACTTTATGAAAAGCAGATCTTCACCGAAGGTACCTCGCTGCAGCTGTATGATGAGGCCACCGGCGAATTTCTTGCCGACCGCTATGTGACCGGAACTTGTCCGCACTGCGGCAATGAAAAGGCTTACGGCGACCAGTGCGAAAGTTGTGGTACCAGCCTGGCCGCCACCGACCTGATCAATCCCAGGTCGGTCCTCAGCGGCAATCCTCCGGTGATGAAAGAAACCACCCATTGGTACCTTCCCCTCGACCGTTATACTCCCTGGTTAAAGGAGTGGATACTCGAATCCCATAAAGATGACTGGAAGACCAATGTTTATGGTCAGTGCAAATCGTGGATCGACCTGGGACTGCAGCCCAGGGCTGTAACCCGCGACCTGGACTGGGGGGTGAAAGTTCCTTTGGAAAAAGCGGCGGGCAAGGTACTCTATGTCTGGTTCGATGCTCCCATCGGGTATATTTCTGCAACCAAAGACTGGGCTGCCAGAGAAGCCGGAAGGGACTGGGAAAAATGGTGGAAAAGCGAAGACACCCGACTGCTCCATTTCATCGGCAAAGACAATATCGTATTTCATTGCATCATCTTTCCCGTCATGCTGCATGCCGAAGGAAGTTTTCTGGTTCCCGACAACGTGCCTGCCAATGAATTTCTTAACCTGGAGGGGGATAAGATCAGCACTTCAAGAAACTGGGCGGTATGGCTCCACGAATATCTCACGGATTTTCCGGGCAAACAGGATGTGTTGCGCTATGTCCTCTGTGCCAATGCACCGGAAACCAAGGATAATGATTTCACCTGGAAAGACTTTCAGGCACGCAACAACAATGAGCTGCTCGCTATTTTCGGAAACTTCATCAACAGAACCCTGGTGCTTACCGATAAGTATTTCCGGGGGAAAGTCCCTCCCCTGGATACAGCGCTGACATCATCTGATATAGAAACGCTCAATGAATTATCCCTTTTCCCCGGAAAAATATCTTCAAGCCTCGACCTCTTCCGTTTCAGGGAAGCCCTCAATGAACTGATGAACCTGGCCAGGCTGGGTAATAAATACCTCACGGAAAACGAACCCTGGAAAGTGGCAAAAGAAGAAGGACTGCCCCGGGATGTGTCTCCGGTTGCGGACGAACCGTCATTCACCCCGACCCGGACCGGGAATATCCTCCATATCGCCCTACAGATCTGTGCCAGCCTCTCCGTTCTTTCGGAGCCTTTTCTTCCATTCACCGCGGAGAAAATCCGCCGGATGATGAAGCTGGGACCCCTGGCCTGGGACCAGGCAGGTAAAAGAGACCTTTTGTCTGCGGGTCATCAGCTCGACCAGCCCGCTTACCTGTTCGAAAAGATTGAAGATGCCCTGGTGGAAGCCCAGGTGGAGAAACTCAGGCGGGCTCCGGAAAAGACCGCAGAAGAGGATACACCCGCAGTGCTCCCGGCCAAAGGCAGCATTACCTACGACGATTTTTCCAGAATGGATATCCGTACCGGTACGATCCTGGCTGCTGAAAGGGTACCTAAAACCAAAAAACTGCTCCGCCTGACCATCAGTACCGGTGTGGATACCCGCACCATCGTTTCGGGAATCGCCGAGTACTATGAACCTGAGCAACTGATAGGCAGAAAAGCCTGCTTCCTGATTAACCTGGAAGCCAGGGAAATCAAAGGCATCCCCTCCAACGGCATGATCCTGATGGCAGAAGATCCGGACGGTAAGCTGAGCCTGGTTTCCCCTGCCGGTGATCCTGCCGACGGAAGTACCGTTAAATAATTTCCAACATGCAAAGAAATCTGCAACTCCCGCTGATCCTGTTATTGATCTGTAGCTTTCAGTACCTGGCTTTTACCCAGGAGAACAAAGTCCGTGTCCCTTTCCTGAAACAAGCCCCGGTGATTGACGGAATGTTTGACAAGGATCTTTTCCCAAACCCGATTGTTTTTCCCCATGTGGAAAGATCATCGGAGGATAATCCCATCAACCAGGCTTATTACCAGTTTGCCTATGGAACGGATTTCCTCTATGTCTTCGTACGCTATTTCGCCCTGCAGGTTGAAACCCGCGACCGGGCTTACCAGCATGGCGACGGTTTGCTCCTGATGATCGGTAATTCCAAAACCGGTTCCGAACCTACGGAAGAATACATGGTACTTGGATTCTCCGCCAGTACAGGATGGGATGGGAAATTCCAGTGGTATTTCAATAAGGAGCTCACAATGAAGCGGTTCGGGGAGGAGGTGAAGGTCATGACCGGCCATCATGGTTATTATGCCGAAATGGAAGTGCTGATCCCCTGGCAAAGCATGTATCCTTTCAATCCTTTCTTACAGCCCGTACCGCTGGCGATGAACCTCTGCTTTACGGATGCCATAGGGGAAAAGGAGAAAAATACCTTCTTTCTGGTGAAAGATGAGCTGATGCAGTCGGAAGACGCTCCCAGGAAATACCTCCTTCCGGAATTTTCACCCGCGGAACCCTCGGATGATCCGGATTTTTTTATGGTGCTTCAGCAAAGTACCGTCCTGCCGGTTGATCCTGTGGTTTTCGCCCTGTATTCCTTTTACAGGAAAGCCGATACGCTGCTGTTACGGACAACGGTATATTCTGGCGAAAACACGGTGGCTTTCTACCAGGTGGATACCTTGAAGACGGGGCCGGATAAAAATATCCTTTACCAGAAAACCCGGTCAAACTTCCCTGTCGGCGGCTACAGACTGCATATTGATATTACGTCAGGTGGAAAGACTGTATTCCGGGAGGACCAATATTTCTCCGTACTTCCCGAGCTGATCCCTTCCGACCTGAGGGTTTACATTGATAAACTGAAACCCAGGCTGGTTCCGGGAACCTACAACACCCTGATGTTTCATATACAGGATTACGAAACCCAGCTGCGGAAACTCAAACCCTATCAGACCTGTTATGATCTCCGCCTGCAGGCCAACCGCATCACCTATCTGATCGACCGCATGGAGAAAGGGGATGAGATCGTTTCGCGCCAGAAAGGACTGATGCGAAGGGCTTATTTCTGCAGTGTGGATTCCACGTACCAGCCATACAGCCTGTTCGTCCCCCGGTATTACGAAAGGGATGCCTACCGTTATCCCCTGGTGGTATACCTGCATGGCAGCGGCGAGGACGACCGTTCCCTGTCTTCCTTTCTAGGAACGGCAACCGGCGATTTTATGGTGCTGGCTCCCAAGGGCAGGGGCAATTCAAACTGTTTCGCCACACCCGAAGCCCTGAGAGATGTGAGAATGGCCATCGCCGATGTGGTATCCAATTACTCCATCGATACCACACGCATCATCCTCGCCGGATTTTCCATGGGAGGATACGGAGCCATGCGTGTGTTCTACGAATATCCGAAGCTGTTCTCCGGCGCTGCCCTGCTCAGCGCGAACCCCAACCTGGCTGCCGAATGGCTCGGAGGGAAACACCCTGATTTTACCGATCCCAAATACCTCGGCGTTTTTAAAGGTAAAGAAGTGTTCGTTTACCACGGTCAGAAAGATATGAACGCACCCTACCGGAAAATGGCGGATGCCGTCGCTAAAATGGAAAAAGCAGGAGCCAAAGTACGGTTTGTCACGGAAGAAAGCGGTCATGATGCCATGAACGAGGAAAGCCGTTTCCATTTCGTGATGTGGCTCAGGAAGATGAGTGGTTACGAAGATAAAAAGTAAGGCAGGAGCGGCCTGAGAACCGTGTTGTCGTGTTTCGTAATTATCAGATAATGAAACATCTAATTAATTATTTGAGGTATGGCTGTATCCTCGCAATCTGCTTGCTGCCTGGCCTGTCATACGATTCCCCTGCCCAAAATGTCAATGGCGTGGTGTTAACCGACAGCCTGAACCTGAAAGTGATCAGGGTCTGGGGCACCCACCAGGAACGGGGATATGCCTGTGGATACATCCTGGCCGGCGAACTTGAGCAGATGCTTAATTATTACGTGAAACCCATCTTCGGCAGCAGTTATGCCACTGCCCGCAACCTGGTCAATGCGGGCAATGATCTGCAAATCGACCAGGCTTATTATACCGAGGCCCAGGGCATGGTAGACGGGCTGACAGCCGCAACGGGCAATCCCGCTTCCCTCGACGTTCTCGATGTGCTGGTGGGGAATTGTCTGCTCGACCTGATGAGCCTGATGGGGATGAAATGCAATATGGGCTGCTCCAGCCTGCTGAACTGGGGTGATGCCACGCTGGGGACACCACTCAACGGAAAGGCGGTGATCTCCAGGCACCTCGACTGGCAGATCAACAGCACCCTGGTCAATAACCAGGTGATGGTGGTACATCAGCCCTCCGAACCCGGTAAGCAGCATTTCGCACTGATCGGTTTTGCCGGTATGATGGCTGCACTTTCGGGAGTGAACGCCCAGCTGGGCGTTTTTCAGCATGTGATGGACGATTATTCGGGTAACGGCCAGCATAACCAACTCTATAAACCGGTTTGGTTCGCCCTGAGGGATGCCCTGGAAAATGCTGACTACAATGGTGACGGCAATTGCAATGTCATGGATCTGAAGGCTTCGCTGGATGATTCACCCAATGGCTTCGCCGGAGCCTGGATCATCAGCGCCCTGGCCGCCGCCCAGGCAAACGACAGCCTCACAGCCATGATCGCAGAAATCACGCCCTCGCCCCCAACGCATACCTTCCGCTATCAAACCTACCCCGACAGCATCCCGGGAGATAACCTCTATACGGCTAATTATCAGATTGCAAGAAACAATGCCATGCACTTCTGTACCCGCTACAATGCCATACGATCGCATCTGGGCAATGGCACCCTCATCGGGCTGAACGAAAACTGGAACCTGATGCGCGACTGGTCTCACCTTTCACACAACATCCAGTTCATGCAGTTCGCACCCGAAGCCAATCACCTGAAGATCGCCGTCAGAACGAACCAGCCTGCTTATCAGAGCGATGCTGTCACTTTTAACCTGGGAGACTTATTAAATCAATCAACAGGTTTTTCCTTTAATGAAAGCGGAAATACTTTTGCCATATGGCCCAATCCCTGCCGGGATTACCTGTGGCTGTCACAGCGGAAAGGCCCGGCAGAGATCAGGTCGGTGAAAATGCTGGATACCCTGGGAAAAGTGATATTTGCAGAGGGAAGAAAGAAAAAGAACCCGGACCGTATCCCGGTACTTAGTTTGCCTTCAGGTTTGTATCTCCTGATCATTGAAACCGGACAAGGGATTGAAAAATACCGGGTGGTCAGGGAATAAGGCCTGCTGCGAAGCATGATGGTCCCCGGCCGGGGACATGTGCGGGCTGCTGTACGGAATCATCCTGCCGTAGGATAGAGGATGTTATTGATGAAATACCTGTTCAGCCGTTTTTCAAAAACCATCGGGGAACTCAGGAATATGTATGTTTCGAGCACTTTGCCCACAGAAGGAGCAAACATGGTATGGATGTACCTCGGATTGACGATCCCGTTGACAGGGTGGGTGATGTGAATGGTTCCTTTATAGTTCAGTACATCGAATGTTCCGGCCGGTACAACGACAGGATTGACCGGGTCTTCCATCTTGTAGGAACTTGTATAAAGGGTGTCCTGGTCAACGATGGAATTTGTCTGGTACAGAATATCCGTGAAGTTTTCAGATGAAAAGAGGATACTGCCGAGATGATTCACCAAATAATCTGATGAGTCGCGCAAAATACTCACAATCCCATACTGACTGTGAACCGGGTGATTTGTACCCGTCAGAACATAATAGGTATTCCCCCTGATAAGCGTGTCACGGTCAACACGGACGCTGTCGCTGTAAGATAACTTGGTTTCATTACCCAGGGTGTCGATTTCATAATGATCATAAACCCAGTAACTCCCGATTAATAAGGGGGTGTAATCCGGACCGGGGATTTCATCCTGATTGTCTTTGTTTTCCTTTTTACAGGCAAGGAAAAGGACCATGGACATGAAAACGAATAAAACGGAATGCTTCATAATTTTATGGCTTTGGGTTTTACAATTGACGCAGTAAGGATGCTCATATCCGATTGACAGTCCCTGGTCCGGATTAGTTTGGAATGTTGATAAACGGATGCGAAGTATCAATATTGTTATCAGGTGAACATTGTTTGTCTGAGGGAAATTGTTGCTATCTTCGTTGAGACTTAAAACTTTCCTTTCTTATCAGTTTCAGGATGAAAACAAGCGCTTTCTTTTTTTTCGGACTTATTCTGGTAATCCTTATCCCTTGCACACCTGCTTCAGGTCAGTTGCCGGAGGTAAGTACCTGTATGGGAACCGGCCAGCCCGGTTTTGTGAACGGGTCTGTTGATTCGGCCCGTTTCAACCATCCCTTCGGTTTGTGTATGGCTTTCGACGGCACCTTGTACGTGGCCGACGCCGATAATCATTGCATCAGGGCTGTTCTTCCCTTCAGCAATACCGCCACCCTTGCCGGGACGGGCCAGGCCGGTTTTCTGGACGGGCCTGCGGCAACTGCGCTTTTCAACAGCCCGTCGGATTTGTGCATCGATCCGGATTCAGGGGTCATTTATATCAGCGATTTTCAGAACCACAGGATCAGGAAGATCAGGGATGGTATGGTGAGTACGCTGGCAGGCAGTGGGGTGGCAGGATACGTCGACGGTCCGGGCAGCCAGGCCCGTTTCAATTATCCCCGCGGCATCTGCCTCGATCAGGCAGGGAACCTGTATGTATCCGACAGCTGGAATCACCGTATCAGGAAGATCACTCCCGGCGGTAACGTGACCACCTGGGCTGGCGGAGGCACGGCTATGGGTGTGGGCTCTGTCGGTGCCCTGGTGGACGCCCAGGATACCATCGCAAGGTTTTATACTCCTTCAGGCCTGACCATCGATCTCAACGCTAATCTGTATGTTGCCGATGCATATAATCACAGGATCAGAAAGATAGATCAGGGCCAGCTCGTTTCGACACTGGCCGGTTCCGGCCCCTCAGGTTCCGGACAGGGAGGGTACCAGGACGGGCCGGCAGGCCTCGCCCGCTTTAACACCCCCACCGAAGTCTTCTATTCTTGCTGCTATTGTCCTGATAACAATGAGGTGGTCTTTGTTTCCGATACATATAACAACAGGATCAGAGCGGTAAGAAATCTTTCTGCACCTATGGTATCAACCTATGCAGGAAGTGGTCAGGCTGCTCTTATCAATGGTCCGGCCGATTCGGCCGCCTTTCACTTCCCCAGGGGCCTGACGGGACTTTTCGGCGATGCCAGTTGCTGGCTCTTTGTCGCAGATTATAACAATCATGCCATCCGTATGATCCATGACTATTTTGGTGGAACAGACATCCCCGAAGCAGCGTCACCGGCAGCAGCTTTCTATCCCAATCCTTCAGAAGGCCTGGTATATATTGGAACTGCGGTGCAGCCCAAGGAAACCTTAAACTTTTTCGTTTACGACAACTGTGGCCGGCTTGTCTTCCGGGAAACATCCGCCGCAGGCAGGCCGGCCTTGTTAAATCTGATCCACCTGAAGCAGGGCTTTTACCTGATCAGAATGGAGCGGCAGGATGGAACAGGCTTTTCCGGAAAGCTCATGCTGAAAACTGACATCTAGGAAATGACCGGTTTGGCGGTCTTTCCGGATCAATCAAACCATTTTTTTCATCATCAGGAAAAAACTTATGTATGGACAGCTCATTGAAAAATGTTTTTCTCGAACGCTGGACCCGGTATTTTCCCGGTGCCGGTAATCCCATCCTGTTGTTTTACAGCGATGAATTGCATGCTGCGGAGCCGGTGAGGAAATTCAGCGGGCATCATTGCATGATAGCAGACCTGCTTCGTGTGTTCAGGGGCGCAGCCCTGGCATTTGGCACAGACAACATGGGTTGTGCCGGTGGCAGACGTTACTGCGGTTTTTCGGATACCCTGAGACCGGAATTCGGCTATTTTCTTTCTTATGGGATTCCCGGTAAACTTGAAGGGGAAAGATATAAGAAAGATCCTGAAACCGTGGCAGCCCTGATGCAGCATGTTCCCCTCAGTAAAGCTCCGGCAAAATGGCTGATAGCCAAACCTTTTGAACATGCTGGAGAGGAGGACCACCCGGAAGTGGTTCTTTTCTTCGCCACCCCCGATGTCCTGGCAGGTCTGTTTACCCTGGCCAATTTCGACCGGAAAGATCTTTACGGTGTGAAGGCTCCCTTCTGTGCCGGTTGCGGCTCGGTGGTGCAATACCCGGTCCTGGAAAACGGGAAGGATGATCCCGATTGCATCCTTGGGATGTTCGATGCTTCAGCCCGGCCCCATGTTCCGGCTGGAACACTGTCCTTTGCCATTCCCTTTAAAAGGTTTGAAAAGCTGGTTGCCTATATGGACGAGAGCTTCCTGATCACTGCTACCTGGAAGACGATCAGAAAAAGAATCGCCGCAGAGGAAGGCGCCCTGTAGTGTCACTCAGATCTTGATGAACCGTTCAAGTCTGGTATCCCGTAACGTGTTGATCCTTACAAAATAGATGCCTTCGGGCAGCCGGGAACTGTCAATAACAAAGCTGGTGCCTTCGGGTTTGAAACCAGCCAGGATTCTGCCCTGTAAGTCAATGATTTCGATGGTTCTCATTTCCTGTCCGGCCTGGATCCACAGCCTGTCGTGTACCGGATTCGGGAATAAATGCACGGATTGCCTGCCGGCTGCGAATGCCGTACCTACTGTGTTGATTCCCACGGCAATCCAGCTTGAGGCAAGGCTGTTGTCGAGACTTAAACTGATCAGTTTAAGAAACTTCCCGTTTCCGTCGGCATCAGGCCAGGGAGGGTCGTCGGAATAATTTACGCGGTCTGTCTCGTTCCCGAAGGCATCCACCAATAACAAATCCTGGTGGGCATTCGACAGATTTCTGGTGAACTGTCCGAAAGCAGCCATATTGTATCTGGACTGAAATGTCACGGAATCACTTGCCAGAAAAAGGGAAGCACCGGCAGGGAGGGATGATCCTGAGGGAAAACGGTAAACCAGGCCGGTTCCGGCAAAGTAATAAGCTGTCAGATCGATGACGGAAGTATCCGCATTCGTTATTTCCAGGAATTCCAGCTTGTCTTCATCCGGAAAGCCCGGGGAAGGGGCAGGATGATAGTGGATAGCGGAGATCACAAGTGGTGGCGTATCGACGTTCTGGCAGGCACTGAATGAACCGAGGTGGCTTGTCATCCAGGGAATACGGATGTTAAGCCAGTCCTTCATGGCGCTGATCGATGCCTGATGGTTCCCCACAGTACCCCAGCGGGCATCCTCCCTGGCTGATGCTTCGGTGATCAGAACAACAGCACTGTCGATGGTGCTTTCGAGACTTTGCAGGTGAAAAGGCATCCCCGGCTGGGTAAGTTCGTTCCAGCGCCTTGACAGATAACACCTGAACTGTACTTCACTGAAAAGATCCCTGTAGTACTTCGGCCCTTCGTTGCTGCCGTTGGAAAACTGCCACACATCCGGCTTGCTGCGGTCAACCCCGAAATTGAACAGATCATTCCCGTAAGTCAGGTTCATATCCCACGCAGGCCCTGCCCTCAGTTTTCCATTCCTGTCCTTGTGATAAAATGCACTGTAACTGTATGCATCTGCATTGCTGGAGATCTCATTGATCAAAATGTAATCGATAAAAGACGGAATGTCTATGATTGACGGATATCCGTTGGTTAAGGATGTATTACCCCCGGTACAGGCCGTTTGAAGGTTCAGAAAAACGGATTTGATGTGGTTGGTTTGCTGTGTGGTAACATCTTCCGGTTTCGGCCAGTGATGAATGAATTTGCAGTCGTTGAATCCGATATAACTAGACATATACCATGCAACGGGATCTCCTCCGGTTGTTTTATCCGTCTTAGTAATATATCCGCCTGACAAGGCCGGAAGGCTGATGTCGCAAGTGTCAATTTTAAGAATATCGACACGGTCCTTGTCTGCTTTAATCTTCTCCTGGAGAAGGTAGAGTCCCCGGTAATCACCGTTGACCAGCACTTCGCAGAAAGCAGTGCGACTTGCATACAAACCGATTTTCCGGGACAGTGTGTAGCACAGATAATCCCTGATAAGAGCCGGATCGGAGCTGAGGCCGTTCAGTACCCAGTCATTTTCAGTTGGCATGCCCAGCAGGCTGACATTGTTGTTGGTGATGTTATCTGCCTTGAGGGTGGTGAAGCCGTATGCTTTTTTTGGGAAAACCTGGGAGTAGGAGCCCCTGATCTCTATGTCTATCCTGCCGTTGTAATTCAGGTACTGGGAAGAGTCCTGATCCGTCAGGTAATTTCTCTGGCCCGGTCCGCGGTATATGATCTTCATGTTTCCGAATACCCCGGGTTCGTCAGGGATCACCGCACCATTGTCGGTGTTGATAATGACGATGGGCAGGTTGCTGTCGGTGAACACCTGTGCGCTCGTGTTCAGGGACATGACCAGCATCGGCAGGAATAGAAGGATCAAACGTCTCATGTGATGATGTTCCGCTTATGGTATACTTTGAACGAAATTTGGTATCAAAGATATTTTATTTTATACTCATACCAGACAGATTTGGGAATGGAAAGCTGTCTGGTATGATTAATGCTGTTGACTTTCGGATCGCGAATAATTCGCAACCCCATACCGTTCCGGCATATTATTGCCCCGTTCCGACTGCCAGCAGGGCTGAGAATACCACCATGTAAAGCAGCAGGAACATCACTCCCAGGAAGCTTTTCAGGGGGATGGCGTCTCCTTTGACATGGTAGTAAAGGAATACAGGCAAAAATAGCATGAAAGGCAGGGGAATGGCGGTCAACAACAGGATGGAAGCACCCGGGTAGTGGCAGATTTTAAACATAGCTGCGACCACATTGATAAAGATGCTTGTCAGGCCGGCAAGGTACAACGGCAGATGCCGCTTTCCGTTCGTCCGCCATGCCGCATGTACAGCAAGAGGGAGAAAAAGGACTGCAAACGAACCCAGGCCGCCGGACACCGTCAGGTTGGCTCCCGGCCAGTGATTGATTTTCATGATATCGCCGCACAGAAAAATGATCAGGCTGATCACTCCGGAGAAATAAATGAATTTTTTCATGATAAAGGGCTTATTTTGCTTAACGGATCGCCAGAAGCAGGTTGAACATATTGAAATAGAGGATACCCACGCAGAAGAAGATGAAGGTGGCCGTTACGCCTTTGTTGTATTTCATCTCGTGATGTGCCCATAACGGAAGGAAAACCAGGCACATACCTGCGGCACCCAGGATCAGGATGACAGCTGCCCCGGGATAGTGATTCACTTTAAACAGAAACCCGATACTGCTGATCATCATTGAAGTTGCACCTGACCAGTAAACCGGCTTCGGAATGGCCGGACCGAAACGCTGCCTGCTTACCAGCAAACCCGTCAGGAAAGCTGCCAGCAGGATATACCCTGCTGAAAGAATGGCAAAGGCACCCGGCCAGTGCATCACCCTGAACAGGATTCCGGCGATCACACCCAATCCGCCTGTCAGCGCAAGCAGGTAAATCAATACCTGGTCCTGCTGCTGTGTCTCCCTGCGGATAACATAAAGTGCGGCAGGAAAGAAAAGCAGACCAATGATTCCGAATCCGCATATGATCATCAGGTTGCCTCCGGTGGTTTGCATCAGCCGGAGCATGGTGCCCAGGGCAATCAGGATCATGGAGATCACCCCGGTGATTTTTACGGTGTTTTTCATACGGCGATAGTTTTTGTCAATCAGATATAATGTGGCGTTTTGTATTTCTTTCAAATCCCCTGCCTGCGAAACGACCCGGTGGTATGCATCACTGAAATTCATTCCCCGCTCAATACTGTCTTCTATCGCACAGCAAAGATGATCGACCAGGTCGTCGGGCAGATGGCCCAGACTTACCTGCTGCCGCCTGACCTCGGCCGTTACCTGCTCAACCTGCGAAAGACTCAGCCTTGCCATGACTCATTCCCGGTTTCGCCAGGAGGATTTCACCCAGGACCCGGATGAAATCTTCCAGTTCATGTATCTTGTCTTTTGCGGTTTGCTGCCCGCTTCGGGTCAGCTTGTAGTACACCCGCGTCCTGTTGTTCGCCAGCTCTGTTTCTGTTTCAACGATACCGCTCTTCTCCAGCTTATGCAGTACGGGGTACAATGCCCCGAAAGTCAGCCTGATGCGGCCACCGCTCAGTTCCTCGACCTGCCGGGTGATTTCGTAACCGTACATCCGGTGGTTCTCTTCCAACAATTTAAGGATCAGTGGTTTGATCATTCCCTTGATGAGTTCCTGGTATGCCATGATTTGTTAATATATAAGATTATTTTATAACGCAAAAATAAAATATTATTGCATGATGATAGAAAAATACAGAAAAAATCTGTGATTTTTTATCATGAAATGATTAAAACATTCAAAAACAGACGAATAGATGAAAAATCCCTCCTGACTTCGACACCGGGACACCCTAAAAAGAATTCCAAAAGTTTTCATCGAACAAATGGGCAATCGATCTGTGTCTTTGCGTTAGAAGCATAGTCTTTGTTAATTCATTACCGCTTTTGGGGAGT